>Ga0209972_10000013_pt1 | contig 204157 bp, 169 predicted proteins | sample NOAtaG_7_FD_187302 | JGI IMG/M metagenome (GOLD analysis project Ga0209972, IMG submission 187302) | Freshwater lake microbial communities from Lake Erie, under a cyanobacterial bloom - NOAA_Erie_Diel1S_2200h metaG (SPAdes) (version 2) | ecosystem: Environmental > Aquatic > Freshwater > Lake ... | reverse complement strand
TCGTTCCGTACTACCGGGAAGTCGCGCGGCGCCATCCGCCGCTCGCACGCCTCGGCGAGCCGATCACGTTCGACGTCGGCGGCCGCACCGAGACGGTGGAGCTGCTCGAGACGACGCTCCCGGGGCCCGGGCCGCACCCGCGGATCGTGTTCGTCGCCGCCCCGCACTACTTCGACCGCGACGGCATCTACGGCGACGCGCACGGCGACTACCGCGACAACGCGCGGCGCTGGGCGTGCTTCTGCCTCGGCGCCCTCGCGGCGATCGCGCGCGTGATGGACGATGCATGCGTCGTGCACGCGCACGACTGGCACGCGGCGCTCGCGATCACCTACCTGCGCACCTGGTTCGCGCGTGACCCGCGGTACGCGCGGCACGGCGCGGTGGCCTCGGTGCACAACGCGGGCTTTCAGGGCCACTTCCCCACGGCCACGATGGGCGACCTCGGTCTGCCGTGGGAGGCCTACAACGTGCATCAGCTCGAGTGGTACGGGCGCGTGAACCTGCTCAAGGGCGGCACGGCGTTCGCGGACGCCGTGGTCACCGTCAGTCCCACGCACGCGGACGAGCTGCGCACCGCCGACGGCGGCTTCGGCCTGCACGAGCACTTCCGGTCGCTCGGCGGCCGCTTCGTGGGCATCACGAACGGCATCGACCAGGACGTCTGGAACCCGGCCACCGACCCGCACATCCCGGCGCGCTTCTCCGCCGCCGACCTCGAGGGGAAGGCCACCTGCAAGGCGTCGCTCCAGCGGCTGTATGGCATGCCGCTCGGGCCGCGCACGCCGGTGGTGGCGATGAGCGCGCGCATGGTCTATCAGAAGGGGCTCGACCTCATCCTCGACTCCGGCTTCCTCGAACTGCCGGCGCAGTTCCTGTTCCTCGGGGCCGGAGAGGCGCGCTACGAGCGCGCGCTAAGTGCCCTGGCCCGCGCGCACCCGGCCACCGTCGGCGTGCAACTCCACTTCACCGACCGCTTCGAGCACCGGCTGCTGGCCGGCGCCGACATCTGCCTCATGCCTTCGATGTACGAACCCTGCGGCCTCACCCAGATGCGCGCCCAGCGTTACGGCGCCCTGCCGCTGGCGCGCCGCGTCGGCGGCCTCGCCGACACGGTCGAGGACGGAGTGACCGGTTTTCTCTTCGACGAATACACCGCCGCGAGCTTCCTCGCCGGTGCCGCCCGCGCGGTCCACGCCTACGGCAACCCGCCGACGTGGCAGGCGATGCAGCGGGCGGCGATGGCGCGCGACTTCGGCTGGGACCGGGCCGAGGCGCGCTACCGCGTGGTGTACCAGTTCGCGCTCGACCGGCGCGCCGGGGAGGCGCGCCGGTCATGACCCTCCACGCGGTACTGGCGCTCCATACACACCTTCCCTGGGTCCTCGGGCACGGCCGGTGGCCCCACGGCTCGGACTGGCTCTGCGAGGCCGCGCTCGAGACGTACCTCCCCCTCGTCGAGGCCTTCGACGCACTGGAGCTCGAGGGGACGCCCACGCCGGTGACGATGGGCATCACGCCGGTGCTCGCCAACATGCTGGCGAGCCCGGTGTTCGTCAGCGAGTTCGAGGCCTTCCTCGACCAGCGGATCGGCGCCGCCCGCGAGGGGCGCGAGGCGCTCGCGGGGACGCACGACGAGGCGCTGGTGCCGCTTGCCCGCTGGTGGGAAGCGCGGTTCCTGCGGCTGCGCGCCGTCTGGGAGAAGCACGACCGCGATCTCGCCGCCGCGTTCCGGGCCTTCGCGCAGCGCGGGCGGATCGAGCTCATCACGAGCGCGGCGACGCACGGCTTCCTGCCGCTCCTTGGCCGCGACGAAAGCATCCGGCTGCAGCTCGCGACGGGCCGGCAGGAGTTCCGGCGCCTCTTCGGCCTCGAGCCGCGCGGCATCTGGGTGCCGGAGTGTGCCTACCGCCCGCGCGGGCCGTGGCGGGTGCCCGGCGTCGCCGAGGGACCCGAGCGCCGCGGCCTCGACGAGCACCTCGCCGACTTCGGCTTCGACTTCTTCTTCGCCGACGCCCACATGGCGCGCGCCGGCGCGCCGCTCGGCGTCTACGGCGAGCCGTCGGGCGGCTGGCCGGTGCACGTGGTGCAGCAGTGGACCGAGGGCAACTGGAAGCAGTCGCCCTACATCGCGTATCGCGTCTCGTCGCGGCACGCGGCGCGGGATGTCGCGGCGTTCGTGCGCGACCCGCGCTCGAGCGCGCAGGTCTGGAGCCGGCACGGCGGCTATCCCGGCTCCGGGGCCTACCTCGAGTTCCACAAGATCCGCTGGCCGGGCGGCCTCCGCTTCTGGCGCGTGACCGGCAGCGACGTGGACCTGGGCCGGAAGGCGACGTACGACCCGCAGGTCGCCATGCAGACCGCGGTGGCGCACGGCCGCCACTTCGCGCAGCTGCTGGGCGACGTCGCGGCCCGCGCCGCAGGGGAGACCGGTGACGACACCGTCGTCGTCGCCCCGTTCGACACCGAGCTCTTCGGCCACTGGTGGTTCGAGGGGCCGGAGTTCCTCACGAGCGCCTGTCGCGCGCTCAAGGGCCAGCGGCGCGTGGACCTCGTCACGGCGAGCCGGCACCTTGCCGAGCGGCCGGCACGGCACGGCCTCGCGCTGGCGGCGGGGTCGTGGGGGAAGGACGGCGACTGGTCCATGTGGGCGGGCCCGAGCGTCACGTGGACCTGGCCGCCGCTCTGGCGGCTCGAGTCCGAGTTCTGGCGGCTCGCGCGCAGCGCGATCGCGACCCCCGCCGCGCAGCCGGTGCTGGCGCAGGCGGCGCGGTCGCTCCTGCTCGCGCAGTCGTCCGACTGGCAGTTCATCATCTCGACGGGCGAGGTCGCGGATTACGGGATCACCCGCTTCCGCGGGCACGTCGAGGACACCGAGGCGCTGCTGCGCGCGCTCGACCACGGTCTGCGCACCGACGAGTGGGGCGGTGCCGCGCAGTTCGCCGCGGACCTGCACGTGCGCGACCACCTCTTCCCCGACGTGCTCGACGGCGTCGCGGTGGCGCTGGGCCTCGCATGAGGGCGCCGCGCCGGGTGGTGATCCACGGCCATTTCTACCAGCCCCCGCGCGAGGATCCCTGGCTCGAGGAGATGCCCCGCCAGCCGGGCGCGGCACCGTGGCACGACTGGAACGAGAGGATCGAGCGCGAGTGCTACCGGGCGATCGCCGCCGCGCGCGTGCAGAGCCCCGACGGCCGGATCGCGCGGATCCGCAACCTCTACGCCGCGCTGTCGTTCGACGTCGGCCCGACCCTCTTCGAGTGGATGGAGCACCATGCCCCGGCGACCTACCGGGCGATCCTCGAGGCCGACCGGCTCGCGGTGGCGCGGCACGGCGTGGGGAACGCGATGGCGCAGCCCTATCACCACGTGATCCTCCCGCTGGCCAGCCGTCGCGACAAGGTCACCGAGGTGCGCTGGGGGATCGCCGACTTCCAGCGCCGCTTCGGGCGCCATCCCGAGGGGATGTGGCTCCCCGAGACGGCGGTGGACGACGAGACGCTCGACGTCCTCGCGCAGGAGGGGATCCAGTTCACGGTGCTCGCCCCGGGCCAGGTGGCGCAGCCGCCGCGGCACGGGCGGCCGGGCCGCTACCGCACGGCGAACGGCCGCGCGATCACCGTCTGCTGCTACGACGGGACGCGCTCGCACGGCGTCGCGTTCGGCCGGCTGCTGGTGAACGCCCGCGCGTGGAAGGCCGACCTCCTCGCCGACCTCGACCCGGCCGTCCCCGACGCGGTGACGATCGCCACCGACGGCGAGACCTACGGGCACCACCACAAGTTCAGCGAGATGGCGCTCGCGTGGGTCTTCGAGGAGCTCGCCCGCGAGCCCCACGTCGAGGTGACGAGCTATGCCCGGCTCGTCGCCGACTGGCCGCCGGTCGAGTCGGTGACGCTGGTGGAACCGAGCGCATGGAGCTGCGCCCACGGCGTCGAGCGATGGCGCAGCGACTGCGGCTGCCGCGTGGACGGCCACGCGAACCCGAGCCAGGCGTGGCGCACCCCGCTGCGCGAAGGACTCGAGGCGCTGCGCGACGCGCTCGACGCGCGCTTCGCCGAGGAGGGGGCCGCGCTCTTTCGCGATGCGTGGGGCGCCCGCGACGGCTACGGGGCGGTGGTCGCCGCCGAGCCCGACGTGCGGCACGACGGCGTCCGCGGGTGGCTCCGGCCCGGCCTGACGCCGGCCGAGGAGGTGCGCGCGCGCGAGCTGCTCGAGATGGCGCGCGACACCCTGCGCATGTTCACGTCGTGCGCGTGGTTCTTCGACGACCTCGGCGGGCTCGAGCCGGTGCAGGCACTGCGCTACGCCGCGCGCGCCCTCGACCTCGCCGGCGCCACCGCCGGCGCCGAGGGACTGGAACGGGCGCTGCGCACGACGCTGCGCCGCGCGCTCAGCAACGACGCCGCGCTCGGCACCGGCGAGGACATCTGGGTGCGGCAGGTGCGCCCGCTCGTCCCCGCCGGCGTGCGGCTCGCGGCCGGCGCGCAGGCGGCGGCGACGTTCGTCCCCTCGTGGCCGTCCCCCGACGCGCCGGCGCACCAGATCGAGGTCGTCGGCGAGCGCGTGGCCCTGACGCACCGGCGCACCGGCCGGCGGCGCCACTACGACGTCACCGTGCAGCGGAGCGGCGTCGCCGAGGTGCAGGCCTACGTGCGGCCGCGGCCCGACCTCGACCGGGCCGCCCCCGACGAGCATCTGCTCGCAGGCATCGTGCCGGTGTCGCTCGACGAGTATCCGGAACGCGAGCGGCTCGCCGTGCGCGACGGGCTGCGCACCGTGCGGACGCACGAGCTCGCGCGCCGGCTGTTCGGCGAGCACCGGCTGGCGACGCTCGCGCTCGCCGGCACGACGCTCGTGGACGCCGCCGTCACCGAGCTGCAGCACGAGGTGGATCAGCTCGCGGGCCCCGAGACGGGCGGCCGGGTGGCGCGGCTCCTCGCGCTGTGCGACCTGCTCGAGCTCGCCGGCCACCACCTGCCCTTCGAGGCGCAGACGCGCTTCGCCCGCGTCGTGCGCGCGCTCCCGGCGCCCGCCCGCGCGCCGTTCGCCGAGGCGGCCCGGCGCCTCGGCTTCGACGACACCCTGCTCGTCGACGACGAGCCCTGGTAGGAGCCCGCATGCGTCTCGTCCTCTTCGTCGCACCCTATTTCAGCGAGAACGCCGCCCGCATGATCGAGGCGGCGGGGACCCTGCCCGACGTGCAGTTGGGCGTCATCAGCACGCAGGCCGCGGCCGACGCCCCCGAGCCGGCGCGTCGCGGGATGCGCTGGCACTGGCGGGTGGAGGACTTCCTCGATCCGGCGCAGCTGGTGTGGGCCGCGCAGGGGATCGCCACGCAGGCGCAGGCGCCGATCCACCGGATCTTCGGGGCGCTCGAGCAGGCACAGGTGGCGATTGCCGAGGCGCGCGAGGCGTTGGGGGTGCGCGGGCTGTCGGCGGAGACGACGCGGCACTTCCGCGACAAGGCGCGGATGAAGGACGTCCTGCGCGCCGCCGGCGTGCCGTGCGCCCGCCACGCGCTAGTGGCCACCCCGGACGAGGCGCTCGCGGCGGCGCGGCGGATCGGCTATCCGCTGGTGGTGAAGCCGCCTGCCGGGGCCGGGGCGGTGGGCACCTTCCGGGTCGAGGGGGACGACCAGCTCCGCGCGGCGCTGGCTGCGGCGCCCCCCTCGGCGGCGCAGCCGACGCTCCTCGAGGAGTTCATCGTGGGCACCGAGCACTCGCTCGAGACGATCTCGATCGAGGGGCGCGCCGCGTGGCACTCGCTGACGCACTACGCCCCGACCCCGCTGGACGTCGTGCGCAACCCGTGGATCCAGTGGTGCGTGCTGCTGCCGCGCGAGGTGGATGACCCGCGCTACGACGACATCAAGGCGGCGGCGGCGCAGGGGCTGCAGGCGCTCGGCATGGGGACGGGGCTCACGCACATGGAATGGTTCCGGCGCCGCGACGGGTCGGTGGCGATCGGCGAGGTGGGCGCCCGGCCCCCGGGCGCACAGATCACGACGATGGTCTCGCGCGCGAACGACATCGACTTCGTGCAGGCGTGGACCCGCGTGATGATCGACGGCACGTTCGCGCCGCCGGTGCGGAAGTACGCGGTGGGGACGACGTACCTGCGCGGGCAGGGCCGCGGGCAGGTGCGGGCGGTGCACGGCCTCGAGGCCGTCGCCCGCGAGATCGGCGGGCTGGTGTGCGACTACCGCCTGCCGTGGGTCGGGCAGCACCCGACCGGCAGCTACGAAGGCGAAGGCTACATCATCGTGCGGCATCCCGAGACGGCGGTCGTCGAGCAGGCGCTCGAGCGGATCGTCTCCCGGATCCGCGTCGAACTCGGCTAAGCCGACCAGCGAGGACCTCGACCATGGACGTGATCTTCCTCTCCCCGGGCTATCCCCCCGAGATCCCCCATTTCGTGCAGGCCCTCGCCGGCCAGGGGGCGCGCGTGTGGGGGGTGGGCGACGTCCCCGAGCACCAGTTGCCCGACGTGACGCGGCGGGCCCTCGCGGGCTACCTGCGCGTGCCGTCCCTGCAGGACGACATGGGCGTCGTCGGCGCCCTTGGCAAGTGGATGACGGGCCGCAGGCCGGAGCGCGTGATCGCGCTGTGGGAGCCAGCGGTCGTGCTCGCCGCGCGCATCCGCGAAGCGATGGGGATCGCCGGCCAGGACATCGAGCAGGCCACGCGCTTCCGCGACAAGGACGTCATGAAGCAGGCGGTGCGCGCCAAGGGCATCCGCTGCGCCCGATCGGCCCGCGCCAACACCGTCCGCGAGGTCTGGGCGGCGGTCGAGCAGACCGGCTTCCCCGCGATCGTCAAGCCGCTCGACGGCGCGGGGTCGATGGACACCTTCCGCGTGAACGCGCCGCGGGAGCTCGAGGCCGCCCTGGCGCGGCTGACGCACGTGCCGAGCGTGAACGTCGAGGAGTTCATCGACGGCGAGGAGTACCACTTCGACACGATCTGCTCGAACGGCACGATCCACTACGAGAACATGGGCTTCTACCGGCCCAAGCCGCTCATCGCGCGGAGCAACGAGTGGATCTCGCCGCAGACCATCGGCGTGCGCGACCTCACCCAGCCGCACCTCCAGCCCGGCATCGCGCTCGGCCGGGCGGTGCTGGAGGCGCTCGAGTTCCAGACCGGCTTCACCCACATGGAGTGGTTCCGGCTGCCGGACGGCGAGGCGGTCTTCAGCGAGATCGCCGCGCGGCCGCCGGGCGCCAACACGGTGGACCTGATGAACTTCGTCGGCGACATCTCCGTCTTCGACGGCTATGCCGAGGCCGAGATCAAGGGCACGTTCTCGCAGTCGCTCGAGCGGAAGTACAACGCGGTCAACATCTTCAAGCGCGCGCAGGGGCAGGGCCGCATCACCCGGATCGAGGGGTTGCCCGGCCTGCTGCAGCGCTACGGCGAGCACGTCGTGCACATCGACCTGCTGCCGGTCGGGGCCCAGCGCCGGAACTGGGTCCAGACGCTCCTCTCCGACGGTTACGTGGTCATCCGGCATCCCGAGTGGGATCGGGCGCTCGAGATCGCCGACGCCTTCGGCACCGACCTGCAGCTGTACGCCGGCTGACGGTGACGGTGGCCTCGGTCTCCCTCGCCCGGTTCCGGCGCCGACGCCGGCGTCCGGGGACGCACGTGACCCTGCGGGGCGTGTACTCCCCGGGGCTCGGCAACCGCCGCGATCTGCACGTGTACCTGCCTGCGGGGTATGCCGAGGGAGACCAGCGCTACCCGGTGGTGTACCTGCACGACGGCCAGAATCTCTTCGACCCGCGGCTGTCGTTCGCGGGCGCCTGGGGGGCGGACACCGCGGCGGACGCCACGGCGCGCCTCGGCTGGGAGGCGATCCTCGTCGGGGTCGCCAACGGACAGGCGCAGCGGGCGGACGAGTACTCGCCGTTCAACGACCCGCGCATCGGCGGGGGCCGGGCGGACCGCTACCTGCAGTTCCTTCTGCGCACCGTGAAGCCGCTGGTGGACGGCGAGTTCCGCACGAAGCCCGGCCGCGACGACACGGTCATCGGCGGCGCTTCGCTTGGCGGGCTGGTCTCGCTGTACGCCTTCTTCCGGCACCCCGAGTACTTCGGCCGGGCGTCCGTGCAGAGCCCGGCGCTCTGGTTCGCGCGGGCCGCGATCTTCGAGTACGTCGCCGCCGCCCCCGCGTTCCCCGGGCGGATCTTCCTCGATTGCGGCCGGCTCGAGGGGGAGGGGACGCTGCGCAACGCCCGCCGCATGCGCGACATGCTGCGCGACAAGGGCTACGTGGACGGCCGGACCCTGCGATGGGTCGAGGACCGCACCGGGCGGCACCACGAGAGCGCCTGGGGCCGCCGGCTCAAGCGCGCGCTCCCCTTCCTGCTGGCCGACGAACCATGAGGACGCACCGATGAGTACCCGGATGCGGGGGCACCACGAGGCCTGGCATTCCCCGGCGGTCGGCCGCACGATGCACGTGCGGTGGTTCGGCCACGGCGGGGCGCGCGTGCTGGCGTTCCCGACCACGATGGGCGACCACAACGAGTGGCCCAACCGCTTCATGCCGGACGTGCTCGCCGAGCACATCCGGAGCGGCGCGATCACCCTGTTCTGCCTCGACCACAACCACGACTTGTCGTGGTACGACAAGCGGATCCCGCCCGGGGAGCGGGCGTGGCGGCACCTGGCGTACGACCGCTACCTCGCGACCGAGCTGCTCCCCTTCACGCGGCACGTGAATCCGACGCCGTTCGTCATCGCCACCGGGGCGAGCTTCGGCGCCTACCACGCGGTGACGTTCGCGATGCGCAATCCGCAGGCCGTGCAGCGGGTGATCGGGATGAGCGGGACGTACGACATCCGCCGGATGACCGGCGGCGCGTCGGACGCGGCGGTTTACCTCGCCAACCCGGCGGAGTTCGTCGCCCGGGAATGGCAGCGCGAACGGCTCGAGGCGCTGCAGCGGATGGACATCATCCTCGCGATCGGCGAAGATGACCCGGCGGCGGAGGACAACCGGGAGTTCTCGGGGATGCTCTGGCGCCAGGGGATCGGCAACGCCCTGCGGCTCTGGTCGGGCTTCGCGCACGACTGGCCGTGGTGGGAACGGATGATCGTACGGTACCTCGGCGGGCACGACTGACCTTCACGGAACACACGGAGCGCACGCGCATGGGCCCCATCCACCGCATCGGCCTCGTCGTCGGCCGCGAATGGTCCTTCCCCCCGGCCTTCATCGACGAGGTGAATGGTCGCGACACCGGCGTCGTCGCCGAGTTCGCCAGCATCGGCGGCACGCACCACGACGAGCCGGTTCCCTACGACGTGCTGGTGGACCGCATCTCGCACGAGGTGCCGATGTACCGGAGCTACCTCAAGCACGCCGTGCTGCAGGGAAGGACGGTCGTCAACAACCCCTTCATGTGGTCGGCCGACGACAAGTTCTTCGGCGCCTCGCTCATCACGCAGCTGGGGGTCGCCTCGCCGCGGACGGTGCTGCTGCCCAACAAGGCCTACGTCCCCGGGATCGTCCCGAACGAGTCGCTCCGCAACCTCAAGTACCCGCTCGACTGGCAGGCGATCGTCGAGTACACCGGGCTGCCCTGCGTGCTCAAGGACGCGCACGGCGGCGGCTGGAAGGAGGTGTACATCTGCCGCTCGCTCGAGGAACTGATCCACCACTACGACGAGTCGGGGCTGCTGACGATGGTGGTGCAGCAGTTCATCGACTTCGAGCAGTTCGTGCGGTGCCTCTGCCTCGGCCAGGAGGAGGTGCTCGTCATGCGCTACGACCCGCGGGCGCGGCGCTACATCGTGGATCCCGACTACCTCGAGCCGGCGCTCAAGGCCCGCGTGGTCCGCGACTGCCGCACGATCGTCGGCGCCCTCGGCTACGACATGAACTCGATCGAGTTCGCCATCAAGGACGGCGTGCCGTACGCGATCGACTTCATGAACCCGGCCCCCGACTTCGACGTCAACTCGCTGACGCCGGAGTACTTCCGCTGGGTCGTCGAGCACATGGCCGACCTCACGATCCGGCTCGCCCGGCACCCCCGGGCGCAGGTCGGGTCCCTCGACTGGGCGCGGATGTTCCGCGCCGGCCGCGGGTGAGCGGCGGCACGCCCACCGCCGCGGGCGCGATCGCGGCCTGGCACGACGCCCTCGCCGCCGACACCGGCCGCGCGGAGGCGTCGTGGGTCCAGCTCAAGGCCGCTCTCGACCGCGACGGCATCGGCTTCGGCGGGCGACCGCTGTGCACGGTGCTCCGGCCGCGGCTGCTCGCGCCGGCGGAGTATGCACGGCTCGCGACCGCGCTCCGGGCGCTCATGCGGGCCTTCGCTGCCGCCGGCCGCCGCGCCGCCGCCGACCCGGCCGCCCGCGCGCAGTTCCGCCTTCTCGACTGGGAGGAGACGCTCTTCGGCTGGGAGACCGGCGGCCTCGAGCCGAGCCCCCTCGGCCGGATGGACACGTTCATCGACCCGGGCACCGGTACGCTGCAGGTGACCGAGTTCAACGCCGAGACCCCGGCCGGCCCGTTCTACAACGACGCGATCGCGCGTGCCTTCGAGCAGCTCCCGATCACCCGCGCGATCGCGCGCGACTGGTGGGTGCGCCCCCTCCACGCGGGCCCCGGGACCCTGCAGGCGCTGCTCGACCACTACGCCACATGGTGCGGGGTCCACGTGCGCCCGCGCATCGCCATCCTCGACTGGCCGGAGGTCCCCACCCAGGCGGAGTTCCGGCTGGCGCAGGCCCACTGCGCCGCGCAGGGCATCGCCTGCGTCATCGGCGACCCGCGCGAGTGCGAGTTCCGCGGCGGCCGCCTCTGGCTCGACGGCGCGCCGGTGGACCTCGTGTACAAGCGCGTGCTGCTCACGGAGCTCGTCCAGCGCACCGGGCTCGACGGGGCCGTCCTGCAGGCGGTGCGCGCCGGCGCCGTGTGCATGGCCAACGGCATCCGGGCGAAGGTGCTGCACAAGAAGGCCTCGCTGGCGGTGCTCTCGGACGAGCGCAACGCGGCGTGGTTCGACGCCGACATGCAGCGGGCGATCGCCGCCCACGTGCCGTGGACGCGCGTCGTCGAGGCGCGCCGCACCCGCACGCCGGACGGGACGGAGGCCGACCTGCTCCCGTGGTGCGAGGCCAACCAGGACCGGCTCGCCCTCAAGCCGAGCGACGACTACGGCGGCCACGGCATCGTGCTCGGCTGGACGGTGGACGCGGCCGAGTGGCGCCGCGCGCTCGCCGCCGCCGAGGCGGCGCCGACGGTCGTGCAGGACCGGATCGTCCTTCCCCGCGAAGCGTTCCCGGGCTGGGGCGAGGACGGTCTCGCCTGGGCGGATCGACAGGTGGACACCGCCCCCTACATTGCCCATGGCGGCTACGTGGACGGGGTGCTGACGCGCCTCTCCACCGAGGCCCTGCTCAACGTCACGGCCGGCGGCGGCAGTCAGGCGCCGACCTTCCTGATCGAACCGCGCGCGTAGTTCCCGTCGTCCCACCTCCAGCCAGCCGGGTCCCGGATGCTCAAGCCCCCGTCGCTCACGATCGGAGTGGAAGAGGAGTACCAGATCATCGACCCGGTGACGCGGGAGCTGCACGCGTACATCAACCAGATCCTCGAGGCCGACCATGTCGTGCTCCGGCAGGTCAAGCCGGAACTGCACCAGAGCATCGTCGAGGTCGGCACGACGGTCTGCCAGACGCCGGCCGACGTCCGCCGGCAGCTGGTGGAGCTGCGCGGCGGCCTCATGGAGCTGGCGGCACGGCGCGGGCTCAAGATCGCCGCCGCGGGCACGCACCCGTTCTCGCACTGGAAGGACCAGCCGATCACGCCGCTCGAGCGCTACATCGGCACCCGGCAGGCGATGGCGCAGCTCGCCCAGCAACTGCTCATCTTCGGCACGCACGTGCACATCGGCATCGAGGACAAGGACTTCCTGATCGACGCCTGCAACGTCGCGCGGTACTTCCTGCCCCACATCCTGTGCCTCAGCACGTCGTCGCCCTTCTGGATCGGCCGCGAGACGGGGCTCAAGTCGTACCGGTCGGTGGTCTTCCGCGCCTTCCCGCGCACCGGCGTGCCGCGCGTCCTCAACGGCCACTCGGATTACCGGCAGTACGTGCAGATGCTGGTGGACACCGGCTGCATCCCCGACGCCTCGCGGATCTGGTGGGACGTGCGGCCGCACCACACGTACCCCACGCTCGAGTTCCGGCTCTGCGACGTCTGCACGCGCGTCGAGGAGGCGGTGTGCATCGCGGCGATCCTCCAGGCGCTCGTGTACAAGCTCTGGAAGATGCGGCGCGACAACATGACGTTTCGCGTCTACTCGAGCGACCTGATCGACGAGAACAAGTGGCGCGCGGTGCGCTACGGGCTCGACGGCAAGCTGATCGACTTCGGCCAGGCCCGCGAGCTGCCGGCGCGCGAGCTGATCCGCGAGTTCATCGAGTGGTTCCTCGGTGACGTCCTCGACGAGCTCGGCACCCGCCAGGAGGTCGAGTACGCCTTCCGCATCCTCGCCGAGGGCTCGAGCGCCGACCGCCAGCTGCGGGTGCACCGCGAGACGAACGGCGACCTCAACGCCGTCGTGGACCACATCATCCGCGAGACCGAGGAAGGGGTCCTCACCTGACGCCCGCGTGGGGCGCCCCCCCTCACGGAACCCGGCCCGGCCGGTAACGTTCATCCCATGGCCCCGGCGCGCCGGCGGGGTCCGCCACGCGCAGGTCCCGAGCCACTCCGATGCCCCGCTACCGCCCGCTGATCGCGGTCACCACGCAGACGCTGCACGCCATCGACGGCATCCCCGAGGGGCTGCCCCAGTCGGTGGTGATGAACCAGCGCTACTACTACGCCATCACCCTCGTCGGCGCGGTGCCGCTGCTCGTGCCGCTCCTCGACGACGACGAGGACACCCTGCGCGAGATCTTCGACCGCGTGGACGGGGTGCTCGTGCCCGGCGGCGTGGACATGGATCCCGCCGCCTACGGCGAGGCCCCGCACGAGCGCCTCGGCCGGATCGACCCCGCCCGCGACCGCACCGAGCTCGCGCTCGCGCGGTGGTGCGTCGAGGAACGGAAGCCCTTCCTCGGCCTCTGCCGCGGCGCGCAGGTCCTCAACGTCGCCACCGGCGGCTCGCTCTGGCAGGACCTCGACGCCCAGTACGCCGGGGCCATCAAGCACGACTACTTCCCCACCTACGGCTTCGAGCGCGACCATCTCGCGCACGAGGTGACGGTGGCGAAGGGCTCGCGCCTCCGGCACGCGATGGAGGTCGAGCGCTACCACGTGAACTCGATGCATCACCAGGGGCTCAAGGCGATCGGCCGCGGGCTGGTCGCGACGGCCGTCGCTCCCGACGGCCTCGTCGAGGCGGTCGAGCTCGACGACGACGCCTTCGTCGTCGGCGTACAGTGGCACCCCGAGGTCTTCGAGCTCACCGATCCGCACACGCGGCACCTGTTCAAGGAATTCGTGGACGCGGCGGCGGCGCAGCGGGCGACGCGGCGCTAGCAGGTCGCGCGGAACCGCCGCCTGGGGGCGGCGAGGCGGGTTGCCATGGCGCTGGCCATCGTTCGCGACACGTTCGCCGACGGGGACTACGCACGGTTCACCGAGCGGTGCGTGACACAGCTCGAGGCGCTCGGTCGCATCACCGCCAACCCGGCCTTCGGCGAGGGACCGGCGACGCTCGGCGCGGAACTCGAGCTGCCGCTCGTCGCGCCGGACGGCCGTCCTGCTCCCGTCAACCGCGCGCTCATCGCCGCGGTGGACGACCCGCGCCTGACCGTCGAGATCGCGCGCTACAACCTCGAGCTGAACCTCACCCCCGTCCCCGCGGCGGGGCGCCCCTTCCGCGCGATGGGGGACGAGATCGGCGCCCTCCTCGACGCCCTGCGCCGCCACGGCGAACCCCTCGGTGCCGCGCCGCTGCCGGTCGGCATCCTGCCGTCGATCGCGCGCGCGGACACCACGTCCGAGGCGATGACCGACCTGCCGCGCTACCGCGCACTCGAGGCGGCCGTGCGCCGCCTGCGCCGCGGCCCCGCCCGCCTCGTCGTGCGAGGCCGCGAGACGCTCGATGTCGAGGACGACGGCGTCATGCTCGAAGGCGCCAACACGTCCTTTCAGGTGCACCTGCGTGTCCCCGCCGGCCGCTACGCCGACACCTACAACGCCGCGCAGCTCGCGACGCCGGTGGCCGTGGCGCTCGGGGCCAACTCGCCGATCTTCCTCGGCCGCACGCTCTGGGACGAGACGCGGATCGTCGTCTTCAAGCAGAGCGTGGACATGCGCACCGACGACGAGCTCGCCTGGCACCGGCCCGCGCGCGTGGCCTTCGGCCACGGCTGGGTGCGGCACGGCATCCACGAGCTCTTCGCCGAGAGCGTGCGGCTGCATCCCCCGATCTTCCCCGTCAGCGGGGAGGGCGCGCCGGTGGATGCGCATGACCCGCCCGGCCTCGCGGAGCTGCGCCTGCATCAGGGGACGGTCTGGCGCTGGAACCGCGCCGTGTACGACCCCGGTGATGGCGGGCACCTGCGGATCGAGTTCCGCGCGCTCCCGAGCGGCCCCACCGTGCGCGACATGATGGCCAACGCTGCGTGGATCCTCGGGCTCACCATGGGGATGCGCGACGGCATCGAGGAACGCCTGTGCGGCTGCCCGTTCCTGATGTGCGACACGAGCTTCTACCGCGCCGCCCGCGACGGCCTCGACGCCCGGCTCCTCTGGCCCACCAGGGCGGGCCCGGCCCCGCGCGAGCGTGACGTCGTCGAGCTCGCGGAGAAGCTCCTGCCGGTAGCGGCCGACGGGCTGCGTCGGCTCGGCGTGGACGACGACGAGGCGGGCGAGCTGCTCGCGGTCATCGCCGGCCGGCTCGCCGCGCGGCGGACGGGGGCGCGGTGGCAGCGGGCGGCCCTGCTGCGGCTGCGCGAGACGGTCGCCGAGGCCCAGGTGCTTCCGACGCTGGTGCGCGAGTACGCCGCCCGCGCCGCGACGGGGGAGCCGGTGCACACGTGGTCGGCCCTCTGACGGGCCGCGGCTACTTCGCGAAGACCACCGCGACCTCGCGGTCCTCGCCGCGCGTGAAGTAGAGCGCGGCCCGCGCCTCGTCCCGCGCCCGCATCGCCTGCACCAGGTTCTGCTGCGTGGCGAACACCTCCAGCAGCAATCCCTGCCGCACGGCCACCGCGTTGACGGGCGCCCCGGCGTCGTAGGTGAGCAGCAGCCACCACGCCGGCTCCCCCGACGGGTCCGGGTCCGTACCGGCACCGGTGAGCACCGGCGTCACCACGCGCCCGTTCACCCGCACGGTCAACCGTTCAGCGACGTAGCGCAGCAGGGCGCTGTCCGCCGCCGCGCCGCGGCCCACTGCGCGGTCGCGTCGGCCGGTGGCCAGCACGAGCGCACTGTCGAGATCGTCGCGGAAGCACCGGACGCGCAGCAGCACCTGCCGCGCGTCCTGCACCAGCCGCGTATGGCACACGTGGACGTCGTGGGCCGCCCGGGGCGCCGTGCCGGCCGCAGCGCGGGGCGCGACGCCGGGGGCCGCGAGCCCCGCCGTCAGTGCCACCATCGCCCAGGCCGCCACGACGCCGGGCATCACGGCACCACCTTGGGCGCCGGCTTCGTCCCCCAGGTGTTGTTGCCGCGGTCCACGTCGGCGAAGACCTCCCCCGGGTCCGCGGTCACTGCGGTCACCGACTTGTTCGAGAAGAAGCCGTAGGTGAAGCGTTTCTCGTTCTTCCGCCACACGTCCACGGGCAGCCTGCGCACTTCGCTCGTGCCGTCGTCGTACGTGATCTCGAGGTGCAGCGGCATCACCAGCCCGCCCTTGTTCTCGACCGTCACCCGCCAGTATCCCGAGCCGCGGGCACTGGTGCCGACCAGCGAATCCGCCGACTGCCGCTCGACCCCCGTCACGGCCTGATCGTTGGCGTACGTCGTGTAGAACCAGCCGCGCCAGAACCAGTTGAGCAGTTCGCCGGCGCCGTCGTCGAGCGAGCGGAAGAAGTCGAACGGCTGCGGATGCTTGAACGCCCATCGCTGCGAGTACTCGCGGAAGGCCTGATCGAAGCGCTCCGGTCCGAGCACCTGCTCGCGCAGCATCACGAGCCCCGCCGCCGGCTTGGAATAGCCGTTGTCGCCGAACGCGGCGTGAATGAGGTCCGACTCGGTCATCAGCGGCGCCTGGTCCGGGTTCCGCATGTAGTTCACGATGTTCTTCGCCGGGCCGCGGCGCGTGGGGTAGTTCGGGTCCCAGTCCTTCTCGGCGTAGTACTGCAGGAAGGAATTGACCCCCTCGTCCATCCACGTCCACTTCCGCTCGTCCGACGCGACGATCATCGGGAACCAGTTGTGCCCCACCTCGTGGATCGTCACCGAGATCAGTGCCCGCGCGAGCGCATCGGTCACCTGGCCGTTGTTCGGCCGCGCGCCGCAGAAGGCGATCATCGGGTACTCCATCCCGAAGACCGGCCCGTGCACGTTCACCGCCTTGGGGTACGGATACCGGAAGGCCATGCGCCCATAGGTGGTCATCGTCTGCGCGATCGCCTTGGTGGACACCGAATCCCAGAGTGGCATCGCGTCGCGCGGATACAGCGAATGCAACGCGATCGTCCGCGTCTCGCCCGGATACCGGTACCCCATCGCATCCCACACGTAGGTCTTGCTCGACACCCACGCGAAATCCCGCACATTCTCGGCCGTGAACCGCCACGTGAGGGGGCCGTCGCCGGCGGGCCGCGCCGCAGGGCTCATCACTTCGTCAGGGCGTACGATGAACACCGGCTTGTCCGCCGCCATCGCCTGCGCCAGCCGCTGGCGCTGCGTCGTCGTCAGCACCTGCTGCGGGTTCTGCAGCACCCCGGTCGCGTCCACGATGTGGTTCCGCGGCACGGTGATGGAGACGTCGTAGTTGCCGAAGTTCAGGTAGAACTCGCCCTGACCCATGAACTGGTCGGTCTGCCAGCCGGAGATGTCGTCGTACACCGACGCGCGCGGGAACCACTGCGCCACCTCGTAGAGCCAGCCGTCCTTCACCTTCTCCTTGGCGCCGCGCCCGTTCCGGCCCCCTTCGGGCACCGTGAACGACCAGTCGATCTCCACCTGCGCCGTGCCGCCGGTGCGCAACGTGTCCGGCAGGTTCACCCGCATCACCGTGCCGTTGACCAGATACTGCGCCGGGCGCACCGTCACCTTGCCGCCGGGCCCGCGGACGATGACCCGCACCCCGCCGATCGCGTAGCCGCCCGTCTCCTCGGCCAGCAGGAAGCGACGCGCCCCGGCCGGGATGTTCTTCGGCAGCGCCCCCGCCGAGAGGTTGGCGCGACTGTCCGAGGCCTCGATGTTCTGGTCGAGCTGGAACCAGAGGTACGTGAGCTTGTCCGGCGAGTTGTTGTGGTAGCTCACGCGCTCGCTGCCGGTCACGCGGTGCGCGACGGTGTCGAGCGTCGTGCGGATGACGTAGTCCACGCGCTGCTGCCAGTACTTGGGGCCGGGCGCGCCGCTGGCGAGCCGGGCGTCGGAGGGATCCGGCCACTCGTCGATCGGCCGGAAGCTCGACTGGTTGGTCCTGGGATTGGGGGGCGCATTGAGCCACTGCTGCCCGGCGAGAGGCGTCCACGTCGGCGCCGCGCCCAGCGCGAGCGCTGTCACGACCAGCTGCCATCGGACCTGCGTCATCTCCGTGCTCCGTTCGAAGGTCAGGCCGGCGGCGCCATCGCCGCCAGCGTCCGTTGCACCACCATCGGCACCGCGACCAGCAGTGCCGCCATCGACACGCCCTGCACCCAGCGTCGCTCGGGCACCCCGCCGCCACGCACCGCCAACGCGCCAAGCCCCATCACCGCTGCGACGATCATCACCTGTCCCACCTCGAGCCCGGCATTGAACGCCAGCAGCGGCCACAGCAGCGACTCCTCGCCGCCAAGGAGCGATCGGAGGTAGTTCGAGAAGCCCAGCCCGTGGACCAGCCCGAACCCGGCGGCGAGCAGGTAGCGGCCGGTCATCGCGCTCCCCGCTTCATCGACCGATGCCGCGCGCGACCGCCACAGGGTGAGCCCGGCCGTCGCCGCGATCGTCGCCGGGATCGCCGCCTCGATCCACACCGTCGGCACCCGCAGCGCGCCGGTCGTCGCCAGCGCGAGCGTCACCGAGTGCCCCACCGTGAATGCGGTGACGAGCACGAGCAGCCGCCGCCACGCCGATGCCGGGTACGCCACCGTCAGCGCCGCGACGAACACGAGGTGATCGTACCCCCGCAGATCGGCGATGTGCGACAGGCCCAGCCGAAGGTAGAGCCCCGCCTCAGACGAGCCGAACGGCATCGGCTCAGTAGTCCACCGGCCGCAGGTACGACTCGCCGATCGCCGTGCCGGAGATCATCGCGACCGTGGGCAGCTTGCGCTTCCAGTGGGTGCCGTCGAGCCGCCGCCGCACGAGCGCGACCTCGTCGGCGGGGAAGCCGCGCGCCACCAGGGCGGCGTCGTCGAAGCCATGCAGCATCCAGTGCAGGAGGACGTCGGCCTTCGCGTAGGAGATCCCGAAGTCGCCCTCGTCCGTCTGCCCCTGCACGAGGTCGGCGCTCGGCGCCTTGGACACCACCGCGTCGGGAACGCCCAGGTGCGCGGCGAGCGCCCACACCTGCGTCTTGAACAGGTCGCCCAGCGGATTGACAGGCGGCGAGTCGTCGGCATGCCACGTGAAGTACCCGAACAGCCGCTCGCTCTTGTTCCCCGTGCCCACCGGGAGCGCCCGGTGCTTGGCGGCGAGGTCGAAGAGCACGATCATCCGCTGCCGGGCCATGACGTTCCCGCGGCGCGTCCCGTCGGCGTCGGGCTCGTGGGCGAGGTACCCGTCGACCGCCGCGCTGATATCGAGCGTCCGGTGGTCGAGCCCGAAGGCGTCGATCACCAACTGCGCGTGGGCGAGCGAGTCGGGGCTCGAGGTGCGGTACGGCATGCGCACGGCGAGCACGTTCGCGGGGCCCAGCGCCCGTGCGGCGAGCGCGGCCGTCACCGCCGAGTCCACGCCGCCCGAGAGCCCCACCACAGCGCGCGTGAAGCCGCGCCGTGCGAACTCGTCGCGGAGGAAGTTCACCAGCATCGCCTCGACGAGCGGCAGGTCGAGGTCGAGCGGCGGCGGTCCGCCGTGGGTGGCGAGCGGCGCCTGCGTCAGCACGAAGCCGTGCGCCGCCGTTGATGGCGTGGCGCCCACCGCAGGGCGGGCGGGTGGAGGCGGTCCGTCGTCGTCGAACGCCGGCCGTGGCCGCGGCCCCTCCTGCGCGAGCCGCATCGCGCGCTCGAGGTGCGGGAGCTGTACCCGCAGGTCGGCGAGGAGCGGCTGGTCGGCCCGCGCGCGGTGGGCGTCGTCGAGGTCGAGCGTCGCGACGGTGATCGCGTCGTCCCACAGCGGGGCGCGGGCCCGCACGTCGCCGCGCGGCCCGATGACCAGCGAGCCGCCCGGGAACTGCTTGCCTCCTTCGGTGCCCGCGAGGTTGGCGAAGCATACGAACACGCCGTGCTCGTCGGCCAGCTCGCACAGGAGTCGCTCCCACCGCGCGTGGGATGCCGGGCCCTCCGGGGTACCCGGGCGCGGCCAGACGCCACGGCCGGGCGCGGCCGCGAGCACGCAGATCACCTGCGCACCGTCGAGCGCCGCCACGGTAGCCGAGAGCGAATGCCACGCGTCCTCGCACACCAGCACCGCCGCCCGTCCCCAGCCGGCGTCGAACGCCGAGAGCTCGGTGCCGCGCTCGACGAAGCGCTCCTCGTCGAAAAGGCCGTAGGTGGGGAGGAAGTTCTTGCGGTGCACGTGCAGCACCTCGCCGCCGTCGCGTCCGCCGTCGCGTCCGCCGTCGCGTCCGCCGACGCGGACGACGAGGGCCGAGTTGTGCAGGGCGTCGCGCCAGCGCTCGTAGAAACCCACCACGACGTCGAGCGTGCGCGGTGCGCGCACGCGGGCGCGGTACTGCGCGTCGAGGTCGCGGGCGAGCCGGCCGGCGGTGACCGCGACGTCGCGAGTCCCGCCCTCGAGGAAGTAGCCGCTCGTGATCGTCTCCGGGAAGACGAGCAGTTGCGGACGCTCCGCCGCGGCGTCGGCGGCGGCGAACGCCTCGCCGATCCGGGCGAGGTTGGCGGCGTAGTCGCCCTTGCGCGGGCGGAACTGCGCGACGGCGACGGTCAGAGGGCGGGGCATCCCCCGAAAGCTCGCCCCGCCGGGGTCAGCGCGGGAGGTACCGCCGCACCGCGCGGGCGCCGTTGAGCACGCCGAACCCCACCGCGAGCCCTACGCCGACCGCCGTCCCGGCGCTGAGGACCGGCAGCAGGGCCGTGATCGGCAGGGCGAGCGCGGTCGCCACGCCGCCCGCGACGAACGGGACGTACGGCTTGTGAATGGCGTCCACGAAGCGGAGGCGGCGCGCGACGTAGTCGCGGATCGCGTTGTGCCCGACCCAGAGGCCGAAGCCGATACCGAGCGTGATCAGGAAGCCGAACATGGGAAGCGGGGTGAGGACACGTGATCGTACGCGCCGGTGCCCTCCGGGGTTTCTGGAACGCGCCACGACGGTGGCGACTTCGGGCGCGCCGTCCGGGTATCTTCCGGGGCTATGGCTCCCCGGCTCGTCCCTCCGCACTGGCGTGCGTCGCGTCCGCGCCGCGACTGGCGTGCGTCGCGTCCCCGCCGCGCGCGGCTGCTCGCCGTCGCGCTGTCCGCTCTGGCGGGCGTCACGCCGGCGGCCGGCGTGGCGCAGCCGGCGCCGACGCGGCCTTCGACCGGCGAACCGTGGACGATCCCGTCGCTCCCGCAGGCAACCCTGGTCCTTGCGCGCGACGGGACCCTCATCGGCCAGATCGGGCGCGCGTGGCGGCAGAACGTGTCGCTCAAGTCGCTGCCGCGCCACGTGCCGGCCGCCTTCGTCGCCGTCGAGGACAAGCGCTTCTACGAGCACGACGGCGTGGACCTCGTGGGCGTGGCCGGGGCGATCAAGGGGAAGCTTCTCGGCGACAAGCGCGGCGGGGCGAGCACGATCACGCAGCAGCTCGTCGGCAACCTCCATCCCGACGTCGTCGACCGGCGCGACAAGAGCATCGGGCGCAAGCTCCGCGAGCAGGCGGCGGCGCGCGAGATGGAGAAGCACTACACGAAGGAGCAGATCCTCGAGGCGTACCTCAACACGATCGCCTTCGGGCGCGGCGCCTACGGCATCGAGGCGGCCGCGCGGCTCTATTTCGGCAAGCCCGCTGCGCGGCTCACGCTGGCCGAGGCGGCGACGCTCGCAGCGCTCCCCAAGGGGCCGGCGCTCTATGACCCGATCCGCCATCCCGCCCGCGCCCGCCAACGTCGCGACGTCATCCTCGGACTCATGGCCGATCAGGGGCTCGTCAGCGAGGTGCAGGCGCAAGGGGCGAAGGAGCAGCCGGTGGAGACCGCCCCGCCCACCGGCGGGGCGCTGAGCGCCCCGTACGTCGCCGACCTCGCGCGCAAGATGGCCGAGCGTGCCGGCGTGCCCGTCGTCGACGGGGGGTACCGCATCTTCACCACGATCGACCCCGGCCTGCAGCGCGCCGCGAACGAAGCGGTGGACGCCGTCACCACCGACCTGGAGCGTCGCCCGACGTGGCGCTACCCGACGAAGGCGAACCACGCGAAGGGGATCTTCAACTACCTGCAGGCCGCGCTGGTGGCGCTCGAGGCGGGTTCGGGGGACGTCCGCGCGCTCGTCGGCGGCCGCGACTTCCGCGAGGGGCCGTTCAACCGTGCGGTGGACGGCCTCCGCCAGCCGGGCTCGGCCTTCAAGCCCGTCGTGTACGCCGCCGCACTCGCGCAGGGACTCCCGCCGAACGCGATGGTCGCCGACACGGCGATCGCACTGGAGCTGGACAACGGCACCACGTACAAGCCGAAGAACGCCGATGGCGAGTTCCTGGGCTACCTCCCGCTGCGCGAGGCGCTGGGGAAGTCGCGCAACCCGGTGGCGGTGCAGCTCTTCCTCGCGGCCGGCGCGGACAGCGTGGTGCAGCTGGCCCAGCGCCTCGGCATCGACGCGCCGGTGGCGCCCTATCCGGCGAGCGCGCTCGGGGCCAGCGTCCTTCAGCCCCTCGACCTCGTGCAGGCCTACGCCACGATCAACAACCTGGGTGTGAGCATCGAGCCGCGGCTCGTCGTGCGCATCGAGGATGCGCGCGGGCGGGTCGTCTGGGGCCAGCCGCGGCCAGCCCCGGTGGCGGCCCTCGACCCCCGCGTGGCGTTCCTCGCGCGCGACCTGCTGCGCGAGCCGGTCGAACGGGGCACTGCCGCGGGGATCCGGCGCTGGCTCCGGCCCGGCGTGCCGCTGGCCGGCAAGACCGGCACGACCGACGACAACTCCGACGTCTGGTTCGTCGGGATGACGCCCGACCTCGTCATCGGGGCCTGGCTCGGGTTCGACCGGCCGCGGCCCCTCGGCAGCGGCGTCCAGGGCGGGACACTCGCCGCCCCCGTGGTGGGCCGCACGCTGGGCGCGTGGTACGCCTCGCACGGAACGCAGGGGTGGTCCATGCTCGACGAACTGGTGCCGGGGGAACTCGATCGCCTGACCGGGCTGCCGGCCGACAGCACCACGCCGCCGGAGCGTCGCTACACGGAGTTCTTCCTGCCGGGGACGGAGCCGCCCGCGGTGCGGGTCGCCCAGTGGCGCCGCTACCTCTGGGTGCCGGATCGCGAGACCGCGTTCTTTGCGCCGCCGCCGTTCCCGCTGGGGCCCTATGGGCCGGCGCGCCCGGCGATCGCTACGCCTTCACCTGCGTCCGGAGCATCTGGATCCGCTGCCGCACCTGCTGCACCGCCGGCTGCAGCTCCGGGTCGGCCGCGCGCCAGAGGGTGACGAACTGTTCGTAGGCGGCGAGGGCGCGCGCCTTGTCGCCGCGCGCCTCGTAGAGCTCACCGAGCCGCTTCTGGATGCCGGCGAGGTAGTTCGCGTCGGTGCTGAGGCGGTAGAGGTCGGGGGTCGTGCGGTAGCGCTCGAAGACGGCGATCGCCGAATCGCGATCACCCGCGAGGTCGTACGCCGCGCCCAGTCGCGGCAGGATGCAGATGCGGCACGCCCCGCTGTCGGCCCGCTGGAACGCGCGGATCGCGTCGCGCGGCTTGCCCTCGGCGAGCAGGATCTCGCCGAGCGCCGACTCGCGCTCCGAGCGCCACGCGGCGTCCTGCAGGTCGCGGGCGGCCGTGTCGGCCTCCGCCACGAGCATCCGCGCCTGCTCGGGGCGTCCGGCCAGCGCGTGGACGGCGGCGAGGTCGAAGTAGAGCCGCTGGTCCACCGGTAGCTTCGCGAGCGCAGCGCGCGTGGCGACGGCGTCGATGCGGCGCCGGGCCTGGCCGGGCTGGCCGCGGAAGAAGGCGTCGAAGAAGGCCTCGAGCACCGGCTGCCGCAGCGGCGACACCGGGGTGCCGGCCGCCGCCCGGAGCCGGTTACCGGCGACGAAGTGGGGGGACGCCGCGCGCAGCCGGCCCTCGACCAGCGCGATCGCGGCGAGGCCGAACTCGCCGCTGGCCGCGTCGTCGGTGCCGCCCGCCTCGCCGGGGCCGCGACGGGCGAGCGCGGTGAAGCGGGCGGCCGCGCTGTCGTAGCGCCCCACGGCGGCGTCGAGCGACGCCGCCGTGACCTCCATCTGCCGGTTCTCCGGGAAGCGGCGGCGCACCGCCTCGATCGTGCGGCGGGCGTCGGCCGTGCGGCCCATCGCGAACTGCGCGAGCAGGAGGTTCGCGTAGGGCTGCGAGCGCGACGAGTCGCTGCGCACCGCGCGCACGAGCAGCGACTCGGCGCGCGGGAACTCGCGCCGCTCCAGCGCGAGCACCGACGAGTTGATGAGCGCGGTGCGGTTGTCGGGGTCGATGGCGAGCACGCCGTCGAGCGCCGCCTGCGCCTTGACGCCCTCCCCCTCGGCCGACATGTACCAGCTGGCCTCGGCGAGGCCGCGCTCGACGGGCGGCAGCTTGTCGCGGAAGGCGTAGGCCCGCTCGAGCATGCGGCGCGCCTTGGCCGGCTCCGTCCCGAGGTTGCCGAGCGTGACGCCAAGCTTGCGATAGGCCATCGCGAAGGTCGAGTCGAGGGTGACCGCCTCCTCGAGGAGGGTCATGCCGCGCCGCATGTCGCCGGCTACCTCGATCATGCGCACGCCCTCCGCGTACTTCCGGAGCGCGGGGAGCGACGCGGTGGTGACCTCGTCGAGCGGGGGTTCGGCGCGGATGTCGCGCAGCGACTCGCCGATCTTCCCGCGGATGTCGCGCGACAGGGTGTTGATGGCGGGGATCACGCCGTCGGCGTCGGACGCGCTGGCGCGAAAGGCCGCCAGCACCGATCCGTCCTCCGCGCTGACCAGTCGGGCGACGAGCAGGACGCCGGTCCCGATCGGCGTGACGTCCCCGTCGAGCACCGCCGCTGCCCCCTCGCGCAGCGCGACGTCGCGGGCGGAGGCGAGGTCGAGTTTCTGCTCGGTCGGGCGCTGCATGCGGCGGAGGGCCTGCTGCACGGTAGTGGTCTGCACAAGCGAGACGACCTTCGACTGGCTCAGATCGGTGCGGAGCGCCTCGGTGACGACGGAGCCCAGCAGCGAGTCGTTGCCGGCGGCGCGGAAGTCGGTGACGACGATCCGCGCCCGGTCCTTGATGACGCCGGCCGCGAGGAGCGTGGCCCCGGGCCCGACCCCGATCGCCCGGAGCACCATCCAGCCGGAGACGAGGAGCGAGTACAGGCCGAGGGCGGTGCCGCAGGCGTACGCGGCGCGCCGCCAGGTGAGCGTGGCGGTCGCGCCCGGGCGCGACGGCACGCCGGCCCGCCGCCGGCGCGACGACGCGACGGCGGTGGCGAGCACGAGCAGCAGGCCGGCCGCGAGGAGCATGAGCGCGCCGTGGAACACCCAGTCGGGGAGCCCCACCACGCGCTCGGCCACCTTGGCCAGCACGGCGGAGACGACGGCTCCCACCACGTAGGTGCCGATCGCGCGGCGCCCGGCACCGGGGGCGTCCGTCCCCGACGGGGTGAGCCAGCGCGGGGTGCGGACGGTTGCCGCTGCCCCGGAGCCAAGGGCGTCGAGCGCGGCCACGAGGGCGTCGGCGGAGCGCGGCCGCTCCGCGGGCTTCTTGCGCAGGCAGCCCATGACGAGGTCGTGCAGCGCCTCGGGCACGTCCTCGCGCACCTCGGCGAGCGGGACCGGCACCTCGGTGAGGTGGGCGACGAGCAGTTCCTGCGCCGGCCGATGCCCGAACGGCGTGCGGCCGGCGAGCATCTCGTAGGCGAGCACGCCGAAGGCATAGAGGTCGGCGCGGTGGTCCACGTTCGGGTCGGCGGCCGCCTGCTCGGGCGCCATGTACGCCGGCGTACCGAGGGCGATGCCGAGCGACGTCAGCCCGCTGTGACCCGCCGCGCCGCCGCCGGCGGCATCGCGCACGGCCTTGGCGACGCCGAAGTCGAGCACGGTGGCGGTGCCGCCGGCGAGCATGATGTTGTCGGGCTTGATGTCGCGATGCACGACGCCCTCGCGGTGCGCGTGCGCCAGCGCGCTGGCGACGTCGCGCAGGAGCCGCGTCGCCTCGCCCACCGGGAGCGGGCCGCTGGCCGCCAGGTGATGCCGCAGCGACTCGCCGACGACGAACGGCATCGTGTAGTACGGCAGGCCCCGCATCTCCCCTGCGGCGAGCAGCGGCACGATGTGCGGGTGCTGCAGCCGGGCGGCGACCGAGATCTCGCGCTTGAAGCGCTCGACGCTGACGCCGGTGAGGTCGGGGGGAAGCACCTTCACCACCACCGGCCGGTCGAGCGACAGGTCGCGCGTCAGGAAGACGCGGGACATGCCCCCGCCACCGAGTTCGCGTTCGATCCGGTAGCCGGATCCCAGCGCCTCCTGCAGTTGTTCGCGGAGGTCCGACGGCGCGCTTGAGGGAGACACGGATCGGTCGAAGCTACGGGCGGTGGCCGCGGGGGTCCAGCAGCCCGCCGGGTCCGCCGTTCTACGGCGCGACGCCGGGGGCGGTTCCGGGCCCACCCGGCTGCCCGGCGCAGGTGAGCCCGCGCCGGGCGGCCCCCGGGCCGGGCAGGGGTCAGGCCCCGACGGTCGTCAGGGCGTCCTCGAGGTCCGGCGCCTCCACCGGCTCCAGCGCCACCGCCAGCACCTGGTCGAGCGTCTCGGCGAGGTGGAAGGTGAGCTGCTCGCGCACCTCCGCCGGCACGTCCTCCATGTCGGCCTCGTTGTCCTTGGGGAGGATGATGGTCGTGCTCCCCGCGCGGTGGGCCCCGAGGACCTTCTCCTTGACGCCGCCGATCGGCAGCACGCGGCCGCGGAGGGTGATCTCACCCGTCATTGCGACGTCCTTGCGCACCGGGCGGTTGGACATCGCGCTCACGAGCGCCGTCGCCATGGTCACGCCCGCGCTCGGTCCGTCCTTGGGGATCGCGCCGGCGGGCACGTGCACGTGCACCTCGACGGCGCCGAGCTTGTCGCGCGTGATGTGCAGGGCCTCGGCGTGGGTCGTCGCGTAGGTGAGCGCGGCGCGCGCCGACTCCTTCATGACGTCGCCGAGCTGCCCGGTGAGGATGAGCGACACGTTGCCCATGCCGCTGACCTGGGTGCGCTCTCCCTCGCTCGGCGGGGTGCCGCCGAGGCGGCGGACGGCGGCCTCGACGAACATGATGTCGCCGCCGGCCGGCGTGTAGTACATGCCGGTGGCGACGCCCGTCTCGCTGACCTTGGCGGCGCGCTCCGGGTGCACCCTGGGGCGACCGAGGAGCTCGCGCACCTCGTCGGCGTCGATGACGCCGTCCTCGATGGTCGTGTTGGCGTGCCCGGTGGCGACGCGCCGCGCCACCTTGCGCGCGACGGCCCCGACCTGCCGCTCGAGCTGGCGCACGCCGCTCTCGCGCGTGTAGCGGGCGATCACCGCCTGCAGCGCCTCGTCGGTGAACGTGACGTGCTTGTCGCCGAGGCCGCTCTCGTCGAGCTGGCGCGGGACGATGTACCGCCTGGCGATCTCGAGCTTCTCTCGCTCGGTGTAGCCGGCGAAGTCCACGACCTCCATGCGGTCGAGGAGGGGGCCGGGGATGTTCTGGATGAAGTTGGCCGTGGCGATGAAGAGCACCTCGCTGAGGTCGAACGGCACGTTGAGGTAGTGGTCGGTGAACGTGTCGTTCTGCGCGGGGTCGAGCACCTCGAGGAGCGCGCTCGATGGGTCGCCCTGGAAGGAGACGCCGAGCTTGTCCACCTCGTCGAGCAGGAAGACGGGGTTTCGGGTCTGCGCCTGCTTGAGGCCGGCGATGATGCGGCCGGGCATCGCGCCGACGTAGGTGCGCCGGTGGCCGCGGATGTCGGCCTCGTCGCGCGCGCCACCGAGGGCGATGCGCACGTACTCGCGGCCAAGCGCCTTGGCGATCGACTTGGCGATGGAGGTCTTGCCCACGCCCGGCGGGCCGACGAAGAGCAGGATCGGCCCCTTGGCCATCGCGCGCGACTTCGCCTCCTTCGCGTCGGTGATCTTGGCGTCGGCGAGCCCGGTGTCCTTGCGGGCGTCGTGCGCCTCGGTGCTGCGCACCGCCACCGCGGGGAGTTCCCCCGTGCGGGAGAGCTCGTCGGCGAGCTGCTGCGCCTTGAGCTGGCGGACGGCGAGGAACTCGAGGACGCGGTCCTTCACGTCGCCGAGGCCGTAGTGGTCGTCGTCGAGGATGCCGATCGCGCGGTTGAGCTCGAGCTGGTCGTCCGACCGCTGCCCCCACGGGAGCTCGGCGATCCACTCGAGGTACGTGCGGATCACCTGCGCCTCCATGGACTCGCGGCCCGAGCGCTCGAGGCGCGCGAGCTCGCGGCTGACCTCCGCCCGCGCCTCCTTGTTGAGCGGCAGTGCCTCGAGCTTGGCGCGCAGCTCCTCGATCTCCTTCGACGAGTCCTCCTCGCCCAGCTCCTTCTGGATCGCCTTGAGCTGCTCGCGGAGGAACATCTCGCGCTGCCGCTCGCCCAGCTCCTCCTGGACCTGCGACTTGATCTCCTCCTGCGCCTCGAGCATGCCGATCTGCCGCTGCACCTGCACCAGCACGCGGCGGAGCCGGTCCTCGACGGCGAGCGTCTCGAGCAGGCCCTGCTTCTCCGGCACCGGCAGCTCGATGTAGCCCGCGACAAGGTCGGCGAAGCGACCCGGCTCGGTGACCGAGTCGAGCACCTGGTGCACGACCTCCTCGGGGAGGCCGCGCTTCTCGCCGAGCTCGCTCGCCTGCAAGCGCGCTTCCTTCTCGAGGGCCACGAACGCGGGGTCCTTCGGGTTGACCGGGAGCATCTCCTCGGCCGCCACGACGACCGCGCTCAGGTGCCCGTCCACCGAGGCGTACTGCAGGGCGGTGGCGCGCTGCTCGCCCTGGAGCAGCAACTGGACGCCGCCCAGGCCGCGCTGGACCTGCCCGATGCGCGCGATCACCCCCATCTGGTAGAGGATGTCGGGGGTCGCCTCCTCGGCGTGGTCGCGCTGGGCGACGGCGAAGACGAGCCGATCCCCCTTCAGGGCGGCCTCGATCGCCCGCAGGGTTCCCGGACGGCCCGCCGAAATGGGGGCCGTCAGGCCGGGGAAGATGACCGTGCCGCGCAGGGGCAGCACGGGAAGCGTCTGGCGAGTCGAAGTCATGTGTGTCGCATCCTGGGTGGACCTCCAACCGGATGCACCTCCCGTGCTCACGGAGATACGCCCAAACGGCGGGAGCTGCAACTTCCGGCCGCCGTGGTGACGTAGGGACTGCCGGACCGGCGGACCGTCCTGCGGCTGCCTGACACCTGTGCTACCTTGCCGCAACTCCTGCCGTTCCCGACGATCCCACCCGTGCCCGACTCCTCCCAGCCGGCCGACGCCGACCTGCGCGCGTTGGTCGAGCGCGTCCTCGCCGGTTCGTACGAGATCGATCGCGAGATCGGCCGCGGCGGCATGGGCATCGTCTTCCGCGCGAAGGACACGCGGCTCAAGCGGACGGTCGCGATCAAGCTGCTGCCGCCCGAACTCGCCTTCCGGCTCGAGATCCGGTCGCGCTTCCTCAAGGAGGCCGAGACGGCGGCGCAGCTGAGCCATCCGCACATCGTCCCGATCTACAGCGTGGACGAGCGCGAGGGGCTGGTCTTCTTCGTCATGCAGTACGTGGACGGCGAGAACCTCGCCGTGCGGCTGGCGACGCGCGGCCCGGCGCCCCCGGACGAGGCCCGCCGTATCCTCCGCGAGGTGGCCGACGCGCTCGCCTACGCGCACGGGCGCGGCGTGATCCACCGCGACATCAAGCCCGACAACGTGCTGCTCACCAAGGACGAGCAGCGCGCGCTGGTCACCGACTTCGGCATCGCGCGGGCCATCACCGACGGCGGAGACGCGCGCCTGACCGCCACCGGGGTCGCCATCGGCACGCCGGCGTACATGTCCCCCGAGCAGTGCGCCGGCGACCGCGAGGTTGACGGCCGCTCCGACCTGTACGCGCTCGGGGTGCTCGGATTCCAGATGCTCGCTGGCCGACTCCCGTTCGAGGCCAACACGACGCCGGCGCTGCTCGTCAAGCACCTCTCGGAGCGACCGCTGCCGGTGGAGGAGCTGCGCGCCGACGTTCCCGACGACCTCGCGCAGGCCATCAACCTGTGTCTCGAGAAGGACCCGGCGAACCGCTTCCCCGACGCGCAGGCCTTCATCGCGGTCCTCGACGGCAAGGGGATGCCCGCGCGCACCGGGCAGCAGGTCCGCCCCGGCGGTGCCGGCACGAATCGCGCCGGGATGCTGCCGCCGCTGCCGAGCTGGTCGGGTTCGGCCGGGCAGCCGACGGCGCCCGGCCGGCCGGGCACGGGCGACGGCGGCATGGGATCGGCCCGGCCGCGGACCTCCGTCGAGCGCGGCCCGGCGGGCCAGCCCCCCGGCCTCGCGTCCTACGACGCGCACCTCCCGACCGCCGAGGAGTTGCAGCGGTGGTACGCGCCCCCCGTCGAGGCCTTCCGCCGGAAGCTCGCGCCGTGGGCGTCGGTGCTCGTCGTGACGTTGTTCATCCGACTCTTCGGCGGCCCGGACCTGCTGTTCATCCCCGCGTTCTGGGGCATCGGGATCGCCTTCGGCTACGCGAAGATCTGGTCCGACGGCTACGATTGGCGGGACGTGCTGCGCGAGCCGCGCGACCGGCTGCTGTCCGACGTCGTCGCGGGGCTCTGGGACACCGTGGCGGCCTTCTTCGATCCCGACAAGCGCGCCGTCCTGCGCGAGCGTCGCCGCCGGGACGCGCAGCTGGTGCGGCCCGCCGCGGGGAAACTCACCCCCCTCTCGCCGGTCGCCGGTACCCCCGCGCTCCCGGCCCCGGTGGGCCTCACCGGGGATCGCGCGATCGCCGCGCGCCAGGCCGCCGCCGACCGCGACGAGATCACGCGGCTCGTGCGCGACCTGCCTCCCGACCTGCGGAGCGGCCTCAACGACGTCACCGCCACGGCGGCGCAGCTGGCCGACAAGGTGCAGCAGCTCGCCGGTGCGCTCGAGCGGCTCGAGCGGGTCGCCTCGCCCGGGGCGCTCGCGGCGCTCGACACCGAGGTCGCGCTGCTCGAGTCCCAGGCCAACCCGCTCGAGGGACGGGCCAGCGAGGAGCGCGTGCGGCGGCTGGCCGTACTGCGGCGCCAGCGGCGCGGCCTCGCGGACGCGACGTCACAGGCCGAGCAGGCGGGGCAGCGGCTCGAGAGCTGCCGCGTGGCGCTGCAGAACCTGCGGTTCGACATCCTGCGTCTGAAGACGGGGACCCAGACCCCGCAGCACATCACGCTCGTGGCCGAGCAGGCCGCCGAGCTCGCCCGCGACGTGGACGGCATCCTCGCGGCGCAGGCGACCGTGGATCGCGGCGCAAACCGCGGCCCACGCCGCGGCTAGCGCCGCCGATGACCGATCCGCTCCTCCGCGATCGCGTCGTCGCGGCGATCGGCGACCGCTACGACGTGGTCCGCGAGTTGGGCCGCGGGGCCCTGTCGGTCGTCTATCTCGGCCGCGACGTGCGGCTCGACCGGCCGGTCGCGATCAAGGTGCTGCCGCCGGACGTCGCCTTCCGCCCCGAGGTGCGCGCGCGGTTCCTCCGCGAGGCGCAGACCGCCGCGCGGCTGGCGCATCCGCACGTGGTGCCGATCTACAGCGTGGACGACACCGCCGGCGTGGTGTCCATCGTCATGGCCCACGTCGAGGGCGAGACCCTCGGCGGGCGGCTGGCGCGCGAGGGCCCGCTTCCCGCGGCCGACGTCGCGCGCATCCTCCGCGAGGTGGCCGACGCCCTCGGCTACGCGCACGCGCAGGGCGTCATCCACCGCGACGTCAAGCCGGACAACATCCTCCTCGAGCGCGGCACCGGCCGCGCGCTCGTGACCGACTTCGGCATCGCGCGCGCCATGGAGGGGGGCGACCAGGTCACTGCGACCGGCGTCGCCGTGGGGACGCCGGCGTACATGAGCCCCGAGCAGGCGATGGGCGAGCGCGCGCTCGACGGGCGGAGCGACGTGTACGCGCTGGGGATCCTCGGCTGGCAGATGCTCGTCGGGGCGCTGCCGTTCCAGGCCGCGAGCACGCCGGCGATGCTCCTGAAGCACGTCGGGGAGCCCGTGCCGAGCGCCGCGGCGCGGCGGCCCGATGCGCCGCCGGCGCTCGTCGCGATCGTCGAGCGCGCGCTCGCGAAGAAGCCGGACGACCGCTGGCCGGGCGCTCGCGCGATGCGCGATGCGCTCGCCGCGCTCGGACAGGACGGGGGCGCCGGCACCGCCGCCGCCGCCCCTGCTCCCGCGTCCCCCGCGGCGCTCCCGGAGGCGGCCGCCGATGCCTTGCCCCGCTTCCCGCAGTACCCGGTCGGCGGCGACCGCGCCGCGCGCGACGCCTGGCGCGACGCCACGCGCGCGTGGCGCGAGGAAGTGCGCGCCCGCGCCGAGGCCTCCGCCGCGCTGCGGATCGGCGCCGGCGTGCGCGCCGAACTGCGCGCCGAGATGCGCATGGCCCCCTCGCCGGTACCGTGGCGGCCGGATGATCCCGCCGCGATCGCGTGGCGCGTGCGGAGGTTCCGCGGCAGCGCGTGGTCGTACGTCTTCACGATCAGCGGGCTGGCCGCCGTCAACCTGCTCACCGGCCCCATGTTCCTGTGGGTGGCGTTCCCGGCCTTCTTCTGGGGCATGGCCGTCATCCGGCAGGCCGCCGCGCTGCGGGGCCTCGGCGTGAGCGCCACGGACGCCTTTCTCGGCCGCGACGCCAAGGCGCGGCAGTCACTCGAGGCCGAGATCGTGGCGGGCGGCGAGGCGGCGGTGGAGCGGCGCGTGACGCGCTTCCGCCGTGCGCTTGCGACCACCGCGGCGCTCGCCGTCGGGACCATCGCGGCGCTGGCGGTCGGCGTCGCCGCGAAGGGGGGCGTCTTCGCGGTCGTCGGCGTCCTCGGCGTCGGGGCGACCGTCGTCTCCGGCATCGGCACCATCCGGCGCTGGGTGGACGTGCGCGCACTCGGCCTGCGGTTCGCCGCCGCGGCGCGGGGCGACTGGCGCGCCGCCTTTCGCCGCGGAAACCCGGCGCTCGCCAACGAGGTCATGCATGCCGACGCCCAGCGGAAGCTGCCGCCCGACGTGCTTGGCGGCCCCTACGGCGAGGCGGTGCGCCGTGCCGCGCACGACCGCGCCACGATCCTCGAGACCGTCGCGAAGCTCGGCGAGGCCGACCGGCAACTGCTGCCCGACATCCTGCCGACCGTGCAGCACCTCGAGGAGCGCATCCTGTCGGTGGCGACGGCGCTGCACCGCATGAGCGGCGACGTGTCCGAGGCGCACGTCGCGGACGTCGAGCGCCGCCTGGCGGACGCGAAGGCCGCGCAGGCGGCGGCACCCGCGCCCGAACGGGACCGCACCGTGGGCCTTCTGGCGCGCCAGGTCGAGACGCTGCGCGACCTCGTCGGGCGTCGCGCGACCCTGCAGGACCAGCTCGAGGGCGCCGCCCTGCTGTTGACCACTCTCAAGCTCGACCTGCTGCGCCTGCGGTCGGCTGGCGTCGAGAGCGCGGTGCAGGACGTCACGTCGGCGACGCAGGAGGCCCGCGCGCTCTCGCGCGACATCGGGCTCGCGCTCGACGTCGCGGGAGAGCTGCGCAGGATCTCGTGACGGCGCCGCGCCGTGCGCCGGGTCAGAAGGTGCGGCCGAACTCGAGGATGAGCCCGTCGCCGGTCGAGCCCGGGATGTTCGAGACCTTGTAGCCGACGATCACCACGTTCGTGCCCCAGTGGTAGTTCAGGCCGGGGACGAAGTCCGCGAAGTCGTGCGTGCCGCTCCACCATTCGCCGAGCAGGTTCCAGTGGCCGGCGAGCGGCTGCTCGAACGACGCGATCATGTGGGTGGTCCGCTTGCCGAACAGGTTGCGCGTGCCGTTGCTGAGGCCCGCCATGAGCCGCGTGCGCACGACCGGAAGGCGCCACGCGACCTGCGCGTAGTTCCACAGCCCGTCGCCCTTGCCGGTGAGCGACACGGGCAGCATCTGGCCGGCGCCCACGGTGATCTCCCAGCCCGGCAGCTGCGACCGGAGGACCGGCTGCGCCGTCTTCCACCCGAGCGCCACGGCCTGGTACGGCTTGTTCGGTACGCCGATGTTGTAGATCGTGGCGGCGAGCTCGATCCGGTCGGTCAGGCCGTAGGTGAGGAAGTTGGTGCTCACCCAGTACGGCTTGGGGTTCCACGTGCGCAGCTGCGTCTCGTGGAGGGCGAAGAAGCGTCCGCGAGGCGTCTGGTCAACGCTCGGCACGTTGATGATCGTCTGCTGTCCCGGCAGGAATTCCGGCAAGGCGACCAGCACGGTCGCGAAGAGTAGGCGTTGGAAATACACGGCGATAAAAACGAAGGGGTTGCGCGAATCGTAGAATTTACGAACCTGCGCAACCCCTTCGGCGTTCCCACGCCAATCCTAAGGTCGACCAACCGGCGGGGAATCGAGGTAGTACGGGCCGGGCACGAGCCGCCATGATTCGCGGCCATTGTAGAGGCCGACGACGGCTCCGATGCCGCCACCGACGAAGGCGCCGGGCACGGCGTTCTGGCCCATCTCCCTCAACGTGGGATTGAACTGCTGGCTCCCCGAGATGCCGAAGAGCAGGCCGCCGGCGAGCCCGCCGATGAGGGCGTAGCGGATGACGGCCGCGCCGCGCCGTACCCCTCCGGACACCCAGGCCTCCTTGACGTCGCCGACACGGACCCGAACGCGGCGGAAGGTCTCGACGGGGATCGTCCCGCCGTCGAAGAGACCGCGCCGCTCGCGCGGCAGCATGGTGTCGAGCACGACGATGTCGCCGATGAGGGAATCGACGATGCCGATCACCTCGAACTGGCCGAAGACCGGTGCCCGGAGCTTGAGCCGGCGGCCGAGGAAGAAGGGTTCCTGCCGCGGGTCCGCGGTGGCGGTAGGGGCGGCGGGCGGCGTCTGCGCGGCCAGACGCAGCGGCCCGACCGCCCCGGAGGTCAGCACCGCGGCGTGGGCGAGCGCGAGCAAGAAGCGGTTCCACGATCGATGGCTCATGCGTCCTCCAGTTCTTCGAGGCGGGCCTCGAGTTCGCTCGCCATGCCCCCGTGCCCGAAGCGCTTCGCCGCCGCCGTGCCGGTGGCGAGGGCGCGGCGCCCCTCGTCGGCGCGTCCGAGCTGGAGCAGCGCCTCGGCGTACCGGCCCCATCCGTTGCCCTCGTCGTCGTAGCGGCCGAGGTAGGCGGCGTAATGCTCCGCGGCGGCTGCGGCGTCACCGGACTTCATGAGTTCGTTGGCGAGGCCGAAGTGGGCGAGGGGATTGTCGGGGTTCTTCGCGACCATGGCGCGAAGGGCCTCGACGCGGGGGGCGACGGTCATCGGGAACGGAGTTCGAGCAGCAGGGCGGCGACGTCGCCGGGGGCGTCGTTGGGCAGGAAGTGTCCTGCCTCCTCCATTATGCGGCAAGTGGCGGCGGAGTTTCCGTCGGCGATCCGTTTCGCATGAGCGGCGCCGCCCCACGGGTCGTGCGCCCCTGCGGCGACGGCCATGGGGACGGGCGGCGGGACCGCCGGATCGAGCATCGGGTCGGTCGTACTGGCCCGCACACCGGCCTGGTGTCTCTGGAGCACGGCGGAGGTGAGGTCGCGCATCAGGACGCGCGATTCCCGGGCGCGCCCGTTCGCGGGGTCGTGCCACCACCCGCGGCGCAATGCCCGCCCCAACGCGGCGCGCTGAAGCAGGGCGGGGGCACGGCGGGCGAACCGCCCGAGCTTCAGCGCCCGATCCGGCCCGTCCCGCGCGGCGGGACTGAGCAGCGCCAGCGCCCGCACACGCGCCGGTGCCGCGCGGGCGAGGCGCCACGCGACGAGCGCCCCGATGTCGTGGCCGATGATGATCGCGTCGCGCACGCCGAGCCGTTCGAGCACCAGTTGCACGCGCGTCGCGTGGCCCGCGACGGAGACATCGTGGCCACCCGGGGGATCGCTGCGGCCGAAGCCCAGGAGATCGAGCAGCAGCATGCGGTGGCCGGGCGGTACCCGGCTGACGACCGGCGCCCAAAGCCGTGACGACGTGGGGAAGCCGTGGAGGAATACCCACGGCGGCCCGTGACCGCGCGTGCCGGCGGCGTGGCAGTAGAGGCGCACGCCGCCGACGTCGAGGAACTCACCCTTCATTGCAGGCCGCCGGAGGCGGGGTCATCCGGTCCCCGGCGACGCCGGTCGGGTCACCGCGTGCCCGTCGGCGGCTTCGACTCGCCCTTGTTGCAGCACCTGGGCTTGTCGGCACCGGCCTTCATGCCGTCGTGCTTCATGCCGTCGTGCTTCATGCCCGCGGGCTGGCCGGCGGCGGTGCCGTGCTCGGCGCCCATGTGGGCCTTGAGGGCGGCGTCGTAGGCAGGTTGCACGGCGGGGGACAGCGCGGCGCGGAAGGCAGCATGCTCCGCGTCCATCAGCGTCTGCATCTCGGCCTTGGCCGCAGCATCGTTGTCGGGCGACTTCCCCTTCGACGCCCACTGCTTCTTCGCGGCGTCCATGCGAGCATGGGCGTCGTGGTGGATTCGCGCGATCTCCTGCCGTTGGGCCGGCGTCATGTCGAGTGACTGCATCCACTTCGGGACCTGCGGACCGGACGGGGCGGGCTGCGCGGCGGGGGCCGCGTGACTGGCGTGCGGATCGGCCTTCCCGGGCGCTTGCGCGGCCATCGGAACGGCGATGAGCAGCATCGCGGACGCGAGGAGTGTCTTCATGGTGGATTCCAGGAGAAGCGGGACGAGCGGGCCGAGCGACGTCTGACCCGCAACCACAAAATGACAGACCGGCGGTCCAGTCGGGAGGGAGTCCGTACAAGTCCTTGTCATGCAACGGGTTGCACGGCATGATCTGGCGGCGGACGCCAAGGGCTCGTAACGTTGCGTCACCGCCGCCGCTTGCGGGCAGCCGCAGGACGCGCCGCATCAGGAGGCGCTTCGCGGCATGAGGCGTCTCCGAATGATGCTCATCCAGTACGAGGGCCGGACGTGACAACGCCGACTCCCATTGATCTCGACGCGCCGGTGGTCCCGCCGCCCCCGCCGCCGCCACCTCCGCCGCCGCCGCCGCCGGAGCCGGTCGCTTTTCCGATCGGCTGGCTTCTGGAACACGCGTCAGCACCGATACAGTACCGCGCCATAAAAGAGGTAGTGCGGCCGGCTGGCGATCTGCATCCCAAGTTCGAATCGCTGGTGTACGGATTCCGGCCAGCGCTCGAGATTGCGCTGACCCAGCGACCCGACGCGACGTGGAACGGCACGATGCTCACCGTTCCCTCCGCGAAGGCAACGACGTTCGAGGGACTCGGGACGATCCACGCCGTCCGCCGCCTGCTGGAATACGGATGGAGCCGCGAGGCCCCGCCGATCGAGGCGTCACGTCGGCTGCTCTTCCGCCTGCTCGCCGAGGACGAGGATCCCGCGAACGCGTTCGAACTGGCCCCCAAGGCCGGCAAGGTCCCCGATCTCGACGGCATCCGCCGCTCGCGCCAGATCGTGCGCGAGGCGGCGGCGATGGTCCTGGCGCAGGCCGGTTACGAAGCCGACCCGCGCCTGCGCGGGGCGGCGCAGCGGATCCTCGCGCGCGTCGGCACGTACCTGCGCTCGCCGCTGGCGCTCAAGCCGTGGGTGCGGGTGGGGAACCGGCAGGTGCTGTCGCCCGACGCCGCGCCCCCGAGCATCTTCGCCCTCTGGACGTTCGCCTTCATGCCGCACTTCCGCCACGAGCATCACGAGCACTTCGAACTGCTCGCGAAGCACCTGCAGCAGCCGATGCCGCGGCAGGAACCGGTGCAGGTCGTCGGCGACAAGCTCGTCGAGCAACCGCACCTGGTGCTGGGCGATGCGCTGCCGACCCGCAACGCCGTCGAGGCCGACATCCCGCACGCGCTCGCGTGGCTCGAGCTGATGGCGCGGCTCGGCTATCTGAAGCGGGTCGAGCACTGGGGCAAGCTCTTCGAGCGCTTCCTCGACGATCGCGACGCCGATGGCATCTGGCACCCGCACAAGGGGACGGCGACGCCGAAGGGGCACGATCCGTATTCGTGGGCCCTCTTCCCGCTGCAGGCAGGCGGCGAGGGGGCGGCGCGCTGGACGGACGTGACGTTCCGGCTCGGCCTCATCGCCCGGCTGATGGGGAGGCCGATCGAGGCGATGTAGCCGCCGCCCTCGCGGCAGTAGCTTGCGGACATGGGCGAGCGCCTCTCCCCCGAGCGTTGGTTCCCGGCGGGCCTGCCGTCGCTGGCCGTCGAGTGGGCGGCGCTCGGTGACGGTACGCGGATCCGCTTGGTGCGCAGCACGGGGGGCCATGGACCGCTGCTGGTGTTCGTGCACGGCTGGGGGTGCTCGGCGTTCACGTGGCGCCACGTGTTGCCGCGGGTGGTGGCGGCGGGCCACCGGTGCGTCGCGATCGACCTGCCGGGCCACGGGCTCTCCGACAAGCCGGACGAGTCTGCGCGCTACACGCTGTCGGCGATGGTCGCGGCGCTGCGCGACCTGCTGGTGCGGCAGGACTGGCACGACCTCGTGCTGATCGGTCACTCGATGGGCGGGGCGATCTCGCGCGACGTCGCCGGCGTCGAGCCCGATCGGGTGCGCGCGCTGGCGATGCTGGCACCGGCGGGCTTCGGGCGCATCCGGCGGTTGGCGACCGGGCGGCTGTTCTCCCCGGACTGGACGGTGCCGCTGCTCGGCCCCACCGTCGTGCCGCGCTGGGCGGTGCGCCGCTCGATGGAGCGCACGTACGGGGCACGCGCGGGCTTCACCGAGGCGGAGGTGGACGAGTACTGGGCGCCGACGCAGTTCGCCGGATTCGTGAAGGCCTCGCGGCACCTGCTGCACCACTTTGCCTGGGAGGCACCGCCGATCGCGCGGCTGGCACCGCTGGCGGACAAGCCAGCGCTGGTGCTGCTGGGCTCCATCGACCGGGTGGTCGTCTCGCGCGACGTCGAACGCTTCTTCGTGGAGCACGCGTCCGCGCTGCCGCTGGCCGAGGTGCACTGGCTCGACGGGGCGGGGCACGCGCTGCAGGAGGACGCGCCGGCCGCCACGTGGGGGGCGCTGGCGGCGTGGCTGGGGCGGGCCGGGTCGCTTGCGGGAGGTGCGGGCCTCGCTGCGCGCCGAGCGTAGCGCGGCCGGTGCCGACGGCCTCGACCCGACTACCTTCCCGTCGTGCCCACCTTCGCCGCCCTCGGCCTCGCGCCGCCCCTCCTCTCGGCGATCGACGCCCTCGGGTACGCCGAACCCACGCCCATCCAGGCACAGGCGATCCCGCTGATCCTCAAGGGACGCGACGTCATGGGGCTCGCGCAGACCGGCACCGGCAAGACGGCCGCCTTCACGCTGCCGATCCTGCACCGGCTCCTCGGGGGGCCCAGGCGCACGCGAGTGGTGATCCTCTCGCCGACGCGCGAACTCTGCCTGCAGATCGAGGGCAACGTGCGGCAGTATGCGGCCGGGTCGGGACTCGAGGTGGCGCCGATCTACGGGGGCGTGGGCTACGAGGCGCAGGAGGCGGCGCTGGCGGGCGGCGTGGACATCGTCGCGGCGACGCCGGGGCGGTTGATGGACCACCTCGAGAAGCAGCACGTGGTCTTCGACGACCTCGAGGTCCTCGTGCTCGACGAGGCCGACCGGATGCTCGACATGGGCTTCGCGCCGCAGATCCAGGCGATCGTGGGGCAGATGCCGTCGTGGCGGCAGACGCTGCTCTTCAGCGCGACGATGCCGCCGGAGGTGGAGGTGCTCGCGCGGAAGTACCTGCGCAAGCCCGTCGTGGTGCAGGTGGGGCGGCGCTCCTCGGCGGCGAGCACGGTGCGGCACGTGGTGTACCCCGTGCCGCGGCCGCGGAAGACGGCGCTGCTGGCCGAGTTGCTGCGCACGGAGGCGGCCGAAGGGCCGGTGCTCGTCTTCACGCGCACCAAGGCGGGGGCCGACCGCGTGGTGCGCGACCTCGAGGACGCCGGGATCCCGGCCCACGCGATGCACGCCGACAAGGGGCAGGCGCAGCGCGAGCAGGCGCTGGCCGACTTCAAGGACGGCCGCGTGCGGGTGCTCGTCGCGACCGACATCGCCCAGCGCGGGCTCGACATCTCCGGCATCACCCACGTCGTGAACTACGACGTGCCGCAGCAGGCCGAGGACTACGTGCACCGCATCGGCCGCACCGGGCGGGCGGCGACGTCCGGCGACGCGATCACGCTCATGTGCGCGGACGAGATCGGCACGGTGCGGCTGATCGAGCGGGTGCTGGGGCAGGAGATCCCGCGCGTGTCGAAGGCGGGGTTCGACTTCGGGACGTGAGCGTCGCGGCCGAGCCGGGCACGGCACGGGGCACTCCGGACGGTGACGGGGCGAGGCGGCGGGATGCAGACACTGCATGATCGCGGGGTGCGGGCGGCGACGCTCGTCCGCTTCGCGGGGGTTCCGGCCGACCGGATGCCGCGCTGGGGCCGGATGACGGCACCGCGGATGGTGGTGCACTGCACCGACGCGCTCCGGATGGCCACGGGGGACCTGCCGATCCGGGTCCTGCCGGTGGGGCGGGTGGTGGGGGCGCTCGGGATCGGGCCCCTGCTCGCGCGGCACGCGCCGTTCCCGAAGGGATCGCCGACCCACCCGACGCTGCTGGCGCGCGCGCCGGCCGCGTTCGACGCCGAGCTCGCGCGCCTGGCGGCCGCGCTCGACGCCTTCGCCGCGACGCCGCTGCCGAATCGTTGGCCGCCGCACCCGGTGCTCGGCCGGCTCTCCGGGCGCACGTGGGGCGTGCTCGCGTGGCGGCACCTCGACCACCACCTGCGGCAGTTCGGCGCGTAAGCGTGCGGCCGACGCCCCGGACCCGCTCGTCGTCCCTCAGCGGACGCGACCGAGCCGCGAGACGCGCAGCGTCTCGCTGGCGGAACCGCGCGCGAGCACGGCGGTGAGGTTCGCGGCGCCGGCGGCGAGGCCATCGGCCCGGTAGGTGAGGGTCGGGCGGTTGCTCGCGAGCGTCGCACCATAGGCGGCTCCGACGGCGCGCGCGAGGCGCCAGCCGGGCTGTTCGGCGACGACGAGGTTCCCCGGCCCGAGGTGCACGGTGACGGCGCGGCCGGAGACCTGGGCGCGCCAGCGGGCGGCGGCGAGCATCCGGGCGACGTCGTCGCGCGCGCCGCGCGCCAGCCAGCGATCGCGGAACCGGAGCGCGGGGGGGACCGTCACGGCGGTGACGACGCCGACGACCGTGACGACGACCGTCAACTCGAGCAGCGAGAATCCGGGGCGCCGCATGGCGGGACGATAGCCGGGCGCGGCGGCGCAGGCGGGGCCGAGATCGTGCGAGCAGCATCCGCCGATTGCTTGCCGTCGGCTGCGCCGCCCCCTAGGGTGAGCGGATCCGGCGACCGCGCCGGCGACCTTCACCCCAAGCGACCCGTGCGTGTAGCCATTTCCACCGGCGGCGGCGATGCCCCCGGCCTCAATGCGGTCATCCGGACCGCCGTGCTCTCCGGCCTCAACCGCGGCTGGGACGTCCTCGGCATCAGGAAGGGCTTCGGCGGCCTGCTCGGCGACGACGGCGTCGAGTCCCTCACGCGCGACCGGGTGCGCGGCATCGGTGCGCTGGGCGGCACGATCCTGCGCACGACCAACCGCGGGAACCCGTTCTCGTGGCCGGTGCAGCAGCCCGACGGCACGTGGGTCCGGGTGGATCGCTCGGACGAGCTGATCGCCCATGCGCGGCAACTGGGCATCGACGCGATGATCTGCATCGGCGGCGACGGCACGCTGGCGATCGCCAACCAGCTCGTCGAGAAGGGGATGAACGTCATCGGCGTGCCGAAGACCATCGACAACGACGTCGCCGGCACGATCTCGACCTTCGGCTTCGACACCGCGGTGGGCACGGCGATCGAGGCGATCGACAAGCTCAAGACGACGGCCGAGTCGCACGACCGCGTGATCGTGATGGAAGTCATGGGGCGCGATGCCGGCTTCATCGCGCTCTACTCCGGGCTTGCGGCGGGCGCGGACGCGATCCTGATCCCCGAGATTCCCTTCTCGATCGAGAAGGTCGCGCAGAAGGTGATGGAGCGCGAGCGGATGGGGCGTCACTTCTCGATCGTCGTCGTGGCCGAGGGTGCGGCGCCGGTGGGCGGCGAGGTGAGCATCATCGGCGAGTCCATGCCGGGGCAGGAGAAGCGCGTCGGCGGGCTGGCGGGACGGCTCGCGTACCAGCTGCAGGAGACGACCGGGAAGGAGTCGCGCTCCCTCGTCCTCGGGCATCTGCAGCGCGGCGGCACCCCGACCGGCTACGACCGCGCGCTGGCGGCCCGTTTCGGCGGCGCGGCCATCCGGGCGGTGGCCGACGGCAAGTGGGGGCACATGGTGGCCCTCAAGTCGCCCGACATCGTCACGGTGCCGATGTCGGAGGCGCTCGCGCAGACCAAGCGCGTTCCGCTGGACGGTGACATGGTGCGGACGGCCCGGGAGGTCGGGATCTCGTTCGGCGACTGACCGGTCGATACTCCGTGGCAGGACGTCCTCTCGCCGGGACGGGGGCGTCCCCGCCAAGGGACGGCAGGCGGTGCCGCTCGGGGGTCGCTTCGCGCAACTTTCGGCACGGCAAGGGGTTAGTTCCCGGTGCGCATCGGCGCGCACTGGCACTCGAGTTGCTCCTGCTTCGGGCGATATGGCGGCAATGGTTCGTATCCAGACACTGGGGTGGGCGCTGGCGGTGGCCGCGGCCGGGCCGTCGCTTGCGCTGGCGCAGGCGGCCGCGGGCCGGCAGAAGCCGGCACCGGCACCGGTGAAGGCGGCGCCGGCCGAACCGGCGCCGGCCCCCGCCCCGGCGCGCGACGACGAGGTGCCGCGCGAGTACGAGCCGCCGGCGGGGCTGTGCCGCGTGTGGGTGGACGGCGTCCCGGCCGACCGGCAGCCCGCCCCGACGGATTGCGCGACCGCCGTGCGCAACCGTCCCAACAACGCGCGCGTGATCTTCGGCGCCAACACCGACGCGGCGATGACCCGCGCCAAGCGGCAGCTGAGCGGAGGTGAGCTCGACACGCGCGTCGAGCAGGGGCCGCGCCGCGACGGCCGCCGGACGCCGCCGGTGGACGACGAGTTCCTGCAGCGGTTGCAGGCCGGCGACATCTGCATCGACCGCAACCACGACGGCCGCTGCGACGACGTCGCGGCCGGCTCGGACGGCTGCCTCGACGCCAACCGCGACGGCCGCTGCGACGACGCGCGCTACGACCTCAACTACATCTTCGGCGGCGCGCAACCGGGTCCGTTGCTGCCCCCCGGGGCGCAGGCGCGCGGCAGCTACGGCGGCCCGCCGGCGGGCGAGGGGGGCTTCCGCATGGGCTCGGCGCTTGGCCTCGGTCCGACGCCGGGTGCCGCGGGCGCGGGCCTCGGCACGGTCTTCTGCTTCGACCGCAACCACGACGGCCGCTGCGACGAGCCGTGGTCCGACGGCTCGGCGATCCCGCAGACGCTGCCCGAGATGGAGGCGGCGGTGCGGCTGCGCCGCGGCGAGGCGAGCTACGATATCCAGCGCTGGCTCCGGCGCACCGACCTGATTCCTCGGCTGACGCGCTCGCGGACCGGTGGGGTGAACGGGCCGATCGAGCGGGTGACGTGGATGGACCAGACCGGCGACGTCGTGCAGGTGTGGACGGACCGGGACCTCGACGGGATCGCGGACCGGGTGGAGATCTTCGCGCAGGGACGCCGGGTGCAGCTGATCGAGCGGTAAGGGGCGGCGCGTCCGGCGGGACGTGGTGTCCGCCGGGATCGCCCGCGCTAGCTTGCGTCGTGCGCGCGATCCGCGACCAGTACCTCCCCCCCGACCACGACGCGTTCGTCCGGTCCGAGTCCCCCACCGGCCGCGTCATCGTCGTGGCGCCGACGCGGGCGGCGTGCGAGACGATCGAGCTGGCCTTCACGCTCGACCTCGAGACCTTCCTCCTCCGGACGAAGCGCGACCAGCTCCTGCGCCTCGCGCGGAGCGGGCGCGGCTTCGGCATCGTCGCGGGCACCGGGACGGGCAAGACGCTCGCCGTCAAGCCGATCGCCGAGCAGATCCTCAGGACGCGGGACCTGCGCGTGGGCGTCGTCAATCGCGAGCGCGAGGCGACGCCCGAGACGCCGACCTGGAACGTCATCATCGTCACCACCGGCATCGCCCGGCGCTGGTTCCAGGACGGCGACATCCAGCCGCGGGACACCCTGGTGGTGGACGAGATCCACCAGACCTCGGCGGAGCTCGAGCTGGTGCTCGCGCTCGGCAAGCGCACGGGGGTGCGGTTCGTGTGGCTCTCGGCCACGGTGGATCCCACGTTCTACGCGCGCTACCTCGGTACGCCGGACGTGCTCGAGGTGAGCGCGTTCGACCCGGCGAAGGCGGCGACGGTGGAGATCCGCAACGTGCCGCCGGTGGAGTTCATGAGCGACCGCTTCCTGCGCGGGGTGCGGCAGGAGCGGCGGGGGGTCGCGGTCTTCCTGCCGACGCGCGCGGCGACCGAGCAGGTGGCGGCCGCGATCGGCGACCGCTGGCCGGGGATCACCACCGCGCACTACCACGGCGGCGAGCCGATCCGCGTCATCCGGCCGTTCCTCGAGGGCGAGGTGCCGAAGCCGTTCGTGCTCGCGATGACGGCGGCCGGCCAGAGCGCGATCACCGTGCCGGGGCTCGACACGGTGATCATCGACGACTCGCGCTTCGCCAACGTCATCCAGCGCGGGCGCAACGTGCTCACGCGGGTGCACCTCGGCGCCAACGAGCTGCTGCAGATGGCGGGGCGCGTGCACGGGCGCGTGGAGGGCGGTCGCGTGTTCATCCTGAGCGACCGCGACCTGCACTTCGCGTCGCTCCGGCCGGAGGTGCCCGAGTTCCAGCTCGCCGGCGACAGCGAGCGGGTGGCGCTCACGTGTGCCGACCTCGGGGTTCGCGCCGACGACCTCGAGCTGCCGGTGGCGCTCGACCGCACGGCATACCGGCAGGCGGTGGCGCGGCTCGAGTCGCGCGGCATCATCGAGCACGGCCGGCTGACGGGGTACGGCCGCGACGTCGAGAAGCTCCCCGTCGAGCGGCCGTGGGCCGAACTGCTCGTGCACGCCGACGACGCGCTCGTGCCCTACGTGAGCGTGATGGCGAGCATCGAGTCGCTGCACCGCATGACGCGCGAGGACCGCAACCTCGAGGGGCTCGTGGTGCCCGGCAGCGACCACCTGACGGCGTACAACGTCTATGCCGCCGCGTTCCGCCGGTGCGGCCACATCGGCGAGGTGTACGGGTTGCCGCGCCAGCTCTTCCGCGAGGGGATCGCGGACTGGGCGGAGCGGACGGGGGTGCTGGTGAAGGCGCTCGAGGACGCGGCGCTGGCGATGGCGAGCGTGTATCGCGCGCTGTCGCTGCCGCTCCCCACCGAGATGCCGCCGGCCACCGACCGCGTGCTCGATGCGTGGCGCGAGCTTGTCGCCCGGTACATGCCCTTCGACCTCGTCGTCGAGGAGGAGACCGCCGACGGCCAGCACGCCCGCGTGAGCAAGACGAGCGTCTGCGGCTCGTGGGGCGCCGTGGCCGGCACGCTGCGCTACTTCGCCGACCGGCAGGGGATCCCGCGCGCGAGCATCGAAGGGACGCAGCTGCCGGTGGACCGCCTGCGGGCGCACGCGACGCGGCACCCGCCGCGACCGGCCTACGACCCGCGCCGCCGGCACGACCCGCTCGTGCTCGAGTCGCGCGTCGAGTACCACGGCTTCGAGCTCGAGCGCGAGACGGAGACGCTCGACCGCTTCCCGCCCGGCCGCGAGGACGAGGTACGGCGCGTGCTCGCCGACGCGCTCGCGCGCGGTGTGGCGCACCATCCGGCGCCGGCGCGCAACGCCGCGGTGATCGAGCAGGTGCGCGAACTCTGGCGCCGGAGCGGCGGCGACACCGCGCGGCTGGGGCTGGCCGAGCTGACCGACGAGTACGCGCGCCGGCTCGCCGACGTGCGCGACATGCGCGGCTTCCGCGCGACGGCGCTGCGGATGCACCTCGGGGAGTTCGTCGCGGGGCCGCAGCGCGAGGCGCTCGAGGCGCTGCCCGGCGCCGTGACGGTGCGCGACCGCGAGGTGCCGCTCGACTACGACGTGGACGACGGTCCCGACGGGCCGGTGGGCGTGGTGCGGCTGCGGCTGCCGGAGAAGCTCGCGCGCACGCTCACCGAGGCGGAGCTCCCGGCGCTCGACCGGCCGGTGCGCTTCACCGTGCTGCGCGGCCAGCGCGGGGCGGTCCGGGCGGACACGCTCGCGGCGCTGCAGGACGCCCTGGACGCGCCCTGGTCGCCCGACGAGGTGCGGCCGCCGCGCGAGCGGGACGAGCGGCAGTCGCGCGACGAGCGCGAGGTGCGGCGGCTGGCGCGGCAGTTCCAGGGGCGCGGGCGCGGTCCGCAGGGGCGCGGGGGCGGCCGTCCGGGCGGGGGACACGGCCGCGACGACGTGCGCGACGGCCATCGCGGGCGCGGCGGCCGGCCGGGCGGGGGACGGCGCGGGCGGTAGCCGCTGCGCGCCACCCCCCGCGACCGGGGCCACGCTCCGCGCGCCGCGCCTCAGTCCGGCAGGTCCGCTTCGTACGTCTCCTGCAGGTACGCCACGAACCCGCGCGCCTCGTAGCTGCGTCTCGCGTGCGGATGGTCGAGCGTGCAGGTGTGGAGCCACACGTGCGTCGCCCCCAGAGCGAAGGCCTCGTCCACCACGGCCGTGAGGAAGCCCTTGCCGATGCCGACGCCGATCGCGTCCGGCACGAGCCCGAAGTACGCGATCTCCACCGCGCCGTCGCTGTGCCGCTCGAGCTCGGCGTAGCCGAGGACGGCCTCCCCCTGCTCGAGGCGGAGGACACGGACGCCGGGCTTGGCGAGCTGTGCGGCCAGCATGTCGTCGGGCCACGCGTTGCGGTCGAGCCAGTGCCACGGGCCGCCGACCTCGGCGTACATCGCGCGGTAGAGCGCCACCGGGCAGTCGGCCAGGTGGCGCACGGTCAGCCCCGGGGGCAGGGGACGCGCGGCCAGCTGCGCGTGGGACTTGAGGCGCAGGTAGGTGCGTGTGACGGAAACGAGGGGCATGGTGTAGGATACGATGCCCGCTTCTCCCGAGAGAACCATCCGAGATCGGTCCGTGACCCGTTCGCGTCGTGCCCTCGCCATCGCGCTGCTCGCGGGCGTGCTCCCGTCCGCCGGGGGCGCGCAGGCAGGGGCGGCGGCGCGCAGCCGCGCGGCGGCGCCACCCGCGCCGTCCCCGGGCAGCGACACAAGCGCCGGCACGCTCACGCGCGTCGCCGGGCTGCTCGTCGGGCACGAGACGCTTGCGGCTCGGCCGACCGGCTGCACGGTGATCCTCGCGCCGCGCGGGGCGGTCGCCGGGGTGGACGTGCGGGGGGCCGCGCCGGGGACGCGCGAGACCGACCTGCTGCGACCCGAGAACCTCGTGCAGCAGGTGCACGCGATCGTGCTGGCCGGCGGCAGCGCGTTCGGGCTCGACGCGGCATCGGGGGTGGTGCGCTGGCTCGAGGAGCGACGGATCGGTTTCGACGTCGGCGTCGCGCGCGTGCCGATCGTCCCGGCGGCGATCCTCTTCGACCTCGGGGTGGGCGATGCGCGGATCCGGCCCGATGCGGCGTGCGGCTACGCGGCCGCGGCGCGGGCCAGCGACGCGCCGGTGCCCGAGGGCGACGTCGGCGCGGGGGCCGGCGCCACGGTGGGGAAGCTCGCCGGCCCGGGCCGCGCGATGAAGGGCGGGCTCGGCTCGGCGGCGATCACGCTGGGCGACGGCACGGTGGTCGCCGCACTCGCGGCGGTGAACGCCTACGGCGACGTGATCGACCCGGCGTCGGGCAGCGTCGTCGCCGGGGTGCGGACGCCGGACGGTCGCGGGCTCGCCGACGCGCGGCGCCTGCTGCGCGGCGACACCGCCGGCCGCAGGCCGTTCGGCCCGGAGCCGCGGCCGCCGGCCGACGGCGCCGGCGCCAACACGACGCTCGTGGTCGTCGCCACCAACGCGACCCTCACCAAGGTCGAGGCGACCAAGGTCGCGCAGATGGCCCATGACGGCCTCGCGCGCGCGCTGGCGCCGGTGCACACGCCGTTCGACGGTGACGTGGTCTTCGCGCTCGCGACGGGGACGAAGCCCGGACCGGCCGACGTCGGGCGGCTGGGGGCCCTCGCGGCGGACGCGGCCGCACTGGCGATCGTGCGCGGGGCGCGCGCGTCGCGCGGGCTGCCGGGGCTCCCGGCGGCCGGCCAGCTGCCGCCGCGCTGAGCGCGGATGCTCCTCGCAGCGCTGCTCGGCTACGCCGCGCTGCAGGTGGCGCTGGGCGTCTGGCTCGCGCGCGCGGTGCGCGACACGTCGGGCTTCTTCGTCGCCGGCCGCTCGCTCGGGCCGGGCCTGCTGTTCGCCACCCTGCTCGCGGCGAACGTCGGCGCCGGCAGCACGGTCGGGGCGACGGGGCTCGGCTATGCGCACGGACTGGCGGCGTGGTGGTGGGTCGGGGCGGCGGCGATCGGCTCGGCGGTGCAGGCGTGGTGGGTGGGGCCCGCGCTGCGCGCCCAGTCGGCGGCGCACGATCTGACCACCATGGGCGACTGGCTCGCCTGGCGATACGACGCGCGGGTGCGTACGGCGGTGGCGCTGCTGCTGTGGGTGGGGTCGCTCGCGATCCTCGCCGGCCAGCTGATCGCCATGGCGTGGGTGCTCGAGGCGATTACGGGGCTGCCGAAGGCCTGGGGGGCGACGCTGGGCGGCGGCGTGGTCATGGCGTACTTCGCGTCGGGCGGGCTGCGCGGCGCCGTCGGGGTGAACGTCGTGCAGGTGACGGTGAAGGTGGTCGGGTTCGGCGTCGCGCTGCCGCTCGTGCTGGCCGCGGCGGGCGGGCTCGCGGGACTGCGGGACGGCGCGACGGCGGCGGGGTTGTGGGACGCGTGGCGGCACGAGACCGTGGGGTGGCCACTGGTGTTCGTGCTGGCCCCGGCGTTCGTCGTGTCGCCGGGGCTGGTGCAGAAGGTGTTCGGGGCGCGCGACGATGCGGCCGCCCGCACCGGGGTGGGGCTCAACGCGCTGGCGCTGCTGCTGTTCGCGCCCATGCCCGCGCTCTTCGGCCTGGCGGCGCGGACGCTGCATCCCGGGCTGGGCAACGCCGAGCTGGCGTTGCCGACGCTGCTGGCGCAGGACCTGCCGACCGCGGTGGGGGCGCTCGGCCTGGCGGCGCTGTTCAGCGCGGAGCTCAGCGCGGCCGACGCGGTGCTGTTCATGCTGAGCACGTCGCTGGCGCGCGACCTGTGGCAGCGCATGCTGCGGCCGCAGGCGACCGACGCGCAGGTGCTGCGGGCGGTGCGGGTCGTGGCGGTCGGGGCGGCCATGGCGGGGGTGCTGATCGCGATCGCGGCCCCGAGCGTGGTGGGGGCGCTGTCGGTGTTCTACTCGCTGATGAGCGCGGGGTTGTTCGTCCCGGTGCTCGGCGGGTTGGCCTGGCGGCGGGCCGGGGCGGCGGCAGGACTCGCGGCGGTGGTGGCCGGGGCCGGCGGGATGCTGGTGACCAGGTACGGGGTGGCGCCCGAGGCGCTGCCCTCGTGGTGTCCGCCGAGTCTGGTGGGGATTCTCGTGTCCGGACTGGCCTATGTCCTGGTAGGACTTGCAGGTACAAGAAACGAGGGCTCACGCTAGAACAGGGGGACGGGCAGGAATTCCCAAGTCGTTGCACCCCATACACAAGGCATGGCCTTGACTTTCGGACTGCATGGTCCGACTATGGTGGCGTGAACAATCGCCGCGCCCAAATCGTCGACGCCGCCACGGTGCTGATCTCCGAGCGTGGGTACCAGTCCACGTCGGTGGACGACGTGATCCGGCATTCGGGGTTGAGTGGCAAGAGCCACTTCTACCACTACTTCAAGTCGAAGGAGGAGCTCGGGTACGAGGTGCTCAACCGGTCGTTCGAGCGCTTCACCGAGCGTGGCCTCGCGATCCTCCGCGAGCCGATGATCGACCCGCTTGATCGGCTCGGGCTCTTCATCGACTCGCTCGTGACGAGCATGGCGGCGCGCAACTGCAAGGGCGGGTCGCCGTTCGGCAACCTGGCCGCCGAGATGGCGGATGCGCACGAGGGGTTCCGCGCGAAGATCGACCTCGTCTTCGAGCGTTGGGCCAGCCAGATCCAGTCGCTGCTGTGGGAAGCGCGCCCGCGGCTCGTGGACGGCGTGGACGCGGCGCGCATGTCGCGCTTCATCATCGCCACCCTCGAGGGGGCGACGCTGATGTCGCGTGTGAAGAAGGACATCGCGCTCATGGAAGGCATCGCCGCCGATCTCAAGCGGTTCGTGTTCTTCCACGTGCGCGAGGGGGCGCAGTGAGCCGCCGCGCCATGGCCGTATCGGCGAGCGGGCATGACCGTGCGGGCGCAGGGGCCCGGGCGGCACAGCCGAACCCGGAATCGCCGGCGCGCCCGGCGGGGGACCCGATGACGACCATGATCCGACCGGTGCAGGAGCCGTCGGCCGGCACGATGCCGCCCGCCGTCCCGGCGAGCGGCGCCGAGCGGCGCGCGCAGTTCGAGCGCGAGGCGCTCGTGCACCTCGACGCGCTGTACTCGTTCGCGCTCAAGCTGACCCGCGCGCGCGACGACGCCGAGGACCTCGTCTCGGACACGATCCTGCGTGCGTTCGAGCGCTGGGAGCAGTACCGGCTCGGGACGAACATCCGCGCGTGGCTGTTCACGATCCTCTACCACGTCTTCGTCTCGCGGAAGCGCCGCATCGACGCGCGCGAGGTGCAGCCGATCGAGCAGGAGGACGGCTGGAGCGGCTACGAGGCGGTCGGGGAGGTCGACCCGGAAGGGCGCTACTACGACTCGTTCCTCGACGAGTCGATCACCACCGCGATCGCCAAGCTGCCCGACGAGTATCGCGCGGCGGTCGTGCTGAGCGACCTGCACCAGCTGCGCTACGCCGAGATCGCGCACATCCTCGGCGTGCCGGAGGGGACGGTGAAGTCGCGCCTCTTCCGCGGGCGTCGCATCCTGCAGAAGAAGCTCGCCGGGTACGCGCAGGAGATGGGCTACATCAAGGCGCTCCCGGTCGCGTCCTGACGTCAGGCGCGGCGGAACCGCCGCTGTTTCTCGCGGTTGCCGCAGCCGCGCATGGCGCACCAGCGCCGTGCGCGGTTCTTCGTCTCGTCGAGGAAGACCCGCTCGCAGCCGGGAGCGGCGCACCGACGGATGCGGGCGAGGTCGCCGGCCACGAGCGCATCCGCGGCGGATTCCGCCACCGGCAGCAACAGGGCGGCGAACGCCTCGCCGCCGGGCACGAAGCTGCGGAACACGCGCCCGTCGCCCGCCACCTCGAGGCGACGCGTCCCCGCCGACCGCGCGAGCACGCGGTTGACCTCGGTCAGCGCGGCCTCGCGCACCCGGGCCGGCCGCTCGCCGGCGGCCTCGCCACGCTCGGCCAGCGCCCGGAGCGCGGCCCGCATGCGCCGGGCGTCGACGAGCGCCGCCGTCGCCCCCGTCGGCTGCAGGTCGGCGCGCTGCGCGAGCACCGGGGCGCGACCGGCCTCGAGCACGCCGGCCGCGACGAGCCACGCCAGCCAGCGCCCGAAGTCCACGAGCACGTCGCTGCGCACGCCGTGCGTCGCCGCGTCGGTGTTCACGAAGTCAAGCCAGAGGCGGCGGCCGACGAAGGCGAAGGAGGGATCGGGATGCTCGCCCATCCGGCAAGCTACGCGCTAGCTTGGCGGCGTCGACATGCCCACCGCCCTCGCCACGGTCGCCTCGGTCGTCGTCGGGTCCTCCAACCCGGTGAAGGTCGCGGCCGTCCGTGCGGTGATCCACCGCGTGGCCCCGCACGCTGCGGTGACGGGGGTGGGTGTCCCGAGTGGCGTTCCGGACCAGCCCTGGGGCGACGCCGAGACGATCCGCGGTGCCGAGACGCGCGCCCGGGGCGCCCTCGTCGTCGCCGGCGCCGATCTCGCGCTGGGGCTCGAGGGCGGCTGCATTGCGATGCCGGACGGCGCGGTGCGCACCTGCGCCTGGGCCGTGGCGGTGGACGCCACAGGGCGGCACGGCACCGGCGGCTCCCTCTCGATGCCCCTGCCACCGGTGATCGCCGCCCGCCTGCTGGGGGGCGAGGAACTCGGGCCGGCCATGGACGCCGTGGCCGGACTCATCAACGTGAAGCACGGGGCGGGCGCGGTCGGCATCCTCACCGCAGGGCTGGTGGACCGGCAGGCGGCCTACGAGGTGCTGGTCACCTACGCGCTGAGCCCGTGGCTGGCGCCGGAGTTCTGGGGGGCGTGATCACGCGGCCGGGCGCGACGTCCCGTCCGTCGCGCCCTACTGCGGCCGGTACAGCAGCACCGGCTTGCTGCATTTGCGCACGACCTCCTCGGCCACGGAGCCCAGCAGCGCCCGCGACATCCCGCGCCGCGCGTGGGTCGCCATCGCGACCACGTCGGTCCGCGCGACGGCCTCGGTGACGGCACTGGCGACCGTCGCGCCGCGCTCGACGCGGGTGGTGACGGCGTGGCCCATCGCGCGGAGCTCGGTCGCCTTCGCCGCGAGGTACGCGTCCGCGAGCGCGGCATCGCGCTCGAGCTGGTCGGGGTCCACCATCGCCAGCGGCATCGGGCCCGGCGCCATGGGGATCGGCGTCGGGACGACGGCGCGGACGAGCTCGAGCGACGCATTCGCGGGCAAGGCGAGTCGGCGCGCCGGGTCCAGCACCTGCTCGGCGAGCGCCGACCCGTCGAGCAGCACGGTGATGCGCCGGATGAAGATCGGCGGCTCGGGGGGCGTCCCGTGCGGCCGGAGCACCAGCACCGGCACGTTGGTCTCGGCGACGACCGCGGTGGTGACGCTGCCGAAGACGGCGCGGGAGACGCCGGCGCGCCCGTGCGTCGTCATGACGACGAGGTCGGCGCCGATGTCGGCCGCATGCTGCCGCAGCATCTCGTGCGTGGCCCCGTCGTCGAGCAGCGCCCAGTGCACGGCGAGTCGGGTGCGCTCCTTGACGCTCGAGGCGATGGCCTGCAGGCCGTCGGCCTGGGCCAGCCGCGTGTCGGCGTCCGCGTCGTAGTCGAGCAGGGGCTCGGTCCCGATGATCGGGCCACCGGCGATGACGACCGGTTCGTGGACGCGGGCGAGGTACAGCGCGCCGTCGGCCGGCGCCACGGCGGCGGCGGCCCACGGGATCGCGTGTCCGCTGGCCGGCGACCCGTCGAGGGGGACGAGAGCGGTACGATACGGGCGGAGGGCGGACGTCATGGTCGGGAAGGGCGAAGGATGTGGCGGGCGATTCCGCCTGCATGAGCGTCGCACGCGGCGCGCGTGGCGCCAGTCGGGCGAGTTCCCATTGCGCCGGGGCAGCTCCCCGACGGCCGGTGCCCGCGGGCGGCCGTGGCGCATCGCCCGGCGACCGGCGAAGTTGCGGCCGTGAGCGCGCCGACGCCGTCGCCCGACTCTCTCCCTGATTTCGAGGACCTGTGGCGCACCTACCACGGGGCCCCGGACCGACTCGCGAGCGCGGTCCGGGGCCTTTCCGACGAGCAGGCGGACCGGGCGGAGACCGTCGGCGCCACGACGGTCCGTCTGATGATCGCGCGACTGGTGGACGACGAACTCGTTTCGGCGGCGACGATGCGCCGCCTGCTGGCGGAGCCGGGGGTGGACCTCCCGGACCACGACGCCGAGGCGTGGCTCGAGGCGTCGGCCCCGACGCTGCGGCTCGACGTCGCCGTGCAGGCCTTCACGGGGCTGCGTCGGCTGACGGCCGCCCTGCTGCGGGCGCTGCCCGAGGCGGCCTGGATGCACAACGCCGTGCATCCTCGTGGCGGCCGGGTGACGCTCGCGCAGCATTTCCTTTCCCATACCCTGCAGACGGAGGCGGCGATCGCCGGGATCCTCGCCGGCCGACGCGCGCGCAACTGGTGACCTCATGAGCGTGCACGACGAGACGCCCGCGCCGTTCCTGCAGCACGAATGGGTGCGGTGGCGCGACGTGGATCCGGTGGGCATCATGCGATACGACGCCTACCTGCGGCTCCTGGAGCTCGGCGAGGAGGAACTGGTGCGGGCGTCGCGCCTCCCGCTGTGGGAGGGCGCGGGCGCGGAGATCTGGCTGCCGCGCAAGGTGGTTCACCTCGAATACCACGCGCCGTGCCGCCTCGGCGACCGGCTCGCGCTCGCGAGCTACATCGGGCGGCTCGGGACGAGCTCGCTGACGCTGCACCTCGACGTCCTCACGGCGGACGGCGCGCGGGTGCTGGCCGAGGCGCACATGGTGGTGGTCGCCGCGAGCCGCGACGGCCGACTCGCCAAGGTGCCGCTGCCGGAGGCCATTCGCGTCGCCGCGGCGCCCTGGACGCTGCCGCCGGCGGAAGCCCGCGCCCGCGCCGCCGAGCGCCTCGCGGGGGACGCCCCGGCGGCCTGACGCGGCGCGTCAGCGCCTGAGCGCAGCGGTGAGGGCGGCGACGAGCTGATCGCCCCCGAACGGCTTGGCGAGCACCGCGGAGGCGCCGAGCGCCATCACGCGCTCGGGCGTCGCGGTCGCCGAGTAGCCGGACATCACGACGACGGGCACACCGATCCCGGCCTCTCGCAAGGCACGCAGGAGTTGCTCCCCGGTGCGATGCGGCATCGTCTGATCGGTGAGGACGACGTGCCACCGCTTCGGGTCGGCGATCAGGAGATGGAGCGCCGCCTCGCCATCGGGAGCGGATTCGACCACACACCCGACGCGCTGGAGCCGCTTGGAGACGACCCGCACCACGTCGGGGTCGTCATCCACGACCAGGACGCGGCAATTCCTCAGCGCATTCGAAGGACCGGGGCCTGTGGCTGCCGCCTGGTCGGGAGGGGAGGATTCGGGGGGGTCGGCCACGAAGCATGCGAAAAGTTGCCGAAATTTGTGCGCCGCATCACACTGCACCAGCAGGAAGTGACGAAACGGCGGAGAAGGCCGTCACCACCCGGGCACTCCTGTCGCACAACGGATCACTGAGCATCACGAAACGGGCGAAGCCATCAGCCATGTGACGTGCCTAGTCCGAGGCGCGCGACTGGTCGTCCACCGCGGGGGATGAGACCGGGGTCCGTTGCAGCCCGGGCATCGCGCCGATCCGGCGCTGGAGGCGCTGCAGGCCATCGTACGCGGCGTATTTGAACGCCTCGCCCAGAGTCGGGTAGCTGAAGACGGCCTGAATGAAGAAGTCGAGCGTTCCGCCGAGCAGCATCGCGGTCATGGCCACGTGCACGAGCTCCGACGCTCCGTTGCCGACGATCGTGGCCCCCAGCAGGCGCTGGTCGTCGGGGTTGAAGAGCAGCTTCACGAAGCCGTCGGTCTCGCCGGTGATGAGCGCGCGGGCGTTGCCGGCGAATGGTGCGCGCGCGATCTCGTAGGCGATCCCCTTGAGGCGCAGCGTTTCCTCCGTCTCGCCGACCATCGCGACCTCGGGGATGGTCCAGACCGCGTACGGCCGCACCGGCGCGAGCCGCTGCTTGTAGCGCAGGTCGAACGCGTGGCAGATGGCCACGCGCGCCTGCTCCATCGCGGTCGAGGCGAGCGTGGGGACGCCGATGACGTCGCCGACGGCGAACACGCGCGGATTGCCGCTGCGAAAGCGCTCGTCGACGACGAGGTGTCCCCTCGGCGTCCGCTCGAGGCCGGCCGCGGCGCAGTCGAGCTCCTCGGTGTTCCCGACGCGGCCGACGGCCCCGAGCACGCATTCCGACCAGAGTTCGACGCCGCTCGAGAGCGTGGTGCAGGCGAGCCCGTTCTCGACGCGGCAGGCGGTCACCTCGACGCCGTTGAGCACGGTGACGTCGAGACGCTCGGTCATGGCGTCGCGCACGGCATCCGACGCCTCCGCGTCGAGTTGCTCGAGGAGGCGATCACGGGCGTTGACGAGGGTGACCCGCGTGCCGAGCGCGGCGAAGGTGCTCGCGTACTCGCAGCCGATGACCCCGCCGCCGACGACGACGAGTCGGCTCGGGATCGCCTCGAGCTGCAGGAGGGACTCGCTGTCGACGACCACCCGGTCGTCGAACGGCAGCACGGCCGGCCGCGCCGGCCGCGCTCCGGACGCTACGAGGATGGCCTGCGCCTCGAGCTCGCGGTGCGGCAGGCCGTGGCGGCGCACCTCGAGCCGGTCCGGGCCCGTGAACCGCGCGGCCCCCTGCACGACGTAGATGCCGTGCCGCTCGAGGTTGCGGTGGATGCGCTGCCACTCGGCCTCGACGACGAGGCGCTCGCGGTGCATGAGGTCGGCGAGCGTGACGTCCGGCCGGATGGTCCAGTCCACGGCGTACAGGCCGCGCTGCCGGAGACTGGCCAGAGCGAGGGCGGTCTCCCGCAGGGACTTCGAGGGGATCGTCCCCGAGTTGACCGCGGTGCCGCCCGGACGCGGTGCCCGTTCGACCAGGCAGACGCGCTTGCCGAAGTACGCCGCCTGCACGGCCCCCTTCTCACCTGCGGGGCCGGCGCCGATCACGACGAGGTCGAAGCGTTCAACGGGCATCACCTACGGACGGCCGAGGCGAGAGGGAGGTCACGCGGTGAGTTCCCGGGGCGAGCTCCCGGGGCGAGCTCCCGGGGGCCCGGCGGGTACCCGGGGGCGGACGGAACCGGGTTGCCCGGGCAGCTAGTTTCTTCCCCATGACCGATACCGGGTTCCAGTATGTCCGCAAGGGCTTCGGGCTCAAGGCCGAGGTGCAGGAGGAACTGGCGGGCGACTACAACGGCCAGCTCGTGGACCTCCTGCGCGCCCGCGATTACACGCTCGAGGCCGGGGGGGTCACCATCCGGCTGGCCAAGGAGTTCGGGTTCTGCTACGGCGTCGAGCGGGCGGTGGACTACGCCTATCAGACGCGCCGCAAGTTCCCGGACCGGCGGGTCTTCCTGGCGGGGGAGATCATCCACAACCCGCACGTGAACACCAAGCTCAGGGACATGGGGATCGTCTTCCTCGTCCCCAACGAGGCGACCAAGGGCTTCGACTACTCCCCCGTCCGCGCGGAGGACGTGGTGATCCTGCCCGCGTTCGGGGTGACGATCCACGACTTCGAGACGCTGCGGGCGCTGGGCTGCGTGGTGGTGGACACGACCTGCGGCTCGGTGCTCAATGTGTGGAAGCGGGTCGAGGCCTACGGCCGGGACGGCTTCACGGCGCTGATCCACGGGAAGTACTACCACGAGGAGACCCGCGCGACCGCCAGCCAGATCGAGAAGTACGCCGGGGGCAAGTACCTCGTCGTCTACGACATGGCCGAGGCGCAGTTGGTGATGGACTACATCGCGTCCGGCGGGGACAAGGCCGCGTTCCGGGCGAAGTTCGCCAAGGCCTCGTCACCCGGGTTCGATCCCGACACCGACCTCGTGCGCATCGGCGTCGCCAACCAGACGACCATGTTGGCGCGCGAATCGTTGGCGATCGCGGACGCGGTGGGAGCGACGATGGAGCGGCGCTTCGGGGCGGCGCACCGGGCGGCGCATTTCCGCTCGTTCGACACGATCTGCTCGGCGACGCAGGACCGGCAGGACGCGGTGAACGAACTGCTGCGCGAGCCGCTGGACGTGATGCTGGTGATCGGCGGGTACAACTCGTCGAACACGATCTCGCTGGCGGCGCTCTGCGCCGAGAAGGTGCCGACCTTCCACATCGAGGACGCGGCGTGCATCGACGTCGCATCGGGGACGATCCGGCACCTCCCGACGGGCAAGAAGGGGGAGGTCGAGGCGTCGGGGTGGCTCAAGCCGGGCGGGTCGGTGCGCGTGGGATTGACGGCCGGGGCCAGCACCCCGAACAACAAGATCGGGGAGGCGGTGGCGCGGGTGTTCGCGACCCGGGGCGTGGACTCGGCGGCGCTCCTGGCCTGAGCCCCGAGGCCTCCCGGGGGCGCCGGCCGTCCGGGTGTAGCCGCCGACCGGGAACCGTGCCAATTTCGGCAGGGTTGCCCCTGCAGCACCGACCGCGTCGCGCGCCCCTCCGATGAAACTCATCACGGCCATCATCCGCCCCGAGAAGCTTCCCGAGGTGAAGCAGGCGCTCTTCCGCGTCGGCGTCACGGGAATGACCCTGACCCGCGTCACCGGCCACGGGGGGGAGGGCGAGGTCATCCAGCACTACCGGGCCAACACGGTCGTGCTCGACTTCCACGAGAAGGTGCGGATCGAGATGGCATGCTCGGAGCCCTTCGTCGAGCCGTGCGTGCGTGCGATCCTCGAGTCGGCGCGCACCGGCGGCGTGGGCGACGGCAAGATCTTCGTGCAGCCGCTCGACGACGTGATCCGCATCCGGACGGGCGAGCGGATGAACAGCGCACTCACGCCGGTCAACGCCGACGACGTGCAGCGGCAGGCGCAGCTGGCAGCGGTGGGCCGAGCGGAGGCACCGTGATCGCGCGCGCGGCCCTCACGGCCCTCACGGCCCTCGCGGCCGTCCGGGCGGCTGCGCCGGCCGCCGAGACCGTCCCCCTCTCGGCGGGTGACACCGCGTGGGTGATGGTGTCGGCGGCCTTCGTCATGCTCATGGTTCCCGGCCTCGCCTTCTTCTATGGCGGGCTGGTCCGCACCCGCGGCGTGCTCAACGTGCTCATGATGTCGCTCGGGGCCTTCGCGATGGTGAGCGTGCAGTGGGTGCTGGCGGGCTACTCGCTCGCATTCTCGCCGGGGTCGGCGCTGCTGGGCGGACTGTCGTGGATCGGCTTCTCCGGCGTGGGTGGCGATGCCAACCCCACCTATGCCGCGACGGTGCCGCACCTCGCCTTCGCGGCCTTCCAAGCGATGTTCGCGGGGATCACTGTCGCGCTGATCTCGGGGGCGGTCGTCGAGCGCATGAAGTTCTCGGCGTTCCTGCTCTTCGGGCTGGCGTGGACCTTCGTCGTGTACGACCCGCTGGCGCACTGGGTGTGGGCGAACGGGGGCTGGCTGCGGACGCGCGGGGCGCTGGACTTCGCGGGCGGGACGGTGATCCACGTGAGCGCCGGGACGGCGGCGCTCGTGGCGGCGCTGGTGCTCGGCCGCCGACGCGACTTCGGCCGGCCGGTGCTCGTGCCGCACAACGTGCCGTTCACGGTGCTCGGGGCCGGGCTGTTGTGGTTCGGGTGGTTCGGCTTCAACGCGGGCTCAGCGCTACGTGCCAACGAGGTCGCCGCCAACGCCTTCGTGACGACGCACGTCGCTGCCGCCTCGGCGATGGTCGTGTGGCTGCTCATCGACATCTGGCGAAACGGGCACGCGACGGCTGTCGGCGGGGCGACCGGGGCGGTGGTGGGGCTCGTCGCGATCACCCCCGCCGCCGGGTTCGTGGCGCCGGGGGCGGCCGTGGTGATCGGGGCGATCACGGCCGGCGTCAGCTATGCCGCGATCCTGTGGCGCCCGCGCACGCGCATCGACGACGCGCTCGACGTCTTCGCGTGTCATGGCGTGGCCGGCGTCGCCGGCGCCGTGCTGACGGGGGTCTTCGCCACCAGAGCCGTGAACCCGGCCGGCGCGGACGGGCTGCTGGCCGGTAATCCGGGCCTCGTGTGGACGCAGGTCGAGGCGGTGCTCGCGGCGATGGCGCTCTCCGGCACCGTGACGTTCGCCGTCCTGCGCGCGCTGCAGGCGATCATGGGCCTCCGGGTCACACTGGCGGACGAGATCGGCGGCATCGACGGCAGCGAGCACGGCGAGGCAGCCTACCACGGCGGCGACATCGGCGAGCTCGTCGGCCGCGGGTCCCTGCTCGGCGAGAGCGTGGTGATCGAGGCGCCGGCGCCATCGCCGGCGTCATCGCCGGCGTCATCGCCGGCGTCATCGCCGGCGTCATCGCCGGCGTCATCGCCGGTGGGCGCGGCGGCGCGCCCGGCCTGAGATGAGCCGTGCCGCGGCGCGGCAGAGGTTCGCGTGGGGCCGGCTCGCGTGGGGCCGGCTCGCGTGGGGCCAGCTGCTCGCAAGCGCGGGGTTCGCCGCGTCCGCCTTCGGCCAGGCGCCCCTGCCGGCACCCGACCTCGCACGACTCGCCCAGCGGCGCGACTCGCTGGTCGCGATCACCTCGTCCGGTCGCGTGGGCTGGTGGCGGATGTCGCGCGCCCCGACGGACGATGGCGGCGTGCGCTACGTCGAGACGATGCGGGTGGCCGACGACGTGGACCTCACGACGCTGCTCGTGACCGACGCGTCGCTGGCCCTGCGCCAGCTGCGCCAGACCGGCGAGGCGTGGGAGCAATCGGTGCTCGTCACGCTCGACGTGCGCGACGGGCGGCTGACTGGCATGGCGACCAGTGCCGGGTCCCGCGCCGGTGCGCTGGTGCCGCGCGACGCCACCGCCCCGGCGGCTCCCGACCTCAACGCCGTCCCGCTGCTCGTGATCGCGACGCCGTGGCGCGACGGCGCGGCAGGCCAATGGCGGGTGATGGATGCGGTCACCGGGGGCGACGTGACGCTCGCGGTGTCGGTGGAGGGCTTCGAGCCCGCTTCGGCCACCGATCCGGCGGCATGGCGCGTGGCGGTGCGCCGCGATGCCGCGACGACGCGCTACCGGGTGAGCGCCGAGGCGCCCTGGCGCCTGCTGGGTATCGCGACCGAGGGGATGCCCTTCCACTTCACCCTGCCCTGACGGACGCGGGCACCGTGCCGGTGGGCGACGCGGGGCCGACCTCCACGGCGAAGCAGAACTTCCGGCCCAGCTTCACCTCGCTGCGGGAGATCGCGGCGTAGCGGGCGACCTTCTCCGGGAAGTGGTCCACGCTCGTGGCGCGGAATCCCTGGGAGAGGAACAGCTCGTCGGAGAAGGAGACCGCGAAGAGCGTGGCGTAGCCGCGTTGGCGCGCGAGGGCGATCGCGGCCTGGATGAGCTGCTTGCCGAGTCCCCGGCCCTGGGCATCGGGGTGCACGGCGAGCGACACCAGCTCGGCGAGCGCCGGGGTGTACTCGTCCACGCAGACGCAGCCGACGATCGTGCCATCGGCGTCGCGCGCCACGCGGTAGTCGGCGAGGTGCTGCTCGACCCACGCGGCGGTGCGCGGCAGCGTCAGGCCGTCCGGGGCGAAGCGGTTGTTGAGCGCCGCGATCGCCTCCGCCTCCTCGGGGACGGGACGCCCGAGCCGCACGGCCGCGGAGCCGGGCGCGGAGCCGGGCGCGGTCACGGGGTGGTGGGCTCGAGCAGGGTGGCGACCGCCGCGTAGAGCTCCTGCGCCCGAAACGGCTTCTGCAGGAACCCCGAGGCCCGTCCCGCGAAGGTCTGCTGGATCTCGTGCTCGGTGTAGCCCGACATCAGCAGGACGGGGACGTCGGGGCGCTCGTCCCGCATCGCCGCGAGGGCCTCGGCCCCGCCCATGACGGGCATCGTGAGGTCGAGGAGGACGGCGCGCAGGTCGTGACCGGCGGCGCGGAATCGCTCGAGGCCTTCGCGACCGTCCTCGGCCAGCACCACGGTGAACCCGCGCCGGGCCAGCAGGGTGCGGGCGACGCCGCGTACCCCCTCGTCGTCGTCCACGACGAGGATGACGCCTCCGGCAATCGCGTGGTCCGGGCCCGCGCCCGCGGCGGGTGCCGCGACCGGCAACGGCAGCGGGGTGGGAACGAACCACAGCCGGAACGTGGTGCCGACGTCCGGGATCGAGTGAACCGAGATCGTGCCGCCGTGCTGGCGCAGGACGCCGACGGTGGCCGAGAGACCGAGGCCGCGTCCGGTGAACTTCGTGGTGAAGAAGGGATCGAAGATGCGCTGGACGACGTCCGGCGTCATGCCGTGCCCCTCGTCGCGCACCTCGACGACGAGGCGCGGGCCGCCGTCGAGGTCGGTGCCGAAGCCGGTCTCGCCGTCGGCGAGGGCGCCCGGCGCGACGAGGTAGGTGCGCACGACGAGCTCGCCGCCGCGCTCGAGCATCGCGTCGGAGGCGTTGGTGATCAGGTTCATCACCACTTGGCGGAGCTGGGTGGCGTCGCCCATGACCGGCGGGACGTCGTCCGCCAGGTCGAGGCGGAGCGTGACCTTGCGGGCGATGGCGGCGCGGAGGAGCTGGGCCATCTCGCGCACGAGCCCCGACAGGTCAACGGGCTCGACGACGTAGCGTCCCTTGCCGGCATAGGCGAGCAGCTGCCGGGTGAGGTCGGCGGCGCGCTGGGCGGCGCGCTCGATGTCCTCGATCGCCTCGCGCGCGGCATGGCCGTCGGCGAGGTCGAGGAGGGCGAGGCTGGCGTTGGTGAGGACGCCGACGAGGAGGTTGTTGAAGTCGTGCGCGATACCGCCGGCGAGAAGCCCGAGCGACTCGAGCTTCTGGGCCTCGCGGTCACGGGCTTCGCGGCGGCGGGCCTCCTCGGCCGCCCGCACTTCGATCGTGACGTCCTCGACCATGCCGATGTGACCGCGGTGTTCCTTGCCGGGCCCGAGCAGCGGGCGCGACGAGGCGCGGATGTGCCGGATCCCGTCCGAACGCACGATGCGGTGCTCGACGAACGCCTCGGGGTGGTCGCGCAGCAGCTCGGCGTAGCCGACGGCGACCCGCGTGCGGTCGTCGGGGTGCACGCGCTCGAGCCAGGCCCCGTCCGCATAGGCCTGGGGGGTCAGCTCGAACAGTTCGCAGACGTACGGGTTCACGTAGGACGCCCGGCCGTCGGGATCGCCGAGCACGATGCCGATCGGGGCCGATTCGGCGAAGGTGCGGAAGCGCCGCTCGCTCTCGTTCAGGGCGCGGGCCTGCGCGCGGGCCTCGGTCACGTCCTGCACCGTCCCGAAGACCTCGAGCGGACGGCCATCGGCGTCGGTGCCCACCTCCCCGAGCAGCCACACCTCGAGGGGGCGACCACCCGGCAGGACGGTCCGGAGCTCGATCTCGAAGGGTTGGAGCGTCGCCAAGCTGTGCTCGACCGCGGCCCGCCAGCGGGCGACGTCCTCGGGCGTGAACAGCGACTGCATCGCGGTCATCGAGGGCGCCGTGTCCCACGGAAGGCCGAAGATCGTCCAGACCTCCGGCGACCAGCGCGCGTCATCGCGCCGGACATCATGCGACCACGTGCCGATGCGCGCCATGGCCTGCGCGCGCTGCAGGTCGCGCTGTGCGAGCAGCAGTTTGTCCGCGCGCCGCTGCTCGGTGGTGACGTCGCGGGCCGCGCCGAGCGAGCGAAACGGCGTACCGTCGCCCGCGAGGTACGTCCGGCCGTGCAACTCGACCCACCGCTCCTCACCGGTATTCGCGCGACGGACGCGCACGCGAGACCACCATCCCCCGCCGCCAGCGAGTGCGGCGGCCGCCCGCGCATCCGCCGCGGCGAGGTCGTCGGGGTGCAGCACCGTGCGGAACGTCTCGAGGTCCACGACGCCGGACGGGAGGCCGTAGAGCTCCCGCAGCTCCGGGGACGCGAACACCACGTTCCGACGGAGGTCCGCGTCCCAGACGCCCATGCGCGCCGCGCCGATCACCAACTGCAGGCGTTCCTCCCGCTCACGCAGGGCGCGTACGGCCTGCTCGCGCTCGGTGACGTCGTCGTAATAGACCGCGAGGCCGTCCTGCGTCGGGTATCCCTTCACCTCGAAGCATCGCGGCACCGAGACGGCCCATGCGCTGGTCGTGATGCTGCGCCGTTCCCGCATCGCGGTGCGGACGAGCTCGCCGATCGGGGCGGGCTCGAGGTTCGGTATGATGTCCCAGATGCACCGGCCACGGACGGTGGCGCGGTCGATGCCGAGCATGCGGCAGGACGCCGCGTTCTCGTAGAGCACCCGGAACGCGCGATCCAGCAGGACGAAGCCCTCGGGGGCGTTCTCGATGACCCCGAACGGGTCGGCGAGGCCCGGTGGGGTGGCGCCGTCGGCGGGAGACGTCACGGGGGGCCGGCCCGCGCGCTCAGGCCGCGCCGCGCGCGCGCAGACCGGCGAGGCGCGCGGCGTCCACCCCGACCTCGGCCAGGACGTCGGCGGTGTGCTCGCCGAGCCGCGGCGCCGGGTGCCGGATGCTGCCGGGCGTCCCCGAGAGGCGCGGCACCACGTTGTGCATCGGGATCTCGCCGAGGTCGGGATCCGCGACGTCCACGAGCACCTCACGCTCGACGACGTGCGGGTTCTCCATGAGCTGCCGCACGTCGTACACCGGGCCGGCGGTGATGCCTTCGCGCTCGCACAGCGCCACTAGCGCGTCGAGGTCGTGCGCGCCGACCCACCCCTGCACCTCGTGGTCGAGGGCGTCCACGTTCGCCATGCGGTCGGAGTTCGTGCGGAAGCGCGGGTCGTGCACCAGTTCGGGACGTCCCATGACGCGGAAGAGGCGCTCGCACATCGGCTGCATCGAGGCCGAGATGGCGAGCCAGTGGCCGTCGCGCGTGCGGTACGTGTTGCGCGGGGCGCTCACACTCAGCCGGTTGCCGATGCGCACCGGCACCTCGCCGGTCGTGGCGAAGATCGCCGCGTCGGGACCGATGATGGACACGAGCGGCTCGAGCAGCGACAGGTCGATCACCTGCCCCGGGGCGCCGTGGTCGCGTGCCCGCAGCGCCGCCAGCACGGCAAAGGCGCCGGTGAGCCCCGCGACCATGTCGGCGAGCGCGACGTTCGGCAGGGTGGGCGGCATCCCCGGGAAACCGGTCTTCGAGGCGAGCCCGCTGAAGGCCTCGACGAGCGTGCCGAACCCGGGCCGCGTCCGGTAGGGTCCGGTCTGGCCCCACCCGGAGATGCGCACCATCACGAGGCCCGGATTGCGCGCCAGCAGCACGTCGGGGCCGAGTCCGAGCTTCTCCATCGTCCCGAACTTGAAGCTCTCGATCAGCACGTCGGCCGTGGCGACGAGGTCGAGGAGGATCGCCTTCGCCTCGTCGTCGCGCAGGTTGAGCGTGACGGACTTCTTGTTGCGGGCGTAAACCTTCCAGAAGACCGAGTGGCCGCCCGCCTTCCAGTCGCGAAGCGCGTCGCCGGTCCCGGGATCCTCGACCTTGATGACCTCGGCGCCGAAGTCGGCCATCGCGAGGGAGAGCTTGTTGCCGGCGACGAGCCGGGACAGGTCGAGGACGCGCACCCCGGTCAGCGGCAGGGGGGCCGTCCCGTCGGGGCGGGGTCGCTCGTGGAGGGGCGCCATTGCGTGGAAGATGCCGTTCCCGGCCACGCGTCGGGAAGGCCGCCACGGGCGGGCGGCCATCGCCCCGTGCCGCTCACGGCACCGGCGACTCCCGCAGCCGATCGGCGTAGGCCTTCCGGATCTTGGCGACCTTGGGGGAGATGACGAAGGCGCAGTACGGCTGGAGCGGGTGCCGCCGGTAGTAGCGCTGATGGTAGGCCTCGCCCGGCCAGTAGCGGTCGAGCGGCCGCACCTCGGTGACGATCGGTGCCCCGAAGGTGCCGTCGGCCTCGAAGGCGGCGATGACCTCCCGGGCGGCGGCCGCCTGCGCGTCCGAGTGCGTGAAGATGGCGCTCCGGTACTGCGGACCGACGTCGTTGCCCTGCCGGTCCTTCGTGGTGGGATCGTGCGCGGCGAAGAAGATCTCGAGGACCTCGCGGTACGCCAGCACCGACGGGTCGAAATCCACCTGCACGACCTCGACGTGTCCTGTCCCCTTCTCGCAGACCTGCTCGTAGGTCGGGTTGGGGACGTGTCCGCCGGCATAGCCGGAACGAAGGTCCGTGACGCCGACGATGCGCTCGAAGACGGCCTCGATGCACCAGAAGCAGCCGCCGCCGAGGGTGGCGGTCTCGATCAGGGGGGCCATGGTGGGGGACGTACTCGGCGTGCGGCGCGGGTGTTCCCGTCAGGGTGTCGCCGGGCGCGCAGCGGCGAGCGTTGCGAGGGTGTCGCCCGCGAGGCGGAACGTCGTCCACTCGTCCAGCGGCACCGCGCCCAACGCGCGATAGAAGCCGATCGCCGGCGCGTTCCACTTCAGCACGGACCACTCGAGCCGCTGGCAGCCGCGCGCGACGGCCAGCGCCGCCACCTCGGCCAGGAGGCGACGCCCGATCCCGGTGCCCCGGTACTCGGGGCGGACGAAGAGGTCCTCGAGATACAGGCCCCGCCGTCCGAGGAACGTCGAGAAGTTGTGGAAGAAGAGCGCGAAGCCGACGGGGGCGCCGTGCACCTCGGCGATGAGGGCCTCGGCACCGGGCTGCGGCCCGAACAGGGCATCGCGGAGGCCGTCCTCGGTCGCGCGGACCTCGTGGGCGAGCCGTTCGTACTCGGCGAGGCCGCGGATGAGGTCGAGGACGAGCGGGACGTCGGCGGCGGTGGCGGGACGGACGGCGACGCTCATGAGCGGCGCCTCGTGCGCGGGGGGGGCATCGGGTCGTCCTGCTAGGGCCTGCCCCGCAGGAGGTCGGCGGGAATCGGCGTGCCCGGTCCCTCGGCTTCCCAGAAGACCGTCACGACCCACCAACGCGTGCCGTCGAACCACAACTGGAACGAGTTGACCCCGCGCGCGAAGGGCGCCGCGTCGGCGAGGGTGCGCCGCGAGTCGTAGGCGCTCATGAGATGCACGATGTTCCCGTAGCGCTCGGCCTTGCGGCCAAGCTCGCGCTCGAAGAAGCCGCTGCGCTCGAGCGATGCGCCGGCATTGGCGATGTACTCCTCGACCGTCCACGGGCGGATGAGGCCGGCGCCGGCCGATCGGCGGCCCGTCGGGATGAGTCGCGCGCCCGGTGTGAAGAGCGACCGGAAGCGGTTCCAGTTGCGCGGCTGTCCGGCGGGGCCGCTGATGACGTCGTACACCGCCGCGACGATCGCATCCACCGACGCCACGTCCGCCGGGACGGCGGGGACGAGCGAGTCGGTGGCGACGACAGGCGGCCGCGGGGGCGCCTGCTGCGCGCGGAGAGGGGCGGCCGCGAGGGCACCGACGAGCCCCGCGGCGCTCAGCGTGGGAAGGAAGCGTCGCATGCGGTGAAGCTAGCGCTAAGCTTCGCCGCATGGTGGCGCCCGGGCGAGCGTGGCAACGGATCCGTCGGCTCCTCGCCTGGGGCGCGGCGCTGGCAGTGGTGGGCCCATGGGTCGGGGCGGGATGCGTGCGGGTGGTGCAGCCGCCCGTCACGAGCATCCAGGTCGCACGGGGGCTGCAACGGCTGGCGGGAAGCCAGCGGCCATGGTGGCCGGAGCGGCGCGTCGTGTCCCGCGCCGCGATCGCGCCGGCCCTCCGGCGCGCGGTGCTGGCGGCCGAGGACGCGCGGTTCTACTCGCATCGCGGCTTCGACTTCGTCGAGATCGAGGCGGCGCTCGACCGCAAGGCCCGTGGCGGCCGGTTGCGTGGCGCCTCGACGATCACCCAGCAGGTGGCCAAGAACCTGTTCCTCTGGGAGGGCCGGTCGTTCGTGCGGAAGGGACTCGAGGCGTGGTGCACGGTGGCACTGGAGGTCGTGGTGCCGAAGGACCGCATCCTCGACCTCTACCTGAACCTCGCCGAATGGGGGGACGGCACCTTCGGGGCGGAGGCGGCATCCCGGCGATGGTTCGGCACGACGGCCAAGGGGCTCACGGCGGACCAGGCCGCTCGGCTCGCGGCGGTGCTGCCGGCGCCGCGACGATGGACGCCGACCGGGCCCGTGGCGTCACGCCGGGCGGCCTTCATCCGGGCGCGAATGGGGAGCGTGGCGGCCTTCGCGCCGGGCGCGACCGCTACTCCTTAGGTCGTCGTCGAAGATCACGGCCCAAGCGTCGGCGGAGGTGAACAACTCGATGCCGCGGGACCACCATCGGCCGGCGGGCAGCGGATCCTCCCCGGATGCGCTCGCGCGGTGCGGGTGGCATCCTTCACTCGCCAATGATGCCCACGCGCCCCCCCGATCCGCCAACGCCCCACCGACGGTGGTCGGGCTCGCGCGCAGCCGCGATGATCGGCGTGGCCGTGCTCGTGGTGGCGCTCTCGGCGTCCGCCGCGCTGCACGAGTCGCTGCTGGGGGTCTTCGAGGCCGCCAAGGGGGTGCTCGTGGCGCATCCGGTGGCGGGACCGGTCGTGTTCGTGGTGCTGGCGGCCGTCTCGGCGATGCTCGCGTTCTTCTCGAGCGCGGCGCTCGTCCCGGCGGGGGTGGTGACGTGGGGGACCTGGCCGACGGCGGCGCTGCTCGGCCTCGGCTGGCTGCTCGGCGGACTCTTCGCCTACGGGCTCGCCCGCGGCTTCGGGCGTCCGCTGCTCGCGCACCTCACGTCGGTGGACGCGCTCGCCCCGTACGAGCGGCGCATCGGCCGGGGCACGCCGTTCGGGATCATCGTGCTCTTCCAGCTCGCGCTGCCGTCGGAGGTCCCGGGTTACGTGCTCGGGCTCGTGCGGTATCCCGTGCTCAAGTACGTCGCCGCCCTCGCGTGCGTCGAGTTGCCGTACGCGGTGGCGACGGTGTGGCTGGGGCAGGAATTCGTCGCCCGCGAGGTGCTCCCGATCCTGGCGCTGGTCGCCGTCGGGGCGATCGTGGGCGCGGTGGCGATCCGCGCGTTCCGGCGTCACCTCGTGACGCCGGAGGACGCGCCCGCCTCAGCTCATGACACCACGCCCGGCGGCACGCGCCCCGACCACGGCCGCGCGGCCTCGAGCTGAGCGGCGAGCCGGAACAGCGTCGCCTCGTCGCCGAAGCGGCCGACGACCTGCGTGCCGATCGGCAGGCCCTGCGCGTTCCACCACAGGGGCACCGACATCGCCGGCTGTCCGGTGCAGTTGAACAGCGGCGTGAAAGGGATGAAGCCGAAGACCTTCTCGATGGTCTGCTCGAGCAGGCCGCCGGCGTCGAGCGCGGCACCGAGACCGAGGCGGCCCAGCGCCTTCAGCGCGACCAGCTCGCCCGGCGTCGGCTGCAGGGCCCCGATGACGAAGGGGGGCGTGCCGAGCGTGGGGGTGACGAGGACGTCGTACGACGTCATCACCTGCCCGATCGCACGCGTGGCCACCTGCAGGGCCCGCGCGGCGTTGGCATAGTCGGCGGCGGAGAAGTGCCGCCCCAGGAGGCCGAGGGCCCACGTGTCGGGCTGGACGTCACCGTACTTCGGCTTGCGGCCGAGCAGGCCCGCCGCCCATTCGATGTCCGCACGGGCCTCCGCGGCGACGATGGTCAGGAACGCGCGAGCGAGGGCCGCCCCGTCCACCGGCAGCATTCCTTCCTCGACGTCGTGCCCGAGCGAGCGGAGCAGGGCGACGGCGTCGTCGAAGGCCGTGCGACAGTCGGGATGCACGGTGCGACCGAAGAACGGCTGCAGCGTCGCGAGCACGCGGAGGCGTCCCGGGGGAGCGGCCACTTCCTGCAGGTACGGACGCGCCTGCGCTGGACAGGCGACGGACGGTCCGACATCCTCGCCGGCGGTGGCGTCGAGCATGGCGGCCGAATCGCGGACGCTGCGCGTCAGCACGTGTTCCTGCGCGAAGCCGCGCCAGACGTCGCTGAGGTCCGGCCCGGTCGGGATGCGGCCGCGCGTGGGCTTGAGGCCGAAGATCCCGTTGCAGCTGGCCGGGATGCGCAGCGAACCGCCGCCGTCGCCGCCGTGTCCGATCGGCACGATGCGCGCCGCGACGGCGGCACCGGAGCCGCCCGACGACCCGCCCGGCGTGCGGGTGGTGTCCCACGGATTGCGCGCAGGGCCGAGCGCCTCGGGCTCGGTGAACGGCGTCAGGCCGAACTCGGGGGTGTTCGACTTGCCCACGAAGACGGCGCCCGCCCGGCGATAGCGGGCGACGAGCTCGCTGTCGTGATCGATGGGCAGGTCCCGCAGCAGATGTCCGCCGTGGCTGGTGGGGAGGCCCTTGATGGTCGCCTGCAGGTCCTTGACGAGCATCGGGACGCCGAGGAAAGGGGCGTCGGCCGGGAGCGCCGCGAGCTGGGCGCGGGCCTCGTCGTCGAGGCGGCGTACGACCGCGTTGAGTGCCGGGTTGCGGGCGTCCACGCGGGCAAGGGCGGCGTCGAGGACCTCGCCGGCGCTGACCTGCTTCGTGCGGACGAGCTCGGCGAGACCGAGGCCGTCGAGGGCGTCGTATTCGGGGAACGGCAGGGGCATGGGCGGAAGGTGCGCTGCCCGACGTCGGCCGACAACCGACGGGCCCGCGTGGCGGCGCGCCCAACCCGGATCCGGGCGTGGCGCCGCCGCCCTCGGGTCGCGCCAAACGGCTGCTGCGGTGGTACTTTCGCCCATCCTCTCACCACGGGGCGTAGGTGCCGCACGACGTGAATCGACGGGAGTTCCTGGCTGCGGGGGCCGCAGCCGTCACCGGCCTCGCCCTGCCAGGCGCCGGTGTGGCCGAGGATCTGGCCTTGGCGCGGGCACCCGAGACGGCGCCGGCGCGGGCGGCCGGCGCGGCGTCCATGCGGGGCGTCCCCTTCGAGAAACGCGAGACCGTGCGGATCGCGATCGTCGGGACGGGGCTGCGCGGCCGGTCGGTGCTCTCCGAGCTGCTGGCGATCGACGGCGTGCAGGTGACGGCGATCGCCGACCTCCGGCCGGAGCACGCGGCCAAGGCGGCGAAGATGATCACCGACGCCGGCCAGCCGGCACCGGCGCGATTCGACGGCGGCGAGCGCGGGTTCGAGCAACTCGTGCAGCGGGACGACGTGGACCTCGTGTACACGGCGACGCCATGGGAGTGGCACGTGCCGGTGTGCCTCGCCGCGCTCGGGGCGGGCAAGCACGCCGCGACGGAGTGCCCGGCCGGGATCACGCTGCGCGACCTCTGGGCGCTGGTGGACGCGTCGGAGCGGAACCGCCGCCACTGCCTGCAGCTCGAGAACTGCAACTACGGCTACACCGAGATGCTGGTGAACCGGCTCGTGCACGCCGGGGTGCTGGGCGAGGTGCTGCACTGCGAGGCGGCCTACCTGCACGACTTGCGGGACATCCTGTTCGAGGCCCGCGACGAGGGGCTGTGGCGCCGGGCCTGGCACACGCGGCTCGACGCCAACCTGTATCCCACGCACGGACTCGGCCCGGTGGCGTGGTATCTCGACATCCACCGCGGCGACCGGTTCGACTATCTCGTCTCGATGAGCTCGCCGGAGGCGGGGCTCACGAGGCACCGCGCCGAGCACGTGGCGAAGGACGACGGCCGCTGGGCGGAGCGCTACGTGACGGGGGACATGAACTCGTCGCTGATCAAGACAGCGAAGGGGAAGACGATCCTGCTGCAGCACGACGTGGCGAACCCTCGGCCCTATTCGCGGCTCAACGGGGTGCAGGGAACGAAGGGGGTGTTCAGCGACTACCCGGCGCGCATCTACGTGGACGGGCAGGCGGGCGGGGAGCGCTTCGGTCCGCTCGACCCGTGGAAGGCGCAGTACGAGGACCCGCTCTGGACGAACGTCGGCGAAATGGCGAGGAAGAAGGGCGGCCACGGCGGCATGGACTTCGTGATGTGCTGGCGGCTGGTGCAGTGCATGCGGGAGGGGCTCGCGCCGGACTTCGACGTCTACGACGCGGCGGCGTGGAGCGCGCCGCTGCCGCTCTCGCAGATGAGCGTGGCGAAGGGGAGCGCGCCGATGAAGTTCCCGGACTTCACGCGCGGCCAGTGGTCGAGGGAGGGCTGAGCCGATGCGCCTGACGGCCCTCGACTGGTGGATTGTCGTACTCTCGCTGGCGGCGGCGTTCGTGCCCGCCATCCTGCTGGCGCGGCGCGCCGGCTCGAGCACGACCGAGTTCTTCACCTCCGGCCGCGCCGCCCCGTGGTGGCTGGTGGGAGTGAGCATGGTGGCGACGACGTTCAGCACCGACACGCCGAACCTGGTGACGAACCTGGTGCGCGAGCACGGGGTGGCGAACAACTGGGCGTGGTGGGCGTTCCTGCTGACCGGCATGGCGACGGTGATGTTCTACGCCCGGATGTGGCGGCGCTCGGGCGTGATGACCGACCTCGAGTTCTACGAGATCCGCTACAGCGGGCGCGGCGCGTCGTTCGTGCGCGGCTTCCGCGCAGTGTACCTCGGGCTCGTGTTCAACGTGGTGATCATGGCCACGGTGAACCTCGCCGCCGCGAAGATCGCGAACATCCTGCTGGGCTGGCCGATGTGGCAGACGCTGGCGGTGTGCGCGGGGCTCAACGTCGGGTTCGCGGCGATCAGCGGGCTGTGGGGGGTGCTCGTCGCCGACTTCATCCAGTTCGGCATCGCGATGGCGGGCTCGTTCGCGGCGGCGTGGTTCTCGCTGCAGCGGCCCGAGGTGGGCGGGCTGTCGGGGCTCGTCGCCAAGCTGCCGCCGCAGACGCTGGCGCTGGTGCCCGACCCGAGCGACTGGACGCTGACGCTCGCGGTGCTGGTGATGCCGCTGGCGGTGCAGTGGTGGAGCGTGTGGTATCCCGGGGCGGAGCCGGGCGGCGGCTCGTACATCGCGCAGCGGATGCTCGCCGCGCGGAGCGAGCGGGACGCGCTCGAGGGGACGCTGCTCTTCAACGTGGCGCACTACGCCCTGCGCTCGTGGCCGTGGATCCTCGTGGCGCTGTCGTCGCTGCTCGTCTTCCCGACCCTCGACGACATCGCGCGGGCGTTCCCGTACGTGGACCGCGCGCTGATCGGGCACGACATCGCCTACCCGGCGATGCTCACCTTCCTGCCGGCGGGCTGGCTGGGGCTGATGATCGCGGGGCTGCTGGCGGCGTACGTCTCGACGATCGTCACGCACCTCAACTGGGGGACGTCGTACCTGGTGCACGACCTCTATCGCCGCTTCGTGAAGCCGAGCGCGACCGAAGCGCACTACGTGCTGGTGGGGCGGCTCGTGACGGCGGGGCTGATGCTCGTGGCGTCGGGGATGACGTTCGTGCTCGACTCGGCGCGGTCCGGGTTCACGCTGCTGCTCTCGATCGGTGCCGGTACCGGGCTGCTGTACCTGCTCCGGTGGTACTGGTGGCGCATCAACGCCTCGGCGGAGATCGCGGCGATGGTGGGGTCGTTCGCGGTCGCGGCGGGCTTCGAGGTCGCGAAGCGCGGCGGCCTGGTGGTGGCCGACCACGTGGTGCTGCTGGTGACGGTGGCGGCGACGACCGCGACGTGGATGGTGACCACGTTCCTGACGGCGCCGACCGATCCTGCGGTGCTGCGGCGCTTCTACGAGCTGGTGCGACCGCCAGGGCCGGGATGGAAGCCGGTCGCGGCGCAGTCCGCCGTGGGCCCCTCGCGCGACTCCCTGCCGCTGGCGATGGGCGGGTGGGTGCTCGGGTGCGCCTTCGTGTACAGCGCGCTCTTCGGCGTGGGGTCGCTGCTCTACGGCCGCACGGGCGCGGCGATCACCTTCGCCGTGGCCTGCGCGGCGAGCGGCATCGGGGTCTTCGCGGTGCTGCGGCGCTTCTGGGCGGCGGACGCGGACGCTGCGCCGCGCGTGACGGCCCCGCGACGGGCGACGCCGACGTCGTGACGTCCCGCGCGGTGATCATGGCCCGCGGGCTCGGGTCACGGATGCGGCGCCAGTCGGGGCCGGTGCGCCTCGACGCGTCGCAGGCGGCGGCCGCTGCAGCGGGGCACAAGGCGATGATGCCGGTGGGGCGGCCGCTGCTCGAGCACCTGCTGACCGCGGTCGCGGATGCCGGGCTGACGGAGGCGGTGCTCGTCATCGGGCCGGAGCACTCCGACATCCGGGCGCACTTCGCGGCGCATCCCGCGCGGCGGCTGGTGATCACGTTCGCCGAACAGGCCGAGCCGCTCGGGACGGCCGACGCGGTGGCGGCGGCGCGTCGGGCATGCGGCAAGGAGCCGTTCGTGGTGCTCAACGGTGACACCTGGTATCCGCCCGAGGCGATCGCCGCGGTGGCGGCGGCGCCGGCGCCCGCCCTTGGCGTGTTCGACCCCGAGGCGCTGGTGATGCTGGGCAACGTGCCGCGCGAGCGGGTGCTCGCGTTCGCGCTGTGCGACGTGGGAGACGACGGGGCGCTGCGCGACATCGTGGAGAAGCCGCCGGCGGACCATCCGCTGGCGCGGGCGGCCGCGCAGCGCGTGTCGATGAATCTCTGGCACCTGCCGCCGGCGGTGTTCGAGGTGCTCCCGCGGGTGGAACCGTCGCCGCGCGGCGAGCTCGAACTGCTCGATGCGGTGCGACTGCTGATGGCCGACGGCGTGCGGGTGACGGCGGTGCCGCTGGCGACGGGGCTGCTCGACCTCTCGACGCGCGCCGACGTCGCGACCGTGGCGGCTCGGCTCGCCGCGCGGCGGGTGGCGTGGTGAGTGCCGCGCGCGGGCGCTGGTGGGTGCCCGGGCGGGTCGAGTTGCTGGGAAAGCACGTGGACTACCTCGGCGGACGGTCGCTGACGTGCGCGACGCCGTGGGGGCTCACGGTGACGGCGGAGCGCGTCGTCGGCACGGGGCGGCTGCGGGGGCGCGACGACGTCTATGCGCAGGCGGTCATGCGACGATTGGCGCGCGACTTCGGGGCGATGTCGTACGACGCGGTGGTGACGATCGAGTCCACGTTGCCGGCGGGCGCGGGGATGTCGAGCTCGAGCGCGTACGTGCTCGGGCTGCTGATGGCGCTGCAGTGGGCGAACGATCTCTCGGGGCGTTCGGCGTGGCGTGTCGCGGGGCTGTGGCGGCCGCTGGCGTTCGCGGAGTACGCGGCGGCGATCGAGGGCGGCACGGCGTGGGGGCCGTTCGCGGGCGACGACGGCGTGGGGACGCAGGGCGGAGCGCAGGATCATGTGGCGATCGTGGGCGCATCGCCCGGGCGGGTCGGGCAGTACGCCTACCAGCCGGCGCGAGAGGAGGCGCTGGTGCCGTGGCCGGCGGAGTGGCGGCTGGTGATCGTGCACTCCGGCGTGGTGGCGGAGAAGACCGGGGCGGCGATGGCCGAGTACAATCGCGTCTCGGCCGAGGGACGCGCGGGGGGCGCGGCCCGGCGCGCGCAATTCGTGCGGGAGTGCGAGGGGCTGGTGCCGGCGGCGGCGGCGGCGATCGCGGCGGGGGATGCCGTGACCTTGGGCAAGGCGGCGGCGGAGTCGCAGGCGATGGCGGAGACGGTGCTGCGGAATCAGGTGCCGGAGACGACGGCGCTGGTGCGGGCGCTGCTCGAGGCGGGGGCGTTTGCGGCGTCGAGTTTCGGGGCGGGGTTCGGAGGGGCGGTGTGGGGGGTAATCGGCGCGTACGCGCACGATTCATTTGACCTCATCGCACGAGTCTGTGGCGTGAACAGCCGTTGGTCCGACTTCATGGAGCCGAGCCGCGGTATGGCGACCGGCTAGTCAGGCCTTCGACGCGGATACCGTCTTCGCCTGCCGCGGCAGCCCTTTGGGCGCTACGTGGCTGCTCTTCGCGTGCACGGCCGAATGCCGCCTGCCCGTCGTTGTCGCCGGCTTCGAGCGCGGTACCGTCACGAGGCCGGGAAACACGAGATCGGGCGCCCGACGACCCGCCTCGAGGAGACGGCTGGCGGCCCCGTCCGGGCGTCGGCGGTTGGCTTCCCACGCTTGCACAAGCTGCGTACTGACGTTGAGGAAGCGGGCAAACACCGCTTGCGATGCATTGAGCTCCTTCCGGAGCCCGCGAATGTCGGCCGCGGACATCGCGGCAGGCGCATCGGGCAGCACGGTCGTGCGAAGCTCACGCTTGCCACGCGCATGCTGCAGCGCCTCCCCAACGGACTCCATCAACTCACCAAAGAGCTCCTTCTTCATCGGTCTCGCGGTCTCTGGAGCAGCAGCGAGCGAGGCACTCGGGATCCCACCGATCCGGTTGCGTCATGGCCATGCGCGACGAATAGCGTCCTCCACACCCTTCAACTGCCGCTTCTGCTCTGGCGTCAGCGTCGTCTGGTCATCCTTGCCGTAGATGAAGACGAGGTACAGCACGTCGTGCGAGGGAAGGAACAGATAGTGCACCCTGGTGCCCGATCGCTTGCCCTTTCCTCTTCCAGTGTCGGGCATGCGAACCTTGCGCAGCCCACCGGTCCCGGCATCCGTTGCCCCGGCATGTGGGTTGCGAGGCAGCAGCTCCTGGAGCGCCTTCAGCCCGGACTCGCAGCCGAGCAACGCCACGCGGCGTGTGAACACCGACGTCTCGATGAAGCAGATCGTCAATCTGGCATGTCCTGGGGGAAGAGATCGCCTGTGAGTGCGGCCGCGTAGCCGACTGATGTTGCATATCTCAGGGTGATATGGATGTTCGATTTGTCGAGCCTACGCCACGCACGGGGCGCCGGGCCGGCACGGCATCCGCCCCGTTCACGTGCTCCGCAGAACCTCCGCAGCCCAGCGATACCGGACCCGCTCCTGCTCAAGTCGCAAGTTCGGCTGCAGTCGGTCATGACGCAGATCGTCATAGACCGCCGCTTCCTTCGCGGTCAGGGTCGGCAGTTCATGACGCACTGGCGTCGGCTCATGTCCCCAGTGTTCACGATGCGCCATCAGCGTCTCGTGATCCATCAGTACCGATTCCACATCCGGCACGTGCGTGCGCAGCTGGTGCAGGATCGCAAAACCATGCGTGTCGAGGTCGCCCCAGTACTGGATCCGGCAGTCCCGAAGCCACCGCGCGCCGGCGAGCGCCTCGAACCCGTAGCCGCCACCGAACACGGCGATCGTCCTCGCCATCGCCGGCAAGGCCAGGAAATTGACTTCGTTCTCGGTGATCACCACGCGCTCCACCGGCACGGCCACCGCTGCGAAGCTCTCCGCATCGAGCGTGATGTCCGGCATTCCTGACACCCCGGGCATCGAAGGGAGCGACGGATCGAGCAGGCGGAAGCGAATCCGGATGGGTGGTTCAGCGAACCCGTACCGCCGGGCAAACCGCGCGGCACCCGTTGCGGCAGCCTCGACTGCGGACGACGGTAGCGCCAGATCCCACAACGAACTCAGGATTCCGCGGTGCGCCTCGATGAACTTCGTATCGACACCCGGGACATCCACCTGCCGCAGGTAGACGCCTGGCCGGGGGCGAGCGACGAGCCACGCCACGACCGCCAGGAGACGGTCCCACTGGCTCTCCACGGCGAGCGCATCGAACGGGCGCCTGAGCAACCACGACCGAACGGCTCCGAGGCCTCCGACCGTTCTGTCCCACATCGCAGCGAACCGTGCCACATCAGTCTGCTTCCCGATCAACGCCACCGCCGCATCGAGCGAGTCGACCCGGGCGCCCGAGGGGATTCGCTGTCGCCCCTGCACGCGGTGGTTCCATTCGCGCCACGCGAGATGAAAGCCGGAGGCCGCGGCGAGGGCTTGGCTCCAAGCGCGCACTTCCTCGAAGCGCTCCACGAGATCCGCTGCTTCAGGGCCCCGGAGGCGCAGGTGCAGTGGCCACCGCATCTCATCCGTCACCCTCGCCCGAAGCAAGTCGCCCTTGTCCCACAGGCGCCGGACCTGGGCCGTGAGGTCAGCCGGTGTAGTCCACTTCACGGCCGTCCCGTCGCGGCGGCCTTCTGCGCCCGGTACTCCGCGACCGTCAGGCAGCGCAACTGGGAATCGCGCCCGCCCTCGTTGTGCACGAACCCCACGCTGGCCACGAATGGCTCGATGATGTGGATCTTCTGCAGGGGCGTCACGATGAGCAACTGCAGGTTGAGCTGCTGGAACAGGCGTAACCCATACTGCGCCGACTCGTCCGAGCCGCGGCCAAACGCCTCGTCTATGACGACGAACCGGAACGTCCGAGAGCGCACGGCCTGCCACTCCAGGCCGAACTGGTAGGCCAAGCTGGCCGCGAGAACGGTGTAGGCCAACTTCTCCTTCTGCCCACCCGACTTGCCGCCGGAATCGGTGTAGTGCTCGTGCTCAGCGCCGTCCGCCCGGTAACGTTCGCTGGCGGAGAACTGGTACCAATAGCGCACGTCGGTGACCTTGGCCGTCCAGCGCTTGTCCGCGTCTGCGAGTCCCTCGCGGCCGCGAAAGCGATCGATGATGGCCTTGACCTGCAGGAACTTGCGTTCCGAATACTGCTCGTCGTCCGAGCCGGTCGCGGTCCCTTCCGTGCAGTCCCGCAAGGACTGCCGGAACTCACGGATCTCGATATCCGGGCTGTCCGTGGCCACGAGCGTGATGTACCGGCCCGGATTGTAGTCGATCGCCTGCAGCGACTCGTTGATCTTCGCCACGCGATCGCGGATCTTCGCTCGCTCGCGCTCGAGCTGGCCATTGAAGGTCGCGATCTCGTTGATGGCGTTCTGGTTCAGGAGCTCCTTGAACCGCGCCTCGAACCGCGGAAGATCGTTCGCCCGCAGTGCCCCGAGCAGCCGCTCGTACTCCGGCAGTGCCGCGAGGTTGACGTCCATGTCCACGGTCTCGGCCTTGAACTCCTCCTTGAATCCCCGCATGGCGTTGATGATCCGCTCGGCCAGGCGACCGAGACGCTTGTCTTCAGCGTCGATGCGAGCCTGCAGCCACTGGCGCACCTCCTGCTCCTGGTCGACGGCCGATTCCACGGTCCAGCGGGCGTCACCGAGTGCGGCCATCGTCCAGTCCTGAACTTCGGCCAGCATGCTGTCAGCCTGCGGGTGCGCCGTCCATACGACCTCTTCGCGCTCCCGCATCGCCTGCGCGGCGTGTTGCTTCGCTACCAGTCCGCCACGCTGTTCGATGGCCGCCGTGCGCGCGGCGTCGTGTTCCCGCCGCATGTTCTCGGCCTGCTCCAACTGCAGGCGCAGCACCGGCAGGATCTCCGAATCCGCTTCCAGCCGTGCCCGCGCCTCACGCAGCGACGCGATGGTTCGCTCGGTGTCCCGCCAATCGAGGTCCGCGAATGTCGAAAACTCGTCGAGTCGCCCCAGAACCTGGCGCTTCGCCTGCAGGTCGGCGGCCACCCGCTGGCTGTCGCTCAACCGTTGCCCCACGACTGCCACTTCCTGTTCGAGGCGAGCGAGCTGCTCTCGCAAGGTCCGAAGCTTCTCGGTATTGCTCCAGCCGAGGACATAGCGGCTGCGGTCGTCAATCCGGTGCCGATCGTCCTTCTCGTGGCGACCGGTGGGATCCTTGATCTGCCCGGCTCTCGTGATGGCGCGGACTTCCCGCCGAAACGCCTCGTCCGAGTCGCAACAGATGACATTGAACCGGATCCTGAGCTCCTGCTCAAGCCAATCGGACTCGGGTGCGTCGGGCTTCAGTTCCAGCATGCGTACGATGGACCGCTCGTGCAGCCCGCCTCGGTCGGCGTCACGCCTCGGCCGCATCTGGAAGTACACCAAGCGACCGCGCAGATGATGCCGGTCGACCCATTCCGCGACGCTACGGTACGCAGCGTCGGGCACCAGCAATGAAAGTCCGAAGCCACGCAACAGGCGTTCGGCCGCGCCCTCCCATTCCCGGCAGTCGTCGCGGACCTTGATCAATTCCCCGGCGAACGGCAGCTCGGCCTCACCTAGCCGCAGCCCCGAGCAGATGTCCGCGCGCAGGCGTATCTGCGTTTCGTCAATATTGGAGCGGCGGCGTGCGAGGCTTTCGATCTCGGACGTGCGCTTGGCCTGATCTGAACGACCAAGCCTGAACGCATGATCGAGATCGGCCTTGAGGGTGTCGGCGTGCGTCGCCTGCGCCCGCAACTGCTCGTCGAGTTCGGCCAGTCGACTCCGCTGCAGCACGAACGCGTGGTCGTCGGGAGGCGGCAGTTCGCCAACCTGCGTCAGGAGGCTGGCATGGCGATTGGCGCGGTCCCGGCGCCGAAGCCTCTCTTCGTCGAGTCGCTGGATCTCGACGGTGATCTCTTCAAGCCGACTTCCGCCATTGTCCCTGATGGCCCGCTCGATGCGCCCGATCTCGGCGCGGTCCGCGTCGCGCTGGGCCTCGCACCGCTCGAGCTGCGCGTCGACTCTCCGGAGGTCGTCGGCGATCGAGACGAGGCGCTTGTCGAGCAACTCGACCTTCCGGCGGGCAAAGAACGGGCGAATGGCCTCCCGACCCGCCCGCAGGTGTTCGATGTCGGCGAGCACATCGCGGTATCGCTGCCCATCCTCGACCAGCGGCGCGAGCAGCGACACCTGACGCTTCGCCCTGACCACCGACTGGTGCGCCCGGTCGAGGTCGTCGAAATGACGAATCAGCGCCTCGATGCGTTCCCCGGCCTCGAAGGGTTCGAGCATGTGCGTGCGCACGAACTCGGTCAAGTTTCCAACTGACTTCATCGAGACCGTCTGGTGGAACAGCTCCAGCGCCTGCTCATGCTCGATGCCGAAGCGCCGACGGAACCACGCACCGTACGGCGGATAGCTGTCATGCAGTTCGCATCCGCCACCCTTGAGGCGCTTCCGGAGAGCGGTGATGTCCGCGCCGAAGCCCGCAAAGTCTTCCGTGATCGACAGGTCGCGCTCAGCTGCCACGAACAGCCGGGCGGGGGTCCCCTGCGGGTCCTTGAGCCAGAAGACCTGCGCGAGCGTCACCACCTGCCCGTACCCCTCGTTTGCGAAGACGCCGAGGATGACCGAGTAGCTCGAGGCGTCGCGCAAGGCCACCGCCCGTGCGCTACCGGTCACGTCGTGGCGTTCGCTCTTGAAGTGACCGAGCACGTACGACTTGAGGCTCCGCTCGCGAACCTCGGCGCCGGCGGCCTTGTTGTACGCGACCCGATGCGCCGGGACGAGCAGCGTCGTGATCGCATCGACGAGCGTCGACTTGCCCGAGCCGATATCTCCTGTCAGGAGACCATTGCGACCGTCGAGCGCGTAGGTCCAGACCCGCCGGTCGAACGTTCCCCAATTGAGCACTTCGATCCGCGAGAGACGGAATCCGGCCCGCCGGTCGTCTGACGCGAAGTCGAGCGCGAGTGCCGAGGCGTCACTCACGGGCAGCGTCCTCGCCGACCTGCGGACCGGACGACGCGGTCGCGCTCCCGTTGCGGTACGCTTCGAGACGCGCGTCGAAGTCGGAGACCCACTGGGCGTCGACGAACGCCTTGAGGATTCGCCGCACTTCGAATCGGGGCTGCTCCTGGTCGGCGCGGCCGGCCGCCTTGAGCGGCCGCAGGAACCCGAGCTCCACGACCCTACTGATGATCCGGTCGACCTGGTCGAGCAGCTTGGCCTCGTTGGGACCATCCGGCAGGAAGACGCGCAGGAGTTCGGCGATCTCGTCGCTCGTCAACACGAGCCGCGTCTCGCTTCCGCCGCCGTCGAACTCGGCCAACCGCCTTCGGAGGAGCGCCAGTAACAGGCTCACCGGGTACGACAACGGGCGACGGGCGACGAGGCGCGGTGGGCGCGGGCCACGCTCGGGCTCGTCGGGATCCGGCCGTCCCTTGAGAAACGCAAACCCCTCCGCCTCATCCAGCACCAGGTCGAGCAGCAGGACACCGGCGTGCTCGCGGACCCTCGACTGCAAGCGCAGGAGACTCCCCCAAAGGGCCTCGTCGTCGTCGCGATACTGCACGCCCTTGAGCAGCAGTACCATGAGCCGAGAAAGCTCCGGCACAGGGGCGGGTGCCTCCGGCGCGCCGACGCGGGTGGGAGCGGTGGGATCGTCCGTATCCATGGTGCAGTTGGCGGGGGCGACGCTAGCGGACGAAGATGACACGGGGCAGGCGCGCTTCGCGCGTCACCATGTCGCCGGCCGGCGTCTCGGTATCCCACCGAACGGGTTCCACGACGCGGTCATCGACCAGCGCACGCAGCCCTGCTGGCGCATCCCGATCGCCGTGTGCCAGCTCGAGGTATGCCACCAGCTCGGCCAACCCCTGCTGCAGGGGCGCCGCCTCCAGCACTTCCCGCAGAGTCACCTGCGGTCGCCCACGCAGCGCTCGCACAACGCTCGCCCGGAGCCTTTCCTTGTCCACGACCACCTGGCTGAACAAGCGCGCCGGGTCGATGTCGCTCGTGCCATCTATGGGGTTGAGGTCCGCCAGCCGAATCTTCTGCACCGGCGAATGGAGCGGACGCTCCATCGGCAGTTCGACGTCGGCGTGCAGCTCGTCGATCGCCATCAGCCCGGCGGGAGGCGGCGCCATGCGGACGGCCAATGCCCTGGATTCGACGCTGCGAAGCAGTTCGAGAATCCGCCGGTTTTCCTGAAAGACCTTGTCGTCGAGAAAGCGCCGCAACTGCTGCGACAGCTGTGCGACCGTGCGCTGCGTGTGTTCGCCGGCCTCGAGCCAGTCATGGTGCACCCGCCGCGTGCGCGGATCGGGGTCGAGCGACGCAACGGCCGGCAGGGCCATCACCCGGTCAAGTCGCTCCGTCAGTTCCTCCTGCCGTCGGCTCGACATCAGGAATTCCCAGAACGCACGGAAGCTGCGCCCCTGGTCCGAGTGGCCAATGGCATCTCGCTCGCCGAGGATGTCATCGAGCAGCGCCCCCTTGGCACCGGCCCAGAGGGTGATCTTCTCGCGGAGCTTGCGGTCGAGCTGTCGGAAGTTGAACTCGACCTCCCGGAAGTCGGCGAGCAACTCGCGCGACACCTGCTTGAACTGCAGGAAGCGGTCCTTGATGGCGGTGTCGTCGAGTAGCGGGAGTTCGCCAGCTTCGGCGCGCGCGATCGTCTCGTCGAGGTCGTCGCGTTGCCGGCGCAGCTCGGCGGCCCGCTTGTCGCTGTCGGTCTCCGTGCCGTCGGTGATCTGCTCGAGCAGGGTGAAGAGGGTGAGCAGCCGGGACTCGGTGCCGACGAACGGCCGATCGGTGAGCGACTGTAGCCACGCGAGGGCCTTTTCGGTGGCGGGCGTGAGGTCGAACTGCTGCTCATCGGAGCTCGCCGTGTAGAAGCAGCGCAGCCAGCCCTTCTCCGGCGTGGCCCATTCCTTCAAATAGTCCCGTGCGGACTTCGGGAACGCCTCATCGCCAAGCGATTCGCGCAACGAAAAGAGCTCGTCCTCGAGCGCCTCGGCCAGATTCGCCTCCGGAATCGTGCGGACATTCGGCGCCACGAACACCCGGTGCAGAAAACTCGCCAGTAGCGGCGCGTGCGGCGACGCCAGCAGCCGCCACGCCGGGTGCCGATCTCGCAATGACGTCAGCATCGCGTAGTCCATCCCGGTATCCTATCGCCCTGTGAGCCGGCCGCGCACCAGCCGTCTCGCCTCACGCGGATCAATCGCCGATCCCAGGTGCGCGGCCAGCACATCGTCCAGATCGAGATCCGAGGCCAACGCAGCAAGCGCCGCCGTCGCCGCAGGACCGATCGGCGCAGGTGCTTCCCGGCACTCGGCGACCAGCGACCCCCGCTCCACCAGCAACGCCACGATGTCCTGCACGTCATGGCTGTAGACCGGCTGTCCGTCACCACGGTCGCGGTATGCATTCCACTTGAGTGCCACCATGGCCGCCGCGCTGGCATGGCGTATCGGCAACCCGTCGATGGTGGTGATCGATGGCGCTTCGATCACGGCGCGCTCCAACGCCGATGCAGTGCCGCCGGCATGCGTCCCGGCAGGAACGAGATCGAAGTACACCCCGTGCGGGCTTCGCCAGCGGTGCAGGTGCTCGCCGCTGACATCAGGCGCGAAACCCGCTCGCCGCATGGCCGATCCGATGGCGTTGGCGTCCGCATAGCTCGCGGTCGCGGCAATGGCGTCCACGTCGCTCGTCGCGCGGATCCGCCCCAGCACGCGCTCGGTGGCCAGCAATGGCACCACGGCACCCCCGATGAACACCATTCGCTCCCGCAGCGGCCCGAGGTCGCGCGCCACCGAGACGAGCCGGCGGACGTCGGGCGGGAGGTCGCTTGTCACGCGGCGGCCATGCGTGCCGCGTGCAAGGAGGCGTCGATGAGCGCCAGCGCGCGATCCCGTTCGCGGATCGAGCCAAGTCGCACGGCATCGAGCATGGCGAGCTGGTCGTACAGCCACGGCGTCTGCGACGCGAGCTGTCCCGCGCCGGGGAACAGCGGGGCAATGCCTTCTCCCCGCACAGGCCCGCCCGGGTGCGGCCAGACGAACGGGGTCCCGCCCCCGCCAAAGGTGTCGTGCAGCGACGGTGCGTCCCACGCCGTCGGCACTCCGGTGCGCGTACCGAGACGCTCGACAGGAAAGACGAACCGGAGTCCATGGGCCAGGAAGTCGACGAACCACTGGCGCCGGAGCTGCCGCCCATCGGCGTCCACCAGCTCGGCTGCCACCAGTCGCTGGACAGCCCCATGGCACGACGACAGTGCCTTGCCCGTCTGACGGGCGAGCTCCGGATATGGAATGCCGGGGGTGCGTCCGATAGTGAGCGCGACGGCGATGTCGAAGCTTTTGAGCATGTATCAAGTTTCCGGAAACGCGATTCGCATGTCAAGTCCCCTCAGGGGCCCGCCTTGCCACCTACCGAGCCGCCCCCCAGCTACGGCATCCATGTCCGTCACCGACGCAGACGTTCCCCCCGACGTGCCGGTGCGGCTCGCCGAGCTCGCCGCCCGATGGCGGGACAACTCGGCCAACGAGCTCTCGGGCTTCCAGACGTATGTCCTGGAGCTCTGCAGCGCACTCGGCGTCGAAGGTCCGTCGGCCCCGATCGACACCTACCGCTTCGAGCGCTCGGTCACCCTGATCGACCGGGACGGCCGCGAATCGGCAGGCCGGATCGATCTCTTCAAGGACGGTCACTTCGCCCTCGAGGGCAAGGCGATCGGTGAAGAGCGTTCCCGCGACGAGCTCCTCAGGCGGGCGTATGGCCAGGTGCGGCAATACGCGGCGAATGTTTCGTCCTCTCCTCCGCCGCTCTTGATGGTGCTCGACGTCGCCCGCGTGCTCATGGAGTGGGATGCCTTCAGCGGCGCATATGGCGGCTTCGGGGCCGGGCATCGCATCCACCTGCCGACGCTCCACGAGCGGCCGGCGGATATCGCGCTGTTGCGCGACATCTGGGAGCGGCCACAGGCGCGCGATCCTCGCGGGAAGGCCAAGGCCGTGACGCAGGACCTGGCGGGGCGGCTGGCGCGATTGGCGTCGCAGCTGGAAGCACGCGGCCACGAACAGGAGCGCGTTGCGCGTTTCCTGATGCGCGTCGTTTTCTGCTGCTTCGCGGAAGACATCGACCTGCTGCCGAACCAGGTCTTCCGCAGGACGCTCGTGGCGGCGGCGCGTTCGGCTGACCCGGCGCACCTGCAACAGGCGCTGGGGGCCCTCTGGCGCACGATGGACACCGGCGGCCTGTTCGGCGCAGAGATCCTCAAGCGGTTCAACGGGCACTTCTTCCAGACGGTCGAGGCGCTACCGCTCGACCCGGCGGATGCCGCGCTGCTGCTCGAAGCCGCGCAGGCCGACTGGGCTGGCGTCGAACCGACGATCTTCGGCTCGCTGCTCGTGCGTGCGCTCGATCCGGTGGAGCGTCATCGGCTGGGGGCGGAGTACACCCCGCGCGCGTACATCGAGCGGTTGATCGAGCCGACGGTGCTCGAGCCGATTCGCGAGCGGTGGACGGCAGTGCAGGCCGAGGTGATCCAGTTGGAGCAGGCGGCGGCCGGCAAGGCGCGTCCGAAGAAGGCCGATGCCAAGAGCGACCCGCTACGGCCGGCACGCGAGCGGTTGAACGCGTTTCACGAGTGGCTCTGCGGGCTCAGGTTCCTCGACCCTGCGTGCGGGAGCGGCAACTTCCTGTATGTGACGATGGCGGCGGTGAAGCGCATCGAGCTGGAGGACTTTCGCGAGATGGAGCGTCTCGTCGCCCTCCACGACGAGCGCGTGGCCGAGGAACGCCGCGGACTCGTCCTCTGGCTGCGCCCGGACTACCAGATCCCCCGCTTCGGCCAAGGCCTCCCCGCGCAAGTGAGCGCGGAACTGGACGAAATCCCGGCCCCCGACATCGCGCCGACCACGCCGACCCCATGGCCGGATTCGGCCGTCGCGCAGCTCACGGCCATCACCGCCTTGCTCGCGCGGGGCCCAGTTACGCCGGCCGTCATTGCCAGCGCCTTCTCCGGCGCCAAGCCCGAGCTGGTGGCCCGACACCTCGAAACCCTCGCCATCATGGGCGAAGCCCTGCGGCGCGACGACGGCTCGTACGTGATGGCACGCCGAGCCGCGTAGCCCTACCGGCGGGCGCCCAGCGGTAACCGCGGTCACACGACTGCAGCAGCGATCGCCGAGGCAGTCGCGTAGCTTGAATTTCGGATGTTGCGCCTCCTCGCCGTCGCCCAACACGCCCCGCGCGCCCACCAGGACGCCGTGCGCACGCTCATGACCGAGTACGCCGCCATGCCGCACACGCTCGGACGCTGGACGACGGCATCGGCGGATCTCGCCGCCCTGCCATTCCCCTTCGTCCCACCGCACGGCACGCTGCTGCTCGCCGAAATCGACACCGAGCCGGTCGGCTGCGGTGCGCTCCGCATCATCGCGCCTGGCATCGGGGAGGTGAAGCGCATGTACGTGCGGCCGGCATCGCGCGGACGCGGCGTCGGCGAGGCCCTCCTGCGGGGACTCCTGTCCTCGGCGCAGGCGTTCGCGCTCGATCGGGTGCGGCTGGATACGGCGCCGGAGTTGTCGGCGGCACAGGCGTTGTATCGCCGCATCGGCTTCGTCTCGATCCCCCGGTATCTCGATGAGCAACTCCCCGACGCGCTCTGCTTCGAGCGGCCGGTGCGAACAGCCGGATATGACCCGTAACCGGGCCAGTGCTAGCGGCGCGACGGCCGAGCGCAGCGCCATCCGCGCGCTCCGCCTCGCGACAACCGCCCTCGTCACCATGGTGGCCGCGGCGGCAGCCGGCGCACAGCCGCCGGTGGCTGGCGTCACCGTGTCCGGCCGCATCCACGAAGCCGCCTCCGATACGCCCATTCCCTACCTGACCGTCCGTCAACGCGCCGCGCGCGACAGCGCGTTCGTCGCTGGACGGCTCACCGATTCGGCGGGCGCGTTCGTCTTCGGCGGCATTCAGAAGGGCAGCTACGTGCTGGAAGCGCGACGGCTCGGCTTCGCGCCGCTCCGGCAGCCGGTGTTCGTCGGCCAGCTGAGCGCCTTTCCCGACCCTGGCGTGCTGCGCATGACGCCGGCGACGCGTATCCTCTCCGATGGCGTCGCCACCGCGACGCCGGATGAAGTGGCCGACACGCTCGACCGCAAGAGGTTCTGCGTCGAGGACAACATGGCCATGGCCGGCGGTTCGGTCTTGAGGTCCATGGCCACGCTGCCCGCGGTGCCCCTCACGCAGGACGGCACAACCGAGCTATCGCGTGGCGCATCGACCACCGCCCGCAATGCCGCCCACGCGACGCGCGATGCGGACACGAGCGTCACGGCCGCCGGGGAAGTGGGACGCGGCGGGTGGATGACGACGCGGTCTCGTCAGCGCGGCGTCGCCATGGTCCGCTTGCAGGCATCAGCGTCGGGAACGTCCGGCGCACCGTACTGCAGCCGCGCGACGCGCGCCGGGGCGCCGGGCCCGCCGAGGCGCACGACGGTCAGCGTGGCGTACTGCTGGTCGCACAGGTCCGGCCTCGCCGGACCGCCGAGCGCCTCGACGATTCGCGGGACGGTGTTGCTGTGCCCCACCACGAGCACGACGGCATCGGGTCCGGCGTTGCGCACCGCAGCAGCGACGGCGGCCGCGTGCGCGGCCACGTCCGGCTGGTTCGCGACGACGATCGGCACGAGCCCGTGCCGCCTGGCGGCCGGGGCGGCCGTGTTGGCGGTGCGCCGGAACTCGGTGACGATCACGTGCGTGAGGCGCGCGTCGGCGAGGGCGCTGTCGAGCGCGTGCGCGCGCGCGACGCCCGCCGCCGAGAGATCGCTGTCGCGCTCGCGGCTTTCGCGCTCGGCGTGCCGCACGACGAAGACCAGCGACGAGGCCGATGTCGCCGGCGCGGCCTCGCGTGACGCCGACGCGACGTCGCGCGCCCTCGCGTCTGCGGGGCGCGCGGCGCCCTGCGCACGGGCGATCGAGGGGGTAAGGGCGAGGCCGAGCCAGAGGCCGGTGGCGAGACGGACCGAACGACGCATGGCGCCTGACGACGGGAGGAACGGGAACGGCGAGGTCATTGCTAGAACTGTCGGGTGAGGTCGCCCCGGCGGGCCCCGGCTGGCCGCGGCTTCCAGTAGGTCGTCGCCGGGCGGACCGTGAGGGGCCGCTTGCCGAACGCCCCCATGAGCAGCGCGATCGGCGTGATCACGACGAAGTAGATCACGCCCATGAAGACCGGCGTGGTCACCTTCGAGATCGCGTGCGCGAGGCCCATCCACGCGCGCTCGACGGGCCCCAGGGCCGTCGGGGCCACGGTGCCCGCCACGGCGAGCAGGGCCCCGAGCGAGGCGAGCACCGTCGCCGCGGTGGGATGCTGCCGCCACCAAGCGATGCCGCCGAAGAACAGGAACGCCGCGCCGACGGTGAACGCGAACCGGCGCCCCTGCGCCGCGGTCAGTCGAGCTGGAACTCCGTTCGCCAATCTCCCTCCTCCTTCCATTCGGGCTGTCCGGCCTTCCCCAGCAGGTAAGGCCCGACCACCAGGTAGTCGATGTTGGTGCGCATGAAGCAGCGATAGGCGTCGAGCGGCGTGCAGACGATCGGCTCGCCGCGCACGTTGAACGAGGTGTTGATGAGCACCGGGCAACCCGTCCGGCGCTCGAACGCCCGCAGCAGGGCGTCGTAGTCGGCGTTGGTGTGCGCGGTCACCGTCTGGATGCGCGCAGAATAGTCCACGTGCGTCACCGCCGGGATGTCCGACTTCGGCACGTTCAGCAGGTCGAGCCCCCACAGATCCTTCTGGTGCTCCTCGAGTGGAATCTGGCGGCTCTCCTTCACGGGGGCGACCAGCAGCATGTAGGGCGAGTCGTCGTCGTGCTCGAACCAGTCCTGCACGCGGTCGCGCAGGACGCTCGGGGCGAAGGGGCGGAAGCCCTCGCGGAACTTGATCTTGATGTTCATGTCCGCCTGCATCTTCGGGCTCCGGGGATCGCCAAGGATGGACCGCGCCCCGAGCGCCCGTGGGCCGAATTCCATCCGACCGTTCATCCACCCGATGATCTGCCCCTCCGCCAGCAGGTCGGCGACGCGCTCGGTGAGCACCTCGCGCGACAGCTTCTCGAACGTCGCCCCGACGCCCGTCAGCTGCCGCTCGATCTCCGCGTCGGGATACTCGGGTCCCAGGTACGATCCCTTCATCGCGTCGCGGCCGGGCTGTACCGGGCGCGGCTGCTGCAGGTGCCGGTGCCAGATGAGCTGCGCCACGCCAAGCGCGCCGCCGGCGTCGCCGGAGGCCGGCTGGATCCACAGGCGCTTGAAGGGGCCCTGCCGATGGATCCTGCCGTTGCCGACACAGTTGAGCGCGACGCCGCCCGCGAGGCAGAGGTTCTCCGATCCGGTGAGCCGATGCGCCGTGCGGGCCATGCGCAGCATGACCTCTTCGCACACGTCCTGAACCGAGCGCGCCAGGTCCATCTCGCGCTGCGTCAGCTTGCTCTCCGGCTCGCGCGGAGGTCCGCCGAAGAGCTCGTGGAATGCATCGCTCGTCATCGTCAACCCGGCCAGGTAGTTGAAGTACCGCTGGTCGAGCGTGAACGAGCCGTCCTCGCGCAGGTCCATCAGGTGGCGGTAGATGAGGTCCACGTATCTGGGCTGGCCGTACGGTGCCAGCCCCATGACCTTGTACTCGCCCGAGTTGACCTTGAAGCCGGTGTAGTACGTGAACGCCGAGTAGAGCAGGCCCAGCGAGTCGGGCCAGTGCAGTTCCTGCAGGATCTCGAAGTCGTTCCCCTTGCCGGCGCCGATGCTGGTCGTGGCCCACTCGCCCACGCCGTCCATGGTGAGGATCGCCGCGTCCTCGAAGGGGGAGGGGAGGAAGGCGCTCGCCGCGTGGGACTCGTGGTGCTCGGCGTACAGCAGCTCACCGTCGTATCCGCCCAGCGCCGCGCGGAGTGCGTCGTCCTGGTACAGCTTCTCCTTGATCCACAGCGGGCCGGCCTTGAGGAACGACCCGAACCCCCGCGGCGCGACGCCGAGGTAGGTCTCGAGGATGCGTTCGAACTTGAGGAGCGGCTTGTCGTAGAAGCCGACGTAGCGCAGGTCGCCGAGGCCGATCCCCCCCTGCGCCAGGCAGAACTCGACCGCCTTCGACGGGAAGCCGGCGTCGCCCTTCTTGCGGGTGAAGCGCTCCTCGGATCCCGCCGCGACGATCTCGCCGTTGCGGACGAGGCAGGCGGCGCTGTCGTGGTAGAACGCCGAGATGCCGAGGATCCAGGTGTCGCGTGGTGTCACGTCGCCTCGAGTCTGTGGTACGGTCCGGCAAGGCGAAGCGGCCCCCCGGTGCGCTCGGCTTCCTCCAGCAAGAAACGGGCACCGCCGACCGGCGGCGGGGCGCGGTGCCGAAGTCGTTGTGGCACCCGGAGATACGCATACACCGACCCCGGGCCCTGCCCACCGGCTCCGCTCCCTGTTGCATGCATGCAAGAGACGACCGGACGTTGGGTGCCTCGCACTTGTGCCGGTCTGCGGGCCCTCGGCATTCTTCCGCGCCTCCGAACGTGGCCCTCTCATGTCTCTCTCGCCGTCGTCCAAGCCGCGCCGGGCCTTCTGGGGGGTGCTGTTCCTGCTCCTGCTGGCCCTGACCGAAGGACTCGCCCGGCTGGTGGGCGCGGTCCTCGGTCCGGCAGTGGGGCTCGACATCCGTCCCCCGAAGACGCTCTGGGCGCAGCAGACGGAGCAGCTCGGCGTGCTGCTCGACGACACCACGGGCCTGGTCGTCCTCGATTCGCTGCTGGGCTGGCGGTATCGCCCCGGCTACGCGACGGAGACGCAGCACATGAACTCGGGCGGGCATCACGCGCAGCGCGAGTACGCCGAGGTCCGGCCGGCCGGCCGGCGGCGCATCGCGGCCTTCGGCGACTCCTTCGTCTATGCCACGGAGGTCTCGACGCCCGACAGCTGGTCCTCGCAGCTGGAGGCGCTGCGGGCACCGTCGCTGGAGGTGCTCAACTACGGCGTCGGCGGGTACGGCACCGATCAGGCCTTCCTGTACTTCCTCCGGGACGGGATGCGATTCTCCCCGGAGGTCGTCCTCATCGGGTTCGCCCCGGTGAACCTGAGCCGCATCGAGAACGTGTACCGACGCTTCCTTTCGACGCAGGACCTGCCGTTGGTGAAGCCGCGGTTCGTGCGGTCGGAGAGCGGCGCGCTGGCACTGCTCGCGAACCCGTTGCCCACGCGCGCCGACTGGGAGCGCCTGCGTGCGACCCCGGGTGTGGCACGGGAACTCGGCCGGCACGATGCATGGTACGACCCGCTGCGATACGAGAACCCGGCGTACGAGTGGAGCGCGGCCGTGCGCCTCGCCACTGCGGTCGGGCTGCGGGTCTGGCGCCGCTACCTGTGGCCGGGTCGCCTCCAGGACGGCGAGGCGTTCAGGTCGGCATCCCCGGCGTTCGCCCTGCAGCGGGCGGTCCTCGAGGCGTTCGCCGACTCGGTTCGCCGGCGTGGCCCGCAGCCGGTGCTGCTGTTCCTGCCCTCGAAGCCCGACGTGCAGGCGATCGTCGGCGGCGGACGCCCGAGCTACGCGCCGTTGCGCGACTCGCTGGCACGCTCGGCGCGAGCGCCGATCCTCGATCTGGCCGAGGCGTTCGCGGCGGAGGGAGGCGGCGCGACCGTGGATGCGTGGTTCGCGCCCGGCGGGCATTACTCGCCCGCGGGCAATTCCGTCGTGGCGCGGTGGCTGTCGCGCCAGCCGCTCATCGTCGGCACCGCACTGGAGCGAGCCGACGGGCCCGCTCCGGTGCGGTAGCGCCTCAGAAGATGGTGTAGATGAAGGGGGCGAGCGCCGAGCCCTGCGCGAAGACCAGCAGGCCGCCGACCAGCACCATCACCACGATGATGGGCGCCAGCCACCACTTCTTGCGGGCGCCAAGGAAATCGATGAACTCACCGAGCAAGCCGCGACGCTTGGCCATGCGGGCAGTACCGTCGTAGGTGGGAAAGGGGGGGGCGCGTCGCGTGACGCGCCAATCGGCACTCGAGCGGCGCCGCAAGGTTCGCGCCAGTCGTCCCGCCACGCTCGGCCGCCGGGGATCGTGCCGCGCTCACCGGAAATCCCGGCTCCGCACCGCTCCCTCCCCCGCCTCGGCCGTCACGCCGCGGCACTGCTCCGCGCGCACGTTCACGACCCCCTTCTCGACCTGCAGCGTCCCCCGCACGAGCAGCAGCGGCGACCCGGTGATCACCAGCGCCTGCGCCTCGAAGCGTCTGGGCGTCACCACCACGTTGAGCAGCCCGGTTTCGTCCTCGAGCGTGAGGAACACGAACCCCTTGGCGGTGCCGGGCCGCTGGCGGCAGATCACCAGCCCGGCGACGGCGACGCGCTCGCCGTCCCGCGCGTCGGCCACGAGCTCGGCGATGCGCCGCACGCCGTTGGGCTCGAGCATCGCGCGCAGGTGCCGCATCGGGTGGCCGGCGAGCGAGACGCCGGTCATGCGGTAGTCGGCTTCGGTCATCTCGACGTCGCGCATCGCCGGCAGCGCGCCGGCCGCGGGAACGGCCGCCGAGCGCGCCGGCGCGAGGGGGCCGGCGCTGCCGCGCCGTGTCGCGAGCACGGCCCACAGCGCCGCCCGCCGGCGCTCGGCCGCCGGCAGGTGCGCGAACATGCCGTCGAACGCGCCGGCCTCGCACAACGCGCGCAGGGCGTCTTCCGGCAGGCGCGTGCGATGAACGACGTCCGCGACGCTCGTGAACGGGCCGTCGGTGCGCGCCGCGGCGAGCTGGTCGCGCGCGCGGGCACCGAGGCCCTTCACAAGGCGGAGGCCGAGCCGGACGGCGGGCGGCGGCGTCGGCCCCTGTCCGCCCGCGCCCCTGCGCGCGGCCGCGGCCGTGGCCGTGGCCGTGGCCGGCTCGAGCCCGTGATCCCACGCCGAGACGCGCAGGTCCACGGGCCGCACCTCGACCCCGTGCCGCTTCGCGTCCTCGATGAGCGTGCCCGGCGCGTAGAACCCCATCGGCTGCGAGTTGAGGATCGCCGCGAGGAACTCCGGCGCGTAGTAATGGCGCAGGTAGGCGCTCGCATAGACGATGAGCGCGAAGCTCGCCGCGTGGCTCTCGGGGAAGCCGTAGTCGGCGAAGGCGTTGATCTGGTGGTAGATCCGGCGCGCGACGTCCTCGGGGATGCCGTTGGCGCGCATCCCCTCGACCATTTTCAGGCAGATGTCGGCCATGCGTTCGCGCGAGCGCTTGTGGCCCATCGCCTTGCGCAGCAGGTCGGCCTCGCCGGCGGTGAAGCCGGCGGCGGCGATCGCCACCTGCATCCCCTGCTCCTGGAAGAGCGGGACGCCGAGCGTGCGCTTGAGGATCGGCTCGAGCACCGGATGCGGGTACGTCACCGGCTCCTCGCCGTTCTTGCGCCGCAGGTAGGGATGCACCATCTCGCCCTGGATCGGGCCGGGCCGGATGAGCGCGACCTCGACGACGATGTCGTAGAAGCAGCGCGGTTTGAGGCGCGGCAGGGTGTTCATCTGCGCGCGGCTCTCGACCTGGAAGAGCCCCACGGTGTCGGCGCGGCAGAGGTCGTCGTACACGGCCTGATCGTCCATCGGCAGCTGCCCGAGGTCCACGGTAACACCGCGCTGCTCGCGCACGGCGCGCAGGCACTTCTGGAGGCAGGTGAGCATTCCGAGTCCGAGCAGGTCGATCTTCACGAGCCCGGCGGCGTCGAGGTCGTCCTTCTCCCACTGGATCACGGTGCGGTCGGCCATCGCGGCGGGCTCGATCGGCACCACGGTGGCGAGCGGTTCGCGGGTGATGACGAAGCCCCCCACGTGGATGCCCCGGTGGCGCGGCGCCTTGTGGAGGCCGTCGAGGATCTCCGGCAGCATGCGCACGCGGCGGTCGGCGGGGTCGAGGCCGATGCGCGTGAGCAGTTCGGCACCCGGATCGGGCTTCATCTGCGGCAGGCGCCAGGTGCGGTGCTCGGTGGTGACCTTGCGGACGTCGTCGTCGTGGCCGCCGGCCGCGCGCGCGGTCATCGTCGTCGCGTCCTGGTGCTTGCGGTAGTTCGCCGGTCCCTGCACCACGTCGCGCGCCGGCGCGAAGGGATCCGCCGGCTCGGCGTGCTTGGGCGCCTCGCCCAGCGCCCGGCGCAGCGCGTCGGCCGTCGCGCGGGCGGAGAAGCGGTCGCTCCACTTGGCGATCGCGTCCGCCTGCGCCACCGAGAACCCGAGCGCGCGCGCCGCGTCGCGCGCCGCGCTACGGCCGCGCCAGGTGATGTGCTCGCACACCATCGCCGCGTGCTCGCGGCCGTAGCGGTCGTACACGTACTGGAGCACGCGTTCGCGCTCCTCGTGCGCGAAGTCGATGTCGATATCCGGGGCCTCCTTGCGTTCCTCGGAGAGGAATCGCTCGAAGAGCAGCTCGAGCTTCACCGGGTCCACCGCGGTGATCCCCAGGCAGTAGCACACCGCGCTGTTGGCCGCCGAGCCGCGCCCCTGGCAGAGGATGCCCTCGCGCCGCGCGAAGCGGACGATGTCCCAGACGATCAGGAAATAGCCCGCGAAGCCGAGCTTGGCGATCAGCGCGAGCTCGTGCGCGAGCTGGGCGTCATGCCTCGCCGTGCGACGGGTCGTGCCCGGCGGGCCCCAGCGCTCGTCGGCGCCCTGCGCGACGAGGCGGGCGAGATATTCGTCGGCCCCCACGCCCGGCGGCAGCGGGAAGTCCGGCAGGTGCGGCCGGAGGTCGCGCAGGCGGAAGGCGCAGCGCTCGGCGATCACGAGCGACTGCCGCAGGCCGGCCGGGTGGTCGCGCCAGCGCCGCGCGAGCTGCGCGCCGGCCTTGAGGTACCACTCGCCGTTGGGCTTGAGCCGCGTACCGAGGCGGTCGAGCGGGCGCCCGTGCCGCAGCGCCACCTGCACGTCGTGGACGAGGCGCCCCGACGGCTCGGCGTAGTGGACGTCGTTGCTGACGACCCACGGCGCATCGAGCGCGCGCGCGATGCGCAGCAGGCCGGCGACGATCGTGCGCTCTTCGGGCAGGCCGTGGTCCCACACTTCGACGGCGACGCGGCCGTCGAAGGCATCGCGCAACTGCGCGAGCGCCTCGCAGGCCTCGTCCTCGCGACCGGCGGCAACGAGCGACGGCACCCAGCCGCGCGGCCCGCCGGTGAGGGCGTAGCAGCCGCCGGCGAGGCCGGCCAGGGTGTCGAGCGAGAGGCCGGGGAGGCCGCGCGGCTGGTCGAGCCGCGCGCGGGTGATGGCCCGGGTGAGGTGCCCCCAGCCGGCACGCGACTCGGCCAGCACCACCAGCGGAGTGGCGACGGGGGGCGCCTCGGTCGCCTCGCCGGTCCCGGCCGCGCGTGGCGGCACGAGCGACAGCTCGGCGCCGAGGATGCCGGCGATCCCCGCCGCCGCGGCCGCCTGGGCGAAGCGCACGGCCCCCCCGACGTCGTCGCGGTCGGTGAGGGCGAGGGCGGGCATCCCGAGGGCGGCCGCGCGGGCGGCGAGGGCTTCGGGGGACGAGGCGCCGGCGAGGAGCGAGAACGTGGACCGGCAGTGCAACTCGGCAAAGCCGCTCATGAGCCGGACGGGCGGAACAGTCGGCCCCCGCCGACGCTTTGCCATGCATGGATGCGCAGTCGCAAGCCCAGCAGGAACAGCAGGAACAGCAGGCGCTCCTCGAAGCCGCCGATCACATGACGCCGGCCGACCTCGACACGCTGCCGTACGGCATGATCCAGCTCGATGGCAGCGGCCGGATCCTCAAGTACAACGCCGTCGAGTCGCGCCTCGCCTCGCTCGACCAGCAGCAGCAGATCGGGCGCAACTTCTTCAGCGAGGTCGCGCCGTGCACGAAGGTCCAGGCGTTCTACGGGCGCTTCCGGGAAGGCGTCGTGCGCGAGCAGCTCGACACGACCTTCACGTTCCATTTCGCGTTCAAGCAGCAACCGCGGGACGTGACGGTGCGGATGCTCTACTCGCGGCGGACGCGGAGCGTGTGGGTGATGATCTCGGATCATGAGGGGCGGCCGTTGGTGCCGGGCCAGGTCAAGGGCGCGTAGCGCGGTTCGCACGTTCGGTCGTCCCGGTTCAATCCACCCAACCCTGCACGTACCAGCGCCCGGCCGTCCGGTCGCTGAAGACGACGTACTCGCGCGCCGCGGCGTCGGCGCAGCGCCAGTAGTCGCGCGCCACCGGCGCGTGCCACCACTGGCCGTCGAGCCGCTCCGGGCCGTACACGTGCACCAGGCGGATGCGCCGCGAGCGCCAGCGCAGCAGCGTCGGCCGCCGGCCGTCGGTGTCCACCTCCGCCGGCTCGGCGGGCTCGAGCAGGCGCATCGCGCGTGGCGCGGCACCGGTCGCGGGATCCGCGGTGCCCACCGGTGCGGCTGCGGGCGGCGGCGGCTCGTGTGCGGTGGCGGCCGCCGGGCCGGCGTCGGCCTCGATCCACGCGCCGGCCTGTTCGGGCAGGTGCGCGTCCACCGCCGCCGGCACCACGACGCTCGTCGCGCCGAGTTCGGCGCGCAGGCGCGCGAGCGCGGCCTCCACCGCGGCGAGGTCGCGCCACGAGGCATCGAGCAGGTCGCCCTGCCGCCCCGCGAGCGGAGCGGTCGCGCTGATCGCGACCGTCATCGCGGTCACCGGCGCGGGGAGGGGCCACGCGGCGAGCAGGGCGCGGCACTGCTCGAAGAGCGGGCCCACCCGCGCGATCGGCTCCGCCGGCCGCGCCTCGCGGGTCACCGTGCGGGCGTGCCCGCCGCGGTCGGGCGTGGCGCCGCGCGCGTCGTCGAGCGTGAGCGTGAGCGTCACCGCGGCTACGGCGCGCCCGTCGGCCGCGCCCTGCGCCACCAGCCGCTCGAGCGCCGCGCGCACGAGGAAGAGCAGCGGCTCGGTCGTCTCGGCCGGCCCGCCAAGCTCGGTGTGCACGGTGCGCGGCGCGTCGTGGCGCGGCAGGAAGGGCCGGCGCGGATCGTCGCCGCGCGCGAGCCGCCACGCCGCGAGGCCTTCCGGCCCCCAGCGCTGCTCGACGTCGGCGGGATCGAGCGCGGCGAACGCCCCGCCCGTCGCGAACCCGAGCGCCCCGAGCGACGCGCGGAGCGGCGCCGGCATCGGCAGCAGGGCCAGCGGCACCTCGGCGAGATACTCGGCGTCGTGGCCGCCGGGGACGAGCACCGGGCCGCGCATCCCGTGCGGCCCCACGGGGACGCGCGCGTCCCACGTGCCGGCGCGCGCGGCGACGCACGAGTCGGCGATCGCCACGCGCGCCTCGACGTGCCATGCGCGGGCGATCGCGAGCAGGTGCGCGGCGAGCGCGCGTTCGCCTCCCAGGCCGTCGAAGCCCGAGGCGCCGACCCACCACGTGCCCGGCGCGCCGCGCACCGGCGTCACCTGCGGACTCGCGGCGACGAAGGCGGCGGACGCGCGCGCGACCTCGGCGCGCACGGCGAGCTCGTCCCACGGCAGCACGACGAGCTCGGCGCAGCGCGCGCGGGCGACGGTGACGGTCATGCCGTCGCGCACGCCGCGGCGGCCGGCGGCGGCGGAGACGACGCGCAGGTGCGGCCCGACGCGGACGGCGACGGGGCGGGTGTCCCACTCGGCGGCGGCGTCGGCGCGGGGGAGGGGCAGGGTGGGGCCATCCAGATCGAGCGTTGGCGGGGCCGCGCGCCAGTGCACATGAATGGTGAATCGCGGAAGGCGGAGACATGCGACACGCATGACCGAACATACACCGAATCACCACGGGGGACAGTCGGCCCCGATGAGTGGGCCAGGGACCCGGATGTGATCCGGATCACGGCAACTCAGCGGGGATCCTGCAAGGTTCGGAGCGATCCTGCGGGACCTCCCCCTTGCTGGAGTCGGCCCCTCATGCGCAGCCATCTCGTCGTAGCCATCCTGCTTGTGTTCGGCACCGCTTGTACCGACATGACCGAGCGTGTTTCCCCCCCCCTGCTCCGGTGACTCCGCCGTTGCGCGTGAGGTTGCACTTCTGGACATCCGTACCGCAGGGCTCGACAACGCCCGGCCATGGGAAGTGGCTGATGTCGTGATCGAGCAGGAATACCGGCCACCGGCACACCGTCGCGCTGCACCGCTGCCTGCCATCCCGCGCGAGCGATATCGGCTGGCGGTGGGAACCAGCCGCACGGGCCGTCGTGGTGGTCTGTTGCGCGTCGTGGCCACCCAGGCGCAGGGGCCGTGATCCACGACGACGGCACCGGCGTCACCCTGCGGCGCCAGCATGCCTCGCCGCGAGGGACGATCGTCGAGACCCGTCAGTACGCGACAGCGGCCGCGGATGCGTATCGGATACGGCGCATCACGCGCGAATGGCATGCCGAGGGGTCGGAGGCGACGATGCGTACCACGACGTGGTTCTCGCTCGTCGCGGACAGTCTTCGTCCGGCGAAGGCGGCCGACGCGCGGCTGGTCTCGTTGGCGGCACCGTCGGTCCCCCCGACTGTCCCGGCGCGCGTTCCCGTTCGTGCTCGAACGGACGCCGCGATGGCCGACCTCCAGTCCTGCCCGGAGGGCCGTCGCGCCGGGAGCACCGCCACGGGATACGAGCTGCTGTTGCAGCACGGGATCAACAGTACGTATGACACGTGGTGTCGCACCCGGGATTCGCTGCACCACTCCCTGAGGATCGCGGGAACGCAGGCCTATTCGACCGGGTCGCTCGATCGCTTGCCGCTCCAGACGGAGCGGCTCGAGAGCATGCGGCTCGCGCCATCAGTGATGAGCAAAGGGACGATCGTCATCGGGCACAGCCAGGGTGGCCTCATGGGCCGTTACCTGGCGTCGCTTCCCTCGTCCAAGGGGCCGATCTCGGGCGTGATCACGGTCGGCACACCGCACCTGGGCGCGCCATTGGTCCCCGCGGTGGTGGACGTCGCGAGTTTCGCCTCGGAGATAGGGTTCTTCGCAGGACGCATCCACTGCGGGCAGTGGCGTCCGGACTGGTGGGGTGGCGGGGGCGGGCCGCCGGGTGATCCGATGCAGCTGACGGGGGCGGAATGGTTGTCCTATGTCACCTGCTTGTGGTCCTCGCAGGTCGTCAGCACGAGCGTCTTCGGATTCGTGCCCTGGCTGTTCCCTGGCGATCTGGTCGGCTGGGGGGGGACGCTCAACGGCGCGTTCGTCGATCTGCATCCGTCCTCGACGTTTCTGGAGTACCTGAACACGACCCATGAGCCGTTTCGCCGCATCGGCATCTACCACAAGATCCCGACGTCGTTTGCCGTCTGTCGGTTGGCAGCCGAGAGCGTCCCTCTGTTCGACCTCGAGTCCGGTGCTGACGCGGCACTGGCGTGCGAGGCGACGTTCCTCACCTCGTTGTTCCGGTGGGGGATCCTGCAGTTCTTCGGGGATCCTTTCGGCGACACCGAGTACTACGCGGCGCTCTTCATCGGCCTCGGCGCAGCGAACGTGGCATGGAATCTCGTGACCGGGGCCTATCAGTACGGGCCGGGTGACGGGGTCGTCCCTGCCGTCTCGCAGTACTACCCGGCGACCCCGGGCGCTTTCACGCCCGTGCAGTATGCCGAGTTCCCCGGGCCGTTCCCCGGCAATGACTCGCATGTCCGGCAGACGCGCAGCGGTGTCACGCGCGGGCTGATCGTGCGGGCCCTGCGCGAGCAGTTCCTTGTCAGGCGGGAGGGCGAAGATCCATGATCGTGTTCTCGCGCACCCGGTGGAGTGGCACGTGCCGTCCGGCGGCTTTCGCCGCCGCCTGCGCGGTAGCTGCGTGCAGCGATGGAGTGCTCCCCGTCGAAGGGCGCAGCGGACTTCCGGTCCTGTCTCCGGCCTGGCGCTCAACGAACATCGCCAGTGGCCTTGAGGGGACGATCGCATCCCTTGATGGTAGGGCGTTCATCGCCAACGGACGGCGGTTGCGCTTCATCAATCCCTCGAGTGGCGAGGAGCTCTGGTCGAGCGACACGAATGTCGTGCGACTCGGTGTTGTCGAGCGGTTTGTGGCGAGCGCAACCCGGTTGGTCGTGATGGATCTTGGGGTCGCCGTGTTCGACCGCGCCACGCGGCAGGTCTTGTGGCGCTTGCCTGGGTCCACATGGGGGCCGGACGTCGCAGGGATGGCCAATGCCATTGCCGCGACGGATTTGCATGTGTATCTGGCGACGGACGGAGGACTGGTCGAACGGCGCGACGCCGCCACGGGTGCCCTGCAATGGCGTATCACCGTCCCCGGTCCATGCCCGACGATCTGTCGTCCTCGGGCCATCGCCGTTGCTGGGGATACCCTGTGGGTCGCAGGCGAGCGGCGTGACGACAAGCGCGGGGACCAGGCGTTGTTGCTGGCCCTCGACGCCGCGACCGGTGCGGTGTTGTGGGATGGTGTTGACCTCGGCACCGTGGGATTCGGGCCGGCGGCGACCCTCGTGGACAGCCTGCTGGTACTCCACCATGAGGGGTCACAGCAACTGGTGGCGTTCAACGTGCGACGCCGCACCGTGCAGTGGCGCCTCAACACGCCCGCCCCGTGGGCCGGACCGACCGATGTGAAGGTGGAAGGCCAGACGATCTACGCATCGGGTGGCGATCAGCATGTGTACGCCGTGTCGCTCACGACGGGCGCGGTACAGTGGCAGACGTACATCGGGGGATCGCAGCTGGCGATCGCCATCTGTCCCGACCGGATCGTGTCGTACGGCTTCGTCCTCCATTGGCTCGACAAGCGGACGGGCAAGCATCTGGCGTATGCGGTGCCGGATGACGGCGGGCTGTTTCACGAAGGCTTCGCGGTCGTGGGCGACCGGGTGCTCGCCCAGACGGGACGGACGGTGTACGCCTTCGCCTGTCAGGTGTGACCGGCTGACGCCGGGGCCGCGTGGGGGGCGAAGGTCGCTGGTGGCTCTGCCGCCCGCCGCCCGCGCCGGGCGGGCGGCGTTGATCCGCCAAGGGCCGCCACGCCGCGCCGATCGGGAACCTCGGGATGCGCACACAGGCGATGCGGGGGGACGAGGACACATGACACCTCCACGGGGCGCCGCGAGGTGCCCCCCTTCTCGAGTCGCAGGATGATGGCGTCGGTCGCGTCGGCCTGCACCCGCACCCGCACCATCCCCCCGAGCGCCGTCGCCCCCGACTCGTCGCCGGTCACCAGCAGCGCCGTGTCCGCCTCGCGCGCCAACTGCGCCAGCCGCCCCGTCACCGCGCGCGACAGCAGTGGCGCGCCGTCGAGCACCACCAGCGGAAAGGCGCCGCTCCGCACGAGCAGGTCGGCGCACCACGGCGCACTCGTGGCATCGGGGGGCCGTACGAAGACGAGCCGGTCGCGCCGCCCCGCTCCCGGCGGCACGAGCCCGGCGAAGTCGCGCGGTGCCAGGGTGCGTGTCGCGTCGATCACCGCGACGCGCCCCCCCGACGCCAGCACCGCCGCGACCATCGCCCGCCACACCGTGGTGACACCGGCACCGGCCGGCCCCACGAGCGTCGTCACCGCTCCGCGCGTCAGGCCACCGGCCGAGAGCGCCCGGTCGAGCCCCGGGATGCCCGTGGGCAGCACCGATGGCGCCGCCGCCGGTGCCGGCACCAGCCGCGCGATGCGCGCCCGCAGCGCCGCGAGGCGGTCGTCGGCAGCGGAGTCGGAGTGGGTGGCGAGGCGTTCGGCGGCGGACATGGCGGGGGCCGGAGGGAAGGAGAAGTACCGAATAAAACCCGAAGATGCAAGCCGCGCGCGCATGTTGCTGAAGGACAACGACATGGCCCCCGATGTCCGGGCGTACCGTGCTGGTCAGGCCCCGTCAGCGCCCGCCGCGAAAGCGCCAGAAGATCCGGCCGTCCGGCCGCTTGAGCTCGAGCAGCCGGCGGTTCGTCGGCGGCACGTCCCCCGCGAGCAGCGCCTGCAGGTCGGCGATCAACGACGGATTCCCGAACAGCGTGTGCTGCAGCGCGTCTCCCTTCACGCGCGACGCGTCGATCGTGTCGAACTCGGGCTGCACCACCAGCGAGTCACCGCCCAGGCCGAGCCGCCAGACACCGTTCAGCACCGCCGAGGCGCGCAGGGCCTCGTCGTCGTCCGACGCGTAGAGCGTCAGCCGCTTCGCCCGCGCCGGCACGAGCGGCAGCACCTCGCGCCGGAAGAGGCGCACGTCGAGGTCGGGGGCGGCCAGCACGAGCTGCGCGAGGACCGGCGCCACCGTGTCCCCCGCCAGCCGCACGATCCCGCGCGCGACGACCTCCGAGCCCATCGAGTGGCCGACCACCGAGACCCGGTCGGCCTCGAGCCCGGGCACCACGTCGCGGAGGAACCGCGCGAAATGGTAGCCGGAGTTGCGGGCGTTCTGCTGGTCGCGCACGTAGCCCGAGAGCGAGCCCTGCGACGGCCATGTGAAGAGGACAGGCACCCCGTCGAAGTCGAGGTCGGCGGTGAGCTGCGCCACCCGCACCAGCGCGTCCTCGAACGAGACGTTGTACCCGTGCACGAACACCAGCACGCTGCGCGACTGCGTCTCGGCCAGGGCCCGGCGCACGAGGGCGGTCCACGTCGCGGGGCTCGCCGGCTGCGCCTGCGTCACGTAGGTGTCCTGCAGCGAGTCGGGCCGGTAGCGGAGTGCGTTGTCGCGCGTCGTCGGCACCCGCGGCAGCTCGCCTTCGCGGCGCGCGCGGTACGACGGCAGGTTCACCTGCGCCACCGCGAAGCCCACGGTGTCGGCGTCGTCCGTGCCCCAGCGCTGGCCGGGCCGGTCGCTGCTCACCTGCCGCCGGGTGGTGGCGACGAAGACCGGGATCCGCTGCGGGGCCGAATCGAGCGCCGACCACGAACGGCGGGTGACGGCGCGCGGCAGCGGCGCACGGGCCGGTGCCGCTGGTGCCGGCGGTTCCACCGGTACGGGCGGTTCCGTCGGGGCCGGCGCGACCGGTGCCGGGACGGGGGCCGGCGCGGGGGCCGGCGCCGTACCGCCGCCGCAGGCGGCCACGAGCAGCATCGCCACGAGGGCGAGGGCGGGGCGTTGCATATCGGTCTAATCTACAGGCGCAAAGACCGTTCGCCCGCCGGTCGCTCCCTCACCGTCCCATGGCCACCCTCCTCGCTCCCGACGCCCTCGCCACTGCCCTCGGCTCGCTTCCCGGCTGGACGCAGGCCGGTGCGCAGATCACCCGCTCCTTCCGCTTCGCGAGCTTCCCCGACAGCGTCGCGTTCGTGACGCGGGTGGCCTTCGCGGCCGAGGCGATGGACCACCATCCCGACCTCGACATCCGCTACGACCGCGTGATCGTCACCCTCTCCACGCACTCGGCGGGCGGCGTCACCGACCTCGACGTCGCGCTGGCGCGGCAGATCGACGCGATCACCGCGCGCTGATCACCGCGCGCTGATCACCGCGCGCTGATCACCGCGCGCGGTCAGCAGGACGGCGGCGACGAAGCGGCGGCTCATCCGCGCCGCAGCCGGACGCTGCCGTTGACGGTCTCGAGTGACAGCCGCCGACCGCCCTTGCCGAGCGTGGCCTTGAGCCGCTTCGGGTTGAGGCGCCCGGACACCGTCACCGGGATGTCCGAGGTCACGGCACCATTGACCGTCTCCATCGAAAGCTCCGCGTCCAGCCCGTCGGGGATGGTCAACGTGATGTTCCCGTTGACGGTCTCGAACTCGAGGTCGTCGGTCGGGCTCCGTCCCATGCTGACGTCGAGCCCGCCGTTGACGGTCTTCGCCTGCACCGGTCCGCCGCTCGACCGGGCGGTGATGCTTCCATTGACCGTTTCGGCGTCCACGGAAGCCGTGACCCCCTCGATCTCCAGTCCCCCGTTGACGGTGCTGGTCACGACCCGCACGCCCCGGGGGACGCGCACCTCGAAGGAAACGCTGACGTCGTTGCCGTCGTCGTTCCGCGGGCGTGACCGGCCGCCTCGGTAGCCCGCCTCGTCGCACGACGCGTCCTCGTTCCAGAAGGCGCAGGCGATCACGGTGCCGTCGTCGCCACCCGCGCGGCGCACCTCGACGCGGACCTGCTCGGGATCACCGCGGCGCCACGACTTCACGGCCACGATGCTCGCGCGGTCGCCCTCCGCCGCCCGCACGTGGATCTCGCCGTTGAGGTTGCGGATCACCATCGTACGCCCCTCGGCCACGCGGCCGGACCAGTCGAGCGCCGGCTGTTCGCGGCGCTGTGCGGAGGCGGGCACGGCAAACAGGGTGGCGGCGAGCAGGCCGGTGGCCGGGAGCAGGAACGGAACGCGCATGGGTCAGTCCTCGCGGGACGCCTTGGCGCCCGACTTGCGGAGGGTGATGGTGCCGCTGAAGGTCTCGAGGTCCACGGTGGCGCCGCCGCCGCCGAGGGTGAGGCGCATGGCGTCGCGGCGGCGGCGACCATCGCCGCCGAGTCGGAGGCGCATGCCGTCGCGGCGATCGCCGTCGAGGATCATGCGGGTGTCCAACTGGCCGGTGAACGTCTTCACCGTGAGGTCGGCGCGGGCGTCGTCCGGCAGCACGAGGGTCAGTGTCCCCGAGTGCGCCTGCATGGCGTAGCGTCCCGTGGGGTCGAGGCCGCCGCGGTACGTGAGGTCGCCGCTCACCGACGTGAGCCGGAGCGACGTCGCGCGGCCCTCCACCTCGACCGAGCCGCTCACCGACTCGCCGCCGATGCTGCCGCTCGCGTCGCGCAGGCGAACCTCGCCGGAGACCGACGTGAACCGCACCGTGCCACCGACGCGTTCTCCGGCGATGTCGCCCGATACCGACGAGAGGTTCAGGCGTCCCTCGACGTCCTCGACGCGCACGTCGCCGCTGACCGTCTCGACGTCGATGTCGGACCGCGTGCCGCGCACGGTGACGTCACCGCTCACGGCATTCGCCTCCACCCGGGTCCCGGCCGGCACGACCAGGGTGAACTCGTGGTCGCCCAGGCGACCGCGCACACCCTTCGCCTCGAGCCGCACGCGGCTCGACGACAGCTCGGCGACGATCTCGCCGCGCTCGACGAACGCCGAGATCCGTACCTCCCTGCGGTTCCAGGTCGTGATGGAGATGGGCCCCGACACCGAGCGCACGTCCACCATGCCGTTGGTGAAGGCGAACGTGGTGTCGAGGCGCTGGCGGTCGGGCTGTGCGGCCCCAGGCGCGGCCAGCACGGCGACGCCGCCGGCGGCGAGAAGGACGGAACGGATGCGGATCACGGGAGGGAACCTCAGGTTCGCGCGGGCAGCAACGCCGCCCGGCGCATGAGCTCGACCTTCTTGCCGAGCACGCGGGTGAGCTGTCGGTCGAGCAGTACGTTCGAGGAATCGGCGTCGAGCGCCGCGCGGGCATCGGCGATGGCCCGGTCGATGGTGGCCAAGGACCGCCGGATGACGGCGGCGGTCTTCGGATCGAGCTCGGGCTCGCGCTGCGCGAGCGCCCGCTCGAGTTCCTCGAGCTCCCCCGACAGCGTCTCGGAGGCCGAAGGGTGGCTCACCGCGATCGGCCGCGGCGGCCGCGGCTGCCCGGGGCCTTCCACCACCAGGCGCTCCCCCGACCGCGACGTGACGGGCGACTGCATCGCGAGGTAGGTGCCCCCCACCGACACCACGACGAGGGCTGCGGCGGCGGCCCAGCGCCGCCACGACGGCGCACCGCCCCTCGCGGGCAACGCGTCGCGCGGCCCCATCGGCGCGTCGGTGGACGTCCCGGCCGGCCACTCGATCACCCGCGGCGCGATGCGCGCGGCGATGTCGGGCCACAGGTCGCGGGACGGCGTCAGTTCGGGCAGGGCGCGCGCATCGGACATGAGCTGGTGCAGGTCGGCGACGAGGGCGGCGCAGCGCGCGCAGCCGTCGCGGTGCGCCTCGACGGTCGCGTGGTCCTCGGACGTCAGCGTTCCGTCCAGCCACGCAGGGAGCGCGGCCTCGAAGTCGTCGCAGGTGAAGGAAGCGGGAGTCATCGGGACAGGGCCTGGCGGAGAAGGAGCCGTGCGCGGTGGAGTTGCGCCTTGCTCCCGCCGGTGGTGATGCCGAGCTGGTCGGCGATTTCCTCGTGCGTGTAGCCGCAGACGTCGAACAGGGTGAAGACCCGGCGCGCTCCGGCCGGAAGGCCGGCGATCGCCTGCTCGAGATCGAGCGCGAGCCCCGGCGGGGCGGCGCGGCCGGCCGTCGCCTCGAGGGCGTCGGCGGCATCCTCCACCTCGCGGGCGCGCTCGCGTCCCGTACCCTCCCTCGCGTTGAGCACGACGTTCACCGCCAACCGGTGCAGCCACGTGCCGAACGACGAGTCTCCACGGAACTGCGGGAGCTTGTCCCAGGCCCGCACGAAGGCGTCCTGCGTCCGCTCCTCGGCCTCCGCGCGGCTGCCGCACATCCGCACGCAGACCGAGAAGACGCGGCTGACGTGCGCGCGGTAGAGCCGTTCGAATGCCTGCCGATCGCCCCCTTGTGCAGCGCGGACGTCGTCATGCGACGGACCGGCGGCCGATGCCGCGTGTGCGGGGGAGGTCATGGCATCAGGTGAGACAGGGGCACCGGCCGCAGGGTTTGAACGGGAGCCCGGATCCGGCCGCGCCATCGCATGCGCATGGGGCGGGCGACGCTCGCCGGCGGTCGCCTCGGCCGTCGCCTCGGCCGTCGCCTCGGCCGTCGTCTCGGCGGTCGCCTCGGCGGATCAGACCCGGGCGTCGAGCTCGCGAAGCAGGCCGGGCAGGTCGCGGATGTTGCGCAGCCAGGCACCGGGCTGCGCCTCGGCGAGGGTCTTCCGATCGAACGGTCCCCACTGCGCCGCGACCGTCAGGATGCCGGCCGCGTTGCCCGCGTGGATGTCGTGCGGCGAGTCGCCGACGAACACGGCCTCGACGCCCGACGCGTCGGGCCGCCCGAGTTCCTGCAGGGCATGGCGCACGGGCAGGGGATCGGGCTTGTGGCGGGCCGTGCTCTCGAGGCCGACGATCACCGGGAAGTAGCGGATGATACCCACCCACTCGAGCGCCCGGATGGACAGCGCGACGCTCTTGCTCGTCACCACCGCCATCGGGTGGCCGACCGCGTGCAGCTCGGCCACCGTCTCGCTCACGCCCGGATACGGCTGGGTGAGGGCGTCGTGGTTCGCGAACTGGTACTCGCGGTAGCGTTGCACCAGCGTCTCGACGTCGGCGGGACCGTCCGCCCAACGGGCAAGCATCCCCTGCAGTGGCGTGCCGATCAGGGCGATCCACTCCGCGTCCGGCGGGCGCACCGGGCGACCCTCGAATGCGTAGTGCATGGCCCCGACGATGAGCTCGATGGAATCAACGAGCGTGCCGTCGAGGTCGAAGAGGAGCGGGCGTAGGGTCACGCGGCCAAACCTAGCGACCGGCCTGCGGCCCCACGAGGACGAACAGCGCGGCGATCGCGCGGGGGGCTCCGGGTACCGAGGGCGGCGGCAGGCGGGATCGCAGCGTGGCGGCGTCAACCCACCAGGCGTCGCCGCGCACCGGGCTGGTGGCGAGGGCCAGCAGCTCCGGTTGCCATCCCGCCGGCACCGGCGCCGCGAGGCGACGACGCCACGCGGCGGCGCAGCTGACGGCGGCGGCACGCCGGTGCGGTGCCGTATCCCTGACGGCCCCGGCGAGCCGCGCGAGCAGTCGTGCCGTCGCCGGGGCGACGGCGGTCGGGCCACCGTCGGCGTGTCCGACGCTCGCGGCCGTCCCGTGGCGGCGCATGGCATCGCGCAGCCGCGCGAGCGCGGCCCGCCGAACACGCGCGGCATCACGGGGTGGCGGCGCGTCCCACGCGACGTCCGCGAGGGCGCGCCACGCCGCGACCGGCGAGGGATCGGGGTCGGCGGCGTCGGCGAGGGTCCACAGCGCCGGGCCGTCGGTCGAGTCGAGCACGGCGACGATGGCGCGCCGGGGCCCGTGGCGGACGACCGTTGGCGCGGCACCGGGTGTCGTCGGCCGCCTGCCCGCCTGTGTCCGGGCGCAGGCGTGCCGTGCTGCGGCGAGGCGCGCGAGGGCCGACTGCACATCGGCGGGTGGGTCGGGGTCGCGCCGCGCCGGGTGCGCGCCGGCACCCGCCGCGTCGCGCCACGGTCCCGCCGTCCCCAGTGCGGCGGCGATGTCGGCCTTGTGGTCGAGACGCGGAAGAAGCCCGAGACGCGATTCCGCAGCGTCGGGCGGGGCGAACGCATGGATCGTCACCACCGGGTGCCGCGAGGCCAGTCGCGCGACGCGACCGATGCGCTGCGTGACGCGCGCGGGCGTCCACGGCAGGTCCGCATGCCAGACGACCGATGCGGCGGACAGCGTGAGCCCTTCACTCGCGACGTCGGTGGCGACGAGCAGCCGGACCTGTTCCCGCGCGTGTCGCCGTGCGGGACCATCGCGGTCGAGGGCGGCGAAGAGATGGTCGCGCGTGACGGGGCCGCTGGCGATGCGCCCGCCTCGCCCGGTGGCGAGGGCGACGCCGGGACGGCGCGACAGGTGGCGCCAGTACATGGCGGCCGTGACGGCGTCCGTACAGAACAGGACCGCCCGCGCTTCGGGCGTCTCGTCGAGCGTGCGGGCGACGACGGCCGCTCGCGCCGCGTCGTGCGACTCGGCGGCGGCGGAGACGAGCGGCAGCAGGTGTCCGAGCGCCTCGAGATGGGCGAGCACCACGTCGCGGGCCGGCGGCGGGTGGGTCACGGGGGCGGCGCGTCCCGTCGGGTCGCGTGACGCCGCCGAGCGTCTCCGCGTGGTGCCGACGTGCGGTGCGTCGTCGAGCGGCAACTCGGGGGTCGCCACGTCGTCGTCGGTCCAGCGCGCGAGTTGCGCGCGCGTCAGGTGACGACCGTCGCGCAACGCCTGGTCGAGCGCGAGCCCGCGCGCGATCCGGCGTCGGAGGGCCGCGACGAGGGCGGCGGAGGACGAGGCCCAGGCGCGCAGCAGCCCCATGCGCCAGAGCGGCGCGGCGTCGGCACCGTCGGCAGCGGCGAGTGCGGGTGGCAGCGCCTCGAGGCGCTCGGCGATCCGTGGGTCGGCGGGTGCGGGATGCCATCGCCATGGCGCCAGCGCGGGCATGGCGGCCCCGACGCCTCCTGGGTCGCCGATCGCGCCGACCGCGCCGACCGCGCCGACCGCGCCGGCCCGCCGGACGCCCGGTGACCCGAGCACCCGGCGATCGCGCCGCACGACGCCGCGGGCGAGGACGTCGAGGGACCACGCGAACGCGTCGGGACCCGCCACCAGTGCGAACAGCGCCGCGAGGTCGCGGGCGCGGTTGTGGATCGGGGTCGCGGAGAGCAACAGCACCGTTGCGTCACGGCACAAGGTGGCCAGGTGCTGCCAGCGCCGCGTCGCGGGATTCCTCGCGTGGTGCGCCTCGTCGATCACGACGAAGTCCGGAGCCGGACCCCGCGTGCCGGTGCGCGAGAGCCCCTCATGGCTCACGACGCGCGCCATCGCGGCCGTGTCGGCGAGGGCCGCGCGCCATGGCACGCGCAATGCCGCCGGCACGACCACCACGGGCCGGGTCGCGTCGCGCACGAGGGCGCAGGCGACGTACGTCTTGCCCAGGCCGGTCTCGTCGGCGAGCAGGGCGACGCGCCGGGCGCGCAGGAGCCGGCGCAGCCGACGCACGGCGTCCACTTGGTGCGGCAACAGCGTGACGCGACCGATCCGCACGGCGAGGTCAGCCGCGACATCGGCGTCCTCCGACGCCTCGCGCTCGTGCGAGACGCGATCGCCCGCCGCGGCGGCCAAGGCGGCCCACGCCGCCGCTTCGCTCACCCCGCCGCCCACTCGAGCAGCGGCCGCAGGAGCGCCGGCGGCACGCCGTAGCAGTCCGCCACCGCCTCCCACAGCACGTCGGCCGCGGGAGGAGCGCCGCGCCACCCCGCCGCCCCGAGCGGCGCCAGCGTGCGCACGGCGGCAGCCCAGTCCGCCGGCACCGGCAACTGCGCCACGGTCCAGCCCAGGAAGCGCCGCCAGCCGCCGCGCGCTGGCTCGGCGATCGCGCCGAGCCACGCCGCCGCGAGTGCGGAGTTGAGCAGCGCCGCGAGTGCGAGGGCGTCGTCGTCCGATGCGGTCCGGACGACGTAACAGGTGTTGAGCGGCACGTGCGGAGCGCCGGCCGGCAGGACCGCGGCGCGCGGCACGCGGCCGAAGTCGCTCCAGACGACCCGGGGCCGGTCGGCGCGCGCGGCCTCCGTGCGGAAGAGCATCCACCACGGCCGGTGGCGACTCGCCCGCACGTCCGTGCGGGCGACCAGCCGGCGCCGCCAGGGCCCGAGCCAATGCGATACACCCGGGGGCAGCGCGGCCAACGGCCCTTCGCCGTCGTGCGGAAACACCAGCGCGCTGGCCGACGGCGCGATCCGCCACGGCTCGCACGCGTCCCCGCGGACGAGGGGCCGCACGAACGCCCGTTCGACGCGTCCGCGCCGGTCGCCGGCGCGCACCTCGACGAGCGCGCTGTCGGTGCCGGCCGCGCGTTCGACGACGTAGGCGTCGTTGACGCCGCACTTCACCCCCAGGGTCGGCCGGCCAAGCGGCGAGCGCCCGAGCGGAATGCCTGCGGCGCGGAGTGCCTCGAACGCGCGCCGCACTCGCGGCGGAAGCAGCAGCCATGGTGCGCCACGGGTCGAATCGAAGGCCAGAGCCGCGGGTGCCGCCGCCCAGGCGATCGCCGTTCCCCGGCGCACCACCACGAGCTGCGCGGGTGCCTCGGCGCCGGCGGGGGCGACCGGCGTCGCCTCCGCGTCGGATGTCGGGCCCCGTCGGCGCGCGAGCACCACGCCGGGATACACCGCGGCATCGAATGTCGATGGTCCCTCGCTCCAGTCCTCGAGGCGGCGCAGCGTGGCCTGCTCGGCGAGCAGCGCCCGCCAGCCGCCACCGGCGAGCGACCGCCAGAGCTTGGCGGGTACGAGGAACCCGAGCGTAGCGCCGGGCCGGCACAACGAGAGACCGCGCTCGGTGAAGAGCGCCGCGAGGTCCACCTGGCCGGCGAAGCCGGTGCCCGCTCCGGCGTCGGTCGCACCGGCCTTCCACGCCGCGTCACGCTGCACGGCGAAGCGGGTCCGCCACTGCTCCCGTTCTGCCGGTTCGACGTGGTGCGGCCGGACCCACGGCGGATTCCCGATCACGAGGTCGAAGCCGCCACCAGCGGCGACGGCGGCGAAGTGCGCGGCGAACGAGAACGGGAGCGCACCGCCGTTCGCCAGGCGCATCCGGTCCCGTGCGAGGCGGGCGAGCTGGTCGCGCAGCGCGCGCCGCGCCGCACGGGCCTCCCGTGACTCGCGCGGACGATGGCCGAAGAGGTCCGGCGTCCGTGCGGCCGCGAGTCGCTCGCGGCGCTCGTGCGCGAGGGCCTCGCGTTCGCGGTCAATGCGCGCGAGGGCGGCGCCGCGCTCGGCGGCGTCGAGCTGCCGGGCCAGCGTCCGCTTGCGCGGGCCGGTGGCGCGGGCATAGCGCTCGCGCAGCGCGGCCACGCGGCGCGACACGGCGGCGGCGGTGTGCACGGTGAAGTCGCCGCCGGCCAGCGCGTCGCCCACCCGCACGTGCCGGTCGAGGTTCGGGAGGGGCGGCACGCGGCGCGGGTCGGGCTCGTCGTGCGACACGACCACCGCCAGCCACAGGCGCAATTCGCAGAGCCACACGGCGACGGGATTGCGGTCCACGCCGTGCAGCTGGCGCGCGAGGATGTCGCGTCGAAGTGCCGCGTCGTCGAGCGGATCATCGCAGGCCCGGCGTACGGTGGCGAGTGATTCGAGCAGCCGCACCAGGAACGCTCCCGAGCCGCAGGCCGGGTCGATCGCCGTCAGATGCCGGGCGCGGGCGAGGAGGGCCGCGCGGGGGCGTCCCGTCGGCGGCTCGCCCGCGAGGGCGAGGGCGATCGCCTCTCGCGGAACGGCGCGGGTTTCCAGCGCATCGGCGAGCGCTTCCTGCACCACCGACTCGACGAGTGCGGGTGGGGTGTAGAACGCCCCGGTCGCCTTGCGCTCGGCACCGCCCATGAGCGACTCGAAGGCGAGGCCGAGCATCTCCGGGTCCACCGCTGCCTCGCGATGGGTGCGCGCGTCCTCGCGGGCCGTGAAGCGGAACCGGCCCAGGACCTCGCCCCCGAGGTGCCCGAGCGCGTCGTCTCCGAACCACGCGCCGCGGTACCGCCGCTCTTCGGGGGTGCGGGCGAAGAGGCCGCCGTTGAGGAACGGGACTCGGCCGAAGGCCCCCGCCGCCGCGGCCCGCTGGGCCGTACGGGTGTTGAGGGTGCCGAACCACAGCGGTTCGAGCACGCGCCGGTGGTAGCCGCCACCGGCGGCCATGCAGGTGTCGAAGGTCCGGGCGAGAAAGCCCCGGTCGCCGTCGAGCCAGCCCTTGGCTTCGAGGAAGGCGAGAAAGAGCTGCCGCGACGCCGCCGTGATCGCGAGCGGGCGCCGCGCATCGGCCGCCACCGCAGCGGGGAGCGACGCCGCGAGTCCACGCACCGCCGCATCGAGCGCCCGGTAGAAGCGTGCGGTCAGCGCCGTGCGGCCCAGCAGTTCCGCCCAGCGAAGGTGCACGAGGTCGTCGTCCCCCGCGTCCGGGACAGCGGCGACGGCGGCGAAGGTCTGGCCGTCGCTGTCCACCACGCGGCTGCGGCGCACGACGAGGGCGGACACCTGCGGCGCCGGCTGGCCGGGAAGCACCGTGGCCAGCACCGTTTCGTCGGGATCGCGCCGCCAGAGGATGGTGGCCCACAGCCGGTGCGGGGCGTGCGTGACGAGCCGCTGCGCGACGCGCCGCAGGATGTCGCGCATTGGCTCGACGCCGCGGACTTCGGCGAGCAACAGCCGGAGGCGCCCCCCACGCTCGGCCACCCGCGCGGCCGCGAGCATGGGGGGCAAGTGCAGGGCGTCGCGAACCTCGCGTGGCAGCGGCTGCGGGGGCGCGGCGCCGAGCGCGTCGCTCAGGAGGGCGAGCGCGAGCCGGTCGGTGGTCTCGAGGAGGCGGCAAGCCCGCGCGGCGGTGAGCACGCGCGCAGGATGCGGCCGGCCTCATGGCGCACCGTCGGCGCGGTGTTGCGGGCGGGGGCGTTCCGTTGCGCCGCTCGGCGCGTCCGGTCAGCGTGCCGCGTAGGTCCGACCGGCCCAGGTCACCGCGTCGCCCCGTACCGCGGCCACGAGCGTCACCCAGAGCATCGCCGCCGACCCGAGAGGATGCGCGAACGCGTACCAGACCGGAAGCTGCAACCAGCGGTACATCACGGCGGCCCACACCGTCTGCGAGGCGAGCGCGATCGCGCCCGCCTGCCCGAGCCACGGCGGTACCGAGCCGATCCAGGCCGCCACGACCAGCAGCGCCGGGGCGAGCAGCAGCAGCGGCCCCACCGGGAGCGTCAGGCGGAAGAGCGGCCGGAACGCGGGGGGGAGCATGTGCTTGCCGCCCGCATAGATGTTCTTCGACCAGCCGGCGACGATCGCGCCGAGCGAGCGGTACATGCGGGTGCGCTGCGCGTCGAGCCCGGCGCGCACCGCGACCACGCCCCCGTGTGCGCGCACGTGCTGGGCCAGCCGCAGGTCCTCGGCCACGGTGTCGCGCACCGCCTCGTGCCCACCGAGGTCCTGATAGGTCGTGCGGCGCATGATCAGGCACTGGCCGTTGGCGATCACGCCGCGGGGCGACGTGGCCCGTTCGCAGGCGTTGAGCCCGCCGAAGCGCAGCAGCAGGAAGAGGAACGGCAGCGGCATCACCACCCGCTCCCAGAACGTGCGCAGTTCCTGCGTGCCGGCGACGCTCAGCAGGTCGGCCGCGCTGTCGTCCTGGGCGCGCACCATCCGGGCGACGAGGCCCGGGGCATGCCAGGTGTCGGCGTCCGCGAACAGGAGCCGGTCGCCGGTGGCACGCTGGGCACCGCACCAGCAGGCCCACTGCTTGCCGAACCAGCCCTCGGGAAGCGACGGCGGCTCGAAGACGACGAGGCGCGGGTCGCCGTGGCCGGCCGTGCGGGCCAGCGCCCCGGTGCCGTCGCTGGAGTGGTCGTCCACGACGATGAGTTCGAGGTCGGGCCACGTCGTGGCGAGGACGCTGCGCACGAGCCGCTCGATGTTGCGGACCTCGTTGCGGGCGGGGACGATCACGCTCACCCGCGGTGGCGCGCCGACCAGTGGCCCGGGCGGCGGCAGGGGGGTGCTGTCGAGCAATCGCCACGCCGAGACCGCCGGGGTGACGACCCACGGCAAGGCGGCGGCGAGTGCGGACCATGAGGGGAGCTCCACGGCGGCGGAACCTAGCGGCGAAACGTCTCGTGCGGATGCGGGGGGCGCGTGCTCGCCCCGGTGGCCACCGCCCGTCAACCGTATTACCGTTCAGTTATACGAATCCCGACCGACGCCGATGGCCAGATTCCCGCTCACGCCCGACATCCTCGAACTCATCGCCCACCGCTTCAAGGCGCTGGGCGACGCGTCGCGCCTGCAGATCCTCAACGCGCTGCGCGACGGCGAGCTCAACGTGACGGACATCGTCGAGCGGACGGGGCTGTCGCAGGCGAACACGAGCAAGCAGCTCAAGCAGCTGCACGCGCTCGGCTTCGTGGCGCGCCGAAAGGAGGGCCTGTTCGTGCGCTACCGGCTGGCGGACAAGGGCGTCTTCAAGCTGTGCGACGTCATGTGCGAGCGGGTGGAGGCCGAGGCCACCCGTCGGCAGCGCGTGCTCGCCGGCGCCTGAGCAGCGCGGGGGGCCGGCGGGGCCCCCGTACCGCTCACCCCCGAGGCGCCTCGCCCGGCCGCGTCGGCAGCAGCGTGACGATCGTCAGGAAGACCGCGGCCAGCACCGCCGCCGCCACCACCGGCGAAGCGCCCAGCAGCTGGGGCACGGTGACCTTGCCGTAGTTGAACGGCTTGATCAGCGCGGGTTCGAGCACCGGCCACAGCAGCGTGAAGACGAACGCCCCCGCCACGCCGCCGGCGATCGCCGCCCACGCATCCTTGCGACCTTCGCCGATGCCGACGACGCACGTCCCGGGGCAGTAGCCGCCCAGCGCGAAGCCGACGCCGAAGACCAGCCCGCCGAGTGCAACGCCGATGACGTACGTCGGCTTGATGTCGAAGTGCATCGGCGCCCCGCCCGCGGCGAGGAGGTAGGCGAGGATCGAGCCCACGGCGATGGTGGTGGCCATGAACTTGATCACCGAGAGGTCCTTGAGCCGCAGGTTCTCGAGGATCATCGCCGGCGACGAGGCGCCGACGCGCTGGATGAACGCGCCCATCGCGACGCCGACGAGCAGGCCGTAGAAGAGCGTCATGGTCAGGCCCTCGGACGGATGAGCTTCGCCGTCAGGATGCCCGCCCCGAAGACGGCGGCGGCGAAGATGAACGAGCTCGCGGCGAGCTGGGTGATGCCGCTGATGATGTGGCCGCTGGTGCAGCCGCCCGCGAGGCGCGCGCCGAACAGGATCAGGAAGCCCCCGAGGAACGCCGTCAGGTATCGCCGGCCCGGCGTCCGCTCGACGGCGTGCACGACCTCGGCGGCGACCGGCCGCGGCTGGTGCCCGAGCCGCCGGGCGAGGAAGCCGCCAAGGAGCAGGCCGACGACGAGCAGCGACTCGGGGGTCACGACGCTGCCCATCTTGACCAGATACCCCTCATTCGCGGCCCAGCCGGGCGCGATCGCCCGGGCGACGGACCCGATCGCCCGGGGGTAGGTGCCCGAGACGCCGATCGGCCCGAAGGCGAGGATCGAGAGGGCGCTCGTGACGCCGAAGAGCACTCCGAGCGAGGCCCAGGGCGGGATCCCGCCGACGGTGCGCGCAGCCGAGCGCGATGCGGAGGCGGGAGGGGAAGCGGTGCGCGTGGCCATCGGGACGGCGGGTCGGGGTCCGGCGACCGCCGCCCCGGGCGGCGACCGCATGCCACGACGATACTAGTTGACCATCTAGTTATGCAAGAGCCGCCGGCCGACCCTTGCGCACCCGAGGCACCACCCGTACCGTACGGGTCACAATATGCCAACTCGGTTATATATGATCCCGTGCCGCCCCACCCGATCGCCGATGCCCCGCCTGGTCGCCATCGTGCCCGCACTCGTTCTCGCGGCCGGCCTCGCCGCCTGCGCCCCCCGCGCCGAGTCCCCGTCGGCCACCGCCACCGCGCCGAAGGCCGGCTTCGACTGGGCATCCTGGACGCCGCCGTCGCTCGACAGCATCCCCGACGATTCGCTCGGCCGCTCCATCCGCCGAGGCCAGGCCCTGCTGGCGCACACCACGGACTCCCTCCCGGGATACGCGCACAGCAACCTGCAGTGCACCTCGTGCCACCTGAACAACGGGCTCGAGGACAAGGCGGCGCCCCTCACCGGCACCTTCGCGCGCTTCCCCAAGTACATGGCCCGCACGGGTGCCGTCATCACGGTCGAGGATCGCGTCAACTACTGCTTCACCCGCTCCCTCGCCGGCAGCCGGCTCGCCAACAACAGCAAGGAGATGACGGACATCGTCAACTACCTCGCCTACCTGTCGAAGGGCATCCCCGTCGGCACCAAGGCGAAGGTGGACGGGCTGCTCGGGATGCCGAACAAGCTCACCGGCGATCCATCCCGCGGCGAGGCGATCTTCAAGGAGAAGTGCGCCGTCTGCCATGGTCCCGACGGCCAGGGCGTGGCCGTCAACCCGGCGCTGTGGGGCCCGAAGTCGTTCTCGGTCGGCGCCTCCATGACCCGCGAGGAGCGCGCCGCGAGCTTCATCTGGCACAACATGCCTCTCGGACAGGGGGGCACCCTGACCGAGCAGCAGGCCTTCGACGTGGCCTCCTTCATCGTGCGCCAGCCGCGCCCCGACTCCCCGGGCAAGGAAAAGGACTGGCCCACCGGCGGAGCCCCCTACGACGTCCCCTACGCCACGCAGGGCCACGCGCCCTACGTGACGCCCACGCTCTTGCCACGACGCTACCCGGCCTACTCCGTGGTGCCGCAGCCCCCGCGCGCGCCGGCGACGCCCGGCGGTCCGTAGCGGATGGCAAGGTCCGGTCCCTCGCGTCGCGAGGTGATCAAGGGCGCCGTCGGTGTCGCCGCCGGTGCCGTCGCCGCGCGGCTGGCCGATGCCATGCCGGCGGGCGCGCAACCGCCGGCCGCGCCCCCGGTCGTCCCAATCGACCCCACGCGCGTCACGGGCGGCCCGACGACGGCCGTCGGCAGCCGTTCGCCCTTCGTGCAGCCCTCGCGCGCCCCGGTGGGACTCACCGAGGGGACGAGCAAGACACCGCTGCAACTGCTCTCCGGCACCATCACGCCGAGCGACCTGCACTTCGAGCGGCACCACGGCGGCATCCCGCTCATCGATCCGGCGCAGCACCGGCTGCTCGTCCACGGGCGCGTGGCGCACCCGACCGAGTTCACGCTCGACGACCTCAAGGCCTTTCCCCCGGTTACGCGCCCCCACTTCATCGAGTGTGCCGGCAACGGGCGCGAGGCCTTCCGCAAGCCGCGGCCCGACCTGACACCCCAGCAGGTGGACGGGCAGCTCTCGAACAGCGAATGGACCGGCCTGCCGCTGCGCGACCTGCTGGCCGAGGTCGGCATGGACGCGGCGGCGACGTGGCTGCTCGCCGAAGGGGGCGACGCCGCGCGCCTCACCCGCAGCGTGCCGGTGTGGAAGGCGCTCGACGATGCGCTGCTGGTGTACGCGCAGAACGGCGAGCCGCTCCGGCCCGAGACGGGCTTCCCGCTCCGCCTGCTGCTGCCCGGCTGGGAGGGGAACATCAACGTGAAGTGGTTGCGCCGCCTCGAACTTGGCACCGCGCCGTGGATGACCCGCTGGGAGACGAGCAAGTACACCGACCCGCTGCCGGGCGACACGGCACGCCGCTTCTCCTTCGAGCAGGACGTGAAGAGCATCATCACGACGCCGGCTCACCCTGAAGTGCTGCGGCCGGGCCCGCGCATCATCGCGGGCTTCGCGTGGAGCGGCCGCGGTCGCATCACGACGGTCGAAGTCAGCACCGATCGCGGGGCCACGTGGCGACCGGCCGCCCTCGTCGGGGCGGAGCATCCCAAGAGCGTCGTGCGCTTCACCCTGCCGTGGCGGTTCGACGGTCGCGAGACGATCCTCATGAGCCGCGCCACCGACGAGACGGGGATGATCCAGCCGACGCGCACCGAATGGCGTGCCACCCGCGGCCCCGGCTCCGACTACCACTATCACGACATCCGGGCGTGGAAGGTCGCGGCGGACGGCACCGTGACCTTCGCCAACGGCGAGGTGTGGGCATGACGCCGTCGCGCGCCGCGGCGATGCTCGTCACCGGGTTGCTGGTCGCCTGCGGTGGAGCGTCGGACGCGGCCAACGCGCGCCGGTCGCCCGGGCGGAACGGCGTCCCGTGGTCGGCCGATCCGGCGTCGCGGTCGGCGACTCTGCCGCGCGACTGGCAGCGCCTCGGCGTCGGCCGCCCGGCCGACCCGGCCCGCGTCGCCGCGTGGGACTTCGACGTTGACACACTCGGCCACGGCCTGCCTCCCGGTCGCGGCACCGCGGCCGAGGGGGCCGCGCTGTACGCGGCGAAGTGCGCGATGTGCCACGGCGTGAAGGGCGAAGGGATGCCCCCCGCGTATCCCGCGCTGGTCGGGCGCGAGCCGCGGGCCGGATTCGGCTTCGCCTCCGACCCGACGATCATCCGTACCGTGGGGAACTACTGGCCGCACGCGACGACGCTCTACGACTACATCCAGCGCGCGATGCCCTACTTCGCGCCGGGCTCGCTGACGCCCGCGGAGACCTACGCGCTCACCGCGTGGGTGCTTGCGGCCAACGAGATCGTGCCGGCCGACGCGGTCCTTGACTCGGCGGCGCTGATGCGCGTGAAGATGCCGGCGGCGGGGCGGTTCGTGGACGACGACCGGGGGCGGTGACGGGGGCGGTGACGGGGGCGGTGACCGCCCCAGGCATCACGGCACGAGAATCGTCGCGACGGTGCCCTTCTGGTACCGCAGTTCGCCGGAGCCGAGGTCGATCCCCATCGGCAGCAGCGCGTAGCGCCCGCTCGCGAAGCTGAGCGGCATCCAGACCGTACCGCCCTGCGCCATCGGCGTCGTGCCGCCCACCAGCACGAAGGGTGCCGACCCGCTCTGGCCGCCGGCGATCCACGCCTGCGCGTCGGCGGCGGTCTTGCCGTCGCCCAAGCGCGCGAGACGGAAGCCGCGGGGCGTCGGCGATTCCGAATAGACATGCAACAGGTGCGTCCCCGCGTTGACCGCCTCCGGCGCCACGAACCCGTCCTGCGTGATGCGGATGGGGACGTCGCCCTTCGGGGTCGTGCGCGCCGATTCCTTCGTCACCGTCAGCGGGAGGAACATCCCCTTGGCCATGTGCGTGGTGCCGTGCGCCGCCGCCGGAAGCAGGCAGGCCAGCGCATAGCGGCCCGGCGGGAGCTCCACGGTCAGCCGACTCTCCGAGCCCGGCTCCGGCGACTCAGGGCCGCCGAGCGGGGTGAACCAGCCGGGCAGCGCACGGCCCGGCCCCATCGCCCGCATGAAGTCCGAGAAAGCGTAGCCCTCGTCGATCTTCACGATCCAGACGTTGTGGAAGTCCTGGCCGCGATTGACGAGCCGAATCGTGACGACGCCGCCGGCGATCGGGTTCGGCGAATCGTAGAAGTAGTCGTACGCGTTGATGGTGACCGTGCCGGGCACGGTCGTCGACGGCATCGCAGCCGGGGCGCCCGCGGCCCGCTTCGGTGCACCGGCCGCCTGCGCAGCGGCGCTCGCCGCGGGGCCGGCGGCGGCCAGGGAAGCCAGCACGAACGAACGCAGGAAAGCGGACGACGGACGGCGCATCGGACCAGACCTCGGCGGCTTCGGATGCGATCACGATAGCCCGCACACGGTCCGCGTCAACCGCCCGAAGGCACGGGGCTGCCGCCATGCGATATTGCGGCATGTCGTCCCTGGCCCCGCACGCCGAGCTCGACCGCCTGGCGGCGGCCCTCGCCGCGCGGCCTCCGGCGCTGGCCGATGCGGACCCCGCGGTCCGACGCGCCGCCACCGCCATCATCCTGCGGCATGGGGCCGTCGGGCTCGACCTGCTGCTCATCCAGCGGGCCGTCTTCGCGGGAGACCCATGGAGCGGACAGGTCGCGCTCCCCGGGGGGCGCGCCGACGCGGCCGACCCGTCGCTGGTGCACACGGCCGTGCGCGAGACCATCGAGGAGACCGGGCTCGACCTCGCCGCCGGCGGACGCCTGCTCGGGCACCTCGACGAACTGCACCCGCGCACGCCGGTGCTGCCGCCGATCGTCGTGCGCCCGCACGTCTTCGCGCTCGCGACCGACCAACCGATCCGCACGAGCGCGGAGGTCGCGCACGCCTTCTGGGTGCCTCTGGAGACGCTGCGCGACCCGGCGACCACGCGCGAGTCCCGCGTGCGCGTGCGCGACGCCTGGTGGCGCGTGCCGTCGTACGTCGTGGACGGGCGCGTCGTCTGGGGGATGACCGAACGGATGCTGCGGCAGCTGCTCGACCTGTAACGCAACGGCCGCCAGCCGTCCTACGGCTGGAACCAGTACGTCGCCTTCACCAGGAACACGTTCCGCATCGGATCGGTGAAGAGCCGGCGGGCGTCGTCGCCGAGCCCGAGGCGCGCGATCGGGTCGATGCCCTCGCGCTGCTGCTGCCAGACGAAGAACACCGTGCACCCCGGGCGGTACTCCCACCGCAGCACCGCGTTGCCGCGCAGGGCGCGCACGGTGAAGTCCTGCTCGGCGAACGAGAACGGGGACGACGGACCCGGACCGTCAGGGTCCACGGTCACGACGCGCCCGTCGCGGACGAGCGGCGCGTAGGGGCGGAATCGGAACTCCCCGGGTGTCGTGAATTCCTTGTAGCCGTCGTAGCGGCCGGCCGCGACGAACGGCTGCGCCACCAACTGCAACGAGACATACGGGGTGAAGGTCCAGTCGGCCCGGATGGTGGTGTTGAGCTCGGCCTGCCGGATGTCGCCGAAGACGTAGCGCCGGCCGTCGGGCATCGGGGAACGGGCGTCAGTCACCGCGGCGACGTACTGGTCGGTGTCCACCTGCCACCGCACGGCAGGTTCGATGCGCACGCGGGCCGCCGGCACCGGCCGCAGGTCGAGCAGCACGCTGACCTCGCGGTCGTACTCGCCGGAGACATCCTGCCGGATCCCGAATGAGGTGCCGATGACGACGGGCTTCCGCGGGTCCGTGCGCGCGTTGAGCCCCACCCGCCACTGCTCCACGGCCCGCGACAGCACGCCCCCGCGGAGGAGCCGGTCGTTGAAGACCGTCGGCGACCACGATCCTTCGAGGCCGTACTCCCACAGGTTGGGCATGGTCACCTGCGCCGCCCCGGCGTAGCGCTCCTCGATCCTCGTGCCGCCGAAGTTGTACGAATGCGTGGTGAAGAGGCCGAAGAAGGTCTCGCGGAAGACGCGCGTCTGTTCGGGGCTGCGCCAGATGAGCGCGGTCGAGAGCGACCGGATGTCGGCGCGCGTCTGGAAGCCGAGTTCGTTGACCTCGAAGCCCGGGCTCGTCACCTCGTACGTCGCCGAGGCCAGCACGCGCCGGCCGCCGCTGCGGGCGATGGAGAAAGCGCCGGCATGGCCGCCGAGCGCGCCGCGGCCCTCGTCCACGCGCAGGTACGATTGGTCGGGCCGCTGGTACTGGCGCACGGGGGACCGCTGCAGCGCCGCGACGTAGGCGGGGTCCCCGGCCACCGTGCTGCCGGCGAGGTAACCGGAGACCGTCCATGTGCGTCGCTGCCACGCGTGCTCGAAATCGAGGCCGTTCACCAGCGTCGAGGTCGGGAGGAGCGGCCGATAGACGGCGTTGTCGAGCGACCGTCGCGCCCCCGACAGAAACCCGCCGACGACGGTGTTCCCCTGGCGGAAGTCCTGGCGGACGCGCGAGACCAGGTAGGCGCTGCCGGGCTCGGCCGGCCGGGACGCGAAGCCGCCGAGCGTGTCCTGCACGCGCGCGAACGCCTCCTCGGTGGCCGCCGCCAGCACCCCGATGGTCAGGCCGGACGAGGTCTTCCCCGACACCTTGAAGGCCGCGTCGATCGCCGTCTGTCGCGGGACGTCGGCGAACGCGACGTCCGGGCCAAGGGGAACGCGCGGCGCGCGGCCGATGCGGCGCGAGTAGAAGAACGTCGAGGAGGTGTTGTCGTTCTGCGTGACCGTCCGCCCGAACTGGAAGATGTCGGTTCCCTCGAGGAAGAACGGCCGCCGCTCGGGAAAGAACACCTCGAACTGCGTGAGGTTCACCACCGCCGGATCGGCCTCGACCTGCCCGAAGTCGGGGTTCACCGAGGCGGAGAGGGTCAGGCCGGCGGGCAGGCGGTAGCGCAGGTCGAGGCCCGCCGTCGCGCCGGGCGCGACCGCCCGCGTAAAGGGATCGCCGGCCGCCACGCGCTGCGTCTCGGCCTGCGTGCGCAGGTAAGGGACCAGTTCCAGGCGGCTGGGGGAGGCGAGTCCCTCGAGGCCGGTGAGGTCGCCGAAGCGCGACACCACGCCGGGCTGGTCCGGGGGCGTGGGACTCCAGAACGACCACTCGTCGCGACGCGCGAGGATGCGCCCGAAGTTCACCCCCCAGCGCGGGGCCGCGCCGTCGGCCGGGGGCGTGAACCGCAACTGCGACAGCGGGATCCGGAGCTCGGCCGTCCAGCCCGACGCGTCGCGACCGACGGCGCTCTGCCAGACGGCGTCCCACTGAACGTCGTCCTCCGAGTCGTTGAACGCGAAGGTGTCGTACTGCTGCCCGGCAGCGCTCACGCCGAAGACGAACGCCGTGCGGCGATCGAGGAAGGAATCGAAGCTCACATACACCCAGTCGGCGTAGATGTCCGCCACGTCGCGGCGCGCCAACTGCCGGGCGACCGAGTCGGCCGCGGTGTCGAAGCTGCGGATCGCCACGTACACGTGCTGCCGGTCGTACGTGACGCGCGCCTCGGTGCGTTGCGTCGCGGGCGCGCCGGCATTGGGCTGCTGCTGCACGAAGTCCGTCGCGGCCGGCACCGCGGCCCACGCGGCGTCGTCGAGCCGCCCGTCGATCGTGATCGTCCCCGGTTCGATCCGCACTGCCGCGACGGACCGGCGCGGGATCGGGGCTTGGGCGGCCACGGGGCGCCCGCCGCCGACGCCGAGCACAAGGAGGAGGCCGACGAGCACGGCGGCATGGCGAAGGGCGGATGGCATGACGGTGCTTTACGCGGGTCGGCCGGGCCGTGTTGCAGGGAACCGTGCCATGCCCGATGCGTGGCGCTCCCGCACGATTGAACGGCGGTGAAAGTTAGGATATACTAACTTCATGTCGTTCCCGCCCGCCACCGATTCCGCCGAGACGCCGGTCGCGCGCCCGACGCCGAGCGGCGCGTGGCGCGCCGCGCGGACGGCCCCGTCGCTGGCCGAGGTGTACCGCTCGATCCCGGTGAGCGGTCGCACGTGGTGGCGGAAGCTGCTGGCGTTCGCGGGGCCGGGCTATCTCGTGGCGGTCGGGTACATGGATCCCGGCAACTGGGCCACCGACCTCGCGGGCGGGTCGCGGTTCGGGTACGCGCTGCTGTCGGTGATCCTGATCTCGAACCTGATGGCGGTGCTGTTGCAGGGTCTCGCCAGCCGGCTCGGCATCGTCACCGGACGCGACCTCGCACAGGCGTGCCGCGACGCCTACTCGCGCCCGGTGTCGCTCGCGCTCTGGGTGCTGGCCGAGCTGGCGATCGCGGCGACGGACCTGGCGGAGGTCATCGGGACGGCGATCGCACTGAACCTGCTGTTCGGGCTGCCGCTCTGGCTCGGGGTGCTGATCACCGCGTTCGACGTGCTGCTGCTCCTCACGCTGCAGCACCGCGGGTTCCGGCTGCTCGAGGCGCTGGTGATCACGCTCGTCGCGACGGTCGGGGCGTGCTTCGTCTTCGAGCTGGCGCTCGCGCGCCCCGACTGGGCCGGGGTGGCCCGGGGCTTCGTGCCGACGCCGGCGATCGTGACGGACCCCGCGATGCTCTACCTCGCGATGGGGATCCTCGGGGCGACCGTGATGCCGCACAACCTCTACCTGCACAGCTCGATCGTGCAGACGCGCAAGTACGAGGAGAGCGCCAGCGGCCGCCGCGAGGCCGTCCGGTTCGCCTTCCTCGACTCGACGATCGCCCTGTCGTTCGCGCTCTTCATCAACGCGTCCATCCTCATCCTGGCGGCCGCGACGTTCCACTCGCGCGGCAACACCACGGTGGCCGAGATCCAGGACGCCTACCGGCTGCTGACGCCGCTCCTCGGCGGCGGCGCGAGCGTCGCCTTCGCGGTGGCGCTGCTGGCGTCCGGCCAGAACTCGACGATCACCGGGACGCTGGCGGGACAGATCGTGATGGAGGGGTTCCTCGACCTGCGGCTCCGGCCCTGGGTGCGGCGGCTCATCACGCGGCTCATCGCCATCGTGCCGGCCGCGCTGACCGCTATCTTCTTCGGTGAACGGGGGACGGCACAGCTGCTGGTGCTGTCGCAGGTGATTCTCAGTCTGCAGCTTTCGTTCGCGGTCGTCCCGCTCGTGCGCTTCACGGCCGACCGGGCGAAGATGGGCGAGTTCGTCATCCCGCGCTGGACGGCCGCGCTCGCGTGGCTGGTCGCGCTGGTGATCGGTGCCCTGAACGCCTGGTTGCTCGTGCAGACCGTGCGCGACTGGCTCGCCTGACCCGACGCCTCGCCGCCGCATGTACCGCCGGATCCTCGTCCCGCTCGAACACTCCCGCACCGACCGGTGCATCCTGGGCCACGTGGCGCAGCTCGCGGCGCACTGCGGCGCCTCGGTGGTGCTGATCCACGTGGCGGACGGGTGGGTCGCGCGTTCGTTCCGCGAACTCGACCTGCGGGAAAGCGAGGAGATGCGGCGCGACCGGGCCTACCTCGAGGCGGAATGCGAGGCGCTCGCCGCCGCGGGCATCGCGGCCGACGCGGTGCTGGCGGGGGGCGACCCGGCCAAGGAGATCTGCGCGGCCGCGGAGCGGGAGGGGTGCGACCTGATCGCCATGGGCACGCACGGCCATCGCTTTCTCGCGGACGTGGTGTACGGCAGCGTGGCCAACGGCGTCCGGCACCTGACGCGCGTGCCCGTGCTGCTGCTCCGGGACACGAGCGACCCCGGGGCGGTGGCATGACCGCCGACCGTCCGCCGGCCACCCGGCGCCGCGGCGTCGGCGAGCAGCTGACGGTCTCGGTCGAGGACTACCTGAAGGCGATCTACGACCTCGAGCGAGCCGGGGGCGTCGGCGGCACGACCGACATCGCGGCCCGCCTGAACGTGGCCCCCGCGTCGGTCTCCGGCATGGTCAAGCGGCTCGCCGACCAGGGTCTGCTTCACTACGAGCGCTACCGAGGCGTCACCCTCACGGCCGCCGGCCGCCGAGCGGCCCTCCAGACGATCCGCCGCCACCGCGTGATCGAGTCGTACCTGGCGCTCGTCCTCGGCTACCCGTGGGATCGCGTGCACGACGAGGCGGAGCGGCTCGAGCACGCCGCGTCGGACGAGCTGGTCGAGCGGATGGCGCAGGCCATCGGCGACCCGGCAACCGATCCGCACGGGGCGCCGATCCCCACGCGCGAGGGACGCGTCGCCGACTCGCGGCACCAGCCGCTCGCCACCTGCGCCGACGGGGACCACGTGGTCGTCGCGGGGGTGAGCGGCCGCGACGCCGAGGCGCTGCGCACGCTCGGCGGCCTGGGGCTCGTGCCGGGGGCGCGCGTGACGGTCGTGGCGCACCGGAGCGCGGCCGGCGCGCTGCGCGTGACCGTCCACGGCGCGGGGGGCGGCGACGACCGCGACTGCCACGTGCCGGCGGCGCTCGCCGCGCTCGTGTACGTCGCCTGACCGCCGCGCCGTCGGAACGCCGTCGCCGCCGCGGCCGTTGACCGCGCCGATGCCCGCCCACCGACCCGCGTTCCCGCCGTCGTCGCCGTGCCGCCGCCCCGCGCCACGCGGCAGGTGGCGCGCCGCCATCGGGGCGGCGCTGCTGGGGCTCGCCGCCGCGGCACCCGCCGCCGCGCAGGCCCCGCTGCCGACGATCGCGCTCGACGCGCGCCTGCGCGACGACGCCGGCATCCGCCTCGGCGACACGATCGCCATCGCGGCGACGCCCGACGGACCCGCACGGCGCATGGTCGTCGCCGCCTTCGCCCGCCGCACGGCGGACCCGTCCGAGGTCGCGCGGGCCGAGTACAAGGTGCGGCTGCACCTGGCCGACCTGCAGGCGCTCCTCGCCTACGGCGATCGCGTGGATCGCTTCGCCGTCGTCACGCGCGACTCCGGCGCCACCGACCGCGTCGTCGCCGGCATCAACGCGCGGGCCTTCGGCTTCCGCGCGCACCGCTCGCGCGACATCGCGGTCGAGACCGGTCGCACGTTCGCGGTGATCAACCGCTTCCACCGGGCGATCGGCGTGATCACGATCCTCGCGAGCGCGATCTTCCTGCTCTGCATCATGCTGCTGCGCGTCGAGGAGCGCCGGCGCGAGGTCGCGACGCTGCGCCTGATCGGCCTGTCCCGCCGCACGGTCGTCCGCGCGATCCTCGTCGAGGCGACCGCGATCGCCGTCCTCGGCGCGGCCCTCGGCACGGGGCTCGGGTGGGCCGTCTCGCAGGTGGTGAACCGCTACTATCAGGGGCTCTACCGCACGCCGCTGGTGTTCTCGCTCGTCACCGGCGAGGTGGTCGCGCTCGCGGTGGCGCTCTCCGCCGGGCTCGGCGTCGGGGCCGGCTGGCTGGCGGCGCGGCGCGTCGTCGGGCGCCCGCCGCTCGCCCTGCTGGGCCGCTGACGATGCGCGTCGCCCTCGCCGTCGCGTCGCTCGCGCGCCACCGGACGCGCACCGCGCTCGCCGTCGCCGGCATCGCCGTCGCGAGCGCGATGCTGCTCGACATGGTCATGCTCTCGAGCGGGATGCGCTTGTCCTTCCGCGAGCTGCTCGACACGCGCGGCTATCAGGTGCGGCTCAGCCCCAAGGGGACGCTGCCCTTCGCCACCGAGGCGACCGTGGGAGACGCCGCCGCCCTTGTCGCCGCCGCGCGCGCCCAGCCGGGCGTCGCGGTGGTGGCGCCGAATCTTGGCGCCCAGCTGGTGGCCCCGCGCGGCGACGGGGCGGTGACGGTCGCGGCGCTCGGCGTCGAGGCGGGGGTGCAGGGCGACTACGCACTCCGCGAGGGACGCGACGCCGCCGCCGGCGAGCTCGTCGCCAGCCCGGCGGCGCTCGCGGCGCTCGGGCGCCGGGTGGGCGATACTGTCTCGCTCGGCACGGGCTGGGATCCGCAGCTGCGCGCCTTCCGCGAGCTCGCGCCGCGGCGGATCGTCGGCGTCGGGCGATTCTACTTCCTGGGGGCCGACCAGCCCGTGGTCGCGATGCCGCTGGCCGACCTGCAGGCGACCGCCGACGGCGCGCGCCGCGACCGCATCTCGTCGGCGATGGTGCGGCTCGCGCCCGGGGCCGAGCCCGCGGCCGTGGCGCGCGCCCTCGCGGCGGCGCTGCCGCGCGTGAGCGTGCTCACCACCGCCGATGCGGTCGCGCAGGCCGACGAGCGGGTCGCCTACTTCCGGAACCTCGCCTTCATCCTCGGCAGCGTGTCGCTGGCCGTGGGCTTCCTGCTCGTCACCACGCTCATGACGGTGTCCGTGAACGAACGCATCGGGGAGATCGCGGTGCAGCGCGCGCTCGGCGTGCAGGCCCGCCGCATCGTGCAGCAGGTCGTCGCCGAGGGGCTGGCGCTGTCGGTCGCGGGGGGGCTGCTGGGGCTCGGGCTTGGCCTCGTCACGGCGCGCTACCTCGACGCGATCCTCGGCGACTTCCCCGGGCTGCCGCCCGACATCGCCTTCTTCGTTTTCCAGCCCCGCGACGCGGGGACGGCGATGGGGCTGCTGGTGGTGGCGGGGACCCTCGCCGGCATCCTGCCGAGCTGGCGCGCGGCGCGGCTGCCGATCGCGGCGACGCTTCGCGAAGAGGCGGTGGCATGACGCCCCCCGGCACCCTGATGCTCGAGGCGGTCGAGATCCACCGCGACTACGCGATGGCCGGCGACGCGGTGCACGCGCTGCGCGGGCTCTCGCTGGCGGTGCACGAGGGCGACTACGTTGCGATCGTCGGGCCCAGCGGCTGCGGCAAGAGCACGCTGCTGAGCCTGCTTGGCGCGCTCGACCGGCCGACGCGCGGGGCGGTGCGCCACCGCGGGCGCGACGTCGCGCGGCTCGACGACCGGGCGGCGACCGACTTCCGGCTGCGCTCGGTGGGCTTCGTGTTCCAGCGGTTCCACCTGCTGCCGATGCTCACTGCGGCCGAGAACGTCGCGTTGCCCATGGCGGAGGCGGGGGTGCCGCCGCGGGAGCGCCGCGCGAGAGCGGCCGAACTGCTCGCGTACGTCGGGCTCGGCGCGCGGACGGCGCACCGCCCGACGCAGCTCTCGGGGGGCGAGCAGCAGCGCGTGGCGATCGCGCGCGCGCTCGCCAACCGGCCGGCGCTCGTGCTGGCGGACGAGCCCACCGGCGAGCTCGACGCGCGCACGGGGACGGAGATCATCCAGCTCTTCGATCGCCTCAACCGCGACGGCACGACCCTGGTCGTCGTGACGCACGACGAGGAACTGGCACGGGCGGCCCGTCGCGTGGTGCACATGAAGGACGGTGCGATCGTGCGCGACGAGCGCCTGCGCGACTGACCGACGCATGATCGCCCGGCTCGCCTTCGCCCACCTCGCCCACCGCCCCTGGCGGAGCGCGCTGCTCTTCGGCGGCTTCGGCCTCGGGGTCGGGGTCATGATCGTGCTCCTGAGCATCGGCGAGGCGATGATGGCCCAGGCGCGCGACGAGCGGCTCGTCGGGGGCGGGGCGGTGACCGTCCTTCCCGAGGGGCTCGACGTCGAGATGCTCAAGACCGGCGGCGTGGGCGGGATGTGGTTCTCGATCGCGAACGCCCGCTTCGTGCATCGCCAGTTGCTCACGGCCCCGCGCCTCGGGGACGCCGTGGTGGTGGCCGCACCGCAGGTCTCCGAGAAGCTGGCCTACCTGCGGGCCGGCGGGCGTACGATCCCGGTGCGGGCGATCGGCGAGATCCCGTCCGCCTCGGCGGCCGCCGGCGCGGTGCCGCCGCTCGCGGAGGGCACGTGGGCGGATGACGAGGCCGACCGCGCCTGGCTCGCGCCCACTCCCGCCGAACGGCTGCACCAGATGGACCGGTTGCACCACGTGCCGGCCGGCGTCCCCGCTGCGGCGCGCCGCAGTTGGGCCGAGTGGCACTACGCGAACGTCGTCTCCGACGATGGCCGCCAGCGGCTCTTCGTCACCGTCATGCTCGTCGGCGACGTGCCGCAGGGCGAGTGGGGGGCGCAGGTGCTGGTCAGCCGGCACGACGCCGGCCGGCCGGTTCGGCGCTGGTCGCGCCGCGTCCCGGCCTCGCGCGTGCACTTCGACACCACGCGCGCCGACCTCGACGTCGGCGATGCCTCGGTGCGGGTAACGCCCGAGGGGACGTACGAGATCCGGGCGCGCGCCGATGCCGAAGGGGGCGGGGCACCGATCGCCGTGTCGCTGACGCTGGTCCCCGAGCCGCGGCAGTACTTCCCGGGTGCCGACCTTGGCGGGCAAGGCCTCGTCTCGGGCTACGCCGTCCCGGTGCTGCGGGGGCGGGCGAGCGGCACGGCATGCAGCGGCGGTGCGTGCTTCCGCTTCGCCAACGCGCAGGGCTACCACGACCACAACTGGGGCGTCTGGTGCTCGGTGAACTGGGAGTGGGGGGCGAGCCGCGCCGGCGACTACACCTTTCTGTACGGCCGCGTGCAGCAGACGGACCGCGCCGCGGCATCGGCGCCGGTCTTCTTCTACCTCGTGGACTCGCTCGGTTTCCGCGCGCTCTTCCGGCCGCAGGAGGTCGAGTGGACCGACGACCGCACGTGGCGCGCCGGAAGCACGACGTTGCGTGTCCCTTCGCGCGGCCGCATGGTGGACATCCGCGGCCGCGACACCCTGGTGGTCGAGCTCCTCGTGGACGACGTCGCCGTCACCGACACGCGCCGCGGTCTGATCGAGCGGGGCGAGACCGCGGCCGCGCGGACGATCGCGCAGCCGTGGTTCCTGCAATTGGCGGGGCGGGCGCGGCTTCGCGGCCGCGTGGACGGCACGCCGATCGCGGGGGAGGGCCGCGGGTTCTTCGAGACGTATCGCTGAGCGCGGGTCACGCGTCGGCGGACTGCTGCGCCGCGAGGGCTGGCCGGTCGACCTCAAGCGCATTCGGCGGCTCTATCGCTTGGAGGGGCTACAGCACCGGCAGCGGGTCCGTCGGCGCAAGCAACGCGCGTTGCACCGGGGGTCGGCACCGGTCCCGAGCGGCCGCGCGCAGCGGTGGAGCATGGACTTCGTGCATGACGCGCTGGTCATGCGAAGACGATCCTGACGCAGGGGGTACGGCAAGCCGGTGTGGATCACCCGCGACCCCGGCACCGAGTTCATGTCGCGCGTGCTCGGAGACTGGGCGTATGCGCGCGGCGTGCAGCTCGAACACACGCGGCCCGGGAAGCCCACGGACAACAGCTACATCGAGTCATTCAACGGCAAGCTCCGGGACGAGTGTTTGAACGTCACACAAATCGCGGACATCGCCCACGCGCAGCAGGTCATCGCGGCGTTGCGCACCGACCGCAACGAGGCCCGTCCTCACGGCGCCCTGGGGCACCTGCCCCCCAAGGAATTCGCCGATGCCCGTCTGGAGCTCCCCCCCAAGAAGCGGCGTAACTCTACCGCCGGCTGTCTGCATTCGGGACCGAGGTCAGTTGTCCGGGGGCCCTCGACCCCCGCAGCCTGCTCCTGGTCGAATCGCCCGATCCGCTCCAACAACCTCTCCGGCCTCCTGGGCTAGATTCCCCGCGTGTCGCGCCGAACCTGGGGATTCGTACTCATGGCGGGCCTCGCCGCGGCGGGATGCGTGCGGCTGGGCTTCTGGCAGCTCTCCCGCCTCGCCGAGCGCCGCACCTTCAACGCGCGGCTGTCGGCGCGGTTCGCGGCGCCCCCGGTGCCGATCGCCGCGCTGCCCTCCGACACGGCCGAGAGCCGCTACCGCCGCGTGCAGCTCGCGGGCACGTGGGACGTCGCGCGCGAGGTGCGGCTGGTCTCGCGCACGCGCAACGGCTCGCCCGGCATCAACTTCGTCACGCCGCTCCGCCGGCCGGGCACCGACACCGTCGTGCTGGTCAACCGCGGTTGGGTCTATGCGCAGGATGCCAAGACGCCAGCGGACCCCGCGCGCTGGCGGCCCCGCGCCGACTCGGCCACCGGCATCGCCTTCGTGGACGTCTTCCCGATGGGACTTCCGGGCGCGGCCGGCACCGCCGAAGATTCCGCCGTCATCCGCCGGCTCGACCCGCCGGCGCTCCGCGACCGCTGGCCCTATCCGGTCGCGCCCTTCTATCTCGTGCTGCAGCCCTCCGTGGACGACACGACCCGCGACCGCGACTCGACCCCCGTCCGTCTGGCGTTGCCGCCGATGAGCGAGGGCCCCCATCTCAGCTACGCGTTGCAGTGGTTCGGCTTCGCGTCGGTCGCGGTGGTCGGCGCGGCACTCTTCGCGCGCGCCGACCGTCGCCGCGCACGCGCGTCCGGCGACGCGGCCCCCCGCGGCGCGCCGGGGGCCGCATGAGCGGCGGCGCGCCGGCCGGCCCCGTCACGGTGGCCGACTGGGAGGCGCTCGGCCGCGCCGCCATGCGCCCCGACGCCGAGGCCTACGTGGCCGGCGGCGCGGCGGACGAGCTGACGCTGCGCTGGAACCGCGAGGCGTTCGATCGCTGCCGCCTGACCGTGCGCGTCCCCGACGAGACGCCGCCCCTCGAGACGGCGGTGCATCTGCTGGGCACGACCTGGCCGACGCCCATCTTCCTCGCGCCGACGGCGTACCATCGCGCCTTCCATCCCGAGGGAGAGCGCGCGACCGCGCGCGGGGCGGCGGCGGCCGGCGTGCCGTACTGCGTCTCGAGCGGGACGACCACGCCGCTCGACGACGTCGTCACCGCCGCCGCCGGCGCGCCGCTCTGGTTTCAGCTCTACCTCGCCAAGGACCGCGGCAAGTCGCGCGAACTGGTGGCCATGGTGCAGGACCTCGGCGTGCGGGCCCTCTGCCTGACGGTGGACACCCCGTCAACCGGCGCCCGCGATCGCGAGACGCGTGCCGGGTTCGCGCTCCCCGCCGATGTCGCGACACCCTACTGGGCGCACGTGCGCGACGATGGCGACGCCTCGCCGAATCCCGTGTCGTGGCGCGACGTCGAGTGGCTCGTGCAGGCGGCCCGCGTGCCGGTGTGCGTCAAGGGCGTGCTCGATCCGCGAGACGCCGAGCGGGCGGCGGCGATGGGCTGCGGGGCGGTGATGGTCTCGAATCACGGCGCCCGCAACCTCGACACGGTGCCGAGCGCCCTCGAGGCGCTCGACCGCGTGGCCCAGCGGCTCGGCGGGCGCATCCCGCTGACGCTCGACGGTGGCGTGCGCCGCGGCACCGACGTGCTCAAGGCGCTGGCGCTGGGAGCCACCGCCGTCGGGATCGGCCGGCCCGCCGTCTGGGGCCTCGCGGCGGCGGGCGCGGACGGCGTCGAGGCCGTCTGCCGCATCGTGCAGCGCGAGTTCGAGATGGCCCTGGCGCTCTCCGGCGTGCGCCGCGTCTCGGCGGTGTCGCGGGACGTCCTCTGGAGCTGAATGCGCCGCGTCGGCGTTGCACCTGAGCCGATCCCTCCATCGCCGAACCACGGACCCGTGCGGCGATCCATGATCACCCTCCCACACGCCCCCCTGCCATGTACGCCCTCACCCTGACCGTGCACTCTCTCGCCCGCTGGGCCGTCGTGGGCCTCGCGCTGCTCGCCATCGTCCGCGGCCTGACCGGCAAGGACGCCCCGTGGGGCGCGGCCGACGAGACGGCGCGCAAGTGGCTGCCCCACGCCTTCACGCTGCAGCTGGTCCTCGGCCTCGCGCTGTACGGCGGGCTCAGCCCGACGACGAAGCTCGCGATGGCGGACATGGCAGCGGCGATGAAGGACCCGGCGCTGCGGTTCTGGGCGGTCGAGCACTTCACGGTGATGCTCGTCGCGCTCGTGCTGGCGCACATCGGCGGGGCGCGCACGCGCCGCGCGACCGAGCCGGCGGCGAAGCGGCGGACGATGCTCACGTTCTTCGGGATCGCCACCGTGCTGGTGCTGTGGGGAATCCCCTGGAAGAGCCGCCCGCTGGTTCGGCTGGGCGGCGTACCCGAGGCGCCGGTCGCCCCTGCCGCGCCGACGTCCTGAGGGCCGGGGGGCCGTCGCCTAGAGCAACGTGCCGCGCAGGAGCAGCAGGGCGACGCCGAAGTAGATCACGAGCCCCGTCACGTCCACGAGCGTCGCCACGAACGGCGCCGAGGCGCTGGCGGGGTCGAACCCGACGCGGCGCAGCGCGAACGGCAGCATCGAGCCGGCGAGCGAGCCGAACGTCACGACGCCCACGAGACTCGCGCCGACCGTCAGCGCCACGAGCCCGTAGTGGGGGCCATGGTCGTAGATCCCCAGCCATTGCCAGGCGACCACCCGCAGGGCGCCCAGCGCGCCCAGGATCAGGCCGAGCACCAGCCCCGTGGGCGCCTCCCGTGCCGCCACGCGCAGCCAGTCGCGCCCGCGCACCTCGCGCAGGGCGAGGGCGCGGATGATGAGCGAGGTCGCCTGCGAGCCCGAGTTGCCGCCGGACGAGATGATCAGCGGCACGAACAGCGACAGCACGAGTGCCCGCTGCAGCTCGTCCTCGAAGAAGCCCATGGCGCTCGCCGTGAGCATCTCGCCGACGAGCAGGATCGCGAGCCAGCCGGCGCGCTTGCGGAGCATCGTGCCGAACGACGTGTCGAGGTAGGGCTCCTCGATCGCCTCCATGCCGCCGAGCTTCTGGACGTCCTCGGTCTGCTCGCGCTGGATGACGTCAATGACGTCGTCCACGGTCACCACGCCGAGCAGCCGCCGCTGCGCGTCCACCACCGGCAGGGCGACCAGATCGTACTCGGACGTCAGGCGCGCGACCTCCTCGCGGTCGGCGGAGGCCGGCACCGACCGCACGTCCGTCCACATGATGTCCTCGATCCGCGAGCCGCCGGGGGCCGCGAGCAGTTCCTTGAGGGACAGCACGCCCGTGACGTGCCCCTGGGCGTCGGTCGCGTAGATGGCGTAGAGCACCTCCTTGCGGCCGCCGCGCGCGATGGCCCGCACCTCGGTGACGGCGTCCTCGACCGACAGGTCCTGGCGCACCGAGACGAACTCGGTCGTCATCAGGCCGCCTGCGGTGTCGGCCTCGAAGGCGAGCAGCGCCTCGGTCTCGCGGCGGTCCTCCGGCTCGAGCTCCTCGAGGATCCCGCCGGCGACCTCCTCGTCGAGCGTCTCGAGCACGTCGGCGCGCTCGTCCGGGCTCATCTCCTCGACGAGCTCGGCGGCGTCCTCGGCCGGCATCGCCTCGAGCAGCTCGGCGCGCAGGTCCTCGTTCAGGTACTCGAGGACGTCGGCGGCGCGCTCGGCGGGGAGGGCGTCGAAGAGGGCGCGCACCCGGTCGCGCGGCAGCGCCTCGGCGACGTCGGCGAGGTCGGCGGGGTGCAGCTCCTCGGTCTCGATGCCGACCTGCTGCGGCGACTCCTCGAGGATCACGAGGATGTCGGGAGCCAGCAGCGCGCCGAGCGGGCGTTCCTCGTTGGGCTTCGGCGTGCTCATCGGTGGTCCCCGGCCGATGGTGGCGAGGCGCATCCCCCGTGAGCGCGTCGCTGATCGCAAAGTAAGGCGGGCAACGGCCCGGGCGTAACCGGGCCAGCGCCGCGCTCAGGCCTCGTCCGGCCCGACGGTCGGCAAGGTCCGCCGACTCGTCACCCCGGCGACGCGCAGCCCGACCACCGCCAGGGCGTCGGCGAGCGCCGCGAGATCCAGCGGGCCATCGTGCTCGAGCTCGGCACGGCCTGCCTCGACGTGCGCCCGCCGTACCCCGGGTACCGCCGCCAGCGCGGTGAATGCCGCCCGGACGTCCGGCGGCCCCAGCATCCCCTCGATGCGCACGTCGCTCGTCATCCGGGAGGGGTAGCCCGCCCCGTGCGTCGCCGTCAAGTTTGCCGGGATGTCACACGCATTTCTCGGCCTCGGCGCGATCGGCGCGCCGATGGCCCGCCACCTCGCCGGGCACGGCGCGCCGCTCGCCCTGTGGAACCGCACCGCCGAGAAGGCGGCCGCCCTCGCCGCCGGCACCGGCGCGCGCGCGGCCGCGACCCCCGCCGATGCGGCACGCGACGCGGACGTCGTCATCACCTGCCTGCCCACGTCACGCGAGGTCGAGGCGCTTCTCGACGGCCCGCACGGGCTCCTCGCCGGCCTCCGGCGTGGTGCGGTGCTGGTGGACTGCACCTCGGGCGACCCGGCCGGCTCGCGGCGCATCGCCGCGCGGCTCGCCGCCGCCGGGGTCGCCTTCCTCGATGCCCCGGTCTCCGGCGGCGTCGCCGGCGCCGAGGCGGGGACGCTCACCGTGATGGTCGGCGGCGACCCGGCGGTCCTCGAGCGCGTGCGGCCGGTCCTCGCCCGTTTCGGTGCGAAGATCGTGCATTGCGGGCCGGTCGGCGCCGGCCACGCGCTCAAGGCGGTGAACAACGCCCTGCTCGCCATGCACATCTGGGGGACGGCCGAGGGGCTCGCCGCCCTCGCGAAGGCCGGTGTGCGGCCCGAGGTCGCGCTCGACGTCATCAACGCCTCGAGCGGTCGCTCGAACGCGAGCATGAACCTCTTCCCCGACCGCGTGCTCACGCGCGCCTTTCCCCGCACCTTCCGGCTCGCGCTGCTCGACAAGGACGTCGGCATCGCGGCGCAGGTGGCGCGCGACGCGAAGGTCCCGAGTCCGCTGCTGCAACTGACCGCCGAACTCTTCACCCTCGCCCACCACGAACTCGGCGAGGTCGCCGACCACGTCGAGGCGGTGCAGGTCGTCGAACGACAGGCCGGCACCGTCATCGGAGGCCCGTCATGACCGCTGCCGCCCCGCCGCGTCCCGCCCGCGCCGTCGAGAGCATCCGCCTGCATTTCCCCGCGCTCGCCCGTCGGCACGAGGGACTCCCGATCGCCTATTTCGACGGTCCGGGCGGCACCCAGGTGCCGGTGCCCGTCGTCGAGGCGATGACAGAGTACCTCCTGCACCACAACGCGAACACGCACTGGGCCTATCCGACGTCGGTCGAGACCGATCGCGTCATCGCCGACGCGCGGCAGGCGCTCGCCGACTTCGTCGGCGGCGAGCCGCGCGAGATCGCCTTCGGCCAGAACATGACGTCGCTCACCTTCCACCTCGCGCGGGCGCTGGGGCGCACGTGGGGGCCGGGGGACGAGATCGTCGTCACCGAGCTCGACCACCACGCCAACCAGGCGCCGTGGACGCGGCTGGCGGTCGAGCGGGGGGTCGCCGTCACCGTCGTCCCCTTCGACCGCACGACGTACCGCACCGACCTCGCGGCGCTGCGCGCGGCGCTGACCCCGCGGACGAAGCTGCTCGCCATCGGCGCGGCCTCGAATGCGCTCGGCACCGTCACCGACGTCGCCGAGGCGGCGGCGCTCGCCCGCGCGGTGGGGGCGCTCACGTTCGTGGACGCGGTGCACTACGCCCCCCACCACCTCGTGGACGTCGCCGCCCTCGGCTGCGACTTCCTCGCGTGCAGCGCGTACAAGTTCTACGGGCCGCACCTCGGCATCCTCTGGGGCCGGCACGCCCTGCTCGAGGCGCTCGACGTCCCGAAGCTCGCGCCGGCTCCGTCGCACGCCCCGGAGAAGCTCGAGACCGGCACGCAGTCGCACGAGGCGATCGCCGGCGCCATGGCGGCGGTGGACTACCTCGCCGGCATCGGGGCAGGGGCCACGCGCCGCGAGCGGCTGCAGCACGCCTTCCACGCGCTGCACGAGCGCGGGCACGACCTGCTCCAGCGCCTGTGGGACGGCCTGCGCGCCGTCGAGGGTGTCACCGTGCACGGCGTCGCCCCCGACCAGCCCCGCACGCCGACGATCGCCTTCACGGTGCGCGGCCGGTCGAGCGAGGACGTCGCCCGCCGACTCGCCGAGCGCGCCGTCTTCGTCAGCCACGGCGACTTCTACGCCACCACGGTCGTCGAACGGCTCGGTCTGGCCGCCGAGGGGCTCGTGCGGGCCGGTGCCGCGTGCTACACGACCGCGGCCGAGGTGGACCGCCTCGTCGCCGGCGTCGCCGCCGTCGCCGCACTCGCCCGGGCGTAGCGCGCGTCGGCCGCCGCCGGCGCGCGGCCGCTAGCTTTCCGCCATGTCCCGTCCGCCCGTCGTGCTCTCGCGTGCGCGCCGCCTGGGCCTCGGCGTCCTCGCGGCGGCGGCGCTGGCCGCCTGCGGCGTCCCCGAGGACCCGGCACCCGCGGCGGAGTTTCTCGTCTCCGCCGGCGACTCCGCATTCTGGATCACCACCGGCGCGGGACCGGCGCGCGTGCGGCGCGCCCCGCTGTGGATCGTGCGGCACGATGAGCGATTCCTCGAGCTCTACACGACCGACGACGACCGCTCGCACCGTCAGGCGGTGTTCATCGGCCAGCGGCTGTGGGCGCGCGATGTCGTCGCCGGCGACTCGGTGCTCCTCGCCGCCGACACCAGCGCGCTGGCGCTCGAGGCAGACTACGCGCGACGCACACCGTGGGATCCCCCCGCGCGGCCGGACGACGAGGTCACCGACGCGCCCTCGGTCGAGGCGACGAGCGACCTGTATCCGCTCGAGGTCGTGGGGCCCTTCCTCGGCATCGAGGTGCGCACCGACGTCGAGACCGCCGATTCCGCCCGGCATCGGCACGAGGTGCGGCACGGCGTCGTGGACCTGCGTCGCGGCCGCCGCGTCTCCCTGCCCGACGTCGTCGGTGCGAAGGTCAATCAGGTCGTCGCCGCCGGCGAGGCGGCGTGGCGCCGCGCCCGCGACTCGGTGCGCGCGGAGGCGAGCGAGGCCGGCCGCGCCGCCAGCGAGGCCTTCGGCGACTTCCCGTTCGACCCGTCCTCGTTCTCGCTCACGGTTGCCGACGGCGCGCCGGCCGTGGTGTTCACCGTGCCCGGCCGCGGGACGCGCAGCGGGGGCTACGTGCTGCCGCTGCCGCCCCTCTCGCTCGGCCGGCCGGCGTGGTGGACGCCGAAGGCCCGCGCAGGGCTGCCGACCGACTCGGCGGATACCCTCCGCTGGCCCGGCGACGCGTACGCCGTCGTCGCCGCGCCGGACTCCACCGGCGAGGCGATGCGCCTCAGCGTGCATCGCGCGGGCCGACGCCCGATCGCCCTCGCGCGCCTGCCGCGCCCGGTGCGGCGGCTGTGGCGCGTGGACGCCGCCGTCCTCGACACCACCACCCGGGCCGCGCTCGGCCGCGCCTTCAACGAGGCCGGCCGCTACGGTGACGACGTGCGCACCGCGCGCCGACTCGCGCCGTCCCCCTTCGTCCTTGTCACCCGACCATGACCCGTCCGTCGCACCCCGTGCAGGCGTCCATGCACGAGACGTCCGCCTTGATGATGCCCGGCGACTCGAACAACCTCGGCCACGTCTTCGGCGGCGTGATCCTCGCCCACATGGACAAGGCCGCGGCCGTCTCGGCCATCCGCCACGCACGCAACCCCGTCGTCACCGTCTCGATCGATCGCGTGGACTTCCGCGAGCCGATCCACGTCGGCGACCTCGTGGTGCTCAAGACCGCGGTCAACTACGTCGGTCGCAGCTCGATCGAGGTCGGTGTGCGCGTCGAGTGCGAGGACCTCGTCACCGGCCTGCGGCGGCACACGAACACCGCCTACCTCACGTTCGTCGCCATTGACCGCGACGGCCGGCCGGTCGAGGTGCCGGCGCTCGTCGCCGAGACCGACGAGGAACGGCGCCGCATGGCGGCGGGGGCCGAGCGACGCCGCCGCCGGCTCGAGGAGCTCACCGGCGAGCACGTCGCGCGCCCCAAGGGGTGACGGGGCGGTGCCGGCCGCGCCCCTGACGTCGTGCCGGCGCCACCGCTAGCATCCGAGCATGGACCGCGCGCGCCGCCTCTTCACGCCCGAGGACGCCAACCGCATGCTGCCGCTCGTGCGACGCATCGCCGAGGACATCGCGCGCGACTACGCCGCGTGGCAGCGCACGCTGCGGGCCGCCGAGGCGATCGCCGCCGGCACGCCGTCGCCCGACGACGCGGCGCAGCTTCGCGCGATGCACGCCGAAGCCCAGCGACTCGCCACCGACCTCGAGCAGTGCCTGGCTGAGCTCGCCGCGCTCGGCGTCGAGTGCAAGGGCTACGCCGACGGCCTCGTGGACTTTCCCGCGATGCGCGACGGCGTGGAGGTGCGGCTCTGCTGGCGGCTCGGCGAGCCGACCGTGGCGCACTGGCATCCCGTGGACACCGGGGTCGCCGGCCGCCAGCCGCTCGATCCCCGACCGAACGTCACGACGCGCTGACAGGCGCGTCCGCCTCGGCGGCGTCGCGGAACGGCACATCGAGCTCCAGCCCGTCCTTCGCCATCGTCACGCGTGGGAAGACCGCCGTTGCCTCGCGCTCGAGTTCGCGCGCGTCGCGCGAGTAGCGGGCGCTCACGTGCGTGAGGACCAGCCGCCGCACCCCCGCCTCGGCGGCGAGGGCGGCCGCTTCGCGTGCCGTCGCGTGGCCCGTCTCGCGGGCGCGGTCACGCTCCTCCTCGCCGAAGGTCGCCTCGTGCACCAGCACGTCGGCGTCGCGCGCGATCTCCGCCGTGCTCGCGAGCGGGCGCGTGTCGCCGGTGATCACCACGGTCCGGCCCGCGCGCGTCGGGCCGACGAGGTCCGCCGGCGCGACCACGCGCCCGTCGGGAAGCGACACCGCCTCGCCGCGGTGAATGCGGCCCCACAGCGGTCCCTCGGGAATCCCCAGTGCGCGCGCCCGGTCGGGATCGAAGCGCCCGAGGCGCGTCTCCTCGATCAGCGCCCATCCCACGCTCGGGGTTCCGCGGTGGTCGTGGGGAAACGCCTCCCAGCGGTAACCGCGGCGCGCCACCCGGTCGCCCGGCGCCACCTCGGTGACCTCGAGCCGGAAGGGCAGCCGGTCCATGCCGGCGTCCTCGGCCCGCTTGATCCACTTGGCCGCGCCGCGCGGCCCCCACAGGCGCAGCGGCTCCGTGCGGCCGTTGAGCCCGAGCGTGCGCATCAGCCCGATCACGCCGAGAAAATGGTCGGTGTGGAAGTGCGTGAAGAAGATGTCGTCGAGCGCGAACGGCACACCGTAGCGCAGCATCTGCCGCTGCGTCCCCTCGCCGCAGTCCACGAGCGCCGTCTCCCCCTCGCGCAGCACGGCGATGGACGGCACCGCGCGCTCGAGCGTGGGGCGCGACGCGGCGGTGCCGAGAAAGCGAAGGGTCAGCGGCATGCGCGAAAAGCTACTGCGCGCGCTCGCGCACGATCCGGCCGTGCCGCTCGGGATCGATGTTCCCGCCGGAGACCGTCGCGACCACCGGGAAGTCGAGCCGCCCCACCCGGCCGCTGCGCAGCGCCGCCACCGCCACCGCGCCCGCTCCCTCGACCACGAGCCCCTCCGTGTGCCAGAGCCAGGCGATCGCCGCCTCGATCTCCTGCTCGGTCACCAGCGTCATCGCATCCAGCACGGCTCGGCCCATCGCGAATCCCTCGTCGTCCACCTGACCGGCGAGCCCGTCGGCGATCGTCGGCGGCACCGGTACGTCCACACGCCTGCCGGCGGCCAGCGATGCGGCCATGGCGTTCGTGCGCTCGGACTGCGCGCCGAGTACGCGCACGGCGGGCGCGGTCGCGCGGAACCATCCGCCGATCCCGCCGACGAGGCCCCCGCCGCCCACGCACACCACCACCGTGCGCACGTCGGGACACGCCTCGGCGATCTCGAGCCCCACCGTCCCCTGACCGGCAACGAGCATGGTGCCGGTGCACGGCGAGACGAACCGGCGTCCCGTGGCCGCGGCGTACGCCAGCGCCTGCCGCTCGGCGTCGTCGTAGTCTGCCCCCGTCGGCTCGACGTGCGCCCCTGCTGCGCGCATCTTCGCGAGCTTCACCGCCGGCGCGTCACGCGGCACGAAGAGCGTCGCCGCGACGCCGGCCGCCTGCGCGGCGAGGGCGAGCCCCGTTCCGTGGTTGCCCGCGCTCGACGCCACCAAGCCGGCCGCCCGCTCGGGCGGCGTCAGGGTGGCGACGACGTTGATCGCTCCGCGCAGCTTGAACGATCCGCCGCACTGCTGCGTCTCGTCCTTGAGGAAGACCGCCCCGCCGAGCTGCGCCGAGAGCCCCTCGGACCGGCGGAGCGGGGTGCGCACGGCGAGCGGTGCAAGGCGGGCGGCCGCCTCGCGGACGAGAGTCGGGTCGAGGGTCCACGACATGGGGCGAAGCTTCTCCGCCGGCCGCGACGCGACGCCGCTATCCGCGCGGCCGACCGGCACCGCACGCGCCGCCGATCCAGACGCGCTCGACCGAATCCACCACGAGCACCTCCCCGGTGCCGGTGAGCTCCGGCGGCCGCGGCTGCAGGCGGCCGATCACGCGCGCCGAGGTCGGCCGTGGCTGGCCGGCCTGGGCCTGCCGCACCCCGCGGCCAAGCGACGCGAAGGCCCCCGTGCGCAGCACCGGGAAGCCCCGCCCGGAGGCGCAGTCCACGAACCGCACGGCTTCGGCGGTCTCGACGATCGCCCCGTCGAGGCGCATCCGGTCGCGCACGGTGTCCACTGCGGCCGCGCGGCCCAGCCGGTACGGGAGCGGGGCGACGAGCTCGGCGCCGGTGTTGTCGAGCAGGCGCAGGGTGTCGGCTCCGATGCGCCCGAACTGCCGCGCGCTCGCGCCGGTGCCGTCGAGGACGAGGCGCCGGCCGCCGTCGAGGAGCCGCCACGTGCCCAGCTCGGCCGTGGTGCGGCCGTCGCCGGTTCCTCCGCGCATGACGGCGCGCGTGCGGAACGTCGCGTCGTCGAAGAGCGTGAGCGTCAGGCGCGTGGCCTCGCAGTCGCGGCAGGGGAGGTCGCCGACGAACGTCGCCGGCAGCCGCAGGGGTGCCGGCGCGGAGGCCTGCGGCGTGCCCGCAGCGCGCGGAGGCCGGTTGTCGGGACTGCACGCGGCGGCCAGCGCGGCGAGGGCCAGCGGCGCGGCGAGGGCCAGCGGCGCGGCGGGGCGCCGGTCGTGCGCGAGGGTCATCCGGGTCAGAATAGCGACGGCTGCGCCGCTCCGCCTCCGGGAAGATGCCGCGCCTCGTACCCCTTGGCGTCGAACTTCTTGTACGCGCGCTCGAGCGACATCCAGCGGATCGAGCCGTAGATCGGACGCCGCGGAGCCCACGGGCGGTCGAACTTGCCGAAGCACCACTGGATGCCGCCGAAGCTCGACGGGTCGCGCCCGTCGAGGCCCCACTTGTTGTTGAGGTGGATGAGCGCGCGCAGGGCCGCGTCGTAGGTCGGCATCCAGGCGATCACGCACTTGCCCCAGTACATGCGCATCACGTTGTGGATCGCCCCGGTCGCCCGCAGCTCGTGCTGCGCGGCGTTCCACAGGGGGTAGTCCGTCGCGCCGCGCTCGAGCTGGTCGAGCGTGTACGTGACCGGGCGCGGATCGCGCGCGTGCTGCGCGAAGTTCGCGTGCACCCATGCGGGCAGCCCCTCGAGCGTGGCGAAGCGCGGATTGCGCACGCAGAAATTGAGCGACAGCTCGCGCCAGGTGACGAGCTCGTCGAGGAACTTCTCCACCTCCTCGCCCGCTCCCGAGGCCAGCGCGCGGCGCGCCACCTCGGCGGCGGCGACCTGGCCGAAGTGCAGGTACGGCGAGAGTTGCGACGATCCGCGCGTGTCGGTCGGGTCGCTGCGTCGGTCCGAGTAGCGCGGCAGCGCCTCGGCGACGAACGCCTCGAGCCGCGCGCGGGCCGCCTCGAGCCCGGGCACTGTCGCCACCGGCGGCACGGCGTGGTCGATCTCGCAGCGTGCGACTTCTGCGGCCAGGTCGAGCCGCGCGAGGTCGAGCGACGGCAGGTCTCCGTCCACGGCGCGCAGGAGGTCGGGCGGCATCGGGTGGCGCGGCGGCCGGTCCTCGACCGGCTCCAGCGAGAGGTCGAGCAGTTTGCGCAGCTTGGGCCGGATCGTGCGTGCGGCCCATTCTTCCTTGGCGAACGCGGCGGCGGGGACGATCCCGTGCGAATCCACGGCCTCCATGTGCACGGGGACGCGGCCGGCGACCCGTGCGGTGCGCTCCGCCACCCCGGCGGTGGGGAAGGCGTCGGTCACCACGAGCGCCGCGCGGCGCGCGAGCCGGTCCACCACGAGCCGGTCGTCCGCCACGCGATGGCGGAGGTTGAAGCGGTACGTCAGCCCCAGGGACGGTGCCCGTGCCGCCAGATGCCGCGCGTTGCCGATGATGAAGGCGTGGGTGCGGTCGTTGGCGTGTTCGTACGTGGGGTTGAGCCCCTGGTACACAAGCAGTGGCTTGCCGAGGCGGTCGGCCTCGAGCATCGCCCGCCGGAGCCCCCAGTTCTCCTCGAACCGGTGGGTGCTCTGCATCCAGTACAGAACGAATTCACCGTCGGGTTGCCGCCGGACATCGTTGGCCGGGGCGGTCCGGAGCGCGAGCTGGTCGCGTACGAAGGGCGAATCGAGGGGATGCGTCACGTCTCGGTCGTCAACGGTTCGCCGCGTCGAACGGTGGCTGGACCTTTCCGGTTCCGCAGGGGTATCCGTGATGCAGAGCCGTCGGTGCGAAGCGCGCAAGCGCTTGTGCCATCACGACTTCGGCTGCGGTGCCGACCTTGACTTCGCGGGGTCCCGGAGTAGTTTTCACGGTCTTCCGGGGCTGTAGCTCAGTTGGGAGAGCGCTGCAATCGCACTGCAGAGGTCAGGGGTTCGACTCCCCTCAGCTCCACTGGTTGGACAATCCGGTCCTGTTGCCTCGGCGCGGTCCACGCGTCAGGTTGCGTGAAGAGTTCGGGATTGCCCGCCGCTGATCCGTAGGACGGAGAGTTCCAAAGACAGCGTGCGTGGCCTCCCGAGCCACCCCCCCGAACCGTCGGCCCTCAGGGTCGGCGGTTTCGTCGTTCAGGGGGCGTCGTCGCCCGGCCCGGGCCCTGAACCCGCGGGCTCGCTGCGAAGGTCGTCGCGCAGGGCGCCGAATCCCTCGGTGAGGAACCGGTTGGCGTCGGGTTCGACCTTGCCCGTCCAGGCGCCGAAGACGCTTCCGGCCAGGGCGCCCATCCAGCGGACGAGTCGGCTCTCCTCGAAGTGGCCGGCAAGCCGGCGCACCAGCAGCAGCTGGCCCTGCGGTCCGTCCTCGAAGCCGAAGGCGACCGTCACCCCTTCGCCCTCGAACGGGGCGCGCAGCGTGCCGGCGACCAGCCGATCCACCGAGAAGGGGAATCCCCACTTCGGTTCCGTACGCCACCGCAGGGTGAAGCCGCGACGCGGGCCATCGCGGTCGAGGGTCACGTCGGCGACGATCCGGTTGAGCTCGACACCCGCCCAGCCACCGCGAGCGTAGATCGAGCCCGTCAGCTGCAGGGCGGACGGCATCGGGCCCGGCGGACCGAGCAGCGGGACGAACGCCCCCGAGGGGGCGACGCGCAGCCGCAGCCGCAGCACGTTCTCCCGGGCGATCGCCTCGAGCCACTGGGCGCCGCGGGCGTCGCGAAGCTGGAAGTCGAACGACGACCGCCCGACGTAGCGCTCGACGAACCCCGCGAGTTCGGGGAACGCCGCCTGCACCCGCGCCGGCCGCATCCGGACGACGTACGTCACGAGCCGCGTGCCGTCGCGGGCTTCGTCGGAGCGGACGGTGTCCACGCCGACCAGGCGCCCGAGGGCGCGCGCCGAACGCGGAAGCTCCGCCCCCCAGACGGCTGCCGCGCTCGCGTCGGCGCTCAGCGCGAGCAGGCCGGGCAACTCCTCGAAGGCCTGCGCGCGTCCCGGACCCAGCGCCCATTCGACCCGGGTGTCCCAGGCGAATCGGCTCCCACCAAGGGCGGTGAGGGCGATCCGGTGCCGGGACTCGCCCAGCGCCACCGGAACCGGCGGCGCGCCGGGGAGCGCCACCTGGTCGTACGTGGTGCCGGTGAAGAGGGCGCGCGAGTGCAGCACGCGCGTCGTCCCTTCGGTCGCACTCCAGAGACTCGGGTCGCCGTGCAGCGACGACGGGGCGAGGAAGTTCGCGCTGAAGCGCGCCCGGGCCCGCTCGTACGTCGCGTCGTAGCGCGCCGGCGCGAACGACGCGGCGAGGCCGCCGAAGAGCTGCGTGGCGTTCGTCCGCGCGGTGGCGGCGTCCGGGCCGAAGGCGGGGGTCACGTCGCCGCAGGCGGCAAGCAGGGCCAGCCACGGCCCCGCCACCGCGCGCAACGCACGATGCCACAAAGACTTGCCGGGGGTTGAAGGGGGCATCGGAGCCTCGTAAGTTATTCGATCTGGCCGCCGGCGTTGCCGACTCGGCCCGAAACGCTGCCCCTTGGTGTAACTGGCAACACGCCTGACTCTGGATCAGGAGAGTCCTGGTTCGATCCCAGGAGGGGCAATCGCCTCGTGTCCGCGTACGCGGCGCGAGGCGTCGTTGTTTCCGGCTCGTGCGTCGCGGTGCCGGCACCCCCTATCGCCGTCCACCGCCCGGTAGGGGCCCGCCCTTCGGCTCGGCCGGGATGCGCAGGAAGGAGAGCGCCACGATCCCCCGACGCCCGCGCGAGTCGGTGCCGATCGCCTCGAGCCGCAGGGGGCCGAAGTCCCACGCCGACAGGTCGATCATCGTCTCCCACGCTTGCTGGCCCCGCAGTCCGGGCAGGACCGTCTCCCGCACCGGCACCGGACGGAAGTCGAGAAACAGCTCGAACCGGTCCAGCGGCACCGCAGTGTTGGAGGTCGCCAGGACGCGCACGCTGTCGTCGAACTGCTGCCCGGGGAGGTCGTACGGCTGCAGGATGACGGGCGCGACCGTTCGGTCGAAAGCCTCGTCCACGACGAGCAGGCGCGTGGCGCGTCGCCCCTCGGACGACGCCCCCAGCTCGAGCACCCCGCGGCGCGCGGCGAGCAGCGTATCGCGCGCGACGAGCTGCGCCACGTCGAGGCCGCGCAACGTCCGCACGGTCCACGACACCGGCCGGTCGGAGAGGATCGTCCCGTCGGCGCGGCGCACGGTGGCCGCGAAGCCCCAGCGGCTCCCCGGCAGCACCGTGTCGGGGAGGGGCGCGATCGTGATCACGTCCACGCCCCCGACGAGCGACGAGACGGCGACCACCGCGGTATCCGCGAACCCGGCGCTCGCCGCGACGATCCGGGCTGCCCCCGTCGCGAGGCCCGTGACGGTGCCGTCCCCCGCGACCGCCGCGACGGCCGGCGCGAGACTCGTCCACGTGACCGGGCGCTCGGGGAGCGGCGTGCGATCGTCGGCCTCGGGGGTGGCCACGAGGGTGACGGTGCCCTCGCGTGCGATCGTCACGGTGTCGCGGTCGAGAATGACGCGGCGCACGGTGCGGGGCAGCACGCGCACCGTGATCGCCGCCGTCACCAGCGCGGGCGAGCCCGCCGCGGTGTCGCGGTACACCTCGGCGCGGACCACGGTGCGCCCAAGTCCCGTGGCCCTCACGACGCCGCGGTCGCCGACGACGGCGACGCGCGGGTCGTCGCTGCGCCACCGCAGGAGGACGTCGTAGATCGCGCTGCCGTCCGCGGCCCGGACGAGCGAGAAGACCGCGCGGCTCGTGCCGAGCTCGATCAGCGAGTCGCCGAACTGCAGCTCGAGCCGGCTCGGCGCGAGCGAGGCGCCGGGGCCGGCCCCATCACGACAGGCGAGCCCCACGAGCGGCAGGAGCAGTGCAGCGACGACCACGCCGCGCGGCGGCAGACCGGCACGCATGTCATCAGACTACCGCGGGGATGCCGCGCTGTCACGAGGGCCGGCCTGGCCCGCCTCCGTCGGACGCCGACGGGCCCTTCAGCGCGAGGGGGCGTCGAACAGCGGCAGGTACTCCGCGTAGCCCTGCGCCGCGAGCTCCTCGACCGGGACGAAGCGCAGCGCCGCCGAGTTGATGCAGTAGCGCATCCCGCCCGCCTCGCGCGGGCCGTCGGGGAAGACGTGGCCGAGGTGCGAGTCGCCGTGCATCGAGCGCACCTCGATGCGCACCATGTCGTGCGACACGTCGCGATGCTCGGTCACGTGCTCGCGCTTGACGGGCTGCGTGAACGACGGCCAGCCCGTGCCCGAGTCGAACTTGTGCACGCTGGCGAAGAGCGGCTCGCCGGAGACGACGTCCACGTACAGCCCGGGGGCCTTGTGGTTCCAGAACGCGTTGCGGAACGGGGGCTCGGTACCGCAGGCCTGCGTGATGCGGTACTGCTCGTCGGACAGCGTCGTGCGCAGCGTGGCGTCGTCCGGCTTGCGATAGGTCGTCATGGCGTCGCGGAAGCTGGGTTGGATCCGGCGCGCGGCGGGCACCGGTCGCCGCGCCCGAGGTGGAAACGGCTCAGGGGAAATCTACTGTTGGCGCCCCCGGGGCGACCCGGGGCGACCGGACGATCCGGATGCCCGCCGTCGTCTCGCGGGGTCAGCGGGCCACGGGCCGGTTGCGTAGGATTCCCGCTCGGCTCCCCCCACCCACGGTACGGTCTCCATGCGCGCTGTCCCGATGCTTCCGGTCATCCTTTCGCTCTTGGTCGTCATGCCCGCGCACGCGCAACCCGGCGGCGGACGCGGAACGCCGATCGCAGCCGGCGAATCCTGTCCGCCGGGCATGACGGAGATCCGCCCCCGCCTCTGCCAGGCCCCGACGCTGCCGGCGCCGAGCATCGTGGACTACCGACCACGCTCCACGCTGGTGCAGGCCGACCGGACCGTGCCGCGCCCGAAGTACCCGGCGATCGACTTTCACGGGCATCCCGGGGCACAGCTGCAGTCGGCCGAGGCGCTGGCCGCGTTCGGCCCGGTGCTCGATTCGATCGGCGTGCGCGTGATGGTGGTCGCGAACAACGTCTCGGGGGACGCGCTGCGGCGCGGCGTGGGGGTGGTGCAGGGGGTGCCGGCGATGCGCGACCGCGTGCGGTTCCTCACCGGGATCGACTTCCGCGACGTGGGCCCGGGCTGGGCCGAGCGGGCGGTCGCGCAGCTCGAGGCCGACGCGGCGGCGGGTGCCGTCGGCGTCGGCGAGATCGGCAAGGGGCTCGGGCTTTCGACGCGCAAGGCCGACGGCACGCGCCTCGCGATCGACGACCCGGCGCTCGATCCCGTCTGGCAGGCCTGCGCGCGGCTCAAGCTGCCGGTGTTCATCCACGTGGCCGACCCGCAGGAGTTCTGGCAGCCGATCGACTATCGCAACGAGCGGTGGCTCGAGTTGGCGCTCTTCCCCGGGCGCCGGTATCCACCGGAGACGTACCCGTCGTTCGAGCAGTTGGCGGGGGAGCGCGACCGGATGATCGCGCGCAATCCGCGGACGACGTTCGTCGTCGCGCACATGGGCTGGCACGCGAACGACCTCGCGCGGCTCGCGGCGCTCTTCGACCGCCATCCGAACGTCGTCACGGAGGTCGGCGCGGTGCTCTACGACATCGGCCGTCAGCCGCGCGCGATGCATGACTTCTTCGTGAAGTACCAGGACCGCCTGCTCTTCGGGAAGGACTCGTTCCAGCCGGAGGAGTACCCGTACTACTGGCGGACCTTCGAGACGACCGACGACTACTTCGACTACTACCGCCCGTATCACGCGTTCTGGAAGCTCTACGGGCTCGGGTTGCCCGACGCGGTCCTGAAGAAGGTGTACTACCAGAACGCCCTGCGGATCGCGCCGGGGCTGCCGCAGGGGGGCTGGCCGCGCTGAGGGCGGCGCGCGCCGCCGCGCGTCACGGCGTCGTCCGGCGCGCCGCCGCGACGGGCGGGGCCTCGATCCGCCCCGCCGCCAGCTGCTGCGCGAGGTCGCGCTCGACGGCGTCGGCGTCGAGCGGCTGGAGCATGGCCTGCAGCTCGTCGTCGCGGGACAAGTCGTGGCCCTGATGCTCGTAGAGGGCGGCGACGATCTGCAGCGTCTTGGTGACCTCCTCCTCGGTCCGCAGCAGCACCTGCAGCTGCATCTCCTCGCGCAGCTCGCTCAGCTGCAGGTCGCGCCGCTGCGCGAGCAGCACGAGCGAACTCAGCACGATCGCCTCGAGCGAGACGATCATCGTGAGCAGGCCGTAGGGGTACGGGTCGAAGACGGGGAGGCCCGCGACGCCGGCGTTCCACGCGATCCAGCCGGTGAACCAGGCGAGGTGGAGCAGGAGGAAGGGCGTCGAGCTCGACAGCTCCGTCAACCGGTCGGCGAAGCGCTCGGCGCCCGTCCGCTCGGCGGCGTGCGCGGCCTTGATGGCCCGTCGCGCCCGCACGGTGGCGACGGAGCGGGTCCGCGGGTCGTACTCCGCGGTCGTGAGCATGTGGTGGTACCGGCTGGCCCGGCGCGGCGGGTCGGTGGGGAGCGTCATGGTCCTCTGGCGGGGCGGGAGGGAGGTGGCGGCACCGGAAACGTGCCGTCTGCGGCGCCGCGGGGCCATGAGCCGGGCGGGGGGCGGGTCCGGGATCCGGGGTCCGACCCGGCTAGATTCCGGGGCTATGCCCGCCACGCTCCCCGACGAAGTCGCCCGCCGGCGCACCTTCGCGATCATCTCGCACCCGGACGCCGGCAAGACGACCCTCACCGAGAAGCTCCTGCTCTACGGCGGCGCGATCCACCTCGCGGGGGCGGTGAAGGGGCGGCGCGCGGAGCGCCACGCCACGTCGGACTGGATGAAGCTCGAGCAGGAGCGCGGCATCTCGGTGACGAGCTCGGTGATGCAGTTCGCCTACGACGGCTACGTCGTCAACCTGCTCGACACGCCGGGCCACGAGGACTTCTCCGAGGACACCTTCCGCACGCTCGTGGCGGCGGACAGCGCGGTGATGCTGCTCGACAACCGGAAGGGCGTCGAGGAGCGGACGCGGCAGCTCTTCGAGGTCTGCAAGCGGCGCCGGACGCCGATCTTCACCTTCGTCAACAAGTGCGACCGGCCCGGCGCCGATCCGCTCGCGCTCCTCGGCGACGTCGAGGCCGACCTCGGGATCTCGTGCCACGTCGTGACGTGGCCGATCTTCGACGCCGACGACATCAACAGCCGGTTCGTCGGGGTGTATGACCGCCGCCGCGACGTGGTGCACCTCTTCGACCGCGACACGCAGCACGGGGCGCGCAAGGCGGAGTCGGCCGAGCTGCCGCTGCACGACCCCCGCACGGCGGCGGCGCTGGGCGAGGCGACGTACGCGAAGCTGCGGCACGACGTCGAGCTGCTCGACATGGCCGGCCACCCGTTCGACACGGCGGCGATCGCCGAGGGGACGCTCTCGCCGGTGTTCTTCGGCTCGGCCCTGACGAACTTCGGCGTCGAGCCCTTCCTCCGCGAGTTCCTCGAGCTCGCCCCGCCGCCACGGCCGCGCGAGACGACGACCGGGGCCGTGGGGCCGGCGGACGAGGCCTTCACGAGCTTCGTCTTCAAGATCCAGGCGAACATGGACCCGCGCCATCGCGACCGGATCGCCTTCCTGCGGATCGTCTCGGGCCGCTTCACCGCCGGGATGGACGTCACGCACGTCCGCAGCGGCAAGGGGATCCGCCTCAACGCCCCGCAGACCTTCATGGCGCGCGAGCGGCAGGCGGTCGAGGAGGCGTGGCCCGGCGACGTGGTCGGCATCATGGACCGCGGCACGCTGCGCATCGGCGACGCCCTGACGACCGGGCCCGCGGTGGAGTTCCAGGGGATTCCGCGGTTCCCGCCCGAGCATTTCGCGCGCGTGCTCCTGCTCGACCCGCTCAAGCGCAAGCAGCTCGACGCCGGGCTCCGGCAGCTCACCGAGGAGGGGGCGGCGCAGGTGTTCTACACCAACCCCACCGAGACCGTCGGCCCGACGCCGATCATCGGTGCCGTGGGGCTGCTGCAGTTCGACGTCATGCTGCACCGCCTCGAGCACGAGTACGGCGTGCGCGCGAAGCTCGAGCCGATGGGCGGCAAGTATCCGCGCTGGGTCACGGGGCCCGAGGACGAGATCGTCGCCCTCGGTCGCGAGCGCGGGCGGACGCTCCTCTACGACGCCAAGGGAGCGCCGCTGGTGCTGTTCGACGACCGGTGGGGGCTCAACGCGGTGATGGGGCGCGAGACGAAGCTCGCCTTCCACGAGTCGGCGCCCTGAGCGCCGCCCTGAGGGCCGCCCTGAGCGCCGCCCGGTTCCGGGCTGCGGCCGTCAGTCGCGGTACGGGTACTCCGGATCCTTGAGCCGTTCCGCCCGCGCCACCGCCTCGGGGCCGGCGATCTGGTGGATCATCTCGAGCAGCGGCGCCGAGAGATGGTCACCGTACGTGAGCAGGTTGATCGCCCGCGACCGATTGTGCAGCAGGAACGCGAGAATGGGCTGGTCGGCCTTCTTGGCGTTGCACGGCCGGCAGCACAGCACGAGGTTGTCACGCCGATCGTACGCCGTCTGGCCGCGGCGCGGGGTCACGTGGTCGAGCGTGATCGTCGCGTCGCGGGTCTTGTGCCCGCAGTAGGCGCACACGGCGCCGTGACGGTCGATCAGCCACTCGCGGGTGTCCACGTACGAGCGACGCCCCGTCGGGAGCGACGTCAGGTGCTCGTCGGGGCCGGGAATGTCGGCCGCGTAGGGGTTGGCCGCCTTGCGGCGTCGCCCACCGCGGCGGGAAGATGATCGGCGTGCAGGACTCACGACGGGGGAATGTAGCGCCGGACCACGCGCCGCGGCGCGGACGGCTGGCCGGCTGGGTCCGAGGGGCCCTCGCCACGGTCGTCGTCGCCTTCATCGGTTGGCGCCTGGCGCCGCATCTGGGGGCGATGCTGGGCATCCCGGGCACCCCGGGACCCGTCCCGGAGTTCGCCGTGACCGGCCTCGACGGCCTCCCCTACTCCACGGCGGGTCTCCGGGGGCGCGTCGTCCTCGTCAACGGCTGGGCGACCTGGTGCCCGCCGTGCATCGCCGAGATGCCCTTGCTCGAGCGCATGGCGAAGCGCCATCGCGCCCGCGGGTTGGTCGTGCTGGGGTTGAGCGCCGACACCCTCGCGCCGGGCCAGGTCGCCGATTGGCTCGCGGCGCGCGGGATCTCGTTTCCGGTCGCGATCGGGACCCGGGCGGACTTCGACGCGTTCGCCTTCGACGGCATGCTGCCGACGAGCTGGCTGCTCGACCGCCAGGGCCGTATCCGCCACCGGGTCGTCGGCCCGATCGGGGCGCTCTCGCTGGAATTGGCGGTCCGACGGCTGCTGGACGAGTAGGGGCCGAACCGCTGTACGGGCTGCCGGGCGCATCGTGCACCGCGACAACTCCCACGCGGACCGATCGCCCGTGTTCCTCTCACCCTCGGGCCGCGGCCGCCCGCAGGCGCACGGCGACGACGGTGCCCCGGCCCGGCGCGCTGTGCACGTCGATCCGACCGCCCATCGCCTCGACGAGCGTCCGCACGGAGGCGAGCCCGATGCCGTGTCCGTTGGGCTTCGTGGTGTAGAACGGCTCGAAGAGCCGCGCCTGCTGGGCGGCGGTCATTCCCGACCCGGTGTCGGTGACGCTCAACCGGATCCAGTCGCCGCGGCCGCCAGCCGGAGCGGCGCAGCGGGCGATGGACACCGTGATCGTCCCGCCGCCACCGGTGATCGCCTCGCGCGCGTTCTGCACGAGGTTGAGCAGGACCTGCAGCAGCGACGACTCGTGGCCGGCGACGGGGGGCAGGTCGGCCTCCGACTCGAGCTTCACCGTGACGCCCCGGAGCTTTGAGCGCAGGACGGTGAGCACGATCGCCGCGACCTTGTGCAGCGACACCGGGGTCGTCGCGGGGGCGGGGCTGGCGACGTGCATCATCGCCCCGACGAGTGCGGCGAGCTGCTCCACGCCCCGCCATACGTCGTCGGCCGCGCGCGGTGCGTCCTCCGCGACGCCGGAGGCGAGCGCCTCGGCCTGGTGCAGGACGGGTACCAGCAGGTTGCCGAGGTCGTGCGCGAGGCCGACGGCGAGCATGCCCACCTGCGCGCGGCGCTCGGCCTCGGCGAGGGCGGCCTCCAGCCGATGGCGCTCGCGATCGCGCTGTCGGGCGAGAAGGGCCCAGTAGTCGGCTGGCCACCGCTCCGCATCGGGCTGGTGCGCCAGCCGCACCGCGGCATGCATGCGACCGAGCCGCTCGAGTGCCGTGGCGGCCTCGGATCCCACGAAGGCGTCGAGCGCGTAGGCACCGAGGCATCGGGCCGAGGCGCGCGTCACCTCGTGACGCCAGAGCGCCGCGAGTGCGATGGCCGCGTCGTGCTGCCGCCTGACGACGAGGATGTCCCCGAGCTCGTGGATGACGCGCACCGGGGCGCCGCCGACCCGCGCGCGCAGCGCGTCGAGCGGGCGAGAGACGGTTTCGGCGAAGGCGCGCGCCTCGATGCGGCCGTCCACGAGCATGGCGGCCAGCATGGCCTCGGCGTCCATCAGGACCAGCTCGCCATGCTCACGATGCTCACGATGCTCACGATGCTCGCGATGCGGCACGAGGCGCGCGGCGCGCGGCCAGCGTCCCGCCGCGAGCGACTCGAGACGGGCGGGGCGCGCCATGACGACGACGACCTCGCCAGCGGACAGGCCGTCCCGGGCACCGTCGAGGACGAACGCGTCGAGGGACGCGGGATCCTCGTAGAAGAACGCCTCGTGCGCGACCGACCGACCGGCGAGGTCGCGCGCGACGGATTCGGGGAACGACGGCTGCCGACGGGCCACGGGCGCCTCCGGAGGGGTCCCTTGGCAAGCGAGCGATGCGGGCGCGCGGTTCCCGCCGTGCGACGCATCGCCTTTCGTTCGGGACGCCGGGCCGCCGGCGCCGGGTGGCCGTCACCGTGCGCCCGGCCGCCGGAGGCTCGTGTGCCCGGCGATCGCACGCCACGACCCGCTCGACTTCGTCAGCGACAACGTCATGGAGCCCTCGAAGCGCGACTCGACGCCGCCACCGTCCACGAGCCGCTGCGAAAACGGCACCGTGAGCTGCACCGCGTCGCGCCCGAAGACGGTCGTTCGGACGTCGCCCGGATCGAAGGCCATCGTCGGGAAGAGCTTGCGAACCTGCGCGACGGATTCGCGGATCATCGCGGCGCTGGTGTAGGCCAGCCTGCCGTCCTCGACCCAGTGGAAGCGCGAGTCGTCGCTGTAGAAGGCGGTCGCTTCGAGGTCGCGGCCGGCATTGAAGGCCTCGGTGTAGCGGGCGAAGGCGGCACGGGCTTCGCGGGCGGCGGCGGAGTCGTCGGCGGCGGCGCGGACGACGGGTTCGGGAGCGCGGGCACCGCGGGGGGCGGGGCGGCGCGCGGCGGGCTTCTTCGCCGCCGCCTTGCGGGACGCCGACGGTTTCGCGGCCGGCTTCGTGGCCGACTTCGCGGCCGACTTCGCGGCCGACTTCGCCTTCGGCTTCGACTGGGCAGAGGCGGCCGGCGCGGCCGCGCAGGCAACGACGACGCCGGCGACGACGGCGCGCAGGACGGACGAGGGCATGCCGCAATGGTATCGGGCACGGGCCGGTTGGCAATGCGCGCGCCAGTCGCCGTTGACGAGCCGGGGACCGGCGGTCACAATGCCCGGGCGGGCCGACGGCGGCACGCGAGTCGTGTGTCATGTCAGACGTCCCCGCCACCCTCGCCGCATGCCGACGCTCTCCAAGTCCGACTTCAAGGCCGCGCGCGAATGCCCGACCAAGCTCTACTACCGCGAGCACGGGTACCCCACGACGCTCGAGGAAGACCCGTACCTCCAGCTGCTGGCCCAAGGGGGCTACATGGTGGAGATGCTCGCCAAGCTCCGGTATCCCGACGGGGTGGCGCTGCCGTCGGATCACCGGCGGACCCGCGAGAACTGGGAGGCGACGCGTGCGGCGATCATGGCCGGCGACGGCACGTGGTTCGAGGCGACGCTGCTCGCCGGCCGCCTGGCGGCCCGGGTGGACATCCTGCGGCGGCGCGGCGACGTCTTCGAGCTGATCGAGGTGAAGTCCTCGGCGATGGACTCGCACGAGGTCGCCGACCGCGCCGAGAAGGGCGCACCGACGGCCTTCCGCAGCGCGCGGGCCACCCGCGGGCGACACGAGATCCTTGGCCGATGGGAGCCGTACCTCGCCGACCTCGCCTACCAGGTGCTCGTGCTCTCGCGCCTCGTCCCGGGGGCGACGATCCGACCCTCCCTGCTGGTGGTGGACACCGCCAAGCGTACGACGATCGACCGGCTGTGGGCGCAGTTCGAGATCCAGCGCGGCGAGCCGGACGGCACCGGGCGGCGGCCCTTCACCGTGGCGTTCACCGGCGACCCGGTCGCAGTGCGCGCGGACGACTTCCTCACCCACCTCCCCGCCGACGACGAGGTGACGGAGCTGCTGCCGGCGATCATCGAGCAGGCGGACGCGTTGGCCGAGTTGCTGCCCGAGACCGGACCAGTGCGGGTGCAGCGACCCCTCGACTGGGCATGCGGCGCGTGCGAGTACTCCCGCACGGGTGCCGACGGGCGCAACGGTTTCGCCGAGTGCTGGGGCCCCCTCGGGGAGCCGCGCCCGGAGATCTTCGACCTGTTCCACTTCGGGCAGGTCAAGGTGGAGGGCGAGCGGGTGGCCGACCAGCTGATCGCGGCGGGGCGCGTGCGGCTCGAGGACGTGAACCCCGACTGGCTCGTCCGACGGGACGGCACGGCCGGCGCGATCAACCGCCGTCAACTGGTGCAGCTCCGGCACCAGCGCTCGGGGCAGCCGTGGATCGCCGACACGCTCGGGCCGGCCGTGCGCGGCTGGCCGTACCCGCTGTACTTCATCGACTTCGAGACCTCGGCGCTGGCCGTCCCGTACCATGCCGGCATGGCTCCCTACGAGACGGTGGCGTTCCAGTGGAGCTGCCACACGATCGAGGCACCCGGCGCGGCGCCGGTGCATCGCGAGTGGCTGAACCTGGAGGACGCGTATCCGAGCGCCGAGTTCGCCCGGACGCTGCGCGCGATCATCGGCGACGGCGGCACGCCCCTGATGTGGTCGGCGCACGAGCGCACGGTGCTGCGCAAGATCGGCGAGCAGCTGGCGCGCTACGGCCACGGGGACGCGTCGCTGGTCGAGTGGTGCGTCCGGATGGGCGACAAGGCATCGGGCCGGCTGGTGGACATGCACGCCCTCTGCCGGGACGCGTTCTTCCACCCGGCGATGAAGGGCAAGACGAGCATCAAGCGCGTGCTCGACGCAGTGTGGCGCGCCGATCCGGTGCTGCACGAGCGGTTCACGGCGTGGAGCGGCCACGCGGCGCCGGCGGACGATCCGTACGGCGCGCTCGCCCCGGTGGAGCTCGACGGCTCGCGGCTCGAGGTCGCCGACGGCACGGGGGCGGTCACCGCGTACCAGGAGATGCTCTACGGCGCCTCGCGCGACGACGCCGCGCGCCGCGAGGCGTGGGGACGGCTGCTTCGCGCCTACTGCCGGCTGGACACGCTCGCCATGGTGCTGGTGTGGGATCACTGGCTGCGGATGACCGCCGATGCCGGCTGAGCGCCGCGCGCGGCCGGCGGATGCGGCGAAGGTGCAGCGGTGGCTCGATGTCGTCGCCGCCCTGCTGCGGCGGTCGCCCGACCGCCTGACCTTCGTCGAACTCGCCGAGCAGGTGCCGGCCTACGGGCGCGGGCTGCGCTCGCGCGGCGACGAGCGCTGGCAGGAATCGGCCGTTGCCCGCATGTGGGAGCGCGACAAGGACGAACTGCGCGCCTTGGGCGTGCCGATCGGCGTGTACCCCGACGCCGGCGGCAACCGCAGCCGGTACGGGCTCGAGACCCACGAGTTCTACCTGCCGTTCGTGCACAGTCTCGACGGCACGCCGGCGCGACGCACCGGCGGCCCGCCGGGCGTGTCCATGGTCGCCTTCTCGCCCGAGGAGCTCGCGATGATCCGCCGCGCTGCGGGGCGGGCGGCGCAGCTCGGGGATCCCGCCGTGGCCGATGCGGCGCGCCGAGCGATGGCGTCGGTGGCGCACGATCTCGCGGCCTTCGATCCGGACGCCGACCACGGCGAGACGGTGGTCGGCCAGCCGCTGGATCCGACGGTGCTGCGCACGGTCGGCGACGCCCTCGTGAAGGGCCGCCGCATCCGGTGCCGCTATCGCTCGATGCATCGCGACGTCACCGCGTCGCGCACCCTCGAGCCGCTGGGGCTCGTCTTCCAGCTGGGTCACTGGTACGTCGTCGCGCGCGACCCGGGCGACGAGCGCCTGAAGACCTTCCGTGCCAGCCGCATGTCGGCCGTCGAGTCGCTGGCGCCCAACGGCGCGGTGGCGCCGCCGCGGGGCTTCGCGCTCGCCGCCCACGCCGCCTCGCGCGAGGCGTGGGAGCTCGGCGACGGCGAGGCCGTCACCGTGCGGCTGTCGGTCGCGGTGCACATCGCGCTCGGCGACCTGCCCGGCGCGGCACCGGCGTCGGCCGCGGTCGGACCGCGCGCGCGGACGCGCGCGGCCACGATGCAGGTGCGCCGTCTCGAGCCCTTCCTGCGGTGGCTGCTTGCGTTCGGCGGCGAAGTGCGGCCGACGGCGCCGCGGCACGTCGTGCAGGCGTTCCGTGACCTCGCGGCCCGGACGGCGGCGACGTACGGGGCCGGATCGTGAGCGCGGTGGCCCGGTTCGCGCGCCTGCTGCGGCTCCTGCCCAAGGTGGCCGACGGCACCCCGCGCCGCATCGGCGATGTCGCGAAGGCGTTGCGCGTACCGGCGGCGCTCGTGCGCGAGGACCTGCAGAGTCTGGCGGAGCGGGTCGAGGACACCTCGGGCGGCTTCATCGAGGGGGTGCAGGTGCTGCTCGACCGCGACCACGTCACCGTCCGGTCGCGCTGGTTCCGGCGGCCGCTCGGCCTGTCGGCCGACGAACGGGCCGCCGTCGCCCTTGGGCTGGCGATGCTGGCGCAGGAGGGGCCCGCCGAGTCGGTGCCGGCGATCCAGCGGGCGCGCGAGAAGCTCGGGCGGCTCGGGCCCGGCGACGCAGCGGTCCGCGCAGGGCGCATCGGGCCCGCTGCGCCGCGGACGGCGGTGGCCGGCGCGCAGCGTGAGACGCGCTACCTCGCGGCGCTGCAGCAGGCGTGGGTGGCGCGCCGCGAGGTCGAGCTCGCGTATCGCAAGCCGGGCGCGCGGGCGGCCGAGCCCCGGGTGGTGCGGCCGTGGCGGCTCGTCTCGGCGCGCGGGGCCTGGTTCCTGATCGCCGAGGACGCGGCGCGGCGGGCGGCGCGGGTCTTCCGGCTCGACCGGATCGACGGCGTGCGACTGCGCAGCGCTACCTACGAGGTGCCCGCCGGTTTCGCAGTGGAGGACGTGCTGCGCGACGGGCGCGTCTTCATGGGCGCCGGAGCGGGGACGCTCGAGGTACGCTACGGGCCGGCGATCGCCCGATGGATCGCCGAGCGGGAGCCGCACGAGCGCCAGCCCGACGGCAGCATCGTCGTGCAGTACCCGCTGGCGGACGACGCGTGGGCGGTGCGGCACGTGCTGCGGTACGGGCCCGACGCCGAGGTGCTCGCGCCGGCGCGGATCCGGGAGCTGGTGCTCGCGGTGCTGCGACGCATGGTGTGAGAGGCGGGAGTCGCGCCGCCGCTCATCGAGCCGCGCAGATCCGGGACGGTCACCACGGGAGCTGCAGCGGGCGTTGCCGAGACGAGTACTCGAACCGACACCGGCTCCGCTCCCGCGTGCGATTCGTCACGTGGCACGCGGCACGGCAAGTGCCTATTCTCCGCGAGCCATCACTACCAGAGAGACCATGATCCCGACCCACGGAAAGCCCCCCCTGCCGCGCACCACGAACGCCGCCGTCGGTGGATGGTGGCTCCGGCGCGTACTGTCCGTCTCGCTGTTCGTCCTCGCGTGGCCGACCCTGGCACCCGCCGGCGCGCAGGCATCCCCCCCCGAGCGACAGGCAGCGACGCCCGACGCGCGCGTGGTGACCATGACCTACCTCAAGTCCGTTCCCGGGAAGTTGCGCCAGCTCGAGCGCTACGTGCGGGCGAACTGGTTCGCGATGGACGAGCTCGCCGTCAAGCGCGGCCTGTTCGTCAGCTACCAGTGGCTCGACACCGGCACGGACGACGGCCCGTGGAATGCCATCGTGGTGGTGACGTATCGCGACGTCCAGGGGTTCGCCGGGATCGAGCAGGCGTGGCGCGAGATCAGGGCGGCGCACCGGGACGTGCTGATCGACGGCGCAAGGCAGTCCGACCTCGGTCGCGTGGTCGAGAGTCGTGACTTCTTCGAGCGCGAGCCATTCGTCACCATCACCCCCGGGCATGCGCACTCCGGCGCAGCGTCGTCAACGACATCTGCCCCCGACGAGTCGGCCCTCCGGACCGTCGCCGGGCTGTACTTCGAGGCCAGCGCCACCGGAAACCCGGAGCTCATCCGCAGGGCCTTCCTGCCGTCGGCGAGGATCGAGGGGCTGCAGGGGGAACGACTCGTCACGTGGTCGTTCGACGAATACTCCCGGTTCTTCCGGGGTACTCCTGCACCGGGTGCAGACAAGGTCGAGCGGACGATCACCCGCGTCGCCCAGCACGGGAACAGCGCGACGGTGCAGGTGCGCCTGCGCTTCGGCCCGCAGCAGGCGCTGGACGAGCAGCTCGCGATGCTGCGCATTGACGGGCAGTGGAAGATCACGTACAAGTCGTACATGTCGTCAACGTAGAGGCGGGCGGGGCTCGTGGGTCGTGCCGTGGTCCGACCGGTCGCCGGCAGGGCTCGGACAAGGACTCGCTGCCTGCGGCGATCGCCGATGCGACGCGCGTGATGCGTGCCGAGCTGCCGCCGCTGCAGGATGGGGCGACCTGCGCGCGCGTCCTGCGCCAGGCCCGCTGCTCTGCTACCTCATGCAGCGTGAATCACGTGTGCAGCACGAGCACGTGGGCGGATCGGCATCGGCCGCGGACGGTCATGCGATCATCCGCGTCACCGCCCGGGACGCGCGTCACGCAGCCGCTTCGCCATCGCCCGCTGCTCGGCCGTGATTGCGGCCGCCGGGGTGCGCCCGTCCAGCGCCGGCTGCGGCGTCGTGGCCCACTCGTGCGTGCGGTGGCGCAGTGCAGCGAGAACGGCCGTCGGTGCCGTGATGCCACCCCGAATGATCACGTCGCGCCACTGCAGCCACTGGCGGTGCAGGTCGCCGTGCAGGCGGTGTTCCATGGGTCCCATCATGGCGCCGAACGTCAGCTCGCTGGCGGCGTCGTCGTCCGGGATCAGCAGACGCGCCCACAAGTCTTCGCTCAGCTCCTGCTGCCACGCCTGCACGGCGGGATCCATGAAGACGCCACGCGGGCATCCGCGCCACCGCTCGAGGAACGCGTCGGTGTCGCCGAGGATCGCCGGCGCCCACGGACACTCGACGCGCGCGGCGTGTTCCAGGAACGCGAAGAACCGACGCAACGACGACAGCATGGCGCGCGCCTCGCGTTCGGACGCCAGCACCTTGCGGGGGTACCAGTCGAACAGGAAGGCGCGCAGGTCGTACTCGGTGATCGCCGTGATCGGTCGCGCGTGCCCGTGCACGCAATGTTCCAGCAGCAGGCGCGCGTTCCGCTCGTGTGCGGCAGCCGTCGCGTCGCCGACCGGCTTGCCCGATGCCGGGCGTTGCAGCCATTCGCGGAACCGGCGCAAGGTGTCCGTGACGAGGCCCGGCGCGAACGATGCATCGTCGTCGGTCTCGGGTGGCACCGAGGCACCGGGCGTGGCGCCCGGCCCCGACGGCCCGCAGGGCTCGAGCGCGTCGTACGCCGCGAACCGCGACGCCGCTCCCTCGTGGGCATCGAGGCGACAGGTGAGCCCCGTCTCGGCATCGGTCCACCCTATGTCGTCATGGGGGGCGGCGTCTTCGGCGAAGGCCGCGGCGTGCATGGCCACGAAGCGCGGCACGCTGCGCAAGGCATCGCGGAGCAGCGCGGCGTCGGCGAGGCAAATCCCGCCGCCCGGCGTGTTGAGCACCACGAGCACCGGGTAGGCGCGCGCCCCCGCCACCTCCAACCGGGCGGCCGCAATCTCGTCGCGCATCCGGCGCGGCACGTCCGCCCGTGCCTCGAAGACGAGCGACACGATCGGCGCGCGCATCCCGACGAAGGCCTGAGCCGGATCGGAGGCGTCCGGGTCGTACAGGCGATCGAGATCGTCGCGCGACGCGTAGCACGAAAGCCCGAATTCCTCGCCCGCGGCACCCATCACGACGACCGACCATTCCGCCCCTCCCGCCCGCGAGACGCGAATGGGCGGTTGGTTGCCGGCAATCGTCCAAGGTGCGGCGCGATGGAAGGTCGCGGCAGCCGAGAACAGCTCGTGCACGAGCGCCGGCGGCAGCCCCCAACCGGCCCACGTCGCCGGCTGGGAGCGCAGCAGGGTCAGGGGCACGATGCCGCCCGCCACATGCCCGATCAGCCCCTGCAGCGCCTGATCGAGCGCAGGCAGCGTGTCGCGCTCCCGCACGGCGATGCGATGCGGTGTACGCAACTGGCTCCTGAGCGGCGGGGCCAGCGCGGGCTGCCGAACGTCCACCTCCGGCGGCACCACGCCCGTGGCCTCGATCGCCCGTTGCACCTCGTGCGCCATGAGCGCGGCGAGCGCCTCCGGCTCCTCGGGCGGGCGGTTCGCCATCTCGACGGACAGCACGAACCCGCCGGCCACGAGCATCACCACGACGGGTCGCGCGGCGGGGTCATCGTCGAAGCTTCCCGGGAACGGTGCCACCGCCACCTCCCAGGGTCCCGCCAGAGCGTCCGGCGGCGGAGTGCCGCGCAGGGCGCGCCGGGTGGGTTCCGGCGCGTTCCGCATCAACTGCAGGCGGGGAGCGCGGGCCGCCTCGAGGTCCTGCGCCTCGTGGCACTTCTTGTATTTGCGGCCGGAGCCGCAGTGGCATGGGTCGTTGCGGCCGAGCGCCACGGGGCGGGGTGCTGGGGGGCGAAGGTTTCGCGCGTTCAAGGTACACCGTGCGCGGCGCGCAATGGTCGGCGTCGCCCGGGCAACACCCTGCCCGCCCGGCAATGTCAGACGGCCATTGCACCATGGCGGCATCCACACCCGGAGCCCCTCATGGAACAGACCTTCGCGCTCGACTGGCAGCGGCATCACACCGGCGGACTGGTCGTGCGACTGCTCGCCACCTTCTCCGGCCAGCCGCCGGCCGACGTGGCCCGCGTGCCGCTGTCGCTCTGCCTGGTCCTCGACCGGTCGGGCTCGATGGAAGGCGACCGGCTCGCGGCCGCGCGTGCCGCGGCCGCGACGATCGCGCGGCGCATGCACCCCGCCGACCGGATCGGTGTGGTGACGTTCGACCACGACGTCGCCACGCTGGCCGAACCCGACGTGGGCGCGGCGCAGCCCGACCTGCTCGCCCGACTCGAGGCGGTCGAGGCCGGTGGCTCGACGAACCTCTCCGGGGGCTGGCTGCGGGCCGAGCAGCTCCTGCACCCGCTCACCGGCGAGGGCCGCGCGACGCGGATCCTCCTGCTGACCGATGGCCACGCGAACCACGGCCTCACGGCGCCGGCGCAGTTGCGCGCCCTCGCTGCGGGTGCCCGGTCGCGCGGCATCACCACCAGCACCGTGGGGTTCGGCGAGGACTACGACGAAGACCTGCTGCGCGGCATTGCCGACGCGGGTGGCGGCAACGCCTGGTACATCGAGCGGCCCGACCAGGCCTCCGCGGTCTTCGGCGAGGAGCTCGCCGGCCTTCTGTCGCTCGTCGCGCAGGACGTGCAGGTCACGCTCCGGCTCCGGGGGCCGGCGACGCACGTCGAGGTGCTGCAGGACTGGCCGGCGACGGCGCTCGTCAACGGCGTGCGGCTCGACCTTGGCGACCTCTATGCCCGCGAGCCGAAGCGCGTGCTGGCGCGCTGGGTGGTGCCGGCGGCGCACGTCGCACCCGACGCGGTGCTCGGCGAGGCCGAATGCACGGCGGCGGTCGTGACGCCCACCGGCATCGAGCGCCGCGCGACCATGACGCCGATCACCGCTTCGTTCGACGCGCAGGAGCGCGTGGAGCCGGTGATCACGCGCGAGGTCCTCGCGGCGGAGGCCGCGCGGGCGCGGCAGCAGGCTGTGGAGCTCGGCGACGACGGCGATACCACCGGCGCGGCGAACCTGCTGTCGTCGGCCGCCGCGGCGATGGCCCCGCTCGCCTCCCACGACCCGGAGGCCGCGCAGCAGGTGCGCGAGCTCGAGGCGATGGCGCGCAAGTACGGGCAGGGCGACATCAGCGGGTCGGACCGGAAATACCTCAAGCAGCGCGCGTACAACCAGCGCCGGGGCAAAGCGGGGTACGACGCAATGCTGCGCCGCGACCCGGACGCGGAGGCGTAGCGGGGAGGGCGGGGGCCGGGGCGCCGCGGGCGCGCCCCGGCCCCCCGTTCAGGACGCGACCTTCGGCTTGGTGGCCGGCACGATCAGCGGCCCCACGCCCGCCTTCTGCGCCCGCGCGTTGAACCGCGGGACGTCCTCGCGGAGGATGCGCTCGTAGCGGGCCCGTTCGCGCCCCCATTGCGCGTTCAGGTCGCCCAACCGCTCGAGCGCCCCGGGACGCGGCCGGCCTTCGCCGGATCCCGAGATGTAGCCGTTCGCGCCCGTGAGGTTGCCGTAGAGCTCCGCGAGCTGGTTGTCGAGCTGTCCTGCGTGCCGGATCGGGTCCTGGCCGCTCTCCGACTTGACCTGCGTGAACGCCTCCTCCACGCCGGCCATCGTCGCCTTGAGCGTGTCGGCGGCCCCCTTGAGCTGCCCGTCGGTGCCGAGTGAGACCGCGAGCTCGACGGCGCGGGTCGCCTGCTGCTTGAGCGAGCGCAGGGTGCCGAGCGACCGCTGCAGCACGTCGAGCGAGTCGCGCACCGCGAGGGCGGCCGACAGCATGGCGTCGTGGTCGGCCTGCGCGATCACCGCCTTCGTGCGGGGGTCGGGGAGCACCCGTACCTCGCGGCGCTGGGTGATGCCGCCGGCCGTGAACGTCGCGGTGTACGTGCCCGGCGGCGCCTTGATGCCGCCGGTGTAGCCCCAGACGACGACTCCCGGCTCGAGCGCCGGGCCGACGTAGGTGATGTCCCAGTTGAACCGGTGCGAGCCCTTCGCGCGCTTGAGCGCCGGCGTCTGCGCGCGGCGCGCCTCGGCCGTGTCGCTCGAGAACTGCCGCACCTCGCGGCCCTGCGCGTCGGTGATGCGCACTCGCACGGCGTCGGCGCTGTCGGCGAGCCAGTAGGTGAAGATCACCCCTTCGGGCCGGGCCTCGGGCTCCGGCTCGTTGCCGCCGGCGCCGCCGAGGGCGGTGGCCCCGATGCGCTCGCTGGGGCGGGGCTCGAAGAGGTGCGCCCGCTCCGGCGCTCCCGCCGCGAGCTGATGCAGGGGGGTGAGGTCGTCGAGCAGCCAGAGGGATCGCCCCTGCGTGCCGACGACGAGGTCGTTGCGGTGCACGACGAGGTCGCTGATCGGAACGATCGGCAGGTTGTTCTGCAGCGGCTGCCAGCGGCGGCCGGCGTCGAGACTCACGTACAGCCCGAACTCGGTGCCCGCGTAGAGGATCCCCTCGCGCGTCTTGTCCTCGCGGACGACACGCACGAAGTGGTCGGCAGGGATGCCGTTGGTGCCGTCGGTGAGCCGCGTCCAGGTGCGGCCCCAGTCGTCGGTGCGGTAGGCGTACGGGGCGAAGTCGTCCATGCGGTAGCGATGCACCGCCACGTAGGCGCGGCCCGGCTTGTGGACGGACAGGTCGATGCGGTTGACCGTCGCGTACTTGCCGAGGCCGGGCGGGGTGACGTCCTGCCAGGTGGTGCCGCCGTCGCGGGTGACGTGCAGCTTGCCGTCGTCCGAGCCGGCCCACAGTTCCTTCGGGTCCGTCGGCGACTCGGCGAGCGCGAAGACCGTGTTGAAGATCTCGACGCCGGTGATGTCGTGGTTGATCGGTCCGCCGGCGAAGTCCTGCGTGGTCTTGTCGTTGGTCGTCAGGTCGGGGGAGATCTCGCGCCACGTCCGGCCGCCGTCCATCGTGCGGAGGACCACCTGTGCGCCGTGGTAGACGACGTTGCGGTCGTGCCGCGAGACGAGGATCGGTGCAACCCACTGGAAGCGGTACTTGAGGTCCTTCGCCGCCTGCCCGAGCTGCAGCTGCGGGTAGGCGATCACGTTCTGCCGGAGGTCCGACGCGACGTCCCAGCGGTTGATCGCCCCGCCGTAGCAGCCGCCCCAGATGACGTCGGGGTGGTCGGGATGCAGCGCCACCGGGCCCGTCTCGCAGCCCGAGGCATAGCGCCACTCCTGCATCGGGTGCAGGGTGTTCGTCGAGCTCCACGCCGGGATCGAGATGCTCGTGTTGTCCTGCTGTGCGGTGTAGATGCGGTACGGAAAGCCGTTGTCCACCGTGACGTCGTAGAACTCGGCCGTCGGCTGGTTGTTGTAGGTGCTCCACGACTTGCCGCCGTTGAGCGTGACCTGCGCGCCGCCGTCGTCGCCGATGATCATCAGCTTCGGGTTGACGGGGTTGATCCACAGGTCGTGCGTGTCGCCGTGCGGCACGGGGATGTTCGTCAGGGTGCGGCCGCCGTCCACCGAGCGGTAGATGCTCGTGTTGAGCACGTACACCTGATGCTCGTTCTGCGGGTCGGCGATCACGTGCGTGTAGTACCACGCGCGCTGCCGGATCGCGTTCGAGGCGTTCACGCGCGTCCACGTCGCCCCGGCGTCGTCGCTGCGGTAGAGTCCGCCCGCGGGCTCGGCCTCGACGATCGCCCAGACGCGGTTCGGGTTCGCACCGCTCACCGTGACGCCCACCTTGCCGACGAGACCGGTCGGGAGCCCGCCGGCGAGTTTCTTCCACGTGTCGCCGCCGTCGGTGCTCTTGTAAACGCCTCCCTCGAGGCCGCCCGAGATCAGCGACCACGGCTTCCGCTCGCCGCGCCACATGCCGGCGTAGAGGATGCGCGGGTTGGTCGGGTCCATCGCGAGGTCGCTCGCGCCGGTGGAGTCGTTGAGGGCCAGCACGTGCTGCCAGGTGGCGCCGCCGTCCTTCGTGCGGAAGATCCCGCGTTCCCGGTTCCGGCCGAAGGGATGGCCGAGCGCCGCGACGAAGAAGACGTCGGGGTTGGTGGGGTGGATCACCACGCGCGCGACCTGCTGCGTCTCCTTGAGGCCGATGAACGTCCAGGTGCGGCCGGCGTCGGTGCTCTTGTACACGCCGCGTCCGGGCGAGGTGTTGCCGCGGATGTCCGCCGAGCCCGTGCCGACGACGATCACGTTGGGGTCGCTGTCGGCCACGTCGATCCCGCCGATCGAGCCGCCGAAGAAGCCGTCGGAGACGTTCGTCCACGACATGCCGGCGTCTTCGGTCTTGAAGACGCCGCCGCCGGTGCCGCCGAAGTAGAAGAGGTACGGGTGCGCGGCGTGTCCGGCGACGGCCGTCGAGCGGCCGCCGCGCCACGGGCCGACCTGCCGGAACTTGAGGCCGGCCCAGACGGCGGGATCCGGGGCGGCGGCGGTGGTGATGGCGGCGGCGGGGCGCGCGCGCTGGGCGTCGAGGCCGAGGGGAAGGCCCAGGGCGAGCCACGCGAGGCGACGGACGGAGCGGAGCATGGGGAAGGGGATGGAGGACCCCCAACGATATCGCCGGGGACGCGGGCGCGCCGCCGCCGCCCGAGGCGCCGGCGCCCGCGGTGATGTCGCGCCGACGCGAAGCCGTCCGGCGCAGGTGGACCGTTACCTTTGACCGCCCCCTCCGCCATGCACCCGGCCCTCCTCACCCAGATCGCGATCGCGCTCGTTGCCGCCACCGTCGCGGCGTTCGGGGCGCAGCGCCTGCGCCAGCCGATCCTGATCGCGCTGCTGCTGGGCGGGATGGTCGTCGGCGACACCGCCGGCGTCGGCCTCGTCCACGGCGACACGATCGAGCCGGTGGCCGAGCTTGGCCTGATCCTGATGCTGTTCATGATCGGGCTGGAGATCGACCTCAAGAAGCTGCGCGAATCGGGGCGCACCCTGCTGGCGACGGGCGGGCTGCAGTTTCCGCTCGGCGTGCTCCTCGGGCTCCCCGTCTGCTGGGCGCTGGCGCAGGCGCTCGCGACGCGCGGCCCGTACGACGCCCTGTACCTCTCGATCGCCTTCGCGCTTTCGAGCACGACGATCGTCGTCAAGCTCCTCTACGAGAAGTTCGAGCTCGACGGCCTGCCGGGCCGGATCACGCTCGGCGTGCTGGTGTTCCAGGACCTCTGGGCGATCCTGTTCCTCGGCCTGCAGCCCGACCTCGCGTCGCCGAAGCTGCTCGGCATCCTGCTCACCCTCGCGAAGATCGCCGGGCTCGTCGCGGCCAGTCTGCTGGCGAGCCGGTTCGTGCTGCCCCGGATCTTCCATGCCTTCGCGCGGCAGCCCGAGTTCCTCGTGCTCGGGGCGCTCGGCTGGTGCTTCGCGGTTGTACTCGGTGCCGGGGCGCTGGGGCTGTCGCTGGAGATGGGGGCGCTCATCGCCGGCGTCGCGCTGTCCACGTTCCCGTACAACATGGACGTGGCGGCCAAGGTCATCGGCCTCCGCGACTTCTTCATCACCCTGTTCTTCGTCACGCTCGGCACGCGCATCGCCCTGCCGACGCCGGCGACGCTGGGCCTCGCCGTCGCCGGTACCGCGTTCGTGGCGGCGTCGCGCCTGCTGACGGTGGCACCGGTGGCGTGGTGGGCGGGCAACGGGCTGCGGGCGAGCCTCCTGCCGGCGATCAACCTCGCGCAGGTCTCCGAGTTCTCGCTCGTCATCGCGTCCATCGGCCGCGGGCTCGGGCACCTCTCGCCCGACGCCTTCGCGGTGATCGTGCTGACGTTCGTGCTCACCGCGCTCGCGTCCACCTACGGCATCCAGCACAACCACGCGATCCACGAGCGGATGGGCGACTGGCTGCTGCGGCTCGGCTGGCGCGACCGCGAGCAGTGGCGCGCGACGCAGCAGCTGCGGGCGATGGGCAAGGACTACGTGCTGCTCGGCTTCATCCGCGACACCAGCAGTCTCCTCCACGAGCTGCGCGCCCTCGACCCGTCGGTGTCGCCGCGCCTGAAGATCGTGGACTTCAACCCCGAGGTGCACGCCGCCCTCACGGCCGCCGGCCTCTCGTGCACCTACGGCGACATCGCGCATCCGGACGTGCTGCGCCACGCCCACGTGGGGGCGGCCGAGGTGGTCGTGAGCACGATCCCCGACCGCATCCTGCGCGGCACCACCAACGCGCGGCTGCTCGAGGCGCTCAAGGCCATGGCCCCCGAGGCGCGCTTCGTCATGACGTCGGAGACGATCTCGGGGGCGCAGACGCTGTACGACGCGGGGGCCCACTGGGTGCACATCCCGCGCCTGCACGACGCGGTGCACCTCGCGCGGGTCGTGCGCGAGGCCAAGGAGAGCGACCTCGCCGATCTCCGCCGCCTCGAACGGGACGCCCTCGCGGCGCGGCGCGAGGTCCTCGACTAAGGGCGGCCGGCGGCCCCCGCCGCCGGCCCGCTCACCCGCCGCGCGCGACGATCCAGTCGCCGACGAGCCGCCGCAGCGTCGGCAGCGGCACCGAGCCCGAGCCGAGGACCACGTCGTGGAACGCCCGCACGTCGAACCGGGGGCCGAGCCGCCGCTCGGCCTCCGCCCGAAGCGCGCGGATCTCGAGCTCGCCGATCTTGTACGCCAGCGCCTGGCCGGGCCATCCGATGTAGCGGTCCACCTCGGTCGTCACCTCGTGGATCGCCAGCGCCGTGTTCGCCGCCATGTAGTCGATCGCCTGCTGCCGGCTCCACCCCTTCCAGTGGAGCCCCGTGTCCACCACCAGCCGGCAGGCCCGCCACATCTCGTAGGTGAGCCGACCGAAGTCGCTGTACGGGTCGCGGTAGAAGCCCATGTCGAGGCCGAGCCGCTCGCTGTAGAGTCCCCACCCCTCGCCGAAGGCACTGAAGTAGCCGCGGCGCCGGAACTCGGGGATGCCCTCGAGCTCCTGGGCGAGCGCCGTCTGCAGGTGATGGCCGGGCACCGCCTCGTGCAGCGTGAGCGCCTCGAGGGTGTACAGCGTGCGGCTGCGCAGCGACGTGGTGTTCACCCAGTACTCCCCCGCCCGCGTCCCGCCGATCGGGGCCCCGCTGTAGCGGCCGGCGGTGTACTTGGGCGCGAGGTGCGCGGGCACCGGCACCACGCCGTACGGCTGCCGCGGCAGCCGCCCGAACTGCGAGGGCAGCGCCCAGTCCACGCGCTTGGCGATGTCGCGCGCGCGGCCGAGGAGCTCCTCGGCGCTCTTCGGGGCGAAGCGCGGGTCCGTGCGCAGGAACCGCAGGAACTGGGCGTGCGTCCCGCGGAAGCCGGCGGTCGCGCGCACGCGGTCCATCTCGGCGCGGATGCGGGCGACCTCCGCCAGGCCGATCGCGTGCACGCTGTCGGGCTCGAGTGGCAGCGTCGTGAAGTGCCGCACCTGCTGGCGGTAGAACGCCTCGCCATCCGGCAGCAGGCGCGCGGCCAGCGTGGCGCGCGTCCTCGGCCGGTACTCCTCGGTGAAGAAGCGGAACAGGTCGCCGTAGGCGCGCGCGACGCTGTCGGCGATGACGCGCGCGAGCCGCTGGCGCACCCGCCGGCGGTCGGGCTCGCTCACCGAGGCCGGCAGCCGCGTGACCGGCTCCCAGAAGACGGACGCCTCGGGATCGGGGGTCACCAGCTGCATGGTGCTCTCCATCCCCTCGAGGATGATCCGCGGCGGGACGTAGCCCTCGGCCAGCCCTCGGCGCATCCACGCGACGTGCTCGCGGAAGTACCGCGGCACCTCCTCGAGGCGCCGCGCATAGCGCTCGATGTCCTCGGGCGTGCGCGCCGGCGTGATGCGCGGCAGGCCGGCGATCCCGGTGTGGAAGCCCCCTTCGGCGTTCACGGGAATGCGGATCGTGCGGCGCTCGAGCTCGTCGAGGTCGTCGCGCCACCGCAGCGCGAGGATCTCGGCCGTCACGCGCTCCTGCCCGGCAAGTGTCGCCTGGTCCATCCGCGCGAGCTCGGCGAGGAAGGCGCGCAGGGAGTCGGCCTGGCGGGCGAGCGCGTCGGGAGCCACCGATCCCAGCCGGTCGTCGTAGCCCGGCACCCCGGCGTAGGTCGCGGCCACGGGGTTCTCGCGCAGCGACCACTGCCAGTAGCGGTCGGCGAGCACGTTGACGGGGGACTGGGCGGCGAGCCGGGACGTCGCGGCGAGCGCGGCCAGAGCGACGGCGTGGCGGAGCGTCATGCGCGGGTCGGGTCGGGGGCGGTTGGGGGCACCGGGCGGCGCGCCCGTGGTCAGAGCAGGTCGTTGACCGGATTGGGATCACCTTCGGCGAAGCGCGTCGGTCGCAGGGGCCGCACGTCCATCGAGGTCACCCGGCCCGTAACGAGCCACTCCGCCGCGAGCTCGCCGAGGATCGGCGAGTGCATCACGCCGTGCCCGGACGACCCGTTGACGAGCAGCAGGTTGGGGCACGCCGGATCGTAGCCGAAGCAGACGGTCTTGTCGGGCGACATCTCGTACAGGCCGGCCCAGTGCGCGCCGTCGTCGAGGTGCGCGTGCGCCATGGCCGGCACCCGCTCGCGTGCCATCGCCCAGGTGGCGTCCACCCACGGCCGGTGCACGTGGAGCGAGAACGGGTCGTCGCTCGGCGTGTCCACCGGCCAGTTGAGCAGCGCCTGCCCGTCGCGGACACGCAAGTGGAAGCCGTCGCGGACCCAGATGGTCATCGGCAGAGCGTCGGGCAGGCCGTGGCCGAGCGCGACGGCGATCTGGCGGCGCGTCGGGACGACCGGCAGCGCGAGCCCGGCCATCGCCGCGACGCCTCCCGCCCAGGCGCCGGTGCAATTGACGACGTGCGGCGACGCCCAGCGCTCGCCAGCCGCGCTGCGCACGGCGGTGATGCGCCCGTCGGCCGCGCGCTCGAGGGCCGTGACGCGCGTGCCCCAGTGCACGGTCGCCCCGCCGCGCTGCGCGCCCTCGAGGTATCCCCGCAAAATCTCGAGCGGTCGGATCGTCCCGTCGCTCGGGCACCAGGACGCGCCGATCACCCCGTCGTACGACACGTGCGGGTTGATGCCCGCGAGGTCGTCCGCCGCGAGCTCGGTCGCCTCGAAGAGTCCGCAGTCCCGCTGGATGGCGCGCGAGCGCCGGAAGCCCGCGAGCTGCTCTGCGGTGTCGCACAGGAAGAGGTAGCCGACCGGCCGGTACTGCGGATCGGTCCCGACCTCGTCGCGGAAGCGCACGAGCTTCGCGCGCGAGGCGAGCGAGAGCCGCACGTTGGCCTCGGTCGAGAACTGGCCGCGGTAGCCGCCGGTGGCGCGCCCCGTCGAGCCCGCTCCCGGGCCGATGGCGGCGTCGAGCAGCGTCACCCGGCGCACGCCCCGCTGCGCGAGGTGCCACGCCACCGACGCCCCCATCACGCCGGCCCCGAGGATCAGGACGTCTGGTGCCTTGGCCATAGGCGGTCGAATTGAACGTCCGGCGGTGCCGCTCGAAAGAGGGAGTGGCGGCGCGCCGCCGGCGCCTGTCGATTCCCCGTGCGCCCCTCCGTTCCCTCGACCCCGCGGCCGCCGCCGTCCCGATCCATGCGCCTCACCCGCTTCGTCCGCCTCGCGCTCGCCGCGTTACCCGCGACCGCCGCCGCGCAACCCGTGACCGCGCTGGTCGGCGGCACGCTCCTCGACGGCCACGGCGGTCCGCCGCTCCGCAACAGCGTCGTGCTCGTCCGCGGCGAGACGATCCAGGCGGTCGGCACCCTCGGCACCCTCGCCGTGCCCGTCGGCGCGACGGTCATCTCCACCGAGGGGATGACCGTCCTGCCCGGCCTGTGGGACATGCACGTCCACCTCATGCTCGCCGGCCACGGCAACTACGCCACCTGGGACCGCGTGTACCCGCCTCGGCTCGGGCCGGAGATCCTTCCCGCCACCGCCCGGCAGACGCTGCTCGCGGGCGTCACGAGCGTCCGCGACCTTGGCGCGCCCCTCGACGAGATCCTCGCGCTCAAGCGGCGCGTGGACGCCGGCGAGCTGCCCGGCCCGACGATCTACCCGAGCGGCCCCTTCCTGCAGCACGCCCCGTATCCCGGGACGGAGGCCTTCCGTTGGGGGATCAGCGGTCCCGACGACGCGCGGGCGAAGGTGCGGCGCCTCGCCGAGGCGGGGGTCAAGGTCATCAAGCTGATCGACCAGGATGAGATGTCGATGGACGAGGTGCGTGCCGTCGTGGAGGAGGCGCACGCGCGCAGACTGCCCGTCGTCGCCCACGCGCACCGGCCGGAGGAGATCCGCCGCGGCCTTGCCGCGGGGGTGGACTGCTTCGAGCACACGGGGCTCGCCACGGCGTCGCGGTATCCCGACGACATCGTCGCCGCCCTGCGCGAACGCGCGGCGCGCGGCAACCTGCCGCCCCTCTACTGGACGCCGACGATCAGCGTCCTCGATGGCTACCTCGCCAAGCGCGACGACGACGAGTTCCTCGACGACCCGGCGTGGCAGCTCGGCCTGTCGCGCACGACGGTAGCCGACATCCGCGCGTCCCTCGCGCGCCTGGATACGCTGTCGTACTACCGCTTCGTCCCCGCCCGGAAGCCGTGGCTGGCCGCGAAGTTCCGCCAGTTGCGCGAGAGCGGCGTGCGCCTGCTCGTCGGCACCGACGGCGGCGTGCCGGCCACGTGGCACGGCACCAGCACCATCGAGGAGATGGTCGCCTGGGTGCGGGACTTCGGCATGGAGCCGATGGAGACGATCCGCGCGGCGACCTACTGGCCGGCGCTGTCGCTGGGCGTGCTGGAGCGCGTGGGGACCGTGACGCCGGGCAAGGTCGCCGATCTCGTCGTGGTGCGCGGGAACCCCCTGCAGGACATCACGCGCCTGCGGCAGGTGGCCGTCGTGCTCTCGCGCGGTCGGCGCGCGGTTCCCTGACCGCATCCGCTTGACTTCGTGGTTCCCGCCGGGTTTCGTCCGTGGGCCGTTGCACGGCGCGCCGTGCGGTCCTTCCCCGGAGCCACGTTCATGGGTACGAGCAGCAAGTCGCCGAAGGACTCGGCGCGCACGACCGGCGAGTTCGTCGGCACCCACGCCGTGGCCGATGCGCTCGCGCGCGCGGCCTCGGAAAGCTGTCGGCAGCACGAGCGCCTCGACGCCGTGATGCGCAACGGCAATCCCGAAGTCGAGCTCGAAGGGATCGCCACCGTCGCCGAGGCGTGCGACGCGCACGTGCGGACCCTCGTGGCGGCCTTCGAGCGGGCGGCACCGGGCGCGTTCGGCGACGAGGCCCAGCGCCGCGCCGCCAGCGCCCTGTGGTTGGCCAGCCGCGACTTCGTCCGCCGCCACGACGGCTGCGACCTCGCCGAACGCGAGCTCAAGCGCCACTCCGCGCAGAAGCTCACCGAACTGCACGCCGAGTTCGAACTGCAGGCCTCCGCGCTGCTTGCCCTGCGGCAGGCGGTCACGGCCTACCGCAAGCTGCGCCCCGACGCCGCGTCGTGACCCCGACGGCGGCCCGCGTCGCCGTCGCGTGGGCCGTCGCGTGGGCCGTCGGCCTCCTGCCGGCCGCGCGTCCGGCGGCGGCGCAGCGCGCCGCCCCTCCCCGCCCCGATTCGACGTACGAAACCGAGACGCTGCGCGCCCTGGTGGGCCGCGCGGCGGCGCGCGCGCTGGCACCGCGCGCCTACGTCGCGTGGACCGAGCAGGAAGCCGCCACCTTCCGCGAGCGCGACGACGGACGCGTCGTGCCGCAGGTGATCCAGCAGACCCAGGGGCTGTTGCGCTGGCACGCCGACACCGGCGCGGAGCAGCGGAGTGCCGCCGCGCGCGCCGAGACCTACGAGCTCGACCCGGCGGGCGAACAGGGGCTGCGCGCGGGCTGGACGATGCCGCTGCTCGTCGGCGACCGCTTCCGGCTGCGGCAGCCCGCAGTGGCGACACCCAACGGGCTCGAACGCATGGTGCTCGGGACCGTCGGCGCCGTCGCCACGGCCCTCGACACCGTGGAGGTCGTGCATCCCCTCGCGAAGGACCGCGAGCGGGTTTACCGCTACGCCGGCGGCGACTCGCTCCCGCTGGTGCTCGACGACGGCAGCGCGGTGTCGGCGGTGCGCATCCGCGTCCGGCCGGTGGGGCGGCCTCCCGAGGGCTCCCACGTGTTCACCGGCGAGCTCTGGGTCGAGGCCGTCTCGGGGCTGGTGCGCCGGCTCGTCGGCCGGGTGGACCGCGTGCGCTCGGACGCCGGCCGGGCCCGCGCGTTCCTCACCGGCGACGTCGAGCCGCTGGCGTATCTCGATGCCCAGGGGATCGTGCTCGAGGACCGCGCCCTCGCTTCGCGGGTCCACATCGAGGTGCGCGCCCGCGCGTTCGCGCGCGAGGGCGCCTCCGTCGTCCGCCGCGTCTCGACGACGTGGTACGAATCGGTTGACGCGGGTCCCGCGCCGCAGCCAGTCACGGTCCCACCCTTCCGGTTGGTGCCCGGGTTGTCCGCGCCGGCGCGGGGGTGGCGGATGCCGCTCGGGGAAGCCACGAGCCCGGTCGCCGGCTCCGACGCCCGCTTCATGCCCTGGTGGCCGGAGCGCGAGCGTCCCACCGGTCCGGCGATCGGCCTTATCGAGGTGCGGCGCGAGACCGACCTGTACCACTACAACCGCGTCGAGGGGGTCTTCACCGGTTCGGGGCTCACGGTGCGGTTGCGCGACCGGTTGCCCGGCGCCGTGCTGCGCCTCGTCGGCGGCTGGGCGTGGAACGAGCGCACGTTCCGCGGACGGGGTTCGTTCACGCGCACGGCCGGCGGCACGTCCATGTTCCTGGGGGCCGGCCGCTTCCTCGACCTGACCAACGACTTCCGCTCGCCGTACGACTCGGGCTCGACGTGGGGGCCGTTCCTGCTGTCGCAGGACCCCTACGACTACGTGGACCGGCGCTACGCGCGCCTGGGCGTCGAGACGGCGATTCCCGACGCCGACGCGGTCGTGCGCCTCGAAGCGGGACTCGTGGACGATCGCTCCGTGCGGCGGTCGGTCACCGGCGGCCTCTTCGGGGGCGACTTCCTGCCGAACCGTCCGGTCGATCCGGGGCTGTACGGGCGCGGCATCGCCCTCGTGGAGTGGCAGCGCAATGCCGACCTCGACCCGACGCGACGGCGCATCGGCGTCGTCGGGCGCGTCGAGTTCGCCGACGGCGATCTCACCTACCAGCGGATCGAGGGGCGTGTGGTGGCGCGGACGCGCTTCGGCCCGGGGACGCTGGCCGCCGTCGGCCACGCGGGAGCGGTGCTCGGGCAGCCGCCGGCGCAACAGCTCTTCGAGCTCGGGGCGCAACAGCACCTGCCCGGCTATGCCTACAAGGAGTTCGCCGGCGACCGGGCGGCCGTGCTCGACGTCGTCTCGGCCGTCCCGTTCGGCGTCCTCGACGAGCCGATCGGCGAGGTCGCTGGTGTGGTCGTGCCCCCGCTGGCGCCGGCACTGCAGATCGGCCTGAGCGCGGGCTGGACGGACCTGGTCTCGCCCTTCGCGCGGGCGGCGGCGGCGCGTCTGGGCGCGGTGTTCGATCCGCTGACGGGCGTCGCGCTGCGAGACGCGGCCGGCCTGGTCCGCACGCCCCGGGCGACGGGGAACGTGCGCACGACGATCAACGTCGGCGTGCAGTTCTTCGGCGGGGCGCTTTACGTGGGAGCGGGCCGCGCGGTGGACACCGCGGCGGATGCGCCGCGCGTCTGGCGCGCGGTGATCGCGTTCGGTCGGCTGCTCTGAGCCGCGCCGCGCGCGAAGTCGAGCGCGGGCGTCCAGTACGTCAGCGTCGGGCGGGCGTGGCCGTCCGCGTGGGCCGGGCCGGAGAGCCGTACGAGGCGCGCGCCGTCCCCGGCGGCGGCCGCGACCGAGTCGGCCATGGCCATGGGAAAGGTGCGGTCGCCGTCGCTGTGAAGGACGAGCAGCGGCAGCGCGAGCGTGCGGACCGCGCGCACGTTGTTCCAGAGGTCGGGCATCACCCAGGTTGTCCACGGCGGGACGGCGAGGTACGCCACCGCCCCCGCGCGGGCCGACGAATAACCGGCGACGAGCGCGATGCCGTCCGGCCGCGGGACGAGCGCGGGGGCCGCGGCGAGCACCGGCCCGGTGCCGAGCGAGTACCCGAGGTACACGTAGCGCCGGCCGTCGCCGAAATGCGCGTGGGCTGCGGCCCACGCCGCCGCGACGTCCTCGGTGCAGTGCGCGGCCGTGGCGCGGCCGGTGCTGGCCCCGAAGCCGGAATAGTCGAACACGAAGGAGGCCACGCCAGCGGAGCGCCAGAGCGCCTGCACGTCCGCCCAGTACGAGAGCGCCTCGTTGGTGCCGTGCGCGACGACCAGCACCGGTGCGCCCGGCGCCGCGGCGTCCACCGCGACGGCGTCGAGGCGACGCGTGCCGCTCCGCACCGCGAGTCGGGTGAAGGGCGCCCCGAAGGTAGCCGGCGTCTCGGGACCATTGGGCGGCGTCACGAGGCCGCCCCGTTCGAAGAGCCGGTAGCCCACGCCGCGGACGCCGATGAACGCGAGGCCGAGCAGCGCCACGGCGCCTGCGAGCAGAACCTTCGAATCGGCGACCCGACGCGGGGGCGCCGCCACGGTCACGGACGGGCGAACGGGGTGCCCGTGTTGCGGCGCGTCTCGGCGACGTTCCGCTCGAACCGCACGAGCTGCGCCGGATCGAGGACCAGCCGCAGTTCGGCCAGCTCCTGCTCGCGGTAACGGTTCGCGCGGGCCTGGTACTTCTGCAGCCGCTCGGCGTCCCCGTTCTTGCCGGCCTCGGTCTCCTCGCGCACGACGTCGAGCGCCGGGAGGAGGAGCGGGTTGAACTTCGCCTCGATCGCCTCGACCTGCGTCTTCTGGTCGGGCGTGAGAGTGACGCCGCGCAGGAACGCGCCGAGCGAGACGATCTCGTCGGACTTCGCGACGCGGGGCCTGTCGGGCGCGGGGGCCCGCGTAGGGTCGGGACCCATGCCGCCCATACCGCGGGCCCCCGGGCCCATCATGCCGCCGCCCATGGGGAACTGGGCGTGCGCGATGGCCGGGCTGACGAGCAGGGCGACGACGGCGAGGAACCGCAGCATGATCCAAAAGATGGGGGCGATGGGCACGATCGCGCTACCTTTCCGCGTTTGCCCGGTTCGTACCCCCAGTCCACGCCCCGTGTTGCTTCCGCTGCTGCTCGCCTTGCAGGCCGCCGGGGCGCCGCCGCCGCGCTCTGCGGCGGCGGCGCCCGCCGCGGTGGCGCGTCCGGCCGAGCCGGCGGCGGCGGGCGTGCCGGCGGCGACGTCGCCCGACGGGGCGCGGCGCGTCGGCGAGGTCTTCAGCGGCCGCGCGGGCGCGACGTCGCTCTCGGTGCCGGCCCCGCGTTCCGAGGCGACGATCACCGTGGACGGCGTGCTGGACGAGCCGGTGTGGGACGAGGCCGCGCGCCTGACCGGCTTCAGCACGTACAGTCCGGTGGACGGGCGCCCGTCCCGCGACTCGACCGACGTGCTCGTCTGGTACTCCAGCACGGCGATCCACTTCGGCGTGCGGGCGTACGCCGGTCCGGGGCAGGTGATGGCGACGCTGGCCGACCGCGACCGCATCACGAACGACGACTGGGTGCAGATCCTGCTCGACACGTTCAACGACAAGCGGCGGGCGTTCATGTTCGCGGTGAATCCGCTCGGCATCCAGACCGACGGGATGCGGAGCGAAGGCGCCGGCGGCCCGGGCTTCAACCGCGCGGCCCTCGCGGCGAGCGACCTGTCGCAGGATTTCATCTGGCAGTCGAAGGGACGCATCACCGACTGGGGCTACGAGGTGGAACTGCGCGTCCCCTTCAAGTCGCTGCGCTTCCAGGCCGGCCGCACGCAGGACTGGGGGATCCAGGTGGTGCGCAACACGCAGCGCACCGGCTATCAGGACACGTGGGCGCCCGTCAAGCGCGCCGGCGCCAGCTTCCAGGTGCAGAGCGGCCGGCTCACGGGGCTCACCGACTTGCGGCGCGGCCTCGTGCTCGACGTCACGCCGGTCACCACCGCCTTCGCGAACGGGGCGCCGTCGGCGGGTACGGCGGGCGAGGCGTGGCGCTACGCGTCGCGCGGGCAGTTCGGCGCGGACGTGCGGTGGGGGGTGACCCCGAACCTCACGATGAACGCGACGGCGTTTCCCGACTTCTCGCAGGTCGAGGCCGACGTCGGGCAGATTCCCGGCGACGTCCGGTTCGCCCTGTTCTTCCCGGAGCTGCGGCCGTTCTTCACCGAGGGGAGCGAGCAGTTCGACTCGCCGGGCCGACTGGTGTACACCCGCCAGATCGTGCAGCCGATCGCGGCGGCCAAGCTCACCGGCAAGCTCACGCGCGCCGACCTCGGCGTGCTGGCGGCGGTGGACGGCGCGGCGTACTCGGCCGACGGCCGGTCGAACCCCCTCTTCGGCATCGTGCGCTACCGGAAGGACCTCGGGCTCGCGTCGAACGCAGGCGTCGTCCTCACCGAGCGCCAGGAGGCCGGCGGCTTCAATCGCGTGCTCTCCACCGACGCCCGCATCTTCCTCACGCCGATCTACACCCTGAGCTACAACGTCGGCGGCTCGTGGACGGGGACGCCGCAGGCGACCGGGGCCTTCGCCCCGAACTTCGACGTCGGGCTCGGGCGTACCGGCCGCGGCGCGGGCTTCCTGTACGGCATCACCGGCATCTCCGACCGCTTCGAGACGCGCGCGGGCTTCGTGCCGCGCAACGACTTCGTCGAGCCGCGGATCTTCCAGCGCTTCTCGTTCTTCTCGACGCCCGGGTCGTGGTGGGACCAGCACACGATCTTCTTCGCGACCCGCGCGCTGTGGAACTGGGACGGGTTCGGGCGCGACCTGCCGCTCGAGCGGCGCCTGAGCGTCAGCAACACGCTCACCTTCCGCGGCGGGTGGAACGCGTCGGTCGTCCCCGGCGTCGAGTGGTTCCGCTTCGACCCGGCCCGCTACGCCGATTACCGCGTCCTGGCACCGGGCCCCGAGGGACCCGACGCGCGTCCCTTCACGCCCGGCCGCACGATCGCGGCGCGCTACGTCCGCGCCGACGTCCGGACGCCGCAGTTCCGGTATGCCGGGTTCGCCGGCAGCGTCGCCGTGTCGAACGCCGAGCCCGACTTCTTCGAGACCGACATCACCGACCGCTTCGACTGGGACGTCACCGCCGACCTGCGCCCCACGCCGAAGATCCGCGCGCAGGCGCTCTGGCGGCACTCGCAGTTCACCCGCCAGCGCGACGGGACGCGCCTGCTCACGACCACGATTCCGCGGCTCCGGCTCGAGTACCAGCTCAACCGCTGGGTCTTCTTCCGGTTCGTGGGCCAGTACGAGCGCCGCTTCCGCGACGCCCTCCGCGACCCGGCGACGGGATTCCCGATCGGGCGCCTGCAGGCCGGCGGCACCGTGGCGCCGGTCGCGGCCCTCAACAGCAACCGGCTGCGCGCCGACTGGCTCTTCTCGTTCCTGCCGAATCCCGGGACCGTGGTCTTCGCGGGCTATGGCTCCACGGTCACCGAGGACGACGCGTTCAGCTTCCGCCGGATGGAGCGGCAGCAGGACGGCTTCTTCGTGAAGGTCAGCTACCTGATGCGGGCCGGTGGGCTGCGGTAGGGTCGGGCCCCGGGCCTACTTCCCGCGCAGTTCGCCGAGCAGCGTCGCGATCTCCTTCAGCCGTTCCTCGTCGCCGAACTCCCCCACGGCCAGCTTCGCCCCCGCCTCGAGCTGCGCCCGCGCCTCGGCGGGCTTGTCGTCGCGCACCAGCGCCCGGGCGTAGTCGAGGCGGAACATGATGAAGTCCGGCCGCAGTTCGACCGCCTTGCGGAGGTTGGCGGTGGCCTCGCCGAGCGTCGCCCAGCCGAGCCCGACCGGCATCCGGAGCGGGCGCGGGGTCTCGAGGAGCTTGAGGTGCGTGCGGCCGAGGATGTAGTGCGCCGTCGCCTGCTGCGCGGCGCCGCCGTCGCCGAGCTTGAGCGCCTGCTGGGCGTCGTCGCGGACGGTCTTGACGAGGTCGGCGGCCTCGAGCGTGCCACGGAAGAGCGCGATCTTGCCGCCCGAGGCGGCCCGGCGCACGTAGCCGGCGGCGGTCTTTGGGTTGGCGGCGATCGCCTGGTCGGCGAAGCCGCGCGCCTGCAGGTAGAACGTCTCGCCGGCCTTGTCGCCCGCCTGGTCCCCGAGCAGGTTCCAGACGCGCGACAGGCGCCAGAGCACCTCGAAGTCCTTCGGGGCGACGCGACGGGCCTGCTCGATCGTCGCGCGGGCGTCGGTGAGCCGGGCCGCCGCCAGCAGTGAATCGGTCCGTGCGGTCAGTTCGGCCACGTCCTGCGCCGCCAGCGGCGCGACCAGCGGCGCGACCAGCGGCGCGACCAGCGGCGCGACCAGCGGCGCGACCAGCGGCGCGACCAGCGGTGTCGCCGGGAGCACCGCCGACAACAGTGTCACCATTCGCCAGCCCCTGCCGATGCCCATCGTTTCGCTCCGTGTCGTGCGTCCGTCGTGGATTCGCGTCCTCCCCGCGCTCGCGGGGCTGCTCAGTATCGCCGCGACCCCGGCGTACGCGCAACGCGAGCAGTGGGCCGTCCGCTACGAGGGCTTCGGGCGCGGCGGCACCACGACCCCGTGGACGCCCGGCGGGGCCCCGTCGGCGGTGATGCTCGACAGCGGCATCACCGCGCAGCAGGTGACGGTACAGGGCGGCCTGCGCCGCGTGTACGGCAAGGACCAGAACCTGATGGTGCTGCACGGATTCGTCGCCCGCGCCGCGCGGCTCGGGTTGCCCTGGCCGCAGGGGGCCGTGCCGGGCTCGTCGGTCGCGCGCCAGCCGCTCGACCTCTACGCCCTGCAGTACGACTTCTGGTGGCTCAACACCGTCAGCGACGTCACCACGCTCGGCGTCATCGCGCGGCCCGGGCTCTTCACCGACGGTCGTGACATCGGCCTCGATCACTTCCGGCTCGAAGGCGCCGTGTTCGTTGACCGCGTCGTGGGCGACAACACCACGCTCGGCTTCGGGCTCGCCTACGGCTCGAACTTCGGCGTCGCGATTCCCGTGCCGGTGCTGCACGTGGTGCATCGCCGCGGCACGAAGGTGCTCCTCGACGGCTTCCTGCCGCAGCGGCTCACCGCTTGGTGGTTCCCGCGGAAGGGACTCGACGTCGGCCTCGAGGCCCAGCTCTTCGGGGCGCAGTACCGGCTGGGCGATCCCGCGTCGCAGCCGCGCAGCGCGGGGCAGTTCCAGTTCGCCAACGGCACGGTCGGGCCGGTGCTGCGGTGGAACCTCTTCGGGAAGACGTACCTGAACGTCGAGGCGGGGACGACGGTGGTCCGGCGCTTCAACTTCGCTCGGTTCGCGACGGGACCCGGCGAGGCGGTGCTTGGCTACGCGCCGGGCAACGCGCCGTACGTCAAGCTGGGGCTGGTGTCGCTCTACTGACGGGAGCGGCGACGGCCGTCGCGCCGCGCCGACGGTCACAGCCAGCCCCGCAGCCGGTAGTAGGCCCACGCGATCGTTTCGTACATGCCGAGCCGCACCGCCCGCACGCGGTCCGCCGGCGACTTGAGCGACCGGAACGCCGCATCGCGCGATGTTGCGGCGACGCACGTCACCGAGAGCTTCTCTCGCTCGAACAGGGCGCAGGCGCGCCTGGTGTGCATCGGTGACGTCACGACGGCGACCCGCGTGAAGCCCTCCCGGGCCGCGAGGGCTGCGGTGGCCTGCGCCTCGTCGCGCGTGTCGAAGACCTCGCGCGTGACGATCCACCGGGCGCCGAGGCCGGCAAGGGCGATCAACCGTCCTTGGTCGGCCTCGGTCGTGATCGCCGGGTCTTCGGGCAGCCGGAAGCGGGTCGTCACGAGAATCGGCGTCCCGAGCCTCTTGGCCAGCCCGAGGCCCGTCAGCAGCCGGTCCGCACCGACGCCGTCGAGCTGGCCGTCGGCGGTCAGCATCGCCGAAAGCACCACCACCGCCTGCACGCCGTCCTTGGGAACGCTGTCGTCGCGGACGAAGCGCCGCGTGAACTGGCGCGCGACGTCCGGCGTCGCCACCGTGGCGGTCAGCATGGCGACGGCGAGGAAGTTCGCGAGCCATAGCAGGCGGGCGGCGCCGAGCAGCCCCAGCAGGGCGCCGACGCCCAGACTCGGCAGGACGCCCCCCCAGACGCCGAGCTTGCCCGCGAGGCCGAGATGCGCGAGGAGCACCCACGCCGTGACGGCGAGGATCGCTCCCGCCGCTACGCCACGGCCGCGCTCCGCGCCGGCGGCCGGTGCCTTGCCCTTCGGCGGCATCAGCCCGCCCCCGCGCCGAATCGGCGGGCGCGAAGGGCGAGCATGGTGGCCGGGTCGTCGCTGATCAGCCCGCGGACACCTGCCGCCCAGAGCCGCTCGCCCTGGGCGGGATCGTTCACCGTCCAGACGTGCACCGGGACCCCCGCCCCGGCCGCCGCGCGCACGAAGCCCGCCATCGGCAGGGGGAGGCCCCAGTGGGTGGCGGGCATGGCGATGACGCGATACGGGAGTGCCGGCGCTGTCCGCCCGAGCAGCGCGCGCGGGAAGAGCCGCACGAGGTCGGCCTGCGACGCGCCGGTGGCGATCGCCGAGCCAGCGAACGGTGGCATGGCGGCGGAGACGAACGATGCGACGATGCAGCGCGCCTCCGCGCGCGCCGCCTCGATCAGGCGGCGAAGCGGGCGCGCCACCTCGGGCACCTTGAGCTCGATCAGCAGCGGGACGTCGGGAAAGGCCTCGAGGACCTCGGCGAAGCGCGGAATGCGCACGCCGGTGCCGCGGTACGGGGTGTCGCCGGCGCGCGCGAAGCGTGCGCCGGCGTCGAGGTGCGCCAGCTCGCTCCACGAGAGCGCCGCGACGGCCCCGCGGCCGCCGGTGGTGCGCGCCACGGTGGGATCGTGGTGCACCACCACCTCGCCGTCGGCGCTCAGTCGGACGTCGAGCTCGAGGGCGTCCACGCCGAGCGCGACCGCCTGGCGGAAGGATTCGAGTGTGTTCTCGGGGGCGTGCGCGGCGTTGCCGCGGTGGCCGACGATGGGGCGGAGGTCGCGGTGGAGGAGGGGATGCATGTGACGGGCACGAAAACGCATCGGCGCCGGCCCCCGCAAGGGAGCCGGCGCCGATGCGCCGAGCCGGTTCAGCTCAGAACGTGTACGACAGCCGGGTCATCACGAGGCGGCCGATGTTCGGCACGCCGGCGAAGGTAGGCACCTGGTTGTCGAACAGGTTGGTCGCAGTGAGCGACCAGAGCGCGTCCTTGCCGCCGAGCTGGAAGCGGTAGGTGAGCCCCAGGTCGAGCATCATGTTGACCGGGACGCCGCCGAACTGCGAGTTGTAGGCGAACGTGCCCGCCGGGCAGGTGCCGCCGAAGCTGGTGATCGGGCCCGGCGTCGCGTTGGCGATGGCGCCCGGGTTGCCCGGGGCGATCGCGTTGCAGTAGCCGGTGTTGTACACGCCCGAGTTCACTTGGAAGGCGTCGGTGTAGCGGCCGCGGACCTCGCCGCCCCAACCCTTGCCGGGCTCCTGCTGGTACCGGACCGTCAGTTGGCCGCGGAGGCCCGGCGAGTTCGTCGCGAGCGGCAGGCCGTTCGAGTCGAGGAACTCGCCGAACTGCGTGCGGTTCACGCCGCCAATGGTGCCGCTGAGCGTCCACTGGTTGTCCAGCAGGTACTGCATGGACGCGTCGGCACCGTACACCCACAGGCGACCTTCGATGGTCTGGTAGGTCGCGAGGAGGTCCGGGCTCTGCCCGAAGGTCGCGTCGTTGAAGGTGATCGTACCGAGCGGCGCGCGGGCGAGATTGCCGAGAGCCGCCGGGACGAAGCCGTTGATGGCTCCCGAGACGATGCCGTTGACGAGGGTCGGGATGACCGTGGTGGGGACGCCGGCCGCCCCGAGGGCGCCGGCGAGCGCCGTGGTGTAGCCGGAGCCGACTACGCCCGTCTGCAGACGCGCCCCCATGTAGCCGCCGATCGCCGCCTGGTTCGCGGGGCTGCCGGCGTCCATGAAGACGCTCGGCGTCGCGAGGCCGGCCGGCGTGCCGACGTCGCGTCGGAGCTGGGTCCAGCCCGCGAAGTCCATCGAGAAGCGCTGGCCGATCGCCCCCTTCCAGCCGATCTCGAAGGTCTCGTTGTACGTCGCGCGCAGGCGCGCAAGGTCGGCGAGGACCGCCGGCTGGATGTTCGCGGTGGCGTTGTTGATGAAGGCGACGCGCGTCGGGATGTTCGCCGTGCTCGGGGCCCCGGACCGCAGGGCGTCGATGCCGCCGGTGGCGGCGGTCGCCGTCGCCGTGGCGACCGCGCCGACGATCGTCGGAATCAGCGCCCCGAGGCCGGCCTGCGTCAGCGCCGTCTGGATCGCCTGGTTGAACGCCCCCTGCAGCCCCGCGGCGGGCCCGCCGATGAGCGCGGTCCGCTGCGCGGTGACGAGCCCGTTCCATGCCGTCGCGGCGTTGGCGCCGGTCTGCAGGAACGTGCCCGGCGTGCCGCCCGGGACGAACGGCGAGCGCATGCAGAACGCCCCGAACACCGAGCCGGTGCCGCACGAACGGTCGAACTGCCAGCCGTTCGCGTTGCCGAGCGCGCGCAGGTCGTAACCCGAGCCGCCGAGGTTGCGGGCGTTGATGAGGTCGAGGAAGAACGCGAAGTTCGCCGGCGTGTTGAACGCGCGGTTGTACGTCAGGCGCCAGGTCTCGTTCGCGTTCGGCTTCCAGAGCAGCGCCGCGCGGGGCGAGAAGAACGTCCCCTCGAGCTGGCTATGGTCGTCCACGCGGATCGCACCGAGGAGCTCGAGCGTGTTCGTGAGCTTGTACTTGCCCTGCACGTAGCCGCCGATCTCGGTCACGTCGGCGTTGTTCTCGTTGCGGCCGTTGATCGTCCCGGCAGTGTTCGGACGGGTGGCGATGTAGTCGGCGCCGTAGGTGAGGTCGAGCTTGCCGGCGGTCAGGCCGTGCTGGACCTGCGCCGAGAAGACCTGCGACTTGTCCACGATCGGCTGGCCCGAGCGGAGCAGGAAGGTGTTCGTGATGCTCTGCCCGTTGTCGTTGCCGGCGTCCGACGAGTTGAGGAACGCCTGCGCGAAGAATCGGCCCCAGCGGACGCGCTGCTGGATGTTCTGGTACGTCCAGCCCTTGATCTGCGAAGTGCCGTTGGCACCCGTGAGCTCCATGCCGTTGTTGACGTTCGTGAAGCCGTAGGTCGTGATGAGCTCGAGGTCACCCTTCTCGCCGCGGGGACGCCAGTCGAGGCGCGCCTCGCCCGTGTAGCGGCCCACGTCGAAGTTGCGGACGTTCGGCTGACCGGCGCGGCCCGGGGGGGCGGCTGCCGCGAACGTGGTGGGCTCGGCGAGGTCGGTGAACCGGAAGTCCTGCCCCTGCATGTACTCGCCCGAGAGCTTCACGCCGACCTTGTCGCCGATCGTGTGCGCGGTGCGCAGCCCGGCGCGGATGATGCTCTGCGAGCCGCCGTCCACCGAGATCGTCGTCCCCTGCGAGTTGAACGGCGACTTCGTGATGATGTGCATCGCACCGTTGCCCGAGTTCGGGCCGTAGAGCGCCGAGGCCGGACCGTTGAGCACCTCGACCCGCTCGATGTCCTCGTTCGTGCCCGTGAACAGGAAGGGGACGTTCACGCGCAGCGACGGCACGCCGGCGAAGCGGTAGTCCTGCAGCATCAGCATCGCGCCGGAGAACGCGTTGTTGAAGCCGCGCGAGACGATGTTCGACTGCACGATGCCGCCGGTCGAGATGTCCACGCCGGGCACGTTGCGGAGGTTCTCCGCCACCGTCACCGCCGGCCGCGCGGCGATCTCCTCGTTGGTCACCGAGATCACCTGCGCCGGGGCGTCGAGGACCTTCTCGGGCTGGCCGCGCGTGCTCGTCACCGCGATCTGCTGCAGCGACGTCTTGAACGGCGTCATCGAGACGTCCACCGTCGTCGTCTGCCCGGCCGTGACGGTCACGTTCTGGACCCGGCGGGCCGTGAAGCCGATCGCCGTGACGTACAGCTGATAGGTGCCAGCGGTCAGCGGAATGCTGTACCGGCCGTCGGCGCCGGACAACGCGGGCGCGGCGGCCTGCACCTGCCCCGACGTCAGCACCGTGATCCGCGCGCCGGCGATCGGCTTGGCATCTTCGGCGTCCACCACTCGGCCCGTCACGGTGCCGGTCTGCTGCGCCGGCAGGACCGACGCAACGACCGCCAGCATGACGGCCACTCTACGGACGAAACGCATTGGCTGTCCTCGGTGAGGGGAATAGTCCCCGGCGTGCGACCGTCGTCGGCCGGAAACAGCAGAATGTGACGACGCAGTCGTGATTTGCGTCACACGCCTCCGCTAAACTTCGGAATCGCCTGACGTTACGAGTCAGCGCTACCCGGTCAAGACTTGACCACCGGTACAAGTCGCCAAGTAGTGTAGGGCTTTCACCCTAGAACTCCCCGCCCGGCGGGGCTCCATGACGCGCTTCCCCGGATTCTCGCCCGCCGCCCTGCGCTTCCTGCGCCAGCTCAAGCGACACAACCGGCGCGACTGGTTCGAGGCCAACCGTCACATCTACGACGACGACCTCAAGCCCACCCTCGCCACCCTCGTCGAGGCCATAGACGACCGCTTGGCAGTAGCCGTCCCGGAAATCGTCGGCGACACCAGGCGGTCCATCTTCCGCATCCATCGCGACGTGCGCTTCAGCAAGGACAAGTCGCCCTACAAGACGAACGTGGCGGCCTGGTTCTTCCACCGGCGGGCGGGGAAGGGGGTCGGCGGGTCGGCCCCCGACGGGGGAGCCGCCGGGTTCTACCTGCACGTCGAGCCGGGGGCGAACCAGGTGGGGGGTGGGCTCTGGATGCCCCTCGCGCCCCAGCTGGCGAAGGTGCGCGAGGCCATCGCCGCGAAACCCGAGCGGTTCGCCGCCACGATGACCGGCAGCTTCCGCCGCCGCTTCGCCGGGCTCGACGACGAGGCCGTGCTGGTGCGGCCGCCACGCGGCTTTCCGGCGGACCACCCGGCGATCGGATGGCTGAAGTACCGGTCGTTCACGGCCACCCAAGCCCTCGCCGACGCGGCCCTCGCCTCCCCGACGCTGCCGGACGTGGCGGTGAAGGCCTTCACGGCGCTGCGGCCTTTCGTGCGCTTCCTCAACGACGCGCTCGGCTACCCGCCCGACGAGCGCCGCGTCTATTGAACGTGCACCGCTAACGGATCCCGAGCACCTTGTGCGTCTGCACGCTGAGGTGCCAGCGCGGATGCGCCAGGCAGTAGGCCAGCGCCGCGCGCGTGTTGGCCGCGACGTCGGGACCGTCCATCGGCTGCAGCGACCAGTGAGTGAAGTCGAGATTATCGAACCGCTCGGGCATCGCCCCCGGCTGCGGATAGACGAGCTTGAGTTCGTCGCCGCGCGTGAGGACCAGCGGGGCCGTGTGCTTGGGGCTCACGCACACCCAGTCGAGGCCGGCGGGTGCCGGCTGGGTGCCGTTCGTCTCGACGGCCACCTCGAACCCGCGGTCGTGCAGCGCCGCGACGGCGGCGTCGTCGAGCTGCAGCAGCGGCTCGCCGCCGGTGCACACCACGAACTTCCGCGCCCGGACGTCGCCGGTGGCGGGCCAGCGGGCGTCCACCGCCGCGGCGAGCTCGGCGGCCGTCGCGAAGCGGCCGCCGTCGGGTCCCACGCCGACGAAGTCGGTGTCGCAGAACGTACACGTGGCCCCGGCCCGGTCGGCCTCACGCCCCGTCCACAGGTTGCAGCCGCTGAAGCGGCAGAACACCGCCGGCCGTCCGGCGTGGTGCCCCTCGCCCTGCAGCGTGTAGAAGATCTCCTTGACCGCGTACGTGCTCACGTCCGTGAAGTCCCGGCGTAGCGCGTGGGGTCGGGGACGCCCGCTTCCGCGAAGCCCCGCGCCCGCAGCCGGCAGGCGTCGCACGCGCCGCAGGCGGCACCTTCCGCGTCGGGGTCGTAGCAGCTGGTCGTGCGCGCGTAATCCACGCCCATCGCGAGGCCGTGGCGGATGATCTCCGCCTTCGTCATGGCGATCAGCGGTGCGTGCACGGTGAAGCGATCCCCCTCGACGCCGGCGCGGGTGGCGAGGTTCGCCAGCGCCTCGAAGGCCCCGATGAACGCCGGGCGGCAGTCGGGATAGCCCGAGTAGTCGAGCGCGTTCACGCCGATGAACAGGTCGCGGGCACCCAGCACCTCGGCCCAGCCCAAGGCGAACGACAGGAAGATCGTGTTGCGCGCCGGGACATAGGTGACCGGGATGCCGGTGGCGATCTCGTCCTCCGCGCGCCCCTTGGGGACGGCGATCGCGTCGTCGGTGAGGGCCGACCCGCCGAACGCGCGCAGGTCGATCTCGGCGATGCGGTGCTCGACGGCACCGTACCCCCGGGCGACGTCGGCCGCGGCGGCGAGCTCGTCGCCATGGCGCTGCCCGTACCGGAACGACAGGCAGTGCGCGGCGAACCCGTTCCGCACCGCGTGGGCGAGGAGCGTGGTGGAGTCGAGCCCCCCCGAGAGCAGGATGACGGCGCGGCGCGGCATGCCGGAAGTTAGCCGACCCGTGGCGGCGGCACGTGCCGCGCGCAAGCTTACGACCGTCGGGCCGCGACCGTCGGCACCGACGGTCGCATCGGCGGTGGGCCCATTCGGGCACGCCGCGCGTCGTTCGCCACCCGCAACCGGAGTTCGTTCGTGTCCGTCGCCCTTCGCTCGACCCTCGCGGTTCTCGGGTTCGCCCCGGCGCTCGTCGCCGCGCAGATGCCGGCCGCCGGTCCGCTCAAGCACGAGGCCAAGCCCACGTCCGCGGCCATCTCGGCGCAGGACCTCATGACGCGCCTCTACGTCTTCGCCGACGACTCGATGCAGGGGCGGGCGACGGCTACGCCGGGCCACGACAAGGGCGTCGAGTACATCGCCGCGGAACTGCGCAAGCTCGGTCTCAAGCCGATGGGCGACAACGGCACCTACTTCCAGACGGTCCCCCTCGTGCGGCGGGCGATGGACCCGGCCTCGACGATGACGGTGGACGGCCAGGTGCTCGCCTTCGGCACCGACTTCCTCTATCAGGCGATCAACGGCGGCCCGACGAAGTTCGACAACGCGGCCGTCGTCTGGGGCGGGCAGTTGGGCGACACCACGAACATCCTGGCGGACGTGTCGGGCAAGTTCGTCCTGCTGCGTCCGTCGCTCGGGGCGATGAACCAGCGCGCCCTGATGGCGCAGCTCGGGCGCTACACCGGCGCTGCGGGCATCGGCATCGTGCTGCCCTTCCCGGCGATCCCGCCGGCGCAGGCCCGCGCCGCGCAGGTCCCGCGCGTCACCCTGCCCGGGGCCCCGATGATGCCCGGGCTTCCCGGCGGGATCGTGCAGCTGACGGCCGGCGCGGCGGTGAAGCTGCTCGGCATGCCGCTCGATTCGGCGAAGTTCGGGATGGCCGGCAAGGCCGTCTCGGGCGACATCCGCATGAAGGACGAGCCGGCCCCCTCGCGCAACGTCATCGCGATGCTCGAGGGGCGCGACAAGGCACTCAAGGGCCAGATCGTCTCGGTGGGCGGGCACAGCGACCACGTGGGCCTGACGCCGACGGCGGTGGACCACGATTCGCTCAAGGCGGTGAACTGGGCGCTCAACCGGCACGCCGTGGAGAACGGCAAGCCGGCCGCCGGCCCGGTGCGCGACTCGATCGTCCGCGCGGTCGTTGCCGGCCTCAAGAGCAGCGGCCGCCGCGACTCGATCCGCAACGGCGCCGACGACGACGGCTCGGGCTCGATGGCGGTGCTCGAGATCGCCGAGGCGTTCGCGAAGGCGAAGCAGAAGCCGAAGCGCTCGATGCTCTTCCTCTGGTACACCGGCGAGGAGGTCGGCCTGCTCGGCTCGCGGCACTACACCGATCACCCGACCGTGCCCCGCGACAGCGTGATCGCCAACCTGAACATCGACATGCTCGGCCGCGGCCGGACCGACGACATCAAGGGGGGCGGCGACGCCTACCTGCAGCTGGTGGGCTCGCGGCGTCTCTCGACGCAGCTGGGCGACCTCGTCGAAGCGGTCAACGGCAGGCGGAAGGCGAAGCTCACCTTCGACTACACGCTCGACGCCGACGGCCACCCCGAGAACATCTACTGCCGGTCGGACCACTACAACTGGGCCCGCTACGGCATCCCGGTGACCTTCTTCACCACCGGTCTGCACGGCGACTACCACCAGTCCACCGACGAACCGCAGTACATCGACTACCCGCACTTTGCGTCGGTGACGCAGTTCATCGCCGACGTGATGGGCGAGCTGGCGAACGCGAAGGACAAGCCGGTGGTGGACAAGCCGAAGCCGGATCCGAACGGGACCTGCCGGCAGTAGTCGCCCACGCCGCGGGGGCGTCCCGCTACGGTCCGGCCGCCGGTTGTTCGGCCATCCGCAGCGGGAACTCCCCCGTGGAGCGGAGTTGCATCTGCGCGACGAGGGCCCGGAGTCGCGTGGCGTTCTCCAGCAGGTGCGCCGCCGCCGACGTCATCTCGTGGCAGGCGGCGCCCTGCTCCTGGGTCGAGGCGCTCACTTCCTCGGCGGCCGCGGCGTGCTGTTCCGCCATGCGGGCGATGACCTGCAGCCCGTCCGCGGCGCCGTCAACCGCCTGCACGTTCTCCAGCGCGCCGAACGTCAGGCCGCTCGCGGCGTGCCGCGTGCGCTCGGCGGAACCACCGATGGCGGCCAGCGCCTCGTCGAGACCGCGCGACACCGTCTCGATCTCGGCCACCGACCCCACGCCCGCTGCCATCGTGCGGGACGCCGTCGTGACGCGGCGGGTCACGCCCTGCGTCAGCTTCACCACGTCTTCCGCCGCCGCCTGCGCCTGTTCGGCGAGGCGGCGCACCTCGTCGGCGACGACCGCGAAGCCGCGACCGGCGACGCCGGCGCGGGCGGCCTCGATCGCGGCGTTGAGGGCGAGGAGGTTCGTCTGCTCGGCGATGCGCCCGACGGTCACCACGAAGCGCGAGATGTCGTCCACCGTCCCCGACAGCTGCTGCACCTCGCCCGCCGCCGAGCCCACGGCGTCACGGACGTTGCCGAGGATCGTCAGTGCCCGCTCGATCTCCCCCCGCTTGTCCGCGGCGGTGTTCTCGATCACTTGCGCCAGTGCGTTGACGTCCTCGGCACCCGCCAGCACCGCCTCCGCCCGGGCGCGCATCCCTGCAAGCTGCTCCTCGACGCGCTGAAGCTCCCGCACCTGCGACTCGGCGCCGCCCGTGACGTCCGCCATCGCCGTCGCCATGTGGCTGGCGGACTGCGCGACCTGTTCGCTCACGCCCGACAGATCGCGCGCGGAGCGGCCCACGTCGTCCGACGCCTGCACCGCCGCCGCAGTCACTCGGGCGAGCTGCTCGGCCGTCGTGTTCATCGCCGTCGCGAGCGCGCGGAACTCATCGGGGAGGTCGCCGCCGGTGCGGGCGTCGAGATTGCCCGAGGCCAGCTCGCGCGCCTGCGCGACCAACCGTCGCAGCGGGGTCCCGATCCAGCGCACCGTGGACCACACCGTGAACAGCCCGAGCAGCGCCGCGAGGGCGGTCGCGATGAGCATGATCGCCGTCCGCTGGCGCGCGTCCTCGGCCAGCGCCTTCGCCGCCTGCTGCCCCTTGACCGTCTTGATCAGTCCCAGCTGCTGGACGTCGTCGAGCAACTGCGAGACGATCGGGGTCGCCGTCTCGGCCTCGACCACGGCCTCGGACTGACGGCCAAGGTCCGCGAGCCGGTGCGCCAACGCATAGCGCGACTCGAGGTCCGCCAGCCGGCGGTCGATGTTGGCGATGAGCGCGACCTCCCGCGACGACTGACCGGACTGGCGGCTCATCTGGCGCACCAGCGCGTGCGACGCCCAGCCGAGCGTCTGGAACTGGGTCCGCGACTCGGCGTCGCGCTGGTCCACGTAGTGGGTGGCGGCCGAGATCTGCCGGGCCGTGTTCGCCGAGAGGCGCGAAGAGAGCTCCGCCTCGACCTGCACCCCCGTGAGCATCGAGCCGATCGCCGTGCTCATCGCCGTCAGGGCCCCGCGGGCGGCGAGGCCCGCGCCGACGAGGAGCAGCACCAGCACGCCGAACCCCGCGACCAGCCGGTCGCGGATCGAGTCGAATCGGAGGCCCCTCATCGCGCCCCGACCAGCGTCAGGCGGCCGTTGACGACCTTCGTCATGCGGATCCCCTTGTCCACGGGGTCGCCGGTTGGCCCCAGCCGGATGGTGCCGGTCGCCCCCTCGAAGCGGTTCCCCGCCGCGAGCCACGCCCGGATCCGCGCCCGGTCGCGCCCGACGGCCTTGACGGCCTCGGCGACGAGCAGCACGGCATCGTACGCGAGCGCCGCGTTGTTGTCGGGCTCCATCCCCCAGCGCTGCTTGAACGCCGCGACGAACGCCTGGGCTGCGGGCCGCGGGTCGGACGCCACGAACGGCACGCCGAGGTGGATCCCCGCCGCGGCGGCGTCGCGGGCCACGGGCACCCAGCCGTCGCTGCCGAGCAGGTCGGCCGCCAGCCCCGCCGCACGCGCCTGGCGCACGAACGGGATCCCGGTGGCTTCCGTGCCGGCCATGAAGACGAGGTCCACCTGCTGCTGCTTGAACCACGCCACGAACGGCTCGAAGTCCGCGCGGTCGGGGGCGATCGGGTCCACGCTGACGATGCGTCCCTTGTAGGCCCGCTGGAACGCGGCGGCGAGGCCGCGTCCGTAGGCGTCGTTGTCGTAGAGGATCGCCGCGCGTTGGCGGCCGAGCGTCCGGGCGAAGCCGGCGAGGGCGATCGCGGTGGCCGAGTCGCTCGGCACCACCCGGAAGACCCACGGGGAGATACCCGTGACGTCCGGCGACGTCGCCGTCGTCGCGACAGCCGGCAGGCCGGCCGCGTCGTAGACGGGCGCCGCCGCCACCATCGCCCCCGACGCGAGATGACCGACCACCGCCACCACCCGCCGGTCATTCGCGAAGGAGTCGGCGACCGCCGCCGCCACGGCACCGTTCGCCCGGTCGTCGAGGGGGCGCAAGACGACGCTGTCGCCCGCGATGCCGCCCGCGGCGTTCAACTGCGCTACCGCCAACTCGCTGCCCCGTCGGCTCATCGCGCCGTAGTCGGTGTCCCACTTGCCGGCCGTGCCAAGGACGACGGGACCGCCGGCCTTCGCGCACGCGGCGAGGGCGAGCAGCACGAGCGGAGCGAACGTCGCCGGGGCGCGTCGTCGCGTGGGACGGACCATGGGAATGGCGGGATGAGGCGGGGAGGATGCCGGGGCTCCGGGCGGAAGACGCGGCTCCCCGCCGGAGGTCACGCCGGCCGCGCCGCCGGCTCCTGCTGCGACAGGCAGTGGAGCGTCCCGAGTCCCCAGACGAGGTCCACGGCGTGGATCCCGGTGACGACGCGGTCCGGGAAGCACCCGGCGACGATGTCGAGCGCGATCCGGTCGTTGGGGTCGTTGAACGTCGGCACCAGCACCGCCCCGTTGGCGACGTAGAAGTTCGCGTAGCTCGCCGGCAGCCGGACCCCGTCCATCTCGACCGGCCGCGGGTAGGGGAGCGTCTTCACGCGCAGGTCCGGGGCGTCGGTGGCCAGGCGCTGGAGGTTGTCGGCCGAGCGGCGGTGGTTCTCGTCGGCGGGATCGGGCTCGTGCGCCACGAGCACCGTGTCGGCGGAGACGAACCGCGCGATGTCGTCCACGTGGCCGTGCGTGTCATCGCCCACGCATCCCTCGCCCAGCCAGATCACCCGGCGGATGCCGAGCCACTCGGCGAAGACGCGCTCGTAGTCGGCGCGGCCCATCCCGGGATTGCGCTCCTGCACCGGCGAGAGCAGGCATTCCTCGGTCGTCAGCAGCAGGCCGGCGCCGTTGCCGTCGATCGCGCCTCCTTCGAGCACGACCCGCTCGACCGGGTCGGTCGGCTGCATCGGCGCGTGGCGCGAAAGACCGGTGATCCGGGCGACGTGCTCGCCGACCTCGGCGTCGTTGGCGTGGTTGTCGTACTTGGCCCACGCGTTGAAGCGCCAGTGGACCAGCTGCGGGCGGCCGGTGGCATCGTGCACCACGGTGGGCCCCGAGTCGCGGGTCCAGACGCGGTCGGTGGGGACGTCGTGCAGGCGCACGCGCTCGGGCGGGACGCCGTGCATCGCGAGCTTCTTGATCGCGTCGCCCTTCACCTGATTGCCGTGGCAGAGGATCTCGACCTGCTCGGTCTGCGCGAGCACGCGCGCGATCTCCGCGAAGACCCACGGGATGGGCTCGAACTTGCCGGGCCAGTCGGGCTGGTGGTGCGGCCAGGCGAGCCAGGTGGCCCGGTGCGGCTCCCACTCGGCCGGCCAGCGCACGCCGGGAATCCCCGCGGGCCCGGCGGTCACCGGCCGATCCAGCGCTGCAGGATCGGCCCGTAGGCGTCAATGCGGCGGTCGCGAAGGAAGGGCCAGTTGCGTCGCGTCTCCTCGATCAGCGAGGGATCGCACTGCGCGACCAGCGTCGCCGGCACCGTGCCCGCCTCGGCGAGCGGCCGGCCGAACGGGTCGTACAGGAACGAGTGGCCGAAGAACTCGAGCCCGTCCGTCCCCGGCTCCGCCTCGAAGCCCACGCGGTTCGCCGCCGCCACGAAGACGCCGTTGGCGATCGCGTGCGCCCGCTGCGCGGTGCGCCACGCGTTGACCTGCGCGTCGCCGAAGCTCGCCTTCTCCGCCGGATGCCAGCCGATCGCCGTGGGGTAGAACAGGATGTCGGCGCCGAGCAGCGCGGTGATGCGCGCGGCCTCGGGATACCACTGGTCCCAGCAGATCAGCACGCCGATCGTCGCATACCGCGTCTTCCAGACCTTGAAGCCGCTCGCCTGCGCGAGCGGACCGGGGCCGCCGGCCTCATGCGCGTCGGCCGTGTCGCCCGGCGCGAAGTAGTACTTCTCCTCGAAGAGCGGGTCGTGCGGGATGTGCATCTTGCGGTACACGCCGAGCACGGTGCCGTCGGCGTCGATGACGGCCGCGGAGTTGCGGTACAGCCCGGGGCCCTGCCGCTCGTAGAGGGGTGCCACGATCACGACCGCGAGCTCCGCCGCCACCGCCGCGAGCCGCGCCACCGTGGGGCCGGGCACCGGCTCGGCCAGGTCGAAGCGCGACGGGTCGAGCGCCTTGCAGAAGTACGGCGCGTTGAAGAGCTCCTTGAGGCAGATGACCTGCGCGCCCTGGGCATGCGCATCGCGGATGGCGACGACCGTCCGCTCGAGGGTCTCCGCGGCGGTCGGGGCGACGCCGTCCTGGATGAGGGCGACGGTGAAGGGCGCGGGTGTGGGCATCGGGGAAACCTACATCGATCGGGACCGGGCACGATGGCGCGACGGAACGTCGTGTCGCGGGTCCGCGGCGTTCGCGGCGCGCCCGCTAGCGGATCGCGACCATCCCGACGACGACGTCGCGGACGTTCGTCCCGCTGTGCCCCGTGCGCAGCAGCGCCCCCGCCGCGTCGAGGGCCGGGAACGCATCGCGGCCGGCGAGGTGCGCCGCCGGGTCGCGCCCTGCGGCCCGGATGGCGTCCCATGTCGCGGCGTCCACCACCGCGCCGGCGGCGTCGGTCGGGCCGTCGCGTCCGTCGGTGCCCGCGGCGAGAATCGCGATGCCGCGGCCGAGGCCGCCGAGCTCCTTGAGGGCGCGCGCGGCCGCGAGCGCGAGGTGCTGGCAGCGGCCGCCGGCGCCGTACGTCTCGTCCACCAGCCGCACGGTCGTCTCGCCGCCCCAGAGCATGCACGCGTACTTCCCGGGATCGCGCACGCCGAGCAGCCCGCCCTCGCGGAAGTGCACGAGCTCGTCCACCAGCCGCCGCGCGGTCTCCGCCGCGTCGCCGAGCAGCGGCTCGCGCGAGATCGCCACCGGCATCACCCCGAGCTCGGTCGCCCGCGCGGCGCCCGCGCGCAGCGCGTGCGGGTTGCCGAGGATCACCTTGCTCGTCACGCGGCCGAAGCCCGGGGCGCCCGGCTTCGGCGTCTCCGGTGCCTCGCCGCGCTCGACCCGCTCGAGGTACGCCACGCACCGTGCCGGCAGGCGGCGCAGCAGGTCGTGCTCCTCGAGCATCTGCCGCACGTCGCGGGCGGTGAGCACGTCCGGCGCGCACGGCCCGGAGGCGATGAACGTCGGGTCGTCGTTGGGGACGTCGGAGACCATCAGCACGTGCACCGCGCACGGCGCGAGCGCCTCGGCCAGCCGACCGCCCGCCCAGCGCGAGAAGCGCTTGCGGACGGAGTTCATGACCGTGATGTCGGCACCCGAGCCCAGGAGCATTTCGTTGAGGGCGATCAGGTCGCCCCCCTCGACGCCCGGGACGGGGGCGCCGACGAGCGCCGAGCCGCCGCCGGAGAGCAGCACCACCACCTGGTCGTCCGCGTCGAGGCGCCCGATGAGCTCGCCGAGCCGGTCGGCCGCGCGGAACGAGTTCGGGCCCGGCAGCGGGTGTTCGCCCGTCACCGCCGTGAGCATCACGTGCGGCGCCGCCTCCCCGTGCGCGCCGACCACGACGCCGCCGGCGGGGGTGAGCCCGCGCTCGCCCAGCGCCTTGACGGCGGCCGAGGCCATCACGTGCGCCGCCTTGCCGATGGCGATCAGGAAGACGCGGCGCCCCCGCTCGAGCGGAAGCGCCGCGATTGCCTGCTCCGTCGCCGCCGCAGGGTCGGCCCCCAGCACGGCGGCGCGGTAGATGTCCTCCAGCAGAGGACGCACGGCGTCAGGGCTTGCCGCTGCTGACGCGGTCCACCGCCGCCTCGAGCGCGACGTAGTCGTCCTGACCCATCGCGCGGAACGGCCGCGCCTCGTGCCGGATCGTCCCGTCGGGGGCGACGACGGCGAGGATGCGGTTGTCCATCCGGTTCTGCGGCATGTACGCGCCGAAGAGCGTGCCCACCGCGCCGTCGGCGTCGGAGCCGAGCAGGAAGGGGAACTTCGCCTCCCGCGCCCACGCGTGCAGGTCCGCGGGTGCGTCGGTGGAGATCGCGAGCAGCACGACGTCCTTGCCGCCGTTGAACATCGTGGCGTACCGGTCGCGGTACGTCTGCAACTGCACGGTGCAGCCACTCGTGCGCGCCCGGGGGAAGAAGGCGATCACCACCGTCTTGCCCTTGAGCGACGCCAGCGAGACCGGGGTGGGAGTCGCGTTGTCCGCCGTGACGGTACCGATCGTGAAGTCGGGGGCCTTGTCGCCCACCTTGGGCGGGGTCTGGGCGGCGAGCGGCAGGGCGGTCGCCGCGAGGACGAAGAGCGCGCGCATGGGCGGGTCGAGGTGTCGGGGGGTCAGGAGGCGGATCGCGCGCGGCGGACCGCGGCGGCGAGGGAATCATACGCGGGCTGCGCCAGCTCGCGGAACGGGCGGGCCTCCCACGCGATGCGGCCGTCCTTGCCGACGACGATCAGGTGCCGCTTGTGGATCGGCAGGATCGGCATCTTGGCCGCGTAGAGTTTCCCGACGGCATCGGTGGTGTCCGCGCCGAAGGTGACGGGGGTGCCGAGTTCCGTCGCCCACGCGGCCAGCGTGCGCGGGTCGTCGGTGGAGATTCCGATGACCTGCACGAGCGAGTCGGTGCCGAAGAGCGCGCCGTACTGGTCGCGGTAGGCCTTCATTTGCGCGGTGCAGCCGCTGGTGCGGGCCTTCGGGAAGAAGGCGAGCACGACGATCCGTCCGCGCAGGCCGGAGAGCGTCAGCGTGCGCGGCGTGGCGTCGCCCGCGGTGACGGTGGCGATAGCGAAGTCGGGCGCCGGGGCACCGACGCGCGGCTGGGCGGCGAGCGGCGACGCGGCGACGGCCACGAGGGTGCCGAGGACGCGCGCCCGGGCGGGGAGTCGCAGAGGATGCATGGGTTACGTACGCGCGGCGGTCGCGCTCGGTGCCACGACGGTCAGGGCGCCCGGCCAGGTCCGCACCACCACCTCGCACCCCCGGGCCCGGGCGAATTCGCCGTCGGCCTCGAACACGGGCGGCTCGTCGAAGACGAGCCGGGTCTCCGTCGCGCGCCACGTCGCGACGGCGGGATGCCTCAGGTGGGTCCCGCGGATCGCGCGGGCGAAGAGCGGCACGCGGGCGAGGCCCCGGACGTCCCCGTACGTCGAGATGTCGAGCCGGCCGTCGGCGACGTCGGCGTCGGGGGCGATGCGGAACGTCCCCCCGAACCAGCGTCCGTTCGAGAAGACGAGCATCAGGCGACGCCCCCGCGCCGCGCCGTTGATGGCCACGTCCAGCCCGCGGTAGGTGAGCAGCTCGCGGAGGGCGGTGGCGACGTACACCAGCGGGCCGCGCAGCCGGGTCGGCCGCGCAAGCGCTTCGCAGACGACGGCGTCGAAACCGAACCCGGCACCATTGAGGAACGGCCGGTCGTCCACCGCGCCCATGTCCACGCGCCGCGTCGCACCCGCGGCCACGAGTCGCGCCGTCGCGCGGTAGTCGGCGGCGGGGAGCGCGAGCGACTTGGCGAAGTCGTTGCCGGTACCGGCGGCGAGCAGCGCGACGGGGGTCCTGATGCCGCGGGCGGCGAGGGCACCGGCGGCATTGCCCCACGTGCCGTCCCCGCCGAGGAGGGCGATCACCGAGGCACCCGAGTCGGCGGCCTCGAGGGCTCGCGCACGCTCGTCGCCAGGCCCGCGGGTGGCAAAGACGCGCACGGAGCCCGCCCCCGACAGGGCGGCTTCGGCCCTCGCCATCGCCTGGCCAGCGCGCCCGCGGCCAGCGGCCGGGTTGGCCACAAGAGCGATCGTCACGAAGCGGGCACGACGAACTGTGACATGGATTACAAAGCTAGCGGGCACTTTGACGTCCGCGCCGCCTGTCTGCACATTGCCTCCGTCATGAATGCCGTATCGAGTGCTCCGCCGACGGGTGAGGGCGTGTCCCCGTGAGTCGCCGGCGGCGCTTGGCGCTTGCCGCCCTCGTGTGCCTCGGTGCCGGCCTCGCGTGCCGCGACGCCCTTGGCCCCGGGGCACGCGCGATCCGGGCTGCATCGCTGAGCATCGCCGCCCCCGAAGCGGGTCTTGTCGCGCCGGACGGCTCACGCCTCGAGGTCGATCGCGGGACCGTGCGGATCACGCGCACCGGCGGGAGCGTCGCCCTCGAGCGGTCCTTCGACTTCCCGGCTGGCCAGCAATCGGTACAGGTCGAACTCGACATCCCCCTGTCGTCGCCGACGGAGCAGTTCACGGCCGGGATCCGACTCTTCAACGCCACGACGCTCCTCTTCCAGACGAGCGGACCGCTCACGGTGTCGTTCGGCACCGGGAATCCTTCGCCGGCGTTCCCACCGCCGACCTATGCGGGGCCCGGCGCGACGGTCACCTCGCTGACGATCGCGCCTCGCGACACGATCCTGACGTTCGGTGATTCGGTGCGCTTCCGCTCGACGGCGCAGGCGGGGGCGCAGCAAGTGCAAGCGTTCTTCGTGAACCTCACGACGTCCGACCCGCAGGTGACGGTGGGGACGACGGGCTTCGTCCGCGCCCCGTCTCGCCGCGGCTCGGTCACGGTGCAGGGGACCGTGCTCGGCACCTCGGTGACCGACCAGACGACCCTTCTCTTCGTGCCGCGGCCCACCGTCGTCACGCGCACGTCTGGCGATGCCCAGTCGGCGACGGTCGCCACCGCGCTGCCGCAGCCCCTGGGGGTCGTCGTCACCGCCGCCGACGGGCTCGGGGTGGCGAACGTGCCGGTGGTCTTCGCCGCGCTCGCCGCTGGTGCCTCGGTGGGGCAGACGACGGTCCGCACCGACGCGAACGGTGTCGCCTCGACGACCGCGACGCTGGGGACGGTGGCGGGAGCGCAGGGCTTCACCGCGACCGTTGCCGGCCTGCCGCCGGTGACCTTCACGCAGACGGCCAATGCGGGGGTCCTCGCGGCCCTCGGGTTCGCGGGTGCGCCGCCGGGCGCGATCAGGGCCGAGGCGCCGTTCACGGTCGTCGTCGAAGGTCGGGACGCGCTGGGCAACGCCACCACCCTCTCGGAGCCGGTCGCCGTGGCGTTCGGGACGCGGCCCGGCACGGCCACCCTGACCGGCCCGCTGACGGCGTCGCCGGTCGGCGCGACCGCGACCTTCACCGGGCTGCGCGCGTCGCGCCCGGGCACCGGTGGCACGCTCGTGTTCACGTCCGGTGCGCTCTCGCTGTCCAGTGGGCCCATGAACATCACCGTCGGGCCGCCGAACACGCTCGCGGTCGTCGCCGGTGCGCCGCCGACTTCTGCGGTGGTGTCGGGGATACTGCCCGATTCGCTGGTGTACCGTCTCACCGACGACCTGAGTGTACCGCTGGCGGGCGTCGCGGTGTCGTTCACGCTCGGAGGCCGGGTGGGGAATGTCGTTCGCGGCAGCGCCACGACGGACACTGCGGGGCTCGCATCCCCGGGTCGCTGGACCCTGGCCGCCTTGGCGGGCGCGAACACGCTCTCCCCCTCGGCGGGCCCAGCGACCGGCCCCACCGTCAGCGTCACCGGAACCGCGGGCGCTGCGGCTACCCTCGCGATCGACGCCGGGAACGCGCAGAGCGCGACGGTCGGCACGGCAGTCGCCGTGGCACCGCGTGTCCTCGTCACCGACGCCAACGGAAATCCCGTCGCTGGCGTGAACGTCACGTTCGCGGTGGCGAGCGGGGGCGGCAGCGTCACCGGCAGCAGCGCCACCACGGATGCGAACGGTCGAGCCGGCGTCGGGAGCTGGACGCTCGGCACGACCGCCGGTGCGAACACCCTGTCCGCGTCGAGCGGTCCGCTGTCGCCGGTCTCGTTCACCGCGACGGGGACGCCGGGTGCGCCGACGGTCATGGATTATGTCGCGCCGACGAACGGCGTTCAGGTGGGCCAGGCCGGGCAAGCCGTCGCGATCGCCCCGTCGGTGCGCGTGCGGGACGCCTTCTCGAACCCCGTACCGGGCGTCACCGTCACCTTCGCCGTCACGGCCGGCGGCGGCAGCGTGACCGGCGCGACGCCGGTCACGGACGCGGCCGGCATCGCGACCGTGGGCGGTTGGACGCTCGGCCCCTCGGGCGGGACCAACACGCTGCGGGCCACGAGCGGAGCGTTGGTGCGCGACTTCACGGCCACGACCGAGGCGCTCGTGGCGACGCGACTCGTGGTGTTGAGCGGCGGCAATCAGCGGGTGCGCCGGGGTCAGCCGTTCGCCACCCCGATCGTGGTGCAGGCGCAGACGGCGGGTGGCACCCCGGTTCCCGGTGAGCGCTTCTTCTATTCGCTGATCGCGCCGGATTCGTCCCAGGTCGGTTCCGTCGGCGGGTTCCTGACGACGGATGCCTCGGGGAACGCGACGATCGAGCCGTTCGCCGTCAGCGATGAGCCCGGTCCATATAGCGTGACAGTTGTCGGGTCGGGTCCGGTTACTGGCACCAGTGCGTTCCTGTTGGTGGTGGGCGATCCTGCGCGGCTCCTGCCCGCGACCCAGCAGTCCATCACGGTGGCGGCGGGTGCGGCGGTGCCGAGCAGCGCGTCGGTCACGGTGTACGACGCCAACGAGAGTCGCGTGCCCGACGCACCGGTGACGATGACGTGGTCGGCCCCCGACGTCGTCGCAATCGGAGGACCGATCACCGGGACGATCCTCGTGCGGCGTACGGACAGCGACGGCGTCGCTCAGTTGGGCGGCAGTGCGCCGGGGACCCCGGGTCGGTATCTCGTTCAGGCGTCCCTCGCCGGCGGCACCAGCGTGATTCTGGTCCTCAACGTCACCGGTCAGGCACAGGGCAGCCAGCGGGTGCTTCGGCCCCTCGCGAACGACGGCGCACGCGGCCCGGCCGGCACCACGCTCGGGGACCTGCCGTCGGTGGTACTCACCGACGCACTCGGAGGGGTGGTGGTCGGGACGACCGTGACCTTCGAACGTGTTGACCCGCTGGGGAACCGACAGGCGGCGGGCAGCGCCACCACCAACCCGGACGGCGTGGCGGTGCTGCCCGGCCCCTTCGCCCTGTCCGCGACGCCGGGCTTGCACCTGATCATCGCTTCGGCACCGGACGCGGCACCGGTGACGCTCACGGCGGCGGGCTGGGGTGCGCCGGCGGCCTTCGTGGACTTCTTCAGCCAAGTGCTTGTCCCCCAGCAGGTCGGTACCTCGGCGAGCGTATCGGCCACGCTGGTTGACGCGCTGGGGACACCGATTCGCGACGCCACGGTGACCGTGACGAACACGCAACCCGACAGCGTCGGAGGGATCATCACGCTGCCGACGCAAACCTTCCAGACGAACGCGAACGGACGCGTGACCGTCTCGTTCCAGGTCGGCACCAACCCGGGGCCGAACACCATGACGTTCACTGCGGGTGGCGCCTCCCGGCTGTTCACCATCACGGGAACGATTTTCCCGAACATCACTTCCGGAGCGTCGCCATGAGAGACGTTCACGCGGCGCGTCTTGCGGGTTGGGGGGTGGCGCTGCTCGCCGCTGCCGCCTGCCGGGACCACCAGCCACTCACCGCCCCCGAGCCCGAACGGCGCGTGCTGGCCGTCGCGCTGACCTGCGCCGGCGACCGCGTGTCGGTGTCGTGCAACACGGGCGCACCATCGGTGGCGACCACGGCGGAGGCAGCCATGGCGATGGCAGTCGCGGGGGCGCCGACGGCCCCGATCGGCGCGTCCGGCGTAACACCAGCGGAGGCGGCGGTGCGCGTCTTCGGCGTCACCGGCCGAGGCCTGGAGACGCTGGTCTATTTCAGCGCTATCTTCGGAAACCGCGTCTTCTACCAATTGTTTCTCGACAACCGGACCGGCCAGATGGTCGGGACGCTCGACGGGCAGGGGCCCGGCCCTGTCGGCATACGAATCGGCGTCGTGGGGGGGCCCACCGTGACGTCGGGAAGCGGCACGGTGCAGCCGGCGCTCACCAACGGGACGGGAACATTCACGCAGCCCGGGCAGCCGTTCTGGAGTCTCAACACCGTGCCGCTCCGCTCCGGGGAATCCAGCTTCGGGTCCGTCTCATTCGATGTGCCGGTGACCGTCGCGCGCTTCACCTTCCGCCTGCTGCTCGCGGCGGATCTCGCCGACGAGTCCGACGCCGGCCTGCTCGAGCGTCCTGACGGCTATTCGAGCTTCGCCACCGGCGGGTTCGGCGGATGCGGCGTGCGGGCGGACGGGTCGCTCTGGTGCTGGGGAGTGAACGACGAGGGGCAACTGGGCAACGGGTCGGTCTGGGCGTTCGGGACGGCCCAGCAGATCACCGACGGCAGCGCGTTGGCGCTGGGTGATGCCCACGCATGCCTGCTGGATGGTCAGGCCGTGGCGTGCGTCGGCTCCTTCGGCGAGTCGCAGCTCGGAAGCAGTTTTTCTTGGCAGGCCAACTGGAGCAACGTTCCCGTCCCGGCGATGCGTGTCCTCGCGGCCGGTGGCGGCAATACGTGCGGCGTACGCGTGCTCGACGACGTGCCCGTCTGCTGGGGTGATGGGCGTTTCGGGCAATTGGGGGTATTCGGGAATCGGAGCGACCCGCAACCGGTGCCGCTCGATCCACCGGCCGTCACCTCTCGGCTGTTCGTCGGCTCGGGGGGTACGATCTGCGCCCTCGCGACCAATTCGGAGGCCTTCTGCTGGGGGCGCAACGACGCGGGGCAGACGGGACGAGGCACGACGAGTCCCGGCGAGACGAGCCGTCAGGCGGTCGCCGGCGGGCGGCAATGGGTAGCGCTGGCGGTGGGCGAGAAACACGTGTGCGGGATCGAGAGCGGCACCGGCACGACCTATTGCTGGGGGGCTGGGGAGAAGGGGCAGGTCGGTTCCGTCGTCGCGAGTCTGACCGTCCCCGTGGCGGTGCCGTCGGTTCCTTCCGCCACCGCAATTGCCGCCGGGCGCGACTTCACCTGCATCGCCGCCGGGGCTGCCGGGGTCTGGTGCTGGGGGCGCAATCATCTGGGCCAGACGGGGACCGGCACGACGTCCGACGTGCTGGCCCCCACGCAGGTGGGGGTGCTGGCCGGCACGTGGACTCAGATCGTGGCCGGTGATGCACATGCGTGCGCCCTCAACACCGCGCGGCTGCTGCAATGCTGGGGAGACAACCGACGCGGCCAACTGTTCGCTGATGCGCTTGGCTTCAGTGCCAGCCCGACCCCGTCACGCACGCTGCAGCCCGGTGTGGAATTGGCGGGGGCGGCAGCCAGCCTCACCTGCCTTCGGGAGCCAACGGGCGGAAACCGGTTCAACCATTGGTGTTTCGGCTCGAACGCATCCTCCGTGTTCTCTTTCTCCTCCGTTCCGGTGCAACTGTCTCCTGTGGGCGTCCGCTCGGTGGTGCGGTGGCGGGCCGTGGGCGTCGGGGATGGGCACGCGTGCGCCCTCAACCGCAACGGCGTCGTGTACTGTTGGGGTCGAGGACACGGCGGCCAGCTGGGGCGGGGTGGGGTCGCGCCCGATCCCGTCCCGCGTCCGATCAATGCGCCGGGTGGTGACTCGGTCTTCACCGCGCTCGCGGTCGGAGGCGACCACGCCTGCGCCATACGCCAGAGCGACCGTCGGTTGCTCTGCTGGGGCCGCAACGAGTTCGGGCAACTCGGGGCCGGCGACCGCGTCTCGGAACGCCCCCCCTTGCCGGTCTCCGGCAACGACGAGTTCCTCGGGGTCGCAGCCGGCCCGCTCAACACCTGCGGCTGGACGGCCTCGGCTGTCCTGTGCTGGGGGGCCAATGCGGCCGGACAGGTCGGGATCGCCAGCTTCAACGATCAGCTGAATCCGGTCCAGGTGGGCAGCAGCTCGGCGGACATCGCCATTGCGATCGGCGGAAGCGACGACCCGGCGACGGGTTTCATCTGTGTCGCACGGCCGTTCCAGGGCCTCGTGTGCGCCGGCGCGAACGGCCGCGGGCAGCTCGGGCGTGGCTCGACGTCGGTCGCGGAGTCGCAGTTCGATCTGGCAACTGGTTTGCCTTCCGCCCTCGGCGTCCTCGTTCCGTCGGCAGGGCGCGCGCACGCGTGCGTCGCAGCCCTTGGTTCGAACCTGCTCCGGTGCTGGGGAGACCAAAGCGACGGACAGGTGCAGGATGGGGTGGCCTCGGTAACACCCGCTCTTACGCCGGTCGAGACCAACTTATTCGAATTCGTCCCTCGCACGGTGGCGAGCGGCGATCGTACGTGCTACGAGCGGGCCGGGGTCGGATGGTGGTGTCGCGGCGGGTCGAACCGCCGCGGCGAACTCGGGGGGGGAGTTACCCGGCGTGCAGAACC
>Ga0209972_10000012_pt1 | contig 212320 bp, 284 predicted proteins | sample NOAtaG_7_FD_187302 | JGI IMG/M metagenome (GOLD analysis project Ga0209972, IMG submission 187302) | Freshwater lake microbial communities from Lake Erie, under a cyanobacterial bloom - NOAA_Erie_Diel1S_2200h metaG (SPAdes) (version 2) | ecosystem: Environmental > Aquatic > Freshwater > Lake ... | reverse complement strand
TGGGCAATCATGAGCATTATCACGGTGACTATGCGAGGACTGCTAAAATTATTCGAAGCACCTTCGGTGATCTGAAAAATGTTCATTTTCTTGATAAAGAATATCGCATCATTAATGATGTTCTGTTCTTCGGCGGTACACTATGGACAGATATGAATAGTGAGGATCCAAAGACCATGCGGCGTATGGAGTACTGCATGAACGATTATAGACAAGTGGTAAACTCTAATCGGCAAGTGCATTATCGTCAAATGAGCACGGAACCAAATAATACCAGTTGGACAATGGCTACTCGTCCAGGGGCATTTTTACCCGAAGATACTGTAGAAGAGCATAGAGCCTTTCTAAAAGAATTAGATGTAGTATTAGAAAAGCATTCCAATATGTCAGTGGTTGTAGTAGGACACCATGCACCAAGCAAGGCAAGTACTCATCCAAGATACAAAAATGAGTATATGATGAATGGTGCATACAGCACTAATTTAGATAATTTTATTTTAGATCGTAGACAAATCAAATTATGGACTCATGGTCACACTCATGAGGACTTTGATTATATGATTGGTACTACAAGAGTGGTGTGTAATCCACGTGGCTATGATGGTTACGAAGAGCGCGCGGATAACTTTAAACTTAAATATGTGGAGATCTAAATGCACTTTATACTTTATGTCTTTATGCTAGTAGGTAACGAGTATAATTGGGTACCTAATGGTGAATATGAAGATGCAGTTCTATGTGAAATGGCTGGTAATGAATTGTATCGCAAAGCCAGATACAAGTGCCTTAGAAATAGGTATTGATTATGGAAAAGTTCGACGTAAGACAAATAATTGATCGCATCAGCCAGATGCAGTATTATAAAATCATCATTCCATTAGAGGATGAACTTGAATTTAGAGGGCCTGTTCCATTTGATATCAAAATCAATAAAGATGGTTTGGCTCAATTTACAATACTTGCATCATCATATGATGAAGCAGAGAAAAAGGCTTGGGATTATATAAATGGCGAAGGATCAACCACTTAAATCTTACACAGCAAACGTCGTTTCTATTCTTGAAAACGGCGATGCTGTGCTTCAACTACCTGACGATCTTCTAGCAGATATGCAATGGTCCGAAGGTGATATTCTTGATATGAAAATTGAGAATGGTAGTATTGTGATGGAAAAGATTAATCATGAACATGATTTGGAAGAAATCACAACAAAACAAGATATCCATTCTATCAAAAATTATCCATTCTCAAGGGAAGGTAAAGCGTTTGCATGCAAGAAATGCCGCAAAGTCTGGCTCAAAGCCAAGGAAGCCGGCAAGGAAAAGTGCATACCAAAAGATTAACACTTTATTAACGAAAATTAGCAATTTAACAACCGAAACTTTTTGCTTGACTCCTAATCTGTTTGGCTATATAATTATGATATGGTTAGGAAAAAACGTTCCGATCGCAGGCACATTATATACAGTATCACCAATACTGTAACCGGCGATTTCTACATTGGCATTACTCAGGGCTTTCGACAGAAAGATCTTAAAGTGCGTGTTCAAAAACATATTCGCAGAGCTTTGACTGAAGACAAAGACTGGGCTTTGTGCAAATCTATTCGCCACTATGGCGCAGAAACATTCTTTTCTCAAATACTAGAAGTAGTACGTGGCAAGACTGTCGCTCATAATTTTGAGCGTCAGCTTATTGCTGATTATTCACCCTCTCTTAATACACAATAGACATGAGCGGATATCAAAGCAAGAAACTAATTGCCAGAACAATTGATGGCAGAGATTTTGAATTTTTAGGCATGACCAAGACTGAAAGGCGAATGCTTGATAAAATTTGGAGTTTCGATACTAAGGATGAGCTGAAAGAATGGCAGGAGACTCTTTCAGAGGAAAAGGCACAATTGGCAGAGTCTTTAATTCTGCTAGTGCTATTAGAACACTTCGATAGATTTATTGAGGAAGCTGGAGATTATGAATTAGCTAACGAGGTGATTAGTAAATTCACATTGCACTGAGGTTAATATGAGCAAAATAGAAGATCGAGAAAAGCGTTTCAAGCGCCTGCAACGAGACAAAAATGCTGTTAAAAAGCAACTGCGAATAGTCAAAACTGTGGGAGGGCATTCTAGATATGAGCGAGAGCCGCATAGGCTAGAAAAGCATCATGCAATGAATTGTGGTGACCCCACCTGCTCACTTTGTGCCAATCCTCGAAAGATGTTTGGGTTAAAGACATTTCAAGAAATTAAACTTGAGCAAAATTTAGAAGTAATACGTGATACCCATAGCAATGGGCTTTTAATTGGAGAAAGTAATGAGTGACATCTTGAATAAAACATATGATCGATTCGATCTTGAGCAAGGCATTATGGATTGCTGGAAGGTAACTGATGATATCAGTCTATTGTATGATAATTTGGACAGCATGGACGACGATCGTCGAATGAACTACATGCTGGGCCTTATGGAAATGTACACGTTGAAATTCGAAAAGACGTGGAGTATTTTTGAACAACTTGTTCAAGACAAAAAGATCACTTGAATATATAATATGACTAACAGTATATTATGGGAGGACATACAAATGCGAGAATTTAACTTTTATCTAGATGCCTGGAAATTCTGCTATCTCAATGACATTTCTTATAGCTTGATTAAGCGTAAAGATTGGGCAAGTTGGGTTGTGGAGTTTGGCAATATGAAGGTAGTAGATTTGCCTACTACTCAGGCTGCATGAAACAAGAACCTACAGTTTTAGAAACAGTACTATGGATTTTACTTGCAGTATTTCTGGTGCTGCTTCTAACTGTAGGTTTTGATAGAGAAGAGGGTGATGAGTCATGTGGAAATACCATTTACAGAAACAACGACCACGGAAAGTCTTGCAATCAAGAGATTCCGATGGAAAAGATGACATGAAACTTAGAGATCAGGAATCTGCGCCATTGCAAGGTTTAATCATTGACTGGGATACTGCAGATCGTATTACTGTTGCATCTCTAAAAGATCATCTTGATTCGGTTAAAAAGCATAACGAACGCATTTCTCTGCAGACTGCAGAAAAGCCAAGTAAGCATTTGCAAGAGGACTTTGTATATAACATTAGATTAATCGAAGCGATGACTGTGGTGTTATCTTATTTTGGTCATGAAGTCTGATAAAGAACATGCTATGAAATTGTTTACCTGTAAGGTGTGTAAGCAAAAGTATTGCGACACTAAATTGTATTTCTACGGTACGAAATCTGAAAAATGTATGTGGTGTACTAAATTTCCGAAAAAGAAAAATGATAGACAATTTACTTGACATACTACTTTATTTTTTATTAGCATTGGCATTGTTGGTAGTTGCCAGAACAGCAGTTGATTTTTGGAGATCCACTCATGTTAAAGACGATTAAATACGTTTCTGTTCTTTTGATTATTTGTTCTATTGCATTCGTTTTTTATGGAATAGGCAGAGTGAGCAAACGAGATCAGATTTATGGTTTGTGTATGCAGTATCATGCTGGTCTAACTAAGGGCGATGCGGATTTTACTTGCAAAAGTATTATGGCTGGACAACGTCATGCTTTTATTGAAAGACATGACTAATGACCATTAGGTTGTTTCAAAAGGTATACGACCCATTATCCATCAATGATATGGAGTCTGATACTTATCATGCATTTGAGCCTGAGTATAATGCTGCAATTGTAGCTATACCGCGAGATGAAAGTGGTCAGTTCATGGGCAAATTCAAAGTAACCATTGACTGGATAGATGGCTGAGATAATACCCTTCCCAAGCAAGTCTAATACTGAACCTATGGTATGGTCGGACTACTGGGAAGAAACTATTCCAATAGATGATATACTTAGTATATTGGAAAGAGTGAAGAAAGAGCAAAATGATAGAGCTAACGATTAGATCAAACTATGACAAAGTTGTCATATCAAATAAACATATCATTTGGATGTTCCCGCATGACAAGGGAACAACTGTACATATAACAGGTGATATGTCCTTCGAAGTTGTTGAAAATATAACAGAAATCTACAAGAAACTAGCCAAAGTTTATTAACACTTTGCTAATAACTTTTCGGTTGACACAGGCTCCAAGTTGTGCTATAATTATGTTATAGTAAAGAAAAGGAGAAAATATGTACGTAGCACGAGATTTCGGTAAGGTTCGCATTGTCCATGATGGTAGCCCTTTTGATAAGGCCTACGATATTGTCGTAGAAACTCTAGATGCAGATGGCACCTGGAAGTTCTATTCTGGTTATAACTCCCTTAGCAACGATTATGCACACGCTAGCGCAAATGACGCTGCAGCAAGGGCTATCAAGAAGATGGCTGCAGAAAATGCTTGACAAGTTTTCGATTTGATTATATAATTTAGTTATAGTGAAGAAAAGGATAATATTATGAAATTGCTAATTACCACACAAGTTTTTGAAAACTACGCTTGGCAGGAAGATGGTTCGATCGGCAAAGGCGACGATGCCTACTGGAAGGCAAAGGGCGGCGACGAGTATGTTTTGCGTGGCATTAAAACTGCCGAGGAAGCAACAACCGCAGTAATGGCATTGCGTGAAGAAATTGAACGAGCAGATGACTATGTCGTAGAAACGATCATTGATTATCAGTTAGTTGGTGATGACTATCTCACCGAGTATGAGCGTAGTCAGTTAGAGTTTGATGGTAAGATTCTATATCCTGCAAAAGAACTAGAGTGGGCGTAAGGAGTTAGTATGGCAGACCAGACTTTACTAGATGTATTGTATAATGAACTTGTTCATTTGGATGAGATTGCTGGTGAATTGGATGAGGAAACCAACGCAGCAATAGACAAGCAGCGCTGGAAACTTTATAAACAAATTCAAGAGTTGGAGGCAGTATGACTACAGTAGCAGAAGTTATGAAAGAGGCATTTGATGCAGCTCGACAGGCTAGTCAAAGTACTTTTGATCGACTGGGCGGCGATGGTTATGCTTGTGGTTTCGCCTGGGTAGAAGTAAGCAAGGTGCGTCGTAATTCAAAGCTCGGCAAAGAATTGATCGCATATGGATTTAAGCCTAGTTGGAAGTCTGGTCAGCTTGACATATGGAATCCCGGTGGTTTGAACGTACAGAATGTAGATATCAAAGAAGATGGCGCATATGCATTTGCCCGTGTGCTTCGAGATAAGCTGGGCATTTCAGCTTGGGCTAGTTCGAGGTTAGACTAATGGATAATCTACTTTGGAAGTTGAATAGTTTTCTGTACAAGCGAGCACCCAGACTGCTCGCTGTACTTCAGACCTTCACTTTTGTAGAATGGTTGATGATTAGCTTCTGTGGTTTTATAGTTTTTTATAAGTTTAGTTAATGCTTCTTATTCTTAATACCATTTTCGCATTTGTGTATTGGCAATGGTCAAAAGAAGCCTTTGACGAAGGTAGAAATGTTCTTGGATATATGAACTTGTTTATATCTGCAATGAATGGCGCTGCGGTGGCGGCAAACATATTTTGAGGTTACCATGTGGGTTCTAATCGTAATGTTAATTGGTTCACAACCATACAATCAAAATCACAATTCAGGTAGTATCAAGGCAGTAATGCAGAGCAAAGAACAATGTCTGCAGATTAAGGAAAACATCGAACGAAACTGGACTATTGATAAGTATCGAGTCAAGGCCGGTTGCAGCTTTATGGCACATCTATGAACACTACTCTATTCACAATAGTTACCTTTGCTCTAATTTGGTTGTCTGGTCTGCAGACAGCAATCATTTTTAAAGCTTGGCAAGAGGGTATTGAAAGAGTGCCCGTTACTCAGACATTGTTATGTTTGTTGACTACGGCAGGCGGGATACATTATTTGATTACTTTGGTTCGGATTGCGAGTAAAATATGACTTGGTGGAAAGTAGAAACAACCAGTAAGAAATCGGTTGAGGAGATTATGTACTTCAATCTCAATGACTGGCAAATAACATATATCACAGGATATCGTTGGGGTACTATTCTTGTCGAGTCTGATGAGAAGCCAGAATTTCATCTGGACGAGAATGATGGTGTTGATATGTATTCTACAGGCTATGATTATGAATTGGATTCGTTGGATGATGGTTGGTTCTCAGATATACGATTCTCGGACAATATCCCGGAAGAAGAACAAGAGAGGCTTTTGGAGAAAATGGAAGAGGATATGTTCTCGATTGAAGAAGAAGGATGGATAAATACTGATACCGAGTGCTGGTTCTACGGAGACCTTGAAATAACAGAAACATGAAACAACTATTAGAAATGCTGCCAAAGATTTTGGGCATGATGCCTGAGATCATCAAGTTTATAAAGTACATACCTATTCTTGCAGGTATGGCGGGGGTTGGCTATGGCATTTACTATGCAGCGAATAATATGAAAGATCCCTATAAGTGTTACAACAACCAGCTCTTTGAACAGAAAAACGTTTTATCAAACGTGTACATATTCAACGGCGAAACCTGCATAGACGGGAGCCTCAAAGAACAGGAGTAGGTATGTTACAAGCAATCGTAATCGTGTTATTAGTATTAATGTCGCTCGTAGGATGTACAAACGAGTATGATCTGTGCATCGAACGACAGAAAGAGGAATTTAGACAACGCAACCCTAAAGCGTCTTATGGTCAGTTACAGTCCAAACAGGCAGAATTTGAAATGATGTGCTCTTCTTATAAAAGGAAATGATATGAATGATTCTTATGTTTTTACCGGTATTTTCGTTACCATTATTATTGGCTTCTTTGTTTTGCTCGGAGTTGCAAATGACAATACAACCAAATGCATAACCACAGCAATTGAAAAAGGCTACACCGCAGTTGAGGTTCAGGCGATCTGTAAATGAGTTGGTTTTTGGTATTTTGGTTACAGCATCCACAGAACTATGCAGAATATTCTCAGTTCAAATCTGAACGTGAGTGCAAGGATAGTCAGCTAGCCTGGCAACGCAGATTGGATATTGTAAAAAGTAAAATGATTGCAGAATGTAGAGAACGATGAACGAGGCACTAGTAATACTGCAGGAAGAATGCGCAGAAGTATCTCAGATCATTTCAAAGATACATCGCTTCGGACCAGATAGTAAACCACCAACCAGCAACGATACGAACGTAACTCTGCTTCATAAGGAGCTGGGCGATTTACTGTGTATGATCAATATCTGCGTAGAGAAGAAACTTCTTGATGTAGAGCTATTGGAACGATACGCAGAAGAAAAACGTGAGAAGTTAAAGTTATGGAGTAATCTATGAACGAACGAATTAGAGAATTATACTACGAGTGTCAGGATGAAAGTCAAAGCACCGAGCAATGCTATCAAAAGTTCGCTGAGTTGATCGTACAAGAATGTGCTGGTCTATTTCCATTAACGTTTACGGATGAGCAATACCAGCGACGCATTGATAAGACTATTATGAAACATTTTGGAGTTGAATAATGAATGATCCCTTTTTAGCTTTTGTTATCGCAATGACGCTTTTTATCGGTGTTTCATTTGGTTTCATGTGGGGCAACAACGATTCGAAAGTAGCAATTCACGAATGCCAAAAGACCCTACCCCGCAACGTAAACTGCACCATCATCGCAGTCCCAGTAGACAAGAACTAATGACAATAGTGTCTCTGATCACATTCGTTTTTGGTTTGGCCCTGGGCGTCGGTATTACCATGGGTGTAATCCTCTTTACGTTATGGGAACCTGAATGATCTTCTACTCTCACACAGAGTCCACAGAAGCAGAATTCTGTACAGATACTATCTCCCCCAGAACCGGTAAGCTCTACGATTACACATACTACATGGACTTAAGTAAACGCTATAGAGATAGAACAATGCAGGACAACGAATACTTTGATCTACAAGTTCTACATAGAATGTTCAAATGGTACAAGTAAAATGAACTATATTCTCACAGTATTTCTACTTACAACGAATCCGGTAAAGACCTATATGCAAGTAGAGTATCAGACCATAGAAGACTGTATACGATACGCAAATACGTTTAATGAATATCCGTTTTATGTAGAGTGTAAGAGACGAAAATGATTGAAACAGAAATCGGCAAACGAATCCCAGAACTAATAAAAGCTTTAAACTCCATTAAAACCGAATATGCATATGAACAAGTGTTTATAGGAGAAGCGATATCATTACTTCTTCTATTAAAAGATCATTTGAACCACGGTATCTCATGCTACAAGTGCCGTAATGCATATTGTTTGGAAGACTGCGAGAATACTACTCAAAAATAGCAATATAATCTGCTGCTAGCAATCGAAAAAGCAATATAGAATGCGGTCAATCGAGCCTAAACAAAAGGCTATATTTATGGCTAAAAAGTATGAGAGTACGTAGAGAACGTTGAGTCCCCCGGCATAGGGCAGAGCCCGTGAGATCTCGTAGAGCAGAGCGGCATAGGGACTGAGCAGAGCTGACTGAGCGGCTTAGGGACTGAGCGGGCGGCTGATATTATGTCTTTTATTATTTTATTAACTCTTATTATTCTTTTAACTCTCCCGTCCTGGCGAGCAGACTTATTATATTATTAACTCTAGCGACCCCTCCTCCCCAAAAGTGTTATTATTTCGTTAAGCCAAAAAAAGCTTGACATTTTTTCCATTTTATCATATAATTATGACATGATAACAGAACAAGGACAAAATCAAATGGACGTAGTGATCAAATTCAACAAAGTCAAGAATCGCTTTGAGGGTTTTGTAGATGGTAAGATGGTATCCCGTAGCAGACACGAATCATACGTCAAAGATCAGCTAGCAAAGCTGGGCTTTATGGTAGGCAGCAACAGCAACAATGTAACACAGAAAGTCGACGAGTTTGGCATTAACAAGCGCTTCGAGTTTGTAGAGCAAATGGTCAGCATGGTCAGCAAGAAGACTATAGCGTCAGCGATTATTACAGGCCAGGGTGGCTTGGGTAAGACTCACACAGTGTTGAAAGCTCTAGAGCGTGGTGGCTACACTAACATCACAGAGCTCGCAGAGTTTCAGGTCGGTACTGTAATGAATATGAGCAAGTGCTACAAGATCATTAAGGGCTTTAGCACAGCGAAGGGCTTGTACAGAACATTGTTCGAAGGTAATGGCTCAGTACTGGTATTCGATGACTGCGACAGCGTACTGAAGGATCCAGTAGCGTTGAACGTGCTGAAGGGTGCGTTGGACTCGTATGGTGAGCGTTATATTAATTGGAACTCGGACATGCGAGACGACGACCTCCCAAGGTCATTTAAGTTCACAGGTAGCATTGTGTTCATCAGCAACATGGACTTAGATCGTATCGACCAGGCGATTCGCTCGCGAGCATTGTGCGTAGACTTAAGCATGACTCAAGAGCAGAAAGTCGAGCGTATGGAAGTTCTGGTCGAGTCGCCAGAGTTCTTAGAAGAGTATGAGATTGCAGACAAGCGCAATGCGATTGCGTTTATACGTGAGCACAAAGACAGTGTAGCAAATCTGAGTTTGCGTACGTTGATTGCGACGACCAAGATCGCTGCAGAGGGCGGCGACTGGAAACAGTTAGCAAAGTATGTAATGACCCAGGGTGCTTAATAAAGTATTAACACGTCCTTAGCCCCAGTTCGCTGGGGTTCTTTTTATTCTGATAATTAGCAAAACAACAACCGGAGGCGCGCCCGTCCAATAGTTTTCCCCTATAGCCCCAATAGGCACAATCAATTAGACAAGTTGTCCAAAGTGTGCTATAATCGAAGCACAATAAGGAAAAGGGAAAAAAGAAATGGACAAAGAAATTGCAGTGTATGGAATGACCCGTGAGGACATCGAAGAGTTCTACATTAACAGTATCACAGCAAAGCTCAGCGGTCTGGAGATGGTGGTAGCAGGTATCCTAAGTGATTGTCAGGAACTAGCAGGTAACACAGAACAAGTGCGCAAGCAACTGAACGTAGCAAAGTTTATTTTGTTCAGAATGATGGAAGAAGATGATGTGCGGGCTCAGTATCGTAAGAAGGTAGCATCGCTCAAGGATATCCCAGCAAATTATGGTAAGGAGACAGTATAATGTATTACGGAATGTTCACAGATGAAGGTAACAGAGTAGTTGACGGTATCGTAATTGCAGCAAGAGAGCTGATGATGGACTGGGGTAAGGTAGAGGAACTCCTAGCACTTCTAGCAACTCGCGAGGGGTTCGGCGAGGCAACAGACACAGCAGTTCGTGAATATGTTTATGAGGCATTGGAGGGAGTATGAGAATGACCAAAGAAGAGAAAGAGCTGTTCGAGAAGCGATTTCTAGAAGCGATGAAAAAGCGCGAAGATCTAGTTAAAGCAGGTCGCAAGGCACTTAGAGAAGCCCGTATAGAAGCCCGTAGAAAAGCAATGGAGCGAGTATGAGATTCCCTAATTTAATGCAAGAAGCAGAAGCAATTATGCAGGCATGGTCAGACTTTACGTTATATGACGCAATAGTGTTCATAGCAGATGACGCACAAGAGTACTCGAAACAGGTCAGAGACGAGCTTGACGAATTGCTAAGTGACGAAGAGTTCTCAATTAACACAGTATGGAGCATAGTATGAAACAGTATAAAATCTACATTGACAAGCACGATGGCTCGAAGAACTACACCATTTACGCAACATCCCGAGAACAAGCAGTTCAAGTATTTCGATCAACATTCGGATACAAGAACCTCATTGACATCGTAGTGGAGATTCGCTAATGGCAGCAATAAAAGACCTTTTAATACGAATACTCGAACTCTACGAAACGGGGTACAGTATTGGGGAGATCTCTGATATAGTACAAATGCCCGTCAGCGTAGTCGAAGACACGATACAGACCTGGGCATGATCTCCGGACTCGCATTATTGGTAATAGGCCTTGTTATAGGGTCTCTGTTAGGATCCCACGTAGGGCATATGATATCGGGTGGGATTCTAGCATTACTACTATTTCACCCGCAGACCCAGGAACTGAGAGAAGTTCTGATCATGACCTACGAGAAGGCCAGCCCAGAGATTATCAGAACAGCGACGGAAGCCCTACAGAAGCCATAGGGGTTTGCTATAGGACCCCCTATAATTATAGTTTAAGGCTATGGTTCTCTAGAAGGGATATAGAGCACCTACCCCTTATTCATCCATATTCCGAATCTACTCTATGTCCTCCCCATTTCCATTTTCAAATCTTTTTCCAAAAAAATTTCCCCCAGAAAAATTTCCCAGAAATCCGCCGCCTAAAATAGTGCTTGACACAGAGTCCTTTTTATTATATAATCTATTCACATTATAGGAGCTGATATGGACAAAACCGTTAACATTCAATTAACCGGCCCACAAATTGATCTACTCAGAGGTGTCTTATACGAATACTACTCTACACATTCTCCGCACGACGAAAACGAAGAATCCATTCGTCTACAATTAGAAGATATCTTAGCCGATGCTGAAACTGAGCATTTCAATAAATTTATGAATTTCTTCAAAAACATCGAGGTTTAATATGTCCTACTCTATGTCCCGCCGATATACATCTAAGCTATTAGAAATGATGGATCAGGGCTTACTTACACCCGAGCAAGTAGCCAATATGTGTTTAGCATACATGTCCGAAGATGATGTAAAAGGTATGGTGCGTTACAATGATATTTTACAAGATGTTGAAAAAGAAATATCCGTGGATCTTACTATAGAGCAAATCAATGCTCTTGATTTATAATAATTTACATTAAGGAAATACGATGACCAGATCATGTCCTCCATGCGATGGCTTGTGCAATCAGGGTAGAGATTGTCCTGCTACTAAGATAAAGTTTATCTATGTCGGAGATTATTGGGTACCCTTTCCTTCTTCCGAATACGGTGGTATGTGGGCTGTTATCGCTGCTGACGATCAGGAGTGTGCTGAGATTTTAGAAAGAAACTCTACCTCTCTGTTTAATAAAGAATACGTCCATGAGATTCTCGATGCCGTGTCGAAGGCTCGGAGATTTGAATTGGCTGGGAGTGTAGAGTCGGAGCTTGTGAATAGCTTTTTTACTTGAGGAAACTGGCCGTGAACGTAGAACTGGGAAAAGCTTTTGATCTAATTGAAACCTTGAATGGTATTGCACACGACAGAGCGTGGGATACTTGGACAGCAGCAGATGAGATTTCTGATTCGGCGGAAGATGATGAGGACTGGTCTAGGGCCGAAGATATGCGGGAGGAAGCGTCTGAGGAACAAGCATCGTATTTTAGAGAAGAGTTTAGTTATCTAAGTTCTGAAGAACAAGAGCTGATTGTAAAGTGTTTGTCTTTGTCCGAGGACTTTAAAGATCAGTTTAAAACATACTATGGCGAGTCTGAGTTTGACGATGAATTCTGATCTGATTAAACGAATGTCCGATACTGCGAAAAGCAGAGTACCCGAAGGTCTGTCGGTTGATGCTTGGATTGATAGATATAATAAGGCCCTTGTAGAACTGGTCATTCAAGAATGCATCGATATTGTTCCTTGGGAGTATGAGGCGGAGATTAAACAACACTTTGGGGTTGAAGAATGACTATATTAGTTTGGACTACTTTCTTTTTTGGTGTGGCAGTAGGAGTTCTTATATCTATGGGCATAGTTGCTTACGCTCGCTGGTCGGTGTTATCATGAACGAACGAATTCGAGAACTTGCTCGCGAGGCAGGATTACCAACTTATAATCCAGATGGTATTCCAACTAAACTTGAAAAGTTCGCCGAACTAATTATCCAAGAATGTTGTGATCTTATTATGAAAAATCAATATAGCATGGTACCCGGATTTATGGAAAGACTGTCCGCATATTCCGAGGTATGTATGCTGAAAGAACACTTTGGAGTTGAAAATGACTGAACGTGAAATGCAGGCTATGTGGGCGGGTATCTTTGAAATAGGTAAGGGTATTACCTATATTCTTGCCATGATGTGCATGATTAAATATTTGTTCTTTTAATTATGAATAATTCATTTGACGATTTGATGTATGAGGCTGGTCTTACAGTACAGGGGTGCTGGGATCAGATGGATGAATATGATCGTAAAGCTATAATTAAATTCGCCGAGCTAATTGTGCAAAAATGCGTCTCCGAAGCTGCTTTACTTGGTATGTCCAATTATGAGAATGATGATATTACCTGGGCAGCACTTACCATAGTTAAAAATATCAAATCTCGTTTCGGAGTGGATGATGAAAATAAGTAAACCTGCAAAAGGAATCAAGGGTTTTATTATCAGAACATTCGATGATCCTAAGGACTGGTTCTTTCGTGTATATAATGAAGATCATTCATTTACCGATTACCGAATAGAGCACTGTGATCTGGAGGTCACTATTGAATCCGAAGATGCAAATTTTTATGAACTACCAAACCAAGAAAATATTCTCGATTATTCAGAACAGGTGCTAAATGGAAGATCCCTTTATTGACATTGCTAAAGAAGCACATTATAATATTTACGAAAGTCCGTTGTGGAAAAATACTGGTCGAAGATTTGCCGAATCTATAGTTAAACAATGTCTTGACATTATAGATAGCAGTGAAGGTGATATAGACTTTGCAGTTTTTCAAATAAAAAAGAGATTTTTCAATGAAAATTAATAAAGAAGACTTAGCAGAACTACTTCGTAATGCTACGTTAGACAAAACTAACGTACAAAAGGTATTTGATGCTGTACGAAGCGGAGAAATGGACTTCGATGACTTTTACTACGGTTGGTTAGACAATTTTCGTAATGAGGAATGGGAAAAGGCCTCATCCTTTAACGAATGGAAGGATGCTGTCATTGAACAAACGATGACAACGCACATTTATACCGAAGAACACGAGTATGATCCTCGTAAAGCATTGAATGATGTCATCACTTGGCATTGCAAAGTTGCTTTAGATCCAAAAGTTAGTAGCGATGCCGCTGCTATAGTTGAGGAATGTGCAAAAATTTGTATGAGTCAAGCAGATCGTAAAAATATTAGAAAACGTTTCGGTCTTCCTGTCGAAACTAACATTCAATATCCTGGACCAGACCCCCATGGATCAATAACTAGTCAATACACCAGACAATATAATCTTCCGAAGGATTAAAATGCACGAGAAAATTAAAGAACTAGCTAATAAAGCAGGTTTTGTGATGTGGGAAGAGGATGAGAAGCCATGGAACGATGATGTCATTGATTGGTCTTCAACTTATGACAAAGAACTTCAAGAATATACTAAATTAGTTGTGTTGGAGTGTGCAAAAGTTGCCAGACAAGACATTTTATCTCGAAGCGGTATGAATCAGCAGTATGACGGTAGAGTAATTACCGAGGACGCAATTAAAAAACATTTTGGTATAGAATAATATGAGCTACTGTAGATTTTCTTCAGATAATTTTAGAAGTGACGTGTATGTTTACTATGGTGATCTTGGATATACTTGCCATGTTGCATCTAGAAAAATTTCTAATATAGATGAATGTCCCGAGATTAGTATTTCTCTTAGTTTAGAGGACAATCAAAAGTTTATAGAAAGATATAGACAACGGCAGGATTGGATGGAGAATTATGCTAGTCGTATTCCCATTGAACATGAACTTGCCGGCACAACCTTTACAACAGATACCCCGGATGAGATGGTAGAAGAACTAATTTATTTGCGTGAGCAAGGATTTCATGTGCCACAGAATGCAATAGATATGTTAACGTTACTTGAGGAAAAAAATAATGTCTGATATAAAATATGCATTTCTTATGATATATAATGCAGTCGTTGTTGTTGCCTCGGCGATGTCTGTTTACTATATTTCAGGTTGGATGATCTTTTTAATCCTTGCAGTTATGCGAGCGGAAATAATGCCTAATGATAGCGTAACGATGAAAACGATTTTGCCAACCACAAAAACTAAAACTGAGGAATCAAATTGAGTTTCATACCTACCGAAGAATATAGACAAATTTTACATCATTCTATAAATCTTTGTGTAGATGTTTTATTGAGGTATGATTATAGGTATCTTCTTATAAAAAGAACAGAAGAACCGTGTAAAGGTGTATATTGGCCTATAGGTGGTCGAGTACATAAACTTGAAACTTCTTTAGATGCAGCCAAACGAAAAATTAAAGAAGAGATAGGTATAGACTTTACTGCAGAATTAGCTCCAATTGGATTCTATGAGGATGTCTACGAAAAGAATAGTTTCGGTGATGGTCCTTATCATACTCTATCAACAGTTTGGTTAGGACATCTGTCCAAAAAAGAATTTAAAAATATAAAATTGGATTCAACCGCTTCCGAATATAAATTGGACAAGCACATGCCGGAAAGATTCAAAGTACAGACGTTTGCAGACTATGGCAGGCCTTATTGGTATTTGGATTCCATAGGTAAATCTGAAAACAAGGCATAAATACTATGTCGGCGCTTGCCGTGGACATTTATTTTTAATCTGGAGAAATTATGGAAATTATTTTAATCGCTGTTATCTTGGCCCTAGGCGGAGTTTTTTGGTATGCAATATCCAAAGAAGATAAAGAACGCCGTCATCCACTAGACTCAGTAAAAAACATTTCTGAACTTAAACCGATGCCGATTTTAACTGAAGAAATCAAACCAGAAGCTGCTCCTGTAGAGCCTCCTCCACCGAGCCCAGTACATGAGCCCGTGGCCGAAGTTATCGCAGAAGAGCCACCCGCAAAACCAAAGAAGGAGAAGAAAATGGCAGCTAAGAAACCTGAGCCAGCTAAGAAACCTGCACCAGCGAAGGCACCGAAAAAGCCTAAAAAATAATTTAGGTATTATATGTATTTTATATTTGACGTGGATGGCACTCTGACACCAAGCAGAGGAAAAATAGATTCTGACTTCGAGAAATACTTCAAAAAATTTATATCAAAACACCCGGTGGCGCTTGTCACCGGGTCTGATCTAGGAAAAACAGTCGAACAGCTTGGTCAAGACATTTTAAAGGCTGTTGATTATTCTTTTAATTGTTCCGGTAATGCAATTTACCAAGGAACTACTCTAATAAAAAATTCTGTTTGGACTGCTCCTGAGGATCTTCGAGGATATCTTTTCGAAGTTTTATCAAATTCAAAATATAGATTTAGATATGGCAATCATCTCGAACAACGTATAGGGATGTTAAATTTTTCCGTGGTTGGCAGAGATGCTGTTGGTGTTCAAAGAAAACATTATTATGAATGGGATCTAAAAACAAAAGAACGACAAAAATTATGTGAATACATAAACAATTATTGGAAAGATATTCATGCTGTTGTCGGAGGTGAGACAGGTATAGATATTTTCGAAAGAGGTAGGGATAAATCTCAAATCCTAGAGTTTATTCATACGCAAGAAGTGCATTTCTTCGGTGATAGGATGGATCCAGTTGGCAATGATTGGCCTTTGGGTAAAAGAATACTTGACGAAAAACGAGGAAAAATATATCATGTTAAAGATTGGAAAGATACCTGGTCTCGATTAAAGTTTTTTGAGGAGATGGGTTATATTAATTAAAGGGAGATATTATGTCTACAAAGAAAAGTTCTACACGTGATCCAAATAAAACTAAAACTGGTAAACCTAAGTTGCAATCCTTGTCAGTAAACAATCTACAACAGATGTTACAAACTGCAAGACCTAAAAATGTCAACACCATTAACAAAGCCATTCTTAAAAAATCCGGAAGAGGTCGTTAATGCCAATCGTTTATAATATGCCCCCTCCTAGTGAACCTACTTTCATAGATTTAATTAATAGAGCAAGTGGTTCTGCAAATCAAATTGCTCAAAGTATAGCAGCAACTAGCGGAATATCTCAAAATGAACATCTGTATAATTTAGTTTTACAAAAGAATAAAAAAAATCGGCATCTAAAAGATTCTTTAAAACAAAACTATTCAGGCAAGATTTACTTAACTGATCATATTTTTCATGCAGTAAGGCACAAGCCTAAAAATTCTGAAATAGAGTTTTTTAATATGCAAACTGCGCCACAGGCATTTGAGAACTCTGTAGTTATTGTGAGTAACAATAATGTTATGGTTGACAATAATTTAGATAAATTTATTAACTTATATCTAAATTCGCCTACAAGTGTTTTTGTAGTTTGGGACTTTGACAACCATCATTGGTTCGCTCTCTCAGGTATGCTCGCCTCAATAGCTGATCTTTATGTACCTACACATTCAGATAATTTAGAACCATTGTCCAGATATAATAATATCATGGCAGGACCTGTTTCTTCAGGTGTTATTCAATGGCCAAAAGAATTTTTAGAAGAAAACAAGGATGTCATTACAAAAACAGAAAGAAGTAATGATCCTTTGGGTACTCATATTGAATATCCTCAATTTCTATTACGCATGAAGAATCTAAAAATTTTACACAGGACATTGCCAAGTGTTAAATTAGTAGATGGCTCTTATCATGGTAGAGAAATGCTAGATAGATTTACAGAATGGTGTTCTCATAAGTCTCATTGGATCGTACCTGTTTTGAATGATGCCCCAATTCGAATATATGACGCATTAATTACCGGCGGCATACCTATTGTTCCAAGATCACTCAAATATCATAAAGACGTTGTTGATCTTTGGGATCATATAGTATTTTATGACTACGAGGATATTCAATCTCCCTGGGAAATTACAAATAAAGCCAATAAGTTGTTTGATTCCCGTGGCGAACAAGGAGTGCTTGACAGACATCGCCTAATCTGTTATAATCATCATGTAGATAACAGAGTAGAAACCATTCTAAAGGCGATTGATGATGAATACGGAATTTCAACATAGTCAGTACAATAACTTTTCCGAATCCGAAAAAGAAACATTCAAAAAATGGTTACAGGGCTTGCTTGAAACAAGCCTTGTCCATTTGACTTTTACCAAAAAAGATGGTACTATAAGAGAAATGAAGTGTACTCTTATGGATAACTATATTCCAAACGTACAAAAAGATTTTGGGGAAGATGCCCCTGTCAAATCCAGATCCAAAGATACAGTTTCTTTTTGGGATATTGAATCTGAGGGCTGGCGTTCTTGTCGTTACGATTCTATTACACAAATTAAATTTACTCTAGGAGAGTAAGATGGCAAAACAAAATGCAATTGCTGCAAAAGCTGCGGCATCCATGCTAACAGGTATTGAGCCTACAGGTTCAAAACTTGATCCTACGAACGAATCGTATAATGGCCAAATTTTAACAGTCTTCAATTGGTATAGTGCAGAAAAATCTAGAACTGATGCCTACAAGTACATTCTTGAATATGTAAAAAAGAATCGTAATAAAGATTATAAGACTTTTCAGAAAGTTAACGAAAATAAAATCATTACAACTATTGGTTGGCTTGCTCGTCTTTGTACTCGAGGAGCACTGATATCTGAAGAGCATCGTTTACGCTTAGAACAGCATATTGACATTTTAATTAATACATCATTAGTGCAGGATGCGGTAGAAGATGTGGTGGAGAAAGAAAAAAAGGTTATTGTCAATATTCAAGAAGCAATTAAACAGAAAACCAAAGAATACATTGGCGAATTAGAAGGTGCCATTGATGACTTTATAAAGTTAGATAAAGAATTTTCACTTTATAACGATTTCAAATCAAGGCAAATCCCCGCACCATATGTTCAAGACGTAAAAGAATGGGCTGAAAAGAAGTTAGAAGAATATAATGAAGTTATCGAAGGTAACGACTCACAACTTATAGAAGGGTATTCTAATTTTAATAAGCGAAAGCTTAAGGCATTAGTTAAACTCTTTGAGCAGTTCATTGAGGACTGCGATTTATATGGTCAGTTTAAAAAGGCTAATCGTAAACCGAGAGCTGTTCGAGAAAAGCCTGCAGCACAACAAGTTAAAAGTATAAAATACAAAACAAAGGATGAAGAACTCGGGATCGAATCTGAGCGCCCAATTGATGTTGTAGGGGCACAACAGGTTTGGGTTTTTAATACAAAGACTCGTAAGCTTGCAGTATATACTTCAGAATCCACAAAAGGTATGACTGTTAAAGGAACTACTTTGCAGAACTGGATGCCCGAGAAATCTAAGCAAAAGACTTTGCGTAAACCCGATGAACAAATTAAGAGTTTGATGTCTTCGGGTAAAGTAAAGTTAAGAACTTTTATGGATGATATTAAATCTAAAGAACAAGGTGTTAATGGTAGGATAAATATAGATACCGTAATTTTAAAAATAGTGAGGTAACTATGTCCTTTATACGATTAACATATTGTCATTTAATTAAAATCATTTTGTCTCAGATTGGTGGCAATCCTTTACAACAAATTTATTCGCAACTAACAAATGGTGTACCAACCGTAGCACCGAGAAATGGTTTGATACCTGCAGGATTAACCCAGGTAAAAGAACTAATTGAACAAGTAACAACTGTAATTAATACTGCGCAACAAGCTGCAGGCAACTTTAATGATACCATTGAAAGAATTGGTACACAATTTTATCAGAATCCAATTGGTACTGTCTTGGATGGTACTAAGAGTACGGCTCAAACAAGATTAGATTATGTTAATTCTCAGTTAGCTTTACCCGGTAATTCTGGCAATGCAGATTTGCTCGCAGAAAAATCCGCATTGGAAGCTTTTATTGCATCTTTGACAACTTATAGAACTAATACAGATAGTCTATCGGGTATTGGTCAATTATCGGGATCTGCGGCAGCAGGAGGATGTTCTTTACAAGATCTATTAGGCAGCGGATGCGTTCCTAATCGAGATGTGCCAGATGTGGATTTACAAAATTTGATATCATCATTAAAACAGGGTGATGCTATTGCTGCAATTAAGGAAGCTATTAGTAGTGCGACAGGGTATTCTGATTATCAGCAAGCTTTAGCTACATTTCAAGCTACGGTAAATGGGTTTAACACTAATTTTAATAACTTAATTAATAAGGCTGCAATACGAAGTGCTGTAACATCTCAAATTACTCAGATTGTTTACAATCTACTTTCTGGCTGCGGAAATCAAGTATTTGATTTGACATTGAAGCCTGATGTGAAAGCTAAACTAACTCCATATACTGCTGCACTAAGTGAAAGTGAAGGATATTACGATAGTTTAGGAAATAGGATTACTATTTCCGATGCTAATGTTACCCCATTAGGTTCTAATGTTAATGTAGTTATTTTATAAGGTATTTTTCATTATGATGATCGTTGATTTTAATCAGACCGCTATTTCTAATCTAATGGCTGAAGTAGGTGGTCGCAATGATATTGAAATTGAAGTTCCTTTGCTTCGCCATATGATTATTAATTCTATTCGGGGATATAAACAAAAGTTTGGAGAAAAATATGGCGAACTAGTTATTGCTTGCGACAATTATAACTATTGGCGCAGAGAAGAATTTTCGTATTACAAGGCAGGTAGAAAAAAAGCAAGAGAGGACTCTGGCTTTGATTGGAAGGTCATTTTCGAAGCTCTTAGTATGATACGAGATGAGATCAATGATTACTTCCCGTATAAAGTTATTAACGTCCACGGTGCCGAGGCAGATGACATTATTGCAGTATTAGCAGAGTGGTCTCAGACAAATGATTTGACTAGTGGATTATTTGATGAACCAAAACCTTTTCTGGTACTATCCGGGGATCATGATTTTATTCAGTTGCAAAAATGGAACAACGTGCAACAATATTCACCGATTCAAAAGAAATTTGTGAAGTCCGACGTTAGCCCTGAGAAATATGCATTTGAACATATCATTAAAGGCGATAAGGGCGACGGCATTCCGAATGTTCTATCTGCAGATGATAGCATCGTAAATGGTGTGAGGCAAAAACCAATCACTCAAAAGAAGTTAGATGAGTGGTTTAAGAATCCTGAACTAATGCCTCAAGATGTAGACTTTAAACAGAATTATCAAAGAAATAAAAAGCTAGTTAATTTTGATAGCATACCGGAAAAAGTTAAAACCGCTATCATAAATAGTTATGTAGATCAGCCACAAAAAGATAAAAGTAGGCTGCTTAACTTCTTTGTTCAAAATAGAATGAAGAACATGATGGAACTTATCGAGGAATTTTAATGAGAACTACTATACCACAAGTATTTGACGAAGTAGAAAAAGCAGCCACTAAAGAATCTAAAATTAAAGTCTTGCGAGCATATGATCATCCCGTAATTCGAAATATTCTTAGAATGAATTTTGATCCTGCGATAAAAGTTTATTTGCCCGAAGGCGAACCTCCCTTTAAAAAAGATACTTCAGTTCCAGCGGGATATTCTGAAACTAATTTATTTGCAGAATTCAGACGCTTCTATATTTGGTTAGATCCAAACATCAATCTAACCAGAGTGAGAAAAGAGCAGTTATTTGTTCAAATGTTAGAGGGTATTCATTGGACAGAAGCGGAACTTGTTTGCTTAGCTAAAGATAAACAATTGGATACAAAGTATAAGTCTTTAAAAGATGCTCTAGTTCGAGAAGCCTTTCCGGATCTTTTGCCTGCTGAAGTTAAGGTGCCTGCTAAGATCAAACAACCAAAAAAGAAAGCTTCTTTGGACGCATCCTGACCTGGTTCAAAGAAGAGAACCAATTAAATTCCGAACCAAGGGAAACATGGTCAGATATGGGGTCTTTTCCAATAGATCCAAAGATGGATCCACGAGTTTTTAATCATGGAAAATACAAAGCATTTGACAAATATTAATAAAGGTGTTATAATATAGTTGTAGCTAAATTGACGGAGTTATATTATGACTATGCATTTGGTTGGCCCTTGGTTGTCTACTGCCGGTAAGAAAAAGGGCAAGCAAAAATTTCGTAATGCAGAGCAAGCTCAGAAAGCTCGTGACTTAGATAGGAGTTGGCAAGAACTTTTGTCTAGTCATGGTGTGACCAATAACAAATCCAAAAAAGTTTCTAAGTTTACTTCTCGTAAATTAGTTATACCCAAGGTACCAGAAAATCGTAGCACAAAACACATTAAAAGTGTAGACTCCGGGCACCTTGGTGCGGTTTCTAGTCGTGCGCCGATGCAATATACCGGCGATAAGATTATGGGCATAGGTACTATGCATAAGTCTAACGCAGTTCCTATTTTTTCAGATAAAGAAGCAAAAGATATTTCTAGTATGAGGCGTTGATGAGAACAATCGTTTTAGTTACCGGAGGCTTTGATCCTCTGCACTCCGGACATATTGCATATTTTAAAACTGCAGCTAGTTTAGGTGATACTCTAGTCGCCGGTCTAAATTCTGATGATTGGCTTATTCGGAAAAAAGGTAAATTCTTTATGCCTTTCGTAGAAAGACAAAAAATCCTAGACAATCTTCGAATGGTAGATTGGTGCATAGATTTTGATGACTCAGATGGTAGCGCAAAAGATGCAATTAGAAAAGTAAGAGAGTTCTGGCCTAGTTCTAAAATCATTTTTGCGAATGGTGGAGATAGAACAAGAACAAATATTCCAGAAATGGATATTCAAGATAATAATTTGGAATTTGCTTTTGGTATTGGCGGTGAGGATAAAAAGAATTCTAGCTCTTGGATATTAGAAGAATGGAAATCGCCTAAGACAGATCGTCCATGGGGATACTACAGGACTTTACATAACTATGGACAAGAAGTTAAGGTAAAAGAACTTACTGTAGAGCCAGGTAAGTGTCTTAGTATGCAGAAACATTTTCAACGATCAGAACACTGGTTTGTGGCAGAAGGAACAGCAACTGTATATACTATTGATGCCCGCAAGACCGACACGGTACTAAAAGGCATCTATAATAAGTTTGATCATTTACACGTTAGTACTACAGAATGGCATCAACTTTGTAATGAAGGTAATACTCCATTAAAGATTGTAGAAATCCAATATGGAGATAATTGTATTGAAGAAGATATTGAAAGGAGAACCACATGAGCATACCATCAAATCCTGCAGATCGTAAAGCAATTTACGATTGCATGAAAGAAATTAGTGATTCTATGACTCGTATTGAGAGTGAGCGAGATTTCATCAAAAATGCCATCAATACTATTTGCGAGGAACAGAATCTTTCTAAGAAGACCTTCCGTAAATTAGCGAAGGTATATCACAAGCAGAATTTCCAACAAGAAGTTCAAAGTCATGAAGAGTTTGAAACTCTCTATGAAACTATTACACAGACAACTACTATGAGCAAACAATATGCCTAAATTCACATTCATTTCCGAGGACTTAGATCTTAATGGTTACAAAACAGGGTCCAAACTAACAAAAGAGTTTACCTGTGAAACTTTGGATGCAGTTGTTAAAGAGTTTGATATGTTTATTCGAGGAACCGGATATTCTTTTTTAGGTGAGATTGCAATAGTACCAGAAGAAGAAATTGTAATTAATGATGAAAATAACTTCACCCTTAATGAATATGAATATGACCCTAGCAATATTTTGGGGACAGCATGATTGCAAATCAATTCATTGTAGAAGCCAAATACTTAGATAAGATTAATCGGGTAAAGAGAAAATCTATTTTAGGTGTCTACAAAAATCTTGAAGCCGTTGAAAAAGTCAAAGAAAAAGCCATTTCTGAAGAGAAAAAATATAAGGTTGTTTTTTCAATAACAACTAATTATGATCCTTTCATTAGAACTTGACAACTTAATCATTAGGTGTTATAATATGGCTATAGGAGGAAATAATGAGCCAAATTTATAATATTTTTGATCAGCTTGCTTCGGATAATTCTCGCCTTGCGAAAGAGGCGATTCTAATTAAGAACAAGTCAAACGAAATACTACAACGAGTGTTTTATTTGGCATTAGACCCATTTGTTCAATTTTATATTAGAAAAATTCCGAAGTATGAATCCAATGCACCTTATTGGGCTTTACAAGAAGGAATGGATCAGCTATCTAGGTTATCCAGCCGTGAGGTAACAGGCAATGCAGCAATTGAACACTTAACTACAGTACTATCTAAACTGGAACCTGAGGATGCAAAAATCATTGAGCGTATTATTGCAAAAGATCTCCGATGCGGGGTATCAGAAGCAACAGCAAACAAAATTTGGCCAGGTCTTGTCTCGACGTACCCGGTTATGTTGGCTTCTGGATACGACCAAAAGCTCGTTGATAAAATCCAATGGCCGGCTCTCGTACAGCTTAAGCTCGACGGAATGCGATTCAACGCAATTGTTAAAAACGGAGAAGTAGAGTTTAGATCTCGTAATGGCAAAGAGCTTAGTATTCCAAATAAATCTTTCGCAGTTCCTTTTGTTAAACTAGCAGAACACTATAAACAGGATATGGTGTTTGATGGCGAACTGCTTGTTGCAGATTTTGCAGGCAAACCCGTCAACAGACAAACAGGCAATGGTATCTTGTCAAAATCCATCAAAGGAACCATGTCTAATGATGAGGCTTTGCAGGTAAGAGCTACACTATGGGATGCTATATCGTATGAGGATTTCACTAAGGGCGTTAGTGATGAGGCATACAATATTAGATTAGCTAAAGTATCTAATGCTATATCCCATGTCAAAAGTTTATTCCCACAATTCGGAATCTACATTGATCTAGTATGGACTAAAGAAGTAGATAACCTATATACCGCGCAAAGAATTTTTGAGAAGTTTCTTGCTGAAGGTCAAGAAGGTACTATTCTAAAATCAAAGAATGGTATTTGGGAAGACAAACGATCGAAGGGGCAAATTAAATTTAAGGGTGAACTTGAGTGTGATCTGCGTGTAGTAGATTGGGAAGAAGGCACAGGTAAAAACAAAGGTCGACTTGGTGCACTGGTATGCGAATCTGACGATGGCAAAATTCGCGTAAATGTAGGATCAGGTTATAGTGACGAACAAAGAGAAGCTTATACCAAAAAAGTAATAGGAAAAATTGCTACAGTAAAATATAATGCACGTATACAGGATAAAGGTGGGAATGTTGAGTCCTTATTCCTTCCGGTGTTCATTGAACTTCGTGAAGATAAAGATATTGCAGATGTTTCTATAAAGATAAAATGAAAATTATTTACATTGACATGGATGGTGTAATAGCAGACTTTAATCGTCGATATATTGAGCTTTTCAATCACGAACCTGGCGAAAAACGAGATGAAAAATTTGGTGAGAGGTGGAGAACTTTAATTGATGATGAGCATTTCGCTTCTTTTGATTGGATGTCCGAAGCACAAAGTCTTCTTTACTATCTAAAGTCTTTGGATATACAAAAAGCGATACTATCTTCTACCGGAGGCTTCAATGATCATAACAGTATATCCAATCAAAAACAAAAATGGTTAACTGATCGCTCTATTAACTATCCTGCGATCTTTGTTCCTGGCAAACAATATAAACCGGGATATGCAAATAAAAATTCTTTATTGATTGATGATACATTGAGTATTATTACTGCATTTCAGAAAGCAGGTGGTGCTGCAGTTCATCATACTAATGCAAATGAAACTATACAATTTGTAGAGAGTTGGTTAAATGACTGACGAGGAAGCCACAAAAATATACGAGGACATAAGAGCATATTTTGGTAAAGATTGCCCTAATCCAGAGCAAGAACCTATAAGGTTCGCACATTATGTAAAATTATATCATTTTTATACTACAAGGAAAACTGATGAGCCTAGTTGATTACGCAGAAAAAGAATTAGATCGTATTGGCATGACCGATGAAGATGAATATAATGGTATGATGCGTAAGCATTTGTTACATATGGTAAAAGAGTTTGGAGATGAAGGTCATTCTGGATTCTCTGCTGGCTATGCGATTCAATGTCTGAAGAAACTATTTAATTTTAAACCATTGTCACCGCTAACGGGTGAAGATGATGAATGGGCAGATATTGGCGGAAACTTATTTCAGAATAAGCGATGCTCCTCAATATTTAAAGACGCAACCGGAGATGCGTATGATATTGACGGTAGAGTGTTCTGGGAATGGTATACTGATAAGGAGACAGGAGAAAAATATAAATCCTATTACACCTGCTATGAATCAAGATTACCTGTAACTTTCCCCTATGTTGTACCTGACGAACGTATTGAAGAATATCGTAAATCTGATTCAGAGCCACCATCGCCACCACATACTGAATAAGAATTGATATAATGAGTTATACTAATAACTACCTAACAGATTCCGTAGATGTCACTTACAAAGATATACCCATAGGTGGTAAACTTGTAATCGCTCAGAAGATTGTAACTAGTCTTGAGATGTCCCAAATGAATGAGTCGAATCTAAAAACATGGATAAAAGAAAATCTTGCGATGAATCTTGTTCGAAGCATGATTGACAATAATTTTATAGAATTTACTAAAATGACTTCTTCCCAGGACTATAGCGTGAAGTTTTCTGCAAGATGCTATTTGGCCCCATCAGACGAGGTTAAGATTTTGAGAACATTACTATGATATTTTCTGCACAAATTAATAAATATCTCGGGAGACCGAGATATGAGCGCAACAATTTACACATTTCCGGACAGATACACCCGATGGTTCAACGGGTACAAAATTTCATTATATAATGAAGAGGAGATCTTTATTACTGTTTCTGTAATGAATATTTTTGGTAATCTTAAAGAACGAATCACAGACTCTACTATAGAAAAGTGTGATCCATATGATATTATACATTGCTTATCAGAAGCAAAATCCTCTAATATGTTCTCTTTAAGAACAAAACAAATAATCAATAAGATATTGAGGTCTATCGAACCCGCATGAATATATTCTATCTACATAATGATCCTGTGAAGTGTGCTGAACTACATAACGATAAACATGTAGTTAAGATGATTTTAGAGTATGGGCAATTAATGTCTACTGCACATAGAGTACTTGACGGTACTCCCTACTACGGTAAAACCGCAAACGGAAGAAATATTAAACGTTGGTTATTGGATGACGAACGTGAACCTGTCCTATGGAAAGCTAGCCACATAAACCATCCATCAGGTATTTGGACCAGAGCATCCTCAGAAAATTATACATGGCTAAATTCTTTATGGTTAAGTCTTTTAGGTGAGTATACCTTTAGATATGGCAAGAATCATTCTGCAGAAAGAATGGCGATGTATTTTAAAAGATTACCGAATAACATTCCGCAAGGAGTATTTACTGAACCTACTCCTGCTATGCCTGATAAATACAAAGTACCTAGTAATAGTATTCAATCCTATAAAAATTATTACATAGGAGACAAGCAACACTTAGCTTCATGGAAAAAACGATTCGTGCCTAGTTGGTATGTAACTACTTGAAAGGAAATTATGGAAACTCATAAACTTCAGCTTGAAGAAGGTTTTGAAGATCATCGCGGTAAAATTTTACCCATCGTTCATGACTTCGCAAATGTACAAATGATTTGGTCAAAGAAAGGCGCTTTACGTGCCAATCATTATCATAAAACAGATACACACACTTGTTTTTTAGTAACAGGTACTATGGATTACTATTGGCGTAATCACGGTGAAACTAAAATTCACAAAGAACAGTTCGTAGCAGGAGATCTTTTTAAGACAGGTCCTTTAATTGATCATGAGATGGTTTTTACTGATGATTCAACTATGGTTGTAGTGTCCGAGCATAAAAGAGATGCTATGACATATGATGAGGACATTGTTAAGATTACTCCATTGCACGAACAATATGAAAACGTATGATGTATGCCGCTGCTGCGGAAATGATAAGTTAGAGCCTTGGTTATCCTTACCGGATTCTCCGGTAGCCAATGCTTTATTCTATGAACCTAACTATGACAAGTTTCCCTTAGAACTAAATTATTGTTCTAACTGCGGACATTTGCAGTTAGCCTCTGCACCTGAACCAAATACAGTATTCTCAACCTACAGATACAAGTCAGGTGTTTCTAATTCATTTAGAAATCATTTTGCTGAATATGCTAACACCGTATCTGGTTTTTATGATACCCCAGGTTCGGTTTTGGAAATTGGTAGTAATGATGGGTACTTGCTGCAGCAATTTAAAGATAAAAAGTGGATTGTATATGGTGTTGAACCATCAGAATATCTAAAACGAGATCATGTAGAAAATAAAATTCCTGTCTACACAGATTTCTTCAGCACAAAGTTAGTCGATAACAATGAATGGAGAAATTACTTCGATGTAGTATGTGCTAATAATGTTCTAGCACATATTCCTGATATGCATGATGTGATGGAAGGCATTTCTATGGCTCTAAAGCCAAATGGTCTTCTTGTTGCAGAGTGTGGGCATCGTGATGGAATTTCTTCGGGTAAATATCTTGACAATGTTTATCATGAACATATTGATTATTACACACCACATTCATTCTCAAAATTATGCGAGGCACATGGGCTAGTTGTTGAAAGCGTACACATGATTAACACTCATGGTATTAGCTTCAGAGCATATGTTAGGAAAAAAGAAGGAACTTCTGAGATACCTTTAGAATCTCTAGATTCGAATTCATTTGAAAATGTCGTTGACTTAATTGCAGCTCGCCAAACTAAAATGAAGCAATTAATCGGAGATAGACAATTTATTGCATATGGAGCAGCAGCTAAAGCAGTCACCGCTCTTTATACTTTAGATATGGTTGATGAAAAACTTATCGGAGTAGTTGATGATAATGAGTTAAAGCAGGGTTGCTATTTCCCCGGAACAAATATCATGATTACCCAGCCAGAGAACATGGATAAGAATGCTCTAGTATTAATTACAGCATGGAATGTTTACGAAGATATTAAGCGTAAACTTGTAGAACGTGGACATACTGGAGAAATTCTTTGCATGCAGTAATTTATGGATCAGGTAAATGGTCTCAGTTACTACAAATTAAACTTAAATCATTTGGATTTGAATCTATTCTTATAGGAAATAATCCTCTGGCAACAAAGTTTACCAGAGAAAATGTTTCTAATCAAAAACAAAGAATACCTGTTTTTATAGCATCTGCAACTAAAGATCATCTTGCAGATATTATTCATTCGAGTAGATTCAATCCAAATATTATTTTTGTAGAAAAAGGATTCTCTGATGCTAAAGAAAAACTAGCTGCCAAGGATTGGTCTGTTTCCAAGCGAATTCCTATCTTTATCTTAAGTCAGTATAGGTATTCAAAAGTTTTTGATATTTTGGAACCCTTTAAAGAAAATATAATTAGCATTTTACATGACTGGACTATAGAAAAGGGATTGATTTCTGAATGGATTCCTCATATAATGTCCATTGACAATTATATAAAAGGTAGCGATAATCAATTTTATGTTTCTAATGCGGGTAGTTATCTAATAGATAAAATTTCCAGTTTTAGAATAAAACATGGAGAAATGCGAGAATTAAAAACCATAGTTAAAACCGCAGATGAGACTATTGTTTTAACATTTGGGGCAAACAACAGCATTCACATAAAAAGTAAACACGGGGTCGATGCATTTTCAACATTTGAGAATGAGGATTGTATTACCTCACAACTAAAAGACATTATAATAAACACTGAGAATTTACGTTTAGAAAGGCTATAAATGAAACTCTTAATTTTGGGCGTTGACGGATTTATTGGTTATCACCTCACTGATTCTATTTTAAAAGATGATAATTTTAAAGATTGGTCTATTACTGGTATAGATTTAAACACTGCAAGAGTAAATATGTTACCGCAGGATAGCAGATTTACTTTTCACAAAGCAGACATCATGAAAGACAGAGATCTCGTAGATTCTCTTATTCATGAATGCGATGTTGTTATGCCCTTGGTAGCAATTGCTACTCCAAAACTTTATGTGGAACAACCTCTTAGAGTATTTCAATTAGACTTTGAGGAAAACTTGCGAGTTATTAAACTTGCCCATGCTTTGAACAAAAGAATTATTTTCCCATCCACATCTGAGGTATATGGTAAGAGTACCGCACCTTTTGATGAGGATAGTTCTGATCTGGTATATGGTCCTATTAAGTATTCCCGTTGGATTTATGCTTGCTCTAAACAATTATTGGATAGAGTAATTTTCGCAATGAATCAAGATAGTCCTTTTAGGTTCACTTTGTTCCGACCATTTAACTGGGTAGGTCCTTATTTGGATTCGCTGGAGTCTACATCTGAAGGTTCCTCTCGTCTAATTACTCAGCTTATGGGTGATGCTATTCAACGTAAAGAAGTTACATTAGTCGATGGTGGCCACCAGAAAAGATGTTTTACAGATGTTAGAGATGGCGTAGATGCACTGAAACTTATTTTATTGAATGAGGATAAGTCTAACGGAAAAATCTTTAACGTAGGCAATCCTTGGAATAATCTATCTGTACGAGATGTTGCTGTTCTATTGATCGATCGAATGAAGAGCAGAGGCGTTATTGATAATGCAGATATTAAAGTTAAGTCCAGCGGAGACTTCTATGGTTCGGGCTATCAAGATGTTACCAGCAGAGTTCCTAGTATTAACGCAATTGGCAATGCTTTGGGGTGGGCACCTAAATATACTTTCCCCGATTCACTTGAGAATATTTTAGATTCCTTACAGTAACCTTACAGAATTGTTTCAGTTTTGTTGCCTTATAGATATTTCGTCATAATATAATTATGGCGCTATAATTCATATAGGAGAAAAATATGACGAAATATCTAATGGCATTACTTTTAGCAGCATCATCTGTAGTATCAGCAGCAGAATTTACCGGAGCAGGTGCAACATTCCCATTCCCAATTTATGCTAAGTGGGCAGAGGCATATAAAGCTCAAACTGGCATTGGTCTAAATTATCAATCAATCGGCTCGGGCGGTGGCATTCGTCAAATCAAAGCAAAGACAGTTGATTTTGGCGCAAGTGATATGCCATTGAAGAAAGAAGAATTAGACAAAGAGGGTCTTGTTCAGTTTCCAGCAATCATTGGTGGTGTTGTACCAGTTTATAATCTTGATGGTATCGATGCTGGTAAACTAAAGTTGACACCCGATGTTATCGCAAACATTCATCTAGGTAAAATTACTAAATGGAATGATAAAGCAATTGTAGAATTAAATCCTGGTGTAAACTTACCTGCAATGAATATCACAGTTGTACATCGTGCTGACGGTTCGGGTACAACATTCATCTGGACCAATTTCTTAGGCAAAGCCAACGCAGACTTTCAAAAGACTGTAGGTGAAGGCACAGCAGTTAAATGGCCAACGGGTGTAGGTGGTAAAGGTAATGAAGGTGTTGCCGCACAGGTTCAGCGTATCAAAGGAGCATTTGGTTATGTCGAATACGCATACGCAAAACGCAACAAGATCCCTTACGCAGCATTGAAGAATCGTGATGGTAACTTTGTATTGCCTGATGATAGCACATTCAAAGCAGCGGCAGCTAATGCGGATTGGGCTAATGCACCAGGAATGTACTTATTATTAACATGGCAAACAGGTAAAGATGCTTGGCCAGCAACAGGTGCAAGTTTCATTCTGATGCACAAGCAACAAGCAGATACATTGACAGGCCGTGCAGTTCTCAAATTCTTTGATTGGAGTTATAAGAACGGTGGTCAAATGGCAACTGAACTGGAATATGTTCACATGCCACAAGATGTAATTAAATTAGTTCAGGAAAACTGGAAGAAAGACTTCCGTGGTCCAGACAACAACCCAATTTGGATAAAATAAAATAAATCGGTCACATCAATAGAGTGACTCTGGAACTCGTAACCAGACACTATAAATTTACTTAGTAATATATAATGATTATAGGAGACAATTGATGCCGCTGTACGATTTTAAATGTTCCGATTGCGACACCGTGTTCGCTGTCATGTGCAAAATATCCGAAAGGGAATCGCAGGCTTGTCCTTCATGCGATTCAAAAAACTACCAAGCACATCACGTCGGCATGGCTGCACTAGGAGACCCAGTTCGCCTTGGGATTAGAACCGTCGACAATGGTTTTAGGGAGGTGCTTCATAAGATAGGTTCTAATAATGGCAGAAAGTCTAATCTAAGAGATAAACTGAGCAGAAATTAAAATATGAGAAATACTGTAATATCCATAGAGGAGGTCTATATCCAATAGTCCTCCTTTCGTTCCATTTTACGAGGGCATTCATGGCAAAAACAAAAACTAATCTAGCACAATCTGTTCAAAAGCCTCAGCTTACTATTGCCAACACTAAGCTAAAAATAAGAATAGATGACCTGAAAACTATACAGCCATTAACGGAGAATCAGAAGTTATTTTTTGATGCGTATGATAATTCTAGAATTATGCTATTGCATGGTATTGCAGGAACAGGTAAAACATACATTGCTCTATACCATGCGCTAGAAGAAGTTCTAGATAAAGGTAGTAATTACGAAAAAATAGTAATAGTTAGATCTGCAGTGCCCAGCAGAGACATTGGACATTTACCAGGAGACGAAAAGGAAAAAACTGAAGTTTATACAGAACCCTACATAGAAATCTGTTCTGATCTTTTCAATAGACATGATGCGTATCAAAGGCTGACGGAGCAAAAAGTAATTCAATTTTTAATTACCTCTTTTGTTCGAGGAATAACGCTAGATAATTCCATAATCATTGTCGACGAGTGTCAGAATATGACGGACATGGAACTCAACTCAATAATCACCAGAGTTGGGGAAAGATCAAAAATTATTTTTTGCGGAGATTTTAGACAAACGGATTTGTATAAGAGAACTGATACATCTGGACTTAAAAAGTTCATGAGAATTGCGGATATGATGCCCAGCTTCAGAACATTTGAGTTTGGAGTAGAGGATATCGTTAGATCAGAAATAGTAAAGGAATATATATTAGCAAGGCTACAGTACGAAAATACGTATGAACTAGCATAAAATTGGGGCTTAGTGCCCCAATTTATTTTAACCCTATAAATAATTTTATGAGGTACACTATGACAATGCCCTTAGATGTGAAAATGTTTTTGAATGCATGTGACCAAAACCCCTCAGATGAGAATATAAATCTTTATTATAAACTAATACAAGAAGAGTACGATGAATTTATTGATGCAGTAGAAACGAGTAACGAAGTAGAACAGTTAGATGCCTGTATGGATATGATCTGGGTTATTCTTGGATATTGTTATATGAAGAAGTATGACATTAAAGGGGCATGGGAAGAAGTTGCTAACAGTAATTTATCTAAAATAGATTCTAAAACAGGCAAAGTCTTACGTAGAGAAGATGGAAAAATTTTAAAACCCAACGGATGGAAACCTCCCAATTTAAAAAAGTACACATAAAAAATGCCAACTCCCGCAGGATCCCCTGCCAGTCCACTTAGAATTGATCTAGCTAGACACGTCGGTGTCGAAGTAGGTCGTTCTGCAACTGCCCAAATTTCTTTAGGCGAAACCGCATCTAGAAATTTAGCGGGGAAACCATCGGGTACTATTAAATTATCAGACCTATGGAACAAATCTAGCATCATTACAATTGCAATAGGGTTCCTTACAAATACAGATTCTACTTTTCAAAATCGGGGCAATAATTTAGATGGTCTAAACTTTTCTACAGAAACTACTATAGATCCCGCTGCACAACTAGGTGCCAGACGAGGACATAGCGGAGCGAACTCCAGAACTAAAGGTTATGCAGCCGGCGGATATTCTGGGTGGGAAGGATGGGGAGCGTTCGGTTCGCAGACTGTAACCTCGGCAGTAGATGGTTTAGTTTTTGCAACTCAAACAGCATTTACTACATCTGCTACTGCAGGTGCAAGAGGGGAATACGGAGCTACAAATTCTGAAACACGAGGATTTTGGGCGGGAGGAGCTAATTATAGTCGAGTAGTCACAAGCCTTGTTGATGGCATTAACTTTAGTACGGAGACTACATTATCTACGTCCGCTTCAATTAGAGCCAGATATACTGTGCAAGGAGTTTCATCTGCATCTAGAGGATATTACGCCGGTGGAAATAATTTTGGTGCGGGATACGGAATAGATTTTAATGAAATAGATGGTGTTATTTTTAGCAGTCTTACCTCAGTCGATCCATCTGCCGCATTAGCTACTACAAGGGGGCACACCGCCGGAATAAATTCTAATACAAAAGGATATTGGTGCGGTGGAGGTATTAATGACAGATCTCAGGCCCAGTCTTATTCAGAAATAGATGGTATAGACTTTGCTTCGGAAACTTCGATCAATCCTGCGGTAGGACTATCGGTATCTAGAAGAGCCGCGGCAGGATTAAATTCTAGCACAAGGGGGTATGTATGCGGAGGATTTAATCAGGCTCCTTGGCTTGCTGCACCCTTACGAGAAATTGATGGTATACTTTTCTCTTCAGAAACTCAGATAAATCCATCTGCCGCGTTAGTTATTGGAAAAGATCGTATGGCTTCTTTTCAAGATTATGGTAATAACCCCTAAGGAGATTTATGAAAACAAAAACTGAATTAACAGTACAAACAGATAATATTGATAATGTACTTAAAGAAATACAAGATGCTTTTTATGACATTCCGTTTGAAAACTCAGAATTTCAAACTGAAAATTTTGTTTTAGCTGCTCAAATTACACCTGAAAGAGCGTATAGAGCGTTGGGTCTTCGTATGTACAAAAAATTATTGGCTGTTCAGGAATCCATAATTGGAATAGAAAGAGCGAAAATTGAAGAAGAAGAAATACTTGAAACACTAAAGGATCCTACGGTTAGTAATTTTCAAAAAAGAAAACTTAGACTTGACTTAAAGTTAAGAGAAATAAATCAACCCTTTTTAGAAAAATTATTAAATGACGCCATTGTGGAATTAAATATCTTATATAGACATTTTAAAGCTTTACCGAGATATACTAGACAAGAATTTGAAACCGGCGAAAAAAGACATTTTCTTGAGACAAGTAAACGAGCATTGATGGGAATTTCGAGCCATTCTGAATCTCTGTTTAATATTGAACATGATATAAATGCTTTACTTAATTTCGAAAAAGAATTTTCTGCATTGCCCTCATCTAAAAGACATTTACTTCAAGAATTAACAGAAAAAACTATGACGAACTATCTGCAGGATTTAAATACGCCAAAAGATATTTTGCGAATTAAAAATTAAAGGTAAAAATGACAACCCCAGCAAGTCCAACTCAACTGGCAGAAGTAGAAGCAGAAAATAAATCTGATACGATATTAGAGGAGAAAATATCAGACGAACTATTTGAGGAATTTGCCAACAAAGGATGGTTGGCTTTTAAACCTGAACCAACAGTTCTTCCAAAACCTCCTCCACCAAAAAATGATGAGTTATATATCTGGGACGAAACTATTGAAAATTGGGTCGCAATTAAATCTAAAAATGACTCAGACGCGACAAATATTGAAGATGCTGTTAAGGAAGAATTAATAGTTCAACCTGAAGAAGAATTTTTATATTTTAAAATAGAAGACTAACTATTTTTAAACTAAAAGGCGTATTATGAAAACATATAAAGTTTTTGATCCATATAATGGATTATACTCCGATGCTAGCACATTAGAAGACCTTAAAAAAATACTAGCAGAAAAAGCGTGGGAAGCTTTTTTAAAAATTACTAACAATAATCCTTATACAATAGTAGAAGTTGATGAGCAAGGAAACGAAACTTGGAAAACTATGAAAGGGGAACCTATGATATCCCCCGAAGAAATAAAGAACATGATAGAAAAATCATTACATTCCCGTAGATAATTTTTAGACTAAACTAGAGAGAATTTATATGGCAACTCCTGCAGGGACTCCCAGTAGCCCACTTAGAATCGACCTTGCAAGACACGTTGGTGTTGAGATAGGAAGGTCTGCTACTACACAAGTTTCTTTGGGCGAAACCGCAACTAGAAATTTAGCAGGCAAACCATCCGGTACCATTAAATTATCAGACCTATGGAGTAAATCTTCAGAAATACTTGTAACTATAAGTGCAGATATAGTCAATCATACAATTAATATTTCTTCTATACCCGGATATGTGGCGGGTAAAACTAATATAAGAATAAAAGTAAATCCTGGAGTATACGTGTACTCTACTTCTACCTCTATTCCCGCATTGACCATAACTGGAGCAACTACGGGAGATAATATTATTTTAGAAAATAATGGTTACATAATGGGTAAGGGCGGCGGTGGAGGAGATGCTAGAGGAGGTAGACCGCTAGGATATACTGTTCCCGGTACTCCAGGTGGACCTGCCATAAGTTTAACATATCCGGCAGCTACTATGTCAATCGCTACTACAAATGGTTACATTGCAGGCGGAGGCGGGGGTGGAGGATGTGGTGTGGGGGAATACGCGTATGGCGGAGGTGGTGCAGGTGGAGGTGAAGGGGGAGGGCGGAGAGCCCTTGCTAGTACCGCCACATACCCCCCTTACACAGGAGGAGATGTGGCGGGCGGATTGCCAGGTAGAGTAGGAAGTAATGGTCCCGTTTTTTATGTCTCCTGGGATGCAAGTTGGGCAGCATCGGGTGGAGGTGGCGGTAGAATTTTACCAGGTAATCGAACTCCGGGAAATCCAATTACATGGCTAGGGCGCACACCTGGAGATCCAGATTGGACTCCTACGTATACAGGATTAGGTGGTACAGGAGGTCAAGCCGGAGGATCTGGAGGAACCCAAGCTTGGGTTGGATCTCCTACTACTGGAGGTTACGGTGGTGCTTCAGGTGAGGTAGGACAAAGCGGTCTGCCGGGCGGAGTAGGAGGTGCCGGCGGTGGGGGAGGTGGTTGGGGTGCGAGCGGAGGTGCGGGTGCGGGACAAATTGGATTTTATCTCGCAACTCCTGGTGGAAGCGGAGGTCAAGCAATTACTCTAAATGGTAAAGCGGTAACCTTTATAGGTCCCACAACCGGTAGAATATTTGGAGCGATATCCTAATTCTATTGACTTTTATTTGAAACTATATTATACTATGATATGTTTACACATATAGATCAATCAAATTTACCAAAATTAAAACGAGTCACTAATGACGATGGTTCTCGTTTATACGAAACGCCCACCGGCGAAAAATATCCTTCGGTTACTACAATAACAGGACTCCTAAAAAGAGATATAATTTTAGAATGGCGCAAAAGAGTAGGTGATCAAGAAGCCAACAAAATTAGTTCAACCGCGGCAAGACGAGGAACTAGAATTCACACCCTATGTGAAAAATATCTAAGTAACGAAGAAATCAATCCCACTATTTTTGATTCTCAAAATTGGAATGAACTTAAAGAATATCTAGATAAGATAAACAATATTCATGTTTTAGAAAAGCCTTTATTTTCTCATCATCTTCAGATTGCAGGTACCGTTGACTGCATCGCAGAATATAACGGTAAGCTTGCAGTTATAGATTTTAAAACATCTAAACGAAATAAAACTAAAGAAGATATCCATGATTACTTTATGCAATGCTCTGCATATTCTGTAGCATACGAGGAAATGACAGGAATACCTGTACCGAATATTCTAATACTAATTTCAACAGATGAATATGGTGTTCTTCCTTTTGCGGAGAAAAGAGATGCATGGATTTCAGAATTTATTAAACTTAGAGAAAAATATAGACAAATACATAAAATTTAGATTTCGTAATTATGTTCACTGATGCTTATATTTTTCTTAAAAATGACTATAAATCTTTTCCTCTTAGATTTATAGTTGAGACAACATGTTGGATAGCTGTAGTTATTAATACTATACTAATTACAATCTACGTACCGAATGTGCCCTGGTTGATTTGCTATCCAATTTGGATTGTTGCTTGTATATTTGGTATGTGGACTTCCTATACTAGAGGATATTCTGTAGGCATTATGAGCTGTGCTGTTTATGCAATAATTGACGCAATAGGACTATATAGATATTTAGCAGTAACTAGTATTTGAATTGTTGTAACTCCTTCAAAGTGAAGGCATTCTGGACGGCGGTTCAATTCCGCCCACCTCCACCATAAGCATTCTAAACTGGCCGCAGGATCGGAGAAGGTTGAAAGCGGATTAGCTACCGCAAAGTAAACTGGAGATCAAGAATGCTTTTGATGGGGGTGACCTGGTTTCGACAGGGTGAGATAGCAGAGACGGCAACACGTCAGGCGATCGACGTTAATGAAGCAAATATAGTAATCGCAAACGACGAGTACTACGCATTAGCAGCCTAAACGCTGCTTAGGGTTCGGTGGGTTCCTCGTAACAGAATACCCACCATTTTAAAAAGGATAATATATGTCTTTTAAAACTGAATTATATGAAGTAGTAAAAAATGCTGTGCCAGAAGAACTTCTTAAGTTTGTCAATATGGAATTAGAATTATTGAAGAAGGTTAATTATCTATCCAACGGGGTAGATGAATCCAATACTACTTTCTTTCAGGACGATCAATGTAAAAATTCTTTTCCGTGGTATAGTGCTTTTTGTACAGAAACACTTGGTCTATACCTACAGCCAAAAATAGAAGAAGTCACAGGTAAAACTCTTTATCCAACTTATACCTATATGAGGCTTTACTACACTGGTTCAGATATGGCAAGGCATACTGATAGACCAAGTTGTGAGTATTCTGCAACCATTTGTATATCTAATGACCCTGAACCTTGGGAAATTTATTTTGAGAACTTAAAGGGCAAGGAGAAGGCAATTTATTTACAGCCTGGTGATATGATCGTTTATAAAGGTGATATATTACCTCATTGGAGAAACGAATATAAGGGCAACAGACAAGCGCAGGTATTCACACACTTTGTAGATGCTAACGGTAAATATAGAGATTATATTTACGATCGCAGACCATACTTAGGTTTTCCTTCAAACCCTAGAAACACTAGATAATATGAGCACACTAAAAGAACTGACTTGGGAAAAACATAAAGAAGCGGAAGACCAACCCTTTATAAAATCTATTTTTAAAGGCCAAGTTGATAAGGATCAGTATACAGATTATCTCTATCAGCTTAGGATTTTATATACGAAATTAGAAATTCTTGGCGATGGTTTAGGTATCTTCGATGGGATGGAAGATCTAAAAAGAGCTAAAGCTATTACTTTAGATTATGCAGAACTTGCGAACGGACATACTCAGTTCCATGTTATTCGCAATTCTACTTTAGATTATTTAGATTATCTTAATACTATTCAAGATAACAAAGACAAAGTAATGGCACACATCTATGTTCGTCATACCGGAGATCTATTCGGAGGACAAGCCTTAGCTAAACTTTTACCTGGGCCCAATAATATGTTTAAGTTTGAAGACATACCTAATCTGGTACAAAAGATTCGTTCTAAAATTGATGTATCGATGGCACCTGAAGCTAACAGAGCTTTTGATTTTAATATTAGCATGATCAAAGAATATAATGTCTGATACATTTGAGGTTTGGCCTAGAGCCAGAGAGTTAGCAGATAAGATTATATCTCGTTTTAATTCTTATGAGCGAGAGGATATTAATCCTGAGTATGAGATACACGTAGATAATTTTACGTGGAAAAATTACTTATGGAAGTCTGAAAAATTTAAAAGAGCTCACATAGAAATTGTAGACGCCTCTGAAACTAAAAAGATGTGGGTTATGCATATGTGCATTTATCCTCATTATAATTCTTCTGATCCAATATTTGGTTTTGATATTGTCTGCGGTAAAAATAAAATTACTGGGGCTTTTCACGATTTCTCTTTTATTGGATTATCTGATCTTTATAATTGGTTTCAAGGAACCATGCTAAATGTTAAATGGTCTAAACCAAGAGATCTTCCTGATTGGGCAAAGAAGATCTTTAGTCCAGCAATGCTAGCAGCAGGAAACATTCAAACCGAAGAAGAGTTTAATCAATTGGAAAAAGTCGTTATAGACAATCTTGATTATTACCTTTATAATGTAGGTAAAGTAGTAACAGGTTCTGATTTTTCTTCGAGGCATGATCATTATTGTAAGAATCAGAAATTAAACCCACACACTCCTGCCATGATGGAAACTTTTGGTGTTGATAAACAGGTTTTTGCGAAATTTATGGACGAAGTTTTATTCCCAGAGAAACATGGATAAAGAAATAGAATACATTTTAACAGACAGTTTAATTATAACCAAAAAATTTAGATCACCCAATGAGTTTTCTTTACATATTGAAGAGAGGGTTTTGAGAGAAAAAATAGGATATATGGATGCGGTTATTCAATATTGTGAGGAAGTAGATATAGATATTGAATCCATATCTAAATTAATTAATCAGTCTCTAAAAGATAAAATACAGAATGAGGCTGAAGAAAATAACTTTATGAAACGTAGAGGAAAATTGCCCCTGTGATTATGGATGAGTTCTCAGTGTATAAAATGTATATTGCTTTAAAGCTGCATTTTACTACAGATAATTATGATATAACTAAAAGAAACGGAAAGGTGAGAGCTAGTAGAGATGCCTTTAATAAAAGAAAAGATCTTTTCTCTATAAGAAAAATAGCTAAGTCTTATTCCGATGAGGAAGTTGCTAATTTTTTAATTTCAAATTTTGTATCAGGTAATCGTTGGGGTGGGGTATTTGATTCTGATGCGGGGAAAACATACCTTGAATGGAAAGGTAAGATGGAAAGCCTTTCCTACATATTTACTAATGAACTAGATAATCTGATAATGGAGTTGGAATCTCAAAAAATTAGTTTAGCTGATTCCTTTCAGATCACAAAAGCCCAGCATCCATATATATTGAAGGCTTATTTGAGAAATACTATATCTCTGGAAACTCTAACTATCATAGAAAAGGTTATGCCTTTTGTAGAAACTTTTGATAGTAAATTATCTGCAGATTTAGTATGGCCGGATGTTTCTAGACTTATTAAAAAGTATAAACCATTTTTAAAAATTGACAAAGAAAAGTACAATGGAATATTCGAATCAAGATGTGGAACTGGATATTAATACCAGAAAAATTAAAGAACTTGAAAAAGAACTATATGTCACAAGAGAATTATTAACCAATTGTATAGATTCACTAAAAGAAACTCAAAGATTTATTATGAAACTCGCATATAATCAATCTGAGATTACTAAAAGGGTTTCATCTTGGCCCTATATTGTGGTGTCGTCATCAAAAGACGATGATGAAGAAGTTTAATAGTAGGAGAGTAAAATTTAACTATGTCAGTTAAGAAAAAGAACTTTGATCTCGACAGAGAGAAAAAAATTAAAAACGTTCGGCAAAAAAATGTGCTAGACAAGCACAGAAAATTAATATATAATATTGCATCATCCAAGAACATTGTTTCTGAAGATGATGACGAATTAGATTATGTGTATGCAACTGATACAAAAATCAAACGTCGTTAATACATCGTTTATACAACGCTTATACAAGGAGTACTATTATGGCATTTCAGTCATTATCTGATTTAAGAAAATCTCGTGGCGGTTTCGACAAACTAATGAAGGAAGTCGAAAAGATTGCAAGCCCACAAGGAGAATCAAGAGCTGACGATCGCTTCTGGCAACCAGAGGTAGACAAGGCAGGTAACGGTTACGCTGTTATTCGATTCTTAGCCCCACCTAAAGGAGAAGAACTACCCTGGGTTCGTATTTGGAATCATGGTTTCCAAGGACCTACAGGAAAGTGGTATATTGAAAATTCTCTTACTACACTAAATAAAACAGATCCCGTTTCAGAATATAATACTGAATTGTGGAACTCTGGGTCTGAAGCGAATAAGGAAATTGCTCGTAAGCAAAAGCGTAAGCTAACTTATATCGCAAATATTATGATTGTCAAGGATCCTGCTCATCCAGAGAACGAAGGTAAAGTATTTCTTTACAAGTTCGGTAAGAAGATCTGGGATAAGATTAAAGATCTAGCAGATCCACAATTTGAAGACGAGAAGCCAATCAATGTATTTGACTTCTGGGAAGGGGCAAACTTCAAATTGAAGATTCGTAATGTAGAAGGCTATCGTAATTACGATAAGTCTGAATTTGAATCGCCTAGTGCTTTATCTGAAGATGATTCTGCAATTGAGGAAATTTGGGGTAAGCAATACTCGTTACTTCAGTTCCTCGATGAAAAGAATTTTAAATCCTATGACGAATTGAAGAAGAAATTCGATATGGTTATGGGACTTGCAGGTGGCACTATTTCTACTAAGAAAGCTGAAGATACTTACTTAGATGAGGAATTCGAATCTGCTCCAAAGGTACAAGCAACTGCTGCGCCTAAGCAGGTTGAAAAGGCACCTAAGAAGGAAGTAGACTTTGACGACGATGATGAGTCTTTGTCCTACTTCGCTAAATTAGCTGAAGATTAAAAAAAAGCCCGCTTCGGCGGGCTTTTTATTTCATTCTAATTTAGTAATTCCGTCTTAAAGTTATTTTCTTCAGCCTCATTCTGTATTTTATCTTTTAGAGACTGATTAATTAATTTAGATATGGATTCAATATCTATATATCGAACCATATCTTCGCACAAAATCTTTAAAATTCTCATTTGTATTTTCAGATGTCGACGAATTTGGAGTTACTGTTGTTGAATTTTTTCCAGAATCGCCTTGGCCTAAAATGTTATTGGTAACATTGTTAACTGTGCCACTAAATTTTTCTTTTGTATAATCAATAAGTTCTTCACTTAGCTTAGTTGTATCTTCTATAGTCTTTGCTAGGGCTGTACCTAGTCCGGGAGCAAGATTAATTTTCTGATCTTGTATTGTTATTTCGCCTAATTGATCTAAAAACGGCACTATCTTTTTCTCGATATCTTCCTTAGAAAGAAAATCTAGATTGTCTGAAAATTTTTCTAATGCTTCATTTGCTTCTTTTAGTAATTTATTGAATGCGCCTTGATTCTGCAATTCATCATATTCTTGTCGCAGTTTTGCTTCTTCATTTTTCTGTGCTATAATATCTTTTTCTCTTTGTTCGGCTTCATCTAGTTTCGCCATTTGTCCTTCGGTGAGTTTCTGCCCATTTATCATTCCACCTTGAGATTTAACCCATCTTGCATATTGCCCTTCGGTCCATTTCGTTCCGTCACCCAACGGGCTATCTAGATAACGTATATCTCCCATTGTACCTCTAACATCATAGGTTTCACCTGGAGCTAAATCTCTACTAGCATTAAAAGGCCCAGGCATATTTCCGAATAATGATCTATTAGAAGGCGAATACGGACTTCCGAATAATCTACTAGTATTTCTCGCGCCTTTATTTGGCAAACCCCCTTTAACAATATCCTCAATAGTTGCATCTGGATCATCAGGTAATAACATAGTAAGTCCTAATGCAGCTAATGCCCCCGCAAGCCCTCTTCCTGCACCACCTGGAGAAAATCTACTAGGTCTTCCTGTTCTAACATTCTCGGCATCTACAACTCGAGGACCATACTTTCCTTCATTCCAGGGGAAACGCGATTTGTAATTTGGGTCGAAGGGTGCGCCTCTGCCCGGACCTTCCAATAGAAGGCGGTTACCTCCTGGTCTTGTTGTGGGGCGGGTGCCTCCTCCGCTCGGGTTCTTTCCATCAGGAGGTAGGACAACAGGAGGCTGGCCCCCAGGTTTCTGTCCACCAGGGAAATTGGCCCCAGGCATTCCAGGAATCGTAGGAAATAATCTAGATAATTTAGTAATTCCGTCTACTAATTTATCGAACCCATTAAGTAAACCTTTAAAACCGGACATTAAAGTACTTGATAATAAAGAGATCGCACCAACTATTCCTGCAAGAAGAATTTTACCTAAGCCAGATAACATTCCTCCAGATGCGCCGCCGCCCATATCTAAACCCGACATTCTTCTAGCAATAGCTTCGGCAAGCTTTTCTCTCTCAATTGCACGTTTAGAATCTGTACTTTGCCTAGCTATAAAATCTATATTTCTAGCTTGTCTTTCGGTTATATCCCTAAGTGCGCTCATTTCCTCCATCATTTTTTGTTGATATTTAGATGGGCCGAATACCTTACTAAATAAATTTGTAAAGAACCCTTTATCGGGTTGCGCTTTACCTCCAAAGGATGAGCCGAAAGATCCCTTGCCCTTTCCTGCTAGATAACTTTTTATTTCTGAAATACCGCTACCAAGTTTAAAAACTTCCCTTTGTATATCTTTATTTTCTTTATTAGATGAAGATCTCCTATTCTTAAAGATTTCATCAGATATAGTATGCAATATCTTCGATTGTTCTCGAAGACTATCATTTTGTGCCTTTAGGCTATCTATGATAACTCTATCGGTTGGGTTCAACTTATCGAAAGGTAACATGTATTATCCCTTAAATGCTTTTTGTTTCAATTTTTCGTTTTGTTCGCTAATGTGTTCTATAAGCATAGTGACGTAAATATCTCTTTCCCATGGTAACATATTTTCTATTTCAGTTAACGAATAATTATGACTATTCATTAATGAAAAATTTAACTTATAATAGTTAAGAAGACCCTCATGAGAAAGAGTTAAACGAAAAAATTTTGTAGACCTTCTAATTTAACTTCATTCTTAGTTCCACACTTACTACAATTTTGCTCAACAGTTTGAGTAATTTTTGGCATGGTAACAAAGAATTTTTCTAACTTTTCAAACTGACTTCTTGAAAAAGAATTAACAAATTCTATTAACTCTTCTTTTGTATAATCTGTGTATTGTTGCTCATCTGTAAATACCACTTTGATACAGGATGACAGCATCTCTACAATGTTTTCCGAATTAAAATTTTCATATATTGATGCGATTTCATCAAAAACAGGATATCTCATCTCCAATCCAATAGTATCAGTAATTAAAATTTTGGTAGTATGCTCAGAATTTTTTTTAACTTCTGCCCGAGTAATATCTAATTCAAATTCAATCTTATTTTCACAATTATTACAAGTTAAAGTTAAGGAAGTTTTTTCTCCTATTGATTTCGCTCTAATATTAATGAACAAATATTCAATATCAAAATTAGGAAGTTCTTTAACTTTTAGTTTATTAAATGTACAAACATCTACTAAATCTGTAACTATTTTATAAATTTCTTCAGAATCCGACTCTAATGCGGTTAAGAGAATTTTATATTCTTTAACTAAGAATGGTCTATATTTTACTTTTTCTTCGGTAGAAGGTAAAATCAATTCATAGGTTGGTGTTTCTAATTTAGGTAAAGCCATGTTATGTCCTCAATTTATGGTATCGTTTCAATGTCTGGAGATAGTATAGGCCCATCTCCTAAACCGCTTTCTACTCTGTTTGGTTGCTCTCGACGTATTCTAATACTACGGTCGTCTTCAGTTTCTCCCTCAAGATATTCTGTATCTCGTCTTACTGTGTTTGCTATAATACCTCTTTCAGTGTTTATACTTGGCAATGATCCCCTTTCATCAGTATTTTCTAAGATACTCTTTAGTAAAGGATTATTGGTATTTACAACTTGTTGCTCCCATACTTCAGGATACCTAACCGCATTAGGAATCTTATGATAAGGAAACCATCTTCTATACGAAAAGGTAACATTTAGTTTGTGTACTTGATTTTGTGTACTATTGTTAAGATCAAGTAAAGCCACGCTTCTAGGAAAAGCATCTTCCAATGTTATCGCATATGTGATATTATCTTTTTCGTCTAACTGAAATATAGTAATAGGTACGGTATAATTATCTGCATAATGCACAAAATATTGAAACGGGTCTACGATTATATTAGTCCAAGCATCAAAAAATCCTTTTACATCCATATCCGTATCAAGCAAAAATGTCATAGTTATACCTTCTCCTCCATACTCAGAATTAAAAGGTCTTTGATATGCTGGTCCGTATACTCTTTGCTGTTTAACACCTATTGTTTTAGATGGCAAATTTGCGGATTCGCAAAATAGGCTTATCAATCTGTTAGTCCAAATAGTCTGCGTAAGATCTGCCAAACCTTTTGGCGTTGGAAAGGATATTTCAAATCTATTAGGTTTAGCTAATCCTCTAATTCTTACTTCAGTTTGAAAATCGCTTATAGAAAAATTTGCCATTTGTTATTTGTACTTTCTTTTAGTGTTTTTCCAAACCTTGCCCATACTTTGTTGTTTAAATCCTTCAACCGGTAGCATGCTGGCGGTTTCCCAATCGGCAAAATTTACTTTCAGGAATCTACTTCGCAATTGCGTATTAAGATATCGTTTTACGCAAGCAGTCGCAGCTAAAAATCTTGAAGAACTATTTAGTATTTGCCAGGATATTTTAATTTTAGTATTTTCGTCGACTCTGCTATCTGTGGCTAATTTTTTTAAATCTCCCAACAACTTAAATCTTGCGCCGTATGGAAGATAGTGCAGATTAATTCCTATAAATCCGTCAGCAGTTTTGGAGAAAGGAAGAACTAATGGGACGGTATCATAATAGGGTAATACGTTTTTATATTTTGGATCATATAAAAACATATACATATATCCAGGAGTAACCACATTTGATAATCTTTGTCCGCGTATCAGTTGTTGCCCCGTTAGTCCTGAGGATAAATTTATGACAGTGTTTTTATACCAGCGAAAAGCTTTATCCTGGTCACCCTTCTGCATTCTAATCTGAGTAAAGATATTTTCAGCCATTTGCGATTCCTAAATCTTTTTCGGTTAAAATCATAAATTTCATATTACGGTCCTCACAAAATTCAAAGGCTGCTTTCCACTTAGCTTCATTTACCCCATATTGAAAAACTTCATCTATAAATTTTTTGGTTTTTCTGGCAGGGATCTGCGGGGGTTTCGTAAATCTTTCAGGCTTAATTTCTATTAAATATTTCTCCGCAATTCCCCGTTTGTTTTTAATCTTAATATAAAAGTCTACGAAATACCTATGTACTTTTTTATCAATGGGGGAAACGTAGGGAACAATGACGATCTCAGAACCCCATTCCTGAACGGATGAATTCAAATCGCACCATTTCATAAACCTAAGTTCCCATAGAGAGCGATAAACAATATTAGTCACATCTCCCTTGTATTTCGAAGGATTTTTCGGTCTAAACTTCCCTTTGTAAGTTTTGGTGTACAACATTTCCTATAAATAATATTAGATTCAACAATATTTATTAAAGAAAATGGCAAAAGGTATCTACGATCCCGAAAAAGATTCCGTTGACAGTATACGAAAGAAATACGAAGCGGAATATAAAAATCAGTTCAAGGGTGCGTACAATATAGGAACCCATGAATACCCTGAGGGGCTTCGGGTAAAACCGGATCTTCAGCACTACGTGGCGTTCTATATTAACGTCAGAGAAAAGAGCTCGACGTCGATTATTCAATCCAGAAGAAATCCTTTTGAGGATTATGTTGTAGATGAAAAAACTCAAAAAGAAATTGACGCTATTGCCGCACAATCGAGGACCGGTAGAATAACTCAAGCGGATGCGGAGTCCGCAGTAGCAACCGCAAAAAACTATGCAGGTAGGATAGTTGCGGGTGCGACCTTAATAGGGGCGGGATTAAGCTCCGGTATACGAGGCGCAGGAAAAGCACTGATCCCAGCAACTTTAGCGGGGGGTGTCACGTCAGTAGTCACAAATATGATAGATAATGCAAATTTTCAGGCATTCAAATCTGGTAGAACTTCTAGATTAAAGGATGTCATAACATTAAACATAGAAGAAAGGCCTTCGGTAAGATATGGCGTTAATTATACCAACTCTGATGTGGCTGGCTTACTTGGACTGGGTGGAATCTTTATTCAAGGTTCCGCGGCTCTAACAGCTAAAAATTTAAAAAATGCCGAACCTGAATTACAAGCTAGATTTCTAAGTGAGTTAGCTAGAATTCCTTCTCTTGGTCAGGGCGGAGGCATTATTAATGATCTAAGAGAATTATCATCAAGAACAAAAACCAATCCATTTCGGGAAACTTTGTTTGAATCGGTTAATTATAGAAGTTTTACTTTTAGATATAGATTTTTTCCAAAAAGTGTTTCCGAAAGTCGAAGAATAAAAGATATAATACAATTATTTAAGATACACATGCATCCTGAATTAACTGCACAAAAATTGTTCTATGTTTATCCTTCAGAATTTGATATACAATATTTCTACAAAGATAAAGAAAATGATTACCTACATAAATTTACTCGATGCGCACTAACAGATATGGCAGTCGATTACGGTGGCGAACAGTTTTCTACGTTTCAAGATGGTGCCCCAGTTGAAGTAGGATTATCGTTGACGTTTACAGAATTAGAAAGTTTAACTTCCGGAGCTATTGATTCCTATGGCTATTGATTTCTTTTCAGATTTTCCGAAAATATCATATACTATAGATGACTATGAAACTAGACAAGTTGTCGTGGACATATTTAAGCGAGTTATCTTATCTAAAGAATATTTAGACAATTCCTTATATTTTGAAGAATATGATGTTTTGCATGGAGAAACGCCCGAGGAAGTTTCCTATAGATTTTATGGCACAACGAATTTAAACTGGGTAATTTTAATGTTTAATAATATTATGGATCCTCGTTTTGAATGGCCTGTTTCAGAAGAAACCTTATATAAAATTACAGAGAAAAAGTACGGAGCAGCTCAAAACGTATTTGCTATTAATCGAGCAAAAAATAATAAAGGTTATATCGTTGAGACGTTCTTTATTCTTACAGAAGATTCTACACACGAAGAACCTATAAGATTACTTGTAGAAAATCCAACAGATGAGGGTATCAATACTCCAATCGCATATCAGGATTCTACAGAAATTGCAGACTATGAAAGTAATTTTGAAGTTGAAACTGAAAAAAATGAAAAGAATAGAAGTATTAAAATACTAAAACCTGCAGTAGTACAAGAAGTTATTTCTAACTATAAAAAATTAATTACTATTTAATGGCCGCTCCACTAGAAGAAATCTTAGATGTACCCGGGCAGGTTCAAATTGATAACCTTGTTCTAATATCTTTTAGAAAGAATACCTACCTAAATATTACAGATTATCTTATAGAATTAAATCTTTTTGAAAGTATTTTTAATCCATTTGTAACTGGAGAAATACTTTTAACAGATAGTAGAAATTTAATTCGAGCATTCGGGCTTGTTGGTGGAGAGTACTTATCAGTTACGTTAAGAACTCCTACATTTTCTTCGGATAAAGGTATTTCAAAAATTTTTAAAATATCTTCATTAGAAGATAAAACATATATTAAAGACGGAGGTACTTTAATATACAAATTGACTTTTACTTCTATAGAAATGTTTCAGGATTTATTGAATCCAATTTATAGAGCATACGAAGGAAAACCTGAAGAAATAATAAAAAACTTATATGAAGAATATTTGATGACAAATCGTAATATTCGCCTTTCCGGAGAACCAGTTGCGGACATAAAAACTCCGTTAACCTTTTTCGGGGAAACCTCTAATACGTTAAAATTTGTTAGTCCGGGTTGGTCACCCCTACAGTGTATAAATTGGACGTGTAGTAAAACATTGCCGGCAAACGGAAAAAGCGCAAATTTTTTATTTTGGGAAACAACTAAAGGATTCTATTTTGGAAATTTAGATACCATACTTAATAGACCTGAGGTATCTTCGATAGGAAATTATGTATATTCTTCTCCAAAAATAGTAACCACCGATGAGGATGATATTGCGAATTTAAGCTTTATGTTTAATATACGATCATTAACCGTGCCGAAAGTTTTTGATCAATTACAAAATTTAATGTATGGTTATATTTCAAATAGGGTAATTGACGTAGATATTATTAATAAGGTATATGAAACTATAGATTATGATCATGGCACCAATTTTAATAACTATTCTCATTTAGAAAAAAAAGAAGCGGTTCCTTTTTTCGACGATACTGTTGAAAGTAACCCGGCTACCTACAGAAAAGTAAATTTTTCTAATCCAGGATTGCACACCGGATTTCTGAAAAATTTTAGTGAGCGAGAAAAAAATATCTGGGGAAATAGAAGATCTAACGTGTTGGAACTGAATAATTTTAGAATGGAATTAGTAATTCCAGGAAGAACAGATATTGAGTGCGGGCAAACAATGTATGTTAGATTGCCTAAAAAAGATCCTGGGGGATTAACTCAAGAAAATAAAACATTATATCAAGATGACGATATGTATTCTGGGTATTATTTAATAACTAGTTTAAATCATAAAATTAATCCAAGAACTCATTTTATTACTATGACAGTAACTAAAGATAGTTTATCATATGAGGTACTTAAATAATGGTAGAATTTATTTGGTGGGTTGGTGTAGTTGAAGATAGAAATGACCCCGAAAAACTAGGTAGGTGCAAGGTTAGAATTTTTGGTTATCATACTGAGGATAAAACTATACTACCAACAGACGATTTGCCTTGGGCGATTCCAATACAGCCGATAAATTCTGCATCGGTTTCGGGGATAGGTTTTACTCCAGTCGGAATTGTAACTGGAACTTGGGTCACCGGTTGGTTTTTAGATGGCGAGGATAAGCAACAACCTGTTATGTTGGGAACTATTCCTGGAAAAACTCCTGCCAGAGAAGAAGCGAAAGAAAAACAAAAACAGGACTCTGCGGACGATACAGTATTAAAGGATAATACGGGAAGTCCAATATACGAAGAGAGCGGTAACTTCATTTTTAAAAGCGCAGAGGTAACAAGTTTAAGAAATTCGTTTGATCCTTTAAAACCTACAGATATTGATATTCTTTTTAATAGTATTGCAAATAAAGTATCGTCTAATAATCAAACTAAGATCGGTACCAATAATGAATTAGGAAAATATCAATTTACGATATCTGATTTAATGGTGTTAGGATATTTGAGACTACCTTCTGATGGGAATATACTAAAAGAAATAGTTGACGATAGATCATTTTGGGTCGGTTTAAATGGAATAACATCTAAGCAGGAATTTTTATCAAACAGGCTTCTTCAAGAAGAAGCAATGTTAAGATTAACTAAATCTAATTACGATAAATTAATTTCTTTGGATAAAATTTCTACAAAAGATGATCCTAAAGTAATTGCAGGATTTTTAGCAAGTGCACACGTATTTGGGGTAACTGGTGCAGACGATTTAGAAAGAAAAGATGCCTACGGTAGACAAGCAAAAGAATTTTTTAATTTGGGTGTAGTATCGCTTGGCGGGAATTTAAATACTGATATAGATATCAAATATTCTGAAGTTGAAAATTATTTACCTGAAATAAATGACGGCAATATTACAAATGAGGACCTAGCATTGAGCCCAGGATTTTCTGATCCAAACAGAAAATATCCAAAGTATGAGTATGAAGGATTATCCGACATTAATAAACTAGCAGTAGGTAACAGGTCGCATCTGTTATTTAAAATAAAAGAAGCACAAAAAACAGAAAACATACAAATAGGTAGAGCGGAAAAACGTTGGAGTGAGCCCGAGCCTGCATATGCTGCGTCATATCCATATAATCAAGTAATTGAAACTGAAGCAGGGCATGTAATAGAACTTGACTCTACTCCTAACGCAGAAAGAATACACATATTTCATAAAAAAGGTACCTATATAGAAATAGATGTAAACGGCACTATGGTAAGAAAAGTATTAGGCGATAACTATGAAGTTTTAGATCGTAATAATTTTGTATATGTTAAAGGTGCGAATAATTTAACTGTAGAAGGCAAAACTTCAATTTATGTAAAAGATAATGCCGTCATTGAGGTTGATGGAGACGTATCTGTAACAGGTCACAGAGATGCGGTAGTTCAAGCTGCTAGAAACTTAGCTGTTTCTGGAAAAAATTTGGTGTTATCAGGAAAAGATGGAGTTAATATAGTTTCGGATGGAGCTATTAATTTGCAGGCAGGAAGCGATATAAACATAAACTCCAAAAATAATTTGTCTCTGCAGGCAACAGGTACAATTAGCATAAAGGCATCCATTAACTTATTAATGGATGCAATACTAGTTAAGACGCAGATGGGAGCAAACTTTGTTAAAGATTTGGTTATTCGAGCATTTGATCCTCCGGAATTAAGAAATCCCGTTAGATCTTCAGTTCCTGTTTTAGAAAGAACAAGTTTTTTTCAGGAAGATTTATTATTTGATGCAGGGGAAGAAGAGGGGGATGAATGGAGACGAAATAGAGAAGCAACAGGTGAGACATCTAAATTTCTTAAAGTGCGCTGGGAATTACCACCACAAGGAAAATCTTATCGTTCTACACAACCTAGTACCCGCGTATCATGTGATGTTTGTAATCAGTTTGGAAGAATGTTTCCTAGATCATTTAAACTATCAAAAAATTTCACAATAGAACATATGTTAACTGGGGACTGGGCTCCTCAAAAAGTACAAGCACAACGAGGATTGTCGGAAAAGCAAATTGTTTGTAATGCAATGCAAATTGCAGAAAATTGTCTCGAACCATTACTTAAAAGGTATCCAAGGTTAAAAATTACCAGTTGGTTTCGAGATGTTAATATTTTAGACGAAAACGGAAAATCTGTTGGTATGAGCGACCATGGATTAGCTGCAGCAGTCGACATACAAGTTAATAATCTTTCTTTGCAAGATCATCTTTCTGTTGCGCACTGGTGTCTAAGCAATATACCTTATAGACAACTTCTTTTTGAGTATAAATTATATCCAGGTAGTGCAGATCCAAGAACTGCATGGATTCATATTGCGTTATTATTGGATGAAAATGGAAAAATTATTGAGTCTTCAAAACCTCCAGTGCAGACATGGCAAGATGATCGCCCAATACTTGTAGGTCTTCCTGTTGATGTTTAAGAATATTTTACCCCAATAAATATCTAATATGGCCACTTCTAGAGCAACTAAAAAGTTTGTAGATTTAGATCTTTCTTTTAAGGTGAACCCTTTCACCAAAGATCTTTATCTAAAAACGGATGAGGAAGCAGTTAAAACTGCGGTAAAACATCTCATTCTAACTAAAAATTTTGAGAGACCTTTTAGACCAGAAATAGGCACACAAGTTACTGCATTGATGTTTGAGAATTTTACGTCTGCAGTAAAAATTGCAATGGAACGAACAATACGTGAAACTATAGAAAAATATGAACCAAGAGTTAGATTAGTCGATATAAAAATAACTGAAAATTTAGATGATAATGATTTAACTGTGACTATAGTATTCACCTTAAAAAATACGGATACTCCTATAACGATATCCACATTACTAAGTAGAGTAAGATAAATGGCAAACTATAGAATTTCGGAATTAGATTTTGATGAGATCAAAATCAATCTAAAACAATTCTTAACAAATTATAGAGATAAGAATAATAATCTTATTTTTAAAGATTATGATTTTGAAGCATCCAGTCTGTCTATTCTTTTAGATATTTTATCTTATAACACATATTATAACGCATACCTTGCCAATATGGTTGCAAATGAGATGTTTTTAGATTCTGCAAGCAAAAGAGAATCTGCAGTTTCAATCGCAAAACATCTAGGATATACTCCAATATCTTACAGAAGTGCAAGAGCAAAAATCTCTTTTGTTGCGGATACTCCCCAAGGAAGTCCTGCTACACTTACACTACCAAAATTTTCAGCATTCACTACTACTGTAGATGGTGTGTTATTTGCCTTTTCTAATTTAGATTCTGTTACAGTAAGACCAACTGAGGGTAGATATATTTTTAATGATGTAACTATAGTAGAAGGAGAACCTCTAAGTTATACTTATAGAGTAGATGTATCTGGACCAGGCGAAAAATATGCAATTCCTAACTTAAATATTGATACCACAACTATAAGAATAACAGTACAAAACTCTTACTCTGATACTACGCAAACGGTTTATACCAGGGCAGGAAACTTAGATGGTTTAACGGGAGAATCTTTAGTATACTTCTTAGAAGAAAATCCAACCGGAAATTATGAAATCTTTTTCGGTGACGGTGTACTAGGTAAAAAATTAATATCAGGTAATTTGGTAAAGATAGAATATTTAGTTAGCAATGGTTCGGTTTGCAACGTATCAAGCGAAATCGAACAAATATTCAATATATCTACTGTAGTAAATAACCTAAGAGTATCCTCTCCGATTATTGCGACTGAAAATTCTACGGGCGGAGATGAGCCTGATACCTTAGACGAAATTAAATTTAAGGCTCCTAGATTCTTATCATCATTTAATAGAGCAGTCACTGCAAATGATTATAAGTCAGTAATAGAGGCAAATTATCCTTTAGTGGAATCCGTATCTGTTTGGGGTGGAGAAGAAAATGATCCGCCTAAATATGGTAAGGTCATAATTTCATTAAAACCATATTCAGGATATACTATTAATCAGGAATTAAAAGACAAAATATCTAATGAGATTCTTTTAGATCGCAAGGTAATGTCAATTGTTCCAGAATTTGTGGATCCTAATTATCTCTATATTACTTTAGATATTAAGGTTAAATTTGACGCTAAAAATTCTAGATATACAATTTCAGAATTAGAATCTTTGACCAGGAATACTGTGCAGGAGTATTTTAGATTTGAACTACAAAAGTTTAATAAGCCCTTTATATATTCTAAGTTATCTAAACAAATAGATGCTTTAGATAATTCAATCATAGGAAATTTAAGTTCCTTTAGAGTCCAAAAAAGAATCAACCCCATAGTAAATGGTAATAATGGATATACAGGAACAACTTTAATAAAATTTGCTAATAAACTAGTTTCAGGTACTCTGCAATCTACAGGATTTTATTATAAAATAAATGAAACCATATTCTCTGTTTATATGAAGGATGTATTAACATCTCAGGATACTGGGACTGTTAATTTATATGATTTAATTAATGATGGTTTATTAGTTTCAAATATAGGCACAGTAAATTATTCCGCCGGCACGGTTTCTATTCCTTCTTTAGTACCTGCAGGATTTTATGAAAATGCAACAGATATTAGAATATCATCTAAAATACAGGATTTAGATATTACATCTTCTAAGGATTTAATATTAGTTATTGATGACAGCATCTCGAATGTTTTAATTAAACGTGCTGCAGGATTAACAATAAACATTACTACGTAAAATGGTAATTAAAGTTTTCGATACAAAAGATCTTTTGGGCCCTTTAAAAATATTGGGTGTATCTAAGCCTGATACTTTTGCGGGATATAGAGAAGGGTGGTTTTACCCTCTTTATACAACCAGAGGGGAGGCAATTCAAGAAGATCTAGATAGAGGCGGTAAGGGAATTTATAGAGTACTAACTTTCTACAATAGAAAGGGAGAATTTTATATACCTGAAAGTTTCATCAATATAGGTGAAGCGAAGGATCCCTTAATTTATACGGTGCATCAAGGAGACGGTGCCGAAAATCCTTTTAAACGAGTACAAAATAGATTATCGCTTTTAATAGAAGAACAACTTCCGGATTTTATACAAACAGACTATTCTATGTTTGTAACATTTTTAAAAGCATATTATGAATTTTTAGAACAGAATAATGAAGCTCAAGAAGTTCTGCAGGATATAACTAAGTATTCGGATATAGATAAAACCTCAAGTGATTTAATAACCAAATTTATTAAAAATTATGCATATGACATACCACAATCAAGCATATCAAATAATAGATTTTTAGTAAAGAAAATAAGAGAAATCTACAGCAAAAAAGGAACAGAGCCAGCATATGAAATGCTATTCAACATTTTATATAAAGAATCTATTAGTTTCTTCTATCCATACGAGGTGGTGCTAAAGCCTTCCACAGGAAAATGGACTAAACGATTTGTTCTAAGAGTTCAGCAAACAAATCCAACACAAAATATTTTTGGTTTTGAAGATACTGAAATTATAGGGAAGACTTCTAAAGCAAGAGCAATAGTTAGTAAGGTAATTAAAATAGATTTACGAGGATATGAGGTTTATGAATTAGTTTTAGATTCAACAAGTTTATTCGGAGAGTTTTTAAGAGATGAAGAAATTGAGGCAACTAAAACAATTCTATTAAGTAACGAAAATTATTCTGTAGCTCCACTTAGTGCTAAGGTATATTCTATACTAAGTAAAATTGATATTATAGACGGAGGGGTGGGGTATAGTAAAGGACACCCAATAACAGTAACTGATGCTACAGGAGTTTTGGCAACAGTTAAAGTTAATAGTGTAAATAGATTCGGTACTATTACTGGATTTGATATAATAGAACCAGGTGTAAATTATAGTGTTAATTGTGTAGTTAGCGCCGGTCTTCCTACTGCACAGTTAAAAGGAACCTATTCTTTTTATCGAGGTGCTGTGACAGTAACATTCCCCGAGCAGCATGGATTATCTAAAGGGAAACACCTAAGTGTAAATTACACTGGTAATATTTTCAGTCCTTTAGATAATACTTCACATACCGCAACTATTACGTCAATACCTAACGTAAGAACAATTAGATTTAGATATCCTGGATTTTAAAAATGTCTGACAAAAATTTAAAAGAATATATAGTAACTCTACATAGTTACGAACACCTAGATAGTTTCTATGAGGATATGGAAACACCGGGTGGTAACCTATATATTCCTGATCGGGCAGTGGATTTAGTTAATCGTAGACCCATAAGTCGAAATACTCACTATTTACTTACAGAAGAAGAAGCTCGTTTAATCAGACAGGATCCAAGAGTTTTAGATGTGGATATTCCTGTTGACCATAATCCTCTTACAGTTAGGAGTTATTCTTGGTCACAAACCAATACTTTTAGTCCGCAGCTGCCGCCTTCAACGACGGATAAAAATTGGGGGCTTCTTTATTCAACCTCAGAAACAATAAACAGTTCTTTAGATAGTTTTTCTTCGGTTTCCGCTACTGTAACCAGACCTTTTTCGGGAAAAAATGTAGATTTGGTTATGGCTGAATCAACTATTAAGAAAAATCACGCAGAATTTGCTAAAAACGCTGATGGGACAGGCGGATATAGAACTATAGAAACCAATTGGTATGGATACGGTCTTGGTTCGCCCCCAACAGTTACACCTCAAGAAACCTCACCATATAATTATAGTTATGTCGGATTTCATGCAACCCATACCGCAGGTACTGCAGCGGGGAATACTCAGGGCTGGGCGAAAGATTGTAATATCCATTTTAATGTTCCAATTTATGCAGGATCTTTTCCAAATTATCAGGGCCCCTGGGATTATATTAGAACATGGCATAGCTGGAAAAAAGTTAATGCTATAAATCCAAATACAGGAATACATAATCCTACAGTTGTTTCTTTAAGTACAAACGTTAGAACAAAACTTTTTACCTTTGGATTGGGAACGATACATTATAGGGGAGTATCATATCCTGGTCCTTGGGCTCGTAATCCTTCTCGCACAGATCGAGACAATCCGGGGGCATGGACTAACGGAACTGTAAGTTTAGCGGATGTAGGTTTTAGAGAAGTAAGGTCTGACGATAATATACTTTGGTATGTATTCGCTGGGCAAAGCATGGTTGCAGAAAATGCTGATTTAACTGACGCGATTAATGATGGGGTAATTATAGTTCAATCTGCAGGTAATCATTCTTCTAAGGTGGTGCGCCCAGGCGATCCAGATTATAATAATTATGTTATTGCCTTAGATGATGGCAAAACCTATTATCAAAATAGAAATGAATGGACAGCAGATGTTATTGCAGTTGGCAATCATACTGCCGCAAGAAGACTAGGATATACCACAGATACTGGACCTGCTATTACGATTTGGGCCCCTGGCACAAACATTATCTCCTCAATATCAGACAGTGCAGAAAGAAATGAGTTTTCTGATCCGCGCGGATTAAACAATGATAAGTTGCTCTCAATATCTGGTACTAGCATGGCAGCGCCGCAGGTCGGCGGAGTTCTTGCCTGTTTGGCAGAACTGTGGCCTTCGGCGACGCAATCGCAAATGAAGAATTTTATTCTAACTCATGCTAGAAGTAGAATGACTAGTTCTGCGTTTACTATCTTTCCAAACACCCTTTCATATAGAGATTCAGATACAACAGATAAAACTTTATATTATCCAAATTTTAGTTTTAGTGTTTCTCCGAACAAATCTTCAGTGTCATCTGATGAAATAGTTGTTATTAACATAACAGGTTCTATAGATTCACCCCTTACCTGGGAATCTTGGTCAGCAAAATATAACATTCCCCAAGATGAGGGACAACTTGTTGCGGCTGCATTATACACTAATAACAACTTGTTAGGAAATTATGGACCTTCATCTACTCCTTTTTATGGTTTGTATAGAGAACCAGATGCCGAAGGGTTAGCATATTGGCATAGTCAATGGATAGCAAGTGGTAAAAATCTTGAGACAGTTAAGCCCGCATTTGCTCTAGGAATACCTTCAAGTGATACTATAGATTATGCAAGAATTAGAACTAATTCGAAGACCTTTTTAGAAACCAACAACGGTAGTGTTTTTTACGATGGTGCTTTCGATTTGCCTGTTGGGTCTAGAGTATATCTTACAGAAGAAGGTAATGCAACTGCACAGGATTTTATTGATGGATTAACTAAAATTCCTGTAACTATTACTGGACCAGTTACTACTGTTACTCGCAAAGTCAGCCCGAATAGAACAACATCAAGAACAAGTACTTTAAAATTACGCACAGGTGGATATTCTGGCACTGTACAAGCAACTGCTTCTTCTATATCTATTATAGGAGTTGCACCACCTCCCCCTCCACCCGTTGTATCTACTTATAGTTTCGGAGGTATTCCGACCTCAATCAATGAGGGAGCTACAGGAACATTTAATGTAAATACAACTAACGTAGATAATGGTACAACTTTATATTGGACAATTAATAATGGTACCTCAGTAAATGCGGATTTTACCGCAGTTTCAGGATCCTTAATTATTAATGGTAATACTGGGTCATTTACAATAACACCAACTGCTGATAATTCTACAGAAGGAAATCAAACCTTTACCGTTCAACTTAGAACAGGTAGTATATCTGGAACAATTGTTGCAACAAGTTCTAGTGTAACTATAAATGATACTAGTTTAAATCCTGCGCCTGCAACACCTACATATGGATTTAGTTTGGTTCCTTCTGCGATTTCAGAAGGAAGCGCTGAAACATTCGGTGCAACTACAACTAACGTAAGTAATGATACAACTTTATATTGGACAATTAGCCATGGCACAACAGTAAGTGCGGATTTTAGCGCTTCGTCGGGATCATTTACCATAACAAATAATCAGGGATCCTTTTCAATAACACCTATAGCGGATAACACAACTGAAGGTCCTCAGGTTTTCACAGTTCAACTTAGAACAGGTAGTATATCTGGAACAGTTGTTGCCACAAGTTCTAGTGTTACCGTAACTGATTCAAGTACCACGCCTCCACCATCTACGCCCATTTATCAATTTCCTGGAGAAATTCCTACATCCATAGATGAGGGAGATAGCATTACGTATAATTTTTCAACAACGAACGTACCGAATAATACAACTTTATACTGGACAATTGCACATACAAGCACAGATGCTTCAGATTTTTTAGAAACATCTGGGACATTTACTGTAACAAACAACTCTGGGTCGTTTATAGTAAGACCTAAATCGGATGCGACACCCGGTTAAAAAAAGTAACTAAGGGAGATATTTCTTTGGCAGCTCAAACATTTGTAATTCAAGTTAGAACGGGTGGGGTCACTGGACCTGTTATTGCCACAAGTCCTACTATTACATTAAATGATACTAGTACCGTATCTTCTCCTTATACGTTAACTACCAGTGCAAGCGAAATAAATGAAGGCTCTGAAGTAACTATTAGTGTTTATACTGTTGGTCTACCAAACGGAACTCTGTTACCATATACAATTTCTGGATCAGGAATAGACTTAGATGATTTCGTTGGATTAACATCCTTATCTGGTTCTTTTAGAATAACAAATAATTTTGGAAGCGTAAGGTTAGTTCTAAAAAATGATCTAAAAACTGAATTAGATGAAACGCTAACATTAACATTGACCAGTACAGGAAATAATGAGAGCATTAATGTAATTATACGAGATACGTCTAAGACTACTAGCTTAGCAAACTTTTTTGTCAGTTCCCCGGTATCAGTAGTAGAAGAAGGTCAGGTTGCGAGATTTGATATTAGAGCAACTAATTTAGAACCAGGTACAGTTGTTCCTTATAGAATTTTAGGTATATCCCAAGAGGATTTAACTGGAGATTCCCAAACTGTAGGATATGTAACTTTTGTATCGGGTGCAGTTGAGGGAGAAACTTATGCAAATGTAAGTTTGTCAATATATGAGGATTTTATAACTGAGGGACCTGAAAGTATAGTTTTACTTTTAGAACCAAGTTTTCCTTATACGTTACAATTATCTTCAACCATTTCAATAAAGGACACTACTCTTAATCCCGGACCTACGTATAGTATAACTGCAAATAAAAATAGAGTATTCGAAAATGATACTATAGTATTTACGTTAGTCGCAACAAATGTACCAGCGGGTGGTATTGTTCCTTGGCAAATTGCAGAATTCGAACCAGACACTCCCGAAATAACTGTAAGCGATTTTTCGGGCATAACTAGCCTTACCGGAAACTTCCCTCCTCTGGTAGAAATTTCTACAGGGGTTTTTAGCTCAAATATAACTTTATCTATACGAGATGATTTAGTTTTTGAACAGTCTGAATATTTTTATGTGTTTATACCAGGCACAAGAATAGGTTCTCAGGTTGTAGAAATTATAGATTCAGGTAATACATTAATAACATCCGACGCTACTTTTTCCGGAAATATATTGGTTAATTTTTTAGACCCCGCGGTGTTACGGGCAAATTTAGGTAGTTTAGCTTCGGGGGTTAGTTATTGGCAAGACACCACAGGACTAATCTCAGAGAATATGGTTATACAAGGAAAAACGCCATATGCAACTGAAGACTCCTTGGCATTGTATCAACCATTTTCTTACGTAATACGCTCAAAAGTTTCTATAGAAGAGTGGAGAGACTCAATAAAGGCTCTATTGCACCCCGCAGGAATGGTTATTTTTGGGGAAATAAATAATGAAACAACTACGGAAAACTTGTTAAGTTTAGAGGTTAAAGCAGTTTCTGATTCCACAATACGAACACAGGATTCCTTAACTATAGATGATACGGAAGTAAATGCAAGTACAACATCTATAGGTGGCTCAAATGTAACTGTAGATTCTCTGACATTTTCCTTTAATCTTTAATAAATAATAGATGCCGAATTTAGTCACAAAACAATTTAAAATAAGTAATTCAAAGAATTTCATAGAACAATTTTCAAGTTCTAGTGGAAATTCTTTGTATATGTTTTTAGCCAAACCTAGCGCTTGGGCGCCCGAGTCTGACACCCCGCCCGACCCTACAGATACTCAAAGAGATTATGCTAAGATTTGGGATGAGATTATAGCATTCAAAAAAATATCACCAGCGAATATTGTGAATGTAATTCGGAGGGTAAATTGGGTAGAGAACACGATTTACTCCGAATACGATAACGAAGATTTTAATCTTTTAAGTAAAGATTTCTTTGTCCTTAATAGAGAACTTGACGTATATAAATGTATCAGTAACAATAATGGATCCCCTTCTAGAGTGGAACCTACGGGTAAAAGTTTAAATATTTTTATTACATCAGATGGTTACAAATGGAAATATTTGTATAGTATTTCTAATTCCGATAGATTAAAGTTTCTAACAGATAATTGGATGCCTGTTAGAAAAAATGACGATGTTGCCTCAGTTGCAATAGATGGTGGCATAGAAAATATTAAGTTATATTCTGGAGGGATTGATTATTCCGCAAGAGCAAGAGTAATTGTAGAGGGTGATGGCATATCTGCTAATGTCGGAACTAGACAAAGCTTAGGCGTAATATATGATTTCGTATATCTTAACAGTGGTAGTAAATATAGATTCGCAAATGCGTATGTTTTAGATAGTGGAAATTCTCAGGGAAGAGGAGCAAACATACGAGCAATTATAAGCCCTATAGGTGGACATGGTTCAGATCCAATTTCAGAATTGGGAGCCCATTACATAATGATTAATGCAGTAACAGAATATAATGAAGGCATTGGAGATTTTCCTGCAGGATTTACTTACAGAAAATTGGGACTAATAAAGAACCCAAAAAGTACTTCCGGTCAGGTGGCGAACGTATTAACATTAAGTGGTTTATCTGGAATATCTCTATCTAATGTAAATGGTATATTTTTAAATAACGAATTTATAGAGGGTATAACATCCTCCGCAAATGCCTTTGCAGTTACATCTAATGTAGTTTCGGGTAATGGTTTTGTTAGATATGTACAAGTAATAGATTTAACTAAAAACTTTGGTTCTTTTACTATCGGTGAAAATATTATAGGAAAAACTTCTGGGGCGACTGCTAGAGTAGCAAATGTTTTAAGTGCGGAAGTTATTTCAGATACGGGTGAGATTTTTTATATAGAAAATAGAATACCAATAACTAAATCTCCAGATCAGACAGATAGTTTACATCTTGTACTAGAATTTTAAGGAAAAATAAAATGGCAGTAGATACTAGCGTTTCTCCATATTTCGATGATTTTAACGATTCCAAAAATTATGTTAGGGTTCTCTATAAACCCGGCGTCGCGGTACAAGCTAGAGAATTAACTCAAACACAGACTATACTTCAAAATCAGATTAAGTCTGTAGGTAATTTTTTATTTAAAGATGGTGCCAAGGTAACGGGCCCTAAACCTTCAGTTAATCTTGATGCTAGAACAGTTAAATTAAAACCTAATGATTCTAGCGGGCAGGCTTTAAATTTAAATAACTTACTTAATACCTTTGTTACTGCGACTAATTCTGATGTATTGGGTTATGTAGATTTTGTTTTTACTGCGGATGATCCTAACATAGGCGACCCTCCCAGTGTAGTTATATCTTTAAAAAGATTTAATTCTACCAACGATGGAATGTTTGATCAAAATACAGAATTAAGTTTTTACCTAGATTATACTGATGCTTTACTTAAAAACGCACCGAACTATACTGCAGTTACGGCTGAAGATATAACTAAAAACGCATCAACAACTTTAAGTGCATTTTCTTCAACTGCACTGTTAGATAATCCAAGTACAATTATTCAAGTTGGAGATCTTTTAGTTCATCCTGGATTAACTAAAAAGGTGTATGTTACTGCACTTACAAGCACAACTCAAATTGAATTAAGTGAGGCTCCGGGAGTTACTTTTGGTAGCGAAAACGTTTCGTATGTCAATAAAGCAACTAATCCTACTTCCATCTTTATTCAAGATGATGCGACTTTTTATAAATCGGGATTTTTCGTAAAATCAAATACTCAAAGTATTGTTCCAGATAAAAATACATCATATCCCACAAAGTTGATCGCATTTCTAAGTGATCAACAAATTATAACTAGTAATGATGACGCTAGCCTTTTAGATCCTGCACTTGAAAACTCAAATTATTTAGCACCAGGCGCGGATAGATTAAAAGTAGATTTAAATTTGGCCAGCTTAGATGTCATCGACGGACAAGCTACAGAAGATTCTCAAAATTTAATTCCTCTTTTGTTTTTTAACAGAGGAAAAATAGAGTACATAACTGAAATTTCTAATGACGCAGAATTAGACAGAAAACTTGCGGAAAGAACATACGACGAATCGGGTAGTTACGTAGTAACGCCTTTTCAAATTATGCCCGAAAATACACTGGAGGAAGATAGTAACTTAGAGTTTACCATATCACCAGGCAAAGCGTATGTTGGTGGATATATGGTTAGAACCATCGATGCCACACGAATTACCGTACCTAAACCAACAGCAACTGAAACTAAAACTAATCACAACATTAATACCACGTATGGAAGTTATTTTAGAGTAAAAACGGTAACAAACTCTCTAACCAATCCTGCTGATCTTGAAGCAGCCTCAATGTTTTTAGAGTTACATAACGTAGAAAACCCTACAAGTACATCTTCTTTAGTTGGAATTATTTCATTTAAAAATTTAGAGTATGATACCTTTGTAAGCGGTGACTCTCCAGAGTATAAATTATTTTTCCATAGCTATTCTCCATCTAAAGATGTTCCTGCAACTTGGGATGCTTGGTCTGCGAAGTATAACATTCCTGCAGACGAAGGCAAATATATTGCAGATCAGTTATATACCAATAATGACTTATTAGGTAATTTTGGACCAGCATCGACTCCCTTTTATGGATTATTTAGAGAACCTGATACCGCGGGGGTGGCATTTTGGCACGGGGAATGGATTAAAAGCGGCAAAGATATTGCGAAAGTTAAAGCAGCATTTGCCTTAGCGATTCCTGCAGCAGATACAGCAGATTATGCAAGGGTAAGAACTAATTCTAAATCTTTTTTAGAAACATTAAATGGTAGTGTTTTTTATGATGGGTTACTTAATGTTAGAAAGATTAAAAGTATTATAGGGGTTGCCAACAATTTAACTAGCCAAGGCACAAGTGCTACCTATAGCTCACCTTTCTTTAAAGCACTAATTTCAACCAGCGGAGTGGCGCAGAATGGTGACACTATTATCTTCGATAAGGATAAGCCTTCAGATAGTTTAGTTTATCCTATCAATAAAACATACATAAAACGTGTAGATAAAATTAGAACTATCTACAATAAGGTTGTTAAAAATGCGGTCTTTGCCGGAGGAACATTCTCTACAACATTATCTTTGCCCGAAACTTTCGCATTGGGGGATGGCACGATACCTCCTAGTACAGCAAGAGCAAATTTTACTGTTCTTGTTAAATCTGGAGCAACAGCTTCCATAAAACTGGGAGCTTTCAATTTTGAGACAGGAACGGTAACCATATCAGGAGATGCAGCAACATTAACTATTGATACCGGTGATGCTACATTTACTGGTTTAGCAGATGTTAGTTTAACTGTAGAAAATGATGAGACAGTTCCAAGGGTAAAAACTTTAGTAGAAAATCAGGCAAAGTTAATAGATGTTGAACTAGCAGATCTTAAATATTCATTATTAAAATCAGACATTTTTTCTTTTGGTGGCGCACATAAGATATCTGATCCTACTCTTTATACTGGAGCGTGGAGTTCCTCTACAAACTATGATTATGATAAAATAGTACATTATTTAGGATCAGTATATAAAGCTAAACTTCCAACGTATAATGTTTCCCCTGCATACTCAAATGCTTGGGCAATAGTAGAAAAAGAAGAAGCTTCCAGATACACATTCGATAATGGTCAGCGTGATAGTTTTTATGATCATGGCACAGTAACCTACGTAGGATCCGCAACCCCACCCGGTAATGTTCTAATAACATTCTCATACTTTACTCATACAGGGGATGGTCCTATTGTGGTTCAATCATACCCTGAAGATATGTATACTAGAATTCCTGTATATCGTTCAGTTATTGATGCCAAAGATTATACTTTAAGAGATTGTATAGATTTTAGACCGAGAAGAGCAGATGATTCTAATTATCAAGATTTCTCTGCTGCGGTTATTCCTAACTCTTCGATATTGACAGAAATAGATGTTACTTATTATATTGGTAGAAAAGATAAAATTTATGTAACAAACAATTTACAAAACTTTGATTCTCCCTATAACAAATTTTACTTAGAAATAGGTAAGGAAACTGCAAATCCTACTGATCCTGCGGACACTTCGGATCTATCTAAATTAAGTATTGCAACTTTAGAAATTCCTCCTTACGTTACAAATTCGTTTGACGTAAAAGTTACATACGAAGATAATAAACGTTTTACTATGCGAGACATCGCACAGCTTGAAAACTTAACTATTAGTTTAGATAAAGCTGTAAAACTTCAAGCTATAGAAATTGCTATTTTAAAATCCACAACAACAAATGATGACGGTGAGGCATTATTAAAAACAGGTATTTTAGTTGAAGATTTTAAAGACTTTAATTCCGCAGATTTAGCTAGTGGTTATTTTTCTGTAGCAATTGACACAGATGAGGGAGAATGTTTCCCAAATTTTGGTGCATGGAATTTGGATTTAGGATTGCTTGAAGACACAGATATTTTTATGTTCAATGATATTATAACTAAGAAATATACTGAGGAGTTATATGTATCTAATTTGGAAGCTAATAATGAAATTTTTGTAAATCCAGGCGGCGTCAATGACGGTAAAGGTAGAGCAGAAATTTCTAAGAAAAATAGTTTTAGAGTAAACATATTATTGGCAGGTGGCCTATTAATAGGTGGATATATTGCATATAAAACTGCAGCGGCTCTTACAGCAAAAGCAACATTTGGCGCAGCAGTTACTGGATATACAGATTATGCTTTAATTGCTGCATACCAAGGAGAATCTACGTTAAGTATTGCATGGGGAGCGGCTAAGGAGTTAGGATACGCAGTTCTTGATGCATTTAAATCTATAGATGGAATAATGTCTGTGGTTTCTTGGCCATATAAAGCAGCCAAATTAGGAGTGGAGTGGGTATACAATGCTTTCACCGGAGGTGCTTCTAGTGTGGTACCGGGCACATATGCCGCTGGCACAGAATTAGGAGCGTCATTGTTTGGTGATGCTGCCTGGGCATCCGCAAAAACAGGGTTTGAATTAGTTGGTAATGCTTTGAGTAATATTTTTAATCAGCCTATAGGGGTTACCGCAACTGAAGTATATAATGGTTTAGGGTTTATATCTTCAGGTGCAGTATCAGCTACATGGGGAGCATTGTCAATTGGCGCAGATTTTGTTGCAGCAAAAACAGCAGGCGTGCCTATCATAGGTGCAGCAACAAAAGCTATTGCAGCAGGTGTAGCTAAGGCAACTTCATATTTGTTAGGCGCTCCCGTGTTAGTACAAGTTGCAGCAGTTGCCGCAATAGTTTATGTTGGAGCAAAAGTAGTTTCTTGGGTTTGGAAAGGATTGAAGAAATTATTTTCGGATGTAAACATGAAAGAGAAAATTATATTTAAGAAAAAAATGCCGAATGGTTTAAATCTATACGAATTTGAATATAAGAAAGAGTTTAAATCCATTGCGGGGTATGGTAGATACGAAGGATACATTGCACAAGAAGTGGAAAAGAGATATCCAAAAGCAGTACAAATTGAAAGTAATGGTTATAAATCTGTAAATTATTCTTTAATAGGAACATAGCATGGCGACAGAATCTAGTTCTGCAGTAACATCTTCCAGGGACACGGACATACCAGTTTTTGCTGGTTCGGAAATACTGTCCTTCGTTGTTTCAGAAATGCCCCCAGGCATAAAAATTTATACTTATGTAAATGGTATTAATCTTACTCCCTTTACTGGACCTGTTACTACGGGGGCAACAATAGGACAAGAGATTGTGACTGATCAATTAGGTAGTGCGCAAGGATATCTTTATATACCTAGCACAGAAGGTCAGTATAAATTTCTTGCAGGTGAGATTAGATTGACGTTTGGCGATAGTCCAGACGGAATTCAAAATTGTAAATATACTTCTGAAACTACCTTAATGAATCATGGTTTGAGTCTTGTTGATACAGAACAAGGTGGGACAATTTCTTTAAGAAGAACTGAGAAATTTAGAACTTCAGTTTCGGGAAGTTCTGGAGAAGAGGATACTTCTTTAAACAGATTAAATCCGTTGTCCCAAAGTTTTACTGTTGATGAGGTAAGATATCCGTTAGGCGTTGTTGTTACGGGCGTAGGATTATTTGTCAGTCAAAAAGATGATAAATTACCGCTTGGGGTAGAATTGCGTCCTATGGATAAAGGTGCGCCATCTACAACAGAGTATTTTTCCGGAACATCTGTATTTTTACCTCCCTCCAGTATACCAGAACCTCCTGAACCTGGAAAAAATATTACTCCTACAGATTTTACATTTAGACATCCAATCTATCTAAAACCAGGGGAATATGCGTTTTCAGTTTTAACGAAGTCTAATAAGTACAAGTTATATAGTGCAACAACTGCAGATGGAAAGAAAGTAAAAAATCCTTTCGCTGGAAAATTATTTAAGGCGCAAAATACTGGAGGATGGGTTGGCGATGTCAATGAGGATTTAACTTTTTATCTAAGAAAAGCTAAATTTGATACAGGCACTATAACTTTTGAAATGATTACGCCTGACCTTGCAGAAATTGATTATAACAGGTTGCGTTTATTAAGTACAGAAGTTGGTTTAGGTGATACTGCATATGCAAGTTATAAATTACAAACTACTGAAGATAGTGCCACAAGAGATAAGACAGAGTTTCAACCAATTGTTCCGGGGGATACTGTAGATTTAACAGGCAGACAAAGTGTAAAAAATGTAGGCGATATTAAACTTCAAATATCACTAACTACAAAAAGCGAAGATGTTTCCCCAATTTTAGATAGACAATTATTAAAAGCACAAATATTTAGAAATAATATTACGGCTTATTCTAGTGACGTATCTGCCTCTGAATTAAAAGCTGGGCATGGATCTGCAAGATCAAGATATATTAGCAAAGTAGTGTCTTTAGCAGAAGGATTCGATTCTACGGGGTTAGAAGTTAGATTAGATGTTAATAGAAAAATTGGTACGGATATAGAAGTTTTTGGTAGAGTTTTATCCAGAAAAGACAAAGCATTTGATACAGGTATTTTATCTAGACCATGGGTTCTTATGCCGTTAGTTTCTCCATCGTCAAAATCCTTTGCGGGAACTGACGACGATTCTTTTACGCAAGAAATTTATAGACTTCTTGAACCCTCTTTAGAATATACTGTAAATAAAACTATAGCTACTGGAGTAATTGAGCCTGAGGATCACGATGATTTTGCCCACTATCAAATAAAGATAATTTTTTATGCAAGTAATCCAGTATATTTACCAAAGATAAGAAAACTGGTAGCAACTTCTTTACTATAATATGTCAGATAGATTTTTACAAATTGAAGATAATCCTGATTATATAAAGGATACTGAAAACAATGCCATTTTAAATACGAATATACATGCAGTTCATGAGTATAAACAAAAGAAAAAACAAACGGCAACTATTCGAAGAATGGAACAAGAAATAAATACATTGAAAGAAGAGTTATCTAAAATTAAAAATCATTTAAATTTAAGTTAAAATCATGCCATCACAAAGAAATTTTTCAAACGTAAATGTAGGTACCTCTCCTAATAGCGGAGATGGAGATCTTTTACGAGATGCATTTACAAAGGTAAATGAAAACTTTTATTCTTTGTATTCCGGAGGGCAATTTTTAGGGTTTCCTACAGATGGTAGACTTACTCCAGGATATACTTGGGCAAATGATAAAGATACAGGTATGTATCGTTTAGGTCCAGGTAGAATTGGATTTACTCTAAACGGGTCGGACTCTTTAAATTTAAATGAGGATGGTACTATTACATGGTTTAGCGCCCCCTTAGCTACGCAAGGATATGTTAATTCTCAGTTAACAAATTTTACCGGCGGAGTTAGTGCAGCTAATATCACAGTTGTTGTGGGTACAACCTCAGCGAATGTTACTGTAAATGGCGTTCCAGTGGTTTCTTCGTTACCCACTTTAGGCAACCACGAAGGTCGAATAGTATTTTTTAATGGTGATGTTTGGATATTTACTGGTTATCCTACCGGCAATGGTGGAGGATTACCGGCAAACCCGGGAATCGCTAGATTGGCAGGATCGGATTATAGATGGGTGAGATTCAGAGGTGACAATGCGATTCCAATTGGTACAGTTAAACCAGAAACTGCGCCCGAGGGAACTATCTTTTATGAAACCGGCAATGCCAAACCATACCTATTTTTATCAGGTTCATGGAGAACTTTATCCAGCGTAATAACATCAAGTGCACCCTCTGGTTTAGAAGTGTTAGTTTCTTTACCGGCAACAGGTAGTCCAGATAATTATTCAGGAAGAACGGTTGTTGTTGGAAGCATTGCTTATATCTTCATAAGCGGTCAATGGAGAACTTTAAGTAGTTACGTATCAGGCGCGGGTGGTTCGGGTGGTATTAGTTTTGGAACTTCTTTACCTGCTACAGCAAACGTTGGAGAATTGTTTAGAGTAACGGCAGGTTCTGCGACACTTCCGGGATTATACATTTATGATACAACTTGGAAATCTATTCCTCAATATACCGCAAATACAGTAATTGCTAGAATTCCGACTCTTGCAGCTTTGCCAACAGATACAACTTATTATAATCCCGGCGATTTAGTTATTGTTGGTTCAGCAACATATATTTTAAATACGACAAAAACTTCTTGGGATTTCTTTACACCTAATAGCGGTTCGGGCACTATTACTGGCATTGCGCTAAACCCAAATCAAGTAGGTACTACAGAATTAGCTGCAAATGCAGTGACTGCCGCGAAGATTGCATCAAATACAATTATTAGTTCAAAACTAGTAAGTAATACTTTAACCACAAGAGAGTTTGCGGATAATTCCGTCACATCTGCAAAATTGGCAGCAAACTCTATAACAACAAGCAAAATTCAAGATAATTCTATTACTGGTGAAAAGATTGCCGCTAACACTATTAATGGTGCTAAAATAGTTTCTGGAACTATTGGTAGATCTCAGTTAGCACCAAATGTATTCACAGGTGTAACCGTTAGCGCAAATAATCTAGCTGAAATTTCGTTAAACTTAGGAACTATAACGTCGGGAGTTTTAAGATCATCAGATAATAGATTTGTAATAGATTTGAATAATAAATCAATTAGAATAGAATTGTAAAATGTTAGGTCATAATGTTTCTGATGAATTATTACAATTATTAGAAGTTGAGAAAAGATTAGAATTGACTCAACGAGAGGGAAAACTTTTTAAAAGAGCAAATGATGAAAATACTGTAGCAGTATTATTGAAAAAAGATAATTCCGAAATATCTAAATTGACTTTAGAAGAAAGATCAGAAATGAATCACTCTAAAGTCATTTTCGTAACTATAGGGTCATCTAAAAACTTTTCAGAAGTTTTTATACCTAATAGATATTTTGAAGATTTTAGTTATGAGGGAAGACCTTTTATACATGGGATGTTTGATTGTTACACGTTAGTCAGAGATTATTATAAAAGAAAATTTAATATCTTTTTACCAACTAATATACAAAGAGATTGGGAGTGGTGGAATAAAGGAGAGAATCTTTATTTAGAAAATGCTAAAAATTGTTTATTCGAGGAAGTAGAAGATATTAAAAAGCATGATGTCTTACTTATGAAAATTAATAGTCCAGTACCAAATCATGCTGCAATTTATTTAGGGGAAGGAAAAATACTGCATCATATGGCTGGTAGATTTTCCACAATACAGAATTTAACTTTTTCCTACAAACAAAAAATTTCAATAATTTATAGAAATAATTTATTAAAAAATGTCAACTAATGTTTTATGGGCGGGTACCGTATCTGGTAGAAAAATAGTTTCTATCTTTAATAATCCGGACGGACAAACCGGAAGTAATGTTCCTTTGAATAATCCTTTACCAAATTTAAATAGAATTTATTTTGATTCTAGATTTGAATATCTTAGTATAACTTCAAAAACAGAATTTATTCAAGCATATCCATCTATAGATGTAAATACTGATCCAAATAATAACAAAGGCAAAGAGGCTTCAGAATACCCAAAACAGGGAACCAATACTTACACTATATTTAGACATAATTTGGGATATCCTCCTGCCGTTGTAGTAATAGATTACGATACGAGGGAATTAATAGGATCCAATATGTTTGTTCAAAATTTAGATAATAACTCTTATAGAACAGCGACTCTTATGGTAGATACTACAAACGTATATTTGAAAGAAAAATATTTCGTACGAAGAGTAGGATTGCCCGCAATAACTAGAAGATATACTTTACTAATTTTTGAAAATACTGCACAGGTAACTTTAGTATAATCATGTCTAAATACTTAATTAATTTAACCGCAAATTTAGTCACTTTAGGTAATGTATTCACCACGGAAAGAAGTTATTTGTATAAAAATCCTGAACAATATTACGCAGGATCATCTTTTGCATTCACTAAAACGTTGTATGTACCCGAACTTAGAGTATTTCAGGAAACGTTAGAAGGATTATCTATAACAAATTTTACGCAAATTCCTTTGCGGGAAAGTTTACCTCCAGATATACCGTTTTCTGGACCTTTTTTGCAAAACTATTCTGCAGATGGCACTCTAAATACTTCATCATTCATTAACTTATTATTAATTGATAAGCCACCTCTTAGAACAGGATTTTTCGATTTTTATGTTAATGGATATATATTCTCAGGGCTTATAACTAAACTTACGCAGTATAAACATTATAATTGGCAACAGGATGGTTCTAAATATAGTTATATAGAGCAACCAGTACCATTAGGATATGGTATACAAATAAGTTCTAACCAATTATATACTGCAGAACTAGAATCCGACGGAAGTTATTCTTTGTTCCCCACCCCCTTATTTTTATTTTTATCGAGTTTAACTGGAAATGAAGAAATACTTTCATCTGCTTCTAACTTAGATCCAAACACATATACTAATAATATACCCGGGTTACCTGAAGGCACTACTTTAGATTCTTTTCCTATAAGTAATACTATAGGTTCCTTACCGATAAGTTTATTCTATATTTCTGAGGCAGATGCTTTAAGATATATTGCATCATATCCAAATCTAATAGAAAGTGTCGGAAATAGTCCTACTGTAGGACAACAACTTTATGCGTCTGCTACAAGTAACAAAGAAATAACGTTCGATCCAATTTCATATCTGAACAAATATTCTGACGTTAGGCAATTATATGGATATGATACTTATGGTGCGACTGTACATTATATAACGATAGGGTATTATCAGGGAAGAACAATAGATAATGCTAGCTCAGAAAATACTTTAACTGGCGGTTTATATGATGAGCGAAATAGTGCTATTGATTTAACTAATAATTTAATAATTTGGCCTGAGGGTGAGACAATAGTTCCCTTGGGAGCCGGATTATCATACAAATATAATACGAGAACATATTTTTTAAATACCTCAGTTGAATTAGAAGGTAATTTAAAATATTTGGGAGTTCATTGATGAGTATTATTATAGAGAAAGATAATTTTTTGATAACCGATGGTTTAGGTAAAACTAAATTTTCTTTAGATAGAAGAATTCCTCACATTATTTACAATTTACCTGGACTTAATACAATACCTAGAATTACAGAAGCAGACCCAACCGCATCTAATATTGAAAGAACTGATGAGATAATTCTTATCAATAATACGTTAATAAATACTGATGATTATTTTATTCTTCCATTTATATCTATAAATGGGGGATACGCAGATTCGGGCGATGCCGTAATTAATGCGACAGGATCAACTGTACTTAGAATCATAAAGCAGCCAAGTTCTGGAGAATTTTTAGGTTCTAGTATTTTAACTTTTAAAGTAGAACCTGAAACTTTAAAAATTGTATGTAAACATAGTTTCGAAAGAAAAGGATATACCAATATAGAAGGGGATGACCCGATTGTTATATCCTACAGAGTATACTACGGGAGATTTTCATGACACTACAAGTGACGAATTTATCAGTTAACTATTTAGAAGACTTTACTAAGATTACCTTAGAAGTTTATACGATGCAAGGTACCGTAGAAAAATTAAAAGATAAATTAATTCTAACACTGCCCGGTAAATATAATTCTATTAACGATACTTTAATGGAAGAAGTCGAAAAAGAATTAGTAAAAAACGGATTTAATTACACACCTTTGGTAAACTAAAAATGGTTACACAAGTTAACAGCCTTGCCTCTCAACTAGCCTTTGTAGATAAAATACGAGGTAGAAGAAGATCTATAACTGAAACTATAAGATTAGTAAATTCTATTGCAGCAAACACTGCATACGTAGAACAATTTGGAGCAATCGGTAATGGCACCACAGATGATTCTGCTGCATTTCAATCAGCGATTGATAGTCTTGGTACTACCGGCGGAAAGATAATTTTATCTAATGATAGGGTTTATCGTATAGCATCAAATATAACGATCAAACCAAGTTGCCATCTTGAAGGGCAACAAAATATGATTGGTAGTAATGGTTATAATTATTTTACCAATTATAATGCAATAGGTGGTTCTATTCGCTTAGATTCTAGAGCAACTATTAATATGAGATCTGGCTCTAGTATAAGCAAGATGTTGATTAGGCAAAGTAATTTAAATTATCTAAGTCCTACTTCTTTTGCCGGAACAGCTATTACTATATCAGGATCCATAACTAATCTTGGTAATACTGCAATAGCCGCGGATGATACCAGTGTCAGCGATGTTATGATACTAGGATTTAATCAGGCGATTTTTGCGAATAACTCTCAGCGTTTGCGAGTTACCCAATGTAATATTGATTCTAATAACGGTATCCTAGTTAATTCCGCATATGATGTGCCTGTTATTAATCGTGTACATTGCTGGCCTTTTGCAACTATAGCAGCAGTAGCCAGAGGGTGGGCACCGAATCCTGGTGGTAACGCATTGACCAGAGTTGGTACTGCGTACAAGTTTCAGAATACTGTAGATTGGGGTAAAATTACTGATAGTTTTTCGTACGGATATCAACGAGGATTTTGGGTAGATAGTAGTAATAGTTGCGAACTTACAGGTTGCGGCGCCGATAATGTACCCGAAGCCGGAGCTGGAGGTACAGGCCAAAGTGGAGATATTGGATTCTTAGTTACAGGCGGTAGTACAGATACATTATTAACTAATTGCCAATCTGCAAGTAATGAAAAAGGGTTTTATATTAACACGTTGAACAATCTACCCACTCAACTTACTAATTGCGTAGGTTGGTATAATAGAGACCATGGAGTACTAGTAGAAGGTGGCGATGTCACAGTACTTGGGGGAATTTATAGAAATAGTCAGTATGGAATTAAGGTTGATAGTGCTTCTAGTAATATAAATCTGCAGACAATTAGATTTAGCGATATTAGTACGAAACCTGTATTTAGTGCGGGGCCTTCCATAATTATGGAAGGAATTCATTTTGAAAATTGGACCAACAGTTCTCCTGCAATTTTCCCAACATCTAATATCACTGTTCCTGTTAGCAATGTACTAACTATTCCGAATGAGGGCAAATTCTTTAACGTAACCAGTGCTAGCGGTTTGGGTAACGTACAATATGGATGGCCGGGTAGAACTGTAACTTTTAAATTTAATTCCAATATTATAGTGTTACAATCAACGGGCGATGCCGGAGGAATTAATTTGAAATCCACTGCAAATACTATGGTATTAACTAACGGCACCTTAACGATAGTTAGTGACGGTACTTCTTGGTATGAAACCTAAGGTAAGATAAATGGCTTCTACAAAAAATTTAGTAATAGATAAGGGAACTACTTTTGTCGAGTATATTAATTATTTAGACAATAGTAAAAATCCTATATCTTTACAAGGTTATACCGTTGCGGGTCAAATGCGCAGATCGTTTTACACGGCAAATGCTATAACTTTCACTGCTAACATTGTTGATGCCGCAAATGGGAATGTTCAAATTTCTTTGACGGCGTCAGAAACAGCAAATATAAAAGATGGCAGATATGTGTATGATGTTGAGGCAACAAGCAATGCTACGGTTAAAAGAATAATAGAAGGTTTGGTAACAGTATACCCCGGAGTTACAAATGTCTAAGGTAACCAACAGAGAACAATTAAGAGATTACTGCCTAAGAAGATTGGGTAGCCCTGTCATTGAAATTAACATTGACGATGATCAAATTGAAGATCGTATTGATGACGCATTCCAATTCTACAGAGAATATCATTATGATGCAGTAGAATTAGTTTATTTGAAGCATGAAATTACTACAGAAAATTTAGCCAATGGCTATATTGAAATGAGCGATGCAGTTGTCGGAGTGAATAATATTTTTCCGTTTACTAATAAAACTACAGGAAATAATTTATTCAGCCTTCAATATCAAATTTTAATTAATGATCTTTACAGCCTAATGTCTACAGATTTAATTTATTATTATCAGGTTAAAAGACATATTGAACTATTGAGTCAGCTTTTATCAGGAACTAAACCGATTAGATTCAATCGTCATATGAATAGATTATTTGTAGATATGAGCTGGGATGATAATCTAGATGTAGGAGACTATATTATAGTAGAAGCATATCGAATCTTAGATCCCGAGACATATCGAGATGTTTACGATGATCGTTTCTTGAAGATGTATACTACTGCTTTAATTAAGAGACAATGGGGGGAGAATTTGAAGAAGTTCTCCGGAGTACAACTCCCTGCAGGAGTAACAATTAATGCAGATAAAATTTATGACGAAGCAGTCGTTGAATTAAAACAGATTGAAGATGATATGCAGTCTAGCTTCGAATTACCTGTGAACTTTTATACAGGATAATTATTAACAGGGTACATAGCAGAGTCTAATACCTGGTCAATAGAAAGTCAATACTTTTATGCCTACAGTTAACCAATATTTTCAATCGGGAAGAAGTATTGGGGTTGCCTCTGAGCAAAACCTTTATGAGGATTTGATTATAGAATCCATGAAGATTTATGGGTTCGAGGTTTACTATCTACCTAGAAAACCTGCAGGGTATGATGATATTCTAACTGAGAATACTGGAAATTATTATGAAAACGCATATCCCATTGAAATGTATATGGAAAATGTACAGGGGTTTCAGGGCGAGGGCGAACTGCTAACTAAGTTTGGTTTGGAAATTAGAGATTCGGCAAATTTTGTAGTTGCAAGAAAACGATGGTCGGAAACGATAGGTAGTACGGGCAACTCTATACTACCAGAAAGACCCGCTGAAGGAGATTTAATTTATTTTCCTTTAACCAAAGGTATTTTTGAGATACGAAAGGTTGATGGGCATGAACCTTTTTATCAGATAGGCAAGTTATACACATTCAAGTTATATTGCGAATTGATGCAGTTCTCCAATGAAAGATTTAATACAGGAGTTGCTGAGATAGATGAAATTGCTGCAGGATTTGATCTTGGTGTTGATAATTTTGAGTTGGTACAAGAAAATGACGAAAGTATATTGCTTGAAACTAATGAGTTAACACCTATGATACAAGAAGGATATACTTCAGATAAACCGTTTGTTCTTGCAGATAATGAAAAATTCGAAAAAGAAAAAGATTCGGTTTTAGATTTTACTGAAAAAAATCCGTTTGGAGATATTTAATGTTAGATCAAAGATACTATTGGGGAACAGTTAGAAAGGCAATCGTTGCGTTTGGTAATATGTTTAATAATATTACCATCGAAAAGAAGGGGCCTAATAATACAACTATTGTTCAAAGAGTACCCTTATCGTATTCTCCTAAACAAAAGTTTTTAGCAAGAATAAATCAACAACCAAATGTTGATAAAGCTAGCATGCAGGTAATTTTGCCTCGCATGGGGTTTGAAATGGTTGCAATGGATTATGATCCTAACAGAAAAATTAGTCCCCTGCAACAAACTAGATCTCTAAGTGGTTCTACAACTGCAAGTACTCAGTATGCACCTACTCCTTATAATCTTACAGTTTTACTTTACATCTATGCAAGAAATCAGGACGATGGTCTGCAAATAATAGAACAAATTTTACCGTATTTTAATCCTGATTATAATTTAACGTTAAAGGCAATACCCGAATTAAATATTCAGAATGATCTACCTATACTTTTAAATACTATAGGATTTGAGGATGATTATGAGGGAGATTTTACTACAAGAAGATCTGTAACTTGGACGTTGGGATTTACTGTAAAATTAAACTTCTATGGCCCTATTACCAAAACAGGAATCATCAAGAAAGTTATTGCAAATACTTTTGATAATAAGGATTTAACTAATCAAAGACAAAAAATTACTGTACAAACTAATCCTAATACTGCAAATGTATCTGATGATTATAGTTATTTAGAAGTGTTTGAAGATTTTTAAAAATGAAAAACTTAAAAAAATTAGATTCGTTATTTGACCTTGATCCGATGCCAGAATCATCTTCAGAATTAATTGTTCCTGAAAAAATGAATAGTAATAAATCATTGGATCAGGAGGATGACTATCAACTAGCAAGACAAACTCTGAGAAAATTAATTCTAAAGGGGGATGATACTTTAGATAATTTAATAGAGTTATCTAAAAATTCTGAGACTCCGAGGCATTACGAAGTTGCTGGACAGTTTATCAAAACATTATCTGATGTGTCTAAAGACTTACTTGCACTCCAAAAACAAGTTAAGGATTTAGAAGTACAAGATTCTCCTAACCATATTAATACTCAGAATAACGTAGTATTTGCGGGGTCAACTAATGATCTTATGAAACTGCTAGGCAAAAAAGATAATGGCAAGTCAATCGACCAATAAAAAGATTTCATACAACGGTAATCCAAATCTAAAACAAATTGGAACCGTAATATCCTATACCTCTGAGCAGGTTGCGGAATTAATGAAATGTATTTCGGATCCAATTTATTTTATAGAAACATATTGCCAAATTGTTTCTTTAGATAAGGGTTTAATCCCTTTTAAACTTTATGATTGCCAAAAACGAAAAGTAGATTTAATATTAAACAATCGTAGAGTTATATTAATGGAAGGTAGACAGCAGGGCAAAACAATTACGTCTGCTGCTTGTATACTTTGGTATACTTTATTCCAACCGAATAAAACGGTTGCTATTCTAGCCAACAAGTCTGCCGCTGCTCGAGAAGTTCTTTATCGTTATGAGATGATGTATGAACTTCTTCCTATGTGGATGCAACAAGGTGTTAAGACATTTAACAAAGGTGATATTGAATTAGAAAATGGTTCAAGAATATTTACTGCGGCAACAAGTTCTTCGGGTATTCGAGGTAAATCTGTAAACTGGTTGTATATTGATGAAGCTGCAATTATTCCGAATAACGTAGCAGAGGACTTCTTCACTTCGGTTTATCCTGTAGTATCTGCGGGTGAAACTACAAAAATTCTTCTAACATCTACTCCATTGGGATATAATCACTTCTGGAAATTCTGGAATGAAGCAGAGCAAGGGCTTAATGGATTCGTTCCAATGTTTATTCATTACAGCGAAATACCTGGCAGAGATGAAAAGTGGGCAGAAGAACAAAGATCTATTCTAGGTGAACTGAAATTTAATCAGGAAGTTCTATGTAAGTTCCTTGGATCATCTAACACACTTATCAATCCTGATACGATTGGTAGAATGTCACATAAACAACCTATTCACACCTATGAGGGTTTGTCTGTTTATGAGGAACCTGAGGAAGAACATATCTACATGCTAGTTGCAGATACTTCTAGAGGAGTCGGTGGAGATTATTGTGCATTCTCAGTAATGGATATCACTAAGTATCCATATCGTGTAGTTGCAAAGTATAGAAATAATAGAATCAGTCCCTTATTATATCCGAATATAATTCATAAGGTTGCTAAGGATTTTAACAAAGCATATTGTTTAATAGAAATAAACGACAACGGTCAGCAAGTCGCAGATTCTCTATATACCGATCTAGAATATGAAAATGTATTCTTTGTCGGAAGCAATTCAAAATCTGGGCAGTTTTTGTCCGGAGGGTTCTCACCTGGCGCTACACTTGGTGTAAGAACGACCAAACTGGTTAAGCGTTTAGGATGTACTGCCTTTAAGAGTCTCGTTGAAAATAATAAATTACTAATCCATGATGCAGATATAATTAGTGAGATATCTACGTTCATAGAAGTTCGTGGACTCTATAAAGCGGATGAGGGATATCACGATGATCTGGTGATGACTCTGGTGCTATTTGCCTGGGCCACAAATGAGGCATTCTTTAAGGACTTGACGGATACTAATTTAAGAAAAATACTATATGAGGAACAGTTTAAACAAATTGAGGAGAATCTTACTCCATTTGGGGAACTAGATGAGGGTCCTACGGAGAGGACAACCGTAGAAATTGAAGCTGGGGATATGTGGTTCAAAGACGGTAGAGAAGATATGAATAAAACTATACTAAATTGGCTGGAAAAAGTCTAAAAGCTGATAATTATAAATAAATAGAAATTCAAAATTATAGAGATATATCTATAAAATTATCAAGGAGAAGAAGATGGCATTTCAGCTTTCACCTGGCGTTTTAGTTACCGAAGAGGATAGAAGCACGGTAGTTCCTTCGGTCGCAACTACTGCTGGAGCATTTTCGGGAGCCTTTGTATGGGGGCCTGTTGGGGAAGTAACTACCGTAGATTCTGAGGGTAAGTTAGTAGAGATTTTTGGTAAACCGAATGATACAACTGCGGGATATTTTTTCACTGCAGCAAACTTTTTGTCGTATGGAAATAATTTGCAAGTTGTACGCAATGTTAATAGGGCATCTGCAAGAAATGCAGTTTCGGAACCAAATGGTTCTGTAGGACCCGTAACTATAACATCCGCACCATATATTTTTACTAGTGCGGGCACAGTAACAGTAACATTTGAAGCTTCACCTACAGGAAATACTGCAACAGGAAATGTAACACTTACAGCGGAAGGACGACTTCTTTCAGTTGACATTTCGGAGCCAGGGTTTGGATATAGTACTCCTCCTACCGTATCTTTAACAGGGTTGAGTCCATCAGCGACAACTGCAGTTCTAGGTGGCGGAAGAGTTGAGGAGATTAATGTAGTAAATTCTGGTAACAACTATACTACACTATCTAATATCGTAATACAGAATCAAGATTCTACTTTTGCAAGTGCAAACTTAGATGTGCATTTTAAATTAAGAGACATTCAAATTAGTAACGGTGGAACTAATTACGGCCCTGCTGAGACAGGGTGTAACGTAGTTATCAGCGGAGGCATTTTAGTTCCAGGTGGAGCTCATGCAACAGCAACACCGATCGTCACAGGAAATGTAATTACTGGTTTTACTATTACCAGCAGCGGCAATGGTTATATTAGTGCACCCAATGTCATCATCAATCGTTTAGATGGCAACACCGGAACAGAAGCAGTCCTTACTGCTAATTTAGGATATGGTATTATCAACAAAATTACTGTTCTAAACAAAGGTGCGGGCGGATATAATTTTACACCTAACGTCACTATCAATAGAAATAACAGTTTAGGTGGAACTGTTGCAACTGCTAATGTGAGAATTGCAGCGCCAATTAATACCATTACCGTTAATGGTAATGTTACTATTAACTATGTTCCAAATGTAACAATTATTCCTGCAGCTGGAGATTTGCAATATATTACAAGTAATGCTGCAGCGATTGCCTCTCTTGGGTATAGTATAGCAAGTGTTAACGTAATAAACCCTGGTTCGGGCTATGATGATGCCCCAACTGTCTCAATCACAAGCCCTTCCGGAAACGCAAGCGCGACCGCAAGTGTAGTATTTGATGTACCATTAATTGAAAACTTCGATGATTGGTTATCCAATCATAGTACTGGTGGATTTAGTTACGGTACATTTGCTGCTAAATACCCAGGTACTTTAGGCAACGGAATTAGAGTTTCTATGGCGGATGTTGCCACATATGATGGCTGGACATTCGCAGGTCAATTCAATTCTGCTCCTCGAACATCTGCTAGCGTATCTGCAAAAGGTGGAACGGATGACGAATTACATGTGATAGTTATTGACGCATTTGGTACATGGACAGGTTCTCCGGGGGCAGTGCTTGAGAAATTCTCATTTTTATCTAAAGCTCAGGATGCGAAAAATTCGGACCAATCTACAAACTATTACAAGGATGTGATATCCAATCAATCTAAGTATATTTGGGTAATAGACCACCCATCTGATACGACGAATTGGGGTTCCAGTGGTGCAGTTAATTATGACACTCTTACTTCGGTTTCTAATAGGCTGTTATCTGGCGGGGTATCTTCAGATGGCATATCTACCGCAAATGTTTTAGATGGATATAGTCTGTTCGCTAATGATGAATTATATGATGTTTCGTTGATTCCTATGGGACCAACAACAATTGCTGCTGCAGTTAATCAGGTAATTAACATTGCTGAAACTAGAAGAGATTGTGTAGTATTCTCGTCTCCTCCATATACAGATGTTGTTAATACTACAGGTCAAGCTACAAAAATTACCACATACAGAGATACTTTAACAAGTTCCTCATTTGCTGTTCTTGATTCGGGATGGAAGTATCAGTACGATAGATATAATGACAAGTACAGATATGTTCCTCTGAATGGAGATGTTGCTGGTCTTTCCGCAAGAACAGACTATATTGCGGATCCTTGGTTCTCTCCTGCGGGATATAATCGCGGTGTAATTAAGAACGTAGTTAAATTGGCTTGGTCTCCATCAAAGAATGATAGAGATACTCTTTACAAGAAGGGTGTAAATCCTGTAGTAACATTCCCAGGACAAGGCACATTGTTATTTGGTGATAAGACTCTTCTAGCAAGACCAAGTGCTTTTGATAGAATCAACGTTCGCAGATTGTTTATTGTATTAGAGAAAGCAATTGCTACTGCATCGAAGTTCCAATTGTTCGAGTTTAATGATAGTTTCTCGCAGGCACAGTTTAGAAATCTAGTTGAGCCATTCTTAAGAGACGTACAGGGACGTCGAGGTATTACAGATTTCCGTGTAGTATGTGATGATACAAATAACACACCTGCAGTAATTGATCGCAATGAATTTGTTGCAGACATTTTCATTAAGCCTGCAAGAGCAATCAACTTTATCCAGTTGAATTTTATTGCTACAAGATCTGGTGTGTCTTTCGAAGAAGTAGGCGCTTAATAGGAGTATAAAGAAATGGCAATCCCATTTAATGTAGATAGATTTAAAGCTGAACTAACGAACGGCGGAGCGAGGCCAAACCAATTCGCCGTTCAATTGACGTTCCCAAACTATGTTGTGGCAAGAGCAGCCGCTGTAAATAAAGCTCCGTTTTTAGTTACTGCTTCAGAATTACCTGGTCAATCGATTGGTGTGACTCCTGTTTATTACAGAGGTCGCCTAATTAAAATGGCAGGTGATAGAGAGTTTGCTCCATTCAGTTGCACAGTTCTAAACGATTCTAGCTTTACTATTAGAACAGCATTAGAACAATGGATGAATGGTATTGAGAATTTAAGAAACAAAACTGGCGCATTACAGCCATCTCAATATCAGACAGATATGTTTATTTCTCAATTAGACAGAAATGGTGCAGTTCTGAAACAATATAAATTATACGGTGTATTCCCAACAGATATTGGTGCAGTACCATTAGACTTTGGTACTAATGATCAGATATCTTCTTTTGGTGTAACGTTCCAATATCAGACTTTTGAGGCAACTAATACACCAGCAAGTCAATTGATAAACGCTATTACATCTTTAGGCGGAGTAGCGGTTTAATATTATAAAGTGATTAAATAATGGCCATTAAACTATTTGGTTTTACTATTGCTCGTGAAGACGAGGATATTGATAAAAAGAATCAGGCGTTTGCCACGCCTGTTCCTGACGACGGTGCCACTACTATTCAAACCAGCGGATTTAATGCTGGAGGATATTTTGGTACCTATGTTGACATGGATGCCACTGCTAAATCTGAGGCAGAATTAATTACCAGATATAGAGAGGCATCCGCATATTCTGATTGTTCCGCAGCAGTAGATGAAATTGTCACTGAGGCAATTGCCGCGGTGGATGACGAACAACCGGTGCAAATTAATCTTGACAATGTAGATGTTGCTGATGATATTAAAGAAACTATAGAAAATGAATTTGAGAAAATTCTGCAGCTCCTAGAATTTAATAATAAGGGCCATGACATTTTTAGAAGATGGTATATTGACGGAAGAATATATTATCAAAAAGTAATTGATATGAAAAACCCTAAGCGTGGGGTTATGGAACTAATTCAATTAGATCCTAGAAAAATAAGAAAAATTAAAGAAGTAAAAAGAGAAAAAGATAAAGAAACTAATATAGATAAGATTAAATCTATAGAAGAATATTTTATCTATAATGATAAAGGGATTAATTACAATCCTAATTTTTCTTATTCTTCAACAGTAAACCAAGGATTAAGAATTTCCACAGACTCGATAGCATATGCGCCATCTGGGTTAATGGATTTAGAAAAGAATGTAGTTGTTGGGCATTTGCATAAAGCAATTAAGCCTGTAAATCAATTAAAGATGATGGAAGATGCGGTAGTCATTTATAGATTGGCTAGAGCACCCGAAAGAAGAATATTTTATATTGATGTTGGTAATTTACCAAAGATTAAAGCCGAGCAGTATCTAAAAGATATTATGGCTCGCTATAGAAACAAGGTTGTTTACGACTCTAACACAGGTGAGATTAGAGACGATAGAAAATTTATGTCGATGCTTGAGGATTTTTGGTTACCGCGCAGAGAAGGTGGTAAAGGAACAGAAATTAGTACTTTGCCTGGTGGAGAAAGCTTAGGTCAAATTGATGATGTAAATTATTTTCAAAATAAATTATACCAGGCATTAAACGTTCCTGTTTCAAGAATGCAACCTCAGCAAGGCATTTCTTTTGGTAGAGCAACTGAGATAACAAGAGACGAATTAAAATTTGCCAAGTTTGTGTCAAGACTTCGCAAAAAGTTTAACGTAATATTTGACGACATTCTAAAAACTCAATTAGTTTTGAAGGGTGTTATAAATGAAAAAGACTGGGCAATTATTGGAGAAAAGATTCAATATAAGTATGCCCAGGATCAGTATTTTGAGGAAATGAAGGCTGCGGAAAATTATAGAAATCAAATCGATTTATTAAATTTAGCGCAACCATACGTAGGAATATATTTTAGTCAAAGATTTATTATGAAAAATGTTTTAAGAATGTCTGATAAAGATATTCAAACTATGAAGTCGGAGATAGAAAATGAACCACCTCCGCCTCAAATAAATACTGAGCAAACCGGACAATAAGGAGTTATAGTGGATAATCCAATTAGAAACATGGTAGATAATATTCTAGCAAACAAAGAAGCAGAAGCCTTGGGTAATTTTGAAGCTGCGATTGCGGATAAAATGAATGACGCCTTAGAAATTAGAAAGCAGGAAGTTGCTTCAAGCCTAGGTGAATCGAATCTAACAGACAAGATTAATAAGGTTGCAGAATTTATAGGTGACCTTGTTACAGGTGAGGCCGGTAGAAAAGCCGCAGAAAAAATGAACCAAAAGAAAGATGATAAGCAGCCTGCACAACCAACTCAACAACCTGCAAAAAGCCAATGAAATCATTTAATCGTTTAAGAGAAGAATCGCTGGAAGAAAAGTTAAAAGCATCTGATCCTACAGGAAAATGGATCAGCGATTTTGTTCATAGCGATAATCCTAAATTTGCCGGCAAGAGCAAAAAAGAACGTATTCGTATGGCACTTGGTGCATCTTATGCTGCCAAACGACAGAACGAAGATAACAATCACATTGTAGAAGCAACACATCGCATTGGTTTAACAGTTACCGACCCTAACCATCCTATGGTCAGCAAGCGCAAAGAAACCATACAGAAGACTGTGCGTATGCCAGGTGAGGATCGAGAAAATGCCATCAAACGTGCCATTGCTCATTATCGTCGCAAGGGCTACAAGGTACATGATCATCACTACATTGGTACTGTGAATGAAGAAGTTGAACTTATTGAAAAATATACTGAAAACGATATTGCCAATGGCGGTACAGTTATATACAAGCACCAAGGCAAACATTATATGAGCAAGGTGTCGCATAAAACCGGTGCTGGCGCTGGTACTAAAATTCATACTACATCTGCTCTGGGTCATGTTGTGCCTCTGCACCACGTAGTTTCAACAGATGCATCTGATTGGAACACTTATAAGAACAGACCTGTAAAAGAAGAAGTTGAACAGATTGATGAGTTAAAAAGATCTACTTTAGCTAGTTATGCCAACAAAGCAGAAAAATCATATCATTCAACTAGCGATGCTAAAACTAAAGCTAAGCGCGATGTTGGATTAGATAGAGCTGATAGAAAAATAGAAAAGAAAGATAATGCTAAAAATCCATTTAATGAAAATATAGAACAAATTGACGAGTTAAAAAGATCTACTCTCGCTAGTTATGCGGGTAAAGCAAGTAAAGAGGTTGCCAAATCTCAAAGCTATGCGGCCAAATTTAAAAAAGATTCAGAATTTGAAAGAGACGTTGGGCATCCTTCCAGAGCTCGTGTATTAGATAAAGAAAGAGATGTAGAATTAAAGCATGCAAAGAAAAGACAAGCTGGCTTTGATAAAGCTCTGACTCGTTTAGCTAAGGAAGAGTCAGAGCATATACAAGAGGGCGGTTTTGATATTCCAGAAATTCCAAGAGCACCGACCCCAAAGCCTGCACCAAAAGATAAAAATAAAATTGCTGAGGGTTCAACACAAGACAAGTTATATCAACAGCATCAAGCTATTCGCACTGCTAACAAAAGACCAAATCCTGAATATTATAAAGAGCTCGGAATGGCATATGATATTAAGGATGACAAAGAAAGAATGGCGAAACAAGCTGAAATTAAAAAGAAATATAAAGTAGAAGGCGCTCAATTAGATCAGTTAAAGACTATGCGAGATGATCCTAAGTGGCAAGAAAATCCTGAGCATAAAGCACAATTAGATAAACGATTTAAGATGGCTAAGGATAGAGCAGACTTAGACAAAGGCGAGGTTGTAGATCCTGCAGGTAAACCTGTACCCGTTCTTACTCCTGATAAGTTTAAAGAGAAAAATCCTAACTTTATGAAAGAGGAAGGTGATTATCCTCATCAGGGAGTTGGAGTGAGTAGAAGTATGCAAATGGCTGCGGACATTGCTCGCCAAAAAGCAAGAACTTCTATGATGCAATCCAAATATGGGAACGAGTTTCAGGATAAAGCAATTCCGGATTATGATGAAGATAAGATGGATTTAAAACCTGGAACCGCACCTGGTACATATCAGGCTACAGTTAGAATGAGAGAAAGAATGAAACAAGAAAGTTTCTCTTCTCTTAGAAATAAAATTGCTGAAGCTAAAAAAATGAAAGGTGAAGATCCTTGTTGGGATGACTACAAAATGATCGGAACCAAAACGAAAAATGGTAGAGAAGTTCCTAATTGTGTCCCGAAGGAAAGTGTAGCTGAAGGTAAAGAAGAACAAGAATATGATTATGAGGGAGACATGGCAATGTCTGATTTGCGTTCAATTTTACACAACGCAAAAACAGTACATGATATGTTAGAACCAAACACAAATATTCCTGAGTGGTGCCAGTCTAAAATTACTTTAGCAGAGGATTATATTTCGACCGTGGCAAATTATATGAGAGGTGAGATGACCGAGGAAGCTATTCTTGAGGCATCTAAACCTGGACTATATGCAAATATTCATGCTAAGAGAAAAAGAATAGCAAAGGGATCCGGTGAGCGTATGAGAAAACCTGGTACCAAAGGAGCTCCTACTGCACAAGCATTTAAAGACTCAGCAAAGACAGCTAAAAAATAAGAGGTAATTATGCCAGTAGTTAAAACAGTTCTTAAGAAAGTTAGGCAGCAAGCCGGTATTAAATTAATCGGTGACGGTACTGCTACTATTACTTCTTTGGATTTAAAATTAGCAGATGAAACTGTAGATCAACCTAATGTGAAGATAACAGTTACTGGCGCGATGTGGACTGCTCCAGGGCCGGTGCCAATTATTATGACACGAGATGGTGTTGTTACTCAATACTTCAACGGCAATGATAATTGGTCAATGACTCAGACATTAGGATTTCCTGATACTGCAAATGCCAGTGCAAATATTTCAGTTGCGATGCCTGCAAACTCTATGATTTACTTACACCTAACTAAGTTAGATGGATTTGACGAACCGAATCAACAAATTTTACCTAGGTAAGAACTATGAAACTAATTAAAGAAACGGCGCATGAATTAAAATATCTTGTCGAAGAAAATAAAAACGGCGGCAAGAATGTTTTTATCGAAGGTATTTTTGCCCAATCAGATAAAAAAAATAAAAATAACAGAACTTACGGCAAATCTATTATGGAGCGTGAGGTAGAAAAGTACCAAGAGCTTATCGGTCAAAAGAGATCGTTAGGTGAATTGGGACACCCTGATAATCCATCTATTAACCTACACCAGGTATCACATCTAATTACTTCTCTAAACATGGAAGGTAACGATGTAATTGGTAGAGCTAAAATTTTAGAAACACCTATGGGAACCATCGCAAAGAACTTAATTGAGAATGGTGTACAATTGGGTGTATCTACTAGAGGTTTGGGTTCGTTAAAAATGAACTCGGAGGGCGTCAACGAAGTGCAGGATGATTTTCATCTAGCAACCGTTGATATTGTGGCTGACCCATCTGCCCCGGATGCTTTTGTACAAGGCATTATGGAATCCGCAGAATGGATACTAGATAATGGCGTTTGGAAGGCGGTGCATATTGAAGCTGCCCAAAAACAAATTAGAAAGACTTCTAGTAAAAATCTAGAAGAGGAAAAATTAAAAATATTTGAGCAATTCTTATCTCATCTGTCTAGATAACTAGAATTATAAATAATGATTGAGTATATTCATACAGTTAGGAGACTCTAATGTCAGTAGAAAGCAAAATTAAGGAATTGCTAGGACGCGTGGATGTGAAAGCTTCGTTGAACGAAGCCGAGCAAATGGGCGCATCTAGTGTAAGTAAAGATTCCTCAATCAGTCCTAAAAATAGTGGAGATTCTTCTTCGCCTAAACAGGGTGATTCCGAAGACGCATCCTACGAGGAAAGAAACGAAAAGGACGCCAACCAGGGCGCAATTACAGCAAAGGGTATTTCTAAAAATACTATTGCTATGAAGGCACCTGTAGGAGACGCTCCTAACTTCACTACAGTTCAAGGCACACCGAACCTAGGTGCTGATTGGCCGGCTATTCCAATGAATTCAGGAATTCGCGAGGAAGAAGAAGTCGAGGAAGAAGAAATTATCATCGAAGATGATGAGGTAACAGATGAAACTGTTGCTGAGGATACAGAAGAAAATCTGCAGGTAGATATTTCCGCAATCTTTGGCGAAGATCTTTCCGAAGAGTTTAAGCAAAAAGCAAGCTCCATTTTCGAAGCAGCAGTTATTGCTAAAGTAAATGACGAAATGGAAAGAGTAACTCAGGCTTTAGAAGAAAGATATTCTGCGGAGTTTGAAGAATACAAAGAAGGTATTGTTGAGAAGGTTGACGCATACCTAAACTATGTAGTTGAGAACTACATGGAAGAAAACAAACTTGCAGTTGAACAGGGACTACGTACAGAAATCGCTGAAGATTTCATGGCTGGTCTCAAGGTACTCTTTAAAGAACATTACATTGAAGTGCCTGAAGAAAAATATGATGTGATAGGTGATCTACAGAGCAAGGTAACAGAGTTAGAAGAAGGTCTAAACTATCAACTAGAGCAAAACGTTTCTTTAAATGCAGAAGTAATTTCTCTAAGAAAAAATGCTATCGTTGCTGAAATGAGCAAAGATCTAGCACATACTGATGCTAAGAGACTGTCAAAGCTTCTAGAAGGCGTTGACTTCGATAACGAAGGACTTTACAAGGAAAAGGTTGCTGTTATTAAAGAAAATTATTTCTCAGTAACAGACATTAAAAAGCCATCAGAAATGATGACACAACCTTTACTGGAAGAAACTACCGTTCAAGAAAGCTTTGAATCTAACGATGCTGTATCTTCGTATGCTAAAGCCTTATCAAGAACAATTAAAAGAGTATAACTTATAAATACATATAAGTTGTAAAAAAAGGAGAATCAAATGTTTTTATCCGAGAACTATCAAAAGAAATGGGAAGCGATCCTAGATCACCCAGATCTTCCACAAATTAAAGATTCTTACAAGCGTGCTGTTACCGCAGTATTGCTAGAGAATCAGGAAAAGTCTTTACGTGAAGAGCGTCAAGCACTATTCGAAACCCCAGTAAATAACATCAGCGCAACTGATGGTATTCAAAAGTATGACCCAATTCTTATTGGTCTAGTACGTCGTGCAATGCCTAACCTAATGGCTTATGACATTTGCGGCGTTCAGCCAATGACAGGTCCTACTGGACTAATTTTTGCGATGAGATCGCTATACGGCGGAACAACAGATACACGTGCTAATACCAGCACTCGTACTGAAGCATTGTTCAACGAAGCTAACACAAGCTTCTCCGGCGATTTCACAAACGCAACAGGCAACAATCCAGTTGACGGCACATATAACATAGGTCGCCCAATTAGCACCGGCACAATGGAAGCTAAGAGTGACTATGCTGAAATGTCGTTCTCGATCGATAAGACAACAGTTACTGCTAAGTCACGTGCATTAAAGGCTGAGTACACTGTTGAATTGGCACAAGACTTAAAAGCAATTCATGGTCTTGATGCTGAGGCAGAACTATCGAACATCCTCTCGCAAGAGTTTATGTTTGAAATCAACCGCGAGATTGTTCGTACAATCTACAAAGTTGCTAAAGCAGGTTCGCCATCGACAGCAACTGCTGGAACTTTCGACTTAGACATCGATTCAAACGGACGTTGGTCTGTTGAGCGTTTCAAAGGTCTTCTATTCAATATCGAACGTGATGCTAACCACATTGCTCAAGATACTCGTAGAGGAAAAGGTAACTTCATCGTTTGCTCCGCAGACGTTGCAAGTGCATTAGCTATGTCGGGCGTTCTAGATTACGCTCCAGCATTAAGCACAAACCTAAATGTCGACGACACTGGCAATACTTTCGCAGGTGTTCTAAACGGTCGCTATCGTGTTTACATCGACCCATATTCGGCTAACCTAGGTGCAAGCAACCAGTTCTACATGGTTGGTTACAAAGGCGCAAGCCCATATGATGCAGGTATGTTCTATTGCCCATATGTTCCTCTACAAATGGTACGTGCAATTGATCCTAACAGCTTCCAGCCAAAGATCGGCTTCAAGACACGTTACGGTCTAATTGCTAACCCATATGTAACATCGGCAAATGGTTTATCGGATTCGGATGCAGATAATTTTACTGCAGATCGTAACCAATACTACCGTCGTACAAAGGTTGTTAACCTAATGTAATAAACCGACGTTAAGATCGGACTTAAGGGGGAAGAAATTCCCCCTTTTTTATTGTATTACGCGGCTATAAATAATAGTAATAAGTAAGGAGAAGTATGGCGTTTACTGCAAATATTGGCGAAATTAAACAGAGCTTAGTAAGCAGCGTTGCAACAACGTATGATTATCTAAGACCAAACGCCTTTAGATTTAGTATTAAGGATTTGCCAAGAACTTCCTTTACTTGTCAATCCGCAAATCTTCCAGATATGCAATTAGGATTTGCAACACAACCTACACCTTTTGTTGACATTCCTACAATAGGTGATAAAATAAACTTCGGAGAATTCACCATCAGATTTTTGGTTTCCGAGGATATGTCAAATTATTTAGAATTGTATCGTTGGTTATTAGCTCTTGGATTTCCAAATGATTATAATCAATTTAAAGCTTTTACCGAAAAACGGCCAAGTAGATTTCCATTTGTTACTAAATTAAATGGACAGGAAGAAGTTTTGGCATACTCGGATGGTACTTTGACTATTTTAGACTCGACAAATAATCCTAAAGTTAATATAATATTTAAAAATCTGTTCCCTATATCATTGCAAAGTTTAGATTTTGATATCGCATCACAAACCGTAGAATACTTTACTGCAATTGCCACATTTAAGTATACATTTTTCGAAGTAGAACCTTTATAATAAATTGGAGTTATTATGAATAAAAAAGTAAAACCAATGCCGTTGCCTTCTATTCCTCAGTTGCCAAAAGCAGGAGAAGCACAGCAAGCTCAAAACCAGGGACGTCTTGAAGTAAAAATTGATGATTTGAGAAAAGAAAGAATTTTCATTGCAACTCCTTGCTATGGAGGCCAACTAACTGAGGCGTATTTTAGATCGACAATTCGACTTCTAACATTCTGCAATCAACATCAAATTCCTGTAGCATTCGGAACGATTGCAAATGAATCTTTAGTTACCCGTGCAAGAAATGTACTTGTAGCATATTTTCTACAAAGCAACTTTACCCGCCTAATGTTCATTGATGCGGATATTGAATTTCAACTTGAAGATGTTATCAAGTTAATTGCACATGACAAAGATGTTGTTGTTGGTGCATATCCTAAGAAAGGTGTTAATTGGCAGCGTATTCGTGAAAGCGTACGAGGAACACATGATTCTTTAGATGATAAGCAAATTGCTTCTTTTGGGAGTGACTATGCTATTAATTTTAAATTCATTAATCGTGATGCAAAACAGATTGCTATTGAGAACGGTCTAATTCGTTTACATGACGGTGCAACAGGCTTCATGATGATTAAGCGCGAAGTCATTGATAAAATGATTGAAGCATATCCTGAACTTAAATACAACAACGATCTAAATACTCCTAAAGAATTGGATCCCCACTTCTATGCTTTCTTCGACACAATGATCGATCCGAAAGACAAGCGTTATCTTTCTGAGGATTATACCTTCAGCCGTAGATGGCAAGACATCGGCGGAGAAATTTGGCTTGATCCTTCAATCTCCCTAAACCACTATGGTTCATTCAACTTCCAAGGTAATCCTTCGCAAATTATTCAAGTAGGATAATATGAAACTTACTGATCTGCAGCAAGCTTGGGCAGAGGATTGTAAAATAGATGAAATGAATCTTGGAAAGGAGTCCGCAAGGACTCCTAATCTACATTCTAAGTATTTAAATTATCTAACTTCTACCCGGCTTAATTTAAGAAAAGCTGAATCAGATTATTTTAATATGAGGCGGCTTAAGTACAAATACTATCGGGGCGAACTTACTCAAGAAGAGCTTGTAGATACAGGATGGGTACAGTGGCAAGGAAACAAACCATTAAAAAATGAAATGGACGAGTTTCTGCAATGCGATAAAGACTTAATTGAATTGCAGGATAAAATTGAATATTTCAAAACAGTACTATATCAGTTGGAACAAATTATTCGTTCCTTAAATAGTAGAACATGGGATATTAAAAACTGCATCGAGTGGAACAAATTTACTAGCGGTATGATTTAATGACAGCAGAAGATATCATAGTAGTTAAAAAAGACGAAGTACATGTAAAAGTTTATTGTGAGCCTTCTATTGCACAAGAACTTAATGATTACTTCTCCTTTGATGTACCGGGAGCAAAATTTCATCCATTGTACAAATCTCGTATGTGGGATGGTAAGGTTAGATTGTTCTCAATGTTTACCAAAGAAATATATGCTGGTCTAAAAGATTATGTAGAGACATTTGCGAAGGAAAGAGAATATTCTTATAAAGATGCAGTAACTCCTGTATTCAAAGATCCTGTTACATATGAAGATATAGAACAGTTCTGCAAAGAATTAAATCTCGCTTCTAGAGGACAACCTATCGAAATACGAGAATACCAAATAGAAGCGGTATATAGAGCTATTGCAGATGGAAGAAGATTATTGCTTTCACCAACTGGTTCAGGTAAGTCTTTAATCATATATTGCTTAATTCGATGGCATGAAAAGTTTGGTCGAAGACAAGTAATTCTTGTTCCTACTACCTCATTAGTTGAACAGATGTATTCAGACTTTCAAGACTATTCTTCAATTAATGGTTGGAAGGCATCTAATCATTGCCATAGAATTTATGGTGGCCATGAAAAATCAAATGAGTTTGATGTAGTTATTAGTACATGGCAATCTTTATATAAATTACCAAAAAGTTTCTTTGAAGGGTTTCAAACAATATATGGCGACGAAGCTCATTTATTCAAGGCAAAGTCCTTAACCAGTATTCTAAATAAATGTACAGGTTCTCCTTACCGCATTGGCACAACAGGAACTTTGGATGGAACTAAAACTCACAGATTAGTTCTTGAGGGAATATTTGGGCCTGTTCTAAAAGTCACAACAACAAAACAACTTATTTCTGATAAGACTTTAGCTGATCTTAAAATTTTTAATATTATTTTAGAATATCCTGACGAAATAAAAAAAGCGGTTAAGAAGAATACCTATCAAGAAGAAATGGACTTTCTTGTTCAACATGAACCAAGAAATAAGTTTATACGAAATCTTGCATTGAAACAAACTAATAATACCTTAGTACTTTTTCAGTTTGTAGAAAAACACGGCAAAGCTCTTTTTGAAATGATACAACAAAAAGAGCCCGAAAGAAAAGTGTTTTTTGTATATGGTGGAACAGATGCAGAGCAAAGAGAGGAAATACGAGGATTGACAGAGAAAGAAAAGAATGCTATTATTGTGGCATCATATGGAACATTTTCTACGGGGATAAATATTAAAAACCTACATAGCATAATTTTTGCTTCTCCTTCAAAGTCTCGTATACGTAATTTGCAATCTATTGGTCGAGGTTTGCGAACAAGTGAAAATAAAGAAGCTTGTACTTTATATGATATCGGTGATGATTTAACTTGGAAAACGAAAAAGAATTATACCTTATTACATATGATAGAAAGAATTAAAATTTATAATGATGAACACTTCAATTATAAAATCATAAAGGTATCATTATAATGGAACAATCAAACGTCGTACTCATAAAATTAATAACAGGCGAAAATGTTGTCTGCGAAACAAATGAGGATTGCGATTCTTATATCGAAAAAAAGTTTATTGATATCTACAATCCTGTGTTGGTAAATGTTTTAAGAATGCCAAGGGGAACTAATCTTGTAGAATCCTATATTATGATGCCCTGGGTAGGATTCGCAAAAACAGATTTTTGTAGAATAGCTGCAGATAAAGTTATTACTTTAGTAGATGTAGAAGATGGTATACGAGATAACTATATAGATTTTGTAGAAAGACGTAAAGAAGAACAGGAGGAGGATTCTGAGGATGAAGGCGGTGTTAAGTTTTTAGAATCCCCAAATGAAACAGAAATGGAAATTGAAGAATTTCTTGAACAAGCCTTAGAAAAATTAGGAGATAACCTTGAAGAAGACGAAGAATACGATGGAAGAGAAGATTCCTATTTTGGAAGAGTTAGAAGAAGTACAAGAACTCTCCACTAAGCAACCTGCAGAGCCTGCTCATTATGTAGACAATAAAAAGTTTTTACAGGCTCTTATAGACTACAGAAAATTAATAGATGCAGCCAATGCTGCAGGTGAAGAAATTCCTAGAGTTCCTGATTATATAGGTGAGTGCTTTGTTAAGATTGCTACACACTTATCATATAAATCAAACTTCATTAATTACACTTTCCGAGATGATATGATTTCGGACGGCATAGAAAATTGTTTAACTGCCGCCGCAAAATTTGATCCTTCAAAATCATCCAATCCATTTGCTTATTATACCCAAATCATTTATTTTGCCTTTATTCGTAGAATACAAAAAGAGAAAAAGCATCAGGCGACTAAATACAAAATAATTGAAAACTTAGATTTAGATTCAATTATTCAACAAAATGATGACAGCGAATCTGCAAGACAATTGATAGAGTTTTTGAAAAAACAATTGGATGGAATCGATCCCGAAAAAAGAGAAACTCCTGCTCAAACCAAAGCTAGAAAAAAGAAACAGTCTGAACCATCTATGGACTTTTTGGATGAATAATATATGGATCATGATTTAGAATTTGAGAAGCAATATTGGAATACTTGCGTTAATACTTTTTATGAGGACAAGAAGCAGTATACATATGCTAGTTATATGGGATTAACTAGAATGTGGGATAGTTTTGATGTACAACATAAAACCATTCTGGATATTGGTGGCGGTCCTAGTAGTATGCTTTTGCGATGCGTAAATTTAAAAAAAGGAAAGATAGTAGATCCCATAGATTATCCGCAATGGACAAAAGATAGATATGCAATTCATAATGTAGATGTTGAAGTAAACTATGGTGAAAATATAAATGAAAAAGGTTGGGATGAGGTTTGGATATATAATTGTTTACAACATGTTGAAAGTCCAGAAAAAATATTATTGAATGCGTTGAAGGCGGGAAAATTACTAAGACTTTTTGAATGGATAAACATTCCTCCGCATCCCGGACATCCTCACGAGTTGACTTCTTCACTATTTTATAATATACTTACGGATGTTACTAAAACTAAATACTCCAGTGTAGTGAATCTTTGGGACGAGCCTTCGGCTTGTTATGGTGAAGCTTTTTATGATGTTTTTGAATCGTTAATATATGAGCAAAATTAAAGTATCTGAATTATTTTATTCTATCCAAGGTGAGGGGCGTTATATGGGCGTCCCTTCAATCTTTCTTAGAACCTTCGGTTGTAATTTTACATGCGATGGATTTGGTGTACCGAAAGGATTTGTAAATCATGCGCGAGACATTGTCGCCAAAGACGTTCATCTTTATAAGACTTATAAAGAGCTTCCTCTTGTATCCACTGGTTGTGATTCATACGCTAGTTGGGATCCTCGTTTCAAGCATCTTTCTCCCGTTCTATCTTGTGACAGTGTTGCCGAGGCAATTGTCGAACTACTTCCACACAAAGAGTGGAAAGACGAACATCTAGTTATTACGGGTGGAGAACCCTTATTGGGTTGGCAAAAAGCATACCCACTATTGTTAGAGCATCCTAAGATGAAAAATTTGGATGAACTAACTTTTGAGACTAATGGTACTCAGCGTTTGAATCCTGAGTTAGAAGAATATCTATTTCAGGAATGGACTCGGTTTGGTCGAGACTATGATAAGTTAACTTTTTCAGTATCGCCTAAATTATCGGTATCGGGTGAATCAAAAGAAGATGCTTTGAAACCTGAAGTAATTAAACAGTATCAGGATGTAGGATATACTTATCTAAAGTTTGTTGTGGCTTCGGAAGAGGATTTAAATGAAGCTGAAGAATGGATTGAGGAATATAAAAAGGCAGGCTTTAGTGGCCCAGTATATTTTATGCCGGTAGGTGGAGTCGAATCTGTTTACGTCTTAAATAATAAGAAGGTGGCAGAGTTGGCGTTGAAAAGAGGTTATAGGTATTCTGATAGATTGCAGGTGCCTTTATTTAAAAATGAATGGGGCACTTAAATGTATGAAACTCATAAACGAACTTTTTTAAGAGCAGTAACTTGGAGAATAGTTGCTACTCTTGTTACTGCAATATGGACAGGATTAAGCGGAGCCATTATTATAAACATTTTTATGACAGTGGCACACTATATACATGAACGGGCATGGCTCAAGGTGAAGTGGGGAAGATTTTAAATGAGATATTCTTTTCAGGAGTTTGATGAAGATATACATTATCTAGTTAAACAAATAGAACAATCTTCAAAAAAATATGATTATGTGGTTGGTATTAAACGAGGTGGTCTAATACCCGCAGTTTGTATCTCTAATGCATTAAAGGTTCCATTATATAGTTTATCTTGGTCTACTAGAGATTTTCCATATAGTGATACTCATAATTCAGCTCTTGCCCCACTCTCAAAAATACTTTTGGTAGATGATCTTTGTGATTCAGGCAAAACCTTAATTGGAATAAAAGAGTTATATTCCTTTTGCGATATTGACACGGCGGTGTTATTATATAATGTGGATCAAATCCATGTACCAACATACTATGCTAAAGAATTTAGTAGAAAAGAACAAAAAGAATTTATTGATTTCTGGTGGGAAGATTATAAATAACTATGTCACATAAAGGTGACAAATTTCTAAACTCATATCCGTGTAAGGAAGGATTCAAAAATGTCATATAACAAAACAAAAACTGACCCTGAACTTGGTGCAAGGGTACATGAACATCTTGTAAAGATGGGCGTGGAAACTCCCTCATTTAAAACAACACTAGACCGTAAAGATAAGATTGCAGAAATTGAAAAAAGTTTCAGTCATATCATGCAGGTATTGGGTCTTGATTTAGACGACGATAGTCTAGCAGAAACTCCAAAGCGTGTTGCTAAGATGTACGTGAATGAAATTTTCTGGGGACTAGATTACGACGCATTCCCTAAGTGTACTACTGTTGATAATAAGATGCATTACAATGAAATGGTAGTAGAACGTAATGTCATTGTTCAAAGTAATTGCGAACATCACTTTGTAGTTATTGACGGTCTTGCTACAGTAGCATATGTACCTAATAAAAAAGTATTGGGACTAAGTAAAATTAATCGTATTGTGGAATACTTTAGTAAGCGTCCACAGATTCAGGAACGTCTAACAGAGCAAATTTTTCATGCACTAAGTTATATTCTTGAAACAGATGATGTCGCAGTAATGATTGATGCTCAGCATTACTGTGTAAAATCTCGAGGCGTAGAAGATACGGGCAGTTCGACAGTAACAGTTCGTCTCGGTGGTGGCTTTAAAACCGATCCTGCAGCAAGAAATGAATTTTTAAGTATTGCCCGAATGGGAAAATAAATGACAGTTAATATTATGGTTGATCTGGAGACAATGTCTACTAGATCACACGCTGCGATTTGTTCAATAGGTGCAGTAAAGTTTGAAGGTAAAGAGATTCTCGATACCTTTTACTGCACCATTGACTTACGAACCTGCAAAGATGTTGGATTGCATATATCTAAAGAAACTGTGGAGTGGTGGTCAAAGCAAAACAAAGAAGCACTAAGAGCTTTAACTAAAGACACAATACCTTTGCAAGAAGCCTTAGATAAATTTGAGATTTGGTTAGGTCCTAAAAGTTTACCTGTCTGGGGGAATGGTGCAGTATTTGATAATACAATTCTTGCTAATGCATATTTTTATTCGGGTAGAGAACCTCCTTGGAAATGTTGGGATGACAGATGTTATCGAACGGTTAAGAATTTATTCCATTGGATTCCTGCAGACGAGAGAGAAGGTGTTTATCATAATGCTTTAGATGATGCTATGTATCAGACAAAACATTTAATAAAGATTTTAGGTGAAGAATGAATACGTATCGTAAAAGAATTGCATTTTGCTTAAGTGATCAACATACTATCCCTCATGGTGGCCTTGGTCAATTTGCTAAATCCTTCGTTGAGACTTTTACCCCTCTCGGATATAAGATCGATATCATCACAGACAAACCCACAACCAATTTAGATTTTAAAAAATATTTAGAATCAGTTGGTGCTAACTTCGAATGGTGTCCTCAACCAATATCATATAGTAATCACACCAAAACATTTATGTTTGAAGATTCCTATAACTTTGAGAAGATGGCATCGTTTAGAGATGCTATGATGCATGCTTTAAGTAGAAATCTCTATGACATTATTATCTGCAACACATTAGAATCTTTTCCCGCAATCTATTCGTTGAACCTACACAAAAATGTACAAATTATTTACTATACTCACAACGAAAGTATGGTATTTCTTGATGACAGAACTTGGAAGAATGAATTTACAGAATCCTTTAACGAGGTGTTCAACGCATTGATGCGTGTTAAAGGCATTACTATAGGTACACAGACAGAGAGAAATTTAGTAGAATTAAATCATAATGGTATTTTAAATTCAGAGTGTTTACCGATTCCAATGACTGAAACTAGTTTGTTGGAAGAAAATTTTAATATTAGAGAAGGTATTCTTTGGATCGGTCGTTGGGAGCCAAGAAAGAATCCTGATGAATATATTCGAGTAATTAAAGAAACAGGATTGCCTGCAAAAATTATTACCAATACAAATGGTGCAAAAAAGTTCGCAGCTGAACTAGATGCAATAGGCGCTAAATATGAGATGAAGGTTGGGGTGTATGGAAAAGAGAAATCTGATTTTCTAAGATCTGCTAGGATAGCATATAACCCTGCTATTCGAGAAAGTTTTGGATTGGCATTTTGGGAAACGCTTGGACATATGCCAACCTTTGCTTTAGATGGTATGTCTTGGTTGAAAAATTTTAATAGTACTTTTTACTTTGCCGAAAGTAAAAATGTAATGGTCAATAAAATTAAAGATGCCTACGAAAAATATTCTAATCCAAAAGATTGGTATGATACTGGAGCATTAGAATATGTTAAGAACATTAATAACGAAGGTATCAAAAAATGGATTGCCTGCTTTGATAGTTTTAAACCAACTCAATCAAATTCAGATAAAGCAAAAATTAATGAAGTGGAAACCACATCATATAAAGAGTTCATTATAAGTCTAGAAAGAAAGGCTTTGGCTATCGACGATGTCAAATCTGTATTGACAAACAAAGGAAAATTTAATATAATCTATACTGATGAGAACACTTATTTAACCAAAGATAAAGACTTTATACCAACCGAAAGAAGTAACTCCTTAGAAAGTTTATTTGTATGAGCAAACAATTAGAATATGTTATATCAGGTCCTGCATACTTAAGACTGGGTGCAGAGCAATGTAATGATCCTGAGACTTTAGACATGATTAATAGCATGATTCTAAATACTGTTCACAATAAAAATAACCATCAGTTTTCTCTTTTGTATAATGGATTTACAGAAAAGAACTTTGGAGCCAAATTACAAAAGTACAGACCAGCAATTAAAAATATTCATGCAGACTCAGGCGGTCTGCAAATTATTACTAGGGGTCTACAAAATACTCCTGAGACAAGAGAAAAGGTTTATACGAATCAAGGAACCTATGCAGACATAGGTATGGCATTTGACGAAATTCCTGTTAAGGCAACAACTTCATCTGGCACTAGTTCTAAGATTGATACTAAGCGTCGCTATGTAGATATAGAAAATTTTGATGCTTATGCAAAGCAAACAGGTAAGAATGTAAAAGATCAGATTGAAAAATTTGATGCTATGGGAAGTAAATGCCGACCATTTGTTATTGTACAAGGATCGGGTCATGATACCTATGCTAGATGGTCTGAGTTATTATTAAAAGAAATACCACAAAATTTACACAACAGAATAGGCGGAGTTGCTATGGGATCCGCTGCTTTAGGCATGGGTCCTTTGGAAGATGTTAAACGAGCATTTTATGCAACGACTGTTCCTTTTGATAAACCTTTTCATCTACACGTTCTTGGTGTAGGTGCATTAAAACGAATCCTTCCTTATCTATTGTTTAGTCAAACTGGTTTATATGAAGGCATAGATATTTCATATGACTCAACTACACATTCTATGTCGCTGGACAATGGATTGTTTTATTTCTCATTTAGCAAAAAGAATGCGCCAGGTGATTATGGCGGATCATCTGTAAAAATGGGAAGGGCATATTCTAATATTTACAGAACAGTATCTGAAGAAATTAATTCTGTATGTGGTACATCATATGACCCCGAGGAGTATCACAAGTTAATGAATATTGCTGTTGGACAATATTTAGAAGAAGGCGGAAAGTTTATTGACATTATGAGAGCAAGATTGGGGTTTATTCTAACCAATGTACATAATTTTACATATGACGTTTCTAATCTAATGAATTCTAAAGAAGCATTTTTAAAATTCTGCAGAGAAAAGAATTGTGAAAACGAATATGCCACATTATTTGACGTAAAAACAATTGATGACTTCAATCATTGGGAATCTCAGGTAGGTAAATTTATGGATTCAGAGCCAGTGAATATTGTAGCACCATCTTCACTTGAGGAGTTATTTGCATGATTATTAGGCAAGACGTTAGACCCAATAAAATGATCTGGGTTACCTTTCGCAAAGAAGGTATTCATTGTTATCCCGCAGCAGCCACAGATCCTAATCTAGCAACAGGAGACAAATATGATGTTTCGTTCCTTGCCAATCCTCATCGGCATATTTTTCATTTCAGGGTGTGGATCTCCATCACTCACAATGACCGTGATATCGAGTTCATCCAATTCAAACGGTGGTTGGAATCATTGTATTCAGGGGAAGAAGATTGTTTGCGATTGGACTACAAATCATGCGAGATGATGTCAGATGAATTATATGAAAGAATAACACAAAGATATCCTAATAGAGAAGTTTGGATTGAAGTATCCGAAGATGGTGAGAATGGTTCTTTTATTAAATACTGAGGTTTAAATGAATAAATTATATTACATGGGCTTAGAGCCTTACGAAGGTAGATATACTCTTCAGCTTCAACAATGGAATGAAGAAGTATTTAAACGTCGAGGCATTAATTATGAAATTATTCATGGTGATACCTTAGATAATTCTAAAGCAATTGTCACGGGACAAGTATTAGATGCACATGGAAGAAGCTATTATTCTTTGACGCAGATGGCAAAGCTTGTTCAAAAGATGAAAGCGGGCGAAATAAGATATGATGATGTAATTTTCTTTGAGGATATGTTTACCCCCGGTATAGAAGCTCTTCCATATATTATGGATCAGTGTGGCTGGGAATATCAACCAAGAGTTTTTGTTCGTTGTCTAGCACAGACTATTGATCCTGATGACTTTCTTCATGTCTGGGATATGCAGGAGTGGATGGCACATTATGAGAAGATGGTAAATGTATGGGTAAACGGAGTTCTTGCTTCTAATGAAGAAATGGTAGCCCATATGAAAATTGCAGGTTGGAATGTTCCTATGTATAATATTTCTGGTCTTGCTTTTAGTAAAGATGAAGTTAGAAGTAGAGTTAAGGAAATTAAACCTTTTCAGGAAAGAAAAAATCGAGTTGTCTTTGCTGCAAGATTCGATCAAGAAAAACAACCTGATTTCTTTATGGATATTGTAGAACATTATGGGCCTAATTCTGATATAGAATTTGCAGTATTGTCAGGTGGCCCATTACGCAGCAATGATGAAAAATATTTAGAAAGAGCAAAGCAACTTCAGGCTACTAATTCTAATTTTAAAATTTATGAAAATTTGCAAAAGAATGAATATTATGAAATTCTTGCAGATTCGAAAGTTCTATTTAATTGCGCACTACAGGATTGGGTAAGTAATACTGCATCAGAAGCAGACGCTCTAGGAACAAATTGTTTATTTCCTGCGTATAGATCATTCCCTGAGACTTTTGCTAATGATGCAGAATGCCTTTATATCCCTTGGTCAAAAGAAGACGCTACAAATAAACTTGAATGTTTATTAGAATTTCCTAGAAGCAATATAGGTAAACTAGCAGATTGGACTTCAGGAACTATTGATAGATGTTTAGATATTATTCTTTCAAATCCTGCAGCAAATGAGTATAATAGAAATGTTAAAACATATCGAAACTTTTTAGCACAAAGTAAATATGAATAATACTGTTATTGTAACGGGTGCCGCCGGTTATATCGGTGGTACCATATGCGCTAAGCTCAAAGAAAAGGGGTATTCTGTTGTAGGTATAGATAGAAGAGAATTGCCCTCTCATCTATATCAATACATAGACCATTTCCTTAAGGTAGATTTTACACATGAGTTTTCTTTAAGGCGTATTGACAGAAAACCGTTGGCGGTTATTCATTGCGCCGGAACAAGTTTAGTTGGTCCTAGTATTGAAAATCCAAGTGGTTATTATGACAATAATGTAGTTAAAACTTTAAAGTATATAGATTACATAAGATCTCATTCTCCATATACTAAATTTATTTTTAGTAGTAGTGCATCTGTATATGGTAATCCGATGAGTTCAAAACCAATTACTGAAAATTTTGACACTAACCCGATCTCGCCATACGGTCAGTCTAAATTGATGACTGAGATGATGCTAAAATCTTTTAAAAGTGCCTATGATTTAAAATATGTTTCATTCAGATATTTTAATGCGTGCGGTGCCTTAAGCGATGGCGCACATGGTCAGGATCCCGATGCAACGCATATATTTGCCAGACTCTTTGAATCAATAAAAAAAGAAACACAATTCTTTTTAAATGGCAAAGATTATGTAACAAAGGATGGAACCTGCATACGAGATTATGTCCATGTAGAGGATATAGCCAATGCACACATAATAGCTATTGAAAAAAATATCGAAGGGATATATAATATAGGATCAGATACAGGTACGTCTAATCTAGAAATTATTAAACAGGTAGGTAAATTTTTCGGGAAACCTCTATCAATAGAGATTAAAGAACAAAGAATGGGGGATCCCGCAATTTTAGTTGCAAGTGCTAAAAAGTTATCTGATGAAACAGGCTGGAAAGCAGAACATAGTATCAAAAAAATTATTAAAGATTTAAATGATTGGTATGACTCTGAAAACTATGCCAAGAGGACTAAGGCAATCATCCCTCTATAAAGACTCTGCTTGCTGTCAAACTTGCTCATAGGAGACTAGAGATGGCAAAATTTTATTCAACAAAAACTTATGGTAATGACAGAGGATTGTCATGTTGTTTCAGACAATGGCGTGCTACACATAGTCATTGTTCAACATTGCATGGTTACTCAATTGGTATTAAACTCATATTTGAATGCGATACACTAGATGATAAAAATTGGTGTATGGACTTTGGTGGTCTTAAAGAATTCAAAGCATGGGCAGATCATATGTTCGATCACACATTAGTTGTTGCAGAAGACGACCCGCTGTTAGATCGTTTTAAAGAAATGAGCGGCTGGAGTTCTAATCCAGAGCATGACGGCAATCCTGAGCGAGTACAAGTAGAACCATATCGCAGATCGGGTGTTTGTGATCTACGTATTGTACCTTCTGTAGGATGTGAAATGTTTGCTAAACTATGCTATGACAAAATGGCAGAACTGTTGGCATCAGGTAGTATGCGCTATCCAATCAATCCAAGCGTAAGAGTAAAATCTGTAGAAGTATTTGAACATGCAGGTAACTCTGCTACATATGAAGGATAAAACAAATATAGCAAAAGGTGTCAATAGTAAGGATGAGAAGATAGGTGATTTGACTGTAGCATTTATTAATCAAAGCACTTCTGAATATCCCGTTACTGTTGGCACCGCAAAGTTTGAACCTGTTCCCGTAACTAAACAAAAAGATTTAATGTTGAATGTAGCTAGACTACATGCACAACAAGAGTATGATAGAATAATGGAATTAGTTGCTGTGCTTCAAAAGCAAGCTAAGCAAATTATGAAGCGGCTGGAGTTTACAGATAAAGTCCATGCTGCAGAATATAAGTTTCAAATTTATCATGGACAATGTTATTGGTTAGCCTTTGATCTTAATATTAAAAAATATATTTTACACCACTTAGGACCAAATGATTGGTCTACTGGCACACCCGATAATTTACAATACGTTACTCGTGTCAAATGGTTAGGTGATCATACCTGGTTAGAAGTCGATGAACATGGAAATACAATAAATGAAAATAGCGCTAGTTACTGATACACACTTTGGTGCAAGATCAGACTCCTTGGCATTTGATGCTTACTTCAAAAAGTTTTATCAAGAAGTATTTTTCCCAGAATTAGATAAGAGAGGCATTGAAAAGATAATACATCTTGGAGATTGCTTTGATCGTCGCAAATATGTAAATTTTAATTCTTTGAAATCCTGCAGAGAGTATTTCTTCGATGAGGTAACTAAAAGAAATATTCAAATGGACATGATCGTAGGTAACCATGATACATTTTTTAAAAATACCAATGATGTAAATTCGCCTGATCTTTTACTAGGAGAATATAATAACATACTAGCATTTGATCGCCCGACGGAAGTAGATGGTATCGTTTACTTGCCTTGGTTGTGTGCAGATAATTATCATGAAGCAACTGATCTAATTAAGAAAACTAAATCAAAAGTTTGTTTCGGACATTTAGAAATTGCAGGTTTCGTAATGTTCAAAGGACAAAACACTCATGAATCGCATGAAGGATTAGATCCCGGGATGTTTAAGAAATTTGATTTAGTATGCTCTGGTCATTACCACCACAAACATAGCAAAGGTAATATACATTATCTAGGTAATCCCTATCAGATGTTTTGGAATGATCATGAAGATGATCGTGGATTCCATATATTTGATACTGAAACTTTAGAGTTAGAGTTTATTAAAAATCCTTTTTCTATCTTTGAGAAATATTACTACGATGATGAGAAAGAGGATCCCGATTCTATAGATTCGGATGTGTTTGCTAAAAAATTAATTAAACTTATTGTTGTCAATAAAAAGGACTTCGTAAAATTTGATAGGTTTATAGAAAGAATATATTCAAAAGAACCTATTGAATTAAAAATTATTGAGGACTTTTCTGAATTCGAAGCCGAAGCACTAGACGAATCTATTGACTTAGAAGACACAATGACATTATTATCTAACTATGTAGATAGTGTAGAGACAGATGCCGATAGAGATAAAATAAAAGGTATTCTGAGAACACTATACGTTGAAGCGCAGCACTATGAGGAAGCATGATAAAATTTAAAACTATTCGATGGAAAAACTTTTTATCTACTGGTTCACAATTCACCGAAGTTAAATTAGATAGATCTACCACAACTCTTGTTGTGGGTGAAAACGGCGCAGGTAAAAGTACTATCCTAGATGCTCTGTGCTTTGTTCTTTTTAACAAACCTTTTAGAAATATCAATAAGCCTCAGTTGATGAACAGCATCAACGGGAAGAATCTTCAAGTTGAGCTAGAGTTTAGTATTGGTCCAAAAGAATATAAGGTAGTTCGAGGCATAAAGCCAGGTATCTTTGAAATTTATTCGCAGGGCGAATTGTTGAACCAAGATGCTGCAGCTAAAGATTACCAAAAGTATCTAGAAGATGGTATTCTAAAATTAAATTATAAATCATTTACTCAAATTGTTATACTTGGCAGCGCATCCTTTACTCCCTTTATGCAGTTACCACTAGGACATCGAAGAGAAATTATTGAGGATATTTTAGACATACAAATATTCACGGTAATGAACAGTGTTCTAAAAAATAAAATTGCAGATAATAAAGCCAAGATTACAGACATAGAAACTAAAATAGAAATAGGCAAGAACAAGGTAAAGTTACAGCAAAGCTACATAAAAACACTTGAAGAAGATAAACAAAAGAAGGTAGAAGATGTACGAAAACGAATATCTGAATCGACTGCGGAGATTACAAAACTCAATGGTGACGTTGCAATCGAGAAAGAAAAAGAGACTGGCCTTCAATCCTCTGTACTCGATGCGAAGGAGAAGCGCAATAAGAGATCTGAAATGGAAGTTATCCTTAGAAAACTTACCGAAAAAATTAAGAATCAGGAAAAGAATATTGGGTTTTACGAGCAACATGATGTTTGCCCGACATGTAATCAAGGACTTGACGAACAACATAAACAAGAAGCGATCTCTACGCACACGCACAAGATTGAAGAAGTACAACTTGCCGTTGAATCTCTCTCCAAAGAACTTGAAGATATTGAAACTAGACTTGATGAGATTGCTGCAATCGAAGAAGAAATATCTCAATGTAAAGAAAATATCATCGAGTATAACTCAAAGATAATTAGCGAACAAAACTATATAAAAAGACTGCAAGAGGAAATACAGGAAGAAACAGGTAACGTATCTAATATAGAAGATGAAAGAGCTACTTTAAAAACATTGGCGAAGGAAGTAGTAGTTTTATCTGAAGATAAAGGTAAGTTAGTTCAGGAAAAACATTACTATGATATTGCGAATATTCTGTTAAAAGATACAGGAATTAAAACAAAAATTATTCGACAGTATTTGCCCGTTATTAATAAACTGGTAAATAAGTATTTGACCGCAATGGATTTCTTTGTTCATTTTGAACTTGATGAAACATTCAACGAAACCATAAAGTCAAGACACAGAGATGATTTTTCCTACGCCTCATTTAGTGAGGGCGAAAAGCAAAGAATAGATTTGGCATTGCTGTTCACTTGGAGAACTATTGCTAAAATGAAAAATTGCGCTAGCACAAATCTTTTATTGCTTGATGAGGTTTTTGATTCTTCTTTAGATGCAAACGGAACAGACTATGTAATGAACCTGATAAATACTTTAGGAGACGAGACTAATGTATTCGTCATTAGTCACAAAGGAGATCTTTTATTTGATAAATTCAGAAGTGTTATCAAATTTGAGAAACAACAAAATTTTTCTAGAATACAAGGAAATTAATTATGGCTGATACTTGGCAATTAGATGTACATACAGTAAACGCATATTGTTATTACAGTGGTGTGTTTGATAAGTTAATGGTTGATGATATAGTAAAAATGGGCGATGAGCTGTTACTAGGTGATGCACAGGTCGGCGGAGATTTTGCATCGGTTGGCGGCAAAAATGAAAAGATCAGAAAAACTACAATCGGCTGGGTACCTACTACTGAGCAAAATGCCTGGTTATATAGAATGTTAACCGATGCAGTTCAAAGAGCAAACAAAGAATGGTTTGGATTTGATCTTAATCATATTGAATCTTTACAATATTCTATCTACAATAAAGGTGACTTCTATGATGCGCATGTAGACCATCACTATCAGGGCGTAGGACAGTATCCAAGAAAGTTAAGTTTTTCTATGCAGTTATCTGATCCTGAGGACTATAAAGGTGGCGACGTTATGCTAATTACCTCACAGGACCCATTTCCTATTCCAAAAGAAAGAGGTACAATCACATTCTTCCCATCCTATACTTTGCATGAAGTTAAACCTGTTACAAAAGGAACTCGCAGAGCTTTAGTTGGTTGGGTACATGGGCCACGTTGGAAATGACACTAGTTATAAATTTTTTAGCTTTTTTGCTGTTATTGACTTATTCCATAAGTCAGGGTGATCTTTTTGGAATGCTTCTGAGTTCAATTGGCTTTTTAATTATGCACGTTTTATTAGAGGATCTAAAAGATGCCGACTAAAATTCCTTTAGAGTATTTGGACTTAAATAATGATTTTGGCTTTACTGCGGTAAATGAAAATGAAGTGACCGAACCAATTCTAACAGAAGTCAAAACTTCTGTTGATTCGGAAACAAAACAAAAATTACAAACTCTTGAAAAATTAATTTTACCGCTTTTGGTAAACTTAATGAAGAATCCGGAAAAGGAATATATCCATTGGCCTAACAGGGTTCCGCTGATAGAGAAACAAATTGAAAAGATTTTGGCTATAACTAGGGCTTGACTTCTAACCTGTTAGGTGTTATAATATAAAAAACCTGACAGGAGACCTAGATGCAAGATTCCAAATCACTACTAGCAAAACTTCTAGCAACCGAAAATATTACTGTAGAACATAAAAAGGTTTCTACAGCATACTTCGATACCAAAAATAGAGTCATGGTTCTTCCCATGTGGAAGTTTATGTCTTCTAGTCTTTATGATTTACTTCTAGGTCACGAAGTAGGTCACGCTTTGAATACTCCCCCTGATGGCTGGCACGATCAAGTTACGGATAAAATGAAGAAAGGTTTTAAGACTTTTCTAAATGTTATTGAGGATGTCCGTATTGAAAAGCTTATTCAAAATAAATTCCCTGGTCTAAAGACTTCTTTCCGAAAGGGTTATTCCGAATTGGTGGCTATGGACTTCTTTGGAATATCCAAAATGGCAGTCGACATAGATGAGCTTCCTTTGATTGATCGTATTAATTTGCATTACAAAGTTGGATCATATCTGAATGTTCATTTTGAAGACTCGGAAAAATACTATATTGATCGTCTTGACAAACTGAAAACTTGGGAAGAAGTTGTTCAAATTGCAACTGAATTGTATGAATATTCCAAAGACGAATCTAAGATGCGCGATCTCTGTGAGTTAGAAGACTTCGACGATGAAAACGAAGACGACGATATGGATGACGCTGAATGGGAAGAATCGGATGACCAAGGTAGTAACAAAACCAAAAATGGGCGTCAGTCTGGAACAGGTGAAGAATTTGATCCGGAGTCTTTAACCGACAAATATTTTAGGGCAAGAGAAAAAGAACTTTTGGATGATAAGGTTAAACCGTATGTCTATGCAAACTGCCCTAAACCCGATCTAGATAAAATTATTATTCCGCATAAGAAAATTGCTGAGAACTATGATAACTTTACTTACAGAAGTCCTGTGTATGATAGTGATATCTGCAAGTTAATGGCGCCGAACATAATTGAATCAACTAAGGAAAAATTGTATCAGAAGTTTTTGAATACTAATAAAAAATATATTTCGTATTTGGTTAAAGAATTTGAATTGCGAAAAAATGCAAATCAATTTGCCAGAGCAGCAATTTCGAAAACAGGTAAATTAGATATGAAAAAGGTTCATCAATATAAACTAAACGATGATCTTTTCAAACGTATGACGACTGTACCAAAAGGCAAGTCGCATGGATTACTTATGTTCGTAGATTATTCGGGTTCTATGTCTGAGAACATTGGACCAACTATTGAGCAAAGTATTGTGCTGGCAATATTCTGCCGAAAGGTTAATATCCCTTTTAGAGTGTATGCTTTTACAGATTCTACAGCCGGCGATTTTTATAAAGAACTCGGCATATCTAGAGACGTTCACGGAAGGTTCCCCGATTCTGAAAGAAAATTTTCTAGAAACAGAGATGATATTCATTTAGATGATATGTTTTTTAGACTTCGAGAATATCTATCTAGCGATATGTCTGGTCGAGAATTTAAGAATGCTATTCGTTATTGGCTTCTTGCGGGAGCTGCTTTTGGTAATCGAAACTGGAGCAGAAACATGCATACTGATCTTGATAAGGAAGATCAAACTAGATACATCTTTAATAACGATTTTGAAAATTTGAATGGTACTCCTTTGAATGAAGCAATTGTTTCTGCGATTGAGATAGCAAAACAGTTTAAAACCAGTTATAAACTAGACGTTGTCAACACTGTATTTTTGACAGATGGCGACTCCAATGATACAGGAATGAAATATGACAGCGACGAGCGCACTTCTTATCTCGATAAGTATAACGGCGATTATACTCTCATTGTTCGGGATCCTGAAACTAAGCTTGAAGGCAAGAAAGCTCCTAGGGCAGAAACGACAGTAGCATTGCTTGACTTACTTAAGAAAGTGGCGGGTGTAAATGTTATTGGTTTTCATATTGCAAATTATTTTAACCAAGGCGTGGTTTTGGATCGATTGAGAAAGTTTGGTAAATATGATACGGACTTTCATAAAAAGTATAAAGAGGCTCGCCGTAATAAGGTTTACATAATCAACGATGCGGGGTTTGATGACTATTACATTATTCCTGGAGGAAAGAATCTACAGATCAAAGATGATGAAATGGATGTTGATGCCAATGCAAAGAAATCAGAACTTAAAAATGCTTTCTTGAAAATGCAAAGAGGCAAGTCAATAAATCGAGTTCTTTTGAGTAGATTTGCTGAAAAAATTGCTTGATTGTTTTTTGAAAAGGTGTTATAATTAGATGTAGTCATTACTTGAGGAAGATTATATTATGTCCAAGACGCATTATACTGAGCAACAACGTCAAGAATTGGTTAGCAAACTAATTGCTACTCATGGTAAAATTCTTGATAAAAAAGACATTCTAAATTTTTGTGAAAATAATAACCTGCCGAATCCGCATTTTTTGATTAGTCGTCGAGACATTAAGGTGGGGCGTTCATATGATTTGGGAAGATTTGATTCTTTTATTCCTGAAACTGCAGCTGCGTTGACAGCGCAAGTAGTTCCTCTGAAGCAACCTAAAATGCATATGGTAGAAGATAGCACAGTTCCGGTCAAAGATTCTACTTATGTTCCTTTTGGTTTCTTTAAGCAACTCGAGCAAATTATCAGCTCAAAGACTTTCTATCCTGTTTTTATTACTGGTCTATCAGGCAACGGCAAGACTACTATGGTAGAACAGGTTGCTGCTAAGCTTAAACGAGAATGTATTCGAGTAAATATTAGTATTGAAACAGATGAAGACGATCTAATCGGCGGCAATACTCTGCAGGATGGTAATGTAATCTATCGTGAAGGCCCCGTTATTATGGCAATGCGTCGGGGTGCAGTTTTGCTTATTGATGAAATTGATCGTGGTTCCAATAAGCTAATGTGTATGCAAAGTATTCTTGAGGGTAAGCCTTTGTTCAATAAAAAGACAGGCGAAGTAATTTATCCTGCTCCCGGATTTACTGTTATTGCAACTGCGAACACCAAAGGTCGGGGCACAGAAGATGGTCGATTTATTGCAGCACAGATTCTAGATGAGGCTTTTCTAGAAAGATTCCCTATCACTGTTGAACAAGAGTATCCTTCGACTACTGTTGAGAAAAAAATTCTTCGTAACAAGATGAATTTTTATGGTAAGCTAGATGAAGAGTTTCTTGAGATGTTAGTCAATTGGGCGGATATTATTCGTAAGACTTTCCAAGAAGGTGGTGTGGATGAGATTATTAGTACTCGTCGATTGGTAAATATTGCACAGGCGTATTCGATTTTTAATAATCGAGAAGATGCAATTAAGTATTGTATTAATCGATTTGACGATGATACCAAAACAGCATTTATGGATTTGTATGAAAAGATGTCCACTCCTGTAGAAGCAACCAGTGCTTTGCCGGAACAGGACGTAGCACAAGTAACAAATTTTGATGATGATATTCCATTTTAAATTTAATTAAAAATAAACGGCGCACTTCAGTGCGCTGTTCCTACGTATATGCACACTGATGAAATTACATATGACGCCTTTATTCGAAGATGGTTCGGTAGGCTAGGTAACAATATACAGCAATTATCTAATGGCATTTACTTTTGTAAAAAAGAAAATGCTCACTTCACTTCCCCAGAACATCCTATGATCAATGCGATTGATCTATGTTTTGGTACAACAAAATATACTATTCCGGAAACTTCTCATAATTGGTTATTTTTCTTTAACGGACCAGAAGCAGATTTTGTTTTTGATGTGGATGATTTAAATAAAAACAGAAAGAAAATTTGCGAGGATTTTATACTACCAAACTTAAAGGTAGATCAAACTAAAATAAAAGAACCTTTACCTGACGATCACTTAATTATACACTTAAGAAGCGGTGATCTTTTTACTCATTGGCCAAGTACTCACCCTCAAAATCCTTTGGTTTATTACATGAGTTTACTTAACTTATTTGAATTCAATGCTACTGTCGTTTCCGAGGATGAGAGGCATCCTTTTATAGAAGTGTTCAAAAAATTAAGAGTGCCTGTAGAAGTATTATCTGTGGAGGATACATATGCTAAGTTGTTGAGAGCTGTAAGTTTAGCTACCTCAGGTATAGGTAGTTTTCCTGTATCCGCTGCCCTTTGTTCTAAAAATATAAAAAGATTTTATTGTACAAATTTACATCAAGAATATAGTTTAAATCATTTTATGTTAAAAGAACATCTTGAAGTTTATGTAATGGATCTAGGTGATAAATATATAAAAGTAGGTGAATGGAAATACTCCCCTGAAACCTTTGAGAAGTTTTATAATTATAACGAACATACATTATTTAGGAGACTATAATATGGACAAAAGAGTTGCCTTAATTACAGGCATTACCGGGCAAGACGGTTCTTATCTTGCAGAACTTCTTTTGGAAAAAGGTTATGAGGTACATGGCGTTATTCGTCGTAGTTCCTCAATCAATACTTCCCGCATAGATCATATCTATAGTAATTCAAATCTACATTTACACTATGGCGATGTAACTGATTCATTGTCCATAATGAATATTCTCAAAAAATATAATCCAACTGAAATTTATAATTTGGCAGCACAAAGTCATGTTAAGGTTTCTTTTGAAACTCCTGAATATACAGCAATGGTAGATGGTCTTGGAACTTTAAAAATTCTTGAAGCTGTTAGAATTTTAAATATGGAAAAGACAACTAAAATTTACCAAGCATCGACTTCAGAATTATATGGTTTGGTGCAAGAAATTCCTCAGAAAGAAACTACTCCTTTTTATCCTAGATCTCCATATGGTGTAGCAAAGTTATATGCATATTGGATCGTAAAGAACTATCGTGAATCGTATAATATGTTTGCTTGTTCTGGTATTCTTTTCAACCATGAATCACCAAGACGAGGTTTTAATTTTGTAACTAAAAAGGTAGTTGATGGATTGGCGAATATCGGAGCAGGATTTCAAGATTGTTTGTACATGGGAAATCTAAATGCGAAAAGAGATTGGGGACATGCAAAAGACTATGTCAAGGCTATGTGGCTTATTCTACAACAGGACACTCCTGAAGATTTTGTCATAGCTACCGGCGAACAATATTCGGTTAAAGAATTTATTGAAAGATGTGCTCCCTATTATGGTATGAAGATCCGCTGGGAAGGCGAAGGACTTGACGAAGTCGGCATTAATGATTATACCGGCAAAGTAATTATTCGTGTTGACCCTAAGTATTTTAGACCGGCAGAAGTGGAAACTCTTCTCGGAGATGCCACAAAGGCAAAGAGTGTTCTAGGATGGACACCTGAATATTCTTTTGACGATCTAGTCAAAGAAATGTGTACACAATTTAATTGAGGACAATATGTATCCTGAGTCATATCAAGAGGTAAATAGAAAAGTAACTGAAAGATACTTAAACTACAATAATGGTTTTTTTATTGAGGTTGGCGGTGCAGATGGCGTTACTCAAAGTAATACCCTACACCTAGAAAGGTATAAAAATTGGACGGGGGTTTTAGTTGAGCCAAATATTGAGGCGGCAAAAAAATGCCAAATGAACAGACCCAACTCTAAAGTCTTTAATTATGCTTTAGTTGCAGATGATTATCAAGACGAAGAATTAACCATGTTACATCGAGCTTGGTATAATGGCGATCCTGGTCTAACTTCCTCCGCCCATAATTCTAGTATAAACGATATACCTGAATGGAATGGCTTTAATTACAAGTTTAATATACCTGCAACAACTTTAACTAATGTGTTAGAAAACTTGAACATGGAAAATCAAACAATAGATTTTCTATCATTGGATGCGGAAGGATATGAATTAGAAATCTTAAAAGGGTTAGATATGAAAAGATTCTGTCCAAAAATTATTTTAATAGAATGGCATCTTGATCTGCAGGATGTTTTTAACGTGTTAGATTCTACACATAAACTGGAAGAACAGTTATCTAAACATGATTATGTTTTTATTCTAAAGGATTAACTATGGAAATGTATAAAAGTAGTAAAATATTTGTTGCGGGGCATAATGGATTGGTTGGTTCCGCAATTGTAAGAAAGTTACAAAACGAAGGATATACTAACTTAGTATTGAGGACTAAGGCTGAACTTGATCTTAGAAATCAAGATGCAGTTAAAGACTTTTTTAAAATAGAAAAGCCTGAATTTGTATTTCTTGCTGCAGCAAAAGTCGGAGGTATTAATTATAACGCAGAATACCCTGCCGATTTTATCTATGACAATTTGATGATACAAACAAATGTTATAGACACTGCATATAGAAACGGTGTAAAAAAATTATTGTTTCTGGGATCGGCTTGTATATACCCGAAAGTTACTCCTCAGCCAATTAAAGAAGAATATCTATTGACTGCTCCGTTGGAGCCGACAAATGAAGGATATGCTTTGGCAAAAATTACTGGTTTGAGAATGTGCGAATATTATAGAAAACAGTATGGGTTTAATGCAATTAGTTTAATGCCAGCAAATCTATATGGCACTAACGACAATTTTGATCCTGAAAAATGTCACGTTATTCCTGGGATGATTACTAAATTTAATGCAGCTAAAAAGAATAATACTGATGTAACATTCTGGGGTGACGGTACACCTACTAGAGAATTTTTGTTCGTAGATGATTTAGCAGATGCTTGCTTATTTTTAATGCATAATTATAATGAAAGCGAATTTATTAATGTAGGTTCTGATGTAGAAATTGAGATTAAGGAACTATGTGAAATTATAAGAAAAGAAATTGGGTTCGAAGGAAACATCATTTGGGATGAATCTAAACCAAACGGAACTCCTAGAAGAAAAATGGACAATACTAGATTGTTTAATATGGGATGGAGACCGAAGATAGATTTTAATACCGGACTGGCACAAACAATTAATTGGTTTCTTACAGAAAAAGATCGTATAAAAACTCTTATGTCTAGGATCCCAGGATGAAATGGCCTTTAATGGGTGAGACTATCACTTTGGGTGATAGATTAAAAATGGCACACTTTGCTTTGACCGCTCCTAAGTTTACCAACGGAGAAAAAGTAAAGAAGTTTGAAAAAGAATGGAACGAGTGGTTGGGATCTAAACATTCTTTGTATGTGTCTTCCGGAAGCACTGCAAACTTTTTATTGGTTGCTGCAGTAAAAGAATTATACGGTCTTAAGAATGGGGACAAAGTTCTTTTACCTGCATGCACATGGATGACAAATGTTGCACCTATCATGCAACTAGGCCTTGAACCAGTATTTTGCGATATTAATCTAGATAATTTTAGTTTCGATGTTGTGGACGTGGTAAAGCTATCGAAGAAGCATGATATTAAGATGATCTTCGTAACTCATCTGTTAGGTTTTTCTGCAAATAATGAAGCTTTAAGAACAATTTTTCCGAGAGCTATTATTATAGATGACATATGCGAATCACATGGATGTAAAGATGTATATGGTAAAAAGCATGGTTCGAATAGTTTAGGTGCAACATTTAGTTTCTATTTTGGTCACCATATGTCTACAATTGAAGGTGGAATGATTTCTACTAACAATACTGATCTATATGATCTAATGAAACTAAAGAGAAGTCATGGTATGGCTAGAGAATCTCTTCGTTTCGACGAATATGCGAAAGCGTATCCAAATATAGATAAGCAGTTTTTGTTCGTCACTGATGGATATAACTTTAGAAATCATGAAATATGTGCAGTGCTTGGTTCTTCCCAGCTAAAGCGGTTGGACAAAATGATTAGTATTCGTAATAGAAATCACACTTTATTCACTAAAATTATTGACAAATATTCTAATCTCTTTTATAATATTAAAGATCATCCTAGCAATAGTAGTTTTTGTTTGCCCTTCATATGTAGGTCAAATGAGATTATGCTTGCAATGAAAGAGAAGTTTATTAAGTATGGTATTGAATATAGACCAGTTGTTTCAGGTAATCTTTTAGAGCAACCGTTCTTGGCTAATTATGTAATCGATACTGATAAACAAAGAACAAATGCAGACATTGTACATACGCAAGGTGTTTATGTAGGCAATAACCACTTTGTTACCGAAGAAGATATGAAATTTTTAGAAAAGGTCGTAGGAGAGATAAATGAATCGTTTAGGTGAACTAATAGAACAAATTATTCATGATACGGTAAATCGTGTATTAGAAGATGACCAGATGCCAGATTCTGAATATATTACAACAGATAATCTAGGTGAAATAATTGAGAAGCTAGCTATTATTCATATTCGTATGTGGATGTTGGAAGATGCTATGCAGGCAGCGAAATCTGATGAGGAACTTGCCGATCTCAAAAGAAAGGTTGATATTTGTTTTAAGGTTAAGCGGCCTAAATATGTTCAAGCAATTAATCTTCTAGTAGATGATGCTATTAGAACAGGAAAGTCTTTGAGAGAAGATTCTGTAAAATTATATAAAGGCGTAGAGCATGGCTAAAATAATATTCTTTAATCACTATCATCGAGGCGATCTTTTAACTAGTAGAGAATTTGTTAGACAAATAACTAAAGAATTGCAGGATGTAGAATTTGCGTATATGCATTTTAATCATCCAAAATTAACTAGAGATTTAGATATTCCGAAAATAGGAGACCCCTCTTCTTTGGATCCAAAAACTCCTTTTTATCAGGATGGGGATGACCTATATGTTAATACATGGATAGGTTGTTTCTGGGATATCTTTTGTCAGCATGGCGGCATTAATATGTTTTCTCTTTGGCATCAATGGGAAAAAGTTTATGAAACAATTAATGCGGTGTTTGGTAGTAATTTGAAATTAAATTCGGAAAAAGAATATTATCTTCCAAGTATAGATTATTCCAGGTATAATTTAAAAAATGTAAATGCCTATTTAGAACAATCCAAAGATAGAAAAAAGATTCTATTATGTAATGGTGTTCCTAAATCTGGACAATCTTTCGCAGACAATATGTCTAGTTTTATACATGAAACTGCAAAAAAATATTCTAATATAGATTTTATTTGTACGGAAAAATTTGAAAAAGTTTTAGATAATATTCTGTTTACAGATGATATTATCGGAGACAACGAGATTGAAGATAATAGAGCACCCTGGGAAGATAGACAAACTAATCTGTGTGATCTGTATGAGATTTCTTATCTAAGTACAAAATGCGAAGCTATTGTTGGTAAAAACTCTGGTCCTTTTGTATTTTGTGAAACTAAAGAAAATTATATGGATCCTGAGAAAAAATTCTTATCCTATAATGTTAGTTGGGGTCCTGCATTTCATACTGAAAAGAAAAGTCCTACGGAAACTATGTCACATGGGCTAAAGTATAACTGCGATTATATGATACTTGCTATCGAAGGTCCTTACTTAGAAATAGGTAATTTGAATAATCTTACGGATGACGATAAAATTAATATACAAGTTTCATTAAATGAATTAGCACAGAGTCTATGAAAAAAATAAAATTAGGATTTACTGATACTCACGAACACATTGCACAATTCTTTTCGAGTCTATTAGCTAATAGATTTGATGTAGAAATCGACAACGAGAATCCTGACTATCTAATTTTTGGTGATGAAAATTTTGGTAATCAAAATTTAAATTTTAATAAAAAAGATGTAGTTAAAATTTTCTATACAGGAGAGAATCGTAGACCAGAAAATTATGATTGCCATTATGCAATATCTTTCGATCATAATTTTAATTCTTGGCATTATAGATTACCATTATTTGTAGTCTATATGTGGTCGTTAGATCAGATTCATAAGACTCCTTTTCAGTATTATCATATCCTTGGTAATTTCCCTGCAATGGAAAAGACTAGATTTGCTTCTTTTGTGGTTGGGAATCCTGGGTGCAAAGAAAGAAACGAATTCTTTGAAAAGCTAAATGCAATTAAAAAGGTAGATAGCGGAGGCAAACTTTTTAATAACATTAACGCTTCATTAGATGGTGAAGAAGCAAAAATTAATTTCCTTGCAGAAAGAAAATTTAATATTTGCTTTGAGTCTATGTCCTATCCCGGATATGTAACTGAAAAGATTCTTCATGCTTTTTATGCTAAGACTATTCCTATCTATTGGGGATCGACTACTGTAGAAAGTGATTTTAATTCTAGAGCATTTGTTAATGTACATGATTTTAGTTCTTTTGAAGAGGCAATCGATCATGTTATGATGCTAGACTCCAATGAAGATCTATACCAAAGAATGATTGCCGAGCCTGCTTTTGCATCTAATATACCCAGGGACTACGTAATTTTAAATAACTTTTTAAATTGGTTTGAATCTATTGTTTATAATAGAATTGATGCGAGAGAATAATGAATATACAAACTTTTATTTTCAATTGGCGTGGTCAATATGAAAAAACTATTGAAAAAGAAACACAACTAAAAGCCTTAGGAAAATCTCCTATCGTAATTAACAGCGACGATGCTTATAATAATGTTGCAGGTTGGCATCACATTGGCGACGATTGTTACTTTGGTGAACAGTTTGCGAAGGCGGTGGAACTATTTACCGGAGATGTATTGTTCCATGTACAGGCAGATGCATCATATGATAATTGGGAACAGTTGTATGAGGATGCCGAAAAACATTTTGAGAAAACTGATTGGGGTATCTATGCGCCGAATGTAGATTATACTTGGTATGATTCTTCGAGAACCGATATTACAAGTTTAGAGTTTCCCATACCCGGTTTAAAAATTGTAGCAAATACAGATTGTACTTGTTGGTTTATTCACAAAGATATTATTGACTTATATAAGAAGCGTAATTTAAAATTAGAACAATATAAGATGGGATGGTCCTGGGATATAGTATTACCCGCTATTTGCTATATCAATCAAAGACCAGTAATACGCGATTATAACCACACAGTAAAGCATCCGCAGGGAACTAATTATAACACGCAGCAAGCAGAAAAAGAAATGTGGGACTTATTTCAGTCTTTGCCGAAAGATTTACAAGAAGCCTTTAGTTATATCAAAGGCGACAGACAACAGTTAGCTAAATATTATGCAGAAGATTATATCATTTAGCCTTTGGGGCGATTCCGCTAAGTATGGCGTAGGTGCTATACGAAACGCACAATTAGCACAAAAATATTTTCCTGATTGGAAGTGTGTTTTTTACTATGATTCCTCAGTGCCCGGAATTTATATTAGTGCCTTAAATGGTTTTAACAACGTTGAAACTATACAAATAACAGATGGGACATATGGGGCCTTTTGGAGATTATTTCAAATACAAAAAAATAGTATAACTTTAATTCGAGATACTGATTCTCGTTTATCTGAGAGAGAAAAAAATATTGTTAATGATTGGTTATCCACAAATAGAAAAGTTTGTATAATTCGAGATCATATACGGCATTACGATTTTCCTATTCTAACAGGTATGTTTGGAATTAAAGGTGAACTACCAGAACAAGCATATGAAGATATGAAAAAACACTGGAAAAATTTTAGTTACGCCTCAGAACAAATTTGGTTGGGGAATACTATATTTAGATTGCTTCCTGAGGAGTGCGAAGTTTATGGAATTAAAGAAAAACTTTGGATGAGGGAAACATATTCTGCGCTAGGAAAAGATTTTATTGGACAAGCATATGATGAAAATGATAATGGTATCTATGAGGGGCAGTTAAATGACTAAACGTGTCACTATAATTACTCCGACTACAGGAACTAAATATCTAGACGAATGTTTACTTTCAGTAAAAAATCAAACTTATACTAATCTACAACACTTTATAGTTATAGATGGTCCTGATTATAATGAAAAAGCATTAAAAATTATATCCCCCTATAAAGATAAAACTATTCTAACACTTCCGGAAAATACGGGGGCAGGTGGCTACAATGGTCATCGAATATATGGTAGTATTCCATACATTCTAAATACTGATTATGTGATGTTTTTAGATGAAGATAATTGGTTAGAACCCAATCACGTAGAAAGCCTTGTTAATGTGATAGAACAAGGCAATGACTGGGCTTTTTCTTTAAGAAACATTTATGACAGCAATAGTAATTTTATTTGCACTGACGATTGCGAAAATCTCGGACTCTGGCCTACGTGCATATCTGAGCAAGAGCTCTTCGTCGACGTCGGAGCATACTTCCTCCCGACCTCAATAGCAATTCAAATCTCTCCTCTATGGTATAGACGAGCGAGACACCCCGAAGAGCAGCCCGAAGTCGATAGAATTATAATGCAGGTTCTATTGCAATATGGATTTAAATATGATACCAATGGAAAGTATACTTTAAACTACAGAGTTGGAAATAGAACTGATTCTGTACAAAAGGATTTCTTTCTTTGGGGAAATGAAAAAATGAAACAGAAATACAACGGAGAATATCCTTGGAGAAAATAAAATAATTATGAAAAAACCAGTTGTAATTTATTCCAGCGACGATAATCCAGATTATGTAGAGTTTGAACCAATCGTTAAAGAGTTTTGGGAAACTCTTGGGTTTGAACCGTATTATGCTAAAATTGGAAGTGAGGAATATCCTTTAATAGAAGGGGTCGAATCTTCATTGCAATCTCAGATTGTACGATTGTATGCGCCGAGACTATTTCCTAACAGAATAGTCTTGACGACAGATATAGACATGTTGCCCTTTGATAAAAATTATTTTTTAGAAAAACTACCTCAAGCAAAAAATCAAATATCTATATTTTGCGCAGATAGCTACGAAGGCAAACGATATCCGATGTGTTATTTGGCAGCATATGGTAAAACTTTTGAATCTATAGCTTTAGAAAAAAATGAAACGTGGGAACAATTTGTTATAAGATTACATAGTTTAAATTTAGGATGGAATACTGACGAATTATACATGACAGAAAGAATCAATAATTCTTCTTTTAAAAAAATAAAATATTCTAGAGGTTGGTTACCAAACGGTGTAGCGAAAAATAGATTATGTAGAGTATTTTGGTATTGGGATGAATCTGAGAAATATTATGATGCACATTGCCCTAGGCCTTATTCCGCACATAAAGAACAAATTGATAGTTTACGATATTTTCTAACAACAGAATAAATATGAACACTAGTATATTAAGTATTTACGGGTCGCATGATGCATCCGCTACGTTTCTTGATAAAAATAATAAACTAAGAATTTTAGAATTAGAAAGATTCTCGGATATACGCTACGCAATGTTTAGTAAAAAATTTGATGATTGGCCTATCTGCGTAAAGGAAAAAGTCCGCGAGGATTTTCTCCTACACATAAAATCAGAAATAAAAGAACAACCTACAACTATTATATTTGGTAGTTTAATAGATAAAGATTTGGAATTACTTAGAAAAATTTTTCCTACGTGTGAGAACTACGAACAATTTGATGCCCATCACCTATCTCATGCATATGGTTCCTATTTTCAATCTCCATTTAAGGATGCGTTAGTATTTACTGTTGACGGAGGTGGAAGTGATCTTGGGGCATATACCACTACTAAAGTATATGCCGCGAATGGTAATAATATTTTAGAAATTTTAAAACCTAACTTAGACTTTGGTAATACGTATTCTTATATTGGAATACCTATTAGTGAAATTAGTCCTGGCAAGGATAACAATGACTTAGGAGTTTTTTTATCCTATGCAGGAAAAATAATGGGATTGTGCGCATATGGAAACATTAATGATAAATGGATTCCTGCGTTCGAAAGCTTTTATTTACACAGAGATATAAAAAGATTGGGTAGAGAAATAAATTTAGATTTAAGTTTAAATACTATTTCAGGACAACTTGGATATGATTTAGCGGCAACATCCCAGCATGTTTTTGAAAATCTTTTAATGGAGTTCATGCTAAATATTTTTTATCAAAATAAAAAGAATATTGTCATGACAGGAGGTTGTGCATTAAATGTTTTGTTCAATCAAAAGTTAAAAAAGATTTTAAATGCTGAAGGATATGATTTATATGTACCTCCGAACCCTAATGATTGTGGACAATCATTAGGACAATATTTGTATAAGACAAAAGAGCATATTGAGCCGTTAGTCTATAGCGGCTTCGATATACTTGATAGAGATAAGTTTGATTTATTTTTATCTAATGGTAAGTATTTTACCGAGGAATCTTCCCCGGAAAAAATAGTTAGTTTAATTAGTGAAGGAAAAATTGGAGGCATCATACAAGGATATTCCGAAGTTGGTCCCAGAGCTTTAGGAAATAGAAGTATTATCTGCGACCCATCTTTTAAGGATATGAAAGATATCCTAAATGCAAAAGTTAAGTTTAGAGAATGGTTTAGGCCATTTGCCCCGGTATGCAGAGAAGAGGATATGCATAAGTATTTTGATGATGCCTTTGCTTCACATTATATGAGCTATGCTCCTTTGGTTAAAAAGGAATACAGAGATAAACTTCCATCGATTACACACTATGATGGAACATCAAGATTACAAACTGTAAATAGTAAACAGCATAAACTATTTTATGATATACTTTCTTGTATGCAAAATACTAAGAAAATACCAGTAATATTGAACACATCTTTTAATATTAAGGGAAGACCTATACTAACTAAAATAGAAGACGCCTTTTATGTTTTAGATAATACTGAATTGGATTTTTTGGTGGTAGAAAATTTACTAGTATTTAAAAAATAAATTATGAATGACTTCTTAAGCCATGTTCATTTTGCAAATTTAGCTGACTATGTTTTTGCAAGAAATATTTTTCCTGATACTCCCGGGGAAGGAATAATCACTGTAGGATTAAATACTAGTTTTAATATAAAGAGTGGGGATATTGTTTATTCCAAGTATGAATTTTTAGGCCCGTTACTAGAAATTTTATCTAGACAAAATTCTTTAACTGATCTAAAACTAATAAGTCATGAGAGCGATAGGGGAGTCACAAAAGAATTATTTGATCTTAAACCTACGTGTATAACTAAGTGGTATGCGCAAAATGTAGAATATGAGCATAGGGATTTAATACCAATTCCTTTAGGATTATCTGCTAGTTATTATAGTAAAACCCATATGGTTTCTCCCCCCGAAAAAAAGTTTGACGGACCTAAAGAAACACTTCTTTATATAAACCATAGAATAGAAACTCATCCTACTTCTAGACAATGGATTTACGATCACTTTAAAAACGTAGATTGGTGTACTGTAGACTTACCAAATTTAAAAAAAGAAGAATATCTTAAAAGATTAGAAACTCATAAGTTTATTTTATGTCCAAGGGGAAATGGTGTCGATACTTGTAGATTGTGGGAATCTTTATATTATGGTATGATACCGATTGTTGAAGATCATTTAACATACAAAACTTTGGATGATTTGCCCGCAATAAGAGTCAAAAGTTTTAAGGACGTGAATAAAGATTTTCTTTTGAAAAAGGAAGAGGAATTTAAAAACAGAAAATTTAATTTGGATAAATTAAAGGCCTCGTGGTGGATAAATTTAATTAGAAAGTAGAAAATGAAATGCAAAATTTTACTATAGATTATAGCGGAAACTGGGATTCGGAGTATTCTAAAATTATAAAGAACTCTGTAAAAAAAGCTTTAGACAATGATACTAAATTGTCTAATGAAATTTTTCAGATGCCAGGATATTCGAATGTTTACAATAGGATTATTTTAAATACTATAGTTGAACAGACTTCAGATGCAAGATATTTGGAAATAGGTTGTTGGCAAGGATCGACAACATGTTCTGCAATTTACAAAAATACAGTTAAAGTTGTTTGTATAGATAATTTTTCTGAACCAGATCTTGGTATCGCAACTGAAAAAATTTTAATTGAGAACTTAGAAAAATATAAGAATGAAAATGCTTATTATCAATTTATAAATTCTGATTTTAGAAATGTGGATTATACAACCTTAGAAAAACATAACATCTATCTGTATGATGGCGCACATGAAAAAACAGATCACTATGATTCCTTAGTTTATCCGTTAGCTGCATTAGAAGACACATTCATTCTTATTGTTGATGATTGGAATTGGAGTCATGTTAGAGAGGGAACTTTAGATTCTATATCTGATAATAAACTTAATATAGTGTCTGATATTCGAGTTATATCAGACACCATAAAATGGAACAACGGTTATTATATGGCAGTTATTCAAAAATAATATGAAAAAAATATTAGTGACAGGTGGTGCAGGATTTTTAGGTTCGCATTTATGCGAAAAACTTTTAAATCAAGGACATCATGTTTTATGTGTGGACAATTATTTTACCGGCTCTAGAAAAAACATTGAACATCTGTTAGATTTTAAAAATTTTGAAATTATTAGACAAGATATTTGTTTTCCGCTGTACGTAGAGGTTGATGAGATTTATAATTTGGCTTGCCCTGCTAGCCCACCTCTTTATCAAACAGATCCAATACAAACTCTAAAAACTAGTGTGTTGGGAGCTTATAATTTATTAGGATTAGCTAAAAGAACTAAAGCTAAAATATTACAAGCTAGTACAAGTGAAATTTATGGTGACCCCAAGGTTCATCCTCAAGACGAAGAATATTGGGGAAATGTTAATCCAATAGGCATTCGCAGTTGTTATGACGAGGGAAAGCGCGCTGCAGAAACTCTTTTTATGGACTATCACAGAATACATAATGTTAAAGTGAAAATTATAAGAATATTTAATACGTATGGTCCAAGAATGGCAGAGAATGACGGTAGAGTAGTTAGTAATTTTATTGTTCAAGCGCTACGTGGTCAGGATATTACCATATATGGAAAGGGAAATCAAACCAGAAGTTTTTGTTACGTAGATGATTTGCTAGAAGGTATGATGCTAACTATGGAAAAAACCAAAGCAGATTTTGTCGGTCCCCTAAACTTAGGAAATCCAAATGAGATATCAATACTAGATCTAAGTAAAAAGATTATAGAATTAACTAATTCTAAAAGTAAAATAGTTTTTAAACCTTTGCCTTTAGATGATCCAAGACAAAGGCAACCAAATATAGACAAAGCAAAAGAAGTTTTGGATTGGAAACCCCACACTAAAATAGAAGATGGTTTATTGAAAACAATACAGTACTTTAAAAATATTGAGAGGAAGATATAAAATGATAGAATATAAGTATAATGAGGGTGAGCTATTAAAACAATTTAAAGAATATATCGATGCAACTTATAATCAACACTATTCTATGAATAGGTATCAGGCTACCGAATTTATTATTGATAATGGACATGGTGTAGGATTTACCGCAGGCAATGTCATGAAATATGTTCAAAGATACGGAAAGAAAGCCGGAAGGAATAGACAAGACTTGCTAAAGGTGTTACACTATGCATTAATGCTGTTGTATGTGCATGACATTGAAACTAAGGAGACTAAATAATGCAGATTAGTAATGATACAATTCAAGTTCTAAAGAACTTTGCTACTATTAATTCGAATCTTATGATTCGAAAAGGTAAACGTTTGGCAACAATTAGTACAGCAAAAAACATTTTTGCTAAAGCGGAAGTTGCTGAAGAGTTCCCTGTAGAGCTTGCAATCTATGATTTGAATTCCCTTCTTGCTCTATTGACATTGATGGAAAATCAAAATGTAGAATTCGGTGAAAAGAGCCTAACCATTTCTAAAGACAATGGTAAGTTTGAATATTTCTATGCATCGCAAAATGTGATTGTAGCTGCCCCTGAAAAGGATATTGAACTTGATACACATTATCAGTTTAAGCTTACCTCAGAAGATGTGAACATGATTATGAAAGCGGCTGCTATTACAGGCGCGCCGACTATTTCTATTGTTAGTAAAAATGGTACAGTTAATCTAACAGTAGGTGATCGTAAGAATGATACGGCAAATAATTATAAGAAAACGATTGGCTCAAGTGAAGAAACTTTCGATTGCCACATGGCAGTAGAAAACTTTAAGGTCATCCCTGATGCATATAATGTAATTATTTCTAAGAAGAAAGCATTCTTATTCAAGAGTGAAACTAAATCTACTGAGTATTTTATTGCAATGGAAACCGATTCTGTAGTTTAATAGTTATATAATATTATGGAGTTGTCATGGAATATCGTGAAGATGAATTTCTCTGGGTTGAAAAGTTTCGTCCCAGAAAATTAGATGATTGTATTCTCCCACCTAGCCAGAAGAAAGTTTTTCAGGAAATGCTGGCAAAGGGGGAGATACAAAATATGCTTTTGTGTGGCGGAGCTGGCATGGGCAAGACTACTGTTGCAAGAGCATTGTGTGAAGAACTACAAACTGATTACATTGTCATTAATGGTTCGGAAGAATCTGGTATTGATGTTCTTCGTACAAAAATTAAACAGTTTGCGTCGGCGGTTTCTTTTAGCGGCAAGCCAAAGGTTGTAATTTTAGATGAGGCAGACTATCTAAATCCAAATTCTACACAACCTGCTCTTAGAGCTTTTATTGAAGAATTTTCTTCAAATTGCAGATTTATTCTTACTTGTAACTTTAAGAATAGAATCATTCCTCCCCTACATTCGAGAACTGCGGTTATTGAATTTAAATTACCTAAGACAGAAAAACCTAAAATTGCTGCAGCATTTTTTAAACGAGTAAATGAAATACTTGAGATTGAAAAGGTAGAAGCAGATGGAAAGGTAATTGCAAAGGTAATTGAAAAGCATTTCCCTGATTATCGCAGAATTTTAAATGAACTTCAGAGATACAGCGGTTCAGGTAAAATCGATGAGGGCATCTTTACTAGTCTAGGTGAAAGCAATATGCAAGAGCTTATTGCAACACTAAAGGATAAAGACTGGAAGAAGATGCGAACCTGGGTGGTCAATAATATTGATAATGACCCACAGACAATTTTTAGAAAAATGTATGATACTTTATGCGATGAAGTAGTTCAGATTCCTCAATTAGTATTATTACTTGCCGACTATCAGTATAAGTCTGCTTTCTGTGCAGACCAAGAAATCAATCTTGTTGCTTGCCTTACAGAAATTATGGCAGCAGTGGAGTTTAAATGAATAAAATATTAGTAACCGGCGGTGCGGGATTTATTGCACATCATATCATAGAAGATCTATTAGTAAATACTAACTGTAAAATTGTTACTGTAGATAGTTTAGATTTTTCTGGTAATCTAAATCGTTTATCTGATATGCTAAAGAATAGACAAGATTTGTCTAATAGAATTGAATATCTGTATCACGATATACGAGCAGAAATTAATCCTACTTTGGCCAAACAAATAGGGGATGTTGATTATATACTGCACCTCGCAGCGGGCAGTCATGTTGATAGAAGTATTAAAGATCCTCTAAGTTTCGTTTATACGAATGTAGTTGGAACTTGTAATATTCTTAACTTTGCGAGAACTCAAAAAAATCTAAAAAGATTTTTATATTTTAGCACAGATGAAATTTTTGGCCCAGCACTAAAAGACACAAATTTTTCAGAATATTCTAGATACAATTCTAGCAATCCTTATAGTGCAACTAAGGCGGGCGGGGAAGAACTTGCGGTAGCATTTCATAACACTTATAATATGCCAGTGTATATTACGCATTGTATGAATGTATTTGGTGAGAGGCAGCAAGCAGGCGCATTTATTCCGTTATGCATAAGAAAAATATTAAACAACGAAAAACTTACTATACATTCAGATGTAACTTTAACTAAATCTCCAATTAGGCATTACATATATGTAAAAGAGGTTGCGAGTGCTATTAGATTTCTTTTAGAAAACAATTTTACCAGTAATGATAGTTTAATAAAGGTTCCGAAGTTTAATATTACGGGCAGAGACGAAATTCAAATACTTGAATTGTCTAAAACCATTGCTAAATTATTAAATAAAGAATTGCAGTATGAAATGACTTATACCCAAAGACCAGGTGGAGATATGGGATATTCTTTATCAGGCAATCTTTTAAAATCTCTTGGGTGGGAAGCCAAAAGTAATTTTTCAGATCATATTGAAAAAGTTGTAAATTGGTATGTGGATAATAAAGCCTGGCTATGAGAAAGAAAACTATGAATGATTTCGAAGTACATGAACTTGGAACAACGAAAGAAATTCAATTAAGCAGAGCACTTGCTCGTGCTATTCATGATAATGAAGATCGTATTCGTTCCTATAATGTTATGCCAGTTGATGTTTGGAACGCTTATGTCGCACTTAGAAAACATTACGACTGGCAAATTGAAAATGAAAAAATGTGAACGAGATAGTATATTACTATAAATACTGATATGATTGAGACTCCGTTCCCCTTTCCTATAAGTTCTACTCAAGATGTCTATAGAACAAGAGCTGTGCCTGCATCTGACGGTACTCACATAAGACACACCGTTATTACTGAAACTAGTTATCCTGAAGGTAACAGTACTAGAAAAGTTGAGACTTATTCCGTTACAGTATACGATGCTACAGGTAGATTAAATTCTTATCTGTTTGGTTATGATAATGTGAACAGATTAGTATAGTGAGAATATTATGAGTTTATTTGGTGAACCGACAGCGCCCGTTGTCGAAGAAACATACAAGTCCCCAGCAATTACCCCGTTTGAGTTTATCAACGCTATTCATCATAGTAAAGAGAATCTAATTGTTGACGAATGGTCCGAGAAACAATATAATCCCTATATTATAAACAAGGGTCTTTCGTATGGACATGATACTGTTATTCCTGCGAATGAGATGAATTCTAGACCTCATTTGGACAAAACCCTTCAATTTCATTTCCTTATAAATATTATTAGGCCTAAAAAAAGATTCAATAAATGGATCAAGGCCGAGAAGGTCGATGATTTGGAAACAGTAAAAGAATACTATGGCTACAGCACAGAGAAGGCCAAACAAATTCTTCCGCTTCTGAATGAATCGATTATAGATGAAATGAGAAAAAGAATAACAAAGGGCGGCAAGAAATGAATACAGATATTATTTCCATTAATTACCCGGGGTATAATCCCCTGGAAGTGATTCTTAAAGAACCCGACGATTTTCTAAAGGTAAGAGAGACCTTGACAAGAATCGGCGTTGCTTCGAGAAAAGATAAAACCCTATATCAGTCGTGCCACATTTTACATAAGCAGGGAAGATACTTTATTGTACACTTTAAAGAGCTATTTGCTTTAGATGGTAAAGTCGCAGATTTAACTGATAATGATTTACAGCGTAGAAATACTATTGCCAAGTTGCTGGTAGACTGGGGTTTGATAGAAATTAATAATTCGCACCTATTTACAGATTATGCTCCCCTTTCCCAGATCAAAGTCATTTCCCATAAGGAAAAGGATGATTGGAAATTGGAAACAAAATATAATATTGGTAAGAAAAAATTAAGTGGTGCATATAAATAATTTGTAGTTCGATAATGATCTCAAATTGGACCTTGCTACAGCATCTCCAATGAACTGATCGTAACAGCAGTACTTTTTAATCTTTCAAGGAGACTATTATGTGGACTAAACCTACAGCAAAAGATATGCGTTTTGGATTTGAAATCACAATGTATATCGCAAATAGATAATCATCCCTTCGGGATGGGACTGGTTGGCAGTTCCAGTTAAAACTGCCATCTAAAGAAAGGACTATGCCGAATGGATAGTTTAATTTCGCAGTTTGTTTTTGGTACCCCAGCATGGGGAAATAACTCGCTTAATAAGGAGACCGATATGTTGTATTACGCTAATATGGCCATTGATGCCATCCAGTCAGGAAAAACCACGTGGCTTCAAACTTTCGTCAAGGAAGAACAAGTACGCAAACCTCTTCAACAGTTTGTAGATGCACAGACAGCCTACACAAAACAGATTACCAAGACATGGTATGATGTAACAGGTGCTGCTGCAAAAGCAACAGTTGATAAAGTATTTTCTAAGGAGGTGAAAGAATGAACTGGCTGCTATCCAATGTACCAAAAGACTTTGACAAATTTTTTGTAGGCTTTGACGAACAGTTCAATCGCCTGGCAAAAATGCATGATGATATCACAAAGAACATTCCTAATTATCCTCCATACAATATCAAAAAAACAGGTGACAATACATACCTGATTGAAGTTGCTGTCGCAGGTTTTGCGAAGCAAGATATTGAGATTGAGTTAGTTGACGGCAAGATGGTCGTTACTGGCAAAACTCATAGTGATGATGATAGCAGTTTCTTATTCAGAGGAATTGCAAATAGAGCATTTACTCGCACTTTTGCTTTAGATGATCAAATCGAAGTTAAAGATGCAGAAATGTTTAATGGTATGTTAAAGATTTTCTTGGAGCGTATTATTCCCGAGCATAAGAAGCCTAAGAAAATTGATGTTAAAGATACTAGTGAAACTTCTAAACCTAGCAAAAAGTCTAAAGAACTTTTACTAGAAGAAGACAAGTAATTTAGGGGGCTTCGGCCCCCTGTACATATGATCAAAAAATGGTTTAAAAAATTTTTTAAGTGGTGGAGCGACTCTATCATTCATATAAGAAAGTATGATAGAGATACGCCGCCCTGGTATTGATAAAGGATAAAAAATGGTAAAGCTACTTAAACTAATCACAAGTGAAGAAATTGTAGGGAATTGCACAAAGAAGGGATCTAAGATTTACATAGACAAACCATGTGCTATTATGTTAATTTCCTCAAAGTCTACTCCAGACCAACATTCAATGGCATTGATTCCCTACGCTGCATATGCGAAGGATCATAAAATAGAAATTGAAAAGCGTCAAGTTGTATGGGAAGCAGATCTAGAAGATGATGTGTTGAATCAATACAATGCTATCTTCGGTTCAGGTATTCAAATTGTATCTGGAGATGTACCTAGAAACATTCCGAATATTTCCCAGCTTAGTGTTGTTGGGTCTTAAGAGTTTTTATCTTTTCCCGAACCAATAATACAACCCTCACCCCCAAAGGCTGGATCATCGCTATATTCTATAATAGTCCATGATCCAGTTTCTTTGTTTCTATACATAACAATTTTAGTGAGAAAATCATTATATACTTGATTGGTTACTAGAAACTCTAACTTTTCCCCATAATTAGTTTTTAAATTATTTAGCATTTCGGATAGAGGCGAACACAATACAGGTTTATGTCTCTGGGATATCTGAGAATAAGCCAGAGGTGAAATTAAAATCATAAACAAAAGAATTAAGGTTTTCATTTCGTATCCTTTGCGTTGTTTTTTCACAATCCACCCATTTTAGATTGTTGTAATGTTGATAGGGCCATGTGCCTTTGGGTAACAAACATACTCCTAATTCTGGGCTATTTTCTATTCTTACCTGAACTATAGCCCAGACTAACCATGCAAAATATAGAACTGTTAAACTAGTTAAACACCAGCATAAAATTTTATACTGCAATCTTTTCTTTTTTCTTGCATTTATTTTAGCAAGCTCTCTTTCACGCTGCATTTCTATAGCAATCGCCCCAGCCTGTTCTTGGCCGACTTTTTCCATCATGTCGTTTACTTCAGTCCATAGCGTACCAAGTTCGGGTGGGCTGTTATAGACCATGATTTCGCGCAGTTCTTCGCCCATGTGCTGAAGCTGCTTTTTAAGTAAAACACGCTGTAGAGCACGTTTACCTAGACTGTCTTCTCCATGATAAACTTCTGTTTTACTACGTCGTTCTTCTTCTTCAAATATGGCCTTGCACTTGTAGTAGTTGTCAAAGTATGCACCTAGTTGCTGTCCAATTTCTGTGTAGATATTAGTTGTATCACCCGACTTCTTGTTTAATTCTATTATGCGATTTTTTTCTTCAATGTACTGATTGCGTTCCTGAACCGTAGGTTGGCGATCTTTAAATTTATTATGAAATTGATCGTCAAGATCTTTGAGGACCTCCTTGACATCCCCAGCCGCACCTTTAATATCCTTATAAAGTTTACAGCCTTCCTTGACGAGTTTAACTGCTCCGTTTGCTAAAGCAAACAGTGTTAATGGATCCATTTTCTTTTATTTTTTATCCCTGTTCTTCACGGCCTCTTTTAACATAGATTTAATCATTAGTAAAACTCTTCCCTTTTCTCTTTCGGTAAGATGTTTGACTAACATCAGTTTGTCATCATAACTTTTAGCACCATCTAAAAAGTCGGCAGGAACAGATATCTTTTTCTTTTTCTTAAATTTCTTTAATTCGTTTTTTAGCTTATCTTGTTCCTCCGACATTTTTTCTTCTCTTATTTTTTCTCTGGAATCTTAGTGCCTTCTAACTTTTTATGCACTTTGATTGTTTTACAAACTTCTTTTTCTTTTTTAGTCTTGTTATCAAACTCTTTGACACAGACTTTTTTTTCTTCTGCCGCATAAGCCAATGGCATTGTTGCGATTAATAACGCTGTAATTAAATTTTTCATTTCTTTTCCTTTGAAGTAAATTTTTCAGATGCGGTAAATCCAAGACCACCGATGACGATATACATCATATATTCATAGGTGGTAGGATTTACTTTTCTTTCAAAAAACATTTCTGCAATAAACCCAATGGCTAGCAAAGCAAATGCCAAAAAGGTTATTACTCTTTTGCTGCTTGGATTTTGCTCTCCTTCACCGGAGAGCATTTTGGCCAGAAAGTTCATTTATAGCTCCGGATGTGGAGGTTGTGCTGGTGCTTCTTTACCACCAAAGCCTGCAGCAACATTAGGCGCAAAGCTTGCAAACGCATCAGGTGCTGCTGCAAATGGGCTTGCTGTAGATGTTGCTACTGCCGCACTACCTAGTGATATTGAGGCACTCAACCCGTTAACCGGAGGTGTAGGTGGCGGAGTATATGGTTTGTTCGCTGCATCTAATGCTTTAGCTCTTAAATCCTTATCGTCACCTGCTAGCATAATGCCAGACAATGTACCAGTTAAGAATGTAGCAATCGGAATAATTAATTCAAAGAACTTATTATCCACTGGGCTCATACCATTCATTGGTTGAGTAACAAAGATTAAACTATATAGAACAACAAAAACAATTCCAAATAGTGTTAACCCTAAAACGATACCAATAAAGAATTTTAATCTCGCGTTTAATTCTTCAGTTGTATATCTTGGTCCTTCCCATATATCTTTAATCATTTACATTCTCCTTTTTTCGGCATCTGTTGTGCAGGCTGCGCTATATTTGTATTTCCCGGTGCGGCTCCAACCTTATCTTTTTCATATGGAGTCAAATCCTCAGGGCAAGTTCCATTGGCACTACAATATGGTTTTTTACATTCTTTCTTTTCCCAATTGTCTGGATCTTGACAGGGATAACGATAGTTCTCCGAGCAAGCAACCAGCAAAGGTAATAGTAAAAGTGCTAAATATCTCATCAATGTCCTCCCAGAACATGAAGTGCGTGAGCATAATGCTTTTTGCGATCTTCAAGTCCTATGGTCCCACCATTGATTCTTTTTGTCATGGTAAGAATGTCTCCGGTGTCTGCCCATTGATTTAGTTTATTTGTTTCCCAAAACCAACACGCGGATTGTGCAGCACCCTCAAAAGTCTGAGTATATTCTGCAGCCTCTTCTGGAGAAATTTCTAATGAAGCGGCAAACCAAGTGTAGTTTGTTTTACCTGTCAATTGAATAAGTCCGCGACCTCGGTATCTCCACCCGTCGCCTGATGCTTCGTCACCGTTGCCCATACGATTCGCATAGATACGATTCGCAATTTTCTCTGGTTTCTTTTCGTAGGTTTTTGCAGTTGCAATATCCGAAAAGTATTTCCCAAATATTTTTACCAGGCTTTCTGCTTTATAATTTAGATTTTCTGTGAGAAAAACAAACCCGCCCGATTCATGTGCACACTGTGCAACGAATGCTGCAATCCTTTGGGGAGTGTTGATTTCATAATCCGGTAATAATTGACTCAATGCATTATGCCACTGATCAATATAAGGATTCTTAGGTAATAATTGTTTAAGCTGAGCTTTGGTCAGTTCCATTTAGTTTCCTTTAAGTTATGATAATAAAGTCATGTGCTTGACCTTAAGGTTCAACTCAAAAGAAAAACGGACGAAGAATGCCAAAAAGCACGAAAAAAGGATTACTTTTAGTAATCTCCCTTATATTTATATTGCACCCTAGCAATAGATATATTATAATTAGGCGTTAAACGAGGAGCAAAACTAATGAAATTCTACACTAGCGTCAATCAGTATGGTAACAATATTTTGGTTAGGGGCGTGAACAATGGCAAAATGGTTCAGGAAAGAATCCCCTTTAAACCGACGCTTTTTGTCAAATCCAGAGAGGAAAGTAAGTACAAATCCCTATACGGGGAAAATCTTCAATCTATAAATTTTGAGAATATTAACGACGCCAAGGATTATATTTCTCAGTATAAAGATGTAGAAAACTTTCCGATCTTCGGTAATACCAATTTTGCGTATCAGTATATAACTGAGAACTTTTCTGATAACATAGAATTTGATATTTCTCAGATTAAAATTTGGTCCTTGGATATTGAAACATCTGCGGACAATGGATTCCCCGATGTATCAAGCGCACAGGAAAAGGTTCTTCTAATTACAATTCAAGATTACGAAACGAAGAAACTTACCACATTCGGTCTAAATGATTACGCCCCTAAAACTGAAAAGCATACCTATATTGGATGTAAAGATGAGATAACACTTCTCACTAAATTTTTAGATTTTATTTCCAGTGATTACCCTCACATCATAACAGGTTGGAACGTAGAATTTTTTGATATCCCGTACCTATGTAATCGCATTCGAAGAATTCTTGGCGAGGATACACTTAGAACTTTTTCTCCCTGGAGAAATGTCAAGGAAAAAAACATCATCAAATTGAAGAAAGAAAATATTTCTTTTGATCTTCTCGGCATCGCTATTCTAGATTATTTAGATTTGTACAAGAAGTTTACTTATACAAATCAGGAATCCTACAAACTAGATCACATCGCAAAAGTAGAACTAGGTAAAGAAAAATTATCCTATGAAGGAACCTTTACAGACTTTTATAAAAATGATTGGGAAAGGTTTGTTGACTATAACATTCGAGATGTGGAACTTGTAGATGAACTAGAAGAAAAGATGAGACTAATTGAACTCATCTTAACTATGGCTTATGATGCAAAGTGTAATTATATTGATATCTTTTCTGCAGTAAGAACTTGGGATTGTATTCTTTATAATGAACTATGGAAAAAGAATATTGTAGTCCATCAAAGAGAGAATAGATCTGGCAGACAAATTGCGGGTGCTTATGTCAAGGAACCTAAACCTGGTAAGTACAACTGGGTAGTTTCTTTTGATGCTACTAGTCTGTATCCAAGTATTATTATGCAGTATAATATGTCTCCGGAAACTCTAATTACAGACTATCCATATCTGTATGATGTTAGTATATCTAAACTTCTGGAGAGTAAAGAAGATCTATCAGAACTTGAAGATAGAGATTATTGTATGACATCAAATGGTAGATGTTTCTCCAGAGATAAGCAAGGTGTATTTCCTGAAATTGTTCAAAAGTTATTTGATGATAGAAAGAAATATAAGAAACTGATGTTGGATGCTCAGAGTCAGTATGAAGAAACTAAAAATAAGCATTGGCTAAAAGAGATATCTAAGTATAATAACTTTCAGATGGCTAGAAAAATTCAAATGAATTCTTTGTTCGGAGCCATGGCAAATGAATACTTTAGATTTTATGACGACCACATTGCAGAAGGTATTACTTTAACAGGGCAGTATATTATTCAAAGTGTAGGTAAAGCCTTAGATGATTACCTGAATAAGGTATGCGGCACTAAAGACTTTCCTTATTCTTTTTATTCCGATACTGATTCCTGTTATATCACATTAGATCCCCTGGTTGAAAAATTCTACAAGAATCAATCCAAGGAAAAGATTGTTGGTATTCTCGACAAGATTTGTGAAACTAAGATTCAGGAAGTTCTAAATAAAGCATGCGATGGTATTGCATCCTACACAAATGCCTTTGATAAAAAAATTGTTTTTAAACGAGAGGCAATCGCAGAAACGGGTGTTTGGGTAGCTAAGAAAAGATATGCTTTGAACGTCTCGAATAATGAAGGGGTTCAATATAAAGAGCCCAAGTTGAAGGTGATGGGATTAGAAATCGTCAGATCATCTACACCTGAGCCTGTAAGAGATGCACTTAGAGCGGCAGTTAAACTTGCACTAACCTCTGACGAGGAAACGCTTCAGAATTATATTAGAGACTTTGAATCGGAATACAGAAAAATTAATCCAGAGGAGATATCCTTCCCTAGGGGAGTAAACGGATTAGATAAATATTCAGATAAAGCAAATATATATAAGCAAGCAACTCCAATGCATGTCCGAGGAGCATTGCTTTATAATTTTTACTTGGAAAAATATGATCTAAGTAAAAAGTATCAGAGAATTAAAGAGGGTGACAAAATTAAGTTCATCTATCTCAAGGAACCTAATACTATAGGTGAGAACTGTATCGCATTTAACACTGTTATACCTCCAGAAATGGATCTTAGAAAATTTGCAGACTATGATACAATGTTTGCGAAATCCTTTCTAGAACCTTTAACTACAATATTGGATGGTATTGGTTGGACAGCTAAACCGCAAGCTACATTAGAAGGATTATTCGGATGAAAAAATTACTATTATTACTAGTTGCACTGCCCCTATTTGCATTTGCACAAAAAACACCTCAAGGTGTAACATATGATGCTCAGATTTTAAAAGTTAATGACGGAGATACTATCGTTATTGCTGCACCGTTTTTGCCTGCTCCCCTAAAACCCCAATTGGCGGTACGTGTCTTCGGGGTAGACACTCCAGAAAAAGGCTTTCGTGCAAAGTGTGAAGCCGAGAATCAGCGAGGACTTGCAGCCTCAGAGTTTACTAAAAACGCTGTTGCCAAATCAATTAAGCGTCAGGTCATCCTCTACGACTGGGATAAGTTCGGTGGTCGTGTATTGGGTGATATCATTTTAGATGGACAAAGCTTAAGAGCGATGTTAATTAAGAATGGTTTCGCCAGAGAATATTATGGTGAGGCAAAACAAAGTTGGTGCGATTAATTATAGACTTATTGCATAGATTGCAATATAATATAGATTATTACTTTAGGAGATATTATGTCTTTACTTGAAAAATTGAAAAAGAATTCTACAATCAAAGAAACTGAAATTTTAGAAAAGTCCAAATTCTTTAATAAGAAGGACATGATTCAAACTTCGGTTCCCATGATGAATGTTGCTTTATCCGGAAGTCTTGAGGGTGGTCTAACTCCGGGACTAACTGTTTTTGCTGGACCATCTAAACATTTTAAAACCGCTTTTTCTTTATTGTTGGCAAAATCTTATTTGGAAAAATATGAAGATTCTGTTGTATTGTTTTATGACTCTGAGTTTGGCAGCCCTCAGTCTTATTTTGATAGCTTCGGAATTGACACCTCACGTGTACTACACACTCCGATAACGGACATTGAACAATTGAAGTTTGATGTTATGTCGCAGATTAATAATGTAGAGCGAGGCGATCATGTTATTGTTATTGTAGATTCCGTAGGAAATCTTGCTTCAAAGAAAGAAGTTGATGATGCTCTCGAAGGTAAATCTGTTGCAGACATGACCCGAGCAAAGCAGATGAAATCTTTGTTCCGTATGATTACACCACATCTAACCATTAAAGATATTCCAATGGTTGTTGTGAATCATACCTATTCAGAAATTGGTCTTTATCCTAAGCAGATTGTTTCTGGAGGAACAGGAATTTATTATTCTGCAGATAACATCTTTATCATCGGTCGTCAACAGGAAAAAGATGGAACAGAAGTTGTAGGATATAACTTTATCGTAAATGTAGAAAAGTCCCGTTTCGTAAAAGAAAAGTCAAAGATTCCAGTTGAAGTTTCTTTTGATGGTGGTATCAGCAGATGGTCAGGATTGCTTGACGTTGCTTTGGAGGGTGGATTTGTAATTAAGCCTTCGAATGGTTGGTACTCTCTAAAAGGTGATGAAAAGAAATATAGACTAAAGGATACTTATACCAAAGAGTTTTGGTTGCCTGTTTTAACAAATAAAGAGTTTAGAAGTTACATAGAAACAAGATATCAAGTCGCAGGTGGAAGTATAATGAGTACTTTCAGTGATGACGATTTAACAGAGGAGTTCGAGAATGCAAGTGAAATATGAACCTTGGAGCATTCAAAAGGATGGTAAAGATGCTTGGGGAGTAAAAATCTTAGAAGGCACCTTCAACGAATTGACAATCGCTATTAACGATGTTAAACTTGAGGAAGATGATAATGTAGCAGTAGACTACGACATTATTTATTCTTTAGCCCCTACGTCGGAAATAGATGAGAATGAATTCAATGAAGTATTGTCATTTATTATTCAAGACATTTTAGTAAAGGCAATGAATGCACACGAAGATAGAATGCGTAATCCTCCAGAACTTACTTAATGATGATGCGTATATGAGGAAAGTAATTCCGTTTTTAAAGCGGGATTACTTTTTAGAGTCAGGTGAGAAAATTGTATTTGATAAGATTAAATCTTTTATAGATTCCTACAACTCCTTGCCAACCAAAGATGCTTTGGTTATCGCATGTCAAAATGATAGATCTTTAAACGAGGATCAATTTCAAGAAGTATTCAATATAGTACAAACTTTAGATCCAACAGAACATAATAAAGAATGGCTGTATAAGGAAACAGAAAAATTCTGTAAGGACAAAGCAGTTTATAATGCTATTCTTTCCTCGGTTGCTATTCTGGATGGTCGAGATAAAAATAAATCAGAGGATGGTATTCCTTCGATGCTCCAAGAAGCACTTGGAGTTTGTTTCGATGATACTGTAGGACATGACTATATTAGAAATGCAGATAGCAGATATGATTTCTATCATAAGGTAGAAACGAGAATTCCTTTTGATCTGGACTTCTTCAATAAGATCACTAACGGAGGCATGCCGAATAAAACTTTGAATGTAGTTTTGGCAGGTACAGGGGTTGGTAAATCTTTGTTTATGTGTCATGTAGCAGCATCTGTTCTTGCACAAGGTAAAAATGTTCTTTATATTACTCTTGAGATGGCGGAAGAGAGAATTGCGGAACGTATTGATGCGAATCTAATGAACATCTCATTAGATCAATTAAAAGAGTTGCCAAAGGCATTATTTGATTCTCGTATCGAAAAGATTAGAAACAAAACCGAAGGCGCTCTGATCATTAAAGAATATCCTACTACCGGAGCACACTCTGGTCATTTCAAATCTTTATTGAATGAACTGCAGTTAAAGCGCCAGTTTAAGCCTGATCTAATTGTAATTGACTATCTGAATATTTGTGCAAGTTCTAGATTAAAAGCAGGTGCAGGTGTTAACTCTTATACTTTAGTTAAGTCTATTGCAGAAGAACTACGAGGACTTGCAGTTGAAGAAAATGTTCCTATTCTAAGTGCGACTCAGACTACTAGAACTGGTTATGGTAATACAGACGTAGAACTAACAGACACATCTGAATCTTTTGGCTTGCCCGCAACTGTTGACTTTATGTTTGCTTTGATCTCTACAGAAGATCTTGAAAATATGAATCAACTAATGGTGAAGCAATTGAAGAATAGATATAACGATCCTACAGTAAATAAAAGATTCGTTATTGGTGTAGATAGATCTAAGATGAAGTTATATGACTTAGAAGCCTCCGCACAAAAGAACATTGCTGATTCTGGTATTAATCATTCCTCTATGCCTAAGTATGACAAAATGCCTCAAGCAAGAGATATGTTACCAAAAGACTTATCACTAAAGGCTAGAGATTTTTCAAAGATTAAACTATGAAAACTTTAAAAGGAAAACTTCTTTCAAACGGCAATTTAAAGAGTCAGGATATGAATACTATATCGGAGATTGATTCGCCGGTACCGATTAATGTTAAAGATCTAAAGTTACCAAGTACAACAAGTGTTGATTCTTCTAAACCTATGAATGAGGAAGATCTAAAAATTTATATGTTCTGGAAAGAAATATTGGAAAACAATCCATAAATAATAGTATAGAAACTTCGGAAGGTTACTATGGAACTTACTGTAGTTGGAGCCAAAGATCGTAATCTTACCAAAATTTTTAAACTAGCTGCGAACTTCTTTGCAGCTAAACTCTTATCACCTAGAATAGTAAAGAATATAATTCTTAAAATTACTATTCGAGATAGTTTAGATGCAGGCGGATATTGCGACTGTATCCCAACAACCAATCCCCCTAGAGTGTTTGTGATAGACATTCTCAGAACCAGAAAAAAGATCCATATGTTTACCGCTCTCGCACACGAAATGGTACATTTGAAACAATTGGCAACTGGTGAATTGAAAGATAGAAAACTAAAAACTAAATACATTAGAGTTTGGAGAGGCGAAATATATGAGGATGATATATCCTATTGGGATCACCCTTGGGAATTTGAAGCATACGGAATGCAGGACAGTCTGGTTGCAAAGTTTTTAATAGAACAAAATCAATTTAAAAATTTAAATCAAAGACGACAAGATTGGTATATGCCATAATGCTTAAATTCGGAGGATTCATGATGTAACCTTAGTATAAAATAAAGGAGAAATTATGGGAGAGAGTATTTTTTCGTTGTATGATATTATACAACTAGGTTTGATGCTTCTAGCTTGCTATTGTTGTAAGGCATATGGATACCAAAAAGGTATTGTGGACACGCTAGAATATTTTGAAAAGAGTGGAGTTATCGAAATCCCAACGGAAGAGCCAGTTGAGGAAAAGGAGAAAAATTAACAAACTGATAATATTAGCAAATCAACAATATTATTAAAGTGATAATACCCTAGCGTTTCCCTAGGGTATTATTTTGGCTGGAAAAAAGTGCTTGACAAGATGACCATTTTGTGCTATAATTATGGTATAGTGAAAGGTCGGATATGAACTTTAATGTAGGACAAGACGTAGAGATCCAAACCAAGATGCGGTCACACCGACTTGGCGTGGACTATGACTATTCTACTTTTAAGGGTAAGGTGGTACCTAATCCTAAATGGATTGATTCGGATTACGTTTGTGTGTACACGGGCGAACCGAATTACCCGACCTCAGTAATTCATAAGAGATTTATTGTGGGACACGTGTTCTCACAAGCAAGAACGAACGAGCGTATATTTCAAGTTAAGTCCAAATCAAAGGGCAAGACATATATGGTCGTATCGAAGGGCGGGGCGATTACGTGCAACTGTACGGGGTTTGGTTTCCGTCGTAAGTGTAGCCATTCGGACAAAGTCCGTCAGCTTTTGGAAAAATAATGCTTGACTTCTTGTCCATATGGTTATATAATTATGGTGTAGTAGTTGAAATTGATTCGTTTATTTTATATCATGGAGATCTAAATTATGTCTAAATTTACAGTTGCAGGTGTTTCTACTCAGAACGGTATCACTAAGGTTCGTTTCGCGAATGACATCGTGGCTCGCACCAAGCTGTTGTCCAAAGGTGGTCACTCTCCCCTAGAACTTGTTGAGCTGCCTAAGGCAATGACCAAGGCAGAAGCTTGTCAGTATCTGCTTGATCTAGGTGGCGTGTTTTCTAGTTACAAGAGTCTTATTACTGAGACCAAGGACAAGAAAAACGGTGTAGGTCCAGTCAAGGCACCGGCGGCAGTTAAGCCTAGTAAGGCTGCTAAGGTTACTAAGGCAAAGCCCACTAAGGTTATTGCACCTAAGGTGCAGGAAGAAGATCTTGAGATCACTGAGATCAAAGAACTGGCTGCATAAATAACCGGAAGGTGTTATGAAGTTGAAAGCGCCCTTCGGGGCGCTGTCTTGTCTTGTATAAAGGATGTTTTTTATGGATGAATATTCAAATTTTTTACCTACGTATGGTATTGTTGGATTGGGGTTCGTAGGCTCTGCAGTTAAGCATTCAATGCAGGGCAGGGCTAATATTAAAGTAGTCGATGTTGATCCAACCAAATCTTCGCATAGTATAGAACAGTTAATAGATTGTGAAGGTGTTTTTGTTTGTGTACCAACACCTCAGGCAGATGATGGAGTGTGCGATACGTCAGCTTTAGAAGATGTTTTGACCAAATTAGAATACTACACCGGACCAATTATCAGTAAGTGTACTGCTCCCCCTGCTTTTTATAAAAAGTTGAGCGAGAAGTATATTAATCTGATCCATGCCCCAGAATTTCTAACTGCGGCAAATGCTAAGCAAGATTATATATTAGGCACTTTTGCTATGATTGGCGGATCATCTAGTGCGTTTAGAGGTGAGGCGGAACGTATTATAAGAATTGGGCAAAAGAATTTAAAAGACGTTAGACATTGTAGTGTTGAAGAAGCAGCGTTGGCAAAGTATGGCATTAATACTTTTCTTGCAACCAAGATTGTGTTCATGAATGAAATGTATTTGCTTTGTGAAAAGACAGGAGTAGACTTTGATAAGGTTGCCGAGTTAATTAAACTTGATTCTCGTATTGGTTCTACTCATATGAAAGTACCAGGACCAGATGGCTTTGGTTTTGCAGGAATGTGTTTTCCTAAAGACACTTCTGCACTATATCATTATGCGAAATCAAATGGTATAGAAATGGAACATATGAAAAATGTAATTGAAGTAAACAAAAAGTTAAGAAACATCGGTAAAAACTAAGACTTACTGTATAAATAATTGATACTTTAAGGAAACAAATGTTTCATCTAATACAAAACCCCAGTGTAAGTTGCAAGTCATATGACAGACAGTCAGAGGCCTTTGCACGCACAAATATTCTATGGAGTTATATCGAGGGTTAGAGTATTAAAACGATACTAAGTTTTGATAACCCTCGGCACTCACAAGGTCCCGAGGGTTTTTGTTATGAGGTGTTAACACTTTAATAAGTCAAAAAAGTGCTTGACACAGATACCAAGTTGTGCTATAATAAGCACATATTAAAGAAGTAGGCAATGCAAGACAGCGTTGCTTGTAGTAAATGTTATTTAACAATTTGTACTAGTTTTGCCCACTTAGCTCAGTCGGTTAGAGCACAATCTTGATAAGGTTGGGGTCCCTGGTTCGATTCCAGGAGTGGGTACCAAGTCCCATTCGTCTAGTGGCCTAGGACATCGCCCTTTCACGGCGGTAACAGGAGTTCGAGTCTCCTATGGGACGCCATTTGATATGCCGATTGAGAAATAGTACAGTCAACATATCAAATGGTAAGGTGGCTGAGTGGTCCAAAGCAGCAGTCTGCAAAACTGTAAAGCCGCCGGTTCAAATCCGGCCCTTACCTCCAGATAAGGTCTCAAAGTGTTCATGGACGCACATATGCCTGTCACGCATAAAGAAGGGGATCGTTACCCCTTGAGACCGCCAGAACCCCCGGGATCCCTTACCCGGTAATATTACTAGGGGGTATTGACAGCCACAATGTCAGGGTGTCGAGATCGGAGCTACCTCAAAACTCCTGGGAAGGAGTGACGAAAAGTCTCGAAGGACAGCGCTGCAACTGACCTTAATAAAAGCGGACGGACAGTGAAACAACTCAGGAAAGGGCGAGTGCTGGGTGCTCGTAGCTTTCCATTGCCCATGTGGTGAAATGGTAGACACGCTTGCCTTAGGAGCAAGTACGAGAGTGTGGCGGTTCGAGTCCGTCCATGGGCACCATATTGAAGTGTTGTTTAGGGTGGCAGGTAAAAGTTTAACAAGACTTTGAGGGCTGGAATTCCCGATCTGTGAACAGCAGAACACTTCAATATGGGGAATTGGCGTAATTGGGAACGCAGTAGCTTTGCAAGCTTCAGTCAGGAGTTCGAATCTCCTATTCTCCACCAAATATTTCGGGGAGTAGCTTAGTCCGGTTAAAGCGCCTGCTTTGGGAGCAGGAGATCGAGAGTTCGAATCCCTCTTCCCCGACCAGTTTTATTCCAGAGTAGCTCAGCGGCAGAGCCGCGGACTGTTAATCCGTTGGTCGTTGGTTCGATCCCAACCTCTGGAGCCAGTTTTAGGATGACGAGCAGCATTGGTGACTGCAGCAGACTGTAAATCTGTCGCCTCAGGCATACGGGGTTCGATTCCCTGGTCATCCACCATACGGGAGATTAGCTCAGTGGTAGAGCAGCGCCCTTACAAGGCGAAGGTCAATGGTTCGACCCCGTTATCTCCTACCAGATTTTATCTGGCGTTAGCTCAGTTGGATAGAGCAACAGCCTTCTAAGCTGTGGGTCGGGGGTTCGAATCCCTCACGCCAGGCCATACAATTGGGGATTAGTGAAATGGTATCACACCGGATTTTGATTCCGAGGTCGTAAGTTCGATTCTTACATCCCCTGCCAAATCGTTATTAAAGTGTTAATAAAACAAATGCTTGACAAGAAATTGATTCGGTGTTATAATTATGATATAATGTAAATAAGGAGATACAAATGCAACGAAAACGTATCGCCAAGCCCCGTAACCCGCTGGTGGCTTTGGCATTGTTTAAGAAAGCGGGTAAGCATCAAAAAACAAACAAAGCATTACGTAGGGAATATAGAGCGGGCATAGCTCAGTTGGTAGAGCAGTAGACTTTTAATCTATGTGTCGTGGGTTCGAATCCCTCTGCCCGTACCATATTAAAACACATTTCGAGCGGTGTTCCGATATCGGCCAGCCCGCCCCAAAGTAGATGTCTAGGGTAGTGTGTTTTAATATGGTGAAGAAGCAAGGTTGGGATTTCGTCAGATAATGACGGTGCGCTGAAAAAACCCAGTAATGCGAAGCCGAAAGGCATCCTTGCGGTAAGCAGAAAGTTGGCGTGGCGACCAATCATCATAAAGTTCCGGTTACTACTTTCCTGAAAGTAGCGTATGGTAAACGAGAAAGTCCCGGTGGCTATGGCACCGTTAGCGAGACATAGACTCTGTATTTCGATGCGGTGTCTCCGGTGTCTCAGACAACATAGCAACGTGGACACTACGCAGCAAACCGCTATTAGTGTTTGGACAGGGCAACAACTCCAGCATAGGGGCGATCTGTGGAAAGACGTGGCCTAAGCAAGAATACGATGGTGTCTATAGTGTAGTGGTCTGCACGCCAGATTGTGGGCCTGGCAGTATGAGTTCAATCCTCATTAGACACCCCAAAGTTAATCGCGTGTGAGGCGTGGGGCTTCGGCCCCTAACCTATTTGTACTTGTGGAAGTGTGGCAGAGTCCGGTTTATTGCAACAGTCTTGAAAACTGTCGAACAGAAATGTTCCGTGAGTTCGAATCTCACCGCTTCCGCCACTAAGGAGTAATTATGCCAATGTATGAAACAACAGTAAGAACGCCACAGGGTGAAGTAAAAGATAGAGTGTTTGCAAAAGATTTACAAGAAGCAAGAATGCTTTTTGAACAAAGACACGGACCTAGAAACGTACCATATATACCTAAAGTAATTCCAAGTTAGAAGGAGAAACAAATGCCTGCAATTTTTTTAGTTAGTGATACTCATTTCGGCCATGCAGGCGTTTGTAAATTTCTACGTGACGATGGCACTAAATTACGTCCATGGGATAACCCCGAGGACATGGATGAAGAAATGGTCAAGCGGTGGAATGAAACTGTTAGACCAAAAGATAAAGTTTATCATTTAGGAGATGTAGTTATTAATCGAAAGGCTTTAAAAACGCTTAGTAGATTAAACGGTGAAAAGGTCTTAATCAAAGGTAATCACGACATCTTTAAACTTGAAGAATACACTGAGTATTTTAAAGATGTTCGAGGTTATCATGTACTGAATGGAATGATTCTAAGCCACATTCCTATTCATGAAGAAAGCCTTGCGAGGTTCGGGACTAATATTCATGGACATCTACATTACAATCGTGTAAAGAAAAATGAAGTCATTGATCCTCGTTATCACTGCGTATGTGTAGAGCATACCGACTACCGCCCAATTCTTTTTGAGGATGTCATTAAAAAGATTCAAGAAGAGGGTGGGCATATTGGATTTAAAAATGGCAATGGACCTATTATAGATTGAGGAGTTTGAATTGAATACTAAGTTGAAAGCAATTAAACAGACAGCTATGATGGTAGTTATCATATGTCTTATTCCTATGATTCTAACGTTTTTGTTTACTTCCGAGATAGCATCTTATATTTTTATCATAGGTATGGTAGCATTTTTTATATACATTATGTATTCTGTAAATCTAGCATTTATAGAATTTGAGGAAAAGTTTAAAAATAAGGAGTAAGTATTTGGAGCGTTGGCCGAGTTGGTCGAAGGCACTTTCCTGCTAAGAAAGCATCTGGGCAAAAACCTGGATCATTGGTTCGAATCCAATACGCTCCGCCAGCAATGCCCCCGTAGTTTAATGGTAAAACAGCGGATTTATATCCCGTAGCGTCAGATAAACGGCCAATATCGGTTCGACTCCGGTCGGGGGCACCAGAGGTAATGTAGCATAACGGTAGTGCACCGCCTTCATACGGCGCAAGGTATAGGTTCAAATCCTATCATTACCACCATAGTTTCAGACGCGGATTAGGGAAGAGGTCATCCCGCTAGGCTCATAACCTGGAGATCGCTGGTTCGAATCCGGCATCCGCAACCAGTTTATAAATGAATATGAAAATTTATGATAATGTTTTACCGAATCAAACTTTTTCTAATTTAAAAAATAGAATTTTTGATTCCAATTTCCCTTGGTTTTTTAGTAGAACTTCTGTAGAAAATCCTATAGAGGATAATATTTTAACCTATAGTTTTTCTCATGCGGTTATGAATCACGGTGTGCCAAATTCTATAATATTTGACACAATTAATAGTTGCATCTTAACCATGTTAGATAATTGTAATATAAAACTAAATATGTTATTAAGTATTAGACTTGGATTACTACAACCAGTGTCTAGAGAAAATCATAGTAATGATCCGCACGTGGATAGTCAAGAAAAACACAAGGTGGGTTTATTCTATTTAAATACTACAGATGGCGCAACAACAGTATATAATGAAAAGTACGATCCTTCTACAAAGATGGATCCAACAGAATATTATAGATCGGTTCTAAATAGAAATCTTTCTATTCAGTCCAAAGTAGAATGCACTGAAAATAGATTAGTTATTTTTGATGGTATGTATTATCATTCAAGTACTACTCCTACCGATGTACCTAGGAGAGTAGCATTAAATTTTAATTTTGTATGATACCGCCATTAGCTCAATTGGAATAGAGCGCAACGCTACGGACGTTGAGGTTAGGGGTTCGAGTCCTTTATGGCGGGCCAGTTTCTGAAGGTGGAATTGCTATTAATTCTTCAATACCAAAGTAATAGTCTTTAAGAATTTCTGACATTAGATCGCATATTTTTATATTTTTTTCAAAACCAGCAAGATCATTTTTTCTACCTTCTATTTGCTTTTCAACAAGTTCAAGTATTAAATTTTTTCTTTTGGTTTTAGAATTTACTCGACGTAGTACTTGTTTTAAATGTTCGAGATGAACATTACATACATTAATATTGTGGTGCATATCTGTTCGTATTTTTATAACCTCATCCTGCATTAGGACAATTAGATCATCTGTTTCTGGGTTTAAGTTAGGAACAAGTCTTGACACCATCTGAGAAATATGTTCTAATGCAGCATTGCGAAGAGTTAGATCTTCTGAGGACTCACCTAACAGATCAAATTCTTTTCTTCGAATAGGATCGATTAGAATTTCATATGCAAGTTTAATACGAACGAATATTTGTTCATCCCCACCCTTGTCGGGATGATGCACTTGAGCCAATGAACGAAATTTTATTTTAATTTCTTCATCTGTTGCATCAATCGGAATATCTAATTCGATGTAAGGATTCATGGCTATAAATTATTTTATAGTATTTATTAGGAGATAGTATGTCAGGAAAAGGATCTAAACCAAGACCATTTGCAATAACCAGGGAACACTTTGTAGAAAACTGGGATATGATTTTTAACAAAGAAAACAATACTGGTACAGATAAAAATGAGTATCAAGACATTCTTTCAACCGAGGAAGCAGTATTATCAGCTTTCGAAAACTTAAAGGAAGTAAAATGAATCTCGCTGGTGTTAACGGCAGCATAGCGGTCTCCAAAACCGAAGGACGGGGTTCGAATCCCTGGCGGGGTGCCAAATATATTGCTCTACTACTTGCATTCGTAACTTGCTTTGCGTCTGCGCATGAGCCTAAAAAGAAAAAGAAAAAGAAAGTAGTTACTGCGGAAACTGCAAGCTATGTGGTGTACAACAATACAAAAGATGCTTACGAGTATATTAGAGAAAAAGAAAAGGTTCGCCCAATAGCAAGTGTCACTAAGCTAATGACGGCAATGGTTGCTCTAAATTATGATTTGAATTTAAATCGAGAACTTAAAATTCAATCTAAGGTAGGTGGGACTTTACCGAGAAACAAAAGTTATACTAGGCAAGAATTGTTTGGAGCAATGCTTGTTCGAAGTGATAACTCCGCGGCAGAAACTTTGGCTAGTGATTTTCCTGGAGGTAGAGAAGCCTTTATTCGTGAGATGAATAAATTTGCAAACTATATCGGTATGCGAGATACAAACTTCGATGATCCAACAGGACTGAGCGCTGCAAATACTTCGACAGCCACAGATGTTGCGGCGATGGTTGCACATGCAGCACAATATACTTTGATTCGAGAAACTAGTACAAAGAAGCAGGTTGAAATTGATACTCAATATAAGAGAAAAATTAGAAAACTTGTTTTAAACAATACAAACAAACCTGTTCTTTTTAACTTTGATGATATTGTCGTTAGTAAAACAGGCTTTACCTCCAGAGCAGGATATTGTTTGGCTTTGGCAGTTGAACGAAACAATCAAAGATATTCTGTAGTTATTTTGGGTTCTAGAAATAAGCAAGCTAGAATTCATAAAGCCGAGGACATTTTGTATAATCATATTGCATACAAAGATATTGACACTAATTAAGAAAGAATATATAATTAGACTAGTTCAAAGGGGAAGTTATGAGAAAAAAGTTGGACATTCAAGAAATCAAAAGTTTCATTGAATCGCAAAGCCCGGAAACTAAAATTTATCTTGGAGCGGACTCTGAACGATATAAACATAATGGTAAATGGTATGCGGATTATACTATTGCAGTTGTAGTTCATATTGATGGTCGCCATGGGTGTAAAATTTTTGGTGAGGTTCAAACTGAACTAGATTATGATGCAAAAAACAGCAAACCATCTATGCGTTTGATGAATGAGGTCTACAAGGTTGCAGAATTGTATCAAAAGATTGTGGATGTCGTCGAGGACAGACACGTAGAAATACATTTGGATATTAACCCAGATGAAAAACATAACAGTAGTATTGTGATTCAGCAAGCAGTTGGTTATATCAAAGGTATGTGTAATGTGGTACCTATGGTTAAACCAAAAGCATTTGCCGCAAGTTATGCAGCAGATAGACTTAAAGAATTGCTTGCAGCATGAAATTCGCCCTCTTAGTTAAATGGTATAACAGTTGATTTGTAATCATCTATTGGCAGTTCGATTCTGTCAGAGGGCACCATTTTAGAAAGGTCGGTATGTTAGGATTGGAACAGGCAGGTGTATTTTTAGGAGCAACAATTCTTATTGGCTTTGGTATAGCATTTATTGGAATGGTTGTGATTTTTCTTAATAACATGATTCATAGATTTTGGAAGCCGTTAAACTGGTTCGGAAAGTATTTTAACTTTAACGAGCCAACCAACCCTGAGCCTCCAAAAACTAAACCTTCATTATAAGGAGTTTGTATGCAAAAGGAATTACTAAAAGAAAATGGACCTAAGTGTGGTTGTGGTCGTAGCCCAAGTGGGTATTGCATTGGTTGGCATGGACTTTCTGAATCGGAATATAAAGAGCGTTTGGAACAATACAAGCAAGATCTAGGCGAGAACGACAAATAAATAGTTACATGCGGGATTAGTTTAATGGTAAAACGAAAGCCTTCCAAGCTCTAATCATCGGTTCGATTCCGATATCCCGCTCCATAATATGCGTATTCAAAAAGATGAGACTTACGAGCAATGGTCAGAAAAGGTTCGTCTTTTTGAATATGGAGTTGCACTGCAAAGAATTGCTAAAGGCGACGATATAGATATTGTTTTGGAGTCTATGTCGAAAAAAATTAATCAAAAACTTTTGCATCCTTTGATCGAAAGCATCAAACAATCATGTCAAATAGATTATGATCCTTTGATCGCAAGAAAAAATTACGAAGAAAATTACTTAGGAAAAGCAAATCCTGTAGCAGATCATATGAATGATGTAGACTTCTATTAATCACAAAGACCCCCTTAAACTTTGTGTCTATATAAATAGATATAAAGGAGGGTCTATGATAGATATTAATGAATTCATTAAAACTAGTAAACAAGAACGGCAATCTCATTTATTATTATCTGAAAAATGTATTGAACGTGGGGGAAATTCGACCAATCACAAGGGGGTATTAGCTCAGTATTTGAATACCTCTATCCCTTCGGGTAGAATACTTTTATGCCATGCGTGCAACAATGAAAAATGTAGTAATCCAAAACATTTATATTGGGGTACAGACAAAGAAAATATTACTGAAGATAATAAAAAATGGAAATCTGTTTGGGAAAGAACCATTGAAAAATATGGATATGAGGAAGCCTGCAGGATAAATTCTCGTAAGCAAATTGGAAACAAAAATGGTTCGGGCAATAAAGGTAAATCTAAAACTGAAGAACATAAAAAAAAGATAGCAAAGTCTATTAAAAGCAATTATAATAAGATGTGATGTATTTAATGCGAGTGTGGTGGAACGGTATACACTTTGGACTTAAAATCCAACGCCCGTAAGGGATTGAGGGTTCAAATCCCTCCACTCGTACCAGTGTTTTATATTTTTATTTTAAGGAGATTGAATGAAAACAGTAGGTGATAAACTTGAATCATTTTCAGTTACCGGTGTTAATCCCGGTAAGGATGATTTCTTTACTATTACAGAAAAATCTTTTGAAGGTAAGTGGAAAGTAATTGTTTACTATCCAAAAGATTTTACATTCGTATGCCCAACAGAAATCGTAGCATATGATAAATTGTTCCAAGACTTTGCAGATCGTGATGCAGTATTGTTGACAGGTTCAACAGATAATGAATTCTGCAAACTAGCATGGCAACGTAGTCATGAAGATCTTTCAAAGATCAAGCATATTCAATTTGCTGACACCGCACGTGAATGGGGCGTATCTTTGATCGAGCAATTGGGTGTGTTCTACGCACCGGCAGGCGCAGCACTTCGTGCAACCTTTATCGTTGATCCAGAGAACACCATTCAGCACGTTACCGTAAACAACTTGAACGTTGGTCGTAGCCCAGAAGAAACACTTCGTATTCTTGATGCGCTACAAACTGGTGAACTATGTGCATGCAATCGCACAATCGGCGGAGAGACTCTATAATGACTGCTTGGGTAGATACACTAAAAGAAGTAAGTATTCCTGAGTATGCCAAGGATACTAAACTTAATTTAGATGCGGTTATCAAACGTAGTTCACTACCCGCAGAAGAGGCGGAGGCAATTGCTCTTGCAGCTGCCTTTGCTACAGGTAATAGTAAACTATGGACATGGCTTCACGATCAACTTACAGATCGTAAAGAGGCAGATGCCGCTCTTACCGCAGGCGCAATCATGGCACAAAATAATGTATGGTATCCATATGTTGAAATGGCAGATGATGCGAACCTAAAAGGTCTTCCTGCTCAACTTCGTATGAATGCAATTGCAAGCCATGGTGGTACAACAAAGGCAAGGTTTGAAGCATATAGTCTTGCAGCAAGTATTGTGGGCAAGTGTCATTTTTGTGTAAAAGCGCATTACGAAACTTTGAAGCAAGAAGGTTATACTGTAGAACAATTACGAGACATTGGTCGTATTGCTGCAGTAATGAAAAGTGTTGCAAGTGTTTTAGCTAATTAAAGCACAAGGGCCGGAAGCTTAATTGGTATAAGCGTCCGACTCATAATCGGGGGACAGTGAGTTCGAGTCTCACCCGGCCCACCATTTAAGGAGAAGTTATGCTAGGTATTATAGAAAATGATCGTGTAGATAAAGGTAGATATACCTCGCAAGAAGCAGCAAATAAAGTAGGTGGCATTTATAATTTGGTTTTAATTGCAAGTGCCAGAGCACGAGAACTAAAAAAACATCAATCCGCAGATACTGCAAGAACTATGATTGTTGCGGCACTCGCAGATGTTGAAGATGGTAAGGTAGGTGCAGATTATCTGCGTAGGCATCAAAAAGATATTGACAAACAATATCGCAAAAGCAAATGAACAACTTGTGATAGACTTTTTCCGAAAAGTATATTATAATTGTACTGTAGTTAAATGCTACATTTTTTTATTTTAATGGAGATCAATATGTTGAAAGAACGTATTTTGAAAGTACTTAAGTCTGGTCGCCAATACACTCCTGCTCAACTCGCAGGTTTGACTGGCACTTCTGAGGATTCTATTCGTCCTCGTATCAGCGAGCTTCGTTCTGAAGGCTTCGCAATCTACACTAACAGCACCAAGAATGGCAAGACTGCATATCGCCTAGGCACTCCTAGTCGTAAGATGGTTGCTGCTGCTTATCATCTTTATGGCAGCGAGGCATTTGCTCGGGTATAATCTAATCCTTATTGCCTAAACTTATATTATGAATATCAATTTTTCCGATCCTTCAGTTAAGAAAGAGATGAACAAACTAGTCGCTGCCAAGCGCAGTGGTCTAGTCAAGTTGACGCAAGATCAGCTTGAGAGTATCGCCCAATACTCTAAGTGGAAATATGAAGAGAAGAAGGCTTCTTTATCTCCTCAAAAGAAAGCAGCTCTTCGCAAAAAGACTCGTGCAGCTCACAGAGCTAAAAAAGCAGACCCATCTAAATTCGGAAAGACCGAATACACCGCTCTAAAGACCAGAGCGAAAGAAAAGAATCTGCCATTTGATCTAACTCCAAGCTTTTTGCAGGATCTCTTTGATACGACAAACGGTGTTTGTCAACAAACAGGTATTCCTTTTGATATGACTTTAGGCACTAAAAAGAATAGAAACCCGTTGCGGCCTAGCATTGATCGTATATCCTCAGATGGCGGATATACTCAGGACAATGTGCGAGTAGTCCTTACACTGGTAAATATTGCGAAAGCTGATTTTTCAGATGACGTAGTAAATCTGGTAATTAAGGCCTGGGCTGAAAAAATTTAGAGTTAGATCCCCTTGGGGCGACGAAAGTCGCCCTTTTTTTGTCTCGTATTTTCTAGATATAAATATTATTAAATTAATATTTGGATGGAACTTATGATTCAAGCATTTAAAGAATTCCTCACAGAAGCCAGAGAAACCGGCAAAGCCTCAGACGCAGAGGGCAAATTGCATGAACTTCTAACCGGTTTTCATTTCAATAAAAAGAAACACGTAGAATCATATCGTGAAGAAGGTCAAACACCTCAAGAAGTTCACGATAGATTAAAGTCCGAAGTTAGTGCTGCAACTTATGATAGAATTCATAAGCATGCTAATGAAATGGCTAATCATCTACATAACTTTATTAAAGCATCGGGCTTTAAAGGTAAAGTAGGTAAAACAGCCTGGACATCTCAGACATCGGACATTGAGCATTTTACGGGAAAGAAAGATCCGAATAATGAATCAGATCTGATGACTACTTTGGTTCACGGAAAAGGCTCTACTAAACCTGAAGGCACCACTGAGCATATTGGCTTTAGTATGAAATATGCAGATAATGCTCCAACATTAAAAAATAAAACTCCAAAGACAATGGCTGAAAGCTATAACATGGATCATAAAACCTTAGCTGAACCTCACGAAGAACATATGAAAAATGTTAGAGTTCATCTTCGTGCAGGCGAAAAAACTTCTGCGGCAGAAATGCATAAGAAGTTTAAAGAATTAAAAGGTACAGATAAAGGTAATGCGATAGAAAAAACTTCTAACTCTTCTCGTATTGAGATGATCGGTAGACTTCATGATCACCTTGCTAAAATGAATCCGCAAGAATTGCACGATCATATATTGAATCATATTGCAGGACCAACCAACTCTACTGTTATTATGGCAAGTACCTCAAGCGAAGGTAAACATCATATTCTTGATACCAGAGAGCACTACAAAAAAATATTAGCAGAACATAAAGATAGTTTATCTGTTAAAAAGGGTACAGGTACAACGATGTCTATTATCGGAAAAGAAGGTAAGCCATTACTAAATTTCCAAGCTGTTAATAAAGGCAGACCAACTAAGACACCTGAGTTTATTGCTAAACCTGGTGCAGCTCTAATGAAAACCTCAGTATGAAAAACTTTTTATCCTTCCTAGCAGAACAAGTTGCACCCGAAAAGTCTAAAGCGGTTAAACACCTTTCGCATTTGGGAGGTGAAGCTCATTTCAATAGTAAAGAAGAATCTGAAGCTGATCTAAAACGATTAGAAGATCTGCACAAATATCTAAAGGGCGACCAATCTACAACTAAAAGTGTGGTGATTAAAGCAGACGGTTCACCTTCATTTGAAATGGGGCATGTCAAAAATCCTGAAACAGGACAAAGAGAATTTGGTGTAGCATATAAAGGTGCTTCTAAAGGATATGCCTTCAATCAGAAAGACATAGATGAGAAGTTTGGACACTCTGAAGGTTTACATTCTAAGATGTCTCAGCTATTAGAACACGGCAAAAAAGTTTTAAGTCCATTACATGGAGTCTATCAAGGCGACTTCATGGGCAGTTCTAAGGATGGTACGATTAAAAAAGAAGGCGATGAGATTACTCATAAAGAGAATTTAATTAAGTATCATTACCCTGCAAATTCAGAAGAAGGTAAGGCAGTAAAGCGAGCAAAAATTAGTCTATCTTTACACACTCGTATAGATAAAGAACAGCCTGAATATGAAGTAGACACATCTAAATTTTATTCTCATCCTGATGTTCATATCTTCAATAACAAATTGAACAAAAGAAATCTTAACTATAATTTAGATGATAGAAAAGATTTCGAAAAGCATTACACCAAGGCGATGCAGCATTTTGCCAACATAGATAACCATGATGAGTTAATACAAGGTCACAGTCAGCATCTACACACATATATTAATAAAACAGTTAGAACGGGAACCGCACCTTCGCCTGCAGGCTATAAGAAACATTTAGATACTGTGCTACAAAAAGAAGTAGAAAAAGTAAAGAAGCCTGAGACTAAGATGAAAAAGTTCAACGATAAATTAGCAATGATGCATCATGTGGAAACCAATAAACAACAATTCGGCGAACTGTTTAATGCTCACAGAAGTCTTGATAGAGCAAAAAATATTTTGTTAAAGACTTTAGAAAACTCTGGGCAAAATCAAAAACATACTATTGATGGCCAACATACTAACCCAGAAGGATTTGTTGTTGCATATAAAGATGGCTCTGTAGCAAAGGTGGTAAATAGAAGTAAAGAAGGATTTTCAGGAAAGAATTTAAATAAATGATAAGTTTCAAATCCTACTTAGCTGAAGATACTACCAAGCATACACTTCATGTCTTTGATATAGACGACACGCTGTTACATACGACTGCCAAAATACACGTAAGAAATAAAGAAGGTAAAGTAGTAGACACTCTTACCAACCAACAGTTCAACGATCACAAATTGCCTGCAGGACATAGTTATGACTTTAGTGAATTTAGAAATGCTGCAAAGTTTAGAAAAGAATCTAAACCTATTCATTCTATGATTAACAAAGTTAAGTCCGTAGCAAGCAAACCCGGTCACCATGTTATATTCAATACCGCAAGAGCAAACTTTGATGATAAGAATACCTTCTTAGGTGCCTTCAAAGATCACGGCATACCTATGCATAAAATCCATGTTATCAGAGCAGGCAACATTAATATGGAAGGCCCTCCCGCGGAAAAGAAAGCCGTAGTTATTCATGGCTATATAAAGAAACATAAGTACAATGATGTACACATGTATGACGATAGCAAAACGAATTTAAGATCGTTTCTATCTTTAAGAAATAAACATCCGAATACAAACTTCCATGCACATCACATTGTTGGTTCGGATGCTAAACGCTTTGTGAATGAAAACTTTGCTGATGGTCGTAACCCAGAAGACAAGGGTGACAGCAAACGCTACAAAGTACCTACTAAAGCTAGTATTACAACCTTGCGTCGTGTTGCTAAAGAAGGAGGACGTAGAGGACAATTAGCGCATTGGATGGCTAATATGAAGAGCGGTAAACGTAAAGCCTAGCATTATTAATAGGGTACATAGCAAAGTATAATTTCGTGTCAATGGAAAGTCAATGAAAAGTATTAAAGAAAAGCAAAATTTGGTCAACTTGGCTAAAGCATTGGGTCAGAATGCTGACCCTACTTTGGTTAAAGAACTTGCTGCTTTCAATGCCATTAAGCAAGACGCTCATGCATCAATTAAAAAAACTGCGTTGAAAGATCTGACGGAGGCATTTAAAAAAGTAGATTTGGAAAAAGAAATACAACAGGTTATCGAATATCCTGTTCCTCCAACTTTAGATGAGGTGTTACAAACTTTAAAAGAAGAGGATAACACAAATGAGCTGGTACAACCACAAACCGAAGAAGCACCCATCCGAGAATCAGAAACAACCGACCCCGAACCAACCCTCGCCGAAAGAGCCGCAAAGGTAATTAGCGAAGCTCCGAAAAAAGATAGCTTTCAACAACCTGATCCTGATCCAGTAGAAAAGAATTTTAGAGATGTACAATTAAAATTAAAATTCTTAGAACAAGCTATTGGTAAAATTGCAGCATATGGACCAGGCGGCGGTGCGGGCGATACAACATCAATTACATCGTATACGAAGTTAGTAACCTCTTCTACTTATGTGGTTAGTAGAAAAGATTACTATGTAGGAATAAATTACTCGGGTGCTACTACTATAACTCTACCTTCTATAAATGTGGAGAATGGTAGACAGTTGGTAATTAAAGATGAATCTGGTAATGCAAGTTTAAATCCAATTACTGTTTTGGGTAATGTAGACAATGATCCGAATGGATTTATTATAAAAATAAACAATGGCGGAATACAATTAATTTATAGAAATGGTTGGAGAATAATATGACATATCTTTTTAGTAATACCGTCATTGTTGCTAATGAAGTGGAAATAAAAAATGATGCAGCTAACACTTTACCTATAAGTATAATACATGAGGGAAATGTTGTAAATCATTATAATGAGCTTCCTGTAACATTGTCAGCAGGTGCATCTGACGCATTTGGTAGATTGAGAATTAGTAATCCTTACACATTGGGAGATTACAAACACTTATATGGCATCGATCCCAATTTTATAGATAAACTTGATAACGGCGGAACCATTGCGTTCGTTAGAAATCAAGCATGCGCAAAGCTAGCCACAAATGCACACCCCCATAGTAATGTTATACATCAAACTAAAATGTATCATCATTATATGCCGGGCAAGAGTCAGTTAATAAAAAGCACCTTTAATTTTTATTCTAACACCACAAACGTAATTAAACGTACCGGATATTTTGACGAGTATAATGGTATTTATTTTGAACAAGATGGCAATGGAGTTCTAAGTTTTTGTATAAGAACAGATGTATCTGGTTCAGCAAGTGATGCTAGAAAGATACCACAAAGTCAATGGAATGTAGACAAATGTGATGGTACGGGACCTTCAAAGTTTAACCTAGATATCACAAAGACACAAATTCTTTTTATAGATTTTCAGTGGTTAGGCGTTGGTAGAGTACGCTGTGGATTTGTGCATGATGGTATTTTTATATCCGCCCATGAATTTTATAACAGTAATAACTTAGATGTAGTTTATATGAGTAATCCTAATCTACCAGTTAGATGTGAGATTAGAAATGTTGGTGCTACCACCGGAGCGAATCTAGATCAAATTTGTTCTACTGTAATTAGTGAAGGCGGTTATGTGGAATCGGGACAGGATTGGGGGGTAACTAGTCCTAGTTCCCGTTCGCTAAATTCTGGTAATACTTTACCAATTATGGCAATTAAACTAGCACCAACTCTGCGAGGATATCCGAATCGAGAAACCGTAAGAATGGGGCAAATAAGTTTATACAGTTCTGCTAGTACAATTAAATATAAACTGATAAAGCTTCCAAACGAAGGTTTTTTAATAGGTGGCGACTGGGCAAATGTTAATATAGAAAGCGGAGTTTTATATAACTCAAATGCGACTCTGTCTATTGATGGCGAAGAAATTGATAATGGGTTCATAACCGCAACTGCTGGTTCGGGGTCATCGGGTAAAGCGACTGCGGGAACTGCAACACCAAATGCCCCAAGTGTTGCTAAGAAAAATTTCATTACGCAGAATTACTTCAATTCTAATAGCGAAGTTTTTGTAGTAGTCGTTACCAATATTGGGCCAGATCCAACAACTGTGGAAGCTGGGGTGCAATGGCGTGAGATTTACTGATCCAAATATCAAAACATATAAATAATAAGAATTATATTCTGATAGAGCTCATGAAATTTAAAGATTACATCCGAGAAGAAGCCAGCAAACCTGATACCATAGTAGTCCTTAATGGCCGCATGAATCCAATGACTCGTGGCCACGAGGAAAATATAAATGGTATGCTAAAATTTGCCAAAAATCACAAAGCTGATCATTTGGTAATCGCTTCCCATTCTCATGATAGTAAGAAAAATCCATTAACTCCAGAACAAAAATTAAAGCATCTTAAAAGAGCTTTTCCCGGGGTTAATATAAAAACGTCATCTAAAGAACATCCTACAATATTTCATCAGCTATCTCAGGTACATTCTCAGGGGTATTCCCATGTGGTATTGCCCTCCGGTTCCGACCGCACTGAGGATTATGATAGAATAAAAGAATATAATGGTAAGCATGGCAAACATGGTTACTATAACTTTAAGACAATTACAACTGCCAGCACCGGAGAAAGACAAGAAGGTATCTCAGGAACAGACATGAGAAATCATGTTACTAATAATAATTTTAAAAAGTTCAGAGAAAATCTTCCTTCTAAATTATCTGCAAATGAACAGCATGCCAGAGAAGTGTTTAATGATGTAAAGACTGGGCTGACACCAAAGAAAAAAGTTACCGAGGATTATGAAAATCCAAATCGCTTTGATTGGGGCACTCCTGGCGGTACTAAGTATATGCAGAAAATGACTCCGAATAAACCTATTGAGTGCGTAACGCCCAATGAGGTCTGGAGCGAAAAGATGGGAATGTGTGTTCCTATTAGAGAAGCATATATTAATAATGAAATTTTTAAATTGGATGAAATCGTTGAAGCAAAAAATGGTGACAAAGGTCCTATCGTATTTCGAGGATCAACCTATGTTACTATAAAATTAAACGAAGGTGTTACTGTTAAGCACTGGCTTAAAGATATTAAAGAGTCAACCGGCAAACTTGTTGAAAAGAAAACTACTGAGCCTGTTGTAACTTATAAGAAAAGATTTAGCGAAAAGAGAATACCTGCCTTATTAATGACTAAGGAACAACTTGTAGAAATGAATAAAGAAAATTCTCAAATTACCTACATGGGATATAAGACAGAGCATTTTGATATGTGCCCCTCTGCACATGCTTTATTCACCAAATTAATGACTTTAGATAAATTAAATCCTAAGTACATTCTTCAAGCAATGCAGGCAACAGATCACTATTTGGGTATAGAAAAAAATGCACAGGCGAAAGGATTCGCTAACGAACAAATGGTACATGACTTTAATATGAAATTTGCTATTGCACATGACACCTTAAATATGTTATACGTTGAAGATAAAGATTTAGAATTCATGCAAGATCATCTTAAGATTATGTCTGATTTAAGTATGCATAGAGACGGAACCTTTGCGAATGAACCTTTAGGTACAGTAACTGTACAAGGTACAAGTATGGAAGAAAGTTCAGACAGCGCTGATTATAAAATTGTTATAGAACCCGGCGGTAGAAAACGTAAAGTTCGTATGTTTAAAGAACAAAGAAAGACAATAACTATGAATAACAAATATTCTAATCTTCGTAAAAGAATTCAAGAACTTTACGAACCAGATGCTCCTACCCATAACCGAGACATTAATTTCTCAAACGAAAAAGATGTGTTCCATGGTATAGATCACCCAATTGCTGACCAACACGTAGATGGAAAAGCTGTTGGAATGGTATCTTTTAAATCTTTTATGAATGATCCTGTTAATCAAAGGGTGGCAGCAGAGCACGAGAAAGATAGACAAGATGTGCATAGAGCTCAAACTCAATTAGGATTGAATCCAAGCCCTGCATATAAGCAGATGAAAAAAGTAAAACAACTGGAGCCATAGAATGGATGAATTGAAAACAGCGTTAACTAAAGTTTTAGCAAATACTTTCGTTATGTACTTTAAAGCACATGCATATCATTGGAATGTAGAGGGAATGTTTTTCCCCCAGTTCCATGAATTTTTCGGAAACCTATACGAAGAACTACACGGTGCAGTCGATCCTATTGCTGAACACATTAGAGCAATTGACGGTTACGCTCCAGCATCCTTATCAGATATAAAGTCTGCTTCTGTGATAGCAGAAAGTATGCTCATAACAGAACCTAAACAAATGATTAGTAATTTAATTTCTGATAATAATTTAGTTATTATTTCTTTAATGCAAGCGTATCAGGAAGCAGAAAAGGTTTCGGAAATAGGGTTGGCAAATTTCCTACAAGACAGAATCGACATTCATCAAAAACATGGTTGGATGCTAAAGGCTAGTGCAAAATGATTACATTTAAAAATTTTACTCAGGAAATTTCAGAAGAAGATATCGATAATCTAATCGAATCTTTAGAATGGGAAGATGTCATTGAGCTTTTTGATGAGGAAAATTTTATATTAGACGAGGCTATCTCCGCAACTGAAAGACTTAAGCGTGGGCAAAAGATGCGCTCAAGAAAAGAGATGCTTAAGATTGCAAGAAATATTAAGTTAAAAAGAGCTGCAAATACAGATGTTTTAAAAAGAAGATCTAAAGTGTCTGCAAGAAAACTTCTTATGAGAAAGTTTCTGAAGGGAAGAAGCAAGTCTGATCTTTCCGCAGGAGAAAAAAGTGCGTTGGAAGCTAGAATTTCTGCAGCGCTAAAAATGGCGAAAAATCTTCCAGATAGATTAATGCCAAAGGTTAGAGATATTGAAAGAAAACGTTTGCATAGTAGGGGAAAATGAGCATGAAGTTTAAAGAACTCAGAGAAAGTATTACCTCTAGAATGATATCCATGGCGGTGAAACATACTACACCAAAGAAAAAATCCATGGTGAAAGAAGGTGAGGCAGAGGATTCTTTAGCTAAATCGGATAAAGACAAGTTTAAGTCCAAATCTTATATGGATAATGATGGCGGTGCGGCGGTACCAAAGAACTTTAATGGTGCTGACAAATATATGGATAAAGGCCCTGCTAGCGGTACTGTAAAGAAAACTTATATGGATAAAGGCCCGGCTACTCCTCCTGTAGTAAAAGAGGAATATCCGCAAATAGGAGATGGAATTTATCTAGAATTAGATGATGTTTTAATTGAAACAGAAATTATAGATGAAACCGAAGATGGTTTTATTATTTACATGGATGAGCAAAGTGAAACTTTAGTATCAAAAATTCCTGAGTTTATTTTTGGGAAAGATACTGTTGATTCTTTGAAAAGAATTAAAGATAGGGATCGTGAAAATCAGGATCCTATGAAGAAAACTGCAGCTGCTGCAGATTTTTGGAGTAAAAGATTAAACAATCCTACAGGAAAAAATGTTAATGAAGCAGAGTATCAGGGTCGGGATGTTTCATTAAATAAACCAATGGCGGGCGATGTAGCTAAATCAAAAGTTTATGTTAAGGGGCCCAGCGGAAGAGTAGTGAAAGTAAATTTCGGTGATAAAAATCTTAGTATTAAAAAGCATATTCCTGCCAGAAGAAAATCTTTTAGAGCAAGGCACAAATGCGAAACCCCTGGACCAAAACACAAAGCAAGGTATTGGTCGTGTAAAGCTTGGTAATAGGCATCATTTTTTAATAATAAATAATTTAAGTAACATTAAAAGGAAATAAAAATGGCACGTATAACAAACAACTTATTTGAATCAATTCAAAAAGTGACTGCCGGCGAAGTCGTAGAAAGTTCGGTAGATAAAGCTCATTACTGCGCTACACACGTAGAACACGCTCTTTTGGGCTATGGACAATGTATTTCAGAACAACATGCTGAACCAGATGAGAATGGCGATATTGCATGGTATACTGTTCAATTCCCAACGGGAACTCATAAAATTTCTACAAACCAACTTAGAGTTGTAGAAGGCAAATCTCATATGCATTCTAAGAAGATGGCTGAAGATACCGAAGCCATCGAGGAAGCTGAAGGCGGAATTCCAAAGACCGACAGACATAAAAAATTAGCATCGCATTATGGCGATCCAAATCGCATTACCAGAGGCGATGTCATCACTGCTGCTAAAAAGAATGCAATGAAGGAAGCTAAAGATGTAAGCGCTTTCGATTGGAAGAGTAAATCTAAGGCACCTGAAAGTAAATTTTCGGCTAAGAAAACTGCTTCCGGAACCATTTATACTAAAAAGTATAAAGAGGAAAAGGATGATGATGATTTAAAATCACCTTCAAGAAGAGCTAGAGATTCTGCAGCAGTTCTCGGTAAAGGTGAAGTAAGAAAACAAAAATCCATGAAAGAGGGAACCATGCAAACAGTTATTAACCATAATGACTTCGTATTAGAAGTCACAGACAATCCTACGTTTAAAGATTATTTTGCAGCAATGCAAGCAATTGTTCCTTCTCTTGACGAGAACGTACAACAAGAAATGATTACAATTGCGACTGAAGCCTACAAAGAAGGTTACATTGACGTAATCTTAGAATCAATGGCAAAACAGGCATTTACTGATAGGATAAATAATTATAGAAAAGCAGGCTATGAAGTATATAATGAAAAGTATGTAGTGAATTCTGGCGATCCATACGTAGAATATACTGTAGAAAAGAACGGCGAAGTAACGAAGTATGTACATACCGGTGTTGCTATGCAAGTTAGTGAAGAAGATGAGATTCAGACTTCTGTAGATTCTCAGGGTCGTATTCGTTATATGAAAGATCCAAAGAATCCTAGTCCACAAAAATCATCTGTAGATGATAAAGGTAGACTACAATATAAGGATACAGACAGACCAAATTCTTCTTCCGTAGATGATCAAGGTCGTATTCAGTATATGAGAGATCCAAATAATCCTACTCCTCAGTATTCTTCAGTTGATTCTAAGGGTAGACTACAGTACAAGGGACCTACTGCTGGTCCTCAGCAAACTACTGTAGATGACAAAGATAGAATTATCTTCCGTAAGTAATGGCGTAAGCCCGACAGGTCGGGGTCGTTAGCCCGATCAAAAAATAATAAGGAGAGCAAAATGTCTCAATGGGGCAATTTAGATTACAAAGAATTGTTGGGAACCGCGGCAGTAGTTGAGGGCGCAACTAACGTAACAACAACAATCGGTAGCTTTACTACAGCTAACGTAAGACCAGGAGACGCTCTTCTGATTTCGAACGTTAAGTATAGAGTAGCAGCTATTACTTCTAATACAACTTTAACACTAAGTAATGCCTATACTGCAGCAACAGGTGCAGGCAGGGCAATGGCTATACAACAATCGCCTAAAGATCTTCTAACCTATGGTTGGACGTCAAACGTTAATTACGATAACCTAGTAGGTAAGCGTAATGTATTTGGTGTAGATAAATTAGAAGTTCAAAATCCTGATGTAAAAGCCAAAGGTATTAACTCACCAGGCTGGGTGCATTATAAGACTTGGACAAACACTCAGGGCTCTACTCGTCACAGAGCAGAAACTTTAGTTGCAATGTCGAAGAACTTTAATAGTAATGCTATTCCTTCACTGCAACTTGATGCACCAGATGATGCAACAATTCCTGATTATGGTGTAACCGTTTCAACAGTTAGTGCAACTAAGACAGGTACTGCGGCATCACCAAGTGCAATTTATGCGGCAACAGGAACAGTTATTCCTTCAGGTCCGACCCCAACATATACATGGCAGTTCTCGCCAAATAATATCGTTTGGGTAGGTCTATTGAACAACGATGGTCCGGTAAACACAGGAAATGCTACATCGTCAATAACTCTATCTAATATCTACGCAACACCTAATGTTATTAGTGGTTATGTAAGAGTTGTAGTTGGTGCAGCAGGAACAACTGATACAGCAACATCTGCAGCATTCCAGATTGTAGCAGGTTCCTAATTAGTGAAATAAATTAAAAGAAAATAATGGCAGATCTAAAATTATCTGATTTACTTGCCGCGACCGCTATATCTGAAGATACCTTCATTTATGGTATTCAAAACGGCATAAGTAAAAAGATTGGTTCAAATGTTTTATTCCAAAATCTAACCGACCCTATTCTTAAAGGTAGGGTCGTTTTAGATGGTGTGCAATTAATTAAGGGAACCGATACTAATCAAACTATTAGTGTAACTAAATCAAGAACTGAATTTAGTACAGGTTCTCTTGTGATGTACCCTAGTCTGCCAGAACCTTCTATTGATGGCGTTATTAAAATTCTAACCTTGGCAAATACGCAAGGTGGCAGAGTTGAAATAACTACAGCAAATTCTAGAATATTTCCTAATGTCTCAATTACTATGGATAAGCGTGGCGAGAGCCTTATGCTTATCTATAGTAGTAATTCTTATTCTAATGGCTGGGTTATCTTAGGAACAACACCTGGTCTGAAAACAAGTTTAGAATTACCTGAAGCAAATATTAGTGATCAAAGAATTCGTAGAGCTATTAGTGCGGGCAACGAAACTATAATTTATGATGAAGCTAACGGTAAAATTCGCATAGGCGATCTTTCTAATACTGTAGCGCAAATTAGTTTAGCCAATGTAACAACTGACGATTTACGTGAAGGTAACATCAACTTATACTTCACAAATAATAGAGCAGTAACTGCTCTAATTCCGGATTTAAATCAACTTAGAAAACCTAACGCAAATGTAATATACGTTTCAGTAAATGGTGATGACCGTTTAGACGGTTTAACAATGCCGAATGCTATTGCAAATATTCATGTTGCATTAAGTAGAGTTAACGCATATTGGACTGTTAAAGTTTTCCCAGGCGTTTATACGTTATATGGAAATCCTGTTACTATTCCAAGAAAAGTTTCTTTGATCGGTAATGATTTAAGAACTTGTGATATCTATCCTGAGAATCAAACCGAAGACATGTTCTATATGAACAACGGAGCATATGTCAATGGGTTTACATTCAGAGGGCATAGAGCAGCAAATCCGAATGATATTAAAAACGGATCTGCAGTATTCTCCTACAATCCCGATGGGTCTGCAGGAAATATTACAACCAGTCCATATATTCAGAATTGTTCGTCTATTACCACTACCGGCACTGGCGTAAGAGTAAATGGTAATTACGTGGGCGGACTACGTTCAATGGTTCTTGATGCCTATACGCAGTTTAATCAGGGTGGCATAGGTGTACACCTGTTGAACAAGGGATATATGCAGTTAGTATCTCTATTCACAATTTGCTGCGAATATTCCGTTCTTGCAGAACATGGTGGTTTTGGTTCCATTACTAACTCTAATAGCTCATTTGGTAATTTTGGTTTAGTTGCAGATGGTGCAAGTGAAACTTTATATTCTGCAAAAATAATTAGGCAAATTTCAAGTAGAGCAGTTGAAATAGAAACAACAGTTAAGCCAAATATTCAAGATAGATTATTAATGGCTAACTATAATCAAGAAAAATGTTTTAGAGACACTGGTCTAATTGTAGATTCCTTAGCGTTAGATTTAGCATATCAATCAAATACTCAGTCAAGATTCGCAGGATTACAGTACTGGGCACAGAGCGTATCTAAAGTATTAGATCAAAAAAATGAAGTTTCATCTACACTTAGATATCTAAAGACCTTAGCTACGAACGTAGTAATTAACAGTACTAACTGGGATAATGCTGCCAATGTACCTTTTCAGGGAACAAATACACAAGTTATTTTGGGCGCCGCTCCCGGCGATGGCAACACTTCTAATTTGGTTGCAGGTGCGTTTGATTTATTTTTAGATGTTTATGAAAATGGTTTATTTGGCGTTACTGACAGGATAATACCTAATTCATATCCCGCAAATTCAAATCCAGTCATTCAAAATACTGCAAATTTACTTATTGCAAATAAGAACTTCATGCAGTCTGAAGCGCAGGCATTTTTGACAACAAATTTTCCATACGCGACATATATTCCCGGAACAAGTATGTTCCTAGATGCGGGTAAACTTATAGATGCTATAACTTTTGATGTTTTACATGGCGGTAATAGACAAACTATTACCAGGGCAATATTATATTATGATTATATACAGGATTCAACCGCAGTTAGAAATCAAAGGGTTCAAACCAGCGGAGCTTTCTCCTTTATTAAAACCTTTATAGACGATATTCTAACTCTAACGCCTATTGCAAATACTTATCAAACTACTTATACTCAAAATACTACTATAGGTAATGCAGTAACCAGTAGCGAAGTTTTATATGTAAGAAATAGGATTGATGACATAACAAATATTATTGATAACGGTCCTGATTATGAAAATGTTCAATATAATATTGAACCGATCTCGCTTACCGCAAATACTAACCCCAATGTAGTTCTCGCCACTCAGATTATTCTGGCAAACAGAGATTTTATTAGAGCAGAAGTACTTGAGTATGTAAATCAAAATTGGAAAGATTTAAGTAATGGTACAAGAAACTTCTATACAGTAAACGAATCAACTGACGTATCTTCTAACCTTTGCATTGTTACTTTTGATGAGAAAATTCTTGCCGTAGATAGACCTTTGGCAAATAATAGAATTAGTTTTTATCAGGGAAGTTACATATCAGGTTCTAGTCATACTTTTGAATATGTAGGTGCGGGAACTCAATTATTGCCTGCCTTACCAATGAATGGCGGCATACCTGTACAAGACCATGAAGTTGTTGAAACTCGTGGAGGTTCAGTATACTATACAAGTACAGACCATAAGGGTGATTTTAGAATTGGTAACGAACTACTAATTAATAGAGCAACTGGTACGATCAACGGTAGAACATTTAATAAGAGCTTGTTCGCGGTTATGACCCCGTACATTTTGGCATTACAATAAAGGATTAAAAATGGCAACGTTAGTTCCCTTAAATACTTTTAAAACAATTGCGGCAAATATTACTACGAATCAAACATTACTCTATACTACTCCTGAAGAAGTCGCAACAATTATTCTTACAGCTCAGGTAAGTAATACGGGAAGCGCCGACGCTAATGTTACATTTATTCATAGATCCAATGTATTAGTAGGTGGCACTAGAGTAATTACTGATACAGAATTGGTTAAAGATTTTGACATCCCTACAAAAGATGCATCATCAGTTATTGTAGGTAAAATTGTTTTAGAAGAAAATCAGGCAGTTCTGGTTAGAGGTAGCGCAAATGCTACTCTAAAAATTCTTTTAAGCTTGTTAGAAACTTCATTAGTATAAAAAAATGTCCTTAAAAAGTCTAAGCGGAAGAGTAAGGGTAAAAAACCCGGCAAGTGCGGATCCGGCACGATATAGCTATTTAAACGTAGAAAATGCGGAACCTAATTTAGGGTTACCGGATGCAGATGGCTACATTTTAAAGGGTGATGTAAACGGAAGACGATATTGGACTGCAGGTGCTGCCAACGTAAGACCTTCTCTTAGATATGACTACATTGCAAGCGAAGGGCAAAATGTTTTTAGTAATACTACCGTAAGTTTAACAGGTAGATCTTTATTCTTTGCAAATACAGATGTAGTTTTAGTTCATATCAACGGGGTATTACTTTCTCCAACTGGTAATGTTCTTTTAGGTGCAGAACAGATACCTGACTACACCTTGGGCGATAGTTCTATAACATTGTCCGAAGCTGCATCCGCAGGCGATATTGTTACAATTATGCCTGTTCTTGGTGGGTCTAGTGGAGATCGAGGACCAGCTGGACCAACAGGCCCGCAGGGTGCTACGGGTGCAACTCTTTTAGTTGGTGGACCTACAGGTGCAACCGGAGTTCGAGGAGCAACAGGTGCCACTGGTGCAACAGGACCTACGGGACCGCAAGGCTCTACAGGATTAGGTGCCACAGGCGCAACAGGGCCAACCGGTCCGACGGGACCTACGGGGCCTACAGGCCCCGCAGCAGCGACAGGTGCAGAAGGTTCGACCGGAGCCACAGGCCCAACCGGTGCTACGGGAATTGGTGCAACAGGTCCAACAGGTGCCACGGGTGCGACAGGTCCTAGCGGCCCATCGGGATTTATAGGACCATCTGGGCCTTCGGGTCCTACAGGATCTACAGGTTCGACCGGAGCCACCGGACCTACGGGACCAACAGGGCCTTCGGGACCAACAGGACCATCTGGACCCACTGGCCCATCGGGATTTATCGGACCTACCGGACCAAGCGGACCTACCGGACCTAGTGGGCCGACGGGACCAACAGGGCCTTCGGGACCAACCGGACCAAGCGGACCTACGGGAGTCTCGGGGCCTAGTGGCCCTTCAGGGCCTTCCGGACCTAGTGGAGCAAGAGGACTTCAAGGACTTCAAGGAATACAAGGAATACAAGGATTGCAAGGAAATCCTGGCTCCCAAGGTATTCAAGGGCCAACAGGACCTACTGGGCCCACTGGGCTTACTCCCGCAATAGGCGGATCGACTACGCATATACAGTACAATAACAACGGATCCCTATCCGGAGATTCAAACTTAACATGGACGGCTAGCGGATCAGGTAGAAATTTAATAGTTGGTGGATCAGATGGCACAGCAAATCATGGAATAGTTTCTAGATTCTTTAATTTCAATTCTTCCGGCACGACGATATATTATAACGTCGCATCGACTTGGATTTCTTTTGATATTGCAAGTGGGCAAAAATTCCGAATCGCAAACAACGGAGACGTAACTGCGGCGGGTGACGTTATTGCGTATGGTGTATCTGATATTAGACTAAAGAATAATATTAAGGTTATAGACAAGGCGTTAAATAAAGTATTACAGCTAGAAGGTATAACTTATAATTGGAACAATATTGCTGCTGAAAAAATAGAAAAATCTACAACAGAAAGAGAATCTGGTATTATTGCACAACAAGTTAAAGAAGTTTTGCCTGAGGCTGTTTCTGAAAGAGCAGATGGTTATTTAGGAGTACGTTACGAAAAACTAATACCTCTTTTAGTTCAAGCAATTAAGGAGTTGAAGGAAGAAGTAGAAGAACTTAAAAATCGTTAATTTTATTGAAAGTATATTATGAGATTTCATATTTTGGGAATACCTCATACGGTAACATCTAAAGAATATAATGCCTGCGCATATACGCAAAAGGTTGTTAAATTTGGTAAGATGATGACACAGAGAGGGCATACTGTTATTCATTATGGGCATGAAGATTCTGATCTTATTTGTTCTGAACACGTTAGTGTAATTACAAACAAAGATTTAGAAATTGCATATGGTAATTATGATTGGAGAAAAAACTTTTTTAAGTTTGACGTAAATGATCATGCTTATCAAACATTCTACAAAAATGCAATTGCTGAAGTAGGTAAAAGAAAGCAAAAGAATGATTTTATTTTACCTTTTTGGGGGCATGGTGTAAGACCTATTTGCGACGCTCATCAGCATGATATGATTGTAGTTGAGCCAGGTATAGGATACGCCGGCGGACATTGGGCAAGATGGAAAGTATTTGAATCCTATTCTATAATGCACGCATTTTATGGAATGCAGGGAGTCGGGCATTGTCAGTCTGATTGGTATGATGTAGTTATACCAAATTACTTTGACGAAGAAGATTTTATTTATTCTGAGGAAAAAGAAGATTATATTTTGTTTTTGAGCAGGGTGTACGAAGGCAAGGGTATTCATATTGCAGTACAAGCAGCACAAGCAGCGGGAGTTAAGTTAATTGTTGCAGGTCAAAATCCAGACAATCTTCAATTCCCTGATAATGTTACTTACGTTGGTTATGCAGATGTAGAAACAAGAAAAAGATTGATGGCAAAAGCCAAAGGATTAATTGTAGCATCGTTGTATATGGAACCATTTGGTGGTGTGCAAATAGAAAGTTTATTATCCGGAACACCGACTATTACTACAGATTGGGGCGCATTTACAGAAAATAATATACAAGGTGTTACTGGATATAGATGCAGAACATTTGCAGATTTTGTAAACGCAATGAAAAATGTGGACAAAATCAAATCATCGGATTGTAGAAAACAAGGGGAAAGATTTTTACTTCAGAATGTTGCCCCAATGTATGAGAAGTATTTTCAAGATGTGCTAAATGTATATACCGGAAAAGGCTGGTATGAAATTAAAAAGAAAAAGGAACCAAAAAAAATTTTTATAGACTGCGGAACACATATGTTCCAAGGATTTGAGAAACACAGATTAAATTTAAACATAGATAATAAATGGGTAATACATGGGTTTGAAGCTAATCCATATGTTTACGAAGCAGCAAAAGATTTAAGAAAAAATTACATATCTGAAGGTTTAAATTTTAATCATCATAATCTAGCGGTAGGAACTAAAACTAAATCATCCACAGTTAATTGTGCTTGGGCAGGATATTTGGGAGGGTTTTTGCACGTTGGATCCAACACGTTAAAAAATCCTCCAGCAGTTGATACAGTTTTTGGTGAGAATTTTGATTATGTGGAAAAAAGAATACATGAAATTAATTTTTCAGACTTTGTTAAAAACATATGTGATGACGAAGATTATTCAATTTTAAAAATGGATATTGAGGGTTCGGAATTTGAGGTTTTGGATCATATGATATTAACGGGCGCTATTAAATTATTCAAAGAGGTTTATATAGAATTTCATCAAAGATTTTTTGATAATCCCTCTTTTTATGAACAAAAAATTCTAAAGTATAAAGAATTTTTTAAAGAAAATAATATAATTCTAAGGGAAGATGGATAACAATTGAGATATAATTTTGGCGAGTAACCTATAGTAATTGAATTCTTTTTTTCATGAAATGCTATCTACTATCCAATTTTGGATTAATATAAATAATAGAGAAAAGTCTTGGAAAAAGAATGACAAGAGCACGAGTATTTTCAAAAGGTTTGGGTGGCGGAGGCGGAGCAAATGCTAATATAAATTTAGCAGATGTCCTACCTCTTCTTACTACTGCTAATGTAATTGAGATTTTCCCAAATGTTTACTACAGTAATGCTAGAGTATTTGCAAATATTAATCTTGCAAGTCTAGATGATCTGTTTGATGTAGGAAATACTACTGGTAAGGTCGCAGGACAAGGGCTAGTTTGGAATGGAAATGTTTGGACATTTGGTAACATTTCTGCAAATTTAAGTCTATTTACTACTGACGATTTACCTCAGGGCAATACCAATTTTTACTTCTCTAATGCTCTGGCTAGACGAGCATTTACTGCAGGAACCCCTTCAATTGTAATCGACTGGAATCTAGGTACCATTTCGGCTAACCTAGAAGCAGTTGCTGCGTCTGCAAATACAACTGATACATTACCAGAAGGCGCTGTTAATCTTTACTATAGAGACTCGAGAGCGCACGCTAATTTAAAATTAGCTAGACTTTCTGATTTAAGTGATGTATATACAAAAGGTGATATCCTACCAACAGGTCATCCTGGGGCAGGAACTCCCTTAACTCAAGTAAATACCGGATATACTTTAGTTTGGCATGAAGAATCTAATTCATGGATTGCCGGCAGAGTAGTATCTGAAGAATCAAATGTTGCTAATTCTGCAATAGAAGCCAATACTGTATTAAGTCTTGGTAATCTTACAACAAATGATTTAGCTGAAGGCAATGTAAATTTCTATTTTACCAATGCTCGTGTTTTAGCCAATGTAGAAAGAATGAGTATCAACGTATTGGCAGATGTCAATACTTCAGATAGTCAAGAAGGTTACATACTTACTTACATTGGATCTACTTGGGTTGCAAGATCTCTAGGTAATATCTCAAATATTGATATTGTAGTATCCACAAACTTCGCAAACACCGCAGGGTTAGCTAATGTTGCTCTAATAGCCAATACTGCAAATTTAGCTTTAGTAGCTAGTGTTGCAAACTTAGCCCTTAATACCCAATTAGCTAATTCTGCGACCTTCGCATTTACTGCAAACGTTGCGAACCTTGCGTTAGTAGCATTGACTGCTTTAACAACAAATGCGGCAACACAGGTTCAGAATTTAAATAATTTTACTACTGCTAATTTAGCAGAAGGTGTAAATCTTTACTATACAAATGCAAGAGTTCTATCTAATGTAGAACAAATGAGTATTAATGTATTGGCAGATGTCAATACAACAAATGTTTCCGTTGGTACAGGCATTGGCTATGTTTTAACTTGGACAGGTTCAGAATGGGCGCCTAATGCCTTGCCCGGTGCAAGCGATACTTCAGGTTTTGCAGAAAGATCCAATGTAGCTAACGTAGCGTTGTCCGCAGTATCTACAGAAAGAGCTAATGTAGCAAATACTGTTTTAACGCTAAGTAATTTTACAACTGCGGATTTACGCGAATCTTTTAGCAATCTTTATTACACATCTCAAAGAGTACGAGATGATATTCAAAATGCTATTCTCAATAAAGATATTGAGATAGGCGATGCAATTGTTAATGGTAATCTTAATGTTAGGGGAAATTTAACATTACTAAATAGCGATAATGTTTTAGTTAAAGCCAGAAGAATAACTTTAGCTTCACAGGCATCTGGAGTATCCCAGGCAGAAGGCGCTGGCATCTATATTGAAGGTGCCAATGTAGCATTCGCATATAGTCAGACAAATGATGGTTGGGGTTTAGATAAAAATCTAACCATCAATGGTAACCTATTACCTGCAGTAAATGGACAATATAACTTAGGTCAACCCGGAAAGTTATGGAGAGGCGTTTATATTGGCGCCCAAACCATCTTCTTAGGCAATACCTCTATTGGTGAAAATCCAACGGGCGGATTAATCGTTCAAGATCAGTTTGGTAATCCTGCAGGAATTGATTTATCTAATATTGTTGGTACCGAATATGTTTCGATTAACAGATTAATAGGTAATACAAACCCCGAAATAGAAAATCAAGCCTATATCGGCGGTAATGTTAAGCAATTCACATCCGGCAAGACGGGTAATATTTACTTTGGTATTTTAAAGGATGGAACTGTTAACGAATTCGCAGGTATGCGAGTTATTGAAGCCAATATTGATGGTAATGTAAGAAGTGATGTTCTATTCTACAATGATTATGAAAATAGAAATAATTCTACAATTAGATTGGGATTATATGGTGATGGTAATATTGGTTTAACAAGTAATCTTGTTATATTCAATAACATTAATTTAATTGATAGATTTGGTAATTTTGTAGGTAACGCATTCTTAGGTACTACAGACGTAGCAATAGAAAAAGGCGGCACCGGCGCTAACACCCGACCAAATGCAAGAAGAAATCTATTCTCAGATTTCTCGGGCGGCCTTGTAGCTAAGATTGGCGGAGCAACAAATACACTTGTAGCAACATCTATTGTTGCAGGTACAGGTGTTTATGTAACGGATGGTGATGCACAGAATGGTAGTCCAACTATTGCTATTGGTCAGAACGTACATCCTACTGCATCAGTTATATTTAGTAACGTTACTGTTAATGGACAATTAAACAGCGATGACATTACTGCGGCAGTTATTACCGCAAGAACAGATTTAATTGTTCAAGGTAATTTGACAATTCGTGGTAATATTACTACAATTAATTCTACCACAGTAGTAATTGATGATAAGAATTTAGTACTTGCGAATAATGCGATCGATGCATCGCAAGCGGATGGTGCGGGCATTACAATTAATGGTGCCAATGCTACAATTAATTACGCAAGTGGCGGCGACAAGTTTGTAGTAAATAAAGCATTAGAAGTACAAGGCAATTTAACTTTAGGTTCGTATTCTGTTACCGCAGAACAAGTTAATGTTACTGGCGATAAAGTAATTCTTCTTTCATCGGTTGCAGGATCACCAACTTCCAATGCAAGCTTAGTAGTAAATAGAGGATCCAGTCCAGATGTAGATTTAAAATGGAATGAATCTACTGATCGTTGGGAATTTACTAACGACGGCACAAACTATTTTGTTTTACCCAGACCAGAAGAATATGACAATGTAATATATGATGTTTCAATACAGAGTGGAACCACTCCTGCTCTAAGTGCTAATTTAATTCTAAATGGAAGAAAATCTGGTAATGTAATTTCTACAGATAGAATTGAAATTGTTGGTTCTGGTTTAGTAAAAGTAACAAGAACAAATGATGACAAGTTAAATATTGCAGCAGGCGTTGGTACAATTACAGTAACAAATATTGATAATGCCGGAAATTATGTTCTAGATCAATTTCCGCTAGGAACCTATAGATCAGCAAAGTACGTTTATAGTGCTTTAACGACATCATATATTTCTGGCGGCCCACATCACGCAACAGGAGAAATTTTAGTATTGCATGATGGTGCAAATGCGTATATTACTCAGTATGCAATGTTGACGTCTACAGACGATGATGTAATTAATTTGGACGCCGACATAAATAGTGGGAACCTAAGATTGTTAGCAACTGCAACGTCGGGTGGTCATTTGGTTACCTTAAAATTAACTGGTATAACTTATACTGAAATATAATAAATGCAAGATTTTAGAGTAAAATCCGGACTAAGAGTCGATGGTAATGTATATGGCGTTACCAATTTAACCGTTACCTATAGCGGTTCCTTTGGTAATATTAGAGTTACCGGAGATATTGTAGGTAATGTTGTTGGCACAGTTAGTAGCTTAGCCAATCATACTACATCAAATCTTGCAGAGGGTAACAATCTATATTATACAAATGCCAGAGCATACGCTAATTTAACTTTAGCCAGTATCAATGCTCTGGCGGATGTTGATACTGTTAATGTTTCTCCGCTATTAGGATATGGATTACTTTGGGACGGTTCAAAATGGGCGCCAAACGTAATCACAGTTTCAGATACAGAATTAGCGAATGTTGCTAATAGTGTTCTTGGTATTGTACAACAATCTATTTCATCATTCCAAGCAAATGCTGCTCTCGTATCGGAAGAAGCAAACGTTGCTAATGTTGTTAGAACTTTAGCGAATTTCACTACTGCAAACTTAGCAGAAGGTACTAATCTTTACTTTACTTCTGAAAGAGTGCTAGATGCCTTAGAAGGCAATAATGTTACAGTTAATAATTTAACTGTATCTGGTGATTTAGAAGTACAAGGAAATATTGTAACTATTAATACTGCAACACTAGTTGTAGAAGATAAAAATATTCTTCTTGCGAACGGTGCAATTAATGCCGGCCAAGCTAACGGTGCAGGTATTACCATTGCGGGTGCAAATGCATCCATTACATATGATTCAGCCAACGATCAATTTGAAACTAATAAAGATTTAGAAGTACAAGGTAATGTAAATATTGCCGCAGCAACTGAAGCAGCAAATGGATCGACTACTGGCGCACTAACAGTTACAGGTGGCGCATATATTGCTGGTAATTTGAATGTTGCTGGTGCAATATTCTCAGAAGCAGAGCCGGTAATTAATTTAAGTGCAATGAATCAGAGCTTGGCGGTATTAAGATCGCAAGTTCTCGCACCTTCAAGTAACGTATTATATGTAAATGGCAACGGTGATGATGCAAACGATGGTTTCTCATATGCAAACGCTCTTGCTAATATTCACACTGCATTAAATCGCGCACAACCTTGGACAACAGTTTTTGTTAAGAGCGGCGATTATGTACTTTATAATCAGCCAGTAACAATTAAGCAAAGAGTTGGTTTGGTTGGTGATAACTTAAGAACAACAACTGTTAGACCAAGTCAAGCAAACGTAGATATGTTCTACGTTGAAAACGCATCATATGTAACAGGAATTACATTTAGAGATCATATTGCACCTGCTGCAGTATTCTCATATAATCCAGATGGTTCCGCTGGAACTATTGTAACAAGCCCGTACATCCAAAATTGCTCATCCATTACAACTACCGGTACAGGTATGCGTGTAAATGGTAATTATGTAAGCGGATTACGTTCAATGGTTTGTGATTCTTATACCAATACTAATGAAGGTGGTATAGGAATTCATATGTTGAACAGAGGCTATACTCAGTTAGTTTCTGTATTTACTATTTGCTGTGATATTGCTGTACTTTGCGAGGATGGAGGTTTCTGTTCTATCACAAACTCCAACGCATCGTTTGGTAGATTGGGTCTATTAGCAAGAGGTGTTAGCCAGCCGCTAAACTTCGGAAAGTTCGATTCAATCGTAGATACGGATGAAGGAACCAAATATTTAATTAAGGATTTGAATTCAAGACCGAACTATGGTGACGCAGTTCTGTTTGCCAATTACAATCAAGAAAAATGTTCTAGAGACACAGGTTTAATTGTAGATTCATTGGCATTTGATTTGGCATATCAGTCAAATACACAATCTGCTTTCTCTGGTTTACAATATTGGGCACAAGCAGAATCTGCTATTCCAAACCAGGCAGAGGAAACAATTGCCGCATTTAATTATGCTAAAGATTTAGCAACGAATGTTGCATTAAATATTACCATTACATCTCCAAGACAAGCAAATGTTACCCAAACATCTGGCACTGCTGGGGCATGGGTATCGAGAATTTCTGACGGATTTGATTTAGTTGCAAATATTATTACCGGCGGAACGATAGGTGTAACTGATAGAATTATTCCAAATGGATTCCCTGCAAATACAAATGTAGCTGTTAATGATGCAGCCAATTTAGTTCTTCTGAACAAGTCATTTATTCAGAAAGAAGTAATTGCATTTGTTAATCAAGAATATCCAGGATTCTTTAGTAATGCAAGTAATTTTATTGATGCAGCAAATGCTGCATCAAAATGCGAAAGAGATACAGGTTACTTACTTGATAGTATAGTATTTGACTTCCTACATAATGGTAATAGACAAGCTATTACTTCGGGTGTATATTATTATAATAATGATTTCAATACTACACAAATTGCCAATCAAATTCCGCAAACAACTGCGGCATATGATTTTATTGGATCCATAGTTGATGATATTGTAAGAAATAAAAAGGTTGCGGCATATAATCAAGAAAAATGTGAAAGAGATACTGGTCTAATCGTAGATTCTCTAGCATTTGATTTAGCTTATAATAGTAATACGCAATCCAACTTCGCAGGTTTACAATACTGGTCTCAGACATCTTCGGCAATCCCTAACCAGTCTGAAGAAACTGTGGCAGCAATTAATCATGCCAAAGTATTAGCTGCAAATGTTGCACAAAATATTACTATTGCTTCTCCAAAGCAAGCTAATATTCTGCAAGTATCTGGTACAGGTGGTAGCGCACTAGAGTCAAATACAATTACTAATAATTATAACTTAATTATTGATATTATTAATAATGGAACTGTTGGTGTAACTGATAGAATTGTTCCTAACAGATTCCCCGCTAATTCTGATGTAAATGTTAATAATGCTGCGAATTTAATTCTTTTGAATAGATCATTTATCCAGGCAGAAACAATTGCGTATATAAATCAAACATACCCAGGATTCTTTGCTAACGCTAATAACTTTATTGATCCTGTAAATGCAGAAGCAAAATGTTCAAGAGACGTTGGATTCATTTTAGATAGCGTAGCTTTTGATTTAAGACATGATGGTAATAGACAATCGATTCAATCGGGTGTGTTCTACTATAACTTCAGTGCAAACACAACTCAAATTAATGATCAGATTGTACAGACCGGCGCAGCATATAATTTTATTGGTAGTATCATAGATGAGGTTGTAAGAGGAGTTCCTGTAGCAAATGTAAGGCAAAATGTCTATACTCAAAATACTACAGCAGCGACTGCCGCAACCTTTGAAGAAGCAAACATTGTTCTGCAGAAAATTAGTTTAATTAATAATATTATTACTAGTGGGCCAAATGTTGCTCTGGCCAAAACATCATTAAGCGGAAATGTTATTACAATCTCCACAAATGTGTCAAATGCAGTTAAATTAATTTTAGCAAACAAAGATTTTATTAGAGCAGAGACAATTGAATTTGTAAATGCTACATTGTTCGATCCTCCGTATCAGTCTGTTTATAGACAAAATACTACAGCTTTCCCTGCGGCAAGTTTAACCGAAGCAAACTTAGTATTAAATAATATAGATCTAATTACAAATATTATTGAGAATGGTGCAAATGCTGCTCCTGCTAGAAGACCAATATCTTATAGTACGTTAAGTAATGACTCAAATGTAATTAATGCAGCTAAAATTATTCTATCTAATAGAGACTTTATTGTTGCAGAAGTAAATGGATACATTAATAGAAATTGGGCAAATATTAGTAATGGAACAGTTGCTTTCTATACAGTAGCTAACAGCACACCGCTTGTAGGAAATACTTCGTTAGTTACTTTCCTTGAGGGTGCGATAGAAGATATTACTCCGATAGCAAATTCTACAGTGAGTTTCCATCAACCAAGTTATATTTCTGCGTTGGGTTACACATTTGAATATATTGGTTCGGGCACTAATTTACAAACGGCATTACCGTATAATGGCGGATTCCCGATTCAAGAAAATGAAGTTACTGAAGAAAAAGGCGGAAGAGTTTATTTCACAAGTACAGACCAACAGGGCGACTTTAGAATTGGTACAGAACTAGTTTTCAATAGAGTAGATGGAACAATTTCAGGTAGAACATTTACCAAGGCATTGTTCTCAGTTATGACACCATATATATTAGCAGTCGAAGGATAAAATCAAATGGCAACCGCATTAAACGTATTCAGAACAGTTACAGCAGACCTTACAACCGAAGATAAGTTGTTATATACTGCACCAAGCAGAAAAACATCTATTTTCCTTTCGGTTCAGGCTACTAATCTAACTAATAATACTGTTCAAGTATCTTTTTATCATGGATCAACTGCAAATGTAAAGACTGCTCTTGCTAAAAACTTCAAAATTCCAACAGGCGATTCTATGGCAGTTATCAGCGCGGGTGCTAAGTTGGTGTTAGAAACAGGACAAAAAGTATATTCAAGCGCAAGCGCAAACAATTCAGTTCAATTAGTAATGAGCGTACTAGAATCAGCAAATGACTAAACTAATATCGGGAAGAATTGCTAAAGTAGACAGCGCTAATGTCAGTGCTGATCGTTATCAATTCATAGAGCTTTCAGAAACAGAACCAGATTTAGGCCTACCTTCTGAGTTAGGTCAAATATTCACCTCAGACTTATCCGGTAACAGATATTGGGTTCGTTTAGATACTGCAAACGTAACAGAACTTAATAATCTATATTTTACCAATACTAGAGTTATAAGTGCTCTTGTTGGTGCAAATGTATCTTTAAATAATTTAATTGTATCCGGTGATCTAGAAGTACAAGGCAATCTTGTAACTTTAAATGTGGTTTCCGTTTCAATTGAAGATAAGAATTTATTACTGGCAAATGGTGCCACTAATTCAGCCGCAGCAGATGGCGCAGGAATCACTATTGCGGGTGCTAATGCTGAAATAACATATCAAAATACCGGCGATAGAATTAATTTCAACAAACCGGTTAATGTTCAAGGCAATTTAACGATCGATGGTTCGTTTGTTGGCAATGGCTTAATAATTAGAAACATTGCTGTTACTGATGAAATATTAACAGGAAATATTTTAGGTCAAGGGTTTACATCTAATACAATTGTTGTATCCGAAACCTTAACTGGTAATATAATCACTGCAAATGTAGTAACTTCAAAAGAATGGTATGGCATTTATACTGCCAACGTACTAGAAACTTCGGGCAACCTGTACTATACAAATGATAGAGTATTCTCATTTGTAACAGGAATGTCTATAGGTGACCTTGTAGATGTTGCAAATATCTATACCCACAATGGCGGAGCTTATGTAGGTATACAGGAAGGACAAGCTTTAGTTTGGGATGGTAATGTATTTATTCCAGTATTCGTTAATAGTGAAGTTGCAAACGTAGCAGATCTTGCTGTTAAGGTTCTAAATTTAGAAAATCAAACTACTGCCAATGTCCGTGAAGCAGCATCCAATCTATACTTTACAAATACTAGAGTATTAGATGCGATTTCACTTGCAACTATTAATCCAAATAATATTAACGCAAATAATATTGTTGTAGATAGTATTACTGCAAATATTTGGAACAGAATATATACGGCAAATGTAATTGAAACTGCAGGTAATTTATATTTTACCACACAAAGAGCTAGAAGTTCCGTTTCAAACAGTACAGGTGTTTATTATAGTTCAGACAATGGGGTGTTCTCAATTGGACAAGATGTTGCAATAACATCCGATGTTCAATTTAGAGATTTAACACTATCAGGTAATTTATTCATATTAGGTAATGTCGCAATTATTGCAGCCAATACCTTAGAAATTAATGATCCGATTATACATCTTGGTTTAGGTAATCCAGGTGATCAGTGGGATATTGGATTCGTTGGGCATTATGTAGACGCCGGGGACAGACACACAGGTCTCTTTAGAGATGCAACTGATAAGAAATTTAAATTTTTCAGCAATACAACTGTAGATCCTAGTAATGTAAATTATATCGATACTACTGAAGATTCATTTAGATTAGCTTCAGTTGTTGCAGAGACATTTGAAGGTAATGTAATTGGTACTGTAAGCAGTATCGCCAATCATAATACTGATGCTCTTGCTGAAGGCGTAAATAACCTTTACTATACCAATGCAAGAACTGTCCAAACAGTAACACCATTATTAACTACTGCAAATGTAGTAGAATTAACTAATCAATATTTTACTAACGTTAGAGTTCTACAAGCAGTAGAACCAAGATTAACTACTGCAAATGTAGTAGAATTAACTAATCAATATTTTACTAACGTTAGAGTTCTACAAGCAGTAGAACCAAGATTAACTACTGCTAATGTAACAGAACTAGATAATCTATATTTTACCAATGCTCGTGTTCTAGCTAATGTAGAACAAATGAGTGTTAATGTGTTTGCTGATGTTGATATTTCAGGTGTTGCTGTAAATGCAACATTAGTTTGGGATGGTACGAAGTTTGTTCCAGGTTCTACAGATACGTCTTTAAGATCTAACTTCGCAAATGCTGCAACTTTTGCTAACATTGCAGGATCATCTAATGTTGCCCTACTTGCAGACTTAGCTAATTTAGTATCTTCGTTAAGTAATCATAATACTTCGAATCTTGCTGAAGGTACTAACTTATATTATACAAATAGTAGAGTTTTATCAGCATTAGTTTTTGCAAATGTTTTAGTTGCGGATTTAACAGCAGCAGGTAATCTTGTTGCAAATGGTCTAATCATCCGCGGTATTAATGTTAATGATAATTTTCTGACGGGCAATATTAACATTACGAATATTGCCGCAGCAAATGTAATTAATGCAAATATTATTTCTGCGCAGCAATGGCAAGGAATTTATACTGCCAATGTAATTGAATCGCCAACAAATTTATACTTTACTAATACCAGAGCAATTTCTGTAGTAACGCCTTTATTAACTACGGCGAATGTAAATGAATTTGGATCGAATCTTTACTTTACACCTGAAAGAGTAGTTCAGACAGTAACGCCTTTATTAACTACGGCGAATGTAAATGAATTTGGATCGAATCTTTACTTTACACCTGAAAGAGTAGTTCAGACAGTAACGCCTTTATTAACTACAGCAAACGTAAATGAAACAGGTGCAAATCTATATTTTACCCCTACAAGAGTAGTTCAAACAGTAACGCCTCTATTAACTACAGCAAACGTAAATGAAACAGGTGCAAATCTATATTTTACAAATGCGAGAGTTTTAGCTTCTCTTGTTAATGCAAATGTTCTAGTTGCAGATTTAACAGCAGCAGGTAATTTAGTAGCAAATGGTTTAATTATTCGCGGTATTAATGTTACTGATGCTGTACTAACAGGCAATCTTACCGTTACTAATATTACAAATGGTAATGTAATTATTGCGAATGTTATTTCTTCACAAGTTTGGCAGAATTTATATTCCGGCAACATAATTGAATCCACAAATCTATTCTTCTCAAATGCAAGAGTAAATGTAGCAGTTCGTCCGATGATGACGACTGCAAATGTGGTAGAAAAGGATAACCTATATTTTACAATTCAACGAGTATTTGATACCTTATCATATGCAAATTTAGGATTAAACAATCTAACAGTTATCGGTGATTTAGAAGTACTTGGGAATACCGTTACTCTAAATACCGGTATTCTTACTGTTGAAGATAAAAACATTACGCTGGCAAATGGATCTACTTCTGCTGCGGTAGCAGATGGTGCAGGTATTCATGTCGCCGGCGCCGGCGCCAATATCATTTATGAAGTCGCAGGTGATGTTTGGGGCTTTAATAAAGATATTAGAGTTACCGGCAATATAATTGCAACCGCAAACTTAATTGCGAATGGCTTAATAATCAGAAACATTAACGTATCTGATACTGTTCTTGCAGGTAACGTAACAGGTACGGCTGTTACTGGAGCAAATTTATTAGCTGATAGTGTAACAGCTAATATTTGGAATAGATTATATACTGCAAATGTAATTGAAACTGCAGGTAATTTATATTTCACAACTGCAAGGGCAAGAGCATCCTTTACTGCTGGCGAAAATGTTACGATTACTGATGGTGAAATTTCAGCACAATTAGGATCTACAGTTGTAGTTAATGATAGCACAACAGTTGTGGCTGCAGCAAATACTTTAACCTATTCAATGGGTAGAAATATAACTGATCCAAGAAACGTATTAGTTATTATCGAAGGTTTATTGCAGATACCTACAACAGATTATACTGTTAGTGGTTCTAGTTTAACATTAACCTCGCAGCCTCCGGTTGGTACTAGTATTGAAATAAGATTCTTTGGTACTGAGGCATTTAGATCTACTACACCATCAACACTTGCTACAGTTAATACATTTGTTGGTAACGGAGCAAATTCTAGTTTCAATTTAACAGTTAGTCCTCCAAGTAAATCATATGTTACCGTAGTTATTGACGGTGTTACGCAATTAGCTGAAGCATATGAAATAGTAGGTACAACTTTAATTTTAGATGAAGCACCAGATAATTCTGCAAATATTGATGTAAGAATTATAACCGGTGTTGGTACAGGTGCATTCAACACCAGAACATTTAATGGCGACGGTGCCAATACTAATTTTACAATTACTTCAGGGTTTTCCAACGATACTATACTTGTATTTGAGAATGGTGTTGCGCAGGTACCTGTTACCGATTATAATGTTTCAGGAACCACATTACAATTTACAACAGCACCCGCACCAAATGTAATTGTTCAAATTAGGGAATTAGGAGTGGTTCCGAACGTAAGTCAACAATCTAATAATTTAGTTTTTGTTATGGCAAATTCATTACATTGGCAAGGCGAAACTATTACAACAGTTTCTGCAGCATTAAATCAATTAGCAGCTAGACTATACACCGCAGGTTATTAAACATAAATAATTTATATGGCAAGAAGAATAAGCAGATTACAAATAGAAACAAGTGCAGCTAGTAACAATGACATACTGGTTGTGGAGGCTGGCGACTTTGTTTTTAAGAATCTTGCCAATGTCTACGCTGGCATTAGTCCAAATTCAAATGTGGAAGGTAATATTAGATTTACCGGTTCGGTAACTGCTAATTCTTTTGCTTCTGCAGGCACGGGTACTCCCACAGTAAGTTCTGAAACAAGTATTAATCTAAGTGCTAATGGTGCAAATGGTGGCGCAGTAGTAGTACAAAATTCAGCCTTAAGATTAAGATCATATTCTACTGGAAATTTATCCTCTCTTACTGCAGTTGAGGGAGATCTAGTTTACAATAATACAACTAAAACTCTCCAATTTTATAATGGTACAGTTTGGGCAAACGTCTAAGAATTAGATAAAGAATCAAATGGCAAAACTAAAGATATCAGAATTATCAAAGATTACAACAGCAAATCCAACCGATTTACTGTATATCGTTCAGTCTAATGCGAGTAGAAGCATTAGCGTAAACGATTTACTTAAGAACTTTGCCAGTCAAACCTTAAGCGGTAATGTATCTTTTGGTGGCACTCCTCAGGTAATTAATGGCGCAGGCACAGTAGATTTAACTACTCCGATAACCTTTATTAGAGTCGGCGGTTCATTACAAACAGTTTCTATTCCCCGTGGTGCTAATGGACAGTTAAAACTTGTTACGACAGTTAGTACCTCCGGCGGAGTTTCAAGACTTTCAGGAAATATCTCAGGCGTAGATTTAAATTTCTCGGCAGTTGGCGATAACGCTCTTCTAGTATATACGGGTGGCGAATGGAGAGTTATTGCACAATCAGAATTTAGATCAGCAAACTCATATGTAACTTCTGTAAACGGCGAAGGTCCTGGTACTGTAGTTTTAACCACGGCAAATATTGCAGAAGGTGTAAATCTTTACTATACAAATTCAAGAGTTAGATCAGCTATTACTGTTTTAGGTGATGCAACCTACAATCAAGCAAACGGTATTTTAACTGTTCTTGGCGGTGTAACTTCAGTCAATGGATCGAACGGTGCAGTAGTTCTAACTACATCAAATATTTCTGAAGGTGTAAATTTATACTACACCAACGCAAGAGTAAGATCTGCCTTCACTATTACAGGCACAGGTTCTTATGATCAGGCAAATGGCATTATCAACGTAGTAGGTGGAGTAACCTCCGTCAATGGTGCAACGGGTGCAGTAGTTTTAGATACAGATGATGTTGCCGAAGGCCCTAATAGTCTTTACTATACAAATAGCAGAGTAATTTCAGCAGTCAGCGCACCGGATAATATCTTCTTTGGTAATCTAATACCGAAGGGCAATGAGCTTTATAATTTAGGTTCTCCTACAAATAGATGGAAAACTCTTTTCATTGCAGCAAATACCATTGACTTAGGTGGTGTCACAATTTCCGCAGGAGACGGTGGCATAAGTCTACCAGTAGGTTCAACCATTGGTGGAGTTAACCCTGGTGCGATTCAAATTAAGGGCGAACTTGCAGATGCGAATTTATTGCCAATTACGGCAACTGCAGGCGATGGCTATTTAATTACAAGTAATTTGTATGTTTGGAATAGTACATCTTGGTCTAATTTAGGAAGAATTGAGGGACCAAAAGGTGCAACAGGTCCGATTGGCCCCGTAGGAGCAACAGGTCCACAAGGTTCTACTGGTGCAGCAGGTACTAGCGTAACAATTGTAGGTACGGTTGCCAATGTAGATTTACTTCCCCCATCTGCTCCCGATGGCGCAGGTTATCTGATTGAAGGTAACCTATATGTTTACTCAGCAAATATTGTAACAAACGTAGGTAGAATTGAAGGCCCAATGGGGGCGACAGGCCCAACAGGTAACACAGGAGCTACCGGCCCAATTGGTATAACTGGTGCAACCGGATTGCACATTGTTACTGCGAATCTAATCGCAAGTAATTTAATTATTACTCTTAATGATTCAAATACGATTAATGCCGGAATAGTTGTAGGTGCAACAGGTTCTACTGGACCGCAAGGTTCTACAGGACCCGAAGGCCCAACCGGTGCCACCGGTTTAGTAGGTCCAACAGGAATTCAAGGAGCAACCGGCCCAACGGGCCCCACAGGTCCTGTAGGTCCAACAGGATTTACTGGGTTAACCGGATCTACAGGTATTCAAGGTGCAACAGGAACAGGCTTAACAGGTTCTACAGGACCTACGGGACCGCAAGGTTCCACCGGTATTCAAGGTGCAACAGGTCCACAGGGATCTACAGGTGTTCAAGGCCCTACAGGAGCTACTGGTATTCAAGGTGCAACAGGACCTACAGGGCAAACAGGATTGGGCTTTAATATTGCTAAAACATATTTAAGTGTTGCAGCATTGACCGCCGACACTTCTCCAACGGGTATTATTGCAGGCGAATTTGCTCTCATTGAAACCGGCGATGTGGAGAATTCAGAAAATAGTAGACTATATCTATGGAATGGAAGTGTATATTCTTATGTTAACGATTTAAGTGGTGCTGCAGGTATTACTGGTCCTCAAGGCGCAACAGGCGTTGGTGCCACAGGTTTAACGGGACCTACCGGATTAACCGGTCCTACTGGTTTAACTGGACCTACGGGTATTACAGGCGCTACAGGAATAGGTGCGACGGGCCCAACGGGTGCCACAGGTAGCCAAGGCGCCACTGGAATAGGTTCGCAGGGAGCTACAGGGCCGATTGGAGCAACGGGATTAACTGGTGCTACAGGTTTAACGGGCCCCACAGGTCCTACCGGCATTGAAGGTCCTACAGGTCCTCAAGGTGCTACAGGAGTTGAAGGACCAACCGGTCCTCAAGGTGCTACAGGATTAACAGGACCTACTGGTTTAACTGGTCCTACTGGTTTAACAGGCCCAACAGGTATAACGGGTCCAACCGGTCCGCAAGGTGCCACTGGCGTAGGAGCAACAGGTTTAACAGGTCCTACGGGTGTAACAGGTCCTACAGGACCCACGGGTGCTACAGGAGTAGGTGCAACAGGTTTAACAGGTCCTACAGGTGCAACTGGCGCAACAGGATTATATGTAACCTCCGCAGCCGTAACTGCAGGCAATTTGATATTATCATTAAATGATGCAAATACAATTAATGCAGGTTTTGTAATTGGTGCTACAGGTATAGGAGCAACAGGGCCTACAGGACCTACTGGTGCGACAGGACCTACAGGGCCAACAGGACCCACAGGCGCAACTGGAGCAGCAGGTGGTTTCTCTACAGGTTCTAATGCACAAGTTAATTCTTTAGGTATAGGTACGCCAGCTTCGGGAGTAGCCGGAGAAATTAGAGCAACAAATAACGTTACTGCATATTATTCTGATGATAGATTAAAAACAAGATTAGGTACTATTGAAAATGCTTTAGATAAAGTAAAATCTTTAGTTGGATTCTATTATCATGCAAATGAAACCGCCCAACAAATGGGATACGCTACGCAACAAGAAGTAGGTATTTCTGCACAGGATGTTGAAAAAATTATGCCAGAAGTTGTTGCGCCTGCGCCAATTGATGATAGATATCTAACAGTTAGGTATGAAAGATTAATCCCTCTGATCATTGAAGCCATTAAGGAATTAGATAAGAAAATTGATGATCTGAAGGAGAGATAATGGCTCTTTTAAATGACGGAGAAATTAGTCTAGGTGGTAGTTCTACAGGTAGATCTATAAATTTAGAATTAAGCAAATTACCCGCAGCCATAGTTAGTCTTAATGATTCGGATGTACGAAGTCTAGCCGGCATTCTATCCGGCACTATTTCCCTAGAAAATTTTTACGGTAAATCTGTCTACATATATGGGCAGGAAGAATTTACCTCGGCTGGAACCTACACCTGGGTTTGTCCAGAAGGAGTTACCGCAGTATCTGTTTTATGCATAGGCGGTGGCGGCGGCGGTGATGCAGGTTCTGATCTTATTGGCGTAGGTGGAGGCGGCGGTGGCGGCGGTCTTGCCTACAGAAATAATATTTCCGTTATACCAGGACAAAGCTATACCATAGTTGTAGGTGCAGGCGGATTCGGTCAGATTACAGTGAATAGAGTAACTACACAAGTAAGTACAGATGGTGGACAATCTAGCGCATTTTCCTGCATTGCGACGGGCGGGGCAAAAGGTGCCAGAACTGCTGCCACAGTCGTAATTGGTTCAACCGCGGATGGCGATGGTGGGGGAAGATCGGGAGTATTTAATGGTGGGGCATCAGGCGGAGTAGGTGGTTCAATCGACACTTCCGTTTTAGGATTTAGAGGACCTGGGGGTGGCGGAGCTGCAGGTTATACTGGCACAGGAGGCTATGGCGCACGTGGTCAAAGGGCATCTGGCACACCAACTTCTGCTGCAGGATTTGCTGGAGGACCAGGAGCAGGTGGCGGCGCAGGCGGTGGAGGCTCAGCTTTTAGAAGCGATGTTGTTAGAGTAGCCACCGGAGCAGGTGGAGGTGGTGTAGGAATTTATGGCGCAGGTCCCAATGGCGCAGGTGGCACGGGTGGTTCCTCAACCGTAGCTGCGGTGGATGGTGGTGATGGTTCAAGTGGTTCTTTTGGCTATTATGGTGCAGGTGGAGGTGGAGGAGTAGGTGGAGATTCTAGATCAGCACAGGACGGAAAAAACGGTGCGGTAAGAATTATTTGGCCTGGTCAATTAAGAGCATTCCCACAAACAATTACAGAAAATGTATAAAGAATATATTGTTAGCTTAAATCGAGGTGTGGATTACGACGCTTTCTGGAATCAAATAGAAAACGAGAGCGAAAACGATTCCTTTGTACCATCTAGACGAGTAGAAATAATTAATAATAGAGATGGTAGCTCACGTAGTTGCCATTATTCTTTAACAGATGAAGAAGCGGCAAACTTAAAAAATGATTCTAGAGTTTATTCGGTTGAAATTCCCCCTGATCAAAGAGACGATGTAAAAATTGGTCTAAGAGCTTTTCAGGTAGGAGACTTTTCAAAAGGAAATTCTTCTTCGGGTGACAGAAGAAACTGGGGATTAAAAAGGATAAACGAAGCAACAAATGTCTATGGCACAGGTAATACTGCAAATGATATTTACAAGTATATCTTAGATGGCACAGGCGTAGATGTAGTTATACAAGATAGCGGTATTGAAGTTGCTCATCCTGAATTTAAAGATGATGCGGGCAGCTCAAGAGTACAACAAATAAATTGGTATACTGAAAGTGGCTTAGGTGGAACACAGAATGCAAATCATTACAGAGATTTTGATGGCCATGGAACTCACGTAGCAGGAATTGTTGCAGGCAAAACTTTTGGTTGGGCAAAAAATGCAAGAATATATTCCCTGAAGGTTAATGGTCTTGAGGGAGCAGGCGATACTAACACAGGTATTTCCATTACAGATTGCTTTGATGTAATTAAACTTTGGCATAGAAGAAAACCAATAGATCCTAAAACAGGATTTAGAAGACCAACCATTGTTAATATGAGTTGGGGATATAGTTTAACATATTCAAGTGTATCATCTGTAACCTATAGAGGAACAACTTACACTGACGGAAGTACTACAGGAGATGCTGCATACCGCTGGACAAATTATGGCTTAGTTAATTTGACCAGTGGAGGAAACTTTGTAACTAATTTTAGATTGGGTTCTGTTGATACAGATATACAAGAATTAATAGATGAGGGAATACATGTTGTAATTGCGGGTGGAAATAATTATCATAAAATAGATGTACCATCAGGAGTAGATTATAATAATAGTTTTGTAACTGGTGGTTCCACATATGAATATCATAGGGGGTCTAGTCCGTATGATGATGAGGCATTAAAGGTTGGAAATATTGATACCATCACTTTTAACGCAGTACAAGACCAAAAAGCACATTCAAGTGAAACAGGGCCAGGTATAGATATTTGGGCACCGGGTGCAAACGTAGTAAGTGCAACAAGTAACATTAATGAATATAGCAATGTTTCATATAATTTAGATTCAGGTTTTAAGCAAATTAATTTAAGCGGTACATCTATGGCAGCCCCGCAGGTATGCGGAGTAGGCGCACTTGTTTTACAATTAAATCCAGGATTAACCCCTGCAAATTTAAAGAACTGGTTTGTTACAAAAGCAGTAAGTAATTCGGTTATATATACTTCGAATGTCAACAATGATTACACTAATACAAGATCGTTGTTAGGCGGAAATAATAGATTTTTATATAATCCATTTGGTATAGAATCAGATTGTAATTTAGTTGGTCCTGTAACCATTACCAATGGAGCATTTACTTTAGAAAAATAATATGCAATTTGAATTGACTGAAGATAATTTTATTATGTTTGCGGTAAAAAATTACGATAATCCTGGTTGTGTGGGGATGGATGAATTTTATGATGACTTAAAAAGATTTAAGTATATAAAAAGATTACTTAGAAAACATAATGTTGGTAAAGATTTAAAAGAAAGATTAATTTTAAATCACATTATAGTTCTTGGTAATTTGTTTGGGGTTGAAGCCACAACTAAAATGTTATTTTTTAAACTTGAGAAAAAGTTTTGGCCTCAGATAAAAACCTTTTTAGTATTTCTAAATTATATGCCATTAAAAGTTATAGTATCACCGGGTGTGGAAATTTTAGATATAGACATACCGATCGACGAAAAAATTTTTGAAACTTTAAAGACAATCTAATATGGGACGATTTGTAGATTCAATTATTGCTTATAGAATTTTAACATTATTAGTTACTCCTTTTGAAAATACTGAGGCATTTCGTCGCGGAATAATTGATACCAAAGGCAAAGAATTAAAAAAGATGAGCGATCTTAAATCTGTTGAAGATAGAGACGCTTATACTTTATTACATAGATTAGTATATAGAATAAAAAGAATAATAGAGAAAGTGCCCATTGATAATAAAAAGATTGTATCTTTAGCTGCGGCATATTCTCTAATTAAAGAACATCTGAATAATAATAAAGAACCAATAAATTTAGAAGAACAATATCTTAAAAGACTAGATACTAATCTTAACGAAGAAGTTGCTTATTTAGAAACACTTATGGAAAAGAACAAGATGTTTACGTTTAAGCAATTTACTGAGGAAAATGGTCCAGTCGCAGCAGCTCCCGCAAATAACGCAGCAGCTACACCTGGCATTGCAGGTTTAGGAAAAGATGTACCTGTTAGTGTAAAAGCGCAAAAAAGATATACCTCTAAAAATTCTAAATTTATGTTTAGACGAGGAAAAGTAAATGGCTGAGCAAAAGATTAGAGATCTAGATACAGATATTAGAGTGTCTGTTTTAGAAACTCAGGTTAATTCGTTAACTCATGATCTTGAGAAAATAGAAAAGAAAATTGATGATAACTATTCAGTTCTCCACACCAGAATAAATGAATTGGATGAGGCGTTTGAAATAAAAAATGAAAAGATATTGAAAAAGATAGATGACCATAGTTTGGCAAGCACCCAACACACCAGAGAACTTTTGGATAAGATTAATAAAATCGAAAAATGGAGATGGATGATTATGGGCGGGGCCTTGGTTGCTGGTTATGTTCTGGCACATATTAGAATGGAAAATCTATTTTAACACTTGACATTCTACCTGTGATATAATATAATTTAGGCTTATATAGGAGCCTAAATGTCTTTATTTGTCGATCTAAAATATTTAAAATTAGTTAGTTCACAACTGCCCCTTTTTAAACAAAAGGGCGATCATCTATATAATTGCAGATGTATCATCTGTGGTGATTCTTCCAAAAAGAAAAATAGAGCAAGGGGATACTTTTACTCATCGAAGAACGAACTGTATTATAAGTGTCACAATTGCAGCGCTTCTATGCACTTTGGTTCATTTCTAAAACAGTTTTTTAATGTACAATATAATCATTATGCTTTAGAAAGATATGGTCAAGGAATTCCAAAAAATAAACCTCATCAAAGTGTTGAGGAAAAATTTAAAATGGCTGAACCTGTTTTTGAAAAGAAAACCGAAAGACTTATTGATAAAATTTTAGATAGAGTAGATACCTTACCCGAGGATCATATTGCAGTAAAGTTTTGCGAAAAAAGAAAAATTCCTGTAGAAAAGTATGAGGATATATACTTCATTGATAATGTTAAAAACATAGAACAACTAAGTGAAAAATATAAAAACAAAATAGAAACAAGTGAGCCTAGACTCGTACTTCCTTTTTATGACAGAGATGGGCAAATGACGGGAGTTACTTGCAGGGCATTAGGAAAAGAAACTCTAAGATATTTGACTATTAAAGTTAAAGAAGATGAAATACTCGCATTTAATTTAGATAAGGTAAATACTGAAAAAGATATTTTTGTAGTTGAAGGTCCTATTGATAGTTTGTTTTTGCCTAACGCTATTGCAGTAGCAGGAACAGCATTTGTTAAACTTAACACACTTGATTTGCCTAAAGATAAATTAACAGTTATTTTAGATAATCAACCTCGCAATAAAGATGTTTGTAAAATAATAGATAAAATGATCGACGGCGGATATAAAGTAGTTATCTGGCCTCAGTCATTGGTGGAAAAAGATATTAATGACATGGTGCTTGCTGGTAAGAAACCATTAGATATAATTAAAAAGAGTACATATCAGGGACTTGAAGCAAAAATTAAATTCACTGAATGGAAGAGGTGCTAAATGAAGGTTTACATTAACAAATACAAAGATCATTGGATAAGTCCATATACAGTAATTGATCGCATTTTCTTCTGGACTGAATGGTCCAAGTGCAGTCGTGATCGTAGTGCTATTATTGATGATGCCAAATATGTCGAGCATCCTGAATGGGTAGATAAACTAGCAGACTTTTTAAATCCAATTTCTGTAGCTATTCAATCGGTGTTAGATAAAATTGATCGCAAGATTGATTATGTTAAAATTGATCGTTGGGATACTTGGAGTATGGACAATACTTTAAGTCATATTGTTCTACCTATGCTAAAACAACTAAAAGAAACTAAGCATGGTTCTCCCTATGTAGACGATGATGACGTACCAGAAGAATTAAGATCAACGTCTGCTCCTCCTAGAAAAAATGAATGGGATACAGATGATAATCATTTTAAGCGTTGGGATTATGTTCTTGATGAGATGATCTTTGCCTTTGAGCATAAAGTTAGTGATGATTGGCAAGATAATTTCCGTTCCGGTGAAATTGATATGATCTGGACACCCGTTGATGCGGATGGTAAAGAAGTACCAAAGGGAGAGCATAAATTTTATACGATGAAAGATGGACCTAAGCACACATATGTTTGTGACTATGATGGAATAAAGGCGATCGAAGATCGTATGCAGAATGGTTTTAGACTTTTCGGAAAATACTATCAAGGATTGTGGGACTAGAAATGACGATAGAACAAGAAAGAGCGTTTAACGATTGGTGGAATAAGTACTATAAATCTTCCAGCGATATACAAATAAAAGAAGCTGCAAAAGAAGCTTGGATTGCGGCAGTAGAATACTCAGAAAATAAAAGTGATAGAAATTTTAGATGGGATGGTATTATTAAATGAAAGTAAATTTGATTAGCTATTCCGAACCTGCAGGAACAATGCCGGCGGATATTGATAACATGCAAGACTTGGTGGCATATTGTGCAAGAGTTTCAAATCCATCAAACCAACTTAATACGGAAACTTCTGAAAAATTAATCAGATATCTAATTAAAAATCAGCACTGGTCTCCATTGGAAATGGTGAGTGTTTGTCTTGAGATAATAACCACACGAGATATTGCTAGACAAATGCTTAGACACAGAAGTTTTAGTTTTCAAGAGTTTAGCCAAAGATATGCAGACCCCGTACAGGAGTTAGAATTTGTAACTCGTGAAGCAAGATTGCAGGATACGAAAAATCGTCAGAACAGCATAGAGATGAATTTTTCTAATACTGAACATAGAGAAATCTCAAGGCTCTGGCAAGAAAAACAACAAGAAATTATCAGATTGGCCAAGGAAAATTACGTTTGGGCCATAAATAATGGTATAGCTAAAGAACAGGCCAGGGCTGTTCTGCCCGAAGGCCTTACTACTAGCCGACTGTATATGTCCGGAACTCTACGGAGCTGGATACATTATATACAACTTAGGTCGGAAAACGGAACACAAAAAGAACACGCGGAAATAGCAAAGGCTTGTGCCGAAGTCATTTCCTCTATTTTCCCAATGATTAAAGAGTAAACTATTATGTGGATACTTAATTTCTTACCCGATTCTTTTCTGGTACTTGTAGTACATGCAATCACGCTGTTAGGTATTATTGGTCTTACCGTCGGATTTTTCCTAGGGTTTATACCATTAATCAGAACATATTCTAAAACAATTAAAATCGCAAGCACGGTTATTCTTCTAGCAGGTGTTTATCTGCAAGGGGGTCTTGATACTGAAATGGAATGGAGACAACGTGTTGCTGAGATGGAAGAAAAAGTTAAAGTTGTAGAAAAGAAAGTCGAAGTAACAAACACTAAAATTAAAACTAAAATTGTAACAGTCAATAAACTTATTGAGAAAAAGGGACAAAAGACTGTAGAATATATCGATAGAGAAGTTGTAAAGTATGATAACAGTTGCGTCATTCCAAAAGAATTTGTAAGAGCTGTTAATGACGCTGCAGCAAAAGTAGACGTAAAAGAAGGAGAAGGACAATGAACAAAATTTTTCTATTTTTAACTTCTCTGTTTCTGGTTGGTTGCTCAACCACAGTACCTGTAGTTATGAAGTTCCCCGCAGCACCCGAAGAACTAAGACAACCGTGTCAGGATTTATCTGTCTTGAATGAGGAAGCAAAACTTAGTGATGTAGCGAAATCAGTTTCTTCAAATTATACACTTTATCATAAATGTGCAAGCAAAGTAGATCTATGGAATGAATGGTATACTGAACAAAAGAAAAATTTCGAATCTTTAAAATAATAATAACCGGAGTAAAGAATGGCAGAAAATATGGTACATGGGATTGTTGTCGATTATTCTAGAGACACACTATTCGATGAGTTGGGTATTAAAAGACTAAAAGATAGTTACATGAAGGAAGAAGAACAATCTCCTCAAGAAAGGTTTGCCTATGTTTCAAAAGCTTTCGGATCTAACAAAGACCATGCTCAGCGCCTTTACGATTACAGCTCTAGGCACTGGCTTTCTTATTCTACTCCTATTCTTTCTTTTGGGCGTAGTAAGCGTGGCCTTCCTATTAGTTGCTTTCTTCCCTATCTGGATGATAGCGCAGAAGGTCTTGTCAACACACTTTCGGAAGTCAACTGGCTTTCGATGCTAGGTGGAGGAGTTGGAATTGGACTGGGTATTCGTTCTGCTGATGACAAGTCAGTTGGCATTATGCCTCATCTTCGAACGTATGATGCATCCTCGCTTGCGTATAGACAAGGTCGCACTCGTCGCGGCAGTTATGCTACATATCTTGACATTAACCATCCTGACATATTACTTTATCTAGAGATGAGAAAGCCCACAGGCGATCCTAATATGCGGGCGTTGAATTTACATCACGGAATCAACATTACAGATGATTTCATGAATTTGGTAGAGAAGTGTATGATTGATTCTCAGGCAGATGATACCTGGGAATTGAGAGATCCTCATTCTGGAGAGGTTCGAGATACAATTTCTGCCAGAGAACTTTGGCAGCGCATTCTCGAAATTAGAATGATGACGGGTGAACCATATCTACATTTTATTGATACAAGTAACAGGCACATGCCAAAGTTCCAAAAAGAACTGGGACTTAGTATTAGACAATCTAATTTGTGTTCTGAAATTATTTTACCTACAGATAAGAAACGTACTGCAGTTTGTTGCCTTTCGTCTGTTAATTTGGAGTATTATGATGAGTGGAAAGATAACAAACTTTTTCTTCGGGACGTCGCGGAGATGCTGGATAACGTACTTCAGTATTTTATTGACAATGCTCCTGATGCTATTTCTAGAGCCAGGTTCTCTGCTGAGCAAGAGCGCAGCATTGGTGTGGGGGCTCTTGGCTTCCATGCTTATTTACAGAAGAATAATATTGCCTTCGAAAGCCCGATGGCGATAGGAAGAAATAAACAAATCTTCAAACACATCAGGGGAAAATTAAATGAAGCGAATATTGCCTTGGCGAAAGAACGAGGTGAAGCTCCGGATGCTACAGGTACTGGTAACCGCTTCAGCCATCTCATGGCTATTGCACCCAATGCTAGCTCTTCTATCATCATGGGCAACACTAGCCCTAGCGTTGAACCTTATCGAGCAAATGCATATAGACAAGATACGCTCAGCGGATCATCTTTAAATAAAAACAAGTATTTAGATTCAATTATTCGCAAAGAAGCAGAATCTCATAAGGATGGTTGGTATGAGGAAGTCTGGTCAAGTATTATCGCAAATGATGGTTCGGTGCAACATCTAGAATGGATGGATGGATGGACAAAAGATGTATTCAAAACATCTATGGAAATAGATCAGCGCTGGATCATTGAACACGCTGCAAATAGACAGGAATATATAGATCAAGCACAATCTATTAATCTTTTCTTCAGACCAGATGCAAACGTAAAATATCTACATGCAGTACATTTTATGGCATGGAAGTTAGGTCTAAAAACTCTTTACTATTGCCGCTCCGAAAAGATTGGTAAAGCGGATAAAGTATCAAAGAGAATTGAAAGAGAAGTCATTAAAGAAATTGATATGAAAGCTATGATCGAAGGAGATGCTTGTTTAGCCTGCGAGGGATAAAATGAAAGGCACCATAGCCTTATTTTTAAATCATCCAAAGTGTTCTGTACAATCAGGCAATGGTATTATCAAGGCATTAGATCCTTATTATCATTTTAAGATTTTTACAAAGCATGATATAGAAAGTAAATTCTTTGATGATGTGGATATGGTTTGCTTTCCTGGGGGAGTCGGTGACATGACTTCCTTCTCGTCTATGCATCCTGAGACAAAGAAACTAGTTAGAAACTATGTTAGACGAGGCGGAAAGTATCTTGGTATTTGCATGGGTGCCTATTGGGCAGATTCAAAGTTTTTTAATATTCTTGATGATGTGAGAGTGGTACAATATATTAAACAACCCAATGTAAATACCAGGAGACCTCATGCAAAGGCAATGCCGGTAACATGGCGAGGTGTTGAAGATAAAATATTCTTTTTTGATGGTTGTACCTACGTAGGAAATAAGTTTAAAACCATTGCTAAGTATGAAACAGGCCACCCAATGGCTATTATACAAAACAATGTTGGTCTAATAGCATGTCATCTTGAAAGTGAAAAATATTGGTATGATGATTATTCTTGGATGCCGAAACACTGGCATAATTACAGACATCAAAAATTATTAGTTGATTTTGTAGATACACTATACAGGAGTTAGAATGGTGGGTGAAATTTTAGTATGGGGATTCTTTTCTGCTTTTGGTTGGATGGCGGCAAATTGGACAGCTGATAAAATTATACCAGAAAAACCTAAGCAGGAGGTTCAAGTTTGTACTGCCTGGGAGGAAAAAGATAATGGTGATGGTACAAGAACAAGATCAAGAACCTGCAATTTTTTAAAGGAGTAGCATGAATGCTTAGTATTTCAGAATCAGCTACCAAAAAAATTAAAGAAATAATTGACGAAGAGAGCAACCCGGATTTAAAATTAAGAATATTTGTGCAGGGTGGCGGTTGCTCAGGATTTCAATATGGGTTTACCTTAGATGAAAAAACTGAAGAGGATGATTTTTCTTTTGAGAAAAACGGAGTACAAGTGTTAGTAGATTCTATAAGTATGCAGTATTTGAATGAAGCGGAAATAGATTATGAAAAGACTTTGACTTCTGCAGAATTTAAAATTAAAAATCCAAACGTAAAGGCAACCTGCGGTTGCGGGTCAAGTTTCACTATAGATTAAGAAACGGAAAAATCTCATGTTAGAACCATAATCTAAAGGTAGACTTAACCCTCACTGGAATTATAATAGAAAGGCAAAACCGTAAAATGAATGAAGCTCACAAAAAATTAAAACTTACAGATGAAAGATCATATTTTAAGCCCTTTAAATATCCTCAATTCTATGATGCCTGGCTAAAACATGAACAAAGCCATTGGCTGCATACAGAAGTCCCTATGTTAGAAGATGTAAAGGATTGGAAGAAAAAATTAACAGATGCAGAAAAACAATTTTTAACTAATATTTTTAGATTTTTTACTCAGGGCGATGTTGATGTTGCCGGAGGATATGTAAAGAACTATCTTCCTCACTTCCCACAACCTGAAGTAAGAATGATGTTAGCAGGATTTGCAGCAAGAGAAGCATTACATATTGCCGCATATTCTCATTTAATTGAAACACTTGGCATGCCCGAGTCTACGTATAATGATTTTTTAGAATATCAGGAGATGAGAGATAAACATGATTACGTTCTTGGTATTAGCTCACAGAATGGCGATGCTGCTAGTACTGCTACTCATATTGCAGTATTCAGTGCTTTCACCGAAGGGATGCAATTATTCAGTTCCTTTATCATGTTACTTAACTTTCCTAGACATGGAAAGATGAAGGGCATGGGGCAGATTGTTACCTGGTCTATTGTGGATGAAACACAGCACGCCGAGGCAATGATTAAGCTATTCCGAACATATATAGAAGAAAACAAGGAGATCTGGAACGATGAGCTTAAAGGGAAGATTTACACGATTGCGGAGAAGATGGTGGATCTTGAAGATAAGTTTATTGAACTTGCTTTTCGATCTGGCGCAATCGAAGGTTTAACTGAAAATGAAGTAAAAGAATATATTCGTTATATTGCGGATAGACGTCTTATTAGTTTAGGATTAAAAGGTATCTTTAAACGTAAAAAGAATCCTTTACCCTGGGTTGAGGAAATGATCAACGCACCAACGCATACTAACTTCTTTGAAAACAGAGCGACAGATTATGCTAAAGGTGCACTAAGTGGAAATTGGAATGATGTATGGGGCAAGGCGGCGTGAAGGAAGTGCCTATTCATTTTGTGGATAGGCGCAGACAAATTTGTACTTCATGTGAGCATTTGACTACCATTATTGGAGTTAAAAGTTGTAATGTATGCGGATGTGCTATCTGGGCTAAAACTATGCTCAGGGGCACATCTTGCCCAGAAGGAAAATGGAATGCCGAACAGGATTGATTATGCACATATGAAAACGGCAGAGAACTATGCCGAACTATCATATGCAAGAAGATTGAAGGTAGGTGCAATCGTAACCAAAGATGATAGAGTAATATCTATTGGTTATAATGGCACACCGAAAGGATGGGACAATAATTGCGAGGATGAGATTCGCACACCATCATTCTTAGAAAAACAACTAAAAACCAAACCTGAAGTAATACATGCAGAAGCCAATGCTATCGCAAAACTAGCAAGAAGTAAGGAATCTGGAGAAAATGCGTCGATGTACATTACCCATGCTCCTTGCTTCGATTGTGCAAAGCTTATATATACTGCAGGCATTAAGAAAGTTTTTTATCGTGAACACTATAGAAGTGAGCAAGGTATAAAATTTTTACATAAATGTGGAATAGAAGTGGAGAAAATATGAAAACAGGATTTACGTGTTCTACGTTCGATCTCTTCCATGCCGGGCATATTGTTATGCTTGAGGAGGCGAAACGACAGTGTGATTATTTAATTGTAGGTATTCAAATTGATCCTACTCTAGATAGATCAACAAAAAACAAACCGGTGCAATCTATAATTGAAAGACAACTTCAAGTAAAAGCCTGTAAATATGTAGATGAGGTTATTCTATATAGTACAGAAAAAGAACTAGAAGATATACTGATGACCTTACCTATTAATGTTAGAATCTTAGGTGAGGAGTATATGGACAAAGAATTTACAGGAAAAGATATTTGTCTGAAGCGAGGGATTAAACTGCACTATAATAAGAGAGATCATTATTTTAGCTCTACAGACCTTCGTAAGCGGGTGTTTGAGGCTGAGGCAAAAAGAAAGGGAATTTCATGGCAAGAAAACACTACGAGTGCTTCGAATGTGACGCAGTCTTCAAGATAAATCATGACCTAGACGAAAATTACTATAAAGTAATACACTGTCCTTTCTGTGGTACGGAGATGGATGGAGAGGATGATCGTTACGAAGAAGAAGGGTATGACGAAGACTTGTCCTAAATGCGGAACTGAGCACAAGAAACGCGGGGCATTTTGCAGCAGACCTTGTGCTAACTCTCGTCAATGGACAGAAGAACAGAAGCAGGTATTTTCAAAGAAGCAAAAAGAATATATGGCCAAGGATGAGTCCGAAGGTCATAGGTATAAAAAGTCTATTCAGACTACAATGCTACATAAAACTGGTCAAATGGGTAGGGGTATTGCAACTGAAAGAATTGAAGATGTGATGACCGACCCAGATGACTATTTTCTTGTCCCGCCTTCACAGGACATAAATCATTTTGTCGAGGATGGGGATTACTGGGAGGTGGTAGATGACCATAATAAATACTGATTTAGATATGGTATTATTATGTGGTTATATAAAGATGTTCCCTTAGAGGAAATTCCTGAAAATGCATATGGATATGTTTATTTGATAACAAACAATGTTACGGGTAAAAAATACATAGGTAAAAAATTGTTTTGGTTTAAAAAAACTAAAACGGTTAAAGGCAAAAAGAAAAGATTAAAAGCAGAATCTGATTGGAGAGAATATTGGTCTTCATCTGATGATGTAAAGAAAGATGTAGAGACCTACGGTAAAGATAATTTCATTCGAGAAATTCTTCATATCTGCCCTAATAAAGGATCATGTAATTATTTAGAAGCACGAGAACAAATGGATAGAAGAGTTCTTGAAACGGATGAATATTATAATGGTCAGATTCAATGCAGAGTACATAGAACACATATTAAGGTAAAATAATATTATGTCATTTTTAGTTGCGAACACGCCACCTGTTCATTGTTATATTCGTAAAGAATTTCTCTATGATTTTGAAAAAGGACACGGGGAATTTGAACCTTGTGTCTGGGTATCAATAAAAAGTATACGAGGACAAGCATTTAGAATAGAAGCATATTTACCTAATTACGGAGCTTTATATGATAAATTACCTTTACACGCTTTCGTTAGTAGAACAGAAAATCTACCTGGAGAATTTTTACCGCTAGACACTCTGCAAATTTGGGATTGCTTTGATTATGATATTGCGATCATACAAAAGGCATTTCTAAGTAATTTAAGTTGCAAATTCTATGCGAAAGATAAAAATTTCTACACAGGTAACTATCTGTTTACCGTCGACAATGCACATCCTGATAGAAATATAATCGACATGGGATACAGCGAATGGCCAGAGGATCATAAAAGCTTTAACTTTATTGAATTGGATAATGGTCAATACGCAGCACAACCTAATAATCGTTGTTTATTCTTCGATGCAGCAAGCAATCCAAAAGAATTAAAATTCCCAGACTTTAAAGTGTGTACTAAGAAATATATTGTAGAGCAAAATCCTAAATGGTCGTTGGGGGATTCAACAACAGTAATGTATGAATAATGATAGATTGTTCACATACCTTCTTCTTTTAACCGCATTGAGTATTTCTGCAGTAGCAGGATATTTCTCAATCGTTGGTCTGACTCTAATCTTCTCCGCGGCATTTTGGCCTATCGTAACGATGGGTGTGGTACTTGAACTAGGTAAACTTGTTACCGCCTCCTTTATCTACAGAATGTGGACAAAGGTAAATTGGTTAATGAAGTTCTATTTCATTATCAGTGTTATTATTCTATCCGCAATTACTTCTTTAGGTATCTTTGGATATCTGTCTAAATCATATACATCTGACTCAGCGGTTTTATATGATAACGAAACCAAAATAGCAACGAACAAAGACATACTGGAAGTCGAAAGAAGAAGATTGGATAATCTGCTGGTTCAGCTTGAGAAAAGAGACAAAGGTAATTCTCGTATAGAGAAAGATATCAAGCAAACGCAGGATAAAATATCTCAGTTGACACGAGAGATTGGCGAGTATCAGAAAGAGAAAAACAAACAGAATTCTGAAATAGGACCGATACGATATATTACAGAGTTGTTCTATAGTAAGAACGATCTGGAGACAATAGATAAAGCTGTCAGAATGATCATTGTTATACTGGTATTTGTATTTGATCCGCTGGCTATTCTGTTGGTCGTTGCAGCAAATATGCTTCTCGGGCAAAAACCTAAGGTTAAAAAGTCCAAATATTCGATAGAAATCGAAAAAGATGCGGTTTTTAGCATCAAAAATAAAGACTTAGGATAATATAAATAATAGAGTTCATAAGGAATCTACAATGGCTTTAACACGAATTAAATCTTCAGGTCTTGCTCCGAATTCTATTACCAGTTCTCAGCTTACTGGTAATACATTAGCAAGCATCTTAATTGCTGGAGATAACATTTCCATTGCTGCAAATGGTAGAATATCATCTACAACTAGTTTAACAAGTGAAACTGTAGCCAATGTGCTAATTGCTGGCGACAATATTACTATCGCTGCAAATGGTAGAATATCATCTACAGCTACTGGTGGCGGTGGCGGTGGCGGATCTGGAGTAATTCTTTTTTCCAATACGACGATAAGTTCAAATATCACAATTCCTGCGGGGCAAAATGGATTATCTGTAGGTCCAGTTACAATTACTGATGGTTCAAACGTAACTATTACAACTGGACAAAGGTGGCTGATACTATGAGTATTACCATTGACGGCGATTTAAATACAATTTCAGCAAATGGTACGGTATTGTCATTTTCCTCGAGATCTATAACTATACCTTCTGGTAACACATTACAAAGACCACAAACACCAGTTCAGGGCATGCTTAGATTTAATACACAAATACTTGAACTTGAAGGATATAACGGTAATACATGGAGTAACATAAGGGTCAACTTAATATGACAATTTCTATTTTAGGCGGTGGAGAAATAGTAACTGAGGAAACTTCCTTAAAATTATCCGGAAGTTCAATTATAATTCCTAAGGGCAATACCGCAGATAGACCATCTGTACCAGTCACTGGTATGATCAGATTTAATGAAGAAACTAGAGTTTTTGAATTATACTCAGGTAATAGTTGGCTAAACGTTACTCAGCCCGCAAACGTTACTTTAAACTTATTAGTAGTTGCAGGTGGCGGTGGGGGTGGACCTTCTCAGGTGTCGGATATGCCAAGACAAGCTGGGGGTGGAGGTGGAGGAGCAATTGTTGGAAATATTAGTCTTGGAGTTATAACATCTATTTCAGTATTTTCTATAGGTGCAGGCGGGTTAAATGGTGCACCGTCGTTAAGCGCAAGTACTCGAGGGTCTAATACTGTTATAACCTTAGTTGGAAAAAATAATTCAATTCGTATGACTTCTTTTGGTGGGGGCATTGGCGGCGCAGTTGCAGGTCCTGCAGGTCAATTTAACCCTGATAGTGATGGTGGTTGCGGTGGCGGAAGAGGAGGATATTCCCCCCCTGCATCTAATAATGGCGTAGAAGGTTTTGGGGGTAATGCGATTACTGGGCCAAGTGCAATTGGTTCCGGTGTACAAGGATTTTCTGGTGGCGCATCTATACAAGCCCCAGGGGCCCTCGGCGCAGGCGGCGGTGGCGCAGGTCAAAGAGGAGGTAACGCATCAGTAGGAGGTTGGGGAGGTAATGGTTATCTTTGGTTAAATGGTAAATATTATTCCGGCGGTGGTGGGCGCACCGGCGCAATTGGAGGATTGGGTGGCGGTGGATATGGCAACGGAACATCTGCTACTGCATTTACTGGAGGAGGTGGAGGTGCCGGTTCACCTGGACCAGGTGGTGTTGGCGCTGGAGGATCCGGAATAATACTTCTTTCTCATTCTAACATTATTTCAAACGCTGTTATTTCTGAGGGATTGACGGTTACGGTAAATACGACTGTAATTCCTGGATCCTTTGTATACGAAATCACTGCAGGTACAGGCTCATTAAGTTGGGTATAACTAAAAGAAAAATATATGCCAGCAATAATTAATTCTGATAGCGGAGTAATAACAGGTTCCGCTGGTTTAAAAATTCATGGTAATTCAGATGGTATTCTTGAAATACAGAACAATGGTGTGACTTCCTTAGTTGTTGCCAATAATTATATACGAGTACCTGTAGGAAATACTGCGACCAGGCCAACTGCAACTAGTGCCGGTATGCTTCGTTTCAATACTGATGGTAATTCCTTTGAGGCATATAATGGAACTCAATGGTTTAATTTAGCATATAGTTATTCGTTTAATTTAGAATATTTGGTTGTAGGGGGCGGCGGTGGCGGTGGATCTTTACGAGGTGGCGGCGGTGGCGCAGGCGGTTTTAGAACCGGCAATATCACTGCAGTTTCAAACTCACCAAGCATTCCTACATCCTATACTGTAACGGTCGGCGCAGGTGGCGCAGGGTCGCCATCTGGACCAAGGGGCCAAGGATCAAATGGTTCTGTATCAAGCTTTTCTACCATTCTTTCAGAGGGCGGCGGTGGTGGAGGCGGAGACAGTATTCAACCTGGAGGTTCTGGAGGTTCTGGTGGAGGATCTGCTAGAGGATCACCGGCTGGTTCAGGAAATTCCCCTCCGGTTTCACCTAGTCAAGGCAATCCTGGAGGGCAAGGAAGTAATTCAGGTCCGGCATATGGCGGCGGGGGAGGAGGAGGTGCTTCCCAAGCTGGTGCTGCCGGTACAAGTGCAGCTGCAGGTAAAGGAGGAGATGGTAGCCCATCCTTAATTACCGGAGCTAATGTAATTTATGCTGGCGGTGGGGGTGGAGCATCTGGACCAGGACCCGGAGCTGCAGGTGGCAATGGCGGTGGCGGAGCAGGCGGTTCTGCACCAACACAAACTGGCGTCTCTGCCAATATTAATTCTGGCGGTGGAGGAGGTGGTGGCGGATTTCCACCAGAAGGAGCAGGTGGTTCGGGGGGAACAGGTGTAATTATACTTGCGCACTCAAATACTTATCCAAATGCTATAGTAACTGCTGGATTAACTTACACATTAAACACTATATCAAGACCAGGATTTTTCGTTTATACATTTACCGCCGGTACGGGCACAATTACATGGAATTAAAATGCCGAAAAGTATAGCTATAGAAAATTCAGTATTGAAGTTTACTAATTCTGAAGATTCGGATTTAAATCTATTTGGTTTAGTTTTAGATCATAATCATATGGATATACCAGCGGGAAACACGGCTCAAAGACCAAGTTCTCCGGTTGTAGGTATGATAAGATTTAATACACAAACAAATGTCCTCGAAGGATATAACGGGGCAAGTTGGGCAACGATAAGTCAATGAGCACTATAAGAGCAGGTAGAACAAAAAGTACAAGTTTATCGATAGAATCTGACGGTGCTGATTCTATCGTCTTTATGTCTAGTAATAATAGAATAGTAACGATAGACAATACAGGTGTTACTGTAAATGCAAATTCTTTAGTTCTACCAACAGGTAATACTGCAACAAGACCAGCAAATCCAATAACCGGCGAAATTAGATATAATACTACTACAAGCTCGTTTGAAGTTTATACCGGTACTATCTGGGATGGATTAACTACCAGAACCACCTCAGTAGCAGGTACTTTTATTCCTGCAGATTACCTCATAGTTGCAGGTGGCGGAGGCGGCGGAGGATGGTTAGGAGGGGGTGGCGCAGGTGGAGGTGTTCTATATGCATCAGATAATTCCTTATTTTCACCAAATGTATTATATACTATAACTATTGGTGCAGGTGCAGTAGGTAAAAATTCGGCAGGTGGCGCACCTTCGGATGGGTCCAATACAAGTATATCAGGTTTAGGTATAGCGGATGGTAGTTTAACTGCAATAGGCGGAGGTGGCGGCGGAACATATGCTCCCCCATTTAACCCAACAGGTGCAGGTGGTAGAGGAGGTTCGGGTGGCGGCGGCAGTGCAGGGGGTTCAGGCACACCAGCAGCATCTGCTGCAGGAGGAGAATTTTGGAGATCGGCATATGGGCCTTTGGTGAATTTTAGACAGGGATACATGGGAGGATTCGGCCAAAGATCAGACGGAAGCAGATCCTCGGGCGCGGGTGGTGGTGCAGGACAAGCAGGAGCTAACGCAACAAGTACTACTTCTTTCAACAATGGTGGAAATGGTTATTCTTGGTTGAACGGAGTTTTCTATGGTGGGGGTGGCGGTGGAACAGGCATTCTTCCAACCGGTTCAGGACCAGGTGGTCTTGGTGGAGGCGGGGCGGCAGCTGCCAATATAGGTGTCTCAGGAACAGTGAATACTGGGGGTGGAGGTGGCGGTTGTATTAATGAGGGCGGCCCTGCAGGATTCCCACTAGGAAATACCGGAGGAGCGGGCGGTTCAGGTGTTGTTATAATTAGATATCTAAACTCGTTTGCTTATATATCAAATACTACAGGAAACGTTTTAACAACCAATGTAGATGGATTTATATACCAAACGTTTTATGGTTCAGGTACTATAATTTGGAGTTAATGAATGACTGTACTTAGATCCAATGCTACAATTGGTTTAAATATTGAACCCGATAGAGCAGGAAATATCGTTTTAATTTCTAATAATATTACTTGCTTTAGAGTAGAATCTACGGAGATATCCTTTCCTTCAAGATTTTCTATTCCCGTGGGAAGTACGGCGCAGAGGCCAACCTCTCCTACATCTGGAGAAATAAGATTTAATACCACCACTTTATCCGTAGAAGGATATGATGGTACTCAATGGGTTAATTTAAGCTGATATGCCAACTATTAGATCAAGTGCACAGACAGGATTGAAAATAGATTCCGATCTATCTTCCAACGTCTTTTTTTCGACAGGTTCTAGTAATACTGCTTTGAAAGTATACGATACTGGTGCAGTAGAAGTACCTACAAAACTTGTTTTGCCTAAGATTAGTACATCCACACGACCAACCTCTCCCAGAGAAGGCGTGGTAGTATTCAATACCGATCTAAATGTTTTTGAAACATATGGTTCTAGAGGCTGGGAACCTTTTCCTACTAAGGATACATTATATGTAGATACTATTCTACACTTAGCAGGAGATGGTGCAAACAATGCTAATAATAATGTTATTGTTGATAGTACTAGCGGAGCCTATGCTTTAAATAAATTTGGTAATCCTCAAATAGGTTCCTTCAATCCTTCGCAACCAGGGTGGAGTGCATATTTTGACGGGCAGGGTGATTTCATTAGTAACACCGCCTCATCAAGATTTAATGTTTCTACTAATGGTTTTTATGATTTTACTATTGAAGCTTGGGTATATCAAACATTTAGATCGCCGATTACGCCAAATGGAGGTAGAGATATCATTTGGGATCCAAGATCGGCTGAAGATTCTAGCGGACCTATATTTGCAATAACAGGAACCACGGGACAACTAGAAATATCATCAAACACCCAAGCACAATCTGCAGCAAGACATAGATCTAATTCCATAATAGATTTAAATACATGGAATCATATTGCCTTTGTTAGACAAAGTAATGTATTATACTATTATATAAATGGTGTTAAAGATGCAAACACCTTCCTGTTAAATATTCCCTATAGCGCACAAACTCCTAAAATAGGAGGCACTAGCATCGGGACAGCTAATAATTTTAATTTTCAAGGATTTATATCTAACTTTAGATTTACTAAAGATGCAGTATATTCAAATAATTTTGTAGTACCGAGTACACCTTTAACGGTACTAGCAAACACTGCAATTTTAACTTGCAATAGACCTTATATTGTAGATGATAGTAATTCTACAAATGATTTGGTAAAAAATGGAGAAGTAACGATAACATCCTTCTCACCATTTTCATCCAATCTTTACTATAATAAAAATACTAATGGCGGTTCGGCTCTGTTTAATCATGATGGGTCTGCATTAACTGGAGATTATTTTACTGTTCCATATATAGATACAAGATTTAACATTGCCGGCGGCGCATCAGCAGGAGCTAGTTCTGAAGATTTCACTTTAGAAACGTGTTTTTATTCTACAGATCTTCTTTTATTGGCCACACCAAAAACCATAATAGATACTTCGGGAAAATCTGCAGGCAACAACGTCAACGGAATTGAAATAAGAATAGTGCAGGTTGGGGGTATTCCTGTTATAGCTTTAGGTAACATTTCTAACAGTACGTATCTTACAGGAAAATCTAAAATTCTTCCTTCTCAATGGAATCATGTTGCGGTAACTAGATTTTCAGGTAATACTAGAGTTTTTGTTAACGGAAAATTAGAAGCAAATACTGCTTCACATACAAGTTCATTCTCCACGGGCATCGGGGGAGTTTACATAGGAAAAGACGGGGCTAACGTTGCGCAATCTTTCAACGGATATATTGGGTTTGTACACTTGTTGGGGGGAAATGCAAAATATACTACGACATTTACTCCCTCTTTTGTAATACCAACTGCAACTGCAAATACTAAATTTTTAGTTGGTTTTCAGAATGCAGGTATCTTCGATAGCACTCAGGAAAATACTATAGATAGTGTGGGTAACGTTAGAATTTTAGGACCTATTGCTACTCCGTATAACTACGCAAATAGTGCAATATATTTTACGGGCGATGATTATTTGAATATAGCGGATAAATCAGAACAATTATTTGGAATATCTAATTTAACTTTAGAAGCATGGATTTATAGACTAAATTCAAATACTCATACTATCTTTAACAAGGGAAATATTTTTACGCAGGTATTGCAATTATCCATAACCTCAGGAAATATACTTGTTTTATCTGAAGGTGCGAACTCTTTTGTATCATCTAAAGATTCATATGCAGGAATTTTTCCGGGGAAAGGATCGGGCTCTAATGGGGATTACTTATCATATACTGGAAATATAAGACATGCATTCCAAGCTAATAATTTTACCATAGAATGCTGGGTATATCCGCAAAACTCGGGGGTAGATAGAGGAATTGTTAATACTTGGCAAACTGGAGGAGCGTGGAATTTAAATGTTTTCGCAAATAGTCAAATAGCATTTGCACATAATATTACTCCTGGATCTACAGGTCAAAGAGGAATAGGATCGGGTTCCTCAGTTTTACAATCTAATGTATGGTCTCATATAGCAATTTCAAAAGAATGGACCAGTAATACATCAGGTAATCTAAGAATTTTTATCAATGGTTCATTGGTTGGGGCAAATACAGCTCATATAGATAGAGTTGACTTTTTTGGAAATACTATTAAAAATGTTAGGGTTGGTATTGGTAACGATTTAGCAAACCCATTTAACGGTAGAATAGCTGGTCTTCGTATAATAAACGGCACTGCATTATATACTGCCAATTTTACGCTTCCTACGACTACTCTTCCTCTGGTTTCGAATACTGTATTACTATCTTTGCAGAGCGGTGATTCTATTGATAGAAGTACTATGGCTAACCCTGTTTTTAGATCAGGCAATGTTTATGTAGATATTCTTGGTCCATATGCGAATGCGAACGTGGTTACTGTTCCGGTTGGACAATGGACACATATTGCTGCAGTGAGAACAGGCAATACAACAGATCAAGTAAGGTTATATATAAATGGTAATGTCTCCGGAATAGGTACAATCAGTACTAACTTCATAACTCCAAATGCTGCAATTATCATAGGCGAGAATGAAATTCTGGCCAATGGCTTTGTTGGATATATGCGAGATTTAAGAGTAACACGAAAAGCTAGATACACTAGTAATTTTAAGCCGTTAGGTAGATTTCCGGAGAGAGGTAATTAGGAGAACATATGGCACATTATGCTTTTTTAGATGGAAATAACGTAGTAACAGAAGTTATTGTAGGTAAAGACGAGAACGAAGATGGCATTCTTTGGGAATTGCATTATGGTGCATTTAGAAACCAAGTTTGCAAAAGAACATCATACAATACCAGAGGTGGAGTACATACATCAGGTGGTACACCATACAGAAAAAATTATGCCGGTATAGGTTATACATATGATGAGAGCAGAGACGCTTTCATTCCACCTAAGCCATTTAATTCTTGGGTATTGAATGAAACGTCTTGTCTTTGGGATGCTCCCGTAGCTATGCCAGATGACGGCAAACCATACTACTGGAACGAAGACACAACTAGCTGGGTAGAAGTAACATGACAACAAAAATAGCATTATCGCAAATAAATACCGGCACTACTGCGAATTTGGTAGTGTCCAATCTTCCGCAAGGAGCAACATTTACTGCCGGGGACAATATCTCTATTTCTGAAAATGGCGAAATTTCTTCTAGTGCCGCGGGCGGATCAGAATTAAGTTTAGTAAATCACATGTTATCATTAATTTAGGAAAAATATGGCAACAAATTTTAAAGTCCTAGGTCAAATACAATCAGTAGCAAATACATTACAAGATGTTTATGTCGTTCCTAATAATGCAAATACTATTGTTTCTACGATAAATGTTTGCAATCAGGCGAGCACTTCTGATATATTCAGAGTTGCTATTAGACCCGGCAATGCTACAATTCAATCAAAACATTATATAGCATTTAATACTACTGTACCGCCAAACGACACTGTAAGTTTAAGTTTAGGGTTAGGTCTAGGACAAACCGACGTTATTACGGTAATGGCTAATACATCTTCAGTAAGTTTTGGTATATTTGGTACAGAGATTAGTTAATGTCTAAAAAACTTCTATCGAAATCTAGTTTAGTTCAGGTAAACACCGGAACATCGATAACTGGAGGCAATGTTATACGTGCCGGTGGCTATACTATTCATAAATTTGAAACGTCTGGATTCATAACATTCCCGACACCCGCTGTTGTGGACGTTCTTATAGTTGCGGGTGGAGGTGGTGGAGGACAAAATTCAGGGGGCGGAGGTGGGGGAGGCAATGCACTTTCGTATCCAGGCATTAGAGTAGATGCAGGAAGTCACAAAGTAACAGTCGGTGCCGGAGGAGCAGGGTCAGGCACACCACCTGCCAGAGGTTCTGTAGGTGAGCCTAGTGTTTTTTATGATAAAATTGCAGTAGGCGGAGGCGGCGGTGGTAGTGAATCTAATATCCCTGGCGGAACCGGAGGAAGCGGTGGCGGAGGAGATGCAAATGCAACAGCTGGGGGATCAGGCGCAACCGGGGTATTGGGGGGATTTTCTGGAGGATCGGGTTCTGTTTTTATCTCACCTTCAGTAAGTTATAGAGCAGGTGGCGGTGGAGGACAAGGGGGAGCAGGTGTAAGTGGCCCAGCCGGAGGGACAGGTGGAGCAGGAATAAGTAGTACATATTCTGGTGTTACTACAACGTATGGTGGCGGTGGGGGTGGCGGAGGATTTAATCCTGTAGCATTTCCAGTTGCTGCAGGCACAGATGGCGGCGGGAATGGATCGAATTTTACTCCTACTAATCAAGTAAACGGATCCAATGGTGCAACTAATCGAGGCGGCGGTGGCGGCGGAGGTGGAGGCACAGGAGGAAACGGCGGTTCTGGTTTCGTAGTTATACGCTATCCGAATTCATATTCCAAATAAATGAATATGCAGACAACAATCGCAGATTTTGTTTTAAGTAATCCCGCTAATCAAGATGTGGATAAAACTACTTTTGAAACGGGATTGGATTTTGATAGTATCATAACTGACGCTGAGCCAACGTTAGTTTATGTTAAAAATAACATTGCAATAGCTTGGTATGAGCAAAACGCAATGGTTGGTTTTAAATAAGGAGATAAAATGAGTCATTTTGCTAAAGTAGAAAACGGTATTGTAACTCAAGTTATTGTTGCGGAACAAGATTTTATTAATTCCGGAGCAGTCGGTGATCCATCGACATGGGTTCAAACCAGTTA